>Ga0164243_10000107_pt1 | contig 211674 bp, 176 predicted proteins | sample OricompcompostOP_FD_108781 | JGI IMG/M metagenome (GOLD analysis project Ga0164243, IMG submission 108781) | Organic Plus compost microbial communities from Emeryville, California, USA - Original compost - Organic plus compost (OP) | ecosystem: Engineered > Solid waste > Mixed feedstock >... | reverse complement strand
GAAGAAAACTTCAGTCCGAGGACATATTGGCATTTGACAAGTGCACGCTGTTGAGTTCTCAAGGATCAGACGCACCCAGCCCTCACCAACCAAGGTGAGCCCTCCGGGGCAACTTCACTGTGCCACCACCACGATCACTCGTTTTGGCGACAAGAGACAAACTTACCGGCCCATTCTGAATGAAACCTGAAGATCATCTCCACCGAAACACATCCCTCTTACCAAGAAGAGAAGTTGTATTCCGTGTCGCCTGCTTGGGATGGGAGCCTTTCGGCTCAACCTCACCGCTTGGCGGCGACAAGGGATTACATTACGCGGATCCCGACACCCCAGCAAACCACCCCCACACCGGGCGTGTCGAGAATGCCCGATGCTGAGCGAGATGCGGTGCCCGGATCGCCGGGGGCAGCAGGCACCGCATCTCGACGGGTCAGGCGGGCAACGTGAGGGCCCAGGCGGTCGGGGCGACGCCGCGCGACGCCGCCACCGAGTACCTCTGCGTCCCCGTCGGATAGGCGCGCAGGGTGTACGGGGCATCGCCCGCGGGGTGCACCTCGACGATCGAGCCGTCGATGAGGATCCGCACCTCGCCCTCGACCTCGCCCTCCCACAGGACATCGCCGCCCAGACGCAGGGCGGCGGTGCCGGAGCCCGTCAGCACGATCTCCGATTGGTCCGGCAGCGCCGCGGGATCGACGTCCTCCGCTCGCAGTGCTTCGAGCTCCCGCGCCGGGGCCAGCTCGACGGAGTCGCCATTCACGCGCAGCTCGCGCGGGAACGTGAGCATTCCTGACCACCCGGCCTCGTCGCTGGCCTCCTGCGGGCGGGTTTCCTGTGCCCACCCCCAGACGAGCACGCGTTCGGGCTCCGAAGCCTGCACAGCCTGAGGCGCATAGAAGCTCGTCCCGAGGTCGAGAATTCCCGACGCACGTCCCGCAAACACGGGCAGGCCGGTCTCGCCGATCGAGAGAGATCCGACGACGTAGCCGACGCCGTGGTGCCGCTCGAGCGGCGACTTGCCGGGCTCCCAGAGCGAGACGAGCAGTACCCAATCGTCGCCGACGCGCACCAGCTGCGGACACTCCCAGCCGTCGCAACCGGGCAGTGCGGGCAGGTCCTTCGACGTGAGGAAGACGCCGTGCTCCTCCCAGGCATCGATGTCGTCTGCGCCGTACAGCAGCAGGGCCGGCTCGTCCCCGCTGAGGCTCGCCCCCTGCAGCGCCCATCGACGCCCGCCGAGGTCGAAGAGGAAGGGGTCGCGCACCATCGTCACGTCGGGATCCGACGGCAGGCCTGCTGCGACGCGCCCCGTTTGCCGCCACTCCACCGCATCGGCGGATCCGCGCTCGATCACCACGGTCGAGAAGCCATCGTGGCCGACGATGCCCGAGTAGATGACTGTCGGGGTGCCGTCGATCACCGCCCCGACGCCGCTGAAGCATCCCGCAGAGTCGGGTCCGCCGGCCTGGGGCCGCAGGGCGATGGGGTGTTCCTCCCAACGCACCAGATCGGTCGAGCTGACATGGCCCCAGGTGATATTGGCATGACGGGCCGAGTCGGGGTTGTACTGGAAGAACAGGTGCCAGCGACCGTCGACGTGCTGGATGCCATTCGGGTCGTTGACCCACCCCTTCGCGGGGCGCGGGTGCAGTGTCGGAAAGCTGCGGTCAGTTGTCATGGGTCCGAAGGATCCTTTCGTGGAGGTCATTTGCCGATACCGGCTGCGAGGCCCTCGCGCAGTGGCTTCTGTCCGAAGACGAAGACGAGCACGGCGGGAATCATCGAGAGCACGACACCCGCGAGCACGGTTGCGACGGAGCCCGTGCCGAGGTTGCCCTGGAGTGTCACGAGGCCGAGCGGGAGCGTGAAGTTCTGCTCACTGATGGTGAGGATCAGCGGGCGGAAGAACTCGTTCCAGTGGAAGTTGAAGGCGAGGATGCCCACGATCGCGAGGCTCGGCCCGGCAAGCGGCAGATACACGCTGAAGAACACGCGCCACGGCCCGGCGCCGTCGATCTCGGCCGCCTCGGCGAGCTCATCGGGCAGACCCATGAAGTACTGACGCATGAGGAAGGTGCCGAACGCCGTGGGGATCATCGGCACGATCAGGGCCAGCAGAGTGTCGGCGAGGCCCATGCCGCGGATCAGCATGAACACGGGCACGATCGTGACCTGCATCGGCACCATCATGGTCGCGAGGATCAGGGCGAAGAGCCACTTCTTCCCTCGGAACTCGAAGCGGGCGAACACATAGCCGGCCATGGCCGACGAGAGCATCTGCCCGACCGCGATGAGCAGGGTCACGAGCGCGCTGTTCCACGTGTAGAGCCAGACGGGGATCTGCGTGAACACATCGGCGAATGCCGCGAAGCCGAACGAGCGCTGCTGGGTGTCGATATCGGCGGGCGTGAGCGCCGTGTACAGCGTCCAAAGAACCGGCGCCAGGGTGAAGAACGCCGCGATGCCGAGCACCGCGAACTTTCCGACGGCGGCGGGGCGCAGCCGGGACGAGCGGGGTTCCGCTGTGGTGATGGACATCGTCGACCTCATCCGTAGAACACGAAGCGCTTGCTGAGCTGGAACTGCACGAGCGTCACCAGGATGATGAGCACCGTGAGCACGATCCCGATTGCCGACGCGAGGCCGAACTCGAGATTCTGGAAGGCCGATTCGTAGATCACCATGACGGCCGTGCGGGTCGAGTCACCGGGCCCGCCGCGCGTGAGCACGAACGGCTGATCGAAGATCTGCAGCGCGTTGATGATCGCCATGACCGAAGCGACGAGGGTCGTCGGACTGACGAGCGGCAGCGTGATCATGCGGAACTGGCGCCACCCGGTCGCGCCGTCGAGCGACGATGCCTCGTACACCTCGCGCGGGATCGCGGAGACGCCGCCGAGGAAGATCAGGAAGGTGAATCCGAAGTTCTGCCACACGTAGACGAGCAGCACGACGATCTTGGCGCCGAACCCGGTCGTCAACCAGCCGATCTTTGCGACGCCGAACCAGCCGAGCATCTCATTGACGAGGCCGAACTCCTGGTTGAAAAGGTACGCCATGATGAGCGACACCGACGCCGCCGACAGCACAAGCGGGAAGAACAGCGCCGAGCGGAAGAGGGTACGCAGCCAGTTCGGCATCACGGACTGCACCAGCACGGCAAGGAACAGCGCGACGGCGAGCTGGAGGCACACCGCAACGACGACGAAGCCGATCGTGTTGAGGAACGAGATCCGAACCGTCGGATCCATCGCGAGCTCGGCGAAGTTGTCGAGCCCGACGAACTCCGGCTTCTCGATGACATCCCAGCGGAAGAACGCCAGGAGCAGGGATCCGAGGATCGGCACGAAGTTGAACAGGCCGAGCCCGATGAGCGTCGGAGCGAGGAACACCCAGATCAGAATGCGGCTGGCACGACGGGACTGCCGGGCGTGCGCGGCCGGATCCGCGCCCTTGGGCAGGATGACGACGCGGGTGCTGTTCGGCGCGGTGGCGCTCATGAGTTTCCCTTCAACGCCAGTTCGAGGTCGCGCTGCATCGTCTCGAGACCGCGGCGCACGCCCTTCGGACCGTTCGTGATGGCAGCGGTGACGTTCTTGATAAGGGCCGATTCGACGGCGGCCTGCTGCGGCGGGGCCGGCATCGGCGCGGTGTCAGGAAAGTTGTCGAGGGTGTCGTAGAAGACGTTCCAGTGCTTCGGGCCGACACCCGCCCCGTACAGCTCGGTGTTGAGCGAGCGGCGCGGGAGCGACGAGTCGGGCTTCGTGTGCGCGAGCGACATGCCCTCGACGCTGATGCAATACTTCAGCCACTCCCATGCCTCGTCCTTGCGCTCCGAGGTGCGCATGATGGCGTTGCCGCCGGCCCCGAACTGGTGGCGCTGGCCGCGCATCTTCGGGAAGTAGGTCACGTCGTACTCGTCGTTCGCGAAACCCGCGTCCGCGAGCCCCTGGACCCAGAACCCGCCCGCGGGGGTCATCCCGACAGATCCCCGCGAGAACAGCGAGACAAGCTCGTTGCCGCCGCCCTGCGCAGGGTTCGCGGCGATACCCTCGGCGACCATCTGCTGCAAGAGCTCGAAGCTTTCGACCGCGCGGTCGTTCAGCACATCGGCGTTCTGCCAGAGGAAACCGCCGCTGCGAGTCTGTTCGCCCGGATAGAACTGATTCCACAGCCAGTCACCGCCCGTCGACTTCTCCTCCGTCAGGAAGCTCGTGTCATTGATGTAGAGCCAGGGCACGACGCCGCCCCAGAGGCGGTTGTTCCAGAAGTACGACAGAAAGTTGCCCTCGGACTTGTCGCGCATGGTGCGGCCGATGCGAAGGAAGTCGTCGACCGTCCAGTTGTCGGCCGGACGCTCGATGCCCGCGCGCTCGAACGCGGACGTGTTGTAATACACGTTCGCGGCGTTGAAGTTGTCGGGCAGCTGGAAGAGGCTCCCCTGATACATGAACGACTCGATGAGCGAGGGGTGGACGTCGGAGAAGTACTCCTGCAACTCGGCGGCGTCGCGTGTGACGTACTCGTCGATCGGATACGCGAGGCGCTCGGCGAAGAGCTGAGTGCCCTCCGTCGCGACCGAGACGACGTCCGGCGGGTTACCAGCCGCAACCATCGTGAGGATCTTGGCGAAGAAGTTGCTCCAGTCCTGCCCCTGGATCGCGACGATGCGCACCTTGATGTCGGGGTGGATCCGTTGGAAACCCTCGACGAGCGCCTGGCGCGCGTTCGCGTCCTGCTGCGTTCCGAAGAGCGCCACGGTGAGGGCGTCGTCGCGACGGCCGGGGATATCGGATCCCGTGAGCCGCGGCCACGAGAGGGCCGTGCCGACGGCGCCGATACCGAGGAGGGCGAGCGCCGCCCTCCGGCTCAGTTCAACCACGTTGTTGCTCCGATTCTTGCCTCGGCCGGGTCTCTGTGCCCGACCACCAAAAGTGCTGAACGGATTCAGCAATGGCAAAGTAGCATGAAATCGACGAGGATGGGAAGAGTGCTGAACTGATTCAGCACCGTGACCGGATCGAGGGGGATCATGTCGCCACAAGCGGGCCGGCGCACCACGCTGGCGGACGTCGCAGAGCGCGCGGGCGTCTCGAAGGCCGCCGTCAGCATGATCCTCAACAACCGCCCGGGCTCACGCCTCTCGGCCGACGCCTTCGACCGCGTGCGCCGCGCCGCCGCCGAGCTGAACTACCGCCCGAACCCCGCAGCCCTCGCGCTGCGGCGCGGGCGCACCCGCGCCATCGGGTTCATCTCGGACCGGGTCACGCTGACGCGCGAGGCCTCCGACCTGCTCGGCGGCGCGCTCGGGGTGGCCAAGGCGCACGACCACACCGTGCTGATTTCCGAGACGAACGGCGAGGAGGGCGCGCTCGCCGAGGCGTTCGAGACGATGATCGACCACCGCGTCGACGGCATCCTCATCGGCTTGCTGGGCGCGCGCATGATCGACCTGCCCGAGACCGACATCAAGGTTCCCGTGGTGATCGTGAACGGGCGTTCATCCGCCGACCACCCGAGCGTTCTTCCCGACGAGCGCGCCGCGGGCCACGCCGTCGCACGGCGCCTGATCGATGCGGGCCACCGCCGCATCGGCATGATCGGCGACCTGCCCGACGACGTCCTGACGAACCCGCGCCGCAGTGCGACGATCGGCCTGCGCTTCGCCGGCATCGCCGAGGCCTTCGCCGAGGCGGGCATCGCGCCCGAGCGCGTCGAGATCGAGGATTGGAACCCGCCGTTCGGCTACGACGCCGCGCGGCGCCTGCTCGACCGGCGCCCGGATCTCACCGCGATCCTCGCCGCGAACGACGCGGTCGCGTTCGGAACCTCGCAGGTGCTCGCCGAGCGCGGGCTCCGGATCCCCGACGACATCTCGCTCATCTCGTTCGACGATGAGGTGCTCGCGAGCTACATGCGACCGGGCCTCACGACGGCGCGGCTGCCCTACCCCGAGATCGGCGCGATCGGCGCCGAGATGGTGCTGGGTGAGCGCGAGCTCTGCCACGAGCTCGTTCCCATGCCGCTCATCGAGCGCGAGTCGATCCGGCGCCTGTAAAGCGAAAAGGTCCCTCCCCGCTCGGGGAGGGACCTATTTCCGGTCAGGCCTCGGGAGCGATCCACACCGTCGTCTCGCCGGGCAGGCGCCCGTCGGGCGCCGATCCGAGTACGATCCGGTCCGCACCGGACCCGAGATCGAACGGATCCGTGCCGAAGTTCGCCACGACCTCCCACCCGTTCGGGCGGCGGAATCGCAGCACGTCGTCGCGGCCGGTCTCGATCCACTCGAGCGCCTCGCCCGTCTGCAGCTCGCGGCGCAGCCCGAGCGCGCGACGGTAGAGCGAGAGCGTCGACGACGGATCCGCCGCCTCGACCTCGACGGCCGAGCCCGCGAACCACGCGGGCTGCGGGAGGTGGGCGCCGCCCGCGCCGAAGCCGAACGATTCGCCCTCGGCCGTCCACGGCAGCGGCACGCGGCAGCCGTCGCGGCCGAGGCCGTCGACCTCGCCGCCGCGGAAAAAGGCCGGATCCTGGCGCTGGTCGTCGGCGATCTCGGCGACCTCGTGCAGGCCGAGCTCCTCGCCCTGGTACAGGTAGGTGCTGCCCGGGAGGCCGAGGAGGAGCATCGTCGCGGCGTGCGCGCGGCGGAGGCCCGTCTCGCGGTCGAGCTGGTCGGCGGGGCCGCCCGCGCGCACCCACTCGACGCCCTGCTTCTCGGCCCGGCCGTTCAGCGGGGCGAGGCCGTAGCGCGTCGCATGCCGGGTGACGTCGTGGTTCGACAACACCCACGTCGTGGAGGATCCGGTCGCCTGCGCCTGCGCGAGGTTATCGGCGATGATGCGGCGGAACGCGCCCGCGTCGAAGTCGGCCTCGAGCAGGTCAAAGTTGAAGGCCTGGCCGAGGCTCGTCGCCGAGGCGTACTTCGCGCGGCGCTCGGGTGTGGTCACCCACGCCTCTGCGACCGCGGTGCGGGGCGGGTCGTACGAGTTGAAGACCTTGCGCCACTCGGCGTAGACCTCGTGCACGTCGTCGCGGTCGAGCAGCGGGTGGGTGCCGTCCTGCGGCATCGCGTCGAGCTCGGCGCGGCTCGGCAGCGGCTCCGAGAGGTCCTTCGTCAGCATGTGCGCGACGTCGATGCGGAAGCCGTCGACCCCGCGGTCAGACCAGAAGCGCAGCGTCGTCAGGAAGTCGGCGCGCACCTCGGGGTTCGACCAGTTGAGGTCGGGCTGCTCGACCGCGAAGTTGTGGAAGTACCACTGGCCGTCGGCGACCCGCTCCCACGCGGATCCGCCGAAGACCGATACCCAGTCGGTCGGGGGCAGGGATCCGTCGGGGCCGGTGCCCTCGCGGAAGATGTAGCGGTCGCGGGCGGCGGATCCGCGCCCCGCGGCGAGCGCCTCCTGGAACCAGGCGTGCTGATCCGAGGTGTGGTTCGGCACGATGTCGACGACAACCCGGATTCCGCGCTCGTGAAGGGCCGCGACCATACGGTCGAAGTCGTCGAGCGTACCGAGCCGCGGATCCACGTTTCGGTAGTCGGCGACGTCGTAGCCGCCGTCGGCGAGCGCCGACGGGTAGAACGGGCTCAGCCAGACGGCGTCGATGCCGAGCTCGGCGAGGTACTCGGTGCGCGAGACGATGCCGGGGATGTCGCCGAGGCCGTCGCCGTTCGCGTCCGCGAAGCTGCGGGGGTAGATCTGGTAGACGGCGGCCTGGCGCCACCATTCGCCCGTGTTGTGATCTGTCATGAAGTCAGAGGCTCCTTACGAGAGTCGGTTCAGTGCGTCAGCCCTTGACCGCGCCCTGCGTGACGCCCGCGATCACCCAGCGCTGCGTGAACAGGTAGGCGACGATCGCGGGGGCCATCGCCATGAGGTACGAGGCGAACGAGACGTTGTAGTTGTTGCTGAACTGGTTCTGGAACAGGTTCTGCCGGACCGGGAGGGTCTGCAGCGACGGATCCGAGATGATGAGCGACGGCATCATGAAGTCGTTCCAGGCGTAGAGGAACGCGAAGATGCCGACGGTGGCGCTCATGGGCGCGAGCAGCGGGAAGATGATCCGCCAGAACGTCTGCCACGTCGAGGCGCCGTCGATGCGCGCGCTCTCCTCGAGCTCGAGCGGGATCGAGCGCAGGAACGCCGTGAAGAGCAGCACGCTGAAGCTCAGCTGGAACATCGTGGCGAGGATGATCACACCGCCGGGGTTGTCGAGGTGCAGGCGTCCGGTCAGCTGGATCTGCGGCAGTGCGACGACGGGGAACGGCACGAACATGGCCGCGAGCAGGTAGAAGAACGACCAGCGGAACAGGCGGCGGTCCCAGTTGCGCACGATCGCGTACGACGCGAAGGCGGCGAGCAGGATCGTCGCGGTCACGGTGCCGGCCGTCACGAGGAGCGAGATGCCTGCGGCGACGGGGAACTCCGTGAGCCGCCACGCCTCGATGAAGCCCTCGATGCTGAACGGCTGCGGCCACGCGAAGGCCTTGCCATCGACGGCCTGATTCGTCGACTTGAACGCCATCGACACCGTGACGTACAGCGGCACGAGCACCGTGAGGGCGCAGGCGATCAGGATGATCGTGGTGGTCCAGTTGACCCGCTCCATTCGGATCCGGGGCGCGCGCTTCCCGGCGCGGTGGGTCGTGAGCGCGCGGGTGGCGTTCGCGTCTGGGTGAGGCATCGCTTGGGTACTCATCAGATCGTATTCCTTCCGCGGGTCAGCGAGAGCTGGAGGAGCGAGATGATGATGGCGACGATGAAGAAGATCGTCGCGTTCGCCATCTGGTAGGAGTAGTCGCCGCCGTTGAAGCCCGCGATGATCGTCATCGCGACGCTGCGCGTTGCCGTGCCGGGGCCGCCGTTGGTGAGGCCGACGATGATGTCGTAGGCGTTCAGGAAGTTCTTGAAGCCGAGGATCATGTTGATCACGACGTAGCCCGCGACGAGCGGGAGGGTGATGCGGAAGAGCTGTTGGGCGCGGCTCGCGCCGTCGATGTCCGCAGCCTCGTAGACGTCACCCGGAACCGAGAGCAGGCCGGCGATGTAGATCAGCAGAGTGCCGGGGATCGCCTGCCAGGCCGTCACGAGGACGATCGCGACCCACGCGAGATCCGGGTTCGCGAGCAGGCTGTCCTTCAGCCACCCGATCCCGAGCGCGTTACCGACCGCGGGGACCGAGTTCGAGAACAGGAAGTTAAAGACGTAGGCGATGATGATGCCCGAGATCACCATCGGGATCACGAAGATCGTGCGCAGCGCCGTGCGGAAGCGGATCTGCGCCGTGAGGCCCACCGCGAGCAGGAACGCGACGACGTTCACGACGATGACGGTCGCGATCGAGAACCCGAAGGTGAAGAGGTAGCTCTGCAGGATCGCGGGGTCGCTCATCATCGCGATGTAGTTCGTGAGCCCGTTGAAGCTCCACGTGCCGATGCCGATCGAGTCGGTGAAGCTGAACACGATGCCGGTCACGGCGGGGACCGTGATCGCCAGGGTGAACAGCACGAGCGTGGGGATGAGGAAGAGATAGTAGATCGGTTCGACGCGAGACCCGCGTCTGCGGTCGAGTACGCCGTGCCGGGCACCCTTGCCCTGCGTGACGATCGTTCCTGTCGTACTCATCGTGCGGACTCCTTCGTCTCGTCGCTCGAGGTGGGAGCCGGCGCGCGGTACGCGAGCCGCGACCAGTCGGCGTCCATCGTGCGGAGCATGCGCTTCGGGTCGGTCCCGAGGGCGATCGCCTGCGCGTAGTTCATGACGGGGATCGTCTTGGGGACGAGGACGCTCGGCCCCTGGTAGGTGCGCCCCGCCTCGTAGTACTCGATCATCCCGGCGAGGCGCGGATCCTCGGGATCGGGTGCGCCGTCCAGCGGCACGAAACCGAGTTGCGATGCGTTGTAGCCCTCGATGTTCTCGGGCTCGTAGAGGTACTCCAGGAAGTCGCGGGCGGCTTCCTGGTGCTTCGATCCCTCGGGGATCATGGCGGCCAGGTCGACGTTGATGCGCACCTTGAGGTCTTCGGGATCGTCGGTCATCGGCAGCGGGAACGTTCCGAGATCGAGTTCGGGGTCGGTCTTCTCGATCTCGCTGAAGGCCCACGGGCCCTGCAGGTACATCGCGCCCTCGCCCAGCGCGAACGCGCGGTTTCCGTCGTTGTAGGCGCGGTTTCCCGCATCGGCGTTCGTGTACTCGTCGATCAGGGTCGTCATGCGATCGAGCGGATCCGCGAAGTCCTTCTCGAAGGAAACGGCCGAATCCGACCCGACATCGGTGCCCTCAGCGGCGAGCGCGTCGAAGAACCCGAGAACGTCGAGCGAGCCGCCGAGCGCGTAGTCGTACCACCCCTGTCCCACGGTCCAGTCGTCCTTGAGCGTCGCGTAGAACGGCGTGACGCCCGCGGCCTGGAGCGTGTCGGCCGCCGCGATGAGTTCGTCCCACGTCTTCGGCACCGCGATGCCGTTCTCTGCGAAGAGCGTCTTGTTGTAGATCACCGATGCGCCCATGATCGAGTACGGCAGGGCGCTCTGCCGACCGTCGCAGACGCCGTACTGGTCCATCATCGGTTGCAGGTCGTCTCGCACGCCCGCCGCGGCTGAGGTGTCGGAGAGGTCGGTGAGCGCGCACCGCTGGACGAACCGGGCGGTCTCGTAGTTGTAGTTCGCGAGCATGATGTCCGGCGGGTTGCCGCGAACGAAGCTCGCGGAGACGACATCAACGCCCGACGTATCGAGCTCGACGACCACGTCATCCTGCGAGGCGTTGTACTCGCTCACCATCTCGCTCATGAAGTCGATCGCCTCGCGCTTGCTGAACGTGAAGCGGATGTGTTCCGGCCCGGTGCCGGAACATGCGGCGAGGCCCGTTCCGGCGATCGCCAGACCGAGCGTTGCCGCCGCGACGCGCGTGACGCGCACATTTCTCATGCGAACCATCTCTCAGACACCATCGTCCTTTCGACTGGGAGTAGTCCCGATCATTAAATCTAGTGATCGAATCTATTGGGTCGGAAGCTACTATGACATCTAGCGCGAAAAGGAGTCAAGCCCCATGGCAGAAATCTCGCCCGACCTCGGAACGGGCCGGGCAAGCGTCGGCGCGGCCCTCGATTTCGCGTGGTCGGCCGGCGAGTTCACGGCAACCGACATGATGTCGCACACTGGCGTGACGCGATCCACCGCGATCGACGCAATCGACACCCTGGTCGGCGCGGGCGTCCTCGACGAACTGCCGAATGCGCGCGCCGCGGGTCACTACCGTGCGGGGCGTCCCGCGCGACGCTTCACTCTCGCGGCGGACCTCGGCGTCATCGTCGGCATCGACGCGGGCCACGCCCATCTCGCCGTCTCAGTGGCGGACCTGGCGCACCGCACGCTCGCGCTGCGCCGAACGGATCTGGACCCGGTCGCGACGCCGGAGAGCCGGCTCGCGGTGATCCTGTCCGAGCTCACGCTCGCGCTCGACGACGCGGGCACGTCGCGCGACAAGGTGCTCGCCATCTGCGCGGGTGTCGCGGCTCCCGTCGATCGCGACGGCACGTCCCCTCCCCACCCGGAGAGCTTCTGGGAGCGCACCAATCCCGACCTCATCGCCGCGCTGCGCGAATGGACCCCCGCGGTCGACGTCAAGAACGACGCCAACCTCGCGGCCATCGCGGAGGGAGCGGCCGGCGCTGCAATCGGATCCAGCGATTACGTCGCCCTGCTCGCCGGCGAGCGCTTCGGCGGCGGCGTCGTGGTCGACGGCCACATCCTGCACGGCGCCCACGGCGGTGTCGGCGAGAGCATCGTCTTCGACCGCGTCGTCGGCGTCACCTCGACCGGAGGCCTGCGCTCCGCGCTCGAGCGCGGCGCCCGGGCGCTCGTCGAAGACGGATCCGCCGCGCCAGCCAGCCCGCTCGCGGACGGATCTACGGACGCGCGCGCGATCCTCCGGCTCGCGGCCGAAGGGGATCCGGACGCGCTCGGCGTCGCCGACAGCGTCGGCGAGATGCTCGCCCGCATCATCGGAGTGCTCGGCAGCATGTACGACCCCGAGCGAGTGGTCGTCTGCGGCTCGATCGCGGACGCGCTCGAGCCCGTACTCGAGGCGACGCGGCGTTATCTCCCGCGCGAGCTCCACCTGCCCGCGCCACAGGTCGTGGCGTCTCCGCTCGGCGCCGAGGCCGTCACGCGCGGAGCACTGGCAACGGCGCGCATCTCGGCGGGCCGGATTTCCGTCCCCCAGATCGCCGCACGACGCCTCGAGGGCTGAGGGCGTGCGTCCCGGGAGTACAGCCCCGGAACGCACGCACCATCAAGCCTCGAACCAGCCCGTCGGGTGGTAATCGGCGGTGAGCGGCAGGTTCTCCTCGACCGGCGCCGCCCAGCGCACGCCGTTGGCGAGCACCCGACGGATCTCGGGCTGGTGATAGACCGGGAACTCCTGGTCGCCCGGGGAGAAGTAGAACACGCGGCCGTTACCGCGACGATAGGTCACGCCCGAGCGGAACACCTCGCCGCCCGCGAAGTTCGAGATGAACACCAGCTCGTCGGGCTCGGGGATGTCGAAGAACTCGCCGTACATCTCCTGCTCCGGGATCACGATCGGGCTCGGCACGCCCGCGGCGATCGGGTGTCGCGGGTCCACGGTCCAGACCAGCTCGCGTTCGCCGTCCCCGCGCCACTTGAGCGAGCACGTCGTGCCCATCAGGCGCGTGAAGATCTTCGAGTAGTGACCGGAGTGGAGCACGAGCAGCCCCATGCCGGCGTGCACACGGCGATACACGCGGTCGACGACCTCATCGGAGACCTGATCGTGCCCGATATGGCCCCACCAGAGCAGCACGTCGGTGTTGTCGAGCACCTCCGCCGACAGGCCGTGCTCCGGATCCTGGAGCGTCGCGGTGCGCACGACGGCGTCGTCGCCCAGGAGCTCGCGCAGCCCGTCGGCGATGGCGCCGTGGATCCCCTCGGGGTAGAGGGCGTTCACATGGGCGTCGCCGCGCGACTCGTGAATGTTCTCGTTCCAGACGAGCACGCGGAGCGTCATGGGATCCGCACCTCCTCGACCTTGCCCGTCGCGGCCGAACGCGCGGCGGCCTCCATCAGCGCCAGACTGCCGAGGTTGTCGCGTCCCGAGCTCTCGGGGGCGGGGCCGCCCGTCGCCGAGGCCGCGAAGGCCCGGAGACCCGCAGCCCGCTCGACGAGATCCATCTCCTCGAGCTCGACGTCCGTCGCCTCGTCCTCGCCGGCGCGCAGGATCGACACGCGGTCACCGTCGACGTTGTTCGGGCCGTCGGCGCGGCTCGTGAATTGCAGCTCGCCCTCCTCGCCGTCGATGCGCCATTCCCCCGCCCAGGCGGTGGGCCGACCGCGGCTCAACCAGCTGCCGCGGTAGCTGACGAGAACGCCCGACTCCAGCTCGATGATGAAGACAGCCGAGGCCTCCTCGTCGTACTTGCTGAAGGACGGATCCGACGTCTTGGCAAACACCGACACCGCCTCCTGACCGGTGATCATGCGGAGCATGTCGAAGTGGTGGATCGCCATGTCGTTGATCATCGGGTGCGGGAACGCGTAGTGAGGGTGCTCGGCCTTGGGGAGGTCGTTGTCCCAGCGTCGGAAGTCGATGCTGATCGCGGAGACCTCGCCGATGGCCTTCTGCGCGAGGAGCGAGCGCACGGCCCGGGGAGCTGGGAAGAAGCGGTAGTTCTGGCTGACCTGCAGCACGAGGCCCAGCTCTTCGGCGCGCCGGGTCGCGACGAGAGCCTCTTCGACCGCGTTCGCGAACGGCTTCTCGACGAGCACGTGCAGTCCGCGCTCCAGCGCCTCGAGGGCGAGCGGGACGTGGGTTACGGCGGGCGAGGTGATGACGACGGCGTCGGCCTCGACGGCGTCGAGCGCCTCCGTCAACGACGCGAAGCCGATGCTCGCGGGGAAGCCGACGTCCTCCCCGACCGCAAGTCGGGTGGGTTCGTGCGGGTCGACGGCCGCGACGAGCTCGACCGCGTCGATCGCGGGAATGACGGTGCGCGCCCAGTTGCCGCCCCAGCCGCCGAGTCCGACATGGATGATGCGAAGTGCCATATTGATTTCCTCATCGAATTTAATGGTCTTGCCTCATTGTGTCAGAGCTCGGCGGCCCGGCGCAACGGGCGCGTGATGTTACGAGAGCGACACGCGGTACGTGCGCACCTCGAACGGCCGCAGTTCGACCGCCGACAGGTCGGCGAGCCCCTGCGGATCCTCGATCAGCGAGCTCTCGCGCACGCGTTCGACGGGCGCATCGATCGCGATCGCCCCGGAGACGCGACGGCCATACGGCTCGTAGACACGCACGATCAGGTCGCCCGAGCGGTCGGCGGCCATCTTGATACCGGAGATGATGATCCCCTCCGTCGCGGTGACGAGCGGCGCGACGGGGGATCCGGTGCGCTCGCGCGCGGGAAGGTTGAGCGCGAGCCCCTGCTCCGTTGCGTCCTCGATGCCGGATCCGATCACGAAGCCGTAGCGGTGAGTCTGCTCGCCCTGGTCGGTTTCCGGATCCGGGAACCGCGGGGCGCGCAGCAGCGACAGCCGCAGCGTCGTGGTGACGCCATCGTCGGGATCCGAGTCGCGCGTGACGTCGAAGCCGTACGTCGAGTCGGTCGTCAGCGAGGCGCCGAAGCCCGGCTCCTCGACGTGCACGTAACGGTGCATCGAGGTCTCGAACTTCGCGGCCTCCCAGCTCGTGTTCGTGTGCGTGACCCGCTTGGCGTAGCCGAACTGCGTCTCGGCCGCCGTGTGCTCGGCCTGGATCGCGAGCGGGAACGCGAGCTTGAGGAACTTCTCGGCCTCGTGCCAGTCGGCCTCCTGCGCGAACTCGAGCGTGCGGGATCCGGGGGCGAGTGTGATCGTCTGCGTCACGCGGGAGGACGAGAACGCGCGCGTCACGGTCACGACGGCGGATCCGTTCTCGAGCGAGACCGAGATGCTCTCGACGTCGGTGAGGTCCGTGACGCGGTTGCGGTAGAAGCGGTCGACGTCCCACGCGTCCCACATGTTCGGGAAGTCCTGGTGCAGCTGCATCAGGTTCGCCGCCCGCCCCGGCGCGATCGTGTCACGGCCCGTGGCGAGGTCGACGGCGCTGGTGATGAGGCCCTCGCCCGTCACGAACACGCGCACGAGGCCGTTCGACAGCTCCCAGCCGCCGTCGCGCTCCGCGATCGACACGGTGCCGGCCGCGCGTTCGGCGACGGCGGCGCCGAGGCCCGGAACGCCGTCGCGCGCGAACGGCGAGGCGTTGAACACGATGGTCTCGGATCCGTCTCCGGCGAGGATCCCCTGCGCGCGCTCGATGAGCGCCGTCGCCGCCTCAGCGACGCGCGCGTACTGCTCGACTGCCTCGCGGTGCACCCAGGCGATCGAGGTGCCGGGCAGGATGTCATGGAACTGCTGCAGCAGCACCTGCTGCCACAGCGCATCGATCTCGTCGAACGGATAGGCGGCGCCGGTGCGCGCCGAAACGGCCGCCCACCACATCTCCGCCTCGATCAGCAGGTGCTCGGTGAGGCGATTGCCCTGCTTGGTCTTGTGCTGGCTCGTGAGCGTCGCGCGGTGCAGCTCGAGATAGAGCTCGCCCACCCACACCGGCGGCTTCGGCAGTTCGACCTGCGCACGCTCGAAGAACGCGTCGGGATGCTCCCATTTCACGCGCGCGCTGCCCTCGAGATCCGCCAGTCGCCGGGCCTTGCCCGTCATCTCGCGCGTCGTGCCGCCGCCGCCATCGCCCCAGCCCGTCGGCGCGATGGATCCGCTCGCCACGCGGCTCTCGCGGAACTGGCGCGAGGCCTTCGCCACCTCCTCGCCGGACAGCTGCGAGTTGTAGGTGTCCATCGGCGGGAAGTGGGTGAACATGCGCGAGCCGTCGATGCCCTCCCACTCGAACGTGTGGTGCGGGAACCTGTTGACCTGGTTCCAGGAGATCTTCTGCGTGAAGAACCATTCGAAGCCCGCGCGGCGCATGAGCTGCGGCAGCGCCGGCGAGTAGCCGAACGAGTCGGGCAGCCACACGCCCTTCGAGCGCACGCCGAACTCGGCCTCGAAGAAGCGCTGCCCGTAGAGGAACTGGCGCACGAGGGCCTCGCCCGTCGGCATCACGGTGTCGGACTCGACCCACATGCCGCCGAGCGGCAGGAAGCGGCCCGCCGCGACGGCGGCCTTGACCTTCTCGTAGACCTCGGGGCGGTGCTCCTTGATCCACGCGTACTGCTGGGCGCTCGACATACCGTAGAGGAAGGCGTCCTCTTCGCCGATCAGCTCGGTCATCGTCGACGTCGTGCGGGCGACCTTGCGGATCGTCTCGCGCACCGGCCACAGCCAGGCCGAGTCGATGTGCGCGTGGCCCACCGCCGAGATCTCGTGGGCGCTCGCCTCGGCGGGCGACGCGAGCACGTCGGCGAGCGCGGCCCGCGCGTCCGCCGCGGTTTCCGGGATCTGCTGCAGGTCGAGCAGGTCGAGCGCATTGTCGAGCGCCTGCAGGATCCGCATGCGGCGCGGCGACGACTCCGGCAGCTGCTCCTGCAGCTCGAGCAGCACCTCGACGTCGAGGGCGAGCTCGTGCACCTCGGCTTCGAACACCGCGAGGTCCATGTGCCGCACCGTGTAGAGCGGTTTCGATGAGGACGTGAGCCTGTCGCCCTCCTGCGTCGGCAGGAAGGGGTGGTAGTCGAGCAGCACGGGGTTCGATGCCGCCTCGATGAAGAACTCGACTTCCTCATCGCCATCGGCCTCGGCCGCGATCGGGATCCACTGGTTGCGCGGGTTGAGCGACTTCACGGGCTCGCCGCTCGGCAGGTAGACGAGACCCTCGCACTGGAAGCCCGTCATGTTCTGATCGAAACCGAGATCGACGAGCGCCTCGACGCGGTGCCCGCGCCACTCGCGCGGCACGCGGCCCGCGACGCGGAACCAGGTCGTTCCCCAGGCCGGCCCCCACTCCGAGCCGGCCGAGAAGGGCGCGTAATCGAGCGCGAGGCCCTCGCTCGGTGGAATCGGCTCCCCGTCGAGCGCGTTCGCGCCGATCTCGAGGGGAACGCGCCGGCTATGGATCGCGGGCCGGATACGCTCGGTCAGCACGCGCCTCGCGCGGCCGGTCGTCAGGGGAATGTCGTCGTGCATGGAGTGTCCGTTCGTGAAGTGCGTTCAGGAGTGCATTGTGGCGGCGGCACCGCCCGAGGAGACGGCCGCCACGCGGCCGGAGGCCGGATCCGGGTGGATGAGCTCGCGGATCCCGCGGGCCGCGAGGAGCGCCTCGTCGCCCGCGAGCGAGCGCAGCACCACCTGCGGGCCGCGCCCCGTGCGCTCGGCGTGCCGCATCCAGGCGTCGAAGAACGCCCCGCCGGGAGCGCAGTCGGCGCGGTAGGCTCCGGCGTCGTCGAGCACGAGCGCGACCGGCTCGGGCTCGGGATCCGGCCAGCCCCGCAGCTCGCGGGCCAGCTCGGCGAAGGCGCGGCCCGTCGGCTTGATACGGCCGTTCTCGTCGATCAGACCGAGGTCGTATTCGACCACCGGGAAGTCGGCGAGCGCGCGGGAGACGTCGTGCGAGCACCACCAGGTGATGCCCGAGACGCCCGCGACGCCCGCCGCGTGCCGCACCGTGCGCTCGAGGAACTCGACGGCGTCGCCGGGCTCCACGACCGTGATCGGTGTGCCGACCTCCTGCAGCCAGACGCGACGCCCGGCGTCGAGATGCCAGGCCGCCGCGAGCTGCACGAGGTATTCCGCGTGCCGCACGGATCCGGTGCCGAGCCCGCCCGCGAGCTGCGCGGATCCGTTGAACACCCACGAGTGCACGACGGTCTCGTCACCCAGTCGCGCCGCGTGGCGCGGGAGGAACGGCTGGCGCTCGTCGTACCAGGTCGCGTCGTAGGTGGCGTGGGTGATGAGGCCCCGGCCCACGCCGCGCGCCGCCTCGAGAAGCGTGCGCGTCCAGGCCTCCGCCTCCTCCGGATCCGCCGGGAAAGGGTGCGGGTGCGGGCGCGCGGCGAACTGGCTCGTCTCGTTGCCGAGCGTGATGCCCATCACGTTCTCGCGCGCAGACACCTCGACGGCGAGCGCGCGCACGTACTCGGCTTCGCTCGCGACGACGTCCGGATCCGTGAACATGTTGCGCTCGTGCCAGGTCACGAGCCACGACGGCAGGAAGTCGAAGCTCGAGAGGTGCCCCTGCAGGGCGTCGATGTTGACGTCGAGCTCGAACTCGGCGGCGATGTCGACGACCCGACCGACGTCGGCGAGGCCCGCGGGGCGGACGAGCGACCGGTTCGGCTGGATGAGATCCCAGCGCGGGAAGATGCGCACGTGGTCGGCCTCGAGCTCGCGGATCTGCGCGAGGTCGCGCCGCACCGCGTCAGCGTCGAAGTCGAGCCACGAGTGGAACCAGCCCACTCGGGGGGTGTAGTTCAGCCCGAATCTCATCCCTTCACCCCGCCCTCTTCGACGCCCTTGAAGAAGAAGCGCTGCAGCACCGCGAACACGATCGCGATCGGGATGAACGCGATCATCGACCCGGCGGCGATGAGCCGCTGGTCGCTCGAGAAGGTTCCCGAGAGGTACTGCAGGCCGATCGTGAGCGTGAACTGGTCGGGGCTCGTCAGCACGATCAGCGGCCAGAGGAAGTCATCCCACGCGCCGATGAAGCTGAAGATCGCGATGACGGCGACGGTGCCGCCGACCGAGGGCAGCGAGACATTCCAGAACCGCTGCAGCGCGTTCGCGCCGTCGATCACGGCCGCCTCGTCGATCGCGTCGGGCAGTCCGCGGAACGCGTTGTACATGAGCAGCACGTTGAGCGTGGCGATCATGCCGGGGAGCGCCACGCCCAGGAGGGTGTCGGCGAGCCCGACGGAGCGCACCGTGACGTAGTTGGCGATGATCGTCGCCTCACCGGGCAGGATCAGCGTCGCGAGGAACAGCCCGATGACGATCCTGCGGCCGCGGAAGCGGAGCCGCGAGAGCGCGAAACCCGCGAGGGTCGAGAAGATCACATTGCCGCCGACCGCAAACGCGGCGACGAACAGCGAGTTGCCGATGAACTGCCACACGGGGATGGCGTCCATCACCCGCGCATAGTTGTCGAGCGTCGGGTGGCTGGGCCAGAACTGCGGGATCTTCGTGTAGATGTCCTCGTCGGTGCTCTTGAGCGAGGTCGAGAGCTGCCAGAGGAAGGGGCCGATAGAGACGAGGAGGACGAGGATCAGCAGCGCGTAGCGGCTGATGCGCTCGCCCGGCCCCATCCGCCCGAAGGCGCGGGAGCGGCGTGCGGTCGCGATGCTCATGCGTCGCTCCTCGAGTTGATGCGGGCGAGGATCAGCATCGGAACGAGCGTGACGAAGAACATCAGGATGCTGAGGGCACTCGCGTAGCCGAGGTCGCCCGTGAAGCCGCGGGAGTACTGCTGGATGAGCATGACCATCGTCATGGCCTCGCCGCCCGCACCGCCGGTGCCGCCCGTCATCACGTACACCTCGCTGAACACGCGGAGCGCCGCGATGCAGACGAGGATCGCGATGAGCAGCATCGCGCCGCGGACGGCGGGGAGCGTGACGACGAGGAATCGGCGGAAGGCGCCGGCGCCGTCCATCGCGGCGGCCTCGTGCAGATCGCGGCCGACGTTCCCGAGCGCGGCGAGGTAGATGATCATGTAATAGCCAAGCCCCTTCCAGACCACGAGGCTCACGGCGCTGATGATGATGAGCCACCGGTCGGTGAGGAACGGCAGCGGCTCCTTCAGGATGCCGAGCGCCTCGGCGAGACCGTTGACGAGGCCGCGGTCGTCGAGCATGAACGTCCAGATCAGCGCCACGACGACCGCCGAGGCGATCACGGGCGTGTAGAACGCCGTGCGGAAGAACGCGATGCCCGGGAGCTTCTTCTCGACGAGCAGCGCGATGAACAGCGGCAGGATCGTGAGCAGCGGCAGGCACACGACCATGAAGACGACACTGTTGAGCAGCGCGCCGACCACCTGGTCGTCGCCGAGGATGTCGATGAAGTTGCGCAGGCCCACGAAGCGTTCGGCGCCGCCCAGCGGCTTGGCGTTGGTGAACGACATGCGAATCGTGTTGAGCGAGGGCCAGATCGAGAAGACGAGCAGCCAGATGAGTGCGGGCGCGAGCAGCAGCCACGGCGTGAACCAGCGCGTGGTGCTGACGCCGCCCGTCCGCGGCCGGCGCGCCAGGTGCGGCGCGACGACCGCGACGGTCTCGGGATGCGGATCCCGACGCCCCGCGGCCGGCTTCTGGCCGGCCGCGGGAAATCCGGTGACAGACATGAGGCCCCCTACTGACGCGCGAGCAGGTCGTTCATCTTCGAGGCGGCCTTGTCGAGAGCCTCCTGCCCCGTGATGTCGCCGCGCACGGCGAGGGCGATCTGCTGGTTCAGGTAGGTCGACATGGCATCGTTGACGACGTACGGCTGGAGCACCTCAGCGGTCTGCAATGAGCCGAAGGCCGTCGTGCGCGCGTCGCCCGAGGGGGTGCCGTCCGGCTCCGAGAAGTACGGGTCGTCGGCGGATCCGAGCGACGACGGGAAGACGTTCGCGATGTGGCCGAACTCGTTCTGGTTGTCGGCGTTCGTGATGAATTCGGCGAAGGCGACCGCCGTCGACAGCTCCTTGCTGTGCGCGGCGACGCTGACACCCTGCACGTAGAGCGGCGAGATGTTGAGCGCCGGGCCGATCTTGACGTTGCCCTTCAGGCTCGGGTTGTTCTTCTCGAAGTCGTTGATCGAGGAGGCCCCACCGGTCGTCCAGGCGACCTTGCCCTCGGTGAACAGCTGCGCGTTGCCGAGGTAGTCGGCGTTCAGCACGCTCGGCGGCATCTCCTTGTTGGCGTACGCCTCGGCGTAGCGGTCGATGATCGCGGCGGCCTCGGGAGTGTTGAAGACGAACTCGGTGCCGTCCTCGTTCAGGACGTCGATGCCCTCGAGCGTGAAGTCGCCGATGCCGGGCATGCGGCTGATGAGGTAGGTGTCATCGCAGTTCGACGCCATGACGGCGGCCTGGTCGAACAGCTCGTCGGTCGTCGTCGGGTACTTCTCGGGATCGAGCCCGCACTTCTCGAACTGCTCGGCGTTCCAGTAGTTGACATCCGTGCCGAGGTACCAGGGGTAGCCGTACACGCCGTCGAGGCCGGCGAAGCGGAAGGCGTCCACGGCACCCTTGACGTAGGTCGCCTCCATGTCGGTCGTCGTGCTCGCGTCGTAGAGGAAATCCTGCGCCGCGAGAGGCAGTGCGAAGTCGGGCGGGAGGTTCACGACGTCCGGAAGCGAATCGGTCGAGGCCTGCGAGAGGATCTTGTCGGAGTAGCCGTCGCCGGGCTGGTCGACGAGCGTGACCTTCGCGCCGGGGTGCTCCTTCTCGAAGGCCGCGATGGCATCGTCGAAGTATTGCTGATACGTGGGTGTCAGCGACCACGTCTGAAACGTGATGCTGCCGTCGATCGCGCCCGAGGCGTCTGCGTCGGACCCCGGTTCGCCGGATCCGGACGAGCAGCCCGCGAGCAGCACGGCCGCGGCAACGGTGGCGCCGACGGCGAGGGGTGTGCGGATGGTCTTCATGGTGCAACTCCTTCGTATGCGAGACGTCCGCGCGGAGATGTCGCGTCGCGGGACGACGGGGACTATCCTGGGGAACTAAACCGGATAAGTCAACCGTTCATTAACCGGTTCAGCAGATTGAGGGTTTTCCGGCCATGGTCCAGCAGAAACGCGCAACGCTCCTCGACATCGCGCGACGCGTCGGGGTATCGAAGGCAGCCGTGTCGTTCGCCCTCAACAACCGCCCCGGCGTCAGCGAGGAGCTGCGCGAGCGCGTCATGCGCGTGGCCGAAGAGCTGCGCTACCGACCGAGCTCGGCTGCGCTGGCGCTCGGCGGCTCGCGCGCCGACGTCATCGGCCTCGTGATCAACCGGCCGGCGCGCACCCTCGGCACCGAGTCGTTCTTCCCCGAGCTGCTCGCGGGGATCCAGGCCGGCCTCACCGAGACCCATACCGGGCTGCAGACGCTCGTCGTGTCGTCGCAGGCCGAGGAGCTCTCGGCCTACGAGGCGTGGCATGGCGCGCACCGGGTCGACGGCGTCATCGTGCTCGATCCGCACCGAAGCGACGAGCGCGTGCGTCTGCTCACGGAGCTGAGCATGCCCGCCGTGCAGATCGGTAGTCATGACAGCGACACCCCGGCCGTCCCGAGCGTCTGGATCGACGACGCCGCGGTCGCGACCCAACTCTTCGCGGTGCTGTTCGAGCGCGGTCACCGATCGATCGCCCACGTCATGGGGCGCCTCGAGTTCGAGCACACCGAGCTGCGCCGCCGCGCGTTCCAGGCCTGTGCCGAGCGCTTCCCCGGCGCCGTCCCGCGGTCGATCGAGACCGATTACTCTGCCGAGCAAGCCGCGCACGCGACGCACGAGCTGCTGACGGGGCCGCGGCGGCCGTCCGCGATCGTCTATGACAACGACGTGATGGCGCTCGCCGGCCTCCGTGCAGCCCAGGAGCTCGGGGTCGACGTGCCGGGAGATCTCGCCATCGCGAGCTTCGACGACTCGATCGCCATGCGGCTCGTGCGCCCGTCGATCACGGCACTCACCCGCGACACCTTCGCGCTCGGCGAGCTCGCCGCCCGCACCCTCATGCGCCGCATCGACGCGACCGAGCCCGTACCGTCGGTTCCCGCCGCGCCTCCCGTGCTCTCCCTGCGCGAGAGCACGGGTCAGGCCGCGAACACCTCGATCTGAGCCAGCTCGATCGGCGCCTCGGCCGTGAGCCGGACGACCGAGACCCGTTCGCGACGGGCCGGAAACGGTCGCGTCTGCGCCGGGTCGAACGAGGCCCGCCGCTCGTCGAGCAGGACCCATCCCGCGGGCGTCAGCCCCTCGAGCCGCCAGCGCGCGGCGACGGGCGGCGCCGTCATGGGGAACGGTGCCGGATCCCCCGCGAGCGTGAGCGCATAGAGCCCCACCTCCGCCGGATCCGTGAGCACTGCCTCGATGCTCTCCCCCGTGGCGAGCGCGACGGGCGCCTCACCCCGGTCATCGGTGACGGATCCGGGCACGATACGGAGCAGGTCGCGCAGCGCTCCGGCGACGCCGAACTCGGCCGAGAAGGAGCTCGGCCGCGTCCCGGCCGCCCATCCCGACGGCTCGTCGGACAGCACGAACTCGATGCGCCGGGCCGCGGCGAGTTCCACGGATCCGATCGAGATGCGCTCCCACCGCGCGCCGTCGACCCGTACCTCGCGGACATAGGGCGCGCCGGCGTTCGTCGCCTCGATGACGAGCGGCTCCCGCCCCTCGGGGCGCAGCACCACTCGAGGCAGGCGAGGCGGGGTCAGCACGAACTCTCCGCTCGCCGGCACGAGCGGATACAGCCCGATCGTCGCGAAGAGATACCAGGCCGACATCTCGCCGTTGTCCTCGTCTCCCGGATACCCCTGGCCGATCTCACCGCCCACGAAGAGCCGGTCGCGCGCCTCGACGACGAGCCGGTGCGCGTCATCGTGGCGCCCCGCAAAGGCGTACATGTAGGGGATGTGGTGTGCGGGCTGGTTCGAGAGTGCGAGCATGCCCATGCGAGTGTCGCGCGCCTCCGTCATCTCATGGATCACGAAACCGTAGGATCCGGGCCGGTCCGCCGTCTCCTCCGTCGCGAGCATCTCGTCGAGAGCCGCGCCGAGCGCCGCCTCGCCGCCGTGGAGTGCCGCGAGACCAGCCCCGTCGTGGGGCGCTGTGAACGCCGTGCCCCACGCGGTGGTCTCGGTGTAGTCGTGTCCCCATTCCCCCGGGTCGAACGGCTCGCGCCAGGCGCCGTCCGCGTCGCGGCCGCGGAAGAATCCGCCGTGGAACGAGTCGCGGTAGCTCAGGGCGCGGCGGGCGAGGTAGTCGCGCTCCGCGCGCAGTTCGGCGGTGTCGTCGCCTGCCCGGATGAGGCCTTCCACGAGCCGCGCCGCCGAGGCGTCGTTGATCGCGCCGTCGAGCGTCCAGCCCAGTCCCTCGTGTGTGCCGGTGTCGACGTACCCGCGGAACCTGGCGGATCCGAGCCCCTTGCGGCCGACCCGCGGGTCCGCCGAGGGCACGGTCGCGTGGCGGAACGCCGATGCGTAGGCCGCGTGCCGGTCGATCGCGACGCCCTGCGCGGCGAGCCCCGCGAAGACGGTCTCGCTCGTCGTCCCGGTCATCGAGTCGACGGGCCCGGGGGCGCTCCAGCGCGCGACCCAGCCCGCGTCGCGGAAGTGCTGCACGAAGCCGTCGGCGAGGCGCGCGGCGGTGTGCGGGGCGAGTAGACCGAGCAGCGGCCAGGCCGTGCGGTATGTGTCCCAGAAGCCGTTGTTCGAGCTGAACGCGCCGTCGCGCACGGCGCCATCGGCCGGGCTGCGATAGCGGCCGCCCTCGTCGTGACGATTCGGATACGCGAAGACCCGGGCGAGGGAGCCCGCGATAGCGCGGTGCACCGCGGGCGGCGCATCCTCGATCTCGAGGCGCGAGAACGCGGTGCTCCAGGCCTCGCGGGCACGGCACAGCATCTCGTCGATACCGACGGCGGCGTGGTGGCGCGCCTCGTCGGTCCCGATCGACGAGACCCCCACCACGACGTCTGCACGGGTGCCCGCGATCTCGACGGATCCGCTCAACCGGCCGCCATCCCACGCCAGCCGCACCCGCGCCGGATCCGGGATGCGGGCGTGCACGAAGTGCTCGCCGCTCGCGTCGCGCAGGCGCACGTCGAGCCGCAGCTCGTCGCCCTCGACCGCCCAGCTCGCGTCGGCGGCCTCGCCGAGGTGATCGACGATGATTGCGAGGGCGCCCGAGTGCGATTCGACGCGCAGCCCGATGGCGTGGTCGGCCGCCGCGAGGGTCGCGTCGATGCTCCCCGTGTCGGAGCTCAGCGCGACCCGGTACACGTCGGGACGTGCGATCTCGGCGTCACGGTCGAAACGCAGGGCGCGCGCCTCGCGCGATGGATCGGGGTCGGCCGCGGGGCTCGGTATGAGCTGGAACACGCCCCGGTCGCCGATCCAGGGGCTCGGGATGTGGCTCGTCGCGAAGCCCTGCAGCGCGGGTCGCGACATCTGCCAGCGATACGGCCAGTTGCCGGCAGACGCATCGGTCATCGGCAGCCCGAAGACGCCGCCGTGCGGCAGGCCCACGAGCGGGGCGGTGTTGCCGCGCGAGAACTCGGCCGACGCGTGGCTTCCCCGTCGGGTGTCGGCCGCGTCGAGAAGCGTGCGCGGCTCGGGCGCCGCCTCGCGCACCCGTACGGCGTCGAGGAACACGGTCGACGCCTCCGTCGACACCGCCGCGAGCTCGCGGATCCGGTGCCGACCGACCGCGACGATCACGCGGTTCCACTGGTCGGCCCACAGCCGCTTCGCGTCCGCCTGCTCGGCCGGCAACAGGCGCGTGCCGTGGTGATCCGTCGCCTCGAGGATCGTGCCGTCGTCGAGCACGATCTCGATCGCGAACGCCGTCGCGGCGTACCGGTCGGGCGAGCCCGCGACGGGGAACACGTCGTAGCTCAGCTCGTCCCCCTCGCCCTCCCACGGGATCAGGATTCTGCCGCCGCCCGTGGGAAAGTCGATGCGGAGGTAGCGCTCGGGATCGGTCTCCGGCAGGTCGGCGGGCGAGGCGGAGGGAACTCCGCGGCTGAGCGTCGGCATCCGCCGATCGTCGCGCACTGAACGGGTTTAGTCAACGCGCGACGACCGGCGCGACGTCAGTCCTGGAGATCCGGACTCTCGTGTACGGCCTCCTGGCCGTTGAGCTCGCGGGTGAAGGCCGAGATGTACCCGCTGTGGTCGCCCGGGGTGAGGTTGTAGGTGACGAACACCCCGTAGCCGTCGGAGACGGTGTCGGCCGCGAGGCGTGCCGCGGTGCCGCTGGAGGTGGCGGTCAGATCGACGGCCGCTGCCCCGAGCCGCTCGCGCCCCACGCCGGGGAACGCCGGCGGCCGGTACGTGCCGTAGTACGGGTTCCAGATGTAGTCGAGACGATCCAGCGTCTCCGTCGGCGCCTGCTTCAGGGTCTGCGCCGTCGCCCCAATGTCGTACAGCGAGATGATGCTGCCCGCCGGCAGCTTCTCATCGAGCGCGTCGACGAGCCAGGCCGCCGAGTCGGCGTTCGCCGGTGCGGTGTCGCCGGATCCGTAGCTCACCCATTCGTCGTCGATGTCGACGCCGTCGAGGCCGTAGTCCGTCACGACCTCGTCGACCTGGTCGGCGAAGGCCTCGGCCGCCTCGCGGGTCGGGAAGTTCGCGAAGCCCGAGGCGTCGTGATTGCCCAGCAGGGACAGCGTGACCTTGATGCCGCGTGCCTGCAGGGGCCGGATCTGATTCTCGGCGTCGTCGAGCGTCTCCTGGACGCGCTCGTTGAGGTGCAGATAGGCGTCGCCGTCGTCATCGGTGTTGATGTTCGCGGCGAAGATGATCGCGACGTCGAAGGCAGGCGTCCCGTCCTCGAGCGCGTAGTCGCCGACGAGGCTGAGATCGTTGCTGTTGACCTCGACGTAAGCCACCGTCAGTGGGTCGTCCGTGGCGGCCGCGACGGGTGCCGCCGCCACGACAAGCGTCGCGGAACCCGCGAACGCGAGCGCGGAGATGATCGATTTTTTCATGTGCTCTCCTCGTTGAGTCGCGTCGGCACCGTGCCGACGCGAGCACTCAACGCGACTTAACCGGGTAAGTCAAGCGCTCTCGCGAGATAAGGCTTCGATATGCTTTGCGATACCCCCGACAATCCGGCAGTATGCCCGATATCTGTCGCAGAACTTGCGCATTTCGCACCTTTCGCCGCACGATCGAAGGTGTGACCACCGAGATCCCCGTACCCCACCCCGCCCCGCAGCATTCCGTGCTCGATGATGTGCTCGGGATCCTCTGCGGCACCATCGTGGTCTCGATCGGGCTGTTCCTGCTCCGCGCGGGTGGCGTCGTCACGGGCGGCACGGCCGGCCTCACCCTGCTTCTGGACTACACGACGCCGATCCCCTTCGGCGTCTGGTTCGTCGCGATTAACCTTCCCTTCTTCGTCCTCGCCATCAGAAGCCGGGGCTGGGGTTTCGTGCTGCGCAGCGCGCTCGCGATCGGCCTCGTCTCGGCCTTCGCGTCGTTCCACGCGATCGAGGACATCGGCACGATCGGGGACATCGAACTGAACCCGTTCTACGCGGCGATCACCGGATCCGTCGTCGCCTCGGTCGGCATCATCGTGCTGTTCCGTCACGGTGCCAGCATGGGCGGATTCAACATCGTCGGCCTGATCCTGCAGGACAAGCTCGGCTGGCGTGCGGGCTACACGATGATGGTCGGCGACATCTGCGTCGTACTGGCCTCGCTCACGATCTCGCCGTGGCAGGTGCTGCTCGCATCGGCGGTCGGCGTCGTCACGATGAACCTCATCATCGCCTTCAACCACCGCCCCGGCCGCTACATCGCGGTCACGGCGAGCCGCCGCTCCCACCGCCCCGCCCCCACCCTCGAGCCGTTCAAATGACACCTCTGTGGGGTTAGCGGGCCCGTGCGCCCGCGAAAGGTGTCATGTCAACGGTGGGGTGGGGTGGACACGTACATCACCACGTGCAGGTCCGTGGCGTCCGATGGGACGAGTCGGTGGTGCTCGAACTCGATGAGGCCCTCGTCGCGGTGCCGGAAGGTGCGCCGGCGCGACGAGAAGCGCGAGACGCCGAGCTCCGACCAGTGCCGCTCGAAGTCGGCGTTCGACGCGCGGAGCCGTTCCACGACCGCACTGTGCCGCGGTCCCGCGAGCCGCACGCCCGCCTCCGCGCGGAACTCCGCGAGGAAGCGTCGCGAGTCCTGCTCCCAATCGGGCAGCATCTCGCGCAACTGCGGATCCGTGTAGACCAGCCACAGCAGATTACGATCGCGCGGATCCAGCGAGGCGATCCGCGGATAGAGCCACTCATAAGCAGTGTTCCAGCCGACGATCGCCCAGTCGGTCGTCACGATGAACGCCGGGAAATCGAGCGCATCGACCAGACGCTGGAGATGGCCGGGCGCGTCCTCGCGTGGGGTGACCGGACCCGCGCCGGGCTCGGCGAGGCCCGCGACATACGCGGCCTCGTCGTCGCTGAGCCGCAGCACGCGCGAGACCGCGTTCAGCACCTGATGGGAGACGTTGATATCGCGCCCCTGCTCGAGCCAGGTGTACCAGGAGGCGCTCACGCCTGAGAGCGTCGCCACGTCCTCACGGCTGAGACCCGCGTCACCGCGGCGCGCGTGCGGCGGGAGGCCGAGCTCGGAGCGCGACGCGGAACGGCGCCGTGCGGCGAGGAACTCGCCGAGCTCCTGACGGCGGGGCGTGCGGGGCTGGATCATGACCCGATAGTACCGGCACTACTAGTACCAACCACATCGCCGAATGTGCATTTCTCGCGCGAGAAGAGAGGGACAATGGCAACATGCCCAGTTATCGCTCACGCACTGTCACCCACGGCCGCAACATGGCGGGCGCGCGCGCGCTGATGCGCGCATCCGGCGTCGACGGCATGTCGATCGGCCGCAAGCCCATCATCGCCGTCGCGAACTCGTTCACCGAGTTCGTGCCCGGTCACACCCACCTCGCCCCCGTGGGCCGCATCGTCTCGGAGGCGATCGAGAACGCGGGCGGCATCGCCCGCGAGTTCAACACCATCGCGGTCGACGACGGCATCGCGATGGGCCACGACGGCATGCTCTACTCGCTGCCCTCGCGCGACATCATCGCCGACTCGGTCGAGTACATGGTCAACGCGCACTGCGCCGACGCCCTGGTCTGCATCTCGAACTGCGACAAGATCACGCCGGGCATGCTGCTCGCGGCGCTGCGCCTCAACATCCCGACGGTCTTCGTCTCCGGCGGCCCCATGGAGGCCGGACGCGCAACGCTCGTCGACGGCACGGTCCGTTCGCTCGACCTCGTCGACGCGATCAGCGAGGCCGTCAACGAGAACGTCTCCGACGCCGACATCCAGCGCATCGAGGAGTCGGCCTGCCCGACCTGCGGCTCGTGCTCGGGTATGTTCACCGCGAACTCGATGAACTGCCTCACCGAGGCGATCGGCCTGTCGCTGCCGGGCAACGGATCCGTGCTCGCGACCCACACGGCTCGCCGCGCGCTCTACGAGAAGGCCGGTTCGCTCGTCGTCGACATCACGAAGCGCTACTACGAGGAGGACGACCACTCGGTCCTCCCCCGAGAGATCGCCACCCCGAAGGCGTTCGAGAACGCGATGGCGCTCGACATCGCCATGGGCGGATCCACGAACACGATCCTGCACCTGCTCGCGGCCGCCCACGAGGCGGGTGTCGACTTCGGCCTCAACGAGATCGACGCGGTCTCGCGTCGTGTGCCGTGCCTCGCGAAGGTCGCCCCGAACGTCGCGAACGGCCGCACCTACTACATGGAGGACGTGCACCGCGCGGGCGGCATCCCCGCCCTGCTCGGCGAGCTGCGCCGCGGCGGCCTCCTGCATGACGACGTGCACACGGTGCACGCGACGAACCTCGGCGACTGGCTCGACGAGTGGGACATCCGCGGCGGCAAGGCCTCGGCCGAGGCGGAGGAGCTGTGGCACGCCGCCCCGGGCGGCAAGCGCTCGTCGACGGCGTTCTCGCAGTCGGAGCGCTGGGCCGACCTCGATGTCGATGCGGCTGGCGGCTGCATCCGCGACGTCGCGCACGCCTACTCGAAGGACGGCGGTCTCGGCGTGCTGCGCGGCAACATCGCCGTCGACGGTGCCGTCGTCAAGACCGCGGGCGTCGACGAGTCGATCTGGACCTTCTCGGGCCCGGCCGTCGTGTGCGAGTCGCAGGACGAGGCCGTGCAGCGCATCCTCAACAAGGAGGTCAAGGAGGGCGACGTCGTCGTCATCCGCTACGAGGGCCCCAAGGGCGGCCCGGGCATGCAGGAGATGCTGTACCCGACGTCGTTCCTCAAGGGCCGCGGCCTCGGCAAGGCCTGCGCTCTCATCACGGACGGCCGCTTCTCGGGCGGCACCTCGGGTCTGTCGATCGGCCACGTCTCGCCGGAGGCCGCGGCGGGCGGCGTGATCGCGCTCGTCGAGGAGGGCGACATCATCTCCATCGACATCCCGACCCGCAAGCTGCAGCTCGAGGTGTCCGACGAGGAGCTGATCCGTCGCCGCGAGGCGCTCGAGAATGCGGGCGGATACCACCCGAAGCAGGTCCGCCCGCGCAAGGTGACGGCAGCGCTGCGCGCATACGCCCACTTCGCCCAGTCGGCCGACAAGGGCGCCGCGCGCCTGGTGCCGTAAGCCGACTACGAAGAAGGTCCTTCCCTTTCACGGGGAAGGACCTTCTTCTTTTCTCGCGCTATCAGAGGGGGCAGACCGCGGCGGCGCTGACGGCGTCGTGCGCCTGCTCGACCGTCCACGGCAGCGCCGCATCTTCGGGCTTGTGCTTGCCCTCGGCCGTCATCGCGATAGCGGCCAGCTCGCGGGCGAGCGCTCCGACGATATCGCCGCCGGCGGCCGAGTTGTTGAGTGTCACGGCGACGGTCACGCCGGTGTTGATGTCGCTGTATGCGGCCGTGGAGTAGCCGAGGATCGAGCCCTCCTGACCCACCATGGTGCCGTAGAAGCGGTCGCCGCCCGCGGCGCGGATCCACTGGTCGCCGTCGGCGTCGACCGGCAGGGAGTCGGCCCAGCGCGCGGGCGCGTCGTCGAGGTCGCCGACCTGACGGGCCAGGCGCGCGGTATAGGAACCGAGGTCGTCGATCGTCGAAACGACGCCACTATCGGCGTATCCCATCGACGACGAGATCTTCGTGTACTCGGCGGGGGGCTCCTCGCAGCCGGCCTGCCGGATCGCGGAGGAGCTGTAGAAGCCGGGAAGCGACGAGGATCCGGGCTTCGCGGCCGCAGAGCCCGGCAGGCTCGTGCGGTGCAGCTTGCCGGGATCCGTCACGTACTTCTCGATCAGCTCGGCGAGCGGCGTGTGGGTCGCGTTCTCGAGCGCGTAGCCGAGCAGGAAGTAGGACGTGTCGGAGTCGTTCCACGTGCCGGGCGTGCCCTGGCGCGCGCCGAGACCGGCCGAGACGAATTCGCGCGGGGTCCACTCGCGCTCGGGGTTCGGCAGGATCTGGTTCCAGTTGAGATCGCCGGAAGAGCGCAGCCCCGCCTCGGAGTCGCACAGGCTGCCGAGCGTCACGTCTTCCAGCTGCGGCACGCTCGGCACGTACGCGGTGATGGAGTCATCGATGCGCACGGCGCCGCCGTCCATCGCATACAGCACATCGCAGGTCATGGAGCGCGTGATCGTGCCGGCGCGGAAGGCCATGTCGGTCTGAGGCTTCTTTCCGTCCGGCTTGTCCTCGCCCACACCCGCCTTCCACTCGCCCGCCCAGGGCACCCAGACGCCCACGATCGCTCCGGGAGCACCCGCGGCGGCGAGCGCGTGCTCGGTCGCGCCGACGAACTCGTCGACGAGCCCCGAAGGCAGCGGATCCGCGATCTCTTCGGGCGCGGGCGCGGATCCGCCCGTGCAACCGGTCAGAGCGAGCGTTGCCACGAGTGCCGTGGCGGCGAAGCCGAGAATGCGGCGCATGGATCTCCCTAGGTCAGACCCCACGAGTCTATTAGCCCGCCCCGGAGATCAGGCTGTGATCAGGCAGTGGCCGCACGCATCTGTGCCCCCTGTGTCTCCCACGCCCCCTTCATGAAGCGGCGCACGTCCTCGTCGACGCGGATGTCGCGGGGACGGAGGGGGCGCGACAGGTAGAGCCCGTCGAGCGAGCGGAGCCGCGAGAGCGCGACGTAGGTCTGTCCGGGCGCGAAGGCACCGGCACCGAGGTCGACGATCGCACGGTCGTAGGTCTTCCCCTGCGACTTGTGAATCGTCACGGCCCACGCGAGGCGTAGCGGGAACTGCGTGAACTCGGCGGCGACTTCGCGCGAGAGCTTCTTCTGGAAAGGGTCGTACGCGTAGCGGTACTTCTCCCATACGACGGGCTCGACATCGAACTCATCGCCGTCCACGTCGACGCGCACGCTGTCGGGCATGATCTTCGTCACGGTGCCGATCGTGCCGTTGACCCACCGGGGCGGCTCTCCGCCGGCCGCGGCATCGTTGCGGAGGAACATGACCTGCGCTCCCACTTTGAGGCGCAGGTTCTCGTCGGCCGGGTAGCTGTCGCCACGGCCGAAATCTCCGCTGACGTCGGCGACCGCCGTCTGCTCCTTGCCCGGGAGCGCGTCGAGGTGCTTCGCGTTGATCTGGTTGACGCGGTCGTTGCGGGTCGCGAGGGTGATCACGGGATCGAGCGGATCCTCGGGCGGCTTGCGTGCTCCGGCCGCATTGAGCTTGCCCGCGATGTCAGCGGTGACGCGACCATAACGCACCGCGTTCAGCATGGTCTTGAAGGCGTCGTCGTCCTGCCGGTGGATCTGCGTGAGCTCACGGATGTTGAGGTGCGCGCCATGGCGCCCCATGTCGAGCAGACCGTCGTCGGCGCCCTGGCCCGCCCAGACCTTTGCATCGAAGAACCAGAACGACCGGTAGTGGTCGCTGACGTATTTGGCCTCGTCACCGCGCGGCGGCACGGGGGCCAGCTGGTACGGATCCCCGAACATCACGACCTGCACACCGCCGAAGGGCTCACGGCGGCGGGCCCGCGCCTGACGCAAGGAGCGGTCGATGCCGTCCATCAGGTCTGCGTTGACCATCGAGATCTCGTCGATCACGAGTGTATCGATCGCGTTCAGGATCTTGCGGGTCGCGTCGTTCTGCTCGATGTCGCTGTCGGCGATGAGGCCGATTGGCAGTTTGAACAGCGAGTGGATCGTCTGGCCCTCGACGTTGAGAGCGGCGACGCCCGTGGGGGCGCAGATCGCGATCTGCTTGTTCGTGTTCCAGGTCAGATGGCGCAACAGGGTCGACTTGCCGGTTCCAGCCCGGCCCGTGACGAAAACGTGCTCGTTCGTGTCCTCGATGAGCCGGAACAACGCCTCCTGCTCGGCGGAGAGGGCGGGTTCGGGCATTCACTCAGTGTAACGACTCGGGTTCGGCAGACCTCATCACAGGTTCCCATTCCTAGACTGAGTGCATGACCTCCGGATCCGCCCCCCGCGCCCGCGCGCGCGGGTCCGCGATCCGGTGGGCATTCGCGATCGGCTTCTGCATCGTCGCGGCGGCGGTGATCGTCCTCGGCGGCTCATGGCTGTACCGCACGTTCTGGGGACCGGGCGCGTTCGTGGAGCGTTACGTCGCGCGGATCGCGGTGGGCGATGCGGCCGGAGCCCTTGCGATGCCGGGCGTCATGCCCGAGTACTCGGATCTCGACGGGATCGGCCACGGTCAGGCGTCGGAGGCGCTGCTCCGCTCGGCGACGCTCACGAGTTCGATCGAGGACGTACACATCGTCGGTACATCACAGGACGACAATGGCATCGTGTCGGTCGACGTCGCCTACCTGCTCGACGGATCCGCCCAGCAGATGACCTTCCGCGTCGAGCAGGACGGCTTCGAGGGCCTCGTGCCGTCCTGGCGTTTCCAGGCGCCGCCCGTCTCGGTCGTCGACCTGACGGTGCGGGGTTCGTGGCGATTCAGCGTGAATGGTTTCGAGATGGACAAGCGGCAGATCTCGCCCGCGGGCACCGACGCGGATCCACTGGAGCCCGTCTCGATGCTCACGTTCACGCCCGGCAACTACGACGTCGCGGTCGACACGGCGGCGACGACGGCCGAGCCGACCCGGGTGACGGCGGCGAGCCCGCTCGAGGTCGTGCCGGTCGACGTGCAGACGATGCCGACGGACCAGCTGATCGACGTCGTCCAGAAGAGCGTCGACGATTTTCTCGACAGCACGTGCACGACGCAGACGGTGCTGCAACCGAGCGGCTGCCCGTTCGGCGCCCCGAACGACGTCACGGGTCTCGGCATCGCGCAAGACGACGTCACCTGGACGATCGTCGACTACCCGTTGACACGGCTTGTGCCCGACGGCGACAGCTGGAAGGTCGCGCCGGCGAACGGTATGGCGCGCCTCAGTGTGACCGTCAACGACTACTACACGGGTGCGCTCGTCACCGTCGACCGCGACGTGTACTTCACGATGGTCGCGGATGTCGATGTCCGCGAGGACGGCGACGTACACATCACGATCGACGCCGTGTAAGGGCGTCGCTCACTCGGCGATGTGAACCTCGACGCCGAGTGAGCGAAGCTCCGCGATCGCTGCCTCGTCGGCGTCCGCGTCGATCACGACGTCGTCGATCTCGGCAAAGGTCGCGACGTTGTAGAGGCCGGTGTTGCCGAACTTGCTCGAATCCACCACGAGGATCTTGCGGCTGCCCATGCCGAGAACGGCGCGCTTCGTCGCCGCCGCCTCTGCGTCGGGGTGCAGGAGCGCCTGGCCCCTGATCGCCGTCGTCGATATGAAGACGGCGTCGGCCATGAGATGCCGCGCCTGCTCGACGACAACCGACCCCAGGAACGAGTCGGTCTCCGGATAGTACTGGCCCCCGAGCCCTACGAGGGAGGTCTGCGGAAGCTGCGCAACCGTGTTGATGAGCGGGAGGGAGTGGGTGATGACGGTGGCGGGGCGCCGCTCGGCCAGGTGAGGACCGAGGGCGCCGATCGTCGTCGAGTCGTCGAGCGCAATGACCGCTCCCTCGTCGATCAGTGTCGCCGCGACCCTCGCGAGCCGCTCCTTGATTCCAGCGTTGAGGTGCCGCCGGAGACGCACATCACGCTCCGCGAGGCGCTCGGTGATCGCACGCGCGCCGCCACGGATCCGTTCGACGCGCCCCTCCTTGGCGAGGGTATCCAGATCGCGATGGATCGTCATGGGGCTGACCGCGAAGAGTGCGGCCATGTCCTCCACCCGCGCCCGCCGCTCCGCATTGATGTGAGCGGTGATCTCGTCTCGCCTGACCTCGGGCGGCAGATCGGCGCGCTCGCTGGACGCCCGGGCAGGTTGCGGAGAAACGTCTGCGGTCACGCCTTCGATGATAGATGCCACATCACACATCATCAACAGGGACCATTTTCGCATTACTCATCATTATTATTGTTGAGTATGTGAAATTGTGTTAAATTCGCTACGCACGACGCCACACCGTCATCCGCAAAGGAGCGAAATGTCTTCCGAGCCCCGCCAGAGCGCGCTCACCGAACCCCGGCCGAAGGTCCTCGATCGGCTCGGTCTTCCGCGCCCCCTCGTCTGGGGCTTCATCGCCCTCGCGATCTTCATGATCGGCGATGGCGTCGAGACGAACATCCTCACGCCGTTCCTCACCGCGGAGCACGGCTTCACGATCCCGCTCGCCGGCACCCTCATCACCGTCTACGGCGCCGCCGTGGCCGTCGCCGCGTTCCTCTCGGCCTCGCTGTCGGACCTGTGGGGCCCGCGCCGAGTGATGCTCATCGGGGCGGCGATCTGGATCGTCTTCGAGATCCTCTTCCTGACGGTGGCGCTCGCGGGATCCAGCGTCGTCCTGGTCTTCGTCACCTACGGCCTGCGCGGTTTCGGTTACCCATTCTTCGCCTATGCCTTCCTCGTCTGGATCTCGGCGACCGCTCCGAAGAAGCGCCTCGCCATGTCGATCGGCTGGTTCTACGTCGCCTTCAGCGCGGGCCTGCCAACGCTCGGCGCGCTCACCGCCACCGCGAGTCTCGATCTGTTCGGTCTCGACTACTACCAGACCCTCTGGGTCTCGTTCTCGCTCGTCGCGATCGGCTCGATCGTCGCCGTCGTCGGCATCAAGGAGCGCACGGGACGCGGCCCGCTCGTGTCGAACCCCGAACAGGTGTGGCAGACTCTCGGCTTCGGCCTGAAGCTGCTCGTCACCAATCGCAAGTCGCTCATGGTCATGCTCGTGCGCACCATCAACTCGGTGCCCACCTACGGCATGGCGGTGTTCTTCCCGGCGCTGTTCACCGACCGCCTCGACTGGTCGGTCGGTCAGTTCCTTCTGCTGACGACCGTGATCTACGCCGTCAACATCCCCTTCAATCTGTTCTTCGGCGCTCTCGGTGACAAGATCGGCTGGTCGAAGACCGTCGTCTGGTTCGGCGCCGTGCTCTGCGCCGTATCGATGGCGGCCCTGTACGTCGTGCCCGTCTGGGCCGTCGACAACGGCTACGGCTTCGCCTACCCGCTGACGCTGCTGATCGGCGCCGTTTTTGGCATCGGCCTGGCGGGCTTCGTGCCACTATCGGCCATCGCGGTGTCGATCGCGCCCTCCCACCCGGGAGCGGCCATGGCGTCGTACAACCTCGGCATCGGAGCGGCCGTCGCAGTGGGCCCGCTTCTTGTCGCCCTGCTCTACACGATGCTCGGCGCCGGCGGTATGGTGTTCCTCTTCGCCGCGCTCTATCTCGTCGCCGCCGTCATGTCGTTCACTCTGCGCGGCACCCAGCCGGGCTTCGACGGTGTGCCGCCGACGACCGTCATCCGCACGCACTGACCCGACCGATCCAGGAGAATCATGGACCTCAACAACCAGACCCTCGCCGACATCGATCCGTCGGTGCGCACGCCCTCGTACGATCGCTCGGAGGTGTCGGCCGGCATCGTACACTTCGGCGTCGGCGGCTTCCATCGCGCCCACCAGGCGATGTACCTCAACGAGCTCATGAACCAGGGGAAGGCCCTCGACTGGGGCATCGTCGGCATGGGCGTCATGCCCTCCGACGCGCGCATGCGCGACGTGCTGCGATCGAGCGACGGCCTCTACACCCTCGTCGTGAAGAGCCCCGACGGGTCCCGCGATGTGCGGGTGATCGGATCCATCGTCGACTACGTCTACGCCCCCGACGACGTCGAGGGGGCGATCGAGCGTCTCGCGGACCCCGCAATCCGCATCGTGTCCCTGACCGTCACCGAGGGCGGCTACAACGTCAACCCCGTCACGGGCGAGTTCGACCTCGAGAACGCGGGCGTCGCAGCGGACCTCGTGGATCCCGCGCACCCGAAGACAGTCTTCGGCCTCATCAGCGCGGGCCTGCGCCGCCGCCGCGAGCGCGGCATCGCCCCGTTCACGGTGATGAGCTGCGACAACATTCAGGGCAACGGCGAGGTCGCGCACAAGATGTTCGGCACCTTCGCGACGGCCCTCGACGCCGAGTTCGGCGCCTGGGTCGAGCAGAACGTGCCGTTCCCGAACTCCATGGTCGACCGCATCACGCCCGTCACGACCGATGCCGACCGCGCCGATGTCGTATCGACCTACGGCATCGACGATGCCTGGCCCGTCGTCTGCGAGGACTTCGTGCAGTGGGTTCTCGAGGACACGTTCGTCTCGGGCCGCCCGCCCTACGAAGAGGTCGGCGTGCAGGTCGTCGACGATGTCGTGCCGTACGAGCTGATGAAGCTGCGCCTGCTCAACGCGACGCACCAGGGCATCTGCTACTTCGGCCACCTCGCTGGCTACCGCGCGGTGCACGACGCGGCGCGCAATCCGTTGTTCGCCGACTTCCTGCTCCGCTACATGGTCGAGGAGGCCCAGCCGACGCTCGCCCCGCTGCCGGACGTCGACCTGCCCGCCTACCAGCACAAGCTCATCGACCGTTACAGCAACGAGTACGTCGCCGACACGATCGCACGCCTGTGCGCCGACAGCTCGGACCGCATCCCGAAGTGGCTCATTCCGGTCGTGCGTGAGAACCTCGCCGCCGGCCGCGACGTGACGCTCTCGGCCGCGATCGTCGCCAGCTGGAAGCGCTACGCCGAGGGCGTCGACGAACGGGGCGAACCGATTCAGGTCGTCGACCGCTTGGCCGAGCAGGTGCAGGCGGCGGCGCGCAGCCAGGATCCGTTGGACTTCCTCCGCCAGCGCGACCTCTTCGGCGACATCGTCGACGACGAGCGCTTCACGGCGCCGTACCTGAAGGCATTGACCGCCCTGCACGATTCGGGCGCTGTGGCCACGCTGGAGATGCTGGCCGCATAATCCCGAAAGAACAAGGTTCTGCCGAACGACTATGAAATAACGTAGCCGTTCGGCAAAACCTTGTTCTTTGGGCGGCGCTAGACCTGCGCGTCGCGGTCGGCCAGCGCCTGGAGCCGGCGGTTGTACGCCTCGAGCTCGGCGTCGCCCGTGCGATCCGCATGGCGGTCGCGACGCTTCTGCTTCTTCTCGTCGCTTCTGCTCCACTGGATCGCGACCGTGATGGCGGCGATGAGCGTCGGGATCTCACCGATCGACCAGGCGATGCCGCCGCCGATGTACTGATCCTCGAGGGGCGTCGGGCCCCAGGTGCGGCCCATGGACCCGAACCACTCCGCTACGAAGAGGCCCTGACTCGACATGATCGCGATGCCGAAGAACGCGTGCATCGCCATCGTGATGATCAGCAGCACGAGCCGCCCCGCGTGCGGGAGGCGATAGGGCACCGGGTCGATGCCCACGAGCGTCATCGAGAAGAGGTAGCCCGTGATGAGGAAGTGGGCGACCATCCACTCGTGGCCGAGATGGTTGTAGAGGCTCCAGCGGAACAGGCCCGAGAAGTAGAACAGCCAGAGCGAACCCACGAACAGTGCGGCTGCGACGAGCGGGTGCGTCAGCACCTTCGCGAGCGGGTTGTGGACGACCCAGAGGATCCACTCGCGGCCGCCGCGGGTGTCGTCGTCGCGCTTGCGGATCGCGCGCGAGGCGAGCGTCACGGGTGCTGCGGCGACGAGCAGCAGCGGGATGTCCATCGTCAGCAGCATGTGCAGCAGCATGTGCACGCTGAACAGGTAGTGGCCGTAGGCGTTGAGGGGGCCGGAGGTCACCCAGATGAGCTGCAGGAGGCCGGCCATCCAGAACACGGTGCGGAAGACCGGCCACTTGTCGCCCCGGCGCTTCAGGCGCCACACGCCGGCCGCGTAGAAGAAGATGCCGAGGATGCCGAGCGTAAGCCAGAGCGGATCCACCTCCCACTCGGTGAGCAGGCGCAGGGGCGTGAGCTCGGGCGGCAGGGGCTGCTCACTCAGGAACTCCGCGGGGGTGACGGCCTTCGCCTCGACGTCGCCGGTCGGGGGCGCCGTGCGGGCCAGGGCCGCCGCGGCGCCGGAGGCGAGCCCCATGAACACGAACTCGAGCGCGATGACGGCCCAGAACATGGCGTTCTTCGCGGCGGACTTCGCGATGAGGCCTCGCCGGTACCAGGCGCCGAGGGCGCCCATCGCCGCGAGCATCACGACCTTGACGATGAGGATCAGACCGTAGGGATCCGTCAACACCTCGCCGAGCGAGTGGAACGACGGCACGGAGCGGATCAGCCCGGAGAGCGCGACGACGACGAAGGCGAGGATGGCGATCGACGAGTAGCGCTCGAGGACGACGCGCATACGCTCGGCGTCGAGCGCCGGCCGCACGATCACGAGCGCGACGAGTCCGCCGAGCCATAGCGCGGACGCCACGACGTGCACGGAGATCGCGAGCACGGCGAGGTGATGGTCCTCCAGCCCGCCCGAGTGGCTCTGTGTGGCCATCGGAATGAGACTGACACCCGCGAGGGCGGCGGTGACCGCGACGCTCAGCCAGCCACGCACGGCGAAGGCCATGACGGTGACGATGCCGCCCAGAATCGTCTGCAGCGCCCAGGCACGGCCCACCTCGGTATCGGTGAGGAAGCGCCCGAGCTGGGTGCCGAATTCGTCGCCGAGCGAGAGCTGCGGGTTGAAGGTCGACAGCAGGGTGAGGAAGGTGACGGATCCGCTGGCGACCGTGAAGATACCCGCTGAGATGGAGGCGCCGTCGAGCGCCGCACCGAACGCCTTCTCCTTCGGGGCGAGAGCGAAGAGCGCCAGCACGAGGGATCCGAACATGACGGATCCGGACACGTTGACGATCATCTTGCCCGCGGGAAGCGCCCACCGCACGAGCGCGCCCGGGTCCTGCAGGGCCTGCGCGTTGGCGCCGCCGCCGACCACGAGGGATCCGACGAGCGCGACCGCTGCGGCGACCAGGAGAATGAGGGGCCCACCGGCCCGCAACGCGCGCGAATTCACGCCCCCAGCCTATTCCGCCGCGCTGAGCGCCCCATAAGAAGCCCGGGTGCGGCCCGGATCCCGGATCCTGGATTCCACAAGCTCACCGATCTCGGAGAAAGCACGAAACTCGGGCGAATCCGCGCCAAGGATCCGAGATTCGGGATTTCTCCGACGTCCGTGGGCGGGGCCCGGACTGCGTGAGCCCATGCCCGGGTCCTGGAGGTTCGGCCCGGATCCCGAAACCCACAGCCCACGAGAATCGGAGAAAGCACGAAACTCGGGCGAATCCGCGTCGAGTATCCGAGATCCGGGATCTCTCCGAGATCTGTGCGGCTGCTCGGGCGACGTCAGACGGAACCCCGCGCATGCAAAAGGCGGGCTCCCGAGGGAACCCGCCTTGAGCGACGTCGTCGTCGAATTACTTGACGGCAGCCTTGAGCTTCGAGCCGGCGGTCACCTTGACGCGGTGACCAGCGGGGATCTCGATGACCTCTTCGGTGCGGGGGTTGCGACCCGTGCGGGCAGCGGTGGCGACCTTCTCGAAGGCGATCCAACCGGGGATCGAGACCTTCGAGCCCTTGGCGACGGCGTCGGAGACGGTCGCGAAGAGCGAGTCGAGCACACCCGAAACGGTGGCCTGGCTCTGGCCCGTGGCGCTGGCGATGCTTGCGACGAGCTCGGTCTTGGTGATGTTCTTGTCGGCCATGGTTTCCTCCATCGACGCGGAGCGCCGTGACGAATCGTGGGACCGAGAGCGCCCGCCCCCGGCTCGGTCATGCGACCGAGCACAAAACTAACCCGTTCCCCCGCGAATCGGCGTATTTCCGCGGATTTTTAGCGGATCCGCTCGGCGTGTCGCGGAAAAACGGGTGCGGGGAGGGAAAAAGCGAGTGGGCGGGATCCTCGAAAGAGGATCCCGCCCACTCGGCGGAAGCAGTGCTTACCAGCTCGACTTGGTGATGCCGGGCAGCTCGCCGCGGTGAGCCATGTCACGGAAGCGGACACGCGAGATGCCGTACTTCGTGAGGACACCACGGGGGCGACCGTCGATGACGTCGCGCGAGCGCACGCGCACCGGCGAGGCGTTGCGGGGCAGCTTCTGCAGGCCCACGCGAGCGGCTTCGCGCTGCTCGTCGGTCGCGTTCGGGTCGACGAGGGTCTTCTTCAGCTCGAGACGCTTCTCGGCGTAACGGGCGACGACAACCTTGCGCTGCTCGTTGCGCGCAATCTTGCTCTTCTTAGCCATGCTTAGCGCTCCTCGCGGAAGTCAACGTGCTTGCGGACGACCGGGTCGTACTTCTTGAGCACGAGACGGTCGGGGTTGTTGCGACGGTTCTTCTTGGTCACGTACGTGAAACCGGTGCCCGCCGTCGAACGGAGCTTGATGATCGGACGAACGTCCTGCGACTTCTTCGCCATTAGAGCTTCACACCCTTCGCGATCAGGTCCTTGACGACCGACTCGATGCCGCGCGCGTCGATGACCTTGATGCCCTTAGCCGACACGTTCAGCGTGATCTTACGACCCAGCGAGGGGACGAAGTAGGTCTTCTTCTGAACGTTCGGGTCGAACCGACGCTTCGTGCGACGGTGCGAGTGCGAGACGTTGTGACCGAAACCGGGGGTGGTTCCCGTCACCTGGCACACAGCAGCCATGGTTCACTCTCCTTCAATACCGTGATCCCGGACGGGATCACCCAAGATCTCTTGTCTGCGCACCGCATCCCCCGCCCGTTTCCGGGCTGTGTTCAGAGGTGAGGCGCACGATCCGTGCACAGGAGTGCGCACGGCCAAAGAAAGACTCTACCAGAGGCCGGGCGTGTTGCCTCTCGGTTTTCTACCAGGGGCCGACCTCGCACCAGCTGATGTCGAAGCCGGGCCAGGTGGCGATCTCGTCGCCGGTCGCGCTGTCGTAGACGCGGGTCTCGATGCGCTCGGGGAGGGATTGGACGCCGCCGTCGTATGCGGCGCCGGTCGCGTCGGAGACGATCAGGGCGACGTACTGGGCGCTGGGCGAGGCGCAGACCTGCTGCAGCACGTCCCCGTCCTTCGTCGCGGCGATCTCGCGCGACGCGCCGTCGGGGTCGGTCGTCACGATGCGCGAGACGGTCGGGATGCCGTTCTCGAGCATCGCGTACGAGCGAAGGGTGTTGCCATCCGGCAGGGGCAGGATGTGCCCGAGCAGGGCGTCTCCGTCGAGCTGCGCGTCGGTGAGCACGCGCTGTTCCCCGGTAGCGAGGTCGAGCTCGACGAAACCCTCGTCGAAGCGGTCGATGAGCGCCGTGTAGGTCGAGCGTGCGACGCCCTCGATGCCGAGGGCGGTGCCGAAGGAGGACACCTCGCCGTCGGGATCTTCCCGGTCGACGAGGGTGAGGTCGCCGTCGAACGAGTTGAGCAGCAGCGACGAGGTCTCGGGGACGAAGCGCCACCGGTCGATGCTGGGCTCGGATCCGCCGACCCGGACGGGCGCGGGCTCGTCGGAGGAGGCGAGGGATCCGGTGAAGAGCACGTTCTCGCGGCCGCCCTCGGCGGAGAGGCCCGCGTCCGTGAAGGTGAAGCCGTACAGCTGCCCGCGTTCGGCGGTCTGCAGGCCCGTGACGGTTCCGGGGCCGGGGAGCGGGATCTCGTGCTCGGCCCCCGTGGCGCGGTCGACGACGGAGACGCGCATGGCGTCGCCGTCGACGGTCGTGAGGATCAGGTATGCGCTCGTCGCACGGAAGTCGTCGATCTGCGCGGCCTCGTAGACCGTCTCGTCGCGGTCACCGCCGACGGTGTGGCTCACGATCCGGTCGTCGCCTGTCGCGTCGCGTTCGAGCATGAGCACGGTCGCCTGGGGCGTCGTGAAGCTGGTGGAGAGCGTCGAGGCGGGTCCCCCGCCGAGCCCCTGCACGCCGTCGATCGTCACGGTGTAGCTCGTGTCGGCATCGAGCGCGGTCGGGAAGCGCACGCCGACGGTGCGGCCGGCCGCGTCGACGGTGAAGTCGGTCGCGGGCTCGACGGTGACCTGCGCGGGGTCGATCTCACGGAGCGATTCGTTGGCCGTGAAGATCACCCGGCTGCCCGAGCCTGCCGCGGCGGCCTGCGGATCCTGCTGGATCTCGGTCGCGCGGGGCCCCTGCGCGAGGCCGGTTCCGGCGGCGGCACCGCCGATCACGACGAGCGCGCCGAGCGTGATCGCGATGCCGCGCGCGTAGCGGCCGCGCCCGCGCGCGATACGGGCACCGCGACGGGAGTCAGTACTCATACGGATCCCTCGGCTCGTCGACCTTGGTGACGCCGGTCGCTGCGACGACGAGGCGTCCGTCGTCATCGATCTCGACGTCGCCCGTCACCTCGACCCAGTCGCCGGTCTCGAGGCCGGAGACGTCTCCGTCGAGCGGCAGCGTTGCGGTCTGGGCGTCGACGACGCAGTGCGTGATGACGAGGCGGCTCAGGGATCCGTCGGTCATGAAGCCCGTGAGCGTGACGGTCTCGCCGGCGTAGCGCTCGGGGTTCGTCGCGGTCGCGAAGACCGCCGACCAGTCGCCGACGCCGAACGCCGAGGTGTCGACGACGCCGAGCTGCACGTCGTCGGCGCCCGCGAACAGCGGCGGCGTGCCGGTGTCACGCTCCATCGCGAGCTCCGCTGACAGCGTCGCGGGCGGCAGGATCAGGGCGCCCACGGCTACGACGGTCGCGACGCCCGCACCGACCGCGCCCGCGACCGCGCGGGATGAGGAGCCGTGATCATGATCGTGGTCGTGGTCGTCCGCCGGACGGATCGCGACGGCGGCGACGGATCCGAGCAGGATCAGCACGGCCATGCCGCACGCGAACCAGGCCTGGCTCGTGTTGATGTAGAGCTGCAGTCGGCCCGTGACGGTGAGCATGAGCGTGAGCACGGCCAGCGCAGAGGCGAGGCCCACGCCGAGGTATTTAGGCGACAAGGTTCATCACCGCCCCGATCGCGAACGAGGCGAGCACGACGACCGCGACGATCACGGAGATCGCGCGGGCCGTGAACGTCGTGCGCAGCAGGGCGATCATCTTGATGTCGACGACGGGGCCGACGAGCAGGAAGGCGACGAGGGATCCCGTCGTGAACGTCGACGCGAAGCTCAGCGCGAAGAAGCTGTCGACGTTCGAGCACAGCGAGACCGTGATGGCGAGGATCATCATGGCGACGATCGACAGCACCGGGTTGGATCCGATCGCGACGAGCGCCGACCGCGGCACGATCACCTGCACCGCGCCCGCAAGAGCGGATCCGATGACGAGTGCGGGCATCACGGCGCGCAGTTCGACGACGAACTGCGCGAGGCTGCGCTCGAGGACCGAGCCGGCGGCGTCGTGCGCGTGGTCGCAGGCGATGCGGAAGCGCTCGGTGAGCAGGCGGTCCGGATCCGGGTGGCGGCTGAACAGCCAGCCGATCAGTACCGCGATCGCGTAGCCGCCGAGCAGGCGGGCGACGAGGATCCCACCGGACATGCCGAAGGCCTGATGCGTCGTGATGATGACGACGGGGTTGACGATCGGTGCGGCCACGAGGAAGGCGAGCGTGTCGGCGGGGCCGATGCCGCGCATCATGAGGCCGCGCGCGAAGGGCACGTTGCCGCACTCGCAGACCGGGATGAGGATGCCGAGGGCGGCGAGGACGAGCCGACGCGGCCACTCGCGCGTCGGGAGGATGCGGTGGATGACCGACGCCGGCACCCACACCTGGATCGCGATCGACAGGATCACGCCGAGGGCGACGAAGGGCAGCGACTCGATCAGCACGCTCAGCGTAAGGGTCAGGCCGTCTTGCGCGCGGGCGGGGAGGGGCTTGTCGAACAGGCCCGGCAGGAACGCGTTGGCTGCAAATAGCGCTGCGACGATCAGGACAGCGATGCCGAGCCAACCGGCCCATCCGATCCCGGATCCGCGCCGCTCGCGCAGCGTCGCGTGGGTCATGGGCTTACTCGCCCTTGGCGGCGCACTCGGCGCAGACGCCGAAGATGTCGACGACGTGCTCGGCGTCGTGGAAACCGTTCTCGGCCGCGATGTCGTGCGCCCAACGCTCGACGGCGCCCGCCTCGATCTCGACCGTCTTGCCGCAGCGTCGGCAGATCAGGTGGTGGTGGTGTCCCGACGACTCGCAGGCGCGGAAGAGGTTCTCGCCGTCCGGGCTCTGCAGGCTGTCGGCCTCGCCCGACTTGGCGAAGTTCGCGAGGGTCCGGTACACGGTCGCCAGGCCGATGCCGGTCTCGTCGCGAAGGCGCGCGTGAAGATCCTGCGCGCTCACGAAACCGCCGCTTGCGGCGAGCGCCTCGCGCACCGCCTCGCGCTGCCACGTGTTCCGCTGAATAGCCATGCCTCGAGCCTACTTGGCGTGAGCGTGGACGGCCCGTCCGCGCCTCCAGGAGATCACCCGGCAGACGATGTAGATCACGAACGAGATCGTGGTGATGTAGGGGCTGACGGGCAGCGTCCCCGCGATCGCGAGCAGGATTCCGCCGGCGGCGGAGACGAGCCCGAAGAGCGCAGAGAGCAGCGGCACCGCGAGCGGCCCGTGCGTCACCCGCATCGCCGCCGCGGCGGGCGTGACGAGCAGAGCCATCACGAGCAGGGCGCCGATGATGTGCACGGCCGCGGCGACGATCGCGCCGAGCAGCAGCATGAAGATCAGGCTGAGGCCCTGCACCGGCAGGCCGCGCGCCTCGGCCGACTGGGGGTCCATCGAGTCGAAGCGCAGAGGGTTCCAGACCACGATGAGGCCGACGAAGACCGCGGCGCAGATGCCGACGAGCCACCACATGTCGACGTCGGACACGGCCACGATCTGGCCGGTGAGCAGGCTGAAGCGATTGGCCGAACGCCCCTCGTAGAGCGAGAGGAAGAGAATGCCGAGGCCGAGGCCGAACGGCATCAGGACGCCGACGATCGAGTTGCGATCTCGTGCTCTCGCGCCGAGCAGACCGATGATGAGGGCCGCGACGATGGCGCCCGCGAGGGATCCCAGCACGAGGGATCCGCCGAGCAGCAGGGCGAGCGCGGCGCCCGCGAATGACAGCTCGCTGATGCCGTGCACGGCGAAGGCCATGTCACGCTGCATGACGAAGGTGCCGATGAGGCCGCCGACGATGCCGAGCGCGATGGCCGCGATGAGCGGGTTGCGCATGAGCACGAGCAGTTCGCCGTAGTCCTCGAACGAGAACACGTCGGACCAGGCGAGGGCGGGGTGGATCAGCATGCCCATCAGAAGCCTTCGCTCTCGTCGTCGTGGTGGTCGTGTTCGTGGTGCGGATGGTGGGGCTCGCCCTCGGGGATTCCCGCGACGAGTAGCCGGCCGGCCGTGCGCACGACCTCGACGGGCGCGCCGTAGAGGTCACTCAGAACCTCGCTGCGCAGCACCTCGTCGGGAGTGCCGAGGCGGAACCTCCCGCCCGCGATGTAGAGAATCCGGTCGACGACGCCCAGCACGGGGTTGATGTCGTGCGTGACGAAGACGACGCCCGCGCCCGTCGCGCGGCGCTGCTCGTCGATGATGTTCACGACCGCACGCTGGTTCTTGAGGTCGAGGCTCGACAGGGGCTCGTCGCAGAGCAGCAGCGAGGGCCGGTCGGCGAGCGCCTGGCCGATGCGCAGGCGCTGCTGTTCTCCGCCCGACAGGGATCCGACGGGGTCGTCGGCATAGCGGCTCGCGCCGACGGCCTCGAGGAGCTCGTCGACGCGCGCGCGGTCGCCGCGGCGAGGGATCGGCATGCCGAAGCGGGTGCCGTTCACACCGAGCGCGACGAGGTCGCGGGCACGCAGGCTCGTGCCGAGCGGGAAGGGGCGCTGCTGCGGGATGTAGCCGACACGCTTGTTGCCGCGGCTCACGGGGCGGTCATCGACCCGGATGCGTCCTTCGCTCAGCTGGCGCAGACCGAGGATCGCGCGCAGCAGCGTGGTCTTCCCGGATCCCGAGGGGCCGAGGACCGCGATGAACTCGCCGGGCGCGACCGCGAGGTCGAGCCCGCTCCAGAGCTCCCTCCCCCGCAGCCGGAGGGCCGCACCGGAGATTTCGAGAACGGGAGATGTCATCGGGCCATCCTATCGGGATCGATTATCGATTGCGTCGTGAGGCCGGTCGCGGGCACGGCAAAGCCGCGCGAGGCCGGCCCCATCCGGCCCCGCGCGGCGGATCTTTCGTCAGCTCAGGGCGTCGGCGAGGGCATCGGCATTGCCGTTCATCCAGGCGAAGAAGTCCGAACCGTCCGGGATCGTCTCCGTGAACTCGATCACCGGCACATCCGCACCCTCGGCCGCCTGAATAAGGCGCTCGGTCTCGGATCCACCCGTCTGCGCGTTCGCAACGAGAACCGTGACGTCGCCGCCCTCGATCGACTTGATGGCACTGTTGAGCGTCGCCGGCGCGACGTCCTCGCCGTGCTCGACGGCCTCCGCGAAGCCCTCGGTCGTCACGTCGGTGAGCCCCGCCGCTTCCGCGAAATAGGCGCCGACGGGTTCGGTGAAGAACGCGGTGTCGCCCGCGTGATCAGCCGCGATCGCGTCGAGCTTGGCCTCGACCTCGGCGACCTGATCGAGCACGCTCTGCGCGCCCTCCTCGATCTGTTCCTTTGAGTCGGGGATCAGCTCGACGAGTTCGTCGCGGAGCGTCTCGGTGAAGTGCTCGATCGTGTGGGGGTCGTACCAGACGTGCTCGTTGAAGCCCTCGATGTGGTCGTGACCGTCCTCATCCTCGTGCTCGTGGCCCTCTTCGCCCTCGTGTTCGTGCTCATGGTCGTCGCCCTCCTCGCCCGGGTAGGCGTCCGAGTACTCGACGACGCTCATGACGTGCGCGACGTCGGCGCTGCCCAGCAGGTCCTCCATGAAGTGGTCGTAGCCGCCGCCGTTCATGATCGCGAGATCGGCGTCCTTGACCGTCAGCCCGTCGCGGGCCGTCGCCTCATAGTCGTGCGGGTCGACGGAGGCCGAGTCGATCACGGCCTCGACGTTCGCCGCGCCACCCGCGATCTGTTGCGCGATGTCGGCATAGACGGTGGTCGAGGTGACGATGTGGAACGCCTGATCGGCGGCCGGCGCATCATCGCCCGCGGACGACGAGCAACCTGCGAGAGCGAGGGCGGGGAGGGCCGCGAGGGAAAGGGGGATGAGGATACGGCGGGTTCGCATACCCTCACGATACCTAATTGACAATCGTTATCAAAATCACCAACAGGCTCTTACCCCGCCCCCGTGGCCCCCTCGTCCTCAAGATCGCTCGCCATCTCGCGAAGGAAGCGGGTCACGACATCGCGCTCTTCGGGCGTGAGTCGCACCGCCGCATGAATTCGGCGCGCCTGCTGCCGTCCGACGCTCTCCCGCGCGGCGCGGTGGGTCTCGGGAGTGATGCGCACGGACAACGCCCGACGATCCGTCGGATGCGGCGAGCGCACCACATGGCCGCCCCGCTCGAGCCGGTCGAGCAGCTTCGTGGTCGAGGCCGTGGAGATTCCGAGGTGCTGGGCGAGCTGCCCCGGGGTGACGACCTCGTCGGCATACTCGGTCACCATCAAGAAGTGAAGCGCGCGCATATCGGTCTCGTTGAGCTTCATGTAGCGGCGAGAGGCCTCACTCAGGCGGCGCTCGGCGGCGCGCAGCTCGCCAAGCGCGTTCATCAGCTCGCCGATCTGACGCACGTCATCGTCCCCCATCGACGATCTGTCGATCAGGGTCTGGTCGGGATCGTTCGAGACGACGTCGAACATCGAGCACCTCTCGCCGCGCCCCGAAAGCTCATCTGACACCGTCACACTCTATCCTCGGGTTTATGAAACTCAGTTGATTTCTCGCCTATCTAGCAATAACATCGACACGACACCGAACTGGAGGGGCCCACATGGCACGTTTCCGCGCTGTACTCCGCATCGTTCTCCCGGCGCTGCTCATCATCGCCTGGCTCGCGGGCGCCTCTTTCGGCGGCCCGCTCTTCGGGAAGATCGACGAGGTCTCCTCGAACGACCAGACGGCGTACCTCCCCTCTTCGGCGGAGGCCACGGAGGTGCAGCAACGACAGGGCGAGTTCCGTGACTCGGATGAGATCCCGGCGATCGCGGTGTTCACGTCCGAGGATCCGATCGGCGACGACGCACAGGCTGCCATCGCCGATGCCGTGGCGGCGGCGAGCGAGGACGCGTCCCCGGCGCTGATCTCCGACGACGGCCTCGCGATGCAGGCCTTCATCCCTCTCGCCTCGCCCGACGAAGTGCCGGCTCTCGGCGACACGCTTCGCGCCGACGCGCCGGACGGCGTCACTGTTCGGATCACGGGTCCCGCCGGGTTCTCCGCCGACCTCAAGTCGGGCTTCGCGGGCATCGACGGACTGCTGCTCGGGGTCGCCCTGGGCGCCGTGCTCGTGATCCTCGTGCTCGTGTACCGGTCCGCGCTCCTGCCCATCGTCGTGCTGTCGACCAGCCTCTTCGCCCTCTGCGTCGCCTTGCTCGTGGTGTGGTGGCTGGCGAAGTGGGACGTGCTGCTGCTCAGCGGGCAGACGCAGGGCATCCTCTTCATCCTCGTGATCGGCGCCGCGACCGACTACTCCCTGCTCTTCGTCTCGCGTTTCCGCGAGGCGCTGCGGCACACGACCGATCGAGGCGCCGCGATCCGCACGGCGTGGAAGGGATCCCTCGAGCCGATCGCCGCGTCGGGCGGCACCGTCATCGCGGGCCTGCTCTGCCTGCTGCTCAGCGATCTGAAGTCGAACAGCACGCTCGGCCCCGTCGCGGCGATCGGCATCGCGTTTGCGATGCTCGCGGCGCTCACGCTCCTCCCCGCCCTGCTCTTCGCCTTCGGCCGGGCGGCATTCTGGCCGCGCCGGATCGCCGGCCCGACCCGTTCCGAAGGAGAAATGCCGCGGGAAAGGGCCGAGACCGCGGATCCGTCCTTCCGAAGGGCACATCTCCTTCCGAAGGGCGCCCCCGCCGCTCGCACCCTCCCCGCGCCGCGCGCGGCGCAGGATCCGCAGCCGACCGGCCTCTGGGGCCGACTCGGCTCGCTCATCGCGCGCCACCCGCGCGTGATCTGGATCGCCACCACCCTCGTTCTCCTCGCGGGCGTCGCCGCGGTGCCGCAGCTGAAGGCAGACGGCGTGCCGCAGTCGGACCTCGTGCTCGGTGCGTCCGAGGCCCGCGACGGCCAGGCGGCGCTGGGCGAGCACTTCCCCGGCGGCTCCGGCAGCCCCGCGTCCGTCCTCGTGGCGGAGGACGCCTGGCAGGAGACCGCCGATGTCCTCCTCGCCTCCGACGGGGTCTCGGACGTGTCGATCGCCTCGAGCGAGTCGCCGAGCGGATCCGCGCCCGTCACAGAGGACGGGATCGTCGGCTTCGGCGGCCCCGCTCCGGCCCCGACGGTCTCGGGCGGCGATGTGCTGCTGCAGGCGACGCTCTCCGACGCGGCCGATTCCGACGCCGCGGCCGCCACGGTGCGAGAGCTCCGCGAGGCGCTCCCCGACGCCCTCATCGGCGGCGTCACGGCGACCGCGATCGACACGAACGACGCATCCATCCACGACCGCAACCTCATCATCCCGGTCGTGCTGGGCGTGATCCTCGTGATCCTGATGCTGCTGCTGCGCTCGATCCTCGCGCCGATCCTGCTGATCCTCACGACCGTGCTGTCGTTCGGCACCGCCATGGGCGTCTCGGCGCTCGTGTTCAACCACGTGCTCGACTTCCCGGGCGCGGATCCGGCGGTGCCGCTCTATGGCTTCGTCTTCCTCGTCGCCCTCGGCATCGACTACAACATCTTCCTCATGACGCGCGTCCGCGAGGAATCGCTCGCGCACGGCACGCGGTCCGGGATCCTGCGTGGCCTCTCGGCGACGGGTGGCGTCATCACCTCGGCCGGCATCGTGCTCGCCGCGACGTTCGCCGCGCTCGGCGTCATCCCCATCCTGTTCCTCGCGCAGCTGGCGTTCATCGTCGCCTTCGGCGTGCTGCTCGACACCTTCGTCGTGCGCTCGCTGCTCGTCCCGGCGCTCGCCTACGACATCGGCCGGAAGGTGTGGTGGCCGGCGAAGATGCGGTGACGCACCCGCGTGACCGCGGGAATGCCCCGCGGTCACGCGCCCGAACTTCGGGGATGGCCCGGAGGTGCGGATCGGATCGTCCCAGGTCCGTACTTCGGGACCCTCTTCGCAGTTTCGATCCTTCCCTCGCGCGTCGCCGCGAAGCCTGCGACCATGAGGCCATGGCCGTCATCGAGAACGCGAAGGTAACCGTCGTCGGTGCGGGTGCGGTGGGATCCGCGACCGCATACGCCCTCATGATCCGCGGGGCCGCCCGCGAGGTCGTGCTTTACGACATCGACGATGCGCGGGCCACCGCCGAGGCGCTCGACCTCGCGCACGGCGCCATGTTCACGGGCGCCAGCGAGGTCGTCGGCACGAGCGACGTGGGCCGTACCGCCGGATCCCACGTCATCGTCGTGACGGCCGGCGCCGCGCAGCGCCCCGGGCAGACGCGGCTCGAGCTCGTCGAGACCAACGCCCGCATCATGGCGTCGCTCATCCCGAGCCTCGTCGAGGCGTCCCCGCGCGCCATCGTCGTCATCGTCACGAATCCGTGCGACGTGCTCGCCACCCTCGCCGTCGAGCAGACGGGCGCGGATCCGGCGCGCATGTTCGCATCGGGCTGCGTGCTCGACACCTCGCGCCTGCGCCTCGCGCTCGCGCGCCGGGCGGGCGTGGATCCGCGATCGGTGCACGCCCACATCGTCGGCGAGCACGGCGATTCCGAGTTCCCGCTGTGGTCGAGCGCGCGGATCGGCCCGGTCCCTGTCACCGAGTGGGACGACTCGTTCGCCCCGGACGAACTCGACGCCATCGCCACCGAGGTGCGCACCGCCGCATACTCGATCATCGAGGGCAAGGGCGCCACGAACTATGCGATCGGGCTGTCGTCGACCCGCATCGTCGAGGCGGTCCTGCGCGACGAGCGGGCGATCCTGCCGGTCTCGACCGTGCTGTCGGGCACGCTCGGCGTCGACGGTGTCGCGCTCTCGCTCCCCTCGATCGTCGGATCCGCTGGCGCGGTTCCCCTCGACCGGATCCGCCTCTCGGAGGCCGAGCACGAGCTGCTCGCGCGCTCGGCGGCGACGCTCGCCCAGACGGCCGCGGCGGTGCGGGCAGGGCTGTAGAAGCCGTTCGTTTGTCAGGGCGTGCCCATAGCCTCGACACATGACCTCTATTCGGCTCACCGAGGCGCTCGTCGACTCGCTCGTCACGGAAGAAGACGCCGACGACGGGCGCGCGCTCCTGTCGCGGCTTCCCGTGCGGGTGTTGCGGGCCGAGACGGGGCGCACGTTCTCGGCGGCGCTCGTCGGCGTCGGCTCGCTGAGTATCGAGGTCGAGATGGACGATACGGGGCGCGTCAATACCTGGTGCGGGCACGACTCGCGCGAGCTCTGCGCGCACGCCGCCGCCGCGCTGTACGCGCTCGCGGAGGCTGAGCAGCCGTTCGGGGTGGGCGGGGTGGGGCGATCCGCGCGCCGTCGTCCCGAGGGCGAGCCGTGGGAACGCGCGCTGCGCGGCCTGATCGCGTCGCCTCACGACCTCGACGACGCGGATCCGCCGGGCGCGATCGCGCTGCTGTTCGACGTCCGCACCGGCGCGGGGGGCGACCCCGCGGGCGCGGGCGTCGCGATCCGGCCCGCCGTGCGCGGCTCCCGCGGATCCGCGGGAAACTGGATCCGCTCGGGGATCAGCTGGCGGGCGGTCTCCGAGTCGACGAACCCCGATCCGGGTTGGCGCGCCCTCGCCGACATCGCCGGGCTGTTCGAAGGGCGGCATAACTTCCCCGCCGCCGCCGAGCGCATTCGGCGCGGCCCCGGCGGTTACGAACAGTCCTGGGGCCTTCCCGACTGGATCCGCCTCGACGCCACGCCCTCGCCCGGCCTCTGGGACGCACTATTGGCCGCGCATGACGCGGGCGTCGAGTTCGTCGCCGATTCCGCGGCACAGCCCGTCGTCGGCGTCGAACAGGCGCCGCGCGAGACGATCGTCGATCTGCGCATGTCGGGCGAGCGCCTCTGGGTCGAGGCGGGCGTCAGCGAGTTCGGCGCGGGCTTGACGCAGCTTCCCGTCGGGGCTCCGACGACCGCGCTCGCGATGATCTCGGACGGCGCCGTCGACGCGCTCCTGCCGCTCGCGCGGCCTGCGACGCCCGCGTGGGACGCGCTCTTCAGCAAGGGGCATCTCTCGATCCCCGCGACGCGCATCGCCGACTTCGCGAACGACTATCTGCCCGCGCTTCGCGACATCGCGCCACTCGTCTCGAGCGATGAGAGCTTCGATGTCCCCGAGGCGCCGCGGCCCGAGCTCGTGCTGGCGCTGGCGAACGCGGGGCCCGTTGCACGCCTCTACTGGGAGTGGGAGTATCCGCCGGGCGCGCGCCGCGACCGGGCCGCCGAGCGCGCGCTGATCGCCGATGTCGAACGGGCCGCGGGACGCTGGGCGGGCCTGCTGCGGCGCCGACGAGCGGATCCGCTCTTCCCCGCGATCGATCTCGACCGCGATCAGACGGTCGAGTTCCTCGCCCACGTGCTCCCCGGTCTGCGCGAGACCCCGGGCCTGCGCATCGAAGCCCACGACGAGGTTCCGGCTCTCGAGTTCGCGACGGAGGCGCCCGAGATCAGCTTCGGCGTCAGCCCGTCGGGCGAGGACTGGTTCGAACTCGAGATCGTCGTCACGATCCAGGGCGAACCCGTCTCGTCGAGCGAGCTCATCCGCGCCCTGTCGCGCGGTCAGACCTACTTCCGCCTCCTGAGCGGCACCGTGTTCCCGCTCACCGACGAGGCGTTCGGGCGCCTGCGCGACGTCCTCATCGAGGCGAAGGCTCTCCGTGACGATCCGCCCGAGAAGCCGACGCTCCCGCGTTACCAGTTCGACCTCTGGTACGAGCTCGCCGAGATCGGCGTGCTCGATGAGCAGCACCGCGGGTGGATCGACGCGATGCGCGCGCTCGGCGATGACGCCGTCACCCCCGTGGATCCGCCGGAGTCGTTCCTCGCGACGCTTCGCGACTACCAGCACGCCGGGTTCAGCTGGCTCGACTTCCTCCGCCGCCACCGGCTCGGCGGCATCCTCGCCGACGACATGGGGCTCGGCAAGACGGTGCAGATGCTGGCGGCGCTCGAACAGGCTCGGCTCGACGAACCGGGCGCGCGATTCCTCGTCGTCACCCCGACGAGCGTCGTCGGCCACTGGCTCGCGGAGGCCGAGCGCTTCGCGCCCTCGCTCGCGGCCGTCGGCGTCACCGAGACGAGCGCCAAGCGCGGCACGCCCGTCGCCGACGCGATGGGCGACGCGTCGCTCGTCGTCACGAGCTACGCGATCCTGCGGCTCGATGCCGAGCAGTTCCGCGAGCTCGGCGTACGCGTGCTGGTGCTCGACGAGGCCCAGAACGTCAAGAACTCGGCCTCGAGAGGCTATGCGAGCGCGAAGCTCGTGGGCGCCCCGAGCGTGTTCGTCGTCAGCGGCACCCCGCTCGAGAACAACCTCATGGAGCTCTTCGCGCTCGCCTCCCTCGCCGCGCCGGGTCTGCTCGGCACCCGCGAGAGCTTCCGCGAGCAGTTCTCGAAGGCCATCAGCAAGGACGGCAACGTGGGCCGCCTCGAACGCCTGCGGGCGCGGATCCGACCCTTCCTGCTGCGCCGCACGAAGGAGCAGGTCGCGCCCGAGCTGCCGCCCAAGACGGTGCAGGTTCTCGAGGTGCCGCTGCACCCCACGCACATGCGCGCCTACGAGCGGCGCTTCCGGCGCGAACAACAGAAGCTCCTCGGCCTGCTCGACGACGTCAACAAGAACCAGATCCAGATCCTCGCATCGCTCACGCGGCTGCGCCGCGAGGCGCTGGATCCCGCCTTCGGCGACGCTGCCGATCTCCCCGGAGTGACGAGCGCGAAGCTGACGGCGCTCGCCGAACTGCTCGACGAGATCACCGCCGACGGGCATCGTGCGCTCGTCTTCAGTCAGTTCACCGACTTCCTCGGCCGCGCCGCCGAGGTCGCCGAGAAAAAGGGGCTGAGGTTCTCGTACCTCGACGGATCCACGACCGCGCGCGCACGAAGCCGCATGGTCGAGCGGTTCACGAGCGGCGAGGATCCGGCGTTCTTCATCTCGCTCAAGGCAGGAGGCACGGGGCTCAACCTCACGGCCGCCGACTACGTGATCCTCCTCGATCCGTGGTGGAATCCCGCCGCCGAGGAACAGGCGATCGACCGCGCCCATCGCATCGGACAAGACAAGCCCGTCGTCGTCTACCGCCTCATCTCGGCAGGCACAATCGAGCAAAAGGTACGCGATCTGCAGGAGAAGAAGCGCCGCCTCTTCGACGATGTGCTCGGCGGCGTCGACGCGGTGACGACGCTCACGAGCGATGACTACCGGGCGCTGCTCGCCTGATATGTGTGTCACGGTCCGATTACCTCGCGCATAAAACGTTGACGCTCCCAACAATGTCGACTAGACAGGGAGCACCTCTCATCGCTGAGGGGCGCCCTGCGGCGATGATGTTCGCCACGGTTCAAGGAAGAACGACGGCCGGGATGACCCGGCCGGTGGGAAGGAAGCAACATGTCTTCGAATTCATCAATTTCTGGATTCACCCGACGCGGGTTCCTGTCGCTCGCGGGCGGCGTCGCCGCCGCCGCGGTGCTGGTCGCCTGTTCCGCCGACGGAGGCTCGGGCGGCGGGAGCGGCGGCGGGAATACCCTCAAGTTCTGGAACATGCCGTGGGGCACGCCGGAGTTCACCAGCCTCGACAAGGAGATCGCCGAGGCCTGGAAGCCGGCCTCGGGCGACTGGAAGGTCGAGAAGCAGGAGATCCAGTGGGCGAACTTCACCCAGACGTTCTCCTCCGCCGTCGCGAGCGGCACGGGGCCCGCGATCTCGTCCGGCGGTGGCACGCAGGCATTCCTCTTCGAATCGCAGGGCAAGATCACCTACGCCGATGCCCTCATTGAGAAGTGGAAGTCGAACGGCCTCTACGACGACTTCCTTCCCGGCCTCTTCGACGCGATGAAGGTCGAGGGCGGATACGCCGCCATCCCCTACAACCTCGACATGCGCGTCATGTGGATGAACAAGGCGCTGCTCGAGAAGGCGGGCGCCGATGTGCCGACCGACTGGGACAGCTACATGGCCGCGGCCGAGAAGCTCAAGGCGATCGGCGTCTACGCCTTCGGCGTCGGTGCGGGTGCCGGTTCGTTCACCGGCAGCCACATCCTTGCGAGCTTCATGTTCAACAACGGCGGCGGGCTCTTCAACGACGCACACGAGCCGGAACTCGTGACCGACCGCAACATCGAGGCGATGGAGTTCGTCATCGAGATGGCCAAGAAGGGCTACATCGATCCGGGCACCGTCAGCTATACGAGCGACAACGTGCAGGCGCAGTGGCGCGAGCGCACCTTCGGACTCGGTTGGGACGGCGCGGGCCTTGCCGCGAACGTCGGCGGTGACGTGCAAGCCGAGCTCGAGGTCGTCAGTCCGCTCACCGGTCCGAACGGCGACAAGGGCGCGATCTACTTCCCGAACAACATCATGATGTACACGGACTCGCCCGATCAGGCCGCGACCGAAGATTTCGCGACGTACTACTACCAGAACATGGCGCCGCTGTGGAAGCAGCACACGGGCATCGGTCTTCCTCCGCTGAAGTCGATCGCCGAGACTCCCGAGTTCCGCGAAGACCCCAACGCCGTCAAGATCATCGAGGAATGGCAGCCCATTGCTCAGACCTGGGGCGGCAAGTCGCTCTTCCTCGACGTCACCAAGGTCGACGGTACGCCGGCCATGAATAACTTCACGCAGTCGATCTACTCCGGCGCCACCGACGCGAAGACGGCGCTCGAAAGCCTGCAGTCCGCCCTCGAGGCGGCATAAGGCACACGATGTCTTCTACTCCCGTATCGGAGTCGATCAGCCGCGCCCGGCGCGGTGTCGGCGTCGGCGGCTCCGGGCGTCCAGCCCGGGATGCGCGACGCGGCATCGCGCCGGGCCGTGCCCGCACGCTCGCGCTGCTGGTCCTCCCGTCCATCATTCTTGTCCTCCTCCTCAACGCCTATCCGGTCATCTATGCCGGAGTGCAGTCGATGCGCAACGGCGACCTCATCAACGCTGGTAACTTCATCGGCCTCGACAACTACATCCAGGTGCTGTCGGACCCGGGCTTCTGGAAGTCGGCACGCTTCACGGTAATCTTCTCGCTCGTGGGCGTCTTCGGTAGCTGGGCCGTGGGCCTCGGCATCGCCCTGCTCCTCCGCGGCAAGGTACCGGGCGGCGGCTTCATGAAGGTGCTGCTTCTCCTGCCCTGGGTCGTTCCGACCGTCGTCTCCGCGACCTCGTGGAACTGGCTTGTTGCGACCCCGCAGAGCCCGCTCCCCATCATCGCGAAGGCGCTCGGCTTCGAGCAGGTGCTGTTCCTCGCCACTCCTCTCTCGGCGCAGATCATCGTCTGCATCTTCAAGGTGTGGATCAGTTTTCCGTTCATGATGATGATGATGAGCGCCGCTCTGGCGTCCGTTGACACCAATGTGTACGAGGCCGCGCGCGTCGATGGCGCGTCGAAGTGGCAACAGTTCCGCCACATGACGCTGCCGCTCACCGCTCGTTCGACCTACATCAGCTGGATCCTCATGACGATCTTCTGCGTCAACGACTTCCCGACGATCTTCCTGCTCACACAGGGCGGCCCGGTCGGCGCGACCCAGTCGCTCGTCGTGAAGGCGTACCAGACGGTGTTCCTCGAGTACCGCACGGGTCCCGGTGTCGCGATCGCGTTCCTCATGACGCTCGTGCTCGTGATCATCTCTGTGGTGCTGTTCAAGCGCGTGCAGAAGGCGGCGATCGAATGACTGCGACACAGACCCTCACCGTCCCCGCCAAGAGGCGGCGCGGAAGCGGCACGACCGATGAGATGCGCGGACGCTGGTGGAAATTCACCGGCCTGCTGCTCATCACGCTCATCGTCATCGTGCCGATCGCGGCGGTTCTCTACCTGTCGTTCCAGCCCGCTCTGGGAAGTCAGGCGACGAGTTTCACCTTCGAGAACTACGCGAACATCTTCTCGCAGACGAACGTGCTCCCCTGGCTTCGCAACAGCCTCACGGTCACGCTCGCAACCGTCGTCGTGGCCGTCGCGGTCGCGGCACCCGCGGGCTACGTGCTCTCGCGCGGCCGCGGCAAGCTCGTCTCGGGCTACTCGCTCCTGCTCTTCGTCATCCAGTCGCTGCCCGTTGTGACGGCGGTCATCCCTCTGTTCATCCTCTTCGCGAAGATGAACCTCGTCGACAACCTCGTCGGCCTCACGATCATCTACGTCGGATCGACGATGTCGGTCGCGATCTGGATGATGGCGGCCTACTACGACTCGATTCCCATCGCGCTCGAGGAGGCGGCGTGGATCGATGGTGCGAGCCTCTTCGGTGGATTCCTGCGGATCGTCCTGCGCAACTCGCTCCCCGGCATCCTGTCGACGGCGATCTTCTCGTTCCTGCTCGCCTGGAACGACTACCTCGTCGTGCTCGTGTTCATCCGCTCGGATTCGAGCTTCACCCTCTCGGTCGGTCTCCAGACGTTCTTCCAGCAGAACGCCACCAACTGGGGCCTGGTCATGGCCGTCGCGGTCATCGCGATGCTGCCGCCCGTGTTGCTCTTCGCCTTCCTGAACAAGTACTTCAGCGTCGGCGGCATCGGAGGTTCCCTTGCGGGCCGCTGACGCAGCCCTTCGCGCAGCGGTCGACCGGGTCATCCCGGCCGACCGCTGGCGTGCGGGCTGGGACGGCGGCGTCGGGGAGTACCTCTCGGATCCGATCGCACGGCGAGACCTCGCGCACGCGCTCCCGAGGCTCGACGCGTTCGCGGCGTGGCTCGAACGGCGCGGCTTCGCGGATCTGTCCGAGTCTGCGCAGGACGACATCCTGCACGAGGCCGACGAGGATCCGACGGTCTCGGCCGACTTTGCAGCCCTGCGGCGGGTCTGTTGGGAGGGTTACTACGCGCTCCGCCCGCAACTCGAGCCCGAGGGCATTCGCATGGTCGGTTACCGCGCGGTCCCGGACGGCGTCGTGCCGATCGAGCCCGAGCCCCTACCCGATATCGGAGCGGCCCGTATCGCTTCGAGCTACGACGCGATCGTCATCGGCGCGGGGCCCGGCGGCGGATCCGCGGCGCGCGTTCTCGCCGCCGCGGGCAAGAGCGTGCTCGTCGTGGAGCGCGCACCCGCGCGCACGAACGCGGAGCTGCGCGGCGATCACCTGCACGGCAAGCGCAACGCCCTGTACTGGCCGACGGTCGGACCCGGCCCCGGACACCCCCGCGAGCTGCGGGACGAGGGCGACGGGTCCCTGCTCGTGGACGGCACGGGAGATGCGGGGCCCTACGGGCTCAACGCCGATGTCCTCGGCGGCGGCACGCGCGTATGGCAGGGCATGGCGTGGCGCTTCCTCCCGGAGGACTTCCGCATGGCGGAGGTTTACGGGGTGCCGGAGGGATCCACGCTCGCCGACTGGCCCATCGACTACGACGAGATGGAGCCGTTCTACTCGCGCGCCGAGTGGGAGCTCGGCGTCTCGGGCGAGGAGGGCGCGCTCACGAGCCGCACCCGCCGCACCCGCGGCTACCCCATGCCCGCCATGGGCACGGAGCCCGCGCGCGAGCTCCTCGCGGCGAGCGCCGAGAAGCTCGGCTGGGGCTGGGGCCCCATCCCCCTATCGATCAACTCGGTGCCGCACGATGGCCGTCCGGCCTGCGTGCGCTGCCCGCAGTGCGTCGGCCACGCCTGTCCCGTGAACGCCAAGAACGGCGCCCACAACACGCTCCTCGCCCGCGCGGTCGCCGACGGGGCGCATGTCCTGCAGGACGCCGAGGCGATCGAGGTGCGGGACGGATCCGGATCCGCCCAGGTCACCATCATGGTCGACGCGTCGACGGATCATGCCCGCGAGGTGACGGTGCGCGCAGAGGTGGTCATCGTCTCGGCCGGCGCGGTCGAGACACCGCGCTTACTCCTCGCGAGCGGTCTCGGCAACGAGTGGCTGGGTCAGGGGCTGCATGACCACCGCTTCACGACGGTCTTCGGCGACGTGACGGAGCCGGTGAAGCCGTTCATCGGTCCCGGGCACTCCGTCGCGACGCTCGATCACGTGCACGGCGACACGATCGGGTACGGCGGCGGCGTGCTCGTCGATGTCATGGGCTTCCTGCCGCTGACGTCGGCGGGTGCTCCCGCGCCGGGCGTTCCGCTGTGGGGTGCCGAGCACAAGGAGTGGATGCGGGTCGGTCGCGCGCACCTGTTCGGTGTGTTCGGCATGGGACAGGAGATCCCGGCGATCGGCTCCGCCGTCGGGCTCTCGGACCGGGTCCGCGACCGCTGGGGGCGCCCCGGTGCGACCCTGCGCAAGCTCTCGCACCCGATCTCGTACGACATCGAGCGCGGGATGGGCGAGCAGGGCTCCATCTGGCTCGAGGCGGCGGGCGCGACGAACGTGCGCGTACAGAACACGGGTGGCAGAACCCGCGCGACCGTCTCGGCCGCGGGCGAGCACTCGTGCGGCACGGCGCGGATGGCCTCGTCCCCCGCGGCCGGCGCCACGGATCCGGAGGGCCGGCTCTACGACGCGAAGCGCGTCGTCGTCTGCGATTCCTCGCTGCACCCGACCAACGGATCCGTGAACCCGACGCTCACGATCGTCGCCAACAGCCTGCGCGTGGCAACGAGGCTCGTCGAGCGCTGGCCGAGCCCGTAACAACCCTTGGTATGACACTTTTGCGGGGTCGCGAGTACTCGCGACCCCGCAAAAGTGTCATATGAACGGCGCTGGGTCAGTCGAGGAGGAGGGCGGGCTCTTCGAGGACCGCCGCGACGTCCGCGACGAAACGGCTGATCTTGTCGCCGTCAACGATGCGGTGGTCGAAGGATCCCGACACCGTCGTGACCCAGGCCGGACGCACCTCGCCGTCGACGACCCACGGCTTCTGACGGATCGCGCCCATCGCGACGATACCGGCCTCGCCCGGGTTGAGGATCGGCGTGCCGGCGTCCATCCCGAACACGCCGATGTTCGTGATCGTGATGGTGCCGCCCGCGAGATCCGCCGGCTGCGTCTTGCCGTCGCGCGCCGTGAACGTCAGGTCCTGCAGCGCGCTCGCGAGCTCGCGGATCGACAGGTCCTGCGCGTCCTTGATGTTCGGCACGAGGAGGCCGCGGGGCGTGGCGGCCGCGATGCCCAGGTTCACGTAGTTGCGCACCTGGATCTCGGCGCCGGAATCCGTCTCGATCCACGTCGAGTTGATCTCGGGCGTACGCTGCACGGCCCACAGCACGGCACGCGCGTAGACCAGCAGTGGCGAGATCTTGATGTCGGCGAACTGCGGCTGCTTCTTCAGGCGCGCGACGAACTCCATGGTGCGGGTCGCGTCGACGTCGGTCCAGACCGAGACATGCGGCGCCGTGTACGCGGATCCGACCATCGCGTTCGCGGTCGCCTTGCGCACACCCTTCACGGGAACGGCGTCGTAGCGCGGATCCACGTTCGCGGGGCGCGCCGGGACGGTGCGTTCGCGCTCCGTCGGCCACGCCGGCGTCGAGAGGTTGCGGAACACGGAGGCCTGGTCGGCGTGCCTCACGACGTCGTCGCGCGTCACCTCGCCCGCGGGGCCGGTGCCGCTCACCTCCAGCAGGTTCACGCCGAGGTCGCGCGCGAGCTTGCGCACCGGTGGCTTCGTGATGACGCCGATCGAGCTCGTCAGAACCTTCTCGTGCGTCTTCGGCTTGCGGCGGGTCTTCGCCTCGCCTCCGTTGCCGTAGCCGACGAGCACCGAGGTGTCGCTCGTGTCCGCGGGAGCCTCGGGGGTCGCGCCGCCCTCGGAGGCGGACGACGGATCCTCGGCGCCCTCGGCCTCGACCGTCAGGATCGGGGCTCCCACGTCGACCGTGTCGCCCTCGGCGACGAGCAGCTCGCGGACGACGCCGGCGAACGGCGACGGCAACTCGACGACGCTCTTCGCGGTCTCGATATCGGCGATCGTGTCGTTGACCTTGATCGTGTCGCCCGGCTTCACACGCCACTCGACGAGCTCGGCCTCGGTCAGCCCCTCGCCCACGTCGGGAAGGTTGAACGTCTGCATGGCGGATCCTCTCAATACGCGAACGCGCGGTCGACGGCCTCGAGCACGCGGTCGGCGTCGGGCAGATACGTACCCTCAAGTTTGGCAGGCGGGAACGGCGTATCGAACCCCGTCACGCGCATGATCGGAGCCTCGAGCGAATAGAAGGCCCGCTCCGACACCGTCGCCGCGATCTCGCCGCCGATGCTCGTGTTGCCCGGCGCTTCCTGAGCCCACACCATGCGGCCCGTCTGGCGCACCGACTCGACGATCGGGTCGTAGTCGATCGGCGAGAGCGAGCGGATGTCGATGACCTCGCAACTGCGCCCCTCGCCCTCGGCGATCGCCGCGGCCTGCAGCAGCACCGACACCATCGCGCCGTGCCCGACGAGCGTCACGTCGGTGCCCTTGCGCACGACGCGGCTCGCGTGCAGCGGCGCGCCGCGGCGCTCGGTGTCGACCTCGCCCTTCTGCCAGTAGCGGCTCTTCGGCTCCATGAAGATCACGGGGTCGTTCGAGGCGATCGCGTCCTGAATCATCCAGTAGGCGTCGTTCGGCGTCGACGGGCTCACCACGCGCAGGCCCGAGGTGTGGGTGAAGTACGCCTCGGGGCTCTCCTGGTGATGCTCGACCGCGCCGATGTGGCCGCCGTAGGGAATACGGATCACGACGGGCATCTGCAGCAAGCCCTCGTGACGGTTGGTCAGCTTCGCCAGCTGCGTTGTGATCTGGTCGAACGCCGGGAACACGAAGCCGTCGAACTGGATCTCGATGACGGGACGGAAGCCGGCCATCGCCAGGCCGATCGCCGTGCCCACGATGCCCGACTCCGCGAGCGGCGTGTCGAGCACGCGGTCCTCGCCGAAGTCGCGCTGCAGGTGCTCCGTGACGCGGAAGACGCCGCCGAGTTTTCCGATGTCCTCGCCCATCAGCAGGACGCGGCCGTCCTCCTCCATGGCGCGGCGCAGGCCGGCGTTCATCGCCCGTACGAAGGGCATCGTCTCGAGCGTCACTTCGCGTCTCCTTCGAACGAGGCCTCGTATTCGGCGAGCCAGGCCGCCTGCTGATCCATGAGCGCGTGCGGCTCCGAATACACGTTCGCGAACATGCTGGACGGATCCGGGTTGGGCAGATTCACGACGCGCTCACGGGCGTCGGCGGCGAGCGCCTCGCCCTCCGCGTCGACGTCGGCGAAGAACGCCTCGCTCGCGCCGCGGTTCTCGAGGAACGCGCGCATGCGGGCGATCGGGTCGCGGCGTGCCCACGACTCCTCCTCGTCGCGCGTGCGGTACTTCGTCGGGTCATCGCTCGTCGTGTGCGCGCCCATGCGGTAGGTGACGGCCTCGATCGCGCGCGGACCGCCGCCCGCGCGGGCCTCCTCGAGATACATGCGGCTTGCGGCATACGATGCGAGCACGTCGTTGCCGTCAATCCGCATCGTCGGGATGCCGTACCCCGCCGAACGGTTCGCGAGCGGGGCGGACGCCTGGGTCGCGACCGGCACGGAGATGGCCCATTGGTTGTTCTGAAGGAAGAACAGCTGCGGCGTCTTGTAGCTCGCCGCGAAGACCATCGCCTCGTGCACATCGCCCTCGCTCGCGGCGCCGTCGCCGTAGTAGACGACGACCGCCTCGTCCTTCTCCGGGTTGCCCGTCGCCGTGCGTCCGTCGAAGTTCAGCCCCATCGCGAAGCCCGTCGCGTGCAGCGTCTGCGTGCCCAGCACGAGCGTATACAGGCGCGTGTTGCCGTTCTTCGGATCGGCCGGGTCCCACCCGCCGTGCGTCGTTCCCCGCATCAGCGCGAGGATCGACACCGGGTCCACGCCGCGGATCTTCGCGACCACGTGCTCGCGGTACGACGGGAAGATCGTGTCCTGCGCGCGCGCCGCGCGGGCGGATCCGACCTGAGCCGCCTCCTGGCCCAGCGACGGCGGCCACAGCGCGAGCTGTCCCTGCCGCTGCAGCATCGTGGCCTGCTGGTCGAACGCGCGGATGACCGCCATGTCGCGGTACAGCTGCTCGAGCGTCGCATCGTCGAGGCCCTCGACGATCGCGCGCAGCGGCTCCGCCTCGGGCGTGGGCGCGAACGAGCCGTCGGGCTCGAGGAAGCGCACGAGAGGTGTTTCTGCCGAAGTCACGATCCCACGCTATGCCGAATCGCGTATGCGCGGGCCGTGACGCGCTCGACAACGGATTCCCGATTCGTGTGGCGGGGTTCCACATACCCTCACTGCTGAGTCGCCTCCCGGCCCGCCAGGGAGCTCCCACGGGCTCCAGCGCTTCCACGGCGCGGGACGACGATGGGGCGCCCCGTATCCTCATCCGGGATGACCCGCACCTCGAGCCCGTACACGGCGCCGATGAGCTCGGGCGTCAGCACCTCGGCCGGATCCCCGGTCGCCGCGATCCGTCCGCGGTCGAGCACCGCCACGACGTCGGCGTACGCCCCTGCGAGCGAGAGGTCGTGCAGGACGACCACGACCGCGGCCCCCGCCGCGGCGAGCGCGCGCGCGACCCGCAGCACGTCCTCCTGATGACGCAGATCGAGAGCCGCCGTCGGCTCGTCGAGCAGGATGACCGGAGCCTCCTGCGCGAGCACGCGAGCGAGCGAGACGCGTGCCTTCTCGCCTCCCGACAGCGTCGGGAAGGTGCGATGCACGAGATGGCCGGAATCGGTGAACCCGATGGCCCGCGCGATCGCCTCCTCATCGGCGTCGGCCTCGGGCGTGCCGATCCACGGCGCCCGCCCCATCTCGATGACCTGCTGGCCCGTGAAGGGGAACACCATCTGGTTGGACTGCAACAGCACGGCGCGCCGGCGGGCGCGTTCCTTGGCGGACCATTCGAGGAGGGGACGACCCTGCAGGAGCACGGTGCCCTCCACGGGATCCACGTCCCCGGCGAGCAGGCTCAGGAGGGTCGACTTCCCCGCGCCGTTCGGGCCGACGAGCGCGAGAACCTCGCGAGCGCGCACGTCGATGCTGACGTCGCTCAGGATCGCGCGGGATCCGTACCCGTAGCCGGCGTGTGAGACGCGCAGGGCCGAGCCCGTCGTATCGTCGCTCATGCCCATCCTCCCGATTGGCGGCGGTTGCGGCGGATCAGCCAGTAGAAGAACGGCCCGCCGACGAGCGAGGTCAGCATGCCAATCGGCAGGTCCGAGGCCTCCACGAGCGTGCGCGCGAGCAGATCGGCCCAGACGAGCAGAGCCGCACCCCCCACGAGCGACGCGATGAAGAGCATGCGGTGCGCGGGGCCCAGGAGCATGCGGATGAGGTGCGGCACGACGAGGCCGACGAACGAGATGATGCCGACGAACGCGACCCCGGCGCCGGTCAGGAGAGCGACGAGGACGATCGAGGCGATGCGCAGCCGCTCCACCTTGATACCGAGGTGGGACGCCGTTCGGTCGCCGAGCGCGAGCAGGTCGTACTGGCGCGCGAACGCCATGATGACGGCTGTCGCGCACGCACCGACGACGCCCACGACGGCGACCTCGTCCCAGCGTGCGCCGTTGATCGAGCCCAGCTGCCAGAACACGATCTGCTCGCGGCTCTGGTTGTCGCCCAGGAAGGTGATGAGGGCGAGCCCCGCACCGGCGAACGCGTTGATCGCGACGCCCGTCAGCAGCAGCGTGACGGTTTCGGTGCGTCCCTGCGCACGCGCCGTCGCGTAGACGAGCAGCGTGGCGATCAGGCCGCCGACGAAGGCGAACGCCGCGATCGTCCAGCCCCCGAGAAAGGCGAGGCCGAAGGTGATCGCGCTGGCCGCGCCGAGCGCGGCGCCGGACGATACGCCGACGACGCCCGGCTCGGCGAGCGGGTTCCCGAAGACCGCCTGCATCACGGCACCGGCGATCGCGAGCGTCGCGCCGACGAGGAGCGACATCACGACGCGGGGGAACCGGATCTGCCACAGGGTCCGCTCGATGAGCTCATCTGTCGGCGCCCACGGGTTGTCGATGCCCACCGCCCGCAACAGCGATCCGGCGACGTTCGCGACCGAGATCGGGAGCTGCCCGAGCGCGGCCGACAGCACGACGCCGCTCACGAGCAAGATGCACGCGCTGACGACGACGATCACGCCCCGGCGCGCGCGACGGCTTCGGCCCCGGGCGCCCGCGCTCTCGCCCGTGACCTGATCCGCTCGTGTCATTCCGATACCGTGCCCGCGGCTGCGCCGTCCGGCGCGTAGACGGCCCGGGCGAGCGCCTCGATGACATCGGCCGAACGCGGCCCGAAGGACAGCACCGTGCCGTCTTCCATGTCGACGACGCGCTCGTGCTGGCCGGCGGCCGTCAGCGCGACCGCCGGCTTCTCCTGAAGCAGACCCTCGATGCCGCCCGTCGATTCGAGGCCGCCCGTCATCGTGATGATCAGGTCCGGGTCCGCCGCGATGAGCGCCTCGTCGGTCATCGGCCTCATGCCCTCCCAGCCGAGTTCGCCGGCGACGTCGATGCCGCCGAGGGCGTCGATGAGGTCGTCGGCGCCGGACTCCTCGCCGAACATGTAGTACACGCCCGCGTTGCCGCGGAGGTAGAGGAAGACCATGCGCACGCGATCGTCGGCGGCGGCGGGCACGAGGCGCGCGACCTCGGCCCTCGTCTCCTCGACGTCCGCCGCGATGCGCGCGGCGAGCCGCTCGCCCGCCTCGGGCGCCCCGTAGACCGCCGCGACCTGCCGGGCGAGATCCTGCGCGCCGTCGAACGAGGGCGTGCTGTCGACGAAAACGACCGTGATGCCGACGTCCCGCAGCTGCTCGATCACGTCGCGCGGGCCGACCGTCCCGTCGGTGATGACGACATCGGGGTGGAGCCCGATCACCGCCTCCGCGTTGATCGTGTGCCCTCCCGAGGTGACCTGAACGAGATCCTCCGTCCCGGGGAAGGTCGTCGACTGGTCGACTCCCACGAGCGTGTCCCCGAAGCCGAGTGCCCATGCCGTCGCCGCGATGGAGCCCGCGAGATCGACCGCGACGACGCGATCCGTCGATTCCACCGTCACCGTCTCGGTCTCGCCGGACTGCGTGTACGAGGTAGCCGTCGCGGGGAGCCGCTGCTCCGCGACGTCGGCGAGAACCTCGACCTCGTCGTCCGGCAGGACCGCCGTCGACGGACCGGTGATGCCGCGCGGATCCGATACCGGGGCCAACTCGGACAGCGCCGGTCGGTCGACCGCCTCATCGCGCTCCTGCGGGCCGCCGGCGCACCCCGCGAGAAGGGCAAGACCGACGAGGACGGCGACGAGCCCCGGACTCCGCCTCACTGCTCGCCGCCCGCGGCATCGGTGGGGGCACCGGTCCGGCGCGAGGAACGCCGCCCGCCCGCGAGGATCCCGCCCGTGAAGCCGATCACGAGCAGAGCGACCCCGCCGACGCCGATGGCGGCCCACGGAATGTCCGCGGGCACGCTCACGGGCTGAATCGTCGCGACCTCGTCGGCGACGGGCACCGTCGTCGTCACGGGCTCGGCCTCCTCGACCGTGGTGGCCTCGGTCGTGTCGCAGTCTGCGAGCGTGAGCGAGAAGCTCAGGGGATCGAGTTCATCGCCCGCCTCGTAGAAGCCTGCGAAGGCGGCCACGCCCGCGTTCGTGAGCGTCGTCGCAGCGCCCGACGCGGACAGCGCCCCGTCGGCCGTTTCCAGGTCGGCGGGCAGTGCCACGTCGCCTACCCATTCCTGCGTCGCGTCGACCGCGACCTCGCCCTCCATGTCGTTGCTCCGTGCGTCGAGCAGCAGCGCCGCCGTGTCGCCCTCGAACTCGATCGTGGGCTGCGCGAGGCTCAGGTCGAGCACCCCGTCGTGGCCGGTGAAGTGCACCTGTCCTTCGAAGGAGACGGACCCCGTCCCGCTCTCCGGGTCGAACGTTCCCGTGGCGCCGCTCCATTGGAACTCCGGCGTCTCGTACGTGGCCCCATCGGCCGTATCCCACGAACCGTTCGCGATCGTGCCACTGATGTACGAGCGGAAGCTCTCTTTCACACCCCACGAGAGCGTACCGTCGGTCACCGTGCACCCCGTCGCGGCGGCCGTCTGCGCCTGGGCGCCCACGGGGACGAGCATCGAGGCCATGACGAGCAGGGCGCCCGCGCATGCGGTTGTTCGTGTCTTCACGAGATTGGTCCTTCTCACTGTGTCAGGCTGTCTGTCTCACGCCGCCGCGGTCTGAGACCGGCGGGTCGCGAGCACGATCATGCAGAGGGCGATGGCGGCGAGTCCGCCCGCGATGACCCACCATTCGACGGCGCTCAGACCGCCGGTCACGACGTATACCGGCGTCACCGCGCTGACGGGCGCGGCGGCGACCGGAGAGCCTGCCTGCGTCACCGCCACGGGGGCGGCGACGACCTCGTCCGTCTTCTCGAGGATGTCGATCGTGGCACCCGCGACGGCGCTGCCCTGCACGGTGAGCACGTGCTCTCCCGTGCTGCCCACCGGTAGCGTCCCCGTCCACGACAGGACGCCGTCGTCATCGGCGGTCGCCGAATCGTCGATCACGACCGGTTCCTCGCCATCGCCGTTGTAGAGGACCACGAGGATCCCCTTGTCGCCCGCGTCGAATCCGCTCGCGGTCGCGCGGATCCGGCCCGCCTCGCGGATGTCCTCGTCGTCCGTGAGGATCTCGAGGCCCTCGGTCGTCGGCGCGGCGTCCGCGGCCTCGTAGCCCGGTGCCGATGCCGGCTCGCCCCCGCGCTCGGTCGAGCCGAACGATTCGGTGCTGGCGGATCCGACCGTGAAACTCAGGTCGTCGAAGCCGATGCTGTTCGAGGTGTCGCCGCCGGGGCCTCCCGAGAGCGAACCGGACACACGCACGCCCGACCAGGTGACCTCGCCGTTCTCGCCGACGGTCTTCGAGGCGCCGGAGAGGTCGAGCGGGTACGACGCCGCGCCGAAGTTCGAGGTGTTGCCGGTGTGGAGGGTCGCCTCGGACGACCCCGTCACCGTGATGGACGGGTTCGCGACGGAGAACAGCGCCATGCCGTAGCCGTTGAAGGTGACGACGCCCGAGTAGGCGACCGTGCCCGTCTGCGTCTCAGCGTTCCAGTCGCCTCCGTTCGCCTGCGGGAAACGGTATCCGGATCCCACGCCGCTCGTCGAGATGCTGCCGCCGGCGCAGTGCGAGTACCCGAAGCTCTCCTTGTTCTCGCACGTCGTGTATGCGGCGAAGGCGCTCGATATGCCCCACGTCAGGGCGCCGGCCGACGCTCCGTCGGCCGTGGGCGCCGGTGCCTGATCATCGTCGTTCCCGCCTGCCGGCTTCTCCTCCGAGGGATCTTCCCCCGTCGGCGGATCCGCGGGCGGAACGTCGCTCGCCGCGCCGACCGTGAAGGTCATGCGGTCGAGCTCGGTACCCGGGCCGTAGAAGCGGGATTCTCCGTACGAGAAGAACTCGGCGCCCTGCTCGGTGAGCGTCGTGCGCGCCCCGCCGACGCGCATGGCGCCGCCGGACAGGTCCTGCACGACCCCGGATCCGAGATCCACGTCGGCGAACGCGATCGTCTCGCCGCGGAACACCGCGGTCAGCTGCGCCGATGCGTCGTCGATCACGCGGATCGCGGGGTTCGAGATCGTGTGGTTCAGCACGCCGTCGTGGCCCGTGAAGGTCACGCTGCCCGCGTACTGCACCGTGCCGGTGCCGGTCTCCGCGTCCCATTCGGTGCCGTCCGAGGCCTGTGGATAGGTGAAGACACCGTTGTCGGGGGCCTGCGTCGCCCCGCCGTCGACGGTGATCTGGCCGTGGGCGATCGACCCCACGACGTAGGTGCGGAAGCTCTCCTTCACACCCCACTCGAGCGACCCCGTCGAGGGTGCCTCGGCGGGCTGCTCCGCGACGATCGTGACGGCCACCTCGTTCGACGTGACGGTGCGCTCCCCCTCCGCCGCGGGAGCGAAGCGCGCCGTCAGGCGGTGGGATCCCGCAGACAGCTCGTTCGTCGCGGCGCTCGCGCTGCCGGATTCGGCCGTGACTTCGTCGCCGATCTGCACGGATCCGTCCCAGAACGTCACCGTGCCCTCGGCGGCCGGCTGGATGCTCGCGGTCAGGGCCACGGCGTCGCGGACCGTCGCGGACTCCGGCGTCGCCGACAGCTCGACCCTCGTCGAGGCGGGCGCGACGGGCTCCGGAGCCTCGACGCCGATGCCGAAGATCACGTCGTCGACGGGCGCGCCCGGCTGGAAGTCTTCGTTCATCCGCGAGTAGATGTCGGCGCCGTCCTCCGTGAAGACGGCGGAAGCCGTGACGAGCCCGTCCTGAAGGTCGCCGTCGGCGAAGCTGAGGTCGGCGATCTCGATGCGCTGGCCGGTGTACTCCGGGGCGTAGTCGGTGAGCGGCTGCGTGACCTCGGCCGACATGATCGCGCTCGTCGTCGAGGTGAGCTCGATACGGACGTTGCTGAAGGTCTGGTCGAGCGCCCATCCGCCATCCGGGCCGAGGCCGTTGTGGCCGCGCGCGATCAGGCCGCCCTCGTAGTCGATGGTGCCCTCGCCCCGGTCGAGGTCGACCTCGCCGGATCCGTTCACCCAGGTCACCGACGTGTCGTCGTTCAGCTGCGCCGGCTCGACAGCCAGAAACTCGCCGTTCGCGATCGGGCCCGTGATGTACCGGCGCCAGGCGGCGCTGATGCCCCATACGAGGGTGCCGCGCTCGATGACCGGGGTCTCCCCCGGTTCCGGTGCCGTGGTCGGATCCGACGGTGTGGGATCCGGTGCCGCGGTCGGCTGAGTCGTGGGCTTCGCCGTCGGCTCGGCGGAGGGTGCCGCGGTCGGTTTCGCCGTCGGCTCGGTCGTCGGTGCCGTCGTCGGTGCCGCGGTGGGCTTCGGGGTCGCGGTCGGCTTCGCCGTCGCCGTGGGTGTGGGGGAAGCCGTCGGCTTCGTGGTCGCCGTGGGCTTGGGCGTCGGGGTCGGCTTCGGGGTCGACGGGACGCGACCGGGGAAGAGCGCCGCCCAGTCGATGTCGACGGCCGCGCGCGCGTACAGGTTGGTCTCGCTCGGGAAGGAGCGCGAGGGCCACGAGATGAGCTCGTACGACTTCGTCTCGCTGAGCTCGGTGGCGGGCACCGAGAGTACATCGCTGATCGCGCCGCCCTTCTTCACCTCAGCGGAGATCGCCGTATCGGCGGTGTCGACCGACGAGAGGTCGGAACCGCTCTCGATCAGCGTGAAGTAGACATGCGGTTCGGACTGGCCGGGGAGAGCCACGACGTCGCCGTACCCCGTCCCCTGGATGGCGATATCGACGCGTGTCTCCGCGACCTCGGTCACGCTGGTCGTGAACGACGGCCGATCGGCCGCCATCGCCGCGGCCGGAGCCATCACGACCACGAGCGATGCGGCCGCGATCGCGGCCGTCAGCTTCTGGGTCCATCTGCGCCCGGTCATCGTCATCACTCTCGTCTCCCTGGGCCTGCGCAGCGCGAAGGCCCGTGCGGTGTTCCGTGTCGCGGGCGGGCCCCGTCCGGATGACGGGGTCCGCCCGCGGCACCGCGACTAGGTCGCGGTGCCGTTATCGTCCGCTGTTCGCCAGCGAACGACGGCGAGCGAGGAGCAGAACGCCCGCGCTCAGCATCGTCATGATGGCCACGCCGGCCAGCATCTCGGCGGCGGAGTCCGACCCCGTCGGGGTCAGTGCCGAGCCATTGCCCTGCTCGGCCTTCGACGCCACGACGGTGAACGTCGCCCTGTAGGTGGCGGAACCGGAGTCGAAGATCACCGTGTGCTCTCCGACGGGGAAGCTGGCGGGAACGGTCCAGGTCGTGCTCGCCACGCCCTGCGCGTCGGCAACCGCCGCGGGCAGCGTGATCGGGTCGGAGTGCACCGTGACGGCGAACTCCGTCCCGGCCTCGACGCCGCGGACGCGGAAGGTGACAGAACCGCCCTGGACGATGTTGTCGACCGACGCACCGTTCTGATCGACGATCTCGACGCCGTCGTTCTCGCTCTCGCTCGGGGCAGCCGGCTTCGTGGGCTCAGCGGGAGCGCTGGGCTCGGTCGGGTCCGTCGGCTCAGCAGGGGCACTGGGCTCGGCAGGCGTACCCGGCTCGGCAGGCGTACCCGGCTCCGCAGGCGCGCTCGGCTCAACAGGCGTGCTCGGCTCGGTCGGCTCCGCGGGAGTACCCGGCTCCGTCGGCTCAACAGGCGTGCTGGGCTCCGCAGGCTCGGTCGGCTCCGCAGGAGTACCCGGCTCGGCAGGTTCCGTAGGCTCCGCGGGCGTGCTCGGCTCGGTCGGCTCCGCGGGCGCCGTCGGCTCGACCGGCGTGGTCGGCTCCTCCGTCGGTTCCTCGGAGGGCTCCACCGTCGGCTCCTCGGAGGGCTCGGGCGTCGGCTCCTCGGTCGGCTCCGGCGTCGGCTCCTCGGTCGGCTCCGGCGTCGGGGACAGTGCGTCCCAGTCGATCGTGACGTCGGTGCGCGCATAGAGGTTCGACTCGCTCGGGTTCGAGCGCGACGGCCACGAGATGATCTCGTACGACTTCGAGGAGTCGAGCTCCGCAACCGGAACCGTCAGCACATCGCTGATCGTGCCGTCCTCGGCAACCTCGGCCGAGATCGCCGTGGCAGACTGCGACACGTTCGCGAGGTCGGCTCCCTTCTCGATAAGGGTGAAGTACGCGTGCGGCGCAGTCTGACCGGGCAGCGCCTCCACTTCGTCGAAGCCAGTTCCCTCGATCGCGAACGACACTTCCGTGCGATCGACAACCGTCGACTCCGCTGTGAACGACGGGCCCGCTGTGGGTTGCTCGGTCGGCTCGGTCGTCGGCTCCGTCGTGGGCTCCGGCGTCGGCTCAACGGCAGCGAAGGCGAGCGTCGCCTTCGCGTCCTGGCCGCGGTTCGCCGGCGCGGTGTGGTTCGCAGCGGTGTACACCGACGTCGCGCCGTCATTCAGCTGCTTCACGTCGAACTCGAGCTCGAACGAACCACTCTCGTCAAAGCGAACGCGGGTCTCGTTGGTCTCGGTCGATGCATAGATGACCTTCGCACCGTCCCGGCACCCCATCGCGGCCGTCCACAGGTCGGCCGGCAGCTCAACATCACCGCAGAGGAACACATAGATCGGCTGTGCGGGGTTGTAGCCGGTTCCGGTAACCGTGACGGTGTCACCCGCGGGGTCGAGGTCGGTCGCAGGCGATACGCTGAGCTCCGGCGCATAGACCGGCTCGGGGAACAGCGCGGCCCAGTCGATCGTGACCTCCGTACGCGCGTAGAGGTTCTCCTCGCTCGGGAACGAACGCGACGGCCACGAGATGACCTCGTATGACGTGGTCTCGTCGAGCTCGGCAACGGGCACCGTCAGCACATCGTTGATCGTGCCGTCCGCGGCCACGCCGGCCGAGATGGACGTGTCGTTCTGCCCGACCTCGGAAAGGTCGGCGCCGATCTCGCTCAACTTGAAGTACACGTGCGGCTCGGCCTGGCCCGGCAGCGCCTTCACATCGCCGAAACCGGTGCCCTCGATCGCAAACGACACGCTCTCACCCGCGACAACCGTCGATTCCGCCGTGAAGGCCGGAACCACGGGTTGCGCGATCGCGGGGAACAGCGCGGCCCAGTCGATGTCGGCAACGGCACGCGCGTACAGGGTCGACTCTGTGGGGAACGAGCGCGACGGCCACGAGATGACCTCGTACGACTTCGCCTGGTCGAGCTCCGCGAGGGGAACCTCCAGCACGTCATCGATCGTGCCGTCGGCAGCGACTTCGGCCGAGATCGATGTGTCGTTCTGCCCGACCTCGGAAAGGTCGGCGCCGATCTCGCTCAACTTGACGTACACGTGCGGCTCGGCCTGGCCCGGCAGCGCCTTCACATCCCCGAAACCGGTGCCCTCGATCGCGATCGAGATCCCGGTGCCGGGGATCTCCGTCACGTCGATGCTGATCTGCGGTGTCTCCGCCGCTTGGGCCGCCATCGGCACCGCCACGGTGCCTCCCACGCCCAGGAGCGCGGCCATGACGAGCGCGAGCAATCCTCGCTTCCGTGACGGACCGTCATCACCCCGCGCATGCAGCGCGGGAGTTACTTTTTCTGCCATGTGTTCCGTGATTCCTCTGCAGGTAGAATCAACGCGACCGCGTGGCCACGCTGTTTTCCGGCGCGCCAAAGGCGCGTAACAGCCCGAGGCCTGCGGTCCGGGGCGGGCGTTGCTTCTTGGTAGGGAGAGCGCTCGCCCCGTCTCACCGAGGACATCTCACGTCCCCGACTCCGGGCGTCGACATGCCTGAATCGCCGTTTCCCAACAGCAGTACATAGGCTTGCCTAACTAAGGTCATCCTAAGTCATGATCTTGGCCTTTTCAACCGGCGCCGAATCCAGGAGTCCGCATGCCCCACATCTTCGAACCCGCTATCGTCACCGCGATCCTGCACCACATGAACGAAGATCACCACGACGACAACCTGCTCATCACCCGCGCATTCATCGACCGTGCGATCACGGCAGCCGTCATGATCGACCTCGACGGTGATGGCGGAACATGGCTCGTCACCGTCGGCTCCACGTCACCCATGAGGGCCACGATCTCGTGGCCGGGCGGATCGATCAGCGAGCGCCCGGCCGTGCGCCGACAGATCGTCGCACTGTACGACGAGGCCTGCGAGCGGCTGGGCGTCGAGTCGCGACCCCACGGCTGACTCGCGCAACAAGTTAGCTAAGGCTAGCCTTACACTTCTCTCATGACGAACGTTATCCCGCTCTCCGCTGCCATCCGCGCGCGGTCCCAGGACGCCCATTCCCGCAGCGAGGGCGCCTCGTTCATGTCGACGCTCCTTCGGGGCGAGCGCACGCGCGACGATTACATCTCCCTCGTTGCGCAGCATTACTTCATCTACGAGGCGCTCGAGAGCGCGACCGAGCGCATGCGCAACGATCCCGTAGCGGCGCGCTTCATCAGCGACAGGCTCACCCGCCTGCCGGCACTCGAGGCCGACTTGGCCTTCCTGCTCGGCGTCGAGTGGCGCGAGCGCATCGAGATGCTGCCGGCCACTGCCCGCTACGTCGCACGCATCAACCGCGTGGGCGCGACGTGGGTGGGCGGATACGTTGCTCACCACTACACCCGCTACCTCGGAGACCTGTCGGGCGGGCTCCACATCGGGCGCGTGCTCAAGCGACAGTTCGGGTTCGACACCAACGGCATCGGGTTCTATATCTTCGGCGATATCGCCGACCCGACGGAGTTCAAGAACGTCTACCGCGAGGAGCTCGACGCGGCACCCTGGGACGATGCGGAGAAGGAGCGCGTCGTCGCCGAGGTGCTCGCCGCGTACCGTTTCAACACCGAGGTGTTCGAAGATCTCGCACGCGAGTGCGAGGCCCGGATCGCCTGACGGCGACCGCGGACGCTACTGCGCGCCGAATCGGCGAGCGACCTCGAGGATCCGCTCGAGCGATTCCTCCTCGCCGACGGAGATGCGGATTCCGTCGGGGAACGGGCGCACGATGAGGCCCGCGGCCTCGAACGCCGCGGTGACCGCCGGATCCGTCGTCGGCAGCCAGACGAAGTTGCTCTGTGCGTCGGGCACCCGCCATCCCGCCTCGCGCAGGCCCGCGACGAGCGACCCCCGCCGGGTGACGATCTCCGCCACGCGGGCACGAAGCTCGGGCTCGCAGCGCAGGCTCGCGAGCGCCGCCTCCTCAGCCTGGGCCGTCACCGACAGCGGGATCTGGGTGGCCCGGGCCGCATCGAGCACGCGGCGATGCCCGATCGCGTAGCCCACGCGGAGCGCGGCGAGGCCGTATGCCTTCGAGAACGTGCGCAGCACGACCACGTTCGGGTGCCGCTCGTAGACCCGCTCCGCCAGGCCGTCGACGGCGCCCTCGGCCGTCACGAACTCGGCGTATGCCTCGTCGAGGAGGATCAGAACGTCGCTCGGCACCTTCTGAACGAAATCCGCGAACTCGGCCGAGGTGACGATCGGTCCGGTCGGGTTGTTCGGAGTGCAGACGATGACGACGCGCGTCCTCTCCGTGACGGCGGCCGCCATGGCGTCGAGGTCGTGACGACCGTCGGCGAGGTTCGGCACCTGCACGCTCAACGCTCCGGCGACCATCACCAGGCCGGGGTACGCCTCGAACGAGCGCCACGGATAGACGACCTCGTCACCGTGACCGGCCGCAGCCTGGATGAACGCCGCGATCAGCGCGACGCTGCCCGCGCCGACGATGACCTCGTCGGCCGCGACGCCGTAGCGCTCGCCGAGCGCCGCGCGCAGGCGGCCCGCCGTGGCATCGGGGTAGCGGTTCAGGGTCACGGCCGATTGGACGGCCTCGACGACGCCGGGGAGCGGCTCGAAGGGGTTCTCATTGCTCGAGAGCTTGAACCCGTCGGGTGCCGCCGGCTTGCCCTGCTTGTACGGCGGCAGTGCCGCAATCTCGGGACGGACGCGGGGCAGAACGGGTTCGGTGGTCACGCTTCGATCCTATTGCGGCCTGGTAGGTCACTCCGAACCCGCCCCGCCCACGGCAAAGAATGTGACAATCACGGCATGGGTTTTATCGTGCGCTCAGTCGTCAACGGCTTCGCCCTCTGGGTGCTGTCGCTCATCTCCTTCCTGCAGATCTCGATCACGCCCTTCGAGCCCGGCCGCGACCTGCAGCTCGTGCTGACACTTGTCGCCCTCGGGGCTCTCTTCGGTCTCGTCAACTCGATCATCGGCACCGTCATCAAGATCGTTGCCTTCCCGCTCTTCGTGCTCACGCTCGGGCTGGTGTCGCTGCTCCTGAACGGCATCCTGCTCATCATCACGGAGTGGATCACGAGCGGATGGGGCTGGGGCCTCGACGTCGGCGCGTTCTGGCCCGGCGTCCTCGCCGGTATCCTTCTCAGCGTCATCAACTGGATTTTCGGCATCATCCTTCGCCCCCAGAAGAAGAAGCGCCGCCCCTGAGCTTGCCGATCTCCTCCTCGGGCACCTCGTAGGCGAAACTCTCGAGGAGGGTCGCGTGCGACAGCTCCTCGAAGTATTCGCGCACCTCGACGCCCCGCGGATCCCCCGATTCTTCGAAGATCCTCGCGGTCTCGGCATAGGCGCTCACACGGTGCGCACCCACGCTCCATTTCGCGAGTCCCTCCGTCGTATCGTCGAACACGCGGGTCACGAGCAGGCTGTCATCGTCGCCGAGCCTCATCGGCGATCCGCCGTCGCTCAGCGCCGCGACGGGATCGTCGTCGTGGGCAAAGGTCAGCGACGTGACGTCGTCGCCCATCGGGATCCGCAGGGGCGCGCCGAGCGTCGTCACCCGCCGTACGTCGAAATCGCTATCGGTTGCGAGACGCTGCGCGAGCATGCTCCCCTGCGAGAAGGCGTTGACGTCGACGACGGATCCCGGCGCCGCGCCGGCCCGTTCCAGAGCTTCGAGCACGAAGTCGTATCCATCGGAGTCGGCCTGGCCGAGGTAGAGCCCGACGTTGTTGGCCCAGCAGAACGGGTCGTCGGTCTGCCACGGCTTCTCTCGCGAACCGCTGAGGTAGGCGACGAACTTCTCGGATCCGTCCTGCATGCGGTACTTCTCGATCCTCACCCGAGCGCGATCCGAAAGGTCATCGCTCTCGCCGCTCGGGATCCGCGCGAAAGAGTCCTCGAGCCCCGTCGGCGCCTTCAGGGTGCGGATGATGCGGCTTCGCTCCATCGGCATGTACCGGTCCGAGACACCCGGCACACGTCCCGCCCGTGCCGCAACACGCTCCGGCTCGCCGAGGGATCCGCGCCCGAGTCCTGCTCCGGTGCGCATCTTCACGAGCTGGTTCACGAAGATGGCCATCATCGCTCCCGCCTGGGCGCCCGAGTGCGCCCAGTTCTCGACGAGGCCGGATCCGGTGAGCCCCTGCCAGGCACGCCACAGGTGATCGGCCATGTCGTTCGTTCCCGGGTAGGCGAGCGCCAGGTGGTGCAGCCGTCGGCGGATCCCCGGGTCGCCGTTCGGATACATGAGGTCGAGCGTGCGCAGCTCGATCAGCTCATAGGTGTCGGCCGCGAGGCGCAGGCCGTCGGCGAGCGCCCTCGAGTCGTCGTACACCGCACGGCACTCCTCGAGGATGCCGAGCCCGCACGGCCACATGTCGCGGAGCTCGGGGATCGGGTTGTCGCGCTGCAGCGCATCGGCGGCGCTCACCTCGGCCATCGCCGACGACGCGTGATACGCCGCGTTCTCGACGCGGGTCGCGGCCATCCTCAACTCGTCGGGATCCACCGCCACGATCGAGCCCTGCGTGACCTCGATGCTCATGACGCCGCGAGATGGTTGCCGATGCTGAGCAGGGTATCGCTCGCGACATCGCACCGGCGCGCGAGGCCACCGGTTCTGCCCACCACCTCGTCGGCCTGCACCGCGAAGCGCTCGGCGGAGCGCGAACGCCACTGCATCTGCTCCTCGGCCCCGAGGATCGAGCTCCGCGCCGCGCGCATCTCCGCCGCGGCCTGATACATGTGGTCCCTCGCCTGCCAGGCGACCCGGGCGAGATCGAAACCGTTCGTCGTCATGCCCGCCAGCTTGCGCGTCTTGCCACCTTCGCCGCTCGCGTTCTCGCGGATCCGTGGAGAACTTCACCGGATATGCGCCTGTGGACGCGTTGGGCAGAATGTCGGCAGTTCGGAATAGGCTGGTCTGGCCCAAACGCCCCTCATCACGGAGGTCCACGTGAACGCTCTTCCTCCCCAGCCGCTGAGTCCGCTCGACGGTCGCTACAGCTCCGCCGTCTCGTCGCTCTCCGAGCACCTCTCCGAGGCCGGCCTGAACCGCGCCCGCGTCGAGGTCGAGGTCGAGTGGATCATCCACCTGACCAACAACCGCCTCTTCGGCACCTCGCCGCTGCCGGCAACGACGCAGGACAAGCTGCGCCTCGCGTACCTCGATTTCGGTCAGGCCGAGATCGACTGGCTGGCCGAGAAGGAGCGCACGACCCGCCACGACGTGAAGGCCGTCGAATATCTGGTGCGCGACCGCCTCGCACAGCAGGGCCTCGACCACCTCGCCGAGCTGACCCACTTCGCGCTGACGAGCGAGGACGTCAACTCGACCTCGTACGCCCTCACGGTCAAGCGCGCCGTCACCGAGACCTGGCTGCCCGCCTTCCGCGGTGTCATCGAGAAGCTCCGCGGCATGTCGCTCGATATGGCCGACGCCGCGATGCTCTCGCGCACACACGGACAGCCTGCGACGCCCAGCACGATGGGTAAGGAGTTCGGCGTCTTCGTGTGGCGCCTCGAGCGCGTGCTGGCACGCATCGAGGCCACCGAGTACATGGCGAAGTTCTCGGGCGCGACCGGCACCTGGTCGGCGCACCTCGCGGCCGACCCCCAGGTCGCCTGGCCGAACATCACGCGCGAGTTCGTCGAGGGCCCCCTCGCGCTCACGTTCAACCCGCTCACGACCCAGATCGAGTCGCACGACTGGCAGGCCGAGCTGTACGACCACGTCAAGCACGCCGGTGCCATCCTGCACAACCTCGCGCAGGACATCTGGACCTACATCTCGCTCGGCTTCTTCACGCAGATCCCCGTCGCCGGCGCGACCGGATCCTCGACGATGCCGCACAAGATCAACCCGATCAAGTTCGAGAACGCCGAGGCGAACCTCGAGATCGCGGGCGGACTGTTCACCACCCTCGCGCAGACGCTCGTCACCTCGCGCATGCAGCGCGACCTGACCGACTCGACCACGCAGCGCAACATCGGCGTGGCCTTCGGCCACTCGCTCCTCGCCCTCACCAACCTGTCGGGCGGCCTCGACCAGATCTCGCTGTCGCGCGAGACGCTGCTCGCCGACCTCGACGGCAACTGGGAGGTGCTCGCCGAGGCGATCCAGACGGTGATCCGCGCCGAGGTCGTCGCCGGCCGCTCCCAGATCTCTGACCCGTACGCGCTGCTGAAGGATCTCACGCGGGGCCACCGCATCGGCGCCGCCGACCTGGCCGAGTTCGTCTCGAACCTGGACATCGGCGACGAGGCGAAGGCGCGCCTCACGGCGCTGACCCCCGCAACCTACACGGGCCTCGCCGAGAAGGTCGTCCGGGCGAAGCTCGAGAAGTAGGAGGGTCCGTTGCCAGGCGGCCCGCGGCGGCGCCTGGCAGCGACACCTCCAGAACGCACGCGAAAGCGGGCGGCCCGATCCCGGTCGGGCCGCCCGCTTTCGCGTCTTACTCGGAGTCTTTGTCCTGCTCTTCGGGCAGCAGCACGCCCGTGTTGTGCTGCTTGTCGACGTCCCTCGGGTCCACGGCGAGCAGCAGCAGCGCGAGGCTCAGCACGACGACGATGAACGTCACGCCCGCGACGATCGCGGCTACGCGCCAGGCCGACTGGACGATGTCGCCGCCGGCCTCGGTGAACGCTCCCATCGCCATCGCCGTGACGAAGCCGGCGAAGAGCGCCGCGACGAACGACCAGCCGAGCAGGTGCACGGGCTTCATGAGGTCGCGACGGGTGGTGTTCTTCTCGGTCATGCGGCGTCCTTCGTGGCGATGTTCGTCGGCGCCGGCGAGAACGCGCCGATGCCGAGGTAGACGGCGACGAGCGCGGCCCAGCCTCCGAAGAGGCCCACGCCGACGATCGTGCCGGTGAGAGTGAAGCTCTGGCCCGCGTCCTCGACGAAGTAGTCGAGCGCGTACTCGGGCGAGACGATGAGCGATGCGAGCGCGAGCACGCACGTGAGCGCGCCGACCGTGATGTGATCGCGCGCGGCCTCGGACCCGTTTCGACGGCCGGTGAGGCCGCCGACGAGCTCGATGATTCCCGCCGCAGCCGCCCACAGCAGCAGGGTCAGGTGGAAACGGGCATCCGCGGATCCGGGAAGCACGAAGACGAGCACGGCTGCCGCGAGATGGACGAGCCCGAGGAGGACCCGCATGGTCTCGGCCCCGCGCACGATCGTCTCGGCGACGAAGTAGGCGACCATCGCCGCGAGGAAGCCCGCGAGCGCCGCCTCGGCGAATTCGCCCGGACGGTTCTGCACGAACGTCACGACGATGGCGGCAACGGCGGAGATGAGCGCTCGAACGATCATCAGGACGCGCGCGGCACGGCGCGAAACGTGGCGTGTAGGCATGCTTTTCCTTTGCAGGGGCGGGCCCCTCCATCCTATGGCCGCACGCCTTGAGAACGCTCGTGAGCCGGTCTAGACCTCCTGGGCCGGAATCGCGGCGTAGGCCTCGCGGATCGTCGCGAGCAGCGGGTGCGCCGGGTCGAACGACACCTCGTCGATGCTCCCGATCGGGCGGATCCCCGCGCCCGACCCCGTCGCGAACGCCGACACCATGCCCTCGAGCGAGGCGACCCGGGTCGCGCGCCCCGGCACGACGCTCGCGATCAGGTCACGCGTGACGCCGTCGAGCGCATCGCCGTCGGGCCAGACGAGGCCGCCGCCCTCGTCGACGAAGCCGAGGTTCCACGTCGGGCCCTCCGAGAACGCGCCGTGCTCGTCCACGAACACCGCGTCGTCGAACCCCGCCCGCTGCGCAAGGCGGCGCTCGTAGAGCGAACCGAACAGGCCCGTGTGCTTGATCTCGGGGTGCTGCCGGCCGAAGACGGTCGAGCGCACGCGCAGTGGCCCGGCGGATCCGGAACCGGCGGGGCGCGGTGACACGAGGATCCGCGGGTGCGCGTCGGCACCCGGTCGCTCGAGAGTCAGCGCGGGGTCGAAGAGGGTGATGCGCACGATGACGTGCTCCGGCTCGTCCGCGATCGCTTCGCGGATCCGTCGCCGCACGAGGCCGGTGTCGAGATCGCTGTCGAAGAGTGTGCGCGCGTCGGCGACGAGGCGCGACAGGTGCCGGTCGAGTCCGCGCACCGCGCCGCCCTCGACGAGGACCGTCGTGAAGTGCGCGAGGCCCGCGAACGCGAGCGCCCTCATCTCGGCGGGGTCCGCCGGCAGGCCATCCATCAGCTCCATGTCTTGAGAATAGAAGCATGCGGGTTCTTCTCGTCGACAATCACGACTCGTACACCGGCAGCATCGAGCAGGTGCTGTGGCAGGTGTCGGGCGTGCGCCCCGAACTCGTCCAGAGCGCGGACGTCGATCTGGACGCGCTCGACGGCTACACGCACATCGTGCTGGGGCCGGGCCCCGGCAACCCTCACGACCCCGCCGACTCCGGGAAGGGGCTCGAGATCCTGCGCCGCGCGGACGTGCCCGTCTTCGGCGTGTGCTTCGGGTTCCAGCAGATGGCGGTCGCCGCCGGAGGGCGCGTCGAGCGCGCCCCTCGTCCGGCGCACGGCGTCGTCGACGCCGTCACCCACGACGGATCCGCGATGTTCGACGGCGTGCCGACGCGCTTCGAGGCCGTGAGATACCACTCGCTCGCCGTCGCGGATCCCTCACCGCTGCGCGTCACGGCCCGCACGCCCGACGGCCTGCCGATGGCGGGGGTGCTCGAGGAGCGCCGCTGGAGCGGGGTGCAGTTCCATCCCGAGTCGATCGCGACGCCCGACGGCGCGCGGATCCTCGCGAACTTCCTGGGCACGCCGCCGTCCACCCCCGCCGAACGAACAAGCTTTGTCCGAGAGGACACGTTATGTCATGTTCGTTCGCGTAAACCTTGTTCGTTCGGCGATGCGGGGGCTTGGCAGCTTTGCCGCGAGACCGTTCGGGGCGACGACGCCGAGCGGGCGTTCCTCGCCCTCTATCGCGATGCGCCGGTGGCCGTCTGGCTCGACAGCGCGCAGCAGGCGTACGGCATGGGGCGGTACTCGATCCTCGGGGCGCCCGATGGACCGCTCGATGACGAGGTCCGCGGGTCCTGGGACGAGATCGAGGCGCGCCTCACCGCGCGTCCCGTGCCGCCGGATCCCGCACTGCCGTTCGTCGGCGGTTATGTCGGTTCCCTCGAGTACGGCGCCGAGATCGGGCGCCCCACGGCCGTGCACCTCGTCCACCTGAGCAGGTTCCTCGTCGTCGATCACGTCGAGCGCGTCACCCACGTCGTCGCGGTCGGACCCGACGAGCGCGACGCCCGAGAATGGATCCGCGAAACGATCCGGGCGCTGCGCAGCTCCCGGCCCGCCGCCGACCCCCGGTCGCTATATGCCGGCACCGGCATACGTCGAGCGGGCGCGAGCGTGACCCGCGAGAGGTACCTCACCGACCTGGCCGAGGTGCGCCAGTGGCTGCTCGCGGGCGACTCCTATGAGGCCTGCTACACCTACCGCCTGCGCGCACCGTTCGACGGCGACGGCCTCGACGCCTATCGCCGCCTGCGACGCGCCAACCCGGCGCCCTACGCCGCCTATCTGCGCCTCGGCGGCCGCGAGATCCTGTCCTGCTCGCCCGAGCGATTCCTCACGGTGCGCGACGGTCTCGCCGAGACGAAGCCCATCAAGGGAACGTCGCGGCGCGACCCCGCGCGCGACGACGAGATCGCGGCCGCGCTCAGGTCGGATCCGAAGACCCGCGCCGAGAACCTCATGATCGTCGACCTGCTGCGCAACGATCTGGGCCGCATCAGCGCGCCCGGATCCGTCGAGGTGCCCGAGCTGATGGCAATCGAGAGCTACGCGACGGTTCACCAGCTGGTGACGACGGTCCGCTCGCGGATCCTCGTGAGTGGCGTCCGCGCTGCCGAGGCGCTGTTCCCTCCCGGATCCATGACGGGCGCCCCGAAGAAGCGCACCTGCGAGCTGCTCGACCGCCTCGAGCCCGACGATCGCGGCGCCTACGCGGGCGCGATCGGGTTCTTCTCCCACGACGGATCCGTCGACCTCTCGGTCGTCATCCGCACGGCCGTGCTCGAGGACGGCGAGGCCGAGATCGGCACGGGCGGAGCGATCACGATCGACAGCGATCCCGAGGCGGAGCTCGACGAGACGATCGCCAAGTCTCAGGTGCTCCTCGCCGCGTTCGGCGCGGAGCACCCGTGGGTTTCATGTCCCGTTACTCGGCCGTGAAGCGTTCCTGCACCGCAGCAACCAGCGGTCGCGTGATGACCGCGAGGAACGAGATCCACACGACCTGGAAGAGCCACAGCACGGCCTCGCTCGTGACGAGCACGAGACCCGCGGCCACGATGAGGAGTGCGAGCGTGCCCAGGGTCACCTGCCAGCGCCGGCCGAGATAGAAGACCGCAAGACGAGCGGTGTCGCGCCACCGGAACGAGAACACCGTCGCGATCGTCAGACAGTTCACGCCCCACAGCGCCACCAGCACGCCGATGACGACCAGCACTCCCGCGTAGCCGGAAGGAAGCCCGGCGGGACGGAGCGCGACGATGGCGCCCGCGACCGCGGCCAGCGCAATCATCGGGGGCGTCCAGACGCGCAGCGAGTCCGCCCAGCCGAGGCGCAGGCCGCGGAGGAAGAACCGCGCGGGTGCGAGATCGTCGGATCCTGGGCGCGCTCGCATCGCGAAGAGTCCCGCGGACACGACCGGGGCGAGGGGGATCAGGCACAGCGGCACCAGCGGAGCGTTCGCCGCCGCGCGCCCCAGGAAGAACAGCAGGGCGACGACCGGCAGCTCGGCGACGCACATCAGCACCCCGACGACGAGATGCCAGTAGATGAAGCCGACCGCGCGAGACAGCACGCCAGCTCCCGGCTCACGGCCGGCGCCCTGGCGTGCTGTCTCGGAGGTCATGGTCAGGAGGCCGTTCCGGCTGCTTCGTTGATGGTAGCGACGTACTCGTCCATGCCCGCGGCGCGGAGTTCCTCGACGTAGGCGTCCCACTCGCTGAGCGGGCGGTCGCCGCGCAGGAACTGCGAGGTGGCGGTCATGACGAGGTCCTCCAGGTTGGTCTGAGTGATGGCGACCTCTTCACGCTGGAGCGCGTCGAGCGGAACAGCAGGGCCTCCGTCGGCGATCTCCTTCTCCGCGTTCATCTCGGTGCGGAAGTTCGCGGTCTCCTCGCTGACCATCATGCCAAGCTCTTCCGCCGTCGAGCCGTGTGCGAGGCTCCACACGCCGTTGTAATAGCCGAAGTCGGTGTTCAGCAGCTTGGGGTTGTCGCCCGCGTCGGGGTTGACACCGTTCCAGTCGATGCCCGGCAGCAGCTTACGGTCTGCGCCCTGGCCCTCGAAGGTTTCACCCTCGACGCCCCAGCGGGCGAACTCGAGGCCCTCATCGCTGAAGTACAGCCAGTCGATGTACTGCAGCATCGCCTTGAAGTAGGGCTTGTCCGCAGCCTTCGCCGAGATCGCGATGCCCGACTCGAAACGGCCGCCGGTCGTGGCGTCCATGATGTTGCCGGCGGGGCCCGCGGGCACGACGATGTTGCGCACGACGGCGTCGTCGAGACCGGATTCGGCGAGGCCCTGGCGGTAGCCGGTCGTCTCCTGCGAGTTGGTCGAGATCGCCGCGACCTTGCCCGTCGTGAACTTCGCCTTCGCGGTGTCCTCGTCCTGCGTCAGGCCCTCGGGGTCGAGCAGGCCGTCTTCGATGAGGCCGTGGAAGTAGGTGATCATGTCGCGGTAGCCGTCCTGCGCACCGCTGAACTCGAACTCGGAGCCGTTCCAGGTCACGCCATCACCATAGCCCCAGCCGGCCTCCGTGCCGAAGTTGCCGGATGCGGCCTGCAGGGTCGCGGGCAGGGCGACGCCCGCGGCGCTCCACGTGCGTTCGGTGTACGGGTAACTCAGCTCGGGGAACTTCTCTTGGATGACCTTCAATTGCTCGGTGAACTCGTCCCAGGTCGCCGGGTCCTCAAGGCCCGCTTCCTCCCAGAGGTCCGCGCGGATCGCGATCGTGTAGTCGGGCTTCGCGATCTCGAGCAGGCCGGGCAACACGTAGAAGTCGCCATCGGCATCGCGTGTGCGGTCGAGATCTGCCTGCAGACCCCACTTCTCGACCTTGTCCTGGAAGTTCGGCAGGTACTCGAGGTAGTCGGAGACCTTCAGCAGGGCGCCGCCGGACGTGAGGTTCGCGACATCGGCGGTGTAGGTCGAGGGGATCATGTCGGCGGCCTCGCCGGAGCTGATGAGGAGCGAGCGTTTCTGCCCGAAGTCGGCGAGCGGCACCGACTGGATGTCGAAGCTGACGTTGTGGTCGTCCTTCAGGTGCTGCAGAATCGACCAGTCCTGCTTCAGCGGGTAGTTCGGGTGATCGCGATACATCAGGCCGAACTCGACGGGCTCGGTCGCGACGAACGTGTCGCCGACACCGAAATCCTCCATTGCGCCGACCGAGTGGTCCGCGTCGATCTCGCCGGATCCGCCGTCGTCGCCGGATCCGCCGTCACCGGAACACGAGGCGAGGCCGAGGGCGAGCACGGCGGTCGCGCCGATGGCAAATGGTTTGAGTGGGAACTTCATGATTCCTCCGCTGTGAGAACGTCGATGTTCACGGGATGTGGTTGAGGTGTGGGTGAGAAAGAGGGCTCTAGCCCTTGACGGATCCGAGCATGACGCCCGAGACGAAGTACTTCTGGATGAACGGATACAGACACACGATCGGCAGGACGGTGAGCACCGTCGTGACGGCCTTCACGTTCGCGCCGATCTGGACGGCCGCGTCCGAGAGCCCTTCGCCGGTTCCGGTCGCGCCCGCGATGATGTTGCGCAGGAAGACGGTCACGGGGTACAGCTCGGGCTTGTCCATGTAGAGGAAAGCCGGGAACCAGGAGTTCCAGAAGGCCACGGCGTAGAACAGCACCATCGTGGCGATCACGGCGCGACTGAGCGGCAGCACGACCCTGAGGAAGATGCCGTAGGTCGTCAGCCCGTCGATCGCCGCGGCCTCCTCGAGCTCCGTGGGGAAGTTCTCGAAGAACGACTTCATGATCAGCAGGTTGAACACGTTGATCGCCTGCGGCAGCACGATCGCCCAGATGGTGTTCTTGAAGCCCAGCTCGACGATCAGCATGTAGTTCGGGATGAGCCCGCCCGAGAAGAACATCGTGAAGAGCGCCAGCCCGATGAGCAGCCCGCGTCCCTTGAGATGACTCTTCGAGAGCACGTACGCGAACGTGGTCGTCAGCACCATCGCGATGACCGTCGCGACGACGGTGTAGACGACGGTGTTGCCGTAGTTGATCCAGAACAGCTTCTGATCGATCACGCTGAGGAGCGTCGTCGTGTTGAAGCCCACCGGCCAGACGAACACCTCGCCGCCGCGGATCGCGCTCTCGGAGCTGAACGACCGCGCGAGCAGGTTGAGGAACGGATAGAGCGTGACAGCACCGACCAGGCACAGCACGACGATGTTGATCGCGGTGAAGACTCGATACGACGGCGTCGGCTTGATGCCGCGGGGCGATGCGCGGATGCCCGAGAGATCGGGTCCGGCTGTCAGGGATTCGGTCGTGGTCACCACAGGGAGCTCCCGGTCACTCGGCGCGAGAAGAGGTTGGCGGCGAGCACGAGCACGAGTCCGATCAGCGCCTCGAAGAGGCCGATGGCGGTCGCGTAGCTGGGCTGCCCGGCGGTCAGACCGATGCGATAGACGTAGGTCGAGATCACGTCGGCCGTCGGATAGGTCAGAGAGTTGTAGAGAAGGAAGATCTTCTCGAAGCCCACGGCCATGAACTGGCCGATGTTGAGGATGAGCAGCACCATCATGGTGGGTCGGATGCCCGGCAGGGTGACATGCCAGGTCTGCTTCCACCGGTTCGCTCCGTCGATGCGCGCCGCTTCATAGAGCTGGTCGTCGATCGTCGTGAGCGCTGCGAGATAGAGGATCGTGCCCCACCCGACCGTCTGCCACGCCTCCGAGATCACGTAGATCGACCGGAACCAGGAAGCCTCTTGCATGAACGAAATCGGATCGCCGCCCATGGCCTTGATGACGGCGTTGATACTGCCGTCGAGCGACGTGAGTTCGAAGACGAAGCTCGCCACGATGACGATCGACATGAAGTGCGGCAGGTAGCTCACCGTCTGCACGAGCTTCTTGAACCAGCGCACCCGTACCTCGTTGAGGAGGAGGGCGAGGATGATGGGGAGCGGGAAGACGATCACGAGCGACAGCGCGCCGATGATGAGGGTGTTGCCGAACACCTCCCAGAACTTCGCGTCGCCGAGGAAGCGCTCGAAGTAGGCGAACCCGACCCATTCCTCACCGAAGATCGACCCGCCGGGCACGTAGCGCCGGAACGCGATCACGTTGCCGAACATCGGCACGTACTTGAACAGGAGAAGGAACGCGACGGGAACGATCGCGAGGGAGTACAGGCGCCAGTCGCGCCGGAACGCGCGCCTCCACCCTCCCGTTCGCCCCGCGGGGCGCCGGCGGCGGCCGACGGTCGTGACCGTCTCCGTCGCCGTGACTGTCCTCAGTGACATTCATCCTCCTGCACCCGCACGTCCGTGTGCGAGACGGTCGCCGCGGACGTCATGGGCCCGCGATCCTGCTGTCTTCGCCTTGACACTAGGCTGGCGCGAGCGAAAACGTCAAGTCCATTTCGACCATATTTTTCGAAATGTCTACGAAATTGTTCTCATTCGTGACAAACTAGCGATGCTTCCACGACGAAAGGATCCTCGTGACCGCTCCCGACACCGCCGTCGGCCCGCTCCCCCGCATCGAGCGAACCGGCTCCGCATTCCGCCTGCTCGTTGACGAGCGCCCGTTCTTCGTGCGCGGAGGCGAACTCGGCAACTCCGCCGCCCATCGCCCGTACCTCGAGAGCCGCTGGGACCGGCTCGTCTCGCTGGGCCTCAACGCGATCATCGCCCCCGCCACGTGGGAGCTGATCGAGCCCGCCGAGGGCGAGTTCGACTGGACGAGCGTCGACGAACTCATCGAGGACGCGGCCGCGCACGGCATGCGCATCGTGCTGCTGTGGTTCGGCAGCTGGAAGAACAGCATGTCGTCGTACGCCCCGGAATGGGTCAAGACCGACACCGACCGCTTCCCTCGATGCCGCGACCGGAACGGGCGAGCGCTCGAGATCCTTACCCCGTTCAGCGACAGCAACCGCGATGCCGATGCGCGCGCCTTCGCCGCGCTGATGGCCCACCTGCGCGAGGTCGACACCGCCCGCACCGTCATCATGGTGCAGGTCGAGAACGAGATCGGCATCATCCCCGAGGCGCGCGACTACGGCCCCCTCGCCGAGGCGGCCTACGACGGATCCGAGGACGAGGAGGTCTTCATGGCGAGGGCCTTCGCACGCTACGTCGAGGGCGTCGCCCGCGCGGGCCGCGCGGAGCTTGCGCTCCCCCTCTTCGTCAACGCGGCCCTGATCCGGCCCGGCGCGACCCCAGGGCAGTACCCGGGCGCCGGCCCGCTGCCCCACCTCGCCGAGGTCTGGCGAGAGCACGCCCCCACGATCGACTTCCTCGCGCCCGACATCTACTTCCCGAACTTCGCGGAGTGGGCCGCTCGATATGCGACGCCCGAGAACCCGCTCTTCATCCCGGAGGCGCTTCGCAGCGTCGACGCCTCGGTCAACGCGCTCTACGCCTTCGGCGAGCACTCCGCTCTCGGATTCGCGGCGTTCGGCATCGAGAACATCGGGTCACCCGCGGATGCGATGCTCGCGGCGAGCTACGAGCTCCTGCGCCAACTCGAGCCGCTCCTCGCGGACGCGGCGGGGACGGGGCGGTCCCGCGGACTCCTGCCGCCCCACGGCGCGCACCGTCCGCCCCATCGCGTCGCGCTCGGCGGCTACACGCTCAGCGTCGACTACGAACGCCTCGTACCGCCGGGGCTCGCCGATGGCGTCATCAACGAGGCCGACGACCGACCGGACAGCGCAACGCTGCTCCCGGCGGGCGCGATCGTCATCCAGACCGGCGACGACGAGTTCGTCATCGCGGGCACGGGCGTGACCGTGACGTTCGAGCCACGCCCCGTCGACGGCGCCGTGGCGGGCATCCTGCGATGCGATGAAGGCGGCTTCGACGACGAGGGGAACTGGCGCACGCTCCGCCGCCTCAACGGCGACGAGACGCACCAGGGCCGTCACGTGCGGCTCGTGCCGGGCCAGTTCTCGATGCAGCGCGTCGCGCTGTACCGCTATCGCTGACCGGGGGCGGCCGTGCTGCCGCGCTCGATGAGCGTCGTCGAGAGTTCGAGACGCGGCGGCGGGCCGCTGGGGTTCTGCGTGACCTCGTCGAGCATGCGAACGGCATGGTCGGCCATCTGGGCGAGCGGCTGACGAACGGACGTCAGGTGCGGCGAAAGGTACTCGCACAGCACGGTGTCGTCGAAACCCGACACGGAGAGGTCTTCGGGAATCGACAGGCCGCGCTCGCGCGCGACGTGGTACACCCCGGCAGCCGCCAGGTCGCTCGCCGCGACGATGGCCGTGGGCGGGTCGTCGAGGTCGAGCAGCCGCCGAGCGCCCTGCTCGCCCCCCGAGAAGATGAAGTTGCCCTCGACGATGAGCTCGGGGATGACCGGGAGGCCGCCCTGGCGCAGGGCGGAGACGTAGCCCTCGAGGCGATCCTGCGCGATCTGCACGTGGGCCTCGCCGCCGATGAAACCGATGCGGGTGTGGCCCAGGGCGACCATGTGGCGGGTCGCATCGCGCATGCCGGCCCAGTTCGTCGTACCGACCTGTGCATCGTCCGGGTTGTTCCGGCTGCCGGCGTCGAGGTGGATGACGGGGATGCCTGCCGCGACGAGGCGATCTGTGCCGCCCGAGACCCGCGCCGACGCGACGATGACGCCCACGGCCTTGTGCGCGAGGACCGAGTCGATCCAGCGATCGATCGAGAAGCCGTCGTGATGCGTGATGGAAACGATGAGCGAGCGTCCGGAGCGGAACACCGCCTCCTCGACGCCGCGCACGATCTCCATCATGCCCATGCTCGCGATGCCGCCGATCGCGAGCTCGACGATGCCGTGGGGATCGGATCCGCCGGCCGCGCCGCGGGCGAGGTAGCCGAGCTCGTTCATGGCGCTCAACACCCGCTCGCGCGTGGCGCCCGCGACGTCGGAACGACCCGAGATCGCCTTCGAGACCGTGGGGACGGATACTCCCGCGGCGCGTGCGACATCCGCGAGGGTCGGTTTGGAAGCAGGCATGTCCTACGCCTTTCGAAAGATCCGGGGAACCATCTCAGCGCCTCTTGACGCTCGGACGAAACGGGCCCTAGGCTCGACCTTGCCATGATCGAAACATTTTCGCAATCTATCGTCGAAGACGACGACTCCGCTGTCCGCCTCATCGCCGACGATGTTGAGCTCGCACACTACGTGTATCGACCCGACACCGTGCAGATGGAATCGCCCAAACCCTATATCCATCCCCTGCGCACGCGCGCAGGGCGCCTCGTGAGCCTGTTCCGCCCGCACGACCACGTGTGGCACAAGGGCATCTCGCTCGCCCTGCCGAACGCGGGCCCTCACAACTTCTGGGGCGGGCCCACCTACACCCGCCGCGCCGGCTGGTACGAGCAGCTGCCGAACAACGGCACGCAGGCGCACGTTCAGCGGCTGGATGCGCCCGCAGGATCCTTCGCCCACGCGCTCGAGTGGCGCGCGGAGGTAGACGGCTCGCCGGTCTTCACCGAAGAGCGCCGCCTCACGACGACCCTGCTCGACGACGACGCGTGGGCGCTGCGCTGGGAGACGGTCCTGCGCAACGTCTCCGGCGAGACCATCGTGATGGGCTCGCCGACGACCGAGGGGCGTGAGAACGCCGGCTACGGAGGCGTCTTCTGGCGCGGCCCCCGCTCGTTCAGCGACGGCAAGATCGTCACGACCGACGGCGTCGGCGACGCCGAGGATCTCCGCGGCACGCGCCACTCGTGGATGGGCTTCGTCGGCAAGCACGACGGCGAGGACGCGTCGTCGACCGTCATCATGGCCGATCTCGACGAGACGCCGAAGTGGTTCGTCCGCTCCGGGATCTTCGCCTGCCTCGGCCCCGCCCCGTTCTTCGATGAAGAGGTGCCGCTCGCGCACGACGAGGAGCTCACCATGCGATACGACGTCATCGTCGCCGATGGCGCGAGCGATCCGGCGCGCGCGGCGGATCTCGTCCGCGACGCACGAGAGAAGGGGGACGCACGATGACGACACGTGTGGGAATCGTCGGGACCGGTGGCATTGCCGCCGTGCACGCGAAGAGCCTCCAGGGCATGGCCGACGCGGAGATCGTCGCCGTGACCGACATCGACGAGGACCGCTCGCGCGCCTTCGCCGACGCCTGGGGCGGCCGCGTGGACGCCTCGCTCGAGGCGATGCTCGAGGCCGGCGGGGTCGACATCGTGCACCTCTGCTCGCCTCCCGGCCTGCACATCTCGCAGGGCGAGACGGTTCTCGCCGCCGGGGTGTCGGTCCTGAGCGAGAAGCCGCCCGCGCTTTCGCTGGCGGAGCTCGACCGGATCCGGCGCGCGGAGGAGTCCTCGAGCGGATGGTTCGCCACGGTCTCGCAGCACCGCTTCGGCGGCCGCGCGAACTGGCTCCGCGAGCGCACGCGCGACGGCTCGCTGGGTGAGACCATGACGGCGGTGTGCAATACGCTCTGGTATCGCCCCGACGAGTACTTCGACGTGCCGTGGCGCGGCACGTGGGAGAGCGAGGGTGGCGGGCCGACGATGGGCCACGGCATCCACCAGATCGACACGATGCTGTCGATCCTCGGCCCCTGGCGCGAGGTCACGGCCGTGAGCGCGCGCCGCGCGCGGCCCGTCGAGACCGAGGACTTCTCGGCGGCCCTCGTGACCCTCGAGTCGGGCGCCGTCGTGAGCATCGTCAACAGCCTGCTCTCGCCGCGCGAGACGAGCTACTTGCGCTTCGACTACCGCCACGCGACCGTCGAACTCGAACACCTCTACGGCTATGGCGACGACTCGTGGCGCTTCACGCCCGCGCCGACGGCGCCCGAGTCCCTCGAGTCCGACTGGGCAGCGAGCGCCACCGGCCATGGATCGGGTCACGCCGCGCAGTTCGCGCAGACCTACGCCGCGCTGGCCGACGGCGAGCGCCCGCTGCCGGTGACGTCGTCCGACGCGCGCGACACCCTCGAACTCATCGCCGCGATCTACGCGTCGTCGTTCGAGCGCCGTCCCGTGAGCAAGGGCGAGATCGACCACACGAGCCCGTTCTACACGAGCATGCGCGGATCCGGCGCCCCCTGGGCGTAGGGGGGGCGCGCGGAGCGGAGTCCCTCGGCCGTCGGGATCGAGGGACTCCGCTCTGCTACTTCTGGGGTGCCGTCTCGAACGACGGGATGAACACCTCGATGCGGCGGTTGAGGTCGCTCGCGGCGGGATTCGCGGCGCCGTCGATCTCGCTCGCCGCGACGGGGCGGGTGTCGCCCGCGTCCTCCGAGGCGAGCTTGGACGTCGCCCCGGCCTCCTGGAGGGCCGCGACCACGGCGTCGGCGCGATCGGCCCCGAGACCGTCGCCGCCGTGGGCGCTCACGGCGGCGACGGGCACGTCGTCGCCGAGCACGCCGGCGATCTCATCGACGAGGGGATCCGCATCCGCGCGCACCTCGGTGCCGTCGACGTCGAAGAGCGTGCCGAGTTCGATCGTGATGAGCGTGCCGCACGACTGCGTCGGCTGCAGCGCGGCGAGTGGCGGGAAGACGCCGAGCGGGGGCAGGGGCGGCAGCGGATCCATCTCGACGGGCTCCGCGTTGACGTAGCCCGTGCCGTCGCCGATGTTCTGGATCGTGATGTTCGGGTCGCTGTAGCTCCCGGACCCGTCGCCGTTGTTCTGGATCTTGATGCCGCCGCCGAAGTAGTTGCCGGCGCCCGTGCCGTCGTTCTGGATGGTCGCCTGGTCGCTGACGTAGCTGCCGGATCCGTTGCCGTAGAGCTGGATCGACACCTCGGAGTCGACGTAGCTGCCCGTGCCGTCGCCGTAGTTGCGGATGGCGATGTCACCGTCGGAGAACGAACCGAAGCCGTCGGCCTCGCCCTTCGCGGTCTCGCCGCCCACCGTGAGGGTGCCGGCGCCCGTGCCGTAGTTCGCCTCGGTACCGTCGGGTGCGACGACGTCGCCGTCGCGATCGCCGTAGAGGAGCGAGGTCTGGATCCCGGGCGTCGGACGCCCGTCCTCGCCGCAGTGGGCGGGGGCGACAGAGACGCCCGTAAGCCCCTCGAGGTCGTCGCGCAGATCGCGCGTGGCGTCGGCCGTCAGCTCGTCATCGAAGAGGGCGAGATCCGGAAGCACGAACATCGGCACCGCGGGGAACTCGCCGACCGCATACCCGGGCACCGTCGCGATCGTCGGCTCCGTGGGCTCCGCGGGTTCCTGACCGGGATCCTCTTCGCCGGCGGGCTCCTCCGGATCCGTCGGCGCGGGATCCGCACTCGGGTCCGCGGGGGCCGGCGGAGCGGTGTCCCCGGGGCGAGGATCCAGGAGCGGCTCGTCGGAGCAGCCGGCGACCGTGAGCGCGATGAGGGACACGCCGACCAGGGCGATCCTCGCGCGCACGGATTTCCTCATCCCTTGAGCGTATCCAGCGCCCAGGGCCGACGCGAGCTGATTCAGATGACGCTCGGTAACGATCCCGGGAATACCGAGGGCACCTCGACGTTAGACTCGGCGTAGTACGTGCTCCGGGGTCGGTGAGAATCCGAACCGGCGGTAGAGTCCGCGACCCCCTCGACGAGGGGTTGATCCGGTGGAATTCCGGAACCGACGGTGATGCAGGGTGTCCTGCTAGTCCGGATGGAAGGCAGCACGGTAAGGCCCCATGGGCCCGTTCCGTGAACCCCGAATGCATCGGCGCAGAAGGGAACGGGAATGGCCGAGGTCGTCGAGATCGCCGCGATGCGTCGCGCGCTCGAGCTCGCTGCACGAGGTCCGCGCTCCCGGAACCCGCAGGTCGGATCCGTTTTGCTGTCACCGTCGGGCGAGATCCTCGCCGAGGGCTGGCACCGCGGCGCGGGCACGGCGCACGCCGAGGTCGACGCGCTCTCGAAGCTCCCCGAGGGCGGGGCGCGCGGCGCGACAGCGGTCGTCTCGCTGGAGCCCTGCAACCACACAGGCCGGACGGGCCCCTGCGCCGTAGCCCTGATCGAGGCCGGCGTCGCGCGCGTCGTCTATGCTCTCGCGGATCCGGGAAAGCACTCGGGCGGCGGAGCGGAGCGCCTGCGCGCAGCCGGGGTCGCCGTCGAGGGCGGCATTCTCGAGCGCGAGGCGCGGGAGTTCCTGGATCCGTGGCTCACGGCCCGCTCCCTGGGCCGTCCGCACGTCACGGTGAAGTGGGCGCAGAGCCTCGACGGTCGCGCCGCCGCAGCGGACGGTACGAGCAAGTGGATCACGGGGGCCGAGGCGCGCGCCGATGTGCACCGCCGACGCGCCGAAGCCGACGCGATCGTCGTCGGGACGGGCACTCTCCTCGCCGACGACCCCGCGCTCACCGCACGCGACGGCGACCGGCTCTTCCCGCACCAGCCGGTGCCGGTCGTGATCGGTTCTGCCCCCGTGCCGGACGACGCGCTCGTGCGCTCGCACCCGCAGTCCTTCGCGAGCTATCGGACACGCGACCTCTCCGCCGTTCTCGATGACCTGTTCGATCGCGGCCTGCACCGCGTCTTCGTCGAGGGCGGCCCCACGCTCGCGAGCGCCTTCGTCTCGGCGGGCTACGCCGACCGCGTGCTCGCCTACATCGCTCCGACGCTCATCGGCGGGCCGCGCACGGCGCTGACCGACGTGGGTGTCGGCACCATCGCCGACCAGCACCGCCTCTTCGTCGACGCCATCGAGCGTCTCGGATCCGACCTGCTCATCGTCGCCCGTCCCCTGCCAGAAAGCGAGTCTCACTGATGTTCACCGGAATCGTCGAAGAGATCGGCCGCGTGACGGCCGTCGAACCATCGGGAGACGGGCTGCGCCTCACGCTGCACGCGCCGAAGGCCGTCGAGGGAGTGCACCACGGCGACTCGATCGCGATCAGCGGCGTCTGCCTCACGGTCGTCGAGTCGACGTCCGACGGGTTCACCGCCGACGTGATGAAGCAGACCCTCGACATGACGACGCTCGCAGGTGTCGCACCGGGCCGCGCCGTCAACGTGGAGCGCGCGCTCGCGTCGGGCGGCCGCCTCGGTGGCCACATCGTGCAGGGCCACGTCGACGGCACGGGCGAGATCGTCGAGGTGCGCCCGGGCGACGAGTGGCAGGTCGTGCGCGTCGCGATCTCGCGCGAGCTCGCGCCCCTCGTCGTCGACAAGGGATCCGTCACGCTCGACGGCACCTCGCTGACGGTGAGCGCGGTGAGCGACGCTTCGGAGCAGCAGCAGTGGCTCGAGGTCTCGCTGATCCCCGAGACCCTCCGAGCGACCACGTTCGGCGACCGCGCCGTGGGCGACCGCGTCAACGTCGAGACCGACATTCTCGCCCGCCACGTGCAGCGCCTCGTGGCTTTCACCCAGACCGAAGGAACCGAGCGATGAGCGACCTCCAGCTTTCGACGATCGAGGAGGCCCTCGAGGCACTGCGCGCGGGGCGTCCCGTGCTCGTGGCCGATGATGAGAACCGCGAGAACGAGGGCGACGTCATTCTTTCCGCCGAACTCGCGACGCCCGAGGTCATCGCCTGGACGGTGCGGTACACGTCCGGCTACCTCTGCGCGCCCATGCCCCAGGAGTGGGCGGACCGCCTCGATCTCGCGCCCATGGTGGCCCGGAACGAGGACGCGCGCGGAACGGCGTACACCGTCTCGGTCGACGCGGCCGAGGGCGTGACGACGGGCATCAGCGCGAGCGACCGCGCCCGCACCGTCAACGTGCTCGCGGATCCGGAGTCGACGCGCACGAGCATCATCCGGCCCGGCCACATCCTGCCGCTTCGCGCGGTGCCGGGCGGCGTGCGTCAGCGCGCTGGCCACACCGAGGCGGCCGTCGACCTCATGAAGCTCGCGGGCCTGAGCCCCGTCGGCGTCATCGGCGAGGTCCTCGCGGAGGACGGCGAGATGATGCGCTTGCCGGGCCTCGTCGAGCTGGGCCGGCGGGAGGGCATTCCGGTCATCACGATCGAGGCGCTCGCGGCGCACCTCGAGCGCGTGGATCCGCAGGCACAGGTCGAGTCGGCCCCGCGCGGCGTGAGCCTGCGCGCCGACACCCTCGTTCCCACGACGCATGGAGACATGCGCTTCATGGCGTACCGCGACCGCGCGACGGGCACGGACCACATCGCGATCGTCTCTGGGGAGCTCGGCCAGAAGGCCCCGCTCGTGCGCGTGCACTCGGAGTGCCTGACGGGTGAGGCCTTCGGCTCGCTGAAGTGCGAGTGCGGCCCGCAGCTCGACGCGGCGCTCGACATCATTCACCGCGAGGGCGGGGTGGTCATCTACATGCGCGGCCACGAGGGCCGCGGCATCGGCCTCATCAACAAGCTCCGCGCGTACGCGCTACAGGAGCGCGGTTTCGACACGCTCGACGCGAACCTCGAGCTCGGCCTGCCCGCCGACGCCCGTGACTACGCGGCGGCCGCGTCGATCCTCGCCGACCTCGGTGTGAGCGAGGTGCGCCTGCTGACGAACAACACCGACAAGGTCTCGCAGCTGCGCGGGTACGGCCTCGACGTGGTCGAGCAGGTGCCGCTCATCGTGGGCGTCGGCCCGAACAACCACCAGTACCTGGAGACCAAGCGTGACCGCATGGGTCACGTCATCGGCGAAGAGGCGCTGCAGGACGCTATCGCCCACATGAACGAGGGAGCATAACCATGGCCGGAACCGGACAGCCCACGCAGGGCGGGATCGACGCGAGCGGCGTGCGCGTCGTCATCGTGGCGGGCACCTGGCACGACGTCATCACGAACGGCATGATCGCCGGTGCCCAGAGGTGCCTCGACGAGGCGAACGCCGACTACCGTCTCGTGCGCGTCGCGGGCTCCTTCGAGCTGCCGGTCGTGTCGAAGGCTGCGCTCGACGCGGGCGCAGACGCGGTCGTGGCCCTCGGCGTGATCATTCGCGGCGGAACCCCGCACTTCGAGTACATCTCGGCCGCTACGACCGATGGGCTCACGCGCGTCGCCCTCGACACCGGCAAGCCCGTCGGCTTCGGCGTGCTCACGATCGACGACGAGCAGCAGGGCCTCGACCGAGCGGGGCTGCCCGGCTCGAAGGAGGACAAGGGCTTCGAGGCGGCCGACGCCGCGCTTCGCGCCCACCTGACGCTCCGCGAGCTGAAGGGCTAACACGCGAAACGCCGCCACGACGATCAGCTCGTCGTGGCGGCGTTTCGCGCTGTCAGGCGCCGACGACCCGCGCCGTCGCCTGCGCCCTCAGGCTCAGCTCGGCCGCCTTCAGCGCATGTGCTTGACTCATCGCGACCTCGGTGCGGTCGAGGCAATCGCGAATCAGCTGCCCGAAGAACGGGAACCCGGTCTTCCCGGTGGCGTCGAAGCGGTACTGCCCTTCCTGGTTCACGAGCAGCACCTGGCTGCCGCCATTGTCGGTCGTGATGTCGATGTACTTGCGCATCTCGATGTATCCGTCGGTGCCGAGCAGGATCGTCCGCCCGTCGCCGAAGACGCCGAGGCCCTCGGGCGTGAACCAGTCGACGCGAACGTAGCCCGTCGTGCCGTTGTCGAGCACGACGTGCGCATCGCCGAAGTCCTGCAGTCCGGGCGTATCCGGGTGGGCGTAGTTCGCCACGGTCGCGCTGACGATCTCGCCGTCGGTCGCGCCCGTGTAGTGCAGCATCTGCTCGAAGTTGTGGCTGCCGATGTCGCACAGGATGCCGCCGTAGCGCGCGGGGTCGAAGAACCAGTCCGGTCGGCCGGATCCGACGCGATGCGGACCGAACGCGGCGAGCTGGAGGACGGACCCGATCGCCCCCTGCCGCACGAGCTGATCCGCGAGGATCGCCGCCTCGGAGTGCACGCGCTCACCGTAGTAGACCGCGTACTTGCGCCCCGTACGAGCCGTGGCCTCCCGGACCGCCTCGAGCTGTTCGAACGTCGTGAGCGGCGCCTTGTCCACGAAGAAGTCCTTGCCGGCCTCGATGACGCGCAACCCCAGGGGCGCGCGCTCCGAGGCGACGTCGGCGCTCGCGACGAGCCGCACATCCGGGTCGCTCAGGATCTCGTCCTCGTTTGCCGCGACGTGTGTGCCGGGGAACAGCTCGAGGAACTCGGCCACCTTCGCGGGGTCCGCGTCGTAAACCGATCTGAGGGTCGCGCCCGCATCGAGCAGACCTCGGGTCATGCCGAGTACGTGACCGTGGGCGAGACCGACGGCCGAGAACACGAACTCGCCGGGTTCGACGACGGGTGCGGGCAACGGGTCGAAAGTGTACGGATGACTCACGCTTGTGTCTCCTCCTGATCTTCGTGGTGGCGGGAGCTCATGCGGCGACCGCCTCGGCGAGGGAACGCCGCTTCTCGTAGAACCGTGGGGCGGACTCGACGAGATGCCCGGCGCGGTAATACGGGTCGTCGGAGGCGAGCGGCAGCGAGACGACCGTCCGCTCGAAACCGGCCTTGTATATGGCCGTGACGAGCTCGACGGCGTTGCGTCCATCCTGCGCATCGGCGACCGGCGGGCGACCGGTGCGGATCGCGTCGATCAGGTCGCCGATCTGCCCGGCGTGGCCGAGGTGCGGCAGCGGCTCGAGATCTGCGGCGAGTTTCTCGATACGTGCGACCAGATCGGCATCGCCCTCGCGCTCGGGGAACCCATCGGGTCGCGCCCTCTCTGCGATGACGCTCCACGGCTGCGAGACGCGGGCGTACTCGCCCTGCACGACGATCTCCTGCTCTTCACCGTGGTGGACGACCGAGCTCGTGAGCTGAGCGAGCCCGCGGCCGTATCGGAACACCGCGACCGAGAGATCCTCGACTTCGGCGTTGTCGTGCTGCGCGTTGGCGAGCATCGCCGTGACCTCGCTCGGTCGCCCGAGCAGCCAGAGCAACAGGTCGATGTGATGAATCGCGTGGTTGAGCGTCGACCCGCCGCCCTCCTTCTCCCACGTGCCACGCCACCAGAGGTCGTAGTACGGCAAGCCCCGCCACCAGGCCGAGTCGACGCGCACGTGCGAGATCGAACCGAGCAGACCGGAGTCCACGACCGCCTTGAGCGCCGCGAGATCGTCGCGGAATCTGTTCTGCGCCACGACCGACAGGAGCTTTCCCGATCGCTTCTGGGCGGCGATCATCGCATCGCACTCGTCGAGGGACGGAGCCATCGGCTTCTCGACGAGCACGTGGACGCCGGCATCCAGCGCCGCGATCGCGAGCGCCGCGTGTGTGGACGGCGGCGTCGCCACGCTGACGAGGTCGATGTCGGCCTCCGCGAGCATCGCGAACGGGTCGTCGTAGGCGACCGCGCGATCCAGCCCGAATGACTCGGCCTTCTGAGCCGCCTTCCCTGGCACGACATCGCCGAGAGCGACGATCTCGCACTCGTCCGGGAACGCGAGGTAGCCGTTGATATGGGCGTCGGCGATGCCGCCGGTGCCGATGATTCCGATCCTGAGCACCTTGGTCCTCTCCATCAGCCGGCCGCGTCGATCGACTTCTGTACATCTGCGATGAAGCCCGCCGCCGCGTCCGCGGGCGTGGTCCGCTCGAACAGCACGTCCTGCATGTATCGCAGCAGCACGGCGTCGACGTCCGAGGCGCCGTTCGGCACGATGGCGGGAGCCTCGCCGAGCAACGGAACGCGCGAATCCGAGTAGTCCACGGCCTTCGTCTCTTCCGGCGTCAGGTCGTCACCGATCACGTCGAGTGTCGTCGAGATCGCGGGCAGCCCGCGCTCGCTGCCGATGATCTTCACCGCCTCAGGGTCGTTGAGGAAGAAGTCGATCAACAGAGCCGCCTCCGCGGGGTGCTCGGACTGCGACGACACCGACCAGTACATGCCCGCCTTGAAGTAGTCGTAGTCGTCAACCCCTCCCTCGGTCGTCGGGATCGGGAGGAGCTCCAGGTTGGCACCGGATGCCTGCGTGAACGCGGAGATCTGCGTGGCCGTGATGAAGCTCGACGCGACCGTGCCGACCGCGAACGGCGTCTGATCGAGCGCGAGGCTCGTGGATTCCGACCACGCCGAGGCAGGCGCCGAGGCGCCGCTCGCGGTCGAGTCGAGCGCGGTCTGGAAGAAGGCCGTCATGGTCTCTTCGTCGATGGCGACCTTGCCGTCCTCGAACAGTTCGTCGCCGTTCTGCCGGGCGAACAGCTGCAGCATGAACTCGTTCTGCGCGAGAGATCCGCCATAGGTGCCCGAGGGCGCGGCGTCGGTCACCGACTTGGCCCAGGCCTGGTACTCCTCCCACGTCCACGTATCGGTGTTATCGGGGAGGGCGACGCCGAGCTCGTCGAGCAGGTCGGTGTTGACGATCGTCGACATGGCGGAGGTCGAGATCGGAATGGCGTACAGTCCGCCGTCCGACTCGCCCATGCCGAGCACGCTCTCCTCCATACCGTCCGTGCCGATGTCGTAGTCGGTGAGGTCGACGAGGGTGCCGCGGTCGGCGTACGACGCGAGGTAGAGCTGGTCCATCTGGATCACGTCGGGCGAGTTCTTCCCCGCCGTGGACGTCGCGAGCTTCTCCCAGTAGCCCGTCCAGTCGGAGAACTCGCCCTCGACGGTGATGTTCGGGTACTTCTTCTCAAAGAGGTCGATGACCTCCTGGGTGCGCTGGTGCCGGGCGTCGCCGCCCCACCAGTACATGCGCAGGGTGACGTCTTCGTCGGTGAGTTCGGCCGGCTCGTCGCTGCCGCCGCCCGTGCCGAGACCGCAGCCGGCGAGACCGAGCGCGAAGGTTCCGGCGACGATGCCGGCCCCGACGCGAAGGATGGTGCGCTTCATGATGCTCCTTGTGTGAGATGCGGGCTCTACTTGAGACCCGTGGTGGCGATGCCCTTGATGAGGAACTTCTGGCCGAAGCCGAAGATGAGGATGAGGGGGATGATCGAGACGACGCTCATCGCGAACATCGCTCCGAAAGACGAGGTCGACTGCGCGTCGATGAACGAGCGCAACGCGATCGGCACGGTGTAGTTGGTGGGGCTCGTCAGGAAGATGAGCTGCGAGAAGAAGTCGTTCCACACCCAGATGAAGGTGAAGATCGTCGTCGTCGCGAGCGCGGGCGTCATCAGCGGCAGCAGGATCTGGAAGAAGATGCGGCCGTGGCCCGCGCCGTCGATGCGCGCGGCCTCGTCGAGTTCCTTCGGCAGGCCGCGGATAAACTGCACCATCAGGAAGATGAAGAACGCGTCGGTGGCGAGGAACTTCGGCACGATCAGCGGCCAGAACGAATCGTTCAGGCCCAGCTGTGCCCACAGGATGTACTGCGGCACGATCACGACGTGGATCGGCAGCATCAGCGTGACGAGCATGTAGGCGAACGCGGGTCGCTGGAACCTGAAGCGGAGGCGAGCGAACGCGTAGGCCGCGAGCGAGCAGCTGAAGAGGTTGCCGATGATCGAGCCCAGCACGATGATGCCCGAGTTGAGCAGGTAGGTGCCGAAGGGCGTGCCGAGCGCAGTCCAGCCGTGGGTGTAGTTCTCCCACTCGAAGGTGGTGAGGATCAGCGAGGGGTTGCCGAAGATCTCACCCTCGGGCCGCAGCGAGCTGACGAGCATCCACAGCACCGGGTACAGCGAGATGACGACCACGACGATCATGAGCGCGTGGCGCAACGCGGTAGCCCAGCGCGAGCGGCTCTGCTGTCGATACGGCTCGACGGATCCGCGACGGCCCGTGGGCGTGATGAGGGTTCGTGTGGAGGGGGTTTCAGTCGTCATAGTGCACCCAGAACTTGGAGAGCCAGAAGTTGATAGCGGTGAGGACACCGATGATGATGAGCAGCAGCCAGGCGAGCGCCGAGGCGTAGCCCATGCGGAACGAGCTGAAGCCCTCCTGGTAGAGGTACAGCGTGTAGAAGAGCAGCGAGTCCGCCGGACCGCCCGTTCCGCCCGACACGATGAACGCCTGCGTGAACGACGAGAACGAGTTGATCACGGCGAGCACGAGGTTGAAGAAGATGATCGGGGTGAGCAGCGGCAGCGTGATCGCGCGGAAGCGTGCCCAGGCGTGCGCGCCGTCGGTCGCCGCTGCCTCGTAGAGCTCGGCCGGGATCTGACGCAGGCCCGCGAGGAAGATCACCATCGGAGACCCGAACATCCACACGTGCAGCAGGATGATCGTGGAGAGCGACGTCTCGGGGCTTCCGATCCAGCTCTGCGTCGAGTCGATTCCGATCGCGCCGAGGAGCGCGTTCAGCAGGCCGTTTGCGCCGAAGATCAGACGCCACAGCATGGCGATCGCGACGGAGGACCCCAGAAGGCTGGGGAGGTAGAACGCCGACCGATAGAACGGGAGGCCGCGCATGCCCTTGTCGAGCAGGATTGCGAGACCGAGCGCGACGCCAAGCTGCAACGGCACGCCGATCACGACGTAGAGCAGGGTCACCATCAGTGACTGATGCAGGCGTGTGTCGCCGACCATGCGCGCGTAGTTATCGAGACCGACCCACTGCGGATCCTGCAGCAGGTTGAAGTCGGTGAACGACAGGTACAGAGACATCAGGATCGGGCCGAGCGTCAGCACGGCAGCGCCCAGAATGAAGGGGGCGAGGAAGAGCAGCGCCGGCTTGTTGTCGGGCGTGAGCGCGCGTCGTTCTGCCTTCGTTCGTCTGCGCCCCGCGCGAGCATTGGCCATGCTCCGCAGTTCAGCAATGCTCATGGTTTGGTCCATCCTCCTTGATGTAAACCGTGGCGTTGGTACGTATTATTAATACGTAGTAATAAGCCGTCGCTGGTTACTATGACATGAGCCGGACACCGCGTCAATGAATTTTTTTCACGATGGGGCCGGAAGGGAAAATCATGAAGAAGCGCGCAACAAGCCGCGATGTCGCAAGCCTCGCCGGGGTGTCACAATCGACGGTTTCCTTCGTCTTCACGGGACGGGGGGCAATCTCGGAGCCCACCCGGAAGCGCGTCCTCGAGGCGGCTGCCGAGCTCCACTACCGGCCGAACCTCGCCGCGCGCTCCATGCGAACCCGGCGAACCGGGCGCCTCGCCGTCGCGCTGATGGTGACCGCGCTGAATCCGCTCCAGTTGCTGCACGGCGTCACGAAGGCCGCACACGCGGCCGGATACGCCCTGGAGGTCGTTTACGTCCCCGGCGACGTCGACGCTCGCACGGAACGCCTCGCCGACATCGCCGCTTCCGAGGAGTACGAGGGGATCCTGTCGTTCACCCCCCTGCACCCATTGGGGATCCCTGCCGAGCAGACGCAGACGATCGTGCTGTCCCTGAGCGAGTTCGACGAGGAGATGCACGTCACGGGAGAGTTCACCGACGCGGCCCCCGTGGTCGAGATGATGGAGCACCTGGTCGAGCTCGGGCATCGCCGCTTCCTGCACATCACGGGCGACCTGGCGTTCCCTTCCGCCGTCGCGCGCCGGAGCACGTACCTTGCCACCATCGAGCGGCTGGGTCTCGAATCACTGGGTGACATCGAGGGGAGCTGGCGTGGAGCCTCGGGCTTCGAGGCGGTAGCGGCGCTGCCCGACGACACGCCCCCCTTCGCCCTCATCGCCGCGAACGACATCGTCGCGGCGGGCGCCATCCGCGCCGCCAAGCTTCGAAACTGGTCGGTTCCGGGTCAGATGAGCGTCACGGGCTGGGACGACAACGCGCAGAGCGAGTACCTGCTCCCATCCCTAACGACGGTCGTCCAGGACCATGAGGCGCTGGGTGTGAACTCGATGCGCCGGCTGATCGCGGCCGTTCGGGGCGAGGAGATGCCGCCGGCCGCCACCGGCCTGCAGTCGGTGGTGTGGCGCGAGTCGGTTGGAGCGCCATCGGTCGTGACTCGCCTGGCACATCAGGATTTTTCTACGTAGAGTAGAAGAATGCACACCCTGCACAGCATCGTTGTCATCATCCACCTGCTCGGATTCGCCACGCTCTTCGGAGGGTGGATCGTCGAGGCGTTCGGTCAGCGCCGGATCACGAAGGTCATGCAGTGGGGCCTCGTCGTCGCGCTCGTCGCCGGCCTCGCCCTGTCGGCACCGTGGGATCTGGGCTACGAGCCGAACTACATGAAGATCGGAACGAAGCTGCTGGTGGTGCTCGTGATCGGCGCCCTGCTGGGTATCGGCGGCGCGCGCCAGAAGCGCAACGGCTCCGTTCCCGCGGGCCTGTTCTGGCCGATCGGTATCCTCACCGTGCTCAACGTATGCCTCGCGTTGCTGTGGCACTGACAAGCAACAGACGGTTCTTGTGAGCAACTTGCTCATTCGAGGATCCGCAAAGCGCCCGTGAATCGTGCCCCCTCGGCTCGATCCCGCGGGCGCTTTGTGCATTCTGCTTAATCATCAGATATCGTTTAGGCACTCGCACCGGCGCCCGCCGGTGTTTTTTTGATCCAATCTCAGGTTTCTCATGTCAACTGCCACCACCACGAAGCCGTTGAACTCGCGCTCGCGCGTGATCGCGGCGAGCCTCGTCGGCACCACGATCGAGTTCTACGACTTCTACGTCTACGCGACTGCCGCGGTGCTCGTGTTCCCGAGCCTCTTCTTCCCCAGCGTCAGCGAAACAGCCGGACTGCTGTCGTCGTTCGCGGTCTTCGGAGCGGCAATGGTCGCCCGCCCCATCGGCGCGGCCGTGTTCGGCCACTTCGGCGACAAGATCGGCCGCAAGGCGACCCTCGTCGCATCGCTTCTGACGATGGGTATCGCGACGTTCCTCATCGGCGTGCTGCCGACCTACGACGCCATCGGCCTCGTGGCGCCGCTGCTCCTGCTGATCCTGCGCCTCGCCCAGGGCTTCGCGCTCGGCGGCGAATGGTCGGGCGCGGCGCTCGTCGCGACCGAGAACGCCCCCGCGGGCAAGCGCGCCCTGTACGGCACGTTCCCTCAGCTGGGCGCACCGATCGGCTTCATCATCGCGAACACGCTGTTCCTCGCGCTGAACGTCGCGCTCCCCTCAGGCGACAGCGGCGCCAGCAGCGCGTTCATGTCGTGGGGCTGGCGCGTGCCGTTCCTGTTCTCGGCGGTCATGGTCATCATCGGCCTCTGGGTGCGTCTGAAGCTCGTCGAGTCTGACGCGTTCAAGAAGGCCGAGAAGAAGGGCGAGATCAAGAAGGCGCCCATCGGATACGTCTTCAAGAAGTACTGGTGGCAGCTCATCCTCGGTACCTTCTTCATGCTCGCGACGTACGTGCTGTTCTACCTGATGACGAACTTCACCCTGACCTACGGCACGGCCGCGACCGACGCCGAGACGCCGGGCCTCGGCTTCACCTACACGCACTTCGTGCTGATGCAGGTGTTCGGCGTGGTGTTCTTCGGTATCTTCACGCTCGTGTCCGGCCCGCTCGCCGACGCGATCGGCCGGCGGAAGCTGCTCATCTGGGTCACGGTCGCGATCATCGCGCTGGGCCTCGTCTACACGGTCTTCCTGCTGCCGCGCGAGTCCGAGGCGTTCATGGGCGCCCTGGTGCAGACGTTCCTCATCTTCGGTTTCTCGCTGATGGGCATGACCTTCGGACCGATGGGCGCCCTCCTGCCCGAGCTGTTCCCGACCTCGGTGCGCTACACCGGATCCGCGATCGCGTACAACGTGTCGTCGATTCTGGGTGCCGCGCTCGCCCCGATCATCGCGCTCGAACTGTGGAAGCACGCGGGTGGCAACCCGTGGCTCGTGGGCGTGTACATGTCGGGCGCCAGCGTGCTCACGCTCATCGCCCTGCTCCTCGGCAAGGAGACGAAGGACGTCGACCTCGACGCGAGCTGATCGGCCTTCTTCTGAGGGGTCCGGGGTCACCCGGGCCCCTCAGCCGTTTCCGCGGGGCGCGCGCGAGAATAGGGGCGATGTCCGATACACGCCGCCGCTCCCCCTTCACCCGCCCCCGCAAGGACGACGGGCCCCGCGCCACCTTCCGTCAGCTGCTGCCGTACATCCTCGAGCATCGCGGCGTGATGATCGGCGTCGCGCTGCTCTCGATCATCGCGGCGGCGTTCACGCTCGTGCAGCCGCTGATGATCGGCCAGGTCATCGAGCGCGTCGAGGCGCAGGATCCGCTCGGCTGGCTGATCGTGTTGCTCGTCGTCTTCGTGCTCGTGCAGTCGGCGACGAGCGCCTACCAGCATTACTTGCTGCAGCGCGCGGGCACAGCGGTCGTGCTGTCGAGCCGACGGCGGCTCATCCGGCGGATCCTGCACCTGCCGATCAGCGAGTTCGACGCGCGCCGCACGGGCGACCTCGTCAGCCGCGTCGGGACCGACACCACCCTGCTGTACGCCGTGCTGACGCAGGGTCTCGCCGATTCGGTCGGCAATCTGTTGATCTTCGCGGGCGCTCTCATCGCGATGCTCGTGATCGATCCGATCCTGCTGCTGACGATCGCGGTCGTGCTGATCGCCGCCGTCGGCGCGGTCACGGCGTTCGCGGGGCGGATCCGCTCCGCGACCTCCGTACAGCAGTCCCGCGTGGGTGAGCTGGCCAGCGGGGTGGAACGGGCGATCGGATCCATCCGCACGATCCGCGCCGCGGGTGCGACGGCGCGCGAGGAGGAGGCGGTCACCGCGACCGCCCAGGGCGCTTACCGAGCGGGGCTCGACGTCGCGAAGGCGTCGGCCTTCGTGGTTCCTGTCGCGGGCCTCGCGATGAACGTGTCGCTCCTCGTGGTGCTCGGCGTCGGCGGCCTGCGCGTCGCGACGGGCGCCGTCTCGGTCGCCTCGCTCGTCACCTTCGCGATGTTCCTCTTCCTCATGATCATGCCGCTCGGGTCCGCCTTCGGCGCCCTCTCGAGCGTCGGCCAGGCACTCGGGGCGCTCGGCCGGATCCAGGAGGTGCTCGACCTGCCCGAGGAGGACGCGGACGACCGCGCCCCCGCCGGATCCGCCGCGCCGGCGCCCACGGGCGAAACGCCCGCGATCGCGTTCGATGACGTGCGGTTCGGGTATCCGCGGAACGTCGTCGAGGCGCGGCAGAAGGCCGCGGCCGAGGTGCAGTCGGCGGCCGACGACGCGCATCTCGCACCCGAGCTCGCGGCGTCGAGCGACGGCGATGTGCTGCGCGGCGTCAGCTTCGACGTGCCCGTCGGATCCCGCGTCGCGCTCGTCGGCCCGTCCGGCGCGGGCAAGTCGACGATCCTCGCGCTGATCGAGCGCTTCTACGACGCGACGGGCGGATCCATCCGGCTGCACGGCACCGACGTGCGCGACCTCCCGCGCGAGGCCTTGCGCGCGCAGTTCGGCTACGTCGAGCAGGACGCCCCCACGCTCGCCGGATCCCTCGCCGACAACCTGCGCCTCGCCTCGCCGAACGCGACCGACGCCGACTGCGACCGCGCCCTGCGCGCCGTGAACCTCGGCCACGTCATCGACCGCGACCCGCGAGGCGTCGACACCCCCGTCGGCGAGGACGGCGTGATGCTCTCCGGCGGCGAGCGCCAGCGCCTCGCAATCGCGCGCGCCCTGCTGTCGGCCCCACCGATCCTGCTGCTCGACGAGTCGACCTCGTCGCTCGACGGCGTGAACGAGCAGCGCATGCGCGAGGCGATCGACGCCGTCGCCCGGGGACGCACGCTGATCGTGATCGCCCACCGCCTGTCGACGGTCGTCGACAGCGACAAGATCGTGGTGCTCGAGCGCGGCCAGGTCGTCGGCCAGGGCACGCACGCCGAGCTCGTCGAGTCGACGCCGCTCTACCGCGAACTCGCCCAGCACCAGCTGCTGGTGTGAGCGAGGCGCCTCGCTACTCGGCCGCGCGTTCCGGCTGACTCAGCACGCGCGTCAACACCGGGCCCGTAGCCACCAGCGCCAGCCGCACGAGGGCTACGCCTCCGGCGAGACAGATCGCGATCACCAGGATCGACAGCGGAGCGACGATCATCGCCATGCCGACGACGGGGAACACCAGCATGACACCGGCCAGCGCCGCCACGATCATCGTGAACAGCAGTGGCGACATCGTCGCCCGCACGCGGGCGCTCTCCATCGTCGTCCGCGACATGCCCATCCGGTCGGAGGCGACGAGCACAGAACGCCGGTCGAGGATCGTCGCAGCCTGGTTCACCCCGACCGAGCAGGCGACCATGAGGAACGACACCACCAGGGTGATCAGCACACCTGTGCGGATGTCCGTGGCGAGGTAGGCCTCCGGACCGGACATGTCGGTGCCTCCCAGCGCGCCGGCGAACGCCATTCCGGATCCGCCGATCACGGCGATGAACGTCGTCATCGCGATGCCGCCGACCTGCCGCCATGCCGCCTTCGGCGACTCCAGTACCGTGCGCGCGGAGATCAGATGCGAGGCATCCTTCGCGTGCTTCACCTGGCGACGCGCGTGCACGCCGATCAGCCACGGGCCGATGATGCCCAGCACGCCGATGCCTGCGGCGAAGACGGCTGCGAGGACGAGCATCATGACGACGACGCCGCCGTACTGGCCGAACATGCCCAGCTGGCTGAGCGCAGCGGCGCCGATCCCGACCACGGCGACGGCAATCAGCGCGCGTGTCCACTTCATCCGCGGCGCCTCCTGCTTCGTGCGCACACCAAGCGGCGAGATGCTCACCCGGCGCAGGCCCACTGCCGCGCTGAGGGCGGCGACGACGGCGACACCCGCGACGACGACGAACAGGATCCACGGGCCGACCCACAGAGATCCGGCGCCAATCGCCTGGCCGAGGAAGGGGATGAGGCCGACGACCGGCATCAGCGCCAGGTAGAGTACGATTCCCGCGAGCGAGCCGATGATCGCCACCACTGTTGATTCGAGCACGGTCATGACCGTCACGAAGCCGGGCGTCGCGCCCAGCAGGCGCAGCGTGGCCAGGCGATCGTCGCGGCGCCGGGCCGAGAGGCGAGCCGCGGATCCGCCCAGCGATAGCAAGGGCACTGCGAGCAGAGCCAGCGCGAAAACGCTGAGGACGCGGTAGATCTCGACGGTCCCTGCGCCGTCCGACGGCCACTGCCAGAACATGAGGGCTCCGCCTGCGACGATCAGCAGTAGCGCTGTGGTCACGGCGAACGCCGTGGCAGGCAGGGCGATCGTCGCGACGCTCTGAGTGCCGGGACGCGACAGATGCCAGGTGAGACCTGCGACCCGTCCGCGGCGACCGGTGCGCGCTAGCGGAGCCGGGGGCGCGGCGAGAGTCGCGGTGCTCATCGGATGCCTCCTTCGGCGGCGACGGGGCCCGCAATCGGCAGCGCCTGCGTCTGAGGAGGCATCGGCGCCTGGAGACGCGGAGCGGCACCAGCGGCTGTCTCGTCGCCGACGATCTGCCCATCGCGCAGCTGGATGGTCCGCGTGCAACGAGCGGCGACACCCGGATCGTGAGTGACGACGACCAGTGCGTGCCCCTGCCGCAGGGTGGAGTCGAGAAGAGCGGTCATCACGTCGGAGGATGTCGCCGAGTCGAGTGCACCGGTCGGTTCATCGGCGAAGATCACATCGGCGCCACTGGCCTGTGCGCGGGCGATCGCCACGCGCTGCGCCTGCCCGCCGGAGAGCTGACCGATGCGGCGTTCCTCGAGCCCGCCGAGACCGAGTGCCGCGAGCCACCGGGCGGCATGAGCCTCCGCTGCGGCGCGCGGATGCCCGGCGAGCATGAGCGGCAGCGCGGCGTTCTCTACCGCAGTGAGCTCCGGCAGCAGCAGGCCCTGCTGGAAGACGAAGCCCAGCTCCTCGCGGCGCAGGCGTGACCGCTCCGCCTCATTCATGTCGGTCACGACGCGCGGTCCCTGCGCTGTGGCGAGTGTGACGGATCCAGCGTCGGGCAGGATGATTCCCGCCAGGACATGCAAAAGAGTGGTCTTGCCCGAGCCGGACGCGCCCATGATCGCCACGGCCTCGCCACGCCTGACAGCAATATCGACACCGGCGAGTGCATAGGTGGCCCCGTAGGCCTTCGCAAGGCCACGTCCGACGAGCAACGGGGTCTGGTCAACAGATGTGTTCATGCTTCTATGCCATCGGATCCCCGCCGCCACGTCATCCGGCTACCGGACGGGAGGCATCATCCTCGCGATGTATTCGTGCCTGCGCCCGCGGTGCCAGCCGCTCATGCACCTCGAAACGCGCCAAGCCCCGGCCTGAGTAGCGTCCACGGCGGAAGAACGCTCCGGGCGCTGGCGCGGAGCCCACTATGCTCGCCCCATGAGACGCACGCGCGGCCGGATCGTCACGATCGAGTCGGTGACCGAGTTGGAGCACCGGCTCGCGGCAGGAGTCACGAGGCTGACGGGATGGCGGATCGTGGGTCTCGACCTGCGCCCCTACTCCGAGCGACTCGCAGCGTGCGACACCTCGCGCACGACATTCGCCGGATGCCGCATGAGCGAGGCGGATCAGCGCCTGCACGCGATGCGCGGCGCGCTGCTGTTGCCGAGCATCGACGGTACGCCGATCGATCCGCACCGCGGCAGGCTCTACCGGCCCGACGAGCTGTTCGACACGGACAGGTGGGCCACATCGCTCGACGGCCGCGCATACGCGTGGCGGCAGACGGCGACCGGCCCCGACGCCGTGCTCGCCCGGGCGATGCACGACGACGGCATCGATATGGCGCTGTCGGAATGGGTGCGTGGCAGACGCATCGTGGGCGTGATGGGCGGCCATGACCTGAAGCGCGGCGAGGCGCGATTCCGCGACGCCGCTCTCCTTGGCCGTGCCCTCGGCGACCGCTTCACGGTCGCGACGGGCGGCGGCCCCGGCGCGATGGAGGCCGCGAATCTTGGTGCTGCGTTCGCGCGGGCGAGCCCGGAGACGCTCGACGAGGCTCTGCGGATCCTCGCGACTGCTCCTGGTTTTCGGCCGTCGGTGGATGCCTGGGTCGGCGCCGCGCGGCGGGCGCGCGCCCTCGTCCCGGATCCGGAAGAGTCGCTCGGCGTACCGACGTGGCACTACGGCCACGAACCGCCGAACCTCTTCGCGACGACAATCGCGAAGTACTTCCGAAACGCGCTGCGCGAGTCGGTTCTGCTCGAGCTGTGCGGCCGCGGCATCGTCTTCCTGCCCGGCGCCGGCGGCACGGTGCAGGAGGTGTTCCAGGACGCGTGCGAGAACTACTACGCCGATGAGCACGGCATCGCCCCGATGATCCTTGTCGGTCACGAGTACTGGACCGAGACGCTTCCGGTGTGGCCGCTCCTCAGGGCGCTCGCGCGGGGGCGCCCGATGGAGAACCATCTGCACCTCGTCGACAGTGTTGCGGAAGCGGCCGATGTCATCGGGTGAGAGGCGAATCGTCGCATGCCCGGCTGGCCGGGCACGCGACGGGCGGGGCTACATCTCCTCGTGGAAGTTCGGGTCGGCGTCCCAGAGGCGTCCGCGTTCGAGGGCCGAGATGCGGTCCATGTCCTCATCCGCGATCGAGAACCCGAAGACGTCGGCGTTCTCGCGCTGACGGCCGGGGTCGGCCGACTTGGGGATCGGCGTGGCACCGAGCTGCACGTGCCAGCGCACGACGAGCTGCGTCGGGGTCACGCCGTAGGCCTCGGCGAGGTCGCCGATGACGGGCTCCGCGAAGAGCTCACCGCGGCGGGCGAGAGGGCTCCAGCTCTCCGTACGGATCCCGTGTTCGGCGTGGAAGGCGCGCAACGCCGCCTGCGGGAAGAACGGGTGCAGCTCGACCTGATTGACCGCGGGTACCACTCCGGTAGCGTCGATGATCTCGGTCAGCATCGCCTCGGTGAAGTTCGAGACGCCGATCGAGCGCACGAGCCCGTCGTCCCGGAGCGCGGTGAGGGCTCGGAAGGTGTCGACGTACTTGCCGACACTCGGGTTCGGCCAGTGGATGAGGTGCAGGTCGATCCGCTCGAGGCCGAGCGTCTCGAGCGATTCGCGGGTCGAGGCGATGGCCTCGTCGTAGCCGTGGTGGCGCCCGGGGATCTTCGAGGTGACGATGATCTCGTCGCGGTCGACCGACGAGCGGCGCACTGCCTCGCCGACCTCGCGCTCGTTGCCGTAGTTGACGGCGGTGTCGAGCACGCGGTAGCCGGTGTCGAGGGCGGCACCGATCGCGGCGATGCCGTCGTCGCCCTTCAGGTTGTACGTGCCGAGGCCGACCTCGGCGAAGGCGTGTCCGTCGTTGAGGGTGATCTGAGGGATGTTGAGGGTCATCATTGTCCTTCCGCGGGATGTCGTTCGACGTTTCGAGCCTAGACCTCGACCTATCTCGTGCCCTCACCCCTCGCGGTGTTCGCGCGCGGCTGATAACGCGGCTTCCACCGATGTGCGCGCACGGGCTCCCGACGCCGCGGATTCATACCGCCGATGCGTCCGTTTCCACGGTGCGTTCGCCGTCCGTCGCCGTGATGCGCAACCACGCGACGCGGCGTCGCTCGACCGCCACGACGCGGATCGTGGCGCCCGGCACCTCGACGGTGTCTCCCACGACAGCCAGGCGCCCTAGGCGTTCGATCACGAGGCCGGCGATGGTGTCCGAGCTACCGCGCGGCAGCTCGAGCTTCGTGAGTTCCTCGACGTCCTGCAGGTTCAGGCGTCCGTCGATCAGGCCGCCCTCGGCGGTCGGGAGACCGTCCGTGTCGTACTCATCGAATATCTCGCCGACCACTTCCTCGACGAGGTCCTCGAGCGTGACGATGCCGTCCGTACCGCCGTATTCGTCGACGACGACGGCGATCTGGTCGTTCTCAGCGCGCATTCGGGTGAGGGTCGGAAGGACCCGCGCAGTCGACGGGAGATACGGGAGCGCACGCATGACCGCGCTCAGCGGCAGGTCGGCATCCTCCGCGTCGAACAGGTCGCGCACGTGCACGAATCCGACGATGTCATCGATGGACGCCTCGAAGACCGGATAGCGCGAGAACGGCAGTTCCCGCACCTTCTCGATGGCGTCGGCGATCGACGAACTCGCGGTGAGTCCCGTGATTTCGGGGCGGGGCCGCATGACCTCACTGATCTGCCGCCCGCGCATCGAGAGCACGTCGTCGAGAATCCGTCGCTCATCCTCCGGCAGGCCCTGGTGTGTCGAGACGATGTCGCGGATCTCCTCCTCGCTCATCTCGTCGGCGGTCTTGTGCGGGTCGCCGCCGAGCACGCGTACGAGCGCGTTCGTGCACACCGAGAGCAGCCAGATGACCGGGCGCATGATGGTCGCGAACCCGCCCAGCACGGGCGCGACGGCGTATGAGAAGGACGCGTTGCGCTGGATCGCGAGGCGCTTCGGCACGAGCTCGCCGAGCACAAGTGACAGGAACGCGATGATGAGCGTCAGCACCACGGTCGACAGGGTCGAGGCGAGTTGCGCGCTCATGCCCCACGACTCGAGTATCGGCACGACCGATGGCGAGATCGACGTCGCGCCGTACGCGGACGACGCGAAGCCGGCCACGGTGACGCCGATCTGGACGGCCGAGAGGAAGGTGTTGGGGTTGCGCGCGAGCTCCGCGACCCGCTCGCCGCGTCGGCCGCGGGCGGCGATCGCGGTGAGTTGGCTTTCGCGGAGCGTGACGAGCGCCATCTCGGTAGCGGCGAAGACCCCGCCGATGAGCACGAAGATGACGACGAGCGCCACGTTCCAGAGCAGGTCGGTCATCGTGTGGCCGCCTGCCCGGGTCTATGGGGGTGAGACATGACGAGCCCCTTAGACGGTCTCGTCGATGCGCTGGCGATCCGCGCGGGTCTTAATGAGGCTCGCGATCGTCGCCACCGCGATGGTCGCGCCGATGAACGTCAGCGAGAACCAGATGGGGATCTCAGGGGCCCACTCGACGCCCTGGCCGCCGTTGATGAACGGCACCTCGTTCACGTGGAGCGCGTGCAGGACGAGCTTCACGCCGATGAACGCCAGGATAACGGCGAGACCCTGCGCGAGGTACACCAGGCGCTCGAGCAGACCGCCGATGAGGAAGTACAGCTGTCGCAGGCCCATGAGCGCGAAGGCATTCGCCACGAACACGATGTACGCCTCGTTCGTGAGGCCATAAATGGCGGGGATGGAGTCGATCGCGAAGACGAGGTCGATGAACCCGATCGCGACGATCGTCAGCAACATCGGCGTCACCCAGCGGCGCCCGTCCTTGCGCACGGTGAGCTTGTCTTCGTGGTACTCGTCCGTGACGGGCAGAATCCGGCGGACGAGGCGCATGAAGGCACCGTCTGCGGGGTTCGATTCGTGTCCCCCGCGCGCCTGACGGTAGGCGAGGATGAGCAGGAAAGCGCCGAAGACGTAGAAGATCCACGAGAGGTTCGCAATGAGCGCGGCGCCCACCGCGATGAAGGCACCGCGCAGGATCAGCGCGATGACGATGCCGATCATCAGCACCTTCTGCTGATAGGCGCGCGGCACCGCGAAGCCGGTCATGACGATGAGGAACACGAAGAGGTTGTCGATCGACAGCGCCTTCTCCGTGAGGTACCCGGCGAAGTACTCGCCGCCGAAGTCCCAGCCGGATACGAAGCCGAGCCCGACGCCGAATACGACCGCCAGGCCGATGTAGAAGGCCGACCAGCGGGCCGATTCACCGATCGTGGGCTCGTGTGGCTTGCGCACGTGTGCGAAGAACTCGTAGATGAAGAAGGCGATCGTGACGAGGATCGTGATGCCCCAGACGAGAGGGGTGACGTTCATAAGGGTCTCCAGAACCTTGGCGTACATGCGTTGACGTCAAGGTCTTCTCCATTCCCTGGATCGGGAACCGGTGACCCGGAGTGCGAATGCACTCGTAATGACGAGCCGGCCGTATCGGAGTACTCCCCCTGCTAATCGCCAGGATACACGACGCAACTTATGGGTCGGGCCGCGGGTCCGGTACATGCAGCGCGGCCGCGGACATCACCTGGTCGATGGTCCGCGTCTCAGCACCGTGACTACCTCGTGCTTGTCGCGGATCTTCCGGTCATCTTCTCACGCCGGAGACGGCGCACCCGAAGGACGATGAAGAGAACAACAGCAGCGACTACCGCGACGATAACAACCTTTTGGAGAACATCGGCGTACGGTTCGACGGCCGCCCAGTTCTCGCCAAGGTAGAAACCCGAGAGCACGAAGATCGAGTTCCAGATCAGGCTTCCCGCTGTGGTCAGGAGCGTGAAGCGAACGACATTCATCCGCTCGATGCCCGCGGGAATCGAGATCAGACTCCGGAAGATCGGAATCATCCGACCGAAGAACACCGCCTTGTCACCATGCTTTCCGAACCACGCTTCGGCCTTGTCGACATCTGACAGCCTCATCAGCGGTACTCGGGCGATGATTCGTCGCAGTCGGTCGCGCCCCAGCAATGCTCCGAGCCCATATAGAGCGAGCGCACCAACAACCGATCCCAGAGTTGTCCACATGAGAACTTCAATGAGCGTGAAGCCGCCCCGGCTCGCAGTGAATCCGGCCAGGGGCAGAATTACCTCACTCGGAAGGGGAGGGAAAAGATTCTCGAGCGCGATTGCCAGACCGGCGCCGGGACCACCGAGCGTTTCCATGAGATTGACCGCCCATCCGGCGATCCCGGTGAGGTCAGAGACTGAGTCAGTTGCAGCGGTTGCGATCATGAAAGCAACGCTAGAAACCCACCTCCGCCGTGTCAGTAGAGCAAACCACCCAGTTCCGGAGAGGCGCGCCGGAGTGTTCGGGGTGGGGTAATCCTCACCCGCTTCGAACGCAGCACCGCCTGCGACCAGGGCACGTCGCCGTCGCGACTGCACCTACGCGCCGATGACGGCATCCGGCGCGAGGTTCAGCCGCCGCAGCAGCTGTGCGTTCAGCGCGACGACGATCGTCGACAGCGACATCAGCACCGCTCCGACGGACATCGGCAGCACGAATCCGATCGGGGCGAGCACGCCGGCCGCAAGCGGGACGGACAGGAGGTTGTAGCCGGCCGCCCACCACAGGTTCTGCGTCATCTTGCGGTAGCTGGCGCGGGACAGCTCGATCACCGACAGCACCGAGCGAGGGTCATCGCTGGCGAGGACGACACCGGCGGAGGCGATCGCGACGTCGGTGCCCGCACCGATCGCGATCCCGACATCGGCCTGCGCGAGCGCCGGGGCATCGTTCACCCCGTCACCGACCATCGCCACCTTCCGGCCCTCGCTCTGCAGCTCCTTCACCTTCGAGGCCTTGTCCTCCGGGCGCACGCCCGCGAAGAATCGGTCGATGCCGAGCTCCGCCGCCACCGAGGCCGCGACGGCTTCCGCGTCGCCGGTGATCATGACCACCTGCACACCACGATCATGCAGAGCGCTGACGGCGTCGCGCGACTCGGGGCGGATCTCGTCCGCCAGCCGCAGGGCCCCGGCGACTTCACCATCGACGAGGACGTGAAGGATGATCGCACCGTCTTCTCGCCACTGATCCGCGACGGCCAGTTCGTGCGCGTGCTCCTGCTCGAGCAGGTACGGTCCGCCGACCTGCACGGCTCGACCGTCGACCCGCGCCTTGACCCCCACCGCCGGCGACGACTCGAAGTCCTTCGACCGCGCGACGGCCAGCTTCCTCTCCAAGGCGGCACCAACGATCGCGCGGGCGAGAGGATGCTCGGAATCTGCCTCCGCGGCCGCCGCCAGGGCGAGCAGCTCGTCCGCATCGAGTGTGCCCGCCGACTCGATGGCGGTGACAGCGGGTGTGCCCTTCGTGAGCGTCCCGGTCTTGTCGAACAGGATCGCGTCCACCGTGCGCATGCTCTCCAACGCCAGACGGTCCTTCACCAGCACACCGCCGCGCGCAGCGCGCTCGGTCGCGATCGACACGACCAGCGGGATCGCGAGCCCCAGCGCGTGCGGGCAGGCGATGACCAGCACGGTGATCGTGCGGATCACGGCCTGGTCGGGCAGCCCGACGAGCGTCCAGACGATCGCGGTGATCAGGCCTGCGCCGAGCGCGAACCAGAACAGCCATCCCGCCGCGCGATCCGCGAGGCACTGCGCCCGCGACGAGGAATTCTGCGCCTCGGTCACCAACTTCCGGATACCCGCCAGCGCGGTGTCCTCCCCGACAGCGGTGATCTCCACTCGGAGCCCGGAGTCCGTCGCCACCGTGCCGGCGATGACCTGATCGCCATCGGAGCGGCGGACCGGGCGGGACTCGCCGGTGATCATCGACTCGTCCATGCTCGCCGAGCCCTGCAGGATCCGTCCATCTGCCGGCACGCGGCCTCCGGGGCGGACCACGACGACGTCCCCGACCCGCAGGTCGGCGGGGACGACCGTCACGGTGGCGTCACCCTCGACCTTCTCGGCCTCGTCCGGGAGCAGAGCCGCGAGCGAATCCAGCGCGGAGGTCGTCTGAGCGAGGGAACGCATCTCGATCCAGTGCCCCAGCAACATGATGACGATCAGGAGGGCGAGCTCCCACCAGAAGTCGAGCTCGTGATGCAGCAGGCCCACGCTCGCGCCCCAGGAGGCGAGGAACGCGACCGTGATCGCCAACGCGATCAGCAGCATCATCCCGGGTTTCCGGGCCCGCAGCTCGCTGACCGCTCCGCTCAGGAACGGGGCGCCGCCCCACGCGTACATCACGGTCCCGAGAGCCGGAGACACCCACCCGACCCAGGCCGCTTCAGGCAGTGCGTACCCGAGCAGCATGGCGAACATCGTCGAGAAGGCGACCACGGGAACGGCCGGCACGAGCATGATCCAGAACAGCCGTCGGAACTGCCCGACATGATCACCATGTCCGGCGTGGCCACCGTGGCCCGCGTGTTCGCCGTGGCCGTTGTGGCCCGCATGGTGATCGTGGGCCGTGGCCGGGGACGTCCCGCCATGGTGCTCGCCGTGGTGGTGCGACGCTGCGTGGTCCTGCTGGTCCATCATGTGCCTCCCTCGCTTCGGTTGCCTACAGAGTCGGACGGAGCAGCCCGCCGATCAGTCGCCCCGCGACGTGCGGCATGGATCCCGCTTCCTCGGCCGTAGCCATGTTGCCCCCATGCCAATTCATGGAGCAAGCATACCCCCGGGGGGTATCCATGGGGTTTGGTCGACCGATAATCACCCGAGTTCGGGCACGCGAGTCGAATCGGCCTCATCACCTCGGCGGTCGGCGCAGCCCCACGCAGACCGGAGCAGCTCAACGCACCATGCGGAGCTCCACGAGACCCTCGATGCCGGGATCCTCGAAGACCTGGCCATCTTCGTGAAACCCGTGACTTCTGTAGAACGCGCGAGCCGCGCTGTTCGCGCTCGCGACCCAGAGTTGGGCGGGTTCGTCGCCGAGCACGGCCGCGAGGAGCGCGTGACCGACACCCTTGCCCTGCTCCGAAGCGAGCAGATAGATCGAGAACAAGTGGAGCTCTCGCGCGGCTTCGATGCCCTTCAGCGCGTCCGGGTGTTCCGATGATCCGGCGAACGCGAAACCGACGATTCGGCCGGCGCGCTCCGCCACCGCGACGGCCCCGGGCACGGGGTCGCGCCCAAGGATCCTCGCCCACATGCGGCGGCGAGCCTCGAGCGCGGACGCGTCGAAGAAACGCTCCGGAACGAGGCCGGCGTATGTCTCCCGCCAGGTCTCGACGTGGACAGCGGCAATCGCGTCGGCGTCTTCGGCCCTTGCTGCACGGACAAGTAGGGGAGCGCTCATGGTGAGACAGTAGCGCTCGCCGTTCCTGACGAGAACCGCACCGCCGGAGGGAAGCCCGGTGGCGATCGAGCGTTCGACGCTCCGCCAGAACCCCGCGTCAACCCGGCCACGAAGCTCGGAGAAATCACGGACCTCGGGGGGCCTGACCGAATCCTTCCGAGTTTCGTGATTTTCCCGAGATCGGTGTCCGACCACGGCGCGAACACCGCGAAACCGAGCCCTCCTTATGCGTTCTCGATGAATAACAGAAACATAACGAAACCCTCTTGCCCTTCGTTACATCCTCGTTATAGAGTCATGACCACGGTGATCGTTTTGCTGTGGCGATCACCGGCATGTGATTGCAGGAACTCTTGGTGCAAGGGACATAGGGCCCGGTCGGGGCACACTCCGACCGGGCCCTTCTGCATTTTCAGACGGTATACGCATACACTCGAATGCATGTCAGATCGTCGTCTTGCCGTTGCGGCTTGGGAAAGCCTCTTCCGCGCACAGCACGAGATCTTCGAACAGTTCGCGACCGACTTCACGCGAGGGCCTTTGCACCAGGGGGAGTACGACGTGCTCCTCACGGTGACCCGCGCCCCTGAACACACGGCGCGCCTTCGCGACATCACGGCAAACCTGCTCATCAGCCAGCCGAGCGTCTCGCGCCTCGTCGACCGCATGGTCGTGCGCGGGTTCGTCACGAAGTGTCCGGATCCGAACGATGGCCGCGGCGCGCTCGTCACGGCGACTGAGAAGGGCGCACGTACCTTCCGCGAGGTCGCGATCGAGCACGGCAGGCACATCGCCGAGCGCATGTCGGTGCTGTCGAACGACGAGCTCGAACAGCTCGTGGGGCTGACGCAGAAGCTCCGCGAGGGCCACAACGCATAAACGCCCGCCTCCGAGAAGAGGCGGGCGTCTAGGGATCCGGATCAGCCGGTGTTCTGCAGGCCGGCGGCAACGCCGGAGACGGCGAGGAGCAGCAGTCGCTGCACATCGGGATCCACCGGAGTGTCCTTCGGGTTGTCTCGCAGCGTACGCAGGGCGCGCAGCTGCAGGAGCGAGAGCGCATCGACGTAGGGGCTGCGCAGCTTGACGGCGCGCTGCAGGACGGGCTTGTTCGACAGCAGGCCGTCGCCGCCCACGATCTTCACGACCCACTCGCGCGTCAGCGCGAGCTCATCGGTGACGAGGCGGGCGAGATCGTCGCGGTCGCCCAGCGCGAGGTACTCGCGCGCGATGCGGTCGTCGGTCTTCGCGAGGCTCATTCCGACGTTGTCGACCATGGTGCGGAAAAGCGGCCACTCGGCATACGCCTTCTGCAGCAGCCCGAGGTCGCCGATCTCGGCGAGCGCCGTGCCGAGGCCGTACCAACCGGCGAGGTTGATTCGGGCCTGGGTCCAGGCGAAGACCCACGGGATCGCGCGGAGATCCTCGAGCGACTCGACCGACAGGCCGCGACGGGCCGGGCGCGAGCCGAGGGCCAGCAGGCCGACTTCCTCCATGGGCGTGACCGTCGCGAACCAGGGCGCGAAGCCGTCGGCCTTCACGAGCTCGAAGAAGCGGGCCCGCGAGGTGGCCTCCATGCGCGCCGCGACGTCCGCGAAGCGCTCGGCGGCGCCGCGGTTCGTGTCCTCGTTCGAGGGTGCCGATGCGGTCAGGATCGCGGCCGCGACCTGATCGATGTGGCGCTGCGCGATGTCGGGGTCGCCGTAGCGGGCGAAGATGACCTCACCCTGCTCAGTGAGCTTGAAGCGCCCATCGACCGAGTGCGGCGGCTGAGCGAGGATGGCGCTGTTCGCGGGTCCGCCGCCACGGCCGAGCGCACCGCCGCGACCGTGGAAGAGCGTCAGCTCGATCTTCTGCTCCTGCGCCCACTCAGCGATCTTCGCCTGAGCCTCGTAGAGCGCGAGCGTCGCCGCGACCGGGCCCACATCCTTCGACGAGTCGGAGTAGCCGAGCATGACCTCGAGCTTGCGCCCGGTCTCTTCGAGGCGCGCCGCGAATGCGGGGTGCTCGACGATCTCGGCGAGGATCCCGGGGGCGGCCTGCAGATCATCGAAGGTTTCGAAGAGGGGGATCACGTCGAGGACGGGCGGCGTGCCGTTCTCGCCGACGGCATAGCGAGCGAGACGGTGCACGTTGGCGAGGTCTTCGGCCGACTGCGTGAACGAGACGATGTAGCGGCCCGCGGCACGGGCGCCGAAGCGCTCCTGGACGTGGGCGATCGTGCGGTACACGTCGAGGACCTCGACGGTCTGCTCGCTCTGCGGTTCGCCCGCGTCGAGCTCGGCGAGAACTTTGCGATGCACGGCCGAGTGCTGACGGACCTCGAGCTCGGCGAGGTGGAAGCCGAAGGTCTGCACCTGCCAGATGAAGTCCTGCAGGGCGCCGTAGGCGTGGCGGGCGGCGCCCGCCTCGACGAGCGAGGTCTGCACGACGCGCAGATCTGCGAGGAGCTCCTCGGGCGCGCGGTAGGCGAGGTCGGCGTTGCGGGTGCGCGTGGCCTGGATCTTGCGGGCGAGCATCAGCACGACGGCCCGGTGAAGCTCGTTCGGCGAACGCTTCGCGACCTCGGCCGCGGCATCCTCGTCGTTGCTGCGCAGGCGGGTCCAGAGCTGCTCGAGCGCGACGCTGGGCGGCGTCGACTCCTGGCCGAGGGTCAGCCCGCGACCGACCTCCAGGGCCGCGCCCTCGAGGCGGGTCAGCACGTGCTCGCTCGCGATGCCCGCAGCCTTGCGGCTGACCTTCGCGGTGACGAAGGGGTTGCCGTCACGGTCGCCGCCGACCCAGGTGCCCACGCGGACGAACGGGCTCACGACGGGCTCCTGCAGGCCTGCGGAGCGGCGCTGCAGCGCGTCATCGATGTTGCGGTACACCTCGGGGAGCGTGGTGAAGAGCGTGTCGTCGAACACCGCCATGATGTTGCGCACCTCATCGACCGGGGTGGGCTTGTCGCGACGGATCGGCGAGGTGCGCCAGAGCGCATCGATCTCCTCGAGCATGTGACGCTGAGTGCGGCGCTCGGCGGCGCCACCGCGCGGACCGGCGTTGAGCTCGTCGACGAGCGTCGTCAGGCGACGAATGCTCGTCGAGATCGCGCGGCGACGCGCCTCGGTCGGGTGCGCCGTGAAGACGGGATGGAACACCAGCCCATCGAGGCGGTCCTTCGCCTCGTCGGGGCCGATCTCATCGACGAGTGCCGCGTAGGCGCCCGCGACGGTGCCGCGGGAGTCGCGTGATGCAACGCCGTCGCGGGCACGCAGCGCGCGCACGCGCTGACGCTCCTCGGCGAGGTTCACGAGGTGGAAGTACACGGTGAAGGCGCGGGCGACCTCGTCTGCACGCTGCAGGTCGAACGACTCGACGATCTGCACGGCACGATCGAACGCGTCGGAGTTCGGGCTCGTGTACGCCTCGATGGTCGCGGCACGCAGACGCTCGACGTCTTCGAACAGCCCCTCGGAGCCGCTCTCGATCAGAACGTGGCCGAGCAACCGACCGAGCAAGCGCACGTCAGCACGCATCGCGTCGGGGATCTCCTGCTCGGCCTCGAGACGGCCGACGACGTCGAGAACCTCGGTGGGAGTGGGGTTGTGCATGGTTCCACGGTAATGCTCAGACGGGCATTCACCGAACTCGAGGCGTCAGAGTCAGCAACATCCGGCGCACGCTGGTTCTCTCCGACGCCGCAGAAAGACCGGTCTGCTCATATGAGCGAAGCGCGCGGCGTATGCTCGGTAGCGCACGACGCCAGAACAGTCAGCGCGGCCCGCGCCGCACGGGCGCTCGCCGCGAGGCGGTTCGAAGGAGACGAGAGATGTCCGTTGGCCCCCTGTCGAGAGTCCAGCTCGCCCACGTTGCTCGCGAGCACTACGTGCTCGGGAAGTCGCGGGTGGAGATCGCCGAGGAGACTGGGCTGAGCCGGTTCAAGGTGGGCAGGATGCTCGACGAAGCGATCGAGCGGGGCATCATCCGCTTCGAGATCGTGAGCTCACCCGGCATCGACCTCGATCTGTCGATGCGCTTGAAGCAGCGCTTCGGGCTCGAGCACGCGATCGTCGTCGAGCTGCCCGTCGACACCGATGCAGAAGCGCAATCGATTCTCGGCGCCACGGCCGCCAGCCTGGTGGACGAGCTGGTGACACCGGAAGACGTCTTCGGCCTGACGTCCGGGCGCACGCTGAACGTGATGGCGCGCCAGCTCAAGAGCCTCCCGTGCCGTGCGGTGGTCCAGTTGGCGGGCGTCGCGGGACCGATCCAGGAGAGCGGGCTCGAGGTGATCCGCCGGCTCTCGAGCTTCCCCGGCGTCCAGCCGTGGCCCATCTTCGCCTCCCTGGTGATGAGCGACGCGCAGACCGCCGGCGGCATGATGCGGCAGCCGGGGATCAACGCGGCCGTGGAGATGTTCGACGAGGTGACGGTGGCGATGTGCGCGGTCGGCTCGTGGGCGCCGCCCAACTCGCTGATGATGATGAACCCGGCCATCAGCGACGACGACCGGGAGCGCCTGTTGCAACGCGGCGTCGTCGCCGAGGTCGCTTCGACGCTCGTGACCGATTCCGGCGAGGTGATCCACGACATCGACGATCGTTGCATCGCGGTCACCGAGGCGCAGTTCCGCGCGATTCCCTCGCGCATCGCGATCGCCGGCGGGCCCACGAAAACGCGAGCCATCCGCGCGGTCCTCATCTCCGGACTCGTGACGAGCCTCGTGACGGACTCCTTCACCGCGGCCAGGCTCCTCGCCGGCTGAGACGCCCCCGCGAACACCTGCGCCCACCCCTTCCTCACCGCCGCGTGCCGGGACGGCGAGCGCTGCTCACTCTGACGCATAACATCGCCGCGCTCCGTAACTGCTCACATGAGCAGACCTATTTGCATTCTGTTATCGAAAGGGCTTATCGTCTCGATGTCGCACTGAAGCGCGACCCGAAGCGAAGGAGCCGAGCGTGCCCCACACCGTGGTGGATGCAAGTACCGAGACAGTGATGCTGCTCTGCGAGGGCATCGAGATGTCCTTCGGCGGCGTCCCTGTCCTCAAGGGCGTCGATCTGCGCCTGCGGCCCGGAACCGTCACGGCCCTGGCAGGCGAGAACGGTGCCGGCAAGTCAACGCTGATGAAGATCGCGTCCGGCCAGTACAAGCCCGACGCGGGCGAGGTGCGTGTCCTCGGCGAGATCCTCCCCGCGGGAAATACCAAGGCGGCGAACGAGCGCGGCGTCGCGATCGTCCCGCAGGAACTGGCGTCGATTCCGGAGCTCACGGTCTACGAGAACCTGTTCATCGGACGCGAGATCCGCACTCCGCTCGGTACTTTGAATCGCCGCGCGATGATCGCGGAGGCACGAAAGGCGCTCGGCGAGTTCGGCCTCACGATCGATCCGACCGTTCAGGTCTCGACGCTTCCTGTCGGCGTACGCCAGATCATCGAGATCGTGAAGGCGACCAGCCGCGGGGCCCGCGTCCTCCTCCTGGACGAGCCGACGAGCGCCATCGCGGAGCGTGAGGTCGCCCGGCTCGCGGCGGTCGTCCACAACCTCCGGGAGCAGGGCGTGGCCGTGCTGTTCACCACGCACAAGATGGAGGAGATCCGGGCGATGGCCGATCGGGTCGTCGTGCTCCGCGACGGAAAGCTCATCACCGATTCGGCGCTCTCGGACATCACCGACGACGGCATCGTCACGGCGATGATCGGGCGCGAACTCGAGAACCTCTTCCCCGACCTCGGCGCGCACTCCGACGACATCGTCCTGGCCGTCGATGAACTGGTCGTCGCGCCGGGCGCGCAGCCGATCTCGTTCAGCGTCCGGCGCGGCGAGATCCTCGGCCTCGCCGGCCTGGTGGGAGCGGGTCGGACCGAGCTCATCGAGTGCATATACGGGATCCGCAAGGCCGTCTCGGGAACCGTCACGGTCTCCGGCCACGCCCTGCGCCCCGGCCGCCCCGGGTCCTCGATCGCGCAGCACGTGGCGATCGTGCCGGAGGACCGCAAGGGCGCCGGCGCCGTGCTGTCGATGAGCATTCTGGACAACGCGACGCTCCCCCGCATTGCGGCTTTCTCGCACCTCGGCGTCATCACCGAGCGCAAGCGCAAGAGCGCCATCGGCGAGACGATGCGCTCCATGCGGTTGAAGAGCAACGGGCTCGGCCAGCACATGGAGAACCTTTCGGGCGGCAACCAGCAGAAGGTCGTCCTCGGCCGGTGGCTGACCGGTACGGTCGACACTCTCCTGCTGGACGAGCCCACCCGCGGCGTCGACGTCGGCGCGCGAAGCGAGATCTATCGGATCATCGTCGAGCTCGCCGCCCAGGGCATGGCCGTCGTGATGGCGTCGAGCGACATGCCCGAGATCCTCTCCCTGGCGCACCGCGCGCTCGTGATGCGCGAGTTCGGCGTCGCCGGCGAACTCACTCGCACCCAATTGGCCGCACCCGACGTGCAGGACACCATCTTCCGACTCGCGTCCGGCCTGGACGCATCCACCGCTTCACTCACCGAGGAGCCGAACGCATGAGCACCACCACCGCAGACGTCGTCTCGACGCAGGACTCCCGAAGCTGGGGGAGCCTGATCGGTGACTTCCTGATCCGCCACATCATGATCGTCGTGATGCTGCTGATCGTGGCGTTCTTCGCGTACCGGAGCGCCCGCTTCGCGACGCCCGACAACCTCCTCACGATTCTTATCGCGGCGGCTCCGTTCGCCCTCATCGCCCTCGGCCAGACGCTCGTGATCCTCACGGGAGGCATCGACCTGTCGGTCGGAAGCGTCATCGCGGCGAGCGCCATGGCCGCCGCCTGGTCCGCGAAGAGCTTCGGCGACAACCCCGTCTACCCGCTCATCGCCGCGGTCCTCGCGGGCCTCATCGCCGGCGCCGTCAATGGATTCGTCGTCGCCCGGCTCAACGTCCCTCCCTTCATCGCGACCCTCGGCATGCTCACGCTCGCCTCCGGCGTGGCGTACGTCATCGGAGGCGGCGCCCCGATCAACGGACTCCCCGACTCCTACGGGATGTGGGCGAACACGGGCGTCGGCGGACTCACGATCCCGGTCATCCTCATGATCGTCGCGATCCTCGCATTCGCGTTCATCATGCGCCGCACGACCTACGGTTTGCGCGTCTACGCGATCGGCGGAAACCGACTCGCCGCCGAGATCGCGGGCGTGCGTTCGCGGAGCATCCTGTTCAGCGTCTACGCGATCAGCGGACTGCTCGCCGGTCTTTCCGGCCTGATGCTGTCGTCCCGCGTGATCACGGGTGCCCCCAACCTCGGTCAGGGCTACGAGCTCGACGCGATCGCCGCCGTCGTGATCGGCGGCGCGAGCCTGATGGGCGGACGCGGCACGGTCTGGGGCACGGCGATCGGTCTGCTGCTGATCCAGACCATCAACAACGGTCTCGACCTGCTCCTGGTCCCGGCCTACTGGCAGAACGTCATCAAGGGCGTCATCATCGTCGCCGCCGTCACCGTCGACGTCTGGGCGGCGAAGCGCCGCAAGTAAGTCCGTTCCCTGCACCACTATTCCTCAACGACGAAGGATCCCCTCATGAAGCGCACATTCCGCACCACGTTCGCCGCTGCCGCCGTCGCGGCGGGCACCGCTATCGCCCTCACCGGCTGCGGGGCGGGCGACCCCAACGCCGGCGGCGCCGACACCATCACGGTCGGCGTCACCGTCTACGACATGTCTTCGTTCATCACGCAGGGCAAGGAAGGCATGGAGGCGTACGCCGCCGCCAACGACATCACCCTGCAGTGGAACTCCGCCGGCGGCGACGTCTCCACCCAGGCGAACCAGGTCGACCAGTACATCAGCGCGGGCGTCGACGCGATCATCATCGTGCCCGTCCAGGCGGACTCGCTCGGCCCGCAGGCGGCCGCCGCGAAGGCGGCGGACATCCCGGTCATCGCGGTCAACACGTCGCTCACCGGAGTCGAGGTCGACGCCAGCGTGCAGCCGGATGACGTCGCGGCCGGCGAGCAGGAGGCCACGCAGATGGTCGAAGCGCTCGGCGGAGAAGGCAACGTGGTCATCCTGGAGGGTCCGCTCGGCTCGTCACCGCAGCTTGACCGAGGTGAGGGCATCGAGAACGTCCTCGCCGAGAACAGCGGGCTGACGGTGCTCGCGAAGGACACGGCCAACTGGAAGCGCGACGAGGCCGTCAACAAGATGAAGAACTGGATCTCGGCGTTCGGGGATGACATCGACGGCGTCATCTCCCAGAACGACGACATGGCGCTCGGCGCCGTCCAGGCCCTCCGCGAGGCGGGAATGTCCGATGTGAAGGTCGTCGGCATCGACGGAATCGAGGACGGCCTGGACGCCGTCAAGTCCGGCGACATGATTGGCACGTCCCTCCAGCACGGCACCGTCGAGCTCGCCACGGGTCTCTCCGTCGCCGCGAAGATCGTGCGCGGCGAGGACGTCGATCGCGAACCGGTCTACGTGATGCCCGCGATCGACGCCGACAACGTCGAGGACGCGATGAAGAACGTCGTCACGGAGCGCGACGCGTTCCTCAAGGAGTTGCCGACCCTGGTCGAGGAGAACCTCGAGGCCGGAAGCATCTCGTACGAGGGCCTCCCGGGCCAGACGCGATAAGGATCCGACATGACCAACCTCTTCAACGATCCCGCGGAATTCGCGGAGGACCAGCTGGCCGGTTTCGTCGATCTCTACGCCGACCGCCTTCAGGGCGTGCCCGGCGGGGTTGTCAGCCATCGCGGCGCGGAACCGATCGTCGCCGTCGTCGTCGGCGGCGGATCCGGCCACTACCCCGCGTTCGCGGGGCTGGTCGGCCCCGGCTTCGCTTCGGGCGCCGTCGTGGGCAACATCTTCACCTCCCCCTCGGCCGCACAGGTGTACTCCGTCGCGAAGGCGGCGGACCAGGGCCGCGGCGTCATCCTCACGTTCGGCAACTATGCCGGCGACGTGATGAACTTCGGCATCGCGGCCGAGCGGTTGCGCCGCGAGGGCATCGACACCCGCATCGTGCTCGTCACGGACGACGTGGCGTCTTCGCCGACGGCGGATCAGCGTCGCGGAATCGCCGGCGACTTCACCGTGTTCAAGGCGCTGGGCGCCGCGGCCGCCGCAGGCGCCGACATCGACGAGGTCGAGCGCATCGGCCGTGCGGCGAACGCGGCGACGCGCACCTTCGGCGTGGCCTTCTCCGGCTGCACCATGCCCGGCGCGAGCGAGCCGCTCTTCACCGTGCCGGACGGCCACATGGGTGTGGGACTCGGCATCCACGGCGAGCCCGGCATCCACGACGCCCCGCTCGTCCCCGCCCGGGAGCTGGCGCGGACACTCGTCGACGGGATCCTCGCCGAGCGGCCCGATACCGAGAGCACCCGCGTGGGCGTGATCGTCAACGGCCTCGGCACGACCAAGTACGAGGAGCTCTTCCTGCTGTGGAACGAGATCCGTCGTCTCCTGGACGACGCGGGGCTCACCCCGGTTGACGTCGAGGTCGGCGAGCTCGTCACCAGCCTCGATATGGGCGGCTGCTCGCTCACGCTCATGTGGCTCGACGACGAACTCGAGTCGGTCTGGCGGGCCGACGCGTATGCACCCGGCTACCGCAAGCAGACCGGCGCAATCGCCTCGCTGCGCCCCGCGACGTTCGGCGCCGCGACCGATGACGATGCCGAGATTCCGGTGCCCTCGCAGGCCGCGGCCGCCGTGGCGCCTCTCGTGATGGTGGGCCTGCGCGAGATGCAGCGCACGCTGCATGCGAACGAGACGGAGCTCGGACGGATCGACGCGGTCGCGGGCGACGGCGACCACGGCCGCGGCATGGTCAAGGGCATCGACGCGGCGCTCGCCGCGGTCACGTCTCTCGAGGGCGCGGGTCCGGCGTGGATCCTCCGCTCCGCGGGACGGGCGTGGGCCGCAGGCGCGGGCGGAACCTCGGGCGTGCTGTGGGGCGCCGGGCTCGAAGCGGCGGGAGACGCCCTCACAGATGTCCGCGACGAGTACGGCGCCGACGTCATGCGGGAGGCCGTGGCGGCGTTCGCCGATGCGATCCGGGACCTCGGCCGTGCAGAGCCGGGCGACAAGACGCTCGTCGACGCGCTGCTGCCGTTCCAGCAGGAGCTGGGCGAGCGGCTGGCCGCGGGCCAGGCCCCCGCTGATGCCTGGCGCGCTGCGGCGGGCGTCGCGACGACATCTGCCGCGGCGACCGCGCGGCTGACACCGAAAAAGGGCCGCGCGCGGCCACTCGCCGAGAAGAGCGTCGGCACTCCGGATGCCGGGGCCACGTCCTTCGCGCTGCTCGTCGAGGCCCTGGGCGCGCTGAGCGCCTCCGCGTGATGAAACCGATCAGAAAGGCACGTCCATGAGCGACAACGCATTGCGTATCGTCGTCGGCGCAGATGACGCCGGATACGACTACAAAGAGATCCTCAAGCGAGACCTCGAGGGTGACCCCCGAGTAGGCTCCGTCGTCGATGTCGGCGTCACCGCCGACGGGCACACCGCATACCCCCACGTCGCCGTCGAGGCGGCGAGGCTCGTCGCGGCGGGCGAGGCCGACCGAGCGTTGCTCGTCTGCGGAACCGGGCTCGGAGTGGCGATCGCGGCGAACAAGGTTCCGGGGGTTCGTGCCGTCACCGCGCACGACTCCTTCTCGGTCGAGCGCAGCGTCCTCTCGAACAACGCTCAGGTGCTCTGCTTCGGGCAGCGCGTCGTCGGCATCGAGCTCGCGCGCCGTCTGGCCCGCGAATGGCTCGGATACACCTTCGACCCCGAGAGCCCGTCCGGCGCGAAGGTGCGCGCCATCGAAGAATACGAGGCATAAGACCATGGATCAGTCCTTCGCGAACAGAATCGCGGTCGTGACCGGCGCCGCGAGCGGCATCGGCTATACCGTTGCCCACCACCTCGCCGAGCGCGGCGCCCGCATCGTCGGCGTCGATCTGAACGACCGCGTCGGCGAGATCATCGATGACTTGCCGGGCACGGGGCACCACGGCATCGTCAAGAACCTCACCGATCCCGCCGCGGCCGGCGAGGCGATCGCGGAGGCGGTCGAGCGCGTCGGCGTTCCGCACATCCTCGTCAACTCCGCGGGCCTGGCGCTACTCGACCCCGCCGTGGACGTCACGCCGGACCGCTGGCAGCTGACGCTCGACGTCAACCTCAGCGGCACGTTCTACATGTCCCAGGCGGCTGGCAGAGTCATGCTCGAAGCCGGCTACGGCCGCATCATCAACCTCGCCTCGCAGGCGGCGGTGATCGGACTCGACCAACATGCCGCATACTGCGCCAGCAAGGCCGCGGTCGTCGGGCTCACCCACGTGCTCTCCCTGGAATGGGCTCGACGCGGGGTCACGGTCAACGCGGTCTCGCCGACGGTCGTCGAGACGCCTCTGGGCAAGGCCGCGTGGTCGGGCGAGAAGGGCGAGAAGGCCAGGGCGGACATTCCGGTCGGGCGATTCGCCCAGCCCGAGGAAGTCGCGGCCCTCATCGGCTTCCTCGCGGGCGAGGACGCGGCGATGATCACCGGCAGCAACTACGTCATGGACGGCGGCTTCACGACCGTGTGACGTCGACCTCGTTCACGCGAGAGAAGACTGATGCGCCCACGCCAGACGCTCGGCTGGAGTTCTTCAGCCGAGCGTCTTGCGTGGGCGGCTTCGAGCCACATCAAGGGCCTCGTGCACACCTTGCCCGCTACGCCGAGGTCTCGTGCGCTGCGATTCGTTCGTCGAGGCGTGCCGAATACGGCGCCGTGCTCGCCCGCACCTGCAGCACCGGAGTGAAAACCGACGCTTCGCGTCGCTCGACCCCCTCGATCTCCTGCCGCAGGTCGCGCCATGCACTCGCGCCGAGCTCGCCGAGGTCGACCGCCATCGTGGTCAGCGCCGGGCTCGAGTACTGCGCGAACGGGATGTTGTCGAAGCCTGCGACCGAGATGTCCTCGGGGACGCGGACCCCCTCCTCCGCGAGGCGCCCGATCAGACCGAGCGCGACGAGGTCGTTGAACGCCATGACGGCGCTCGCACCCGCCTCACGCACGGCTTCCCACGAGCGGTGCCCGTCGTCGAAGCCGCTACCCGTGGGAATCTCGATGATCTCGACCTCGGCGTGGGCAGCCCGGTACTCTTCGAGGCCGCGCTGTCGATCCTGGTTCGAACGCGACTGCTCAGGACCCGAGAGGAACGCGATGCGTGAATGCCCGAGACCGCGGAGATGGTCCGCGAGCGTCTGGATGCCGGCGGCATAGTCGACACGGGCGACGACAGCGTTCTCGCCCGTCGTGCGGTTGATCACGGCGGCCGGATGCACGCGCATCAGCAGCGCGAGCAGCTCGGGTCGTGTCATGCGCGGGGCGATGAGAACGAGCGCATCCGTGCGATGCCGGATATCGAGCGCGACCGCGGCTTCGCCCCGCGGTTCCTCGAGCGTGTCGGCGACGAGCACACGGTAACCGTCCGCGGCCGCCGCCCGGTGCACCCCTCGCAACACCTCGTGATACATCGGGTTCGACAGATCGGGAACGACCACGCCGATCGTCTCGCTCGCCCCCAGCGAGAGAGAACGCGCCGTCTGACTGGGGACGTAGCCGACCTCTTTGATGATGTCGCGCACGCGCTGCGCGATGTCTTCGTTGACGGTCGAGAAGCCGTTGATCACGCGAGAGACCGTCGCGTTGGAGACGCCGGCGAGCTCCGCGATGTCGGATATCCGCATCGGGCGCACGGGGTTCTTACGAATGCGCTTGTTCCCCATGCCGCTCCTCCTCGTGCACCTCGACGACATCGATTGCATCATGTCCAGGCAAGACACGATGCACGGCCCGCCGTCGGCGTGGCTTCCCAGAGTGGTCTCGAGGCCTCATCATATAAGGAAGAAACCGATTACTTGTCAGGAGCACCCATGCCTCATATCCTCGAGGTCGGCAACGACGCCGACTTCCTGCCGTCGCTCACTCTCGCGCTCGAAGACGAGTCGGCGACCGAGATCGTCCTGCACCCCGGCACCTACGTCGAGCGTGTCGTCGTCGCCCCGCGGCGAGCGCCGCTCCTCATTCGCTCGGCGACGGCAGACCCGGCCGATGTCGTCATCTCTTTCGGCCTTCGTCAGGGCGACCGCGATCGCACGGGTATGCCCTTCGTGCAGGATTGCGCGACGCTCACGATCGCCGCGGACGACGTGACGCTCCGCGGCATCACGGTCGAGAACACCTTCGACAAGCGGATCGATCCCGACCTCCCCGACCAGCAGGCGCTCGCTCTGCGGACCCTCGGGGACCGGATCCTCGTCGAGGACTGCCGGCTCCTCGGGCAGCAGGATACGGTCTTGCTCGACGCGCCCAGCTTCGCCGCCGTTCGCCGAGTACACCTGCGCGACTGCCTCATCACCGGCGACGTCGACTTCGTCTACGGCCGGGCGACGGCGCTCATCGAAGGCGGCGAGATCCGCAGCGTCGGAGACGGCTATGTCGCGGCCCCGTCGACAGCGATCGAGAACGAGCGCGGTTTCCTGTTCTGGGGCGTGCGGCTCACGAACGAGGGTCTGGAGCCGGGGTCGGTTCACCTCGGGCGCCCCTGGCACCCTGGCGGCAAGCCCGACGCGATCGGGCAGGCGATCTTCGCCCGATGCGATCTGGGCGAGCACATCTCGCGGGATCCGTGGAGCGAGATGGGCGGCTTCGCGTGGGAGGACGCCCGCCTCGCCGAGTTCGAGAACACCGGCCCCGGCGCGCACGGTACGGGTCCGCAGCTCGACGCGGCCCCGGATCCGACCGGCTGGCTGGCGGATCCGGAGCCCGCCGGCGAGCGGCGCGTGATCGTCATCTCGGACTCGACGGCGAGCCCCTATCCACCCGAGCGCGCCCCGCGCGCGGGCTGGGCGGAGCACCTGAGCGAGGCCACGGGCCTCGAGACGATCAATCGCGCAATCTCCGGCGCGAGCACGAAGAGCTTCATCGACGAGGGCTGGTGGGACCTCGCGCTCGCGGATCTCCGTGCCGGCGACATCCTCGCGATCGGCTTCGGGCACAACGACCCGAAGCCCGATCACCGCTTCGCGGATCCGTTCACGACTCACCCCGCGAACCTGCGGCGGTTCATCGTGGCCGCGCGATCGCGGGGCGCGACGCCCGTGTTGCTCACCCCGGTCGAGCGGCGTTCCTTCGAAGGCGGGCGCCTGCGCCCCTCGCACGGCGGCTACCCGCAGGCGGTACGCTCGCTCGCGCAGGAGGAGGGCGTCGCGCTGATCGATCTCGCACGTTCGTCGGCGGCACGCTGGCAGGAGCTCGGCGAGGACGGGACGCGAGAGCTGTTCATGTGGGTCGACCCGGGCGCCTATCCGTACTACCCCGACGGCGAGCGCGACGACACGCACTTCTCCCACGCGGGCGCCCGCGTCGTCGCGGAGCTGGTCGCGAACGGTCTGCGGGGGCTCGGGCTGATCGGCTGAATGTTCAGGGGGCGGACGCGCTCGTCGCGCGTCCGCCCCCCCCCTGAACACCAGGTCAGCCCACCAGCTCCCGGTAGGTCGCGAAGTAGTTCGCGCCGAGTAGCCGCTGCCCCTCCGCCGTGAGGTGGGTGGATCCGTCGTTGACGTGCCCGAGCGGCGGCGCGTCCGCGAAGCCGGTGTTCGGGATCCGCTCGGGGAGCCGCCGGAGCGCGTCGCACACGCCCTGGTGATCCGGGTAGGCACGGAGCCGCTCACGCGGGAGCTGGCCCGCGATGAAGGGGGCATCCGCGGCCTCGGGGATCCGCCGGCGCAGCTCCGTGACCACGAGGTCGAGATCGGCCGCGTAGTCGTCCTCACTCCGTCCGCCGTCGCTCTCGCCCTGGTGCCACAGCACGGCGGTGATGCGCGGGTCGCCGATCACCCCGACGCGCGGATCGTCGGCGGCATCGAGCACGGCGGAGATCTGCGCGATCGCCGCGTCGAAGAGGTTCGGGGTGCCCTCCTTCTCGAACCCCGGCAGCCACACGCCGGCATAGCTGCCGTGGCGGCGCATGCCGGTACCGCCCATCGTGATCGGAATGATGAGGATCCGGTCCTCGTCCGGCAGCGTCTCCACGAGGTGCGAGGCGAAGGGCCCCGCCGGTCCCATCCCGCCCGGCGGGTGCGCGCCGATCGGCGCGAGCGGCTCGCGCGCCGGCACGATGCGGCCCGCATCGGGACCGGATCCGGGAAAGGTGAGGATCCGCGGGTCGCGCGCATCGCGGCCGTCGGGCTCGAAATCGGTGTTGGACCCGTTGGCGTTCGACTGCCCGAGCAGCACGACGATGTGGGTCGTCATTTCATGCCCGTCGTCGCGATGCCGTTGACGAGATACTTCTGCCCGATGAAGAAGAACGCCACCACGGGCAGCAGCGAAACCACCGACATGGCGAACATCGGCCCCCACGAGCTCGAACCCGACGACGAGACGAACTCCTTCAGGGCGAGCGGCACCGTGAACAGCTTCGGATCCGTGAGATACAGCAGCGGCCCGAAGAAGTCGCCCCAGCTGGAGATCGCAGTGAAGATCGCCACCGTCGCCATGGCGGGGACGGTGAGCGGCATGATCACGCTCCAGTAGGTGCGGAAGGCTCCGGCACCGTCGATCTTCGCCGCGTCCTGCAGTTCCATCGGCAGGTTGCGCATGAACTGCACGAGCAGGAAGACGAAGAAGGCGTTGGTCGCGAAGAAAGCGGGCACCGTGAGCGGCAGGTAGGTGTTCAGCCACCCGAGCTGCGCGAAGATCACGTACTGCGGGATCAGCACGACCTGGCCGGGCAGCAGCATGGTGCCGAGCATCGCGGTGAAGAACACCTTCCGCCCACGGAAGCGAAGCCGGGCGAAAGCGTACGCCGCCATGGAGCACGAGAGCAGGTTGCCCACGACGTTGAAGAACGCGATGACGAGCGAGTTCCACAAGTACACGTGGAACGGCTGCGAGAGTGCGGTCCACCCCGTCGAGTAGTTGTCGACCTGCCAGATCGCGGGGATGAGACCGGTGTCGGAGAAGACATCGGTGCTCGGCTTGAACGACGCCGAGATCATCCACAGCAACGGGTAGAGCATGACGAGGCCGAGGCCGACAAGGATCACGTGGCGCGTGAAGCGGCTACGCGGGGTTCCGGAGAGCTCCTCCTCGTATCCGCCGAGGCGCAGCTTCTGCGCGGCTCCGCGCAGGCCGGTACGAATGAGCGAGGTGTCAGTCATCGTAGAAGACCCAATACTTGGAGACGAGGAAGTTCAGCGCGGTGAACGCCGCGATGACGACGAACATGACCCATGCCATCGCCGAGGCGTAGCCCATGTCGAAGCGCTGGAATCCCTGCTGGTAGAGGTAGAGGTTATAGAACAGGGTCGAGTCGGCTGGGCCTCCGGATCCTCCGCTGAACACGTAGCCCTGCGTGAACACCTGCAGGGAGCCGATCAGGCCGAGCACGAGGTTGAAGAACACCACGGGGCTCAGCAACGGCGCCGTGATGGAGCGGAACTGGCGCCACGCACCGGCCCCGTCGATCGATGCCGCCTCGTAGTAACTGCGGGGGATCTGCCGGAGGCCTGCGAGGAAGATCACCATGGATCCGCCGAACCCCCAGATGCTGAGGGTGATGAGCGTGACCATCGACCAGTCGGGGTCGGTCACCCAGCCCGGCCCCTCGATGCCGAAGACCGCGAGTGCCTTGTTGACGATGCCCTCGTATCCGAAGATCGCGCGCCACAGCATGACCACGGCAACGGATCCGCCGATCAAGGACGGCAGGTAGAACACCGAGCGGTAGATCGGAAGCCCTCGGACGCCGCGGTTGAGCAGCATGGCGACGCCGAGAGCTGCGACAAGCCCCAGCGGCACCGCGAACACGGTGTAGAGGAGAGTCACCTGAGCCGACTTGACGATCTTGGGGTCCTCGAACAGCCGGATGAAGTTCTCGAAGCCTGTGAAGTTCGGAACCTGAAGCAGGTTGTAGTCGGTGAAGGCGAGGTAGAGCGAAACACCGAACGGGATGACTGTGAAGAGCATGCCGATGAACCACGGCACGAGGAAGAGGTAGCCCGCGATACCGTCGTCATCGAGGCGCCGGCGTTTGCGGGTGCCCGTTACGGACGGAACAGGCACCGTCTCCTCGGCGGTCCGTTCGATGGCAGGAGCGACAGTGCTCATCGCCATCTCCTTTCTGGAACGGTGCGGGCGCCGGTGCGCCCGCACGGAGAGTTCAGCCCGCCTGCGCCAGAGCGTCGGCGGCCTGCGTCATGAAGTTCTTCGCAGCGTCCTCGGGGGATGTGCGTCCGAAGGTGACCTCGGTGGTGATGGTCGCGAGCAGGTCTGACACGACGCTCGCGCCGGCCGGCTCGAGGTAGAGCGGGTCATGCTCCTCGGCGCTGAGATCGGCGACGTACTCGACGAACTGCTGATCGGCAGAGCCGAGCGTTTCACCGAGTTCCTTTGCGACCTCGGTGTTGATGGGTACACCGAGGAACGCCTCGCGGCCCACGTAGGAGTCGACGTCGTTGGTGAGGAAGTCGATCAGCGAAGCCGCCTCTTCGGGGTGCGCGGATCCGGCCGCCGCGGCCCAGACGAGCACGGGCGTCACCGACATGCCGGGCCGTTCGCCCTCGGTCTCGCCGGGCAGGCGGACGAGAACGGCCTTGCCGTCCAGCACCTCGTCGTAGGACGAGAGCTGGTTCGCGGGGACCATCGTGGCGGCGATCTTGCCCGAGCCGAGCGGCGACTGCTCCGCGGAGAACGCGCCGGTGTCGTCGGCCAGCTCCGCCGGCGCGAAGACGCCGCTCTCGTTGTAGTCGACGACCTTCTCGAACCACGCCTGCATGGTCTTCTCGGAGACGGCGAGCTCACCGTCCTGCGTGTAGAGGTCTTCGCCCTGCTGACGCGCGAACGTCGTCACGATGGGCGGCCACCCCATGTTCAGCATGGATCCGTATACCTCGCCTCCCGACGCCTCGGTGATCGAGCGCGACCACTCGGCGAAGTCGTCCCACGTCCACGTCTTGTCGTCGGGCAGCGCGATGCCGTACTCGTCGAGGATCGCCGTGTTGACCGCGATCCCGACCGCGCCGGCGCCCGTCGGCACCGCATAGGTGTTGCCGTTCACGCGGTTCGCCTCGAGGAGGCTCTGATCCATGGCATCGAAGTCGATCTGCTCGGCGTAGTCGTCGAGATTCAGGAGGGCGTCGCGCGCCGTGTACTCGCCGAGGTTGCGGCCCACGAGGAACATGACGTCCGGCGGACTGCCGGCCGCGTACTTGGTGTTGAGCTTGTCGAAGTAGCTGCCGACGTCGGAGTACTCGAGGCTTACGGTGACCCCGGGGTTCTTCTCTTTGAAGACGTCGAAGGCGGCCTCGTAGTTCGCGGCCTCCTCGGCGTTGGCCCACGCCATGACGGTGAGCGTGACCTCGCCGTCGGCGTCGGTCCCGCCGCTTCCGGCGGGGTTGACGGCGCAGCCCGTGATCGCGGTCGCGGCGAGGGCGACCGACGACACCGCTGCGATGCGGATCGTGGTGGTGGTCTTCATTGACGTGTCCTGTCTTCTGGCGTTGTTGCCAGCAGTAAGTAACCGGTTACTCGCTAACCGTGGGCTCATCGTAACCCCAGGTTCGACCCCAGCGGAAGAGCTTCACCAAAATTCGAGTAACCGGTTACTCTGATGTGAAGCAGGGCCGATGCCCACGACGGAGAGGCATTCATGACCGACGGGATTCCCTTTGCGGACGACGCGCGACTGCGTTGGATCGAGCTGCCGGGCGCGGGAACGCCGGTGCTCTACCTGCACGGGCTCGGCTGCCACGGCGCCACGAGCTGGGCGGAGGCGGCGATCAGGCTCGGCCGCCCCGCGATCATCCTCGACCTCCCTGGACACGGCCGCTCCGACGCACCCGCAGGATTCGGCTACACGCTCCCCGAGCTCGCCGACGCGGTCGCCACCGCGATCCGCGGCATCGGCGGCCCGCTCGACGTCGTGGGCCACAGCCTGGGCGGATCCGTCACCGTGGTGCTCGCGCACCGGCATCCGGACCTCGTGCGCCGGGCGGTGCTGGTCGAACCGGCGATCGATATCCACCCCAGCACCCCGGGCGACATTGCCTCGACCCCGGAGGAAACTCTTGCCTCCGGGGGCTGGCGGGAGCTACTATCCCGCGAGGTGCCGTGGCGCCGGGCCGAGGTGAAGCTGACGGATCCTGTGGCGCTCGTGCGGTGCGCCCGCGCGCTCGGCGACGAGCACGCGGCACGGCTGCATGACCAGCTCTCGGCGATGCCCGTGCGGACGACGCTCGTGCGCGGGGACCTGCGTGAATACGCCGACCTCCACGAGATCACGGGCGGCGGCGTGCGCGACATCCGGGTGACGAACGCGCAGCACTTCGTCATGAACGACCGGCCGGAGGCCTTCGCCGAGATCGTGCGGGAAGCACTCGCGGAGTGACGCCTCCCTCGACGGCCTCATCCGCCGCCCAGAGAGAGGAGTGAACAATTGTTCACTCCTCTCGCCACTCCTCCCGGAACCGCAGCAGCACCTTGCTCGACACGGTCGGATCGGCGGCGAGTGCGAACGCCTCCGCGGCGGCCGTCCAGGACCGCACGTGGCTGATCACCGGTTCGATGCGCAGCTCTCCGTCTGCGAGCGCGCGGATGACCTCGTCGATCTCATCGTTGAACCGGAACGATCCACGCAGGTCGAGTTCGCGAGCGATCGCGAGCGAGATCTGCACGGGCTGCGGTCCGCTCGGCAACAGTCCCACCATGACGACGGAGCCACCGCGCGCGGCACCGCGGATCGCTGTGTCGAGCCCGCGGTGGCTTCCCGAGGACTCCACCACAACGTCGGCGTCGATTGCGACGATCTCGGCATCGCCGGGCTGCTTCAGTACCGTGTCGGCGCCGAGCTGACGTGCGATCCCGAGCGGGCGATCGTGCAGGTCGACCGCCGTGATGTGCGAAGCGCCGCGTGCCTTGAGCACCGCAACGGCGAGCAGGCCGATCGGGCCGCAACCGACGACGAGGGCCGATCGCCCCGCGACGTCGCCGACACGCGAAACGGCGTGCCATGCCACGCTCGCGGGCTCGATGAGGGCGGCCTCCCGCAAGTCCGTCCCGTCGGGGAGCGCCCGCAGCATTGTCGCGGGCAGCGCGACACGGTGGGCGAAGGCGCCATCGCGGTGCGGGAAACGCGCGGCGGATCCGAGATAGCCACCGCCCGCGATGTTCGGGCGGTCGACCGGGTGGCGGACATACTCCGTGGCCGGAGTCGCGGGGTGCACGGCGACGCGCGTTCCCGCGGCGGGCCCCGTACCGTCGGACGCGGCACGGGCGACGATGCCGACGACCTCGTGCCCAAGGATCATGGGTGCACGCAGCAGTGACTCACCGGCGGCACCGTGCTGCCAGTAGTGCAGGTCGGAGCCGCAGATACCGCCGTAGACGATGTCGATGACGGCCTCGTCGGGCGCTGGCTGCGGATCCGCGATCTTGTCGATGCGCAGGTCCCCAGCCGCGTGGATAACGATCGCGTGCGGGGTCGTCGACATCACACCACCGCCGTCATTCCGCCGTCGATGAAGACGACCTGACCGGATACGAAGCTCGCAGCCGCCGAAGCCAGCCAGACGACCGCTCCCCCGATGTCCTCGGGCTCACCCCAGCGCCCGACCGGCGTTCGACCCAGCACCCAGGAGTTGAACTCCTCGTCGTCGACGAGCGCCTGCGTCAGCTCGGTCCGGATGTACCCGGGCGCGACACCGTTGACACGCACGCCCTGACCGGCCCATTCCGCCGTCATCGCGCGAGTGAGGTTGCGCAGACCGCCCTTCGCGGCCGTGTATGCGGCGATCGTGGGGCGCGCCAGCTCGGTCTGCACCGAGCAGATGTTCACGATTGCGCCGTCACCGCGCGCGATCATCTGCCGCGCCGCGGTACGCCCCACGAGGAAGGCGCTCGTGAGGTTCGTCCGGATCACCCGATCCCAGTCCTCGACGGCCACGTCGAGCAGCGGCTCGCGGTGCTGAACGCCGGCGTTGTTCACGAGGATGTCGAGTGGACCGGCCGCCTCGATGGCGTCGATCCCGTCGATCACGGAGGCCTCGTCGGTGACGTCGAAGGCGGCGGCGCTGACCGCATCGGCACCGAACTCGCGGGCGAGAGCGTCTGCGGTCGCCTCGGCGCCCGCCGCGGTGCGCCCGTGGATGACGACGTGTGCGCCGGCCTCGAGCAGGGAGCGTGCGACCGCGAGCCCGATGCCGCGGCTGGAGCCGGTGACGAGCGCTCGGCGGCCCGTCAGGTCGAAAGGATGTGTCATTGTCCGTCCCATCGTTCGATCAGTAGAACTCAACGGTATCGACGAGGTTTGTCATCGGGGCCCCATCGAGCAGGAGACCGGCATTGCGGGCGAACAGTTCGGCGATACGCCGTTCCTCACCCGCCGTGAGAGCCGCGGTGTGCGGGCTCACGAGCACCCGCGGGTGCGCCCAGAGCGGACTCTCGTCCGGGAGCGGTTCGACCTCGAACACGTCGAGCGCGGCGAAGCCCACGGCGCCGTCGTCGAGCGCGGCGACCAACGCTGCTTCATCGATCACGGTGCCGCGGCCGACGTTCACGACGGTCGCCCCGCGGCGCAGGCCGGCGAGGAAGCCCGCGTCGATCATGTGGTGGGTCGCGTCCGTTCCGGGGAGGGTCGTCACGACCGCATCGACGTCGCCGAGAACCTCGGCCACGTCGCTCGGATGCACGGTGCGGGCCACGCCGGGCGCCCCCGCGCCGGAGCGGGAGGTACCGATCACGCTCATCCCGAGCGCCGAGAGTTTCGCGGCCACCGCTCGGCCGATACCGCCCAGGCCGAGCACAAGCACCGTCTGGTCCGAGAGCTGCGGCATCATCCATCGGCCACTCCACACACGGCCCCGCTGCTGCTCGAGAAGGCGCGGAAGGTGCTTCGCACCGGCGAGCACGCCGAACACGGCGAACTCGGCGAGAGCATCCCCGTGCACGCCTGCGGACGTCGTGAAGGCGACGCGATCCAACTCCTCGACGGAGAGGTCCGCGGCACGCACCTGCCCGCCCCCGCCTGCCGCCATCGTGTGCACCCAGCGCAGCCGAGGATTCGCGCGAACGGCGCGGGCGAGAGCCGCGGGATCGACGTCGGGGATCCCGTAGAGCGCATCGGCGGTGTCGATCGCCGCTTCGTATGCCGCTTGCTGTTCCGCGTCTCGTTCGAACGCCGGGTCCCCCGCGAAGTCGGCGGGATGACGCATTGGTGGGAGGAGGCTCTGGTCGACGACGAGGTCGATGCGGGGTTCACGCGCGACGATCAGCTCGGCCAGCTCCGGATCGAGCGGTGCCGCGACGACGACGCGCAGCCGCTCGCTCATCGCAGTGCCCCGACCGCGTCGGCGATGGCGTCGATCGCCGAGCGGATGGTCTCGAGGTCGGTCGCGAAGGAGATCCGGAAGAAGGGCGACTGCCCGTATGCCGAGCCTTGGATGACAGCGACACCGGCGTGGTCGAGCAGGTACAGCGTGACGTCCTGATCGTCCGCCAGGGTGTGCCCCTCTTCCGTGCGCTTGCCGACGAGCCCCGCGCAATCGACGTAGACGTAGAAGGCACCGTCCGGAACCAGCGGGCTGAGCCCCTCGATCGCGGAGAGCCCAGCGACGGCCGCGTCGCGGCGCTCGGCATAGACCGGAACGGTCTCGGCGATGAAGTCCTGCGGCCCGCTCAGCGCCGCCGCTGCGGCGGCCTGACTGATCGAGGACGGGCACGACGAGGTCTGCGATTGCAGCGTGTTGATCGCACGGATGAGCGCAGGGTCCCCGGCGGCGTATCCGAGGCGCCAGCCGGTCATCGCGTACGACTTCGACACTCCCGACACGACGAGCACGCGATGGCGGAGGTCGGGCGCGACGGCGGCGAGGCTCTGCGCCGGAGAACCGGTGTATGAGATCTCACTGTAGATCTCGTCCGACAGCACCGATACCCGCGGATGCCGGCGGAGCACCGTAGCGAGCGCGGAGAGCTCGTCGGCGGAGTACACGGCACCGCTCGGGTTTCCGGGGCTGTTGAGGATCAGCCAGGCGGTGCGCTCGCCGATGGCGGCCTCGAGAGCATCGGCGGTGAGCTTGTATCCGGTATCGGCGCTGGTCGGAACGATGATGGGCGTGCCCTCGTTCGCGCGCACTATGTCGGGGTACGAGACCCAGTACGGGGCGGGAACGAGAACCTCGTCGCCGGCGTCGACCGTCGCCATCAGCGCGAGGAAGATGACCTGCTTGCCGCCCCCGCCGACCGTGATCTCCGCGTCCGAATATTCGATTCCGTGGGTACGGAGGAGGGATCCTCGGATCGCGTCGCGCAATTGCGGCGTTCCGTTGACGGGCGTGTACTTCGTCTCGCCGGCCTGGATCGCGGCGACTGCGGCCTGCTTGATGTGCGCGGGGGTATCGAAGTCGGGCTCGCCGACCGTGAGGTCGAGGATCCGGCGACCCTCTGCCTTCAGCTCGCGCACCCGCGCGGCGGCAGCCGTGCTCGGCGAGGGCTTGATGCGCCCGATGCGCCCGGCGGCGCGGAACGACGATGCCAGGCTCTCCATCACGCGGCCTCCTCGATGTCGGTCGTGAGCCCCTTGGCCGCGAGGACGTCGACGAGGTTGCACAGGTCGATCGTCGTGCCGCCGGCCTTGTACTTCTCGATCAGCTCGGCCTCGTTGGCGTCCCGGGCGGCGGAGAGCTCGGCCACCTCGCGGGCTTCCTCGCGGCGGACCACGACGACTCCATCAGCGTCTCCCTTGACGATGTCCCCGGGTCGGATGAGCTCGCCGCCGAAGACCACGGGCTGGTTGAGCGCGCCGAGCGTCTCCTTGACCGTGCCCTTGATCGAGACGCTGCCTGAGAAGACCGGCAGCCCCAGTTCGCGCAGCTCGCGCGTGTCTCGCACACCGGCGTCGGTGACGAGGGCCGCGATGCCCTTCGCCTTGCAGGCGTTGCCGAGCACATCGCCGAACATGCCGGCTTCGCTGAGTTCGCCGGCCGACACGATGAGCACATCGCCGGGCTGCGCGTAGTGGATCGCGACCTGCAGCATCAGGTTGTCGCGGGGAGCGCAGACGACCGTGAACGCGGATCCGACGAACGAGCTTTCGGGGTCGATCGGCTTGATGCGCGAGGCGACGGCGCCCCGGCGCCCCTGCGCCTCGTGGATGGTGGCCGCGGTGAACTCGCCGAGTCGTGCGACGTCGGCGGCGTCTGCGCGCTCGATCTTGGTGGTGACGTGAACCATGAGGGTGTTCCTTACTCTGCAGCCTTGTCGCGGCGGTCGAAGGTGAGACCGCCGGGAACCTGGAAGGTGGGCATGAGCTCGATGAGCCCGACATTGACGTGGGAGGGCGTATCGACGGCGTACTCGATCGCGGCGATGACGTCGTCGACCGTCAGCGATTCGTAGCCCTCGAAGTAGGTGGCCCAGGCCTCCGCCTCGGTCTCGGGCGTGCGCCCGACGTTGCGCGAGAAGATCTCGGTCTCGATGCGGCCCGGGCTGAGCTCGGTCACGCGCACGCGCTTGCCCAGTGCGTCGTTGCGCAACTGGCGCGACAGCTGATGCACGGCCGCCTTCGTCGCGTGATAGCCCGTGTGTCCGAAGAAGTTGTAGTGACCGGCGATCGACGAGATGTTGAGCACGTGACCGCGGTCGCGCTCGACCATGCCCGGGTAGAGCAGGCGGAGGATGTGCATGACGGCGCCGAGGTTGACCTCGATGAGGTCGTCGATGTCGTCGGCCGTCGCGGTCAGGATGTTGCCCTGGCGGCCGACGCCTGCGCTGTTGAGCACGATGTCGGCTTCGACGCCCTCGAGTGCACGGGTGAGCGCTGCGGTGTCACGGACGTTGAGCGCGTGGGTGATCGCGCCCTTCTCGGCCAGCACGGCGAGCCGCTCCTCGTCGCGGGCGATCGCGTGAACGGTCAACCCCTTCTCGAGGAACAGGTCGACGGCGCCGCGGCCGACGCCGCTCGTCGCACCGGTGACGACGGCGACTCGGTAGTCAGAAAAGGTCATGACAGGGTCCTTCCGAAAGAGGTGGGGAACGCGTCCAGCGCGGTGAAAACCGACTGGACGCGAAGACGAAGGGCATCGAGTGCGGCGCGCTCGGCGCGGGCCCGCTCGGCTGCGTAGGCTTCCGACACGCGTCGGAACCGCAGGGTCTGGCCGGGGCGCGCCTGGGCCAGCACGTCGAGTGACGCCGTCGTCACAACGGCGAGCACGGGATACCCCGCGGTGACGCCGCGGCCGCGGTGCAGAACCAGCAGCTCCGTGCCCGGCGGCACCTCGACCGCTCCGACCGGCACCCCGCGCGAAAGCACCTCGCCCTGCACCTGCCGCTCGGGCAGAACGCCCGTCATGCGGAGGCCGATGTGGTTGCTCGTCGGCGACACGACATAGGGCTCGCCGTATAGGCGCGCGGCCGTGTTCGCGAAGTCGGCGATGTCGGGCCCGTCGGTCGCGTCGACCGTCGTGGCATCCGGACGCGGGGGCACGTTCAGGCGATACAGCTCTGCGCCGAAGTGCTCGTTGACGATCGGGGGCGTGGCGCGTCCCAGCGGGATTCGCTGGCCCGCGACCAACCGGCCACCGAAGCCGAGCACGGAATCGGGTGCGCAGCTGCCGAGCAAGCGCGGCACGTCGAGGGATCCGCGGATGGCGAGATATGCGCGCAGCCCGCCCGTGATCCGCCGGATCTCGATCGTCTCGCCCGCCCGCACCGATACCGGCTGCTCGTTCGGGCGCCGGGTGCCGCCGACAAGGAGGCTCGCCTCGGCGCCCGCCAGCGCGATGAGGATGTCGGTGTCGGCAACGAACTCGACGTCCATCGCCATGATCTCAAGCAGCGGAGCGCCGTCGGGATTGCCCGTCAGGATGTTGGCGATCCGCGCCGAACGCTGGTCGAGCGCGCCGCCCACGGGCACGCCGTACCGTGGCCCGCGCGTGCGGCCGAGATCCGTGACCTGCGTCGATCCCGCTTCGATGACGGTGAGGAAGCCGGCGCTCACGCGGCCACCATCCGCGTGCCGAGGAGCGCGTCGTACTCGTCGCGTTCGATCGCGTGGAAACGGATCAGGTCGCCCGGCTCGTACGGCACGAACGGCTCGGCGTCGAGGTCGAGCAGGACGAGCGGTGTGCGGCCGATCAGCGGCCATCCGCCGGGAGCCGCAGCGGGCGTAATGGTGGCCTGACGCCCCGCGACCGAGACCACGCCCTGCGGCACGCTCGCGCGCGGGCTCGACAGGCGAGGAACAGGTGCGGGAAACGCCGGGCCGTCGAGCATTGGGGATCCGCCCGGCGCGCCCAGGCAGCGCACGACGTAGGTGGGTTCGCTGTGCAGGCGCACGATCTCCGTGGGCCTCAGCCCCTGGGCCTCCGCGATCATGGCGAGGTCGAGTTCGCCGTCGAGGTCGTAAAGAACGGGCACGTCGAACAGGCGGTGCGTCTCGGTAAGCGGGCGGCCGACGTCGATCCGTTCGAGCACGCTCTCGACGTAGGAGCGCACGCGCTCGAGGGAGGCCTCAACCGGGTCGATCTCGATGAGCGCGGCGTCGTAGGTCGGAATCACGCACGCGATGCCCGGCACCCGCGCGTCGTCGATGAAGCGCGCAAGGTGATGCACGAGCCGCCAGCCGGCTTCCCGGTCGGCGAGAGTGCTCGATACTCGCAGCGCGGCATTGCCGCTGACGGCGATCGTGGCGGACATCGGGACGCTCATGACAACCAGTCGGCCAGGGGCGCGATCTCGACGCCTTCGGCCTCGAGGCCAGCTCGGATCTGCTTCGCGAGAGCGACGGCGCCCGCGGTGTCGCCGTGCACGAGGACGGTGTCGCACGCGACGGGGATCTGTACGCCGTTTCGGCTCTCGATCACGCCGTCGACGACCATGCGCACGGTTCGTCGGCGGATCTCGTCGGCGTCATGGATCACCGCGCCCGGCTCGGTGCGGCGGACGAGCGTGCCGTCGTCCTCATACGCGCGATCGGCGATGCCGACGATGCCGACGCGCAGCCCCGCGGCTCGTGCCGCGTCGGCGAGTTCGCCGTCCTGCGCGAGCACGATCAGCTCGGGGTTGACCCTGCGCGCCGCCTCCGCGACCGCGGCAGCGTAGTCCTCGCGCACCGCGACGAGGTTGCCGAGGCGGCCGTGCGGGGCGAGGTGTGTGACGGCGGATCCGTGAAACGCGGCGATCGCCTGGAGCGCACCGAGCTGGTAGAGCACGTCGGTGCGCACCTCCTCGGCCGTCAGCCCCATGTCGCGACGCCCGAAGCCCTGCCGGTCGGGAAACGACGGGTGAGCGCCGACGCCGACGCCGCGCGCGATGCACTCGCGCACGGTCTGATCCATGATCTGCGGGTCACCCGCGTGAAAACCGCAGGCGATGTTCGCGGAGCTGAGCACGTCGAGCAGTGCGGCGTCGTCGCCCATCCGCCACGGTCCGAATCCCTCACCGAGATCGGCAACGAGATCGATCTTCCTACCCATGTTCGCCTCCGCTCTGAGCGCTTGTGCTGTCGTCACGAGAGTAGATCGATGGCACTTGATGGTGCAGGATCATGCCAATCTTGTGCCAGATTTCCCTTGCAATTGGGTTTATTACGGCGTTGCACCTCGATAACATGGCAAAATCCGTGCACTAGATCGTGTTGATGTCGAGGTGCCGCAGAGATGAGGAGAACTCGGATGTCGATTCCGGAACGCAGGGTCCAGCGACGGGTGACGCTGACCGAGATCGCGGAGGCCTGCGGCATCGCGCCGTCGACGGTCTCGCGTGCATTCTCGAACCCGAACCGCGTGAGCCCCGCGATGTACCAGCGCATCACGAGCAAGGCGCAGGAGATGGGCTATTCCTCCGCGCTCCTGCCCGTGCGCGACGACCGCCTCGCTCGCGGCACGATCGCCCTCGTGCTCCCGAACCTCACCAATCCGTTCAACCTCGACGTGATCCGCGGTGCGCAGGCGCAGATCCGCGCGGCGAGCTATCTGCACCTGATCGTCAGCACCGACGAATCGCTCGCCATGGAAGAACAGTGGCTGAGAGAGATGGCCCGCACGGTCGACGGCATCGTGGTCTCGTCGCCCCGCGTCGACGACGACATCCTGAGGTCGATCACGCAGACCGTGCCGACGGTCGTCATCAACCGTGAGGCGCCCGGACTCTCGGGTGTCGTCATCGACACCCCCGAGGGTCTCGCCCAGTCGCTGAACTACCTGCACTCGCTCGGACATCGCCGAATCGCCTACGTCCACGGCCCCCACGGATCCTGGACCGACCGGGCGCGCTTCGCCGCACTCTCGGAGGCCGCCGATTCCCTCGAGGTCGATCTCATTCCCGTCGGCCGCTACCAGGTGACGCTCGCGAACGGCGCCGCGGCCGCTGACGCCGTCGCCCTGACCCGCGCGACCGCGTGCATCTTCTTCAACGACGTTCTGGCGATCGGTGCGCTCGACAGGTTCCGGCAGCTCGGCATCTCGGTGCCGGATGATCTGAGCGTTGTCGGGTGCGATGACATCTTCGGCACCTCGTTCTCGGGCCCACCGCTCACGACCGTGACGTCGCCAGGCGAGAGCGCCGCCCGCGCCGCGGTCGACATGCTCATCGGCAGGTTCTCGACACGCGACAAGACCGACCGTATCGACCACATCTCGGCGCACCTCACGGTGAGGTCATCGACGGCGCCGGTGAAGGGGTGACCCCGGCGGTTCCCTTCCGACGGAGATGAGCCCTATCTTCGGAGCAGATCATCATTCCGCTCCTGAGATAGGGCTCATCTCCTGACTTATGGATCCCGGGGCTCGGGCGAGCGACCCGAGTCCGCCGACTACCGCGTCGGCAGCACGATCGATGCCGTCACCGCGGCCTTCTCGCGATCACTCTGCTGCAGGTCGTCGATCTCGTCCATCGTGTGGTTCTTCGTTTCCTTCGCCGTCATCGCGGAGAACGCGGCGACCAGCATGAGGGCGATCGCAAGCATAGACGGGCCGATCCAACTCGTCAGCTCGGCGCCGGCGAGCGCCGTCGAGGCGACGGGGCCGATGGCGCCGGCGATCGCGAAACCAATCTGCGTCCCGACCGCGAGGCCCGAGACGCGAACGCGGTGCGGGAACATCTCGGCGAAGAACGACGGCCAGGCGGCGTTCGCGGTCGAGTAGAAGAGGCCGTTGCACACGATGCCGAGCGTGAAGATCAGCGCCCAGTTGCCGGTCGTGATCGACCAGAGGTACGGAATCGTCGTGAGCCCCGCGCCGACGACGCCGATGAGGAATACGGTGCGGCGGCCGATCATGTCGGCCAGCAGGCCGGCGAGGGGCGTATAGGCCAGCGCAAGAAGGCTCGCGAGCACCGGAACCCACAGCATCGTCGGTCGGTCGAGGCCGTATCCGGTTGTCGCGAAGGCCACCGAGAAGGTGGCGAACAAGTAGCTGATTCCGGCGACGAGGGCGCACGCCGCGACGCGCAGGATCGCGAGCCGGTGGAAGCGCAGCGTCTGCGTCATCGGCGCCATCTGAACCTTGATCGCCTGCGTCTCGATGAACGTCGGCGTCTCTTCGAGCGTGCGGCGGATGATGTACGCCACCACGACAACGACGGCGGACAGCCAGAATGGCACGCGCCAACCCCAGCTGAACAGCTGATCCTGCGGGAGCGCGGCGAAGGGGATGAACACGGCCGTTGCGAGGAGACCACCGGCCGCCGATCCGCTCGTCGTGAAGCTCGTTGTGAAGGCGCGACGATGCTCCGGCGCATGCTCGAGGCTCATCGTGATCGCGCTCGCCTGCTCGCCGGAGACCGACAGGCCCTGGATGATGCGGATGGCGACGAGCAGAATGGGCGCGAGCACCCCGACCTGGTCATAGGTCGGCAGGCAGCCGATGATGAACGTGCAGATGCCGATGCCGAAAAGCGTGAGCATCATCACGGCCTTGCGGCCATAGCGGTCGCCGATCGGGCCGAGGACGAAGGCACCGAGCGGACGAACGACGTAACCCACGGCGAGAGTCGCCATGCTGAGAAGCACGCGGATACCGGCGGGGAGCTCCTCCGGGAAGAACAGCTCGTTGAGGACGAGCGCCGACGCCGTTCCATAGACGGCGAAGTCGTAGTACTCGAGCGTTGTGCCCGCCCACGAGGCGATCGCCGCCTTCGCGGGTGTCTTCCGTGGGGTTGCAGATATCGTCATGGCGCCTCCATTGGCGGGTCGTCCGGCGGCGTGGTTCGGGGAGCGAGAAGCCGCCCGCCGCCTGAATCGAAACTGTAAGAATCCGGTCGGTACGACGGCAAGCATCGTGCCACTTTTGTGCCATGTGCGACGAGTGAACCCTTAGAGATTCTAGGATCCTGCGGCAGGAAGATGAAGTTTCATGCCATGATGATTGCCATCTTGCCGTGGATGACGAGCTGGGCTCGTACCGTCGCCGCCTCGATCCACGGTCATGACAACTTCATAGACTGCGTGAATGTCCCGGTTATGAGCGGCTGGTTCGCTGGTTCTCATGACCCTCTCCCCATCCTCACGTAAACGTTTCTTGTCGTCTGTCCGCGCGCCCCGAGCGGCCGCCGTGACCGCCGGTCTCGCGGCCGTCGCCCTCGTTACGGCCGGATGCACCACCGCAGGGCAGCCGGCGACCGCCTCCGAGAGCACCTCGGCCTTCTTCAACACCGACGACGTGCACGCCATCTCGGTCGAGTTCGACGACGATGACTACCAGGCGATGCTCGACGCCTACTCCGAGAGCGGAGACAAGGACTGGATCAGCGCGACCGTCACGATCGACGGCGAAACCTTCGAGAACGTCGGCCTGCGCCTCAAGGGCAACTCGAGCCTGCGCGGCATCGGGGGAACGACGGGCGGCCAGGGAGCTCCCGCCGCCGACGACGCGGCCTCGGGCGATGACGCGGCGACGGAAGACGGCGCGACAACCCAAGACACCGCGACGGAAGACACCACAGGCGACGACACCGCCTCCGAAGACGACACAGCAGAAGCCCCGGCCACCGAAACCACAGCCCCGGAGGAGCCGACGTTCGACGAAGGCGATGGCGACGGATCCGCCGACGACCCGGCCTCGCTGCCCTGGCTGATCCGGCTTAACAAGTACGTCGACGGCCAGTCGTATGCGGGACGATCGGACTTCGTCGTGCGCGGCAACAACACCGAGTCGTCGCTCAACGAGGCCCTCGCGCTGTACGTGCTCGACACGGCCGACGTCGCGGCGGAGGAATCGGCATACGTGCGCCTCAGCGTGAACGGCGGGGACGAGCGCCTTCGCCTCGTGATCGATCTGCCCGACGACGATGCCTGGAACGAGGATGAGTTCGGCGGCACCGGGATCACCTATAAGGCCGACGCGTCGGGCGATTATTCCTACCGCGGCGACGACTACACCGAGTACACCGACGTCTTCGACGTCAAGTACGACGCCGACGAACTCTCCGAAGAAGAGGAGTACGCGCCCCTCATCCAGTTCCTCGATTTCATCAACAACTCGACCGACGAGGAGTTCGCCGAGCAGCTGTCCGACTACCTCGACGTCGACTCGTTCGCGGACTATCTCGCGGTGCAGGATCTCGTCGCCAACACCGATGACATCGACGGCCCCGGCAACAATTCCTACCTCCACTACGACCCCGATACCGGCCTCATGACGGTCGTCGCGTGGGACCAGAACCTGTCGTACGGCGGCTTCGGCGGGGGCGGGGGCTTCGCCCCCGGTGGTGGCGGCGACATGGGCCGGCAGGGCGGAGGCATGCCGGAGATGCCTGAGGGCATGGAGTTCCCGGACGGCACTGAGCTGCCCGACGGCATGGAGTTCCCCGAGGGGTTCGAGATGCCGGAGGGCATGGAGTTCCCGGAAGACGGCGAGATGCCAGGCGGACAGCGCGGAGGCGCGCCGTCCGACGGCGCTTCCGACGGCGCGGGGCAGGCAGCGCAAGGCGGCGGTATGCCGGGTGGAGGAATGTTCGGCGGCGACAACACGCTGGTCACGCGCTTCCTCGAGAACGACGACTTCACACAGCTCTACGACGACTCGCTCGCCGACCTCACCGAGTCGATCTACGACAGCGGCGACGCGCAGGCGTACCTCGACGAGCTCGTGGCCCTGCTCTCCGAACAGGCGAGCGACCTGATCGACGCCGACACGCTCCAGAGCGAGGCCGACTCGATCTCGCAGACCCTCTCGGGCGACGCCGCGGCTCCCGGAGCCCCTGGCACGGAAACCACCGAGACGCCCGAGGCCGACGAGTCCTAACCCGTGCGGTGGCGCGGGTCTCCCCCGCCCGCGCCACCGTTCGTCTACCCCGCGGCCTCGTACGTGGCGGACCGCGTGACGGTCGCGTCGCCGCCCGTCACGGTGACGGTGACCTCGCCCGCGGGGATCTCCGTCAGGCGCGAGTTGACCGACACGCTCGCCGTGTCGCCCGGCTGAACGCCCGCGAAGGTCTTGGATCCGTAGGCCGTGTCGACCACGAGATCCACGGCGATGGTGGCGTCGTTCGCGACGCGTACCGAGACGTACTGCTTGCCCGCGACCGTGCGCGTGGCGGCCTCGACCGTGACGTTGAGCCCCGGATCCTCGGGGCCGCCGAGCGCGTCAAGCGCTGCCTCCAGCGTTCCCGCCGCCTCGGCGAACTGCTCGTAGCTCGCGTCGGATCCGATGGTGCGGGCCGCGTCGAGCGCCGCGTTCACGGCCGCGACGTCGTCGGCGGCGTGCGCATCCGGGTCCACGGCCTCGGCCCGCGCGATGAGGAGCGGCAGTTGACGGGCAGGCCGCCACTCGAGCTGAGCGGTTGCGAGGTCGAGCACCCGCTGGGCCTCGTCGGCCCGCTCCTGCGTGACGTCGCCCGCCGCGGCGACGGTGGCCGCCCGATCGAGCGCCGCGACGAAGACGGCGAAGTCGAACGAGACGTAGCGATTCTCCTCGGCGCGCAGCGGATCCGCGGCGGCGATGGCGGCGTTCAGCGCCGTCAGATCCACCTCACCCGCGGGCGCCGGATCCGGACCGAACTCGAACCACTGCAGGTTCGAGACATAGGCGTACTCCTGCCCCTCGACGGCGTCGGCACGCATGACGACGATGAGGGTGTGATCACCTGACATCTGCTGGTCGAGCGCGGCCGTCGTCTCGACGTACCGGTCCCAGCCTCCGGTTTTCGGCAGCTCCACGGATCCGATCCGCGACGCGTCACTCACCTCGTCGAGGTAGAACTCGAGTCGACGGTTGTCGCCCACACGCTCGTCGCGCGTCGACGTGCTGACGGTCACGTGTGTGAGCGGCTCGGATCCGAATTGGCGGTCGCGGTACTCGAGCGTTCCGCCGTTCCACGTGCCGCCGACGTTTCCGGCGGGGGCGTCGCCGCCCTCCTTCTTCAGGCCGCCGCCGTTGTCGGCGTCGTAGGTCTCAGCCTCCACCCGCACGCGGAGCGAGACGGCCTCGATCTCGAGCGCGCCCGCTGTGCGCTCGAGCGTCACGAACGCCGAGCGCAGCTCATCATCGGTCGCAGCGGCGTTCGCGAGAACCTCGCCGGCGGATCCGCGAGCTGCGTCGAACGCATCGAAGGAGGCGGCCGAGTACGAGCCCCGTACGACGAGCGCCGCCTCGGCGGCGAGCACCTCGAGCTGCTGGCGCCATCGCTGGTCGCGCTCGATGACGAACGAGCCGAGCCCGGAGATGCCGTCGCCGCGCACGGTCGTGGCCACCGCGCCGTCGAAGGCCCCGTCGGTGAAGTTCAGCGCGAAGGACGCGCGCCGGGCGTCTCCGATGCTCCCGCCGAGGCTCAGCGCGACGGTCGACGCGTCCTGCACGATCGCGGATGCCGAGACCGTCTCCGGCAGACCCGCGAGCGCCAGCGCGCCGTCGGCGATGAGGTCGCGGCCCGCGGCGCCCGCGAAGCCCGCTCCTCTCACGGTGAGCGTCACCGAGGCGTCGAGCGCACCGTCGTCCGCGGCCTTCAGCCGCGTCACATCGGCCGTGACCGCAGCGTCTTCGAAGCTCACCTTCAGGGCGAACTCGCGCGTGCCGTTCGACGGCTTGCGCGAGAACGCGGCGTCCGAGATCGTCAGTGCGAGATCGTCGATGCTGTCGAGTGGGGCCGCCGCCTCGGCGGTGCCTGTGAGCTCGAGCGCCACGGTCCGTGACCCGGTGCGGGTTGCGACGAGGCTGAGGCCTGAGGGGAGGTTCTCGGCCCGCATCGCGGCCGAGAGATCGTCTCCATCCGATCCGGCGAACGTGCCGTTCGCGATCCGCAGCTCGATGCTGTTTCCGATCGTGCCGTCGCCCGCGTCCGCCTCGCGGAACTCGCGTGACGACACCGAGATCGCGCTGATCGGGTCGTACACCGAGCTCGGTAGCTCGTCGCTCAGCGACGACGAGGCGACCGAGTCGGCGGCCCAGTCCGACGGATCCTTGCCCATCGCGAAGGCGAGCTCGCCGCCCGCGGTGAGCTGATCGTACGTGACCCACGTGCGGTCGAACGGTTGGCCGTTCAGCGTCGCCGACTGCACGTAGAACGCATCGGGCGACACCCCGTCGGCCGAGATGTCGAGCGTACGGCCCGTCGGGTAGCTGATCCGCACGTTTTCGAAGAACGGCGTGCCGATCTGGTATTCGTCAGATCCGGCCAGCACCGGGAACAGGCCGAGCGCCGCCGACACGAAGGTCGACGACATCGTGCCCGTGTCGTTGTCCATCGTGGGCAGGAACCCCTGCGGGGTGTTCGTGAACACCTTGGTCTTGATCGGCGGGGTGAACTCGCCGCCGCCTGAGGGGTACTCGTGCGTGGATCCGGTGGCGATGTAGCGGTTCCAGGTCGGCTTCGTGTAGATGCTGCGCACCCAGTACTGAGTCTTCGAGGGGGCGCCGACGTAGTTGAACAGGTACGGCGCCTGCAGGTCGATCTCGTTGGCGTTCGAGTGCAGCATCCGTGTGCCGTCATCCGGTGCCTGCTCGCCGAACAGGAAGCTCAGCGCGCTTCGCGCCGTCTCCTCGCCGCCCATCTTCTCGACCAGGCCGCCCATGTCGGGGGCGGCGTACCAGTGATACTGCCAAAGCGTGCCCTGGTAGACGTTGCCGGCCTCGAACCGCTCCGGATCCGCGGAGATCCAGGATCCGTTCGCGTCCTTCGGGAAGATCAGGCCCGTCTTCTCGCCATCGGCGAGGGTGACCGCGTCTTCCTTGTAGATATTGGTCCAGTTCGCGGCGCGCAGGCGATAGGTGCCGGCCTCGTCGGTCTTGCCGAGCGCGTCGGCGATCGTCGCCATGGCCCAGTCGTCGTAGGCGGTGCCGAGGGTGTCATCGACCTCGTTCGCGACGTAGCCGCGGCGCTCGTTGTCTGCGTTGGCGTATCCGCCCTGCGACTGCGATACGAGGGCGGGCCACGCCTCGGACAGACCGTCGAGGTGCGCGCCCTTGGCGATCGCGTCGGCGACGACGACCGCAGCGCGCTCGAAGCGCACCGTCGGAACCGAGTGGGTGACGCCCGACAGCGACGAGGCGCCGCTGTTCGCAAAGGTCGCGTAGAGGTCGACGATCGACTGAGCCATGTCGCCGAAGACATCGGGGTAGGCGATCGCGAGCACCTCGTACTTACGGAAATCGTCCCAGAAGCCCCAGCCGTCGTAGTGCACGTAGCCGTCGGCCTCGTGCACGGCGCCGTCGAGCCCGCGGTAGGTACCGCTCGTGCTGGTCGCGTTCATGGGGGATCCGAACATGCGGTACAGGTGCGTGTAGAACAGCTCCTGCAGATCGCCGTCGGGATCGCTCGTCTCGGTCGCGGTGACGTCGATGCGCCCCAGCAGTTCGTTCCACGCGGCGCGCGTGTCGTCGCGCACCTCCTCGAAGCCGCGCTCGCCCATCTCGGCGGCCAGGTCGATCCGCGCCTGCTCGGCGCTGATGGGCGAGACCGCGACCTTCAGCCCGACCTGCTCGCCCGCCGCGACGTCGAGGTCGATGACCGCGCCGATATCGGTACCGTCCCGGTGGGCGGTCTCGCCGAGCGCGCCGTCGCTCCCCCAGGTGCGCACTCCCGCGACCGGGGCGGTGGTCTCGACGTAGTAGTGCATCGTGTAGTCGTAGCCGTTGAAGTGGCCCGTGAAGTCGCCCGCCAACGACGCCCGCCCGTCGTCGAGCATCGCCGCATCGAGCGAGGCGCCCTTGCGGTTCGTGAAGTTGTTGCGCAGGTCGACGACGAGCGAGGCGGACCCCGCGCTCGGGAAGGTGAACCGGTCCTGCCCCGTACGCACGTCGGTCGTCGCCTCGGCGCGGATCGCGCCGCCGGCGGTCTGCAGGTCGACGGCGTAGTACCCGGGTGAGGCCTCCTCGGCGTCATGGCTGAAGCCCTTGGCGTAGCTCTCGGTCGCGGGGCGGCTCGAGTAGGTCTCGTACGTCGGCACGACGAGCAGGTCACCGCCACCGCCGGATCCGCCCACGCCGTTGAGGTTCGTGTGCGTGAAACCGGCGATCTGGTCTTCCGCGTAGTCGTAGCCGGAGTGCGAGCGGCCGGACACCGTCATGGGGTTGATCTTGACGATCGAGTTCGGCGCCTCGGCGCCGACGAGATCCTGGCCGAAGTCGTCCTCCGTCGAGACGAACGGGTTCACGAGCGCCGCGTAGTCGCGTTCGGCGGCCTCGTCGGCGACGGCCGCCGGCGCGGCGGTCAGTCCTCCGCCGAGAAGGACCGCGACGACGCCGGTGGTGAGCAGGGCACGGGAGCGCAGGGTGAGAGACATGGGTGCGGGTTCCTCAGGATCGGGTTGCGGCGACGGCGGGGTGCGGGGCGCTCGCCTCGGCGAGTGCCTCCTCGCGCGCCTGAGCGATGAGGCGGGCGACCCGCTCGCGCTCGCGGCGGCGATGCGCGAGACCCCAGACGAGCAGGGCGATCGCGATCAGGACGACGACGAGTTGCGGCCACGGCACCGCGGCGATCTGCGCGTCGGTGCGGACGGCCGCGGCCCCGCCGATCGGCGGCTGCTCGGACACCGCCCGCGGCTCGGCCTCGACGCTCACCGTGTAGGTGAACAGCGGCCAGGCGTCCGGGATCCGGATCGAGGCGCGGCGGGTCTCGCCCGGCGCGATCTCCGCGATCTCTGCGCCCTGGATCGTCTGGGATCCGATACCGAAGGGCCCGGCGACGGTGATGGTGGGCTGCGTGCGCAGCAGCGTGTTCCCGCTGTTCTCGATGTCGTACGCGACGTCGATCCCACCGGGCAGGAACGGGTTGAGCTCGCCGTCGTAGGATCCGCTCGCGGACGCATCGAGCGCCGCCACGAGCTCGCCCTCGACGCGCGTCATCACGCGGAAGCCCACCCTCGACTCGACGCCGATGCTGCCCTCCCCGTCGGAGAGGACGCTCGCGGCGACGCCCGCGGGGTGATCGCCGGGAGTGGCGTCGTCGGGGACGGTGACGGTGAACGGCACGACCTCCGCGCCGCCCGGAGGCACGACGACGCTGTCCGGCAGCTCGATCCACGTGCCGGCATCCTCCGACTCGTGGTCGGAGGGAAGCATGTTGAAGCGACCGGTGTCGGTGAAGTAGCCGTCGGCCGCCGAGAGCTGGAACTCGACCTCGGTCGAGCCGTGGTTCGTGACCACCATGTGGTCGGTGCGGGCCTCCCCCGGATCCGCGTCCCACTCCACCCAGGAGCGCCCGTCCTCACCGCTCGCGTCGCCTGGACGGACCGACCAGGTGACGGGCTCCTCCTCGGCGGCAACGGCGGGCGCCGCGCCGAGCGGCGCAAGGAACGTCGCGGCGGCGAGCGCGGCGACGAGGGTGATGGATCGCATGGGGGACCTCCAGAAGGATGGGCGGGGCGGGCGCCGGCCCGCCCCGCCCATCGGGTGACTTACTCGAACAGCGACAGCGTGATCGTCGACGTGTAGGTGCCGGCGGGCACGTCGGCCGGCACGACCAGGTCGAGGTCGGCCGTCGCGCTGAAGACGCCGCCGCCCGCGTTCGCCTCACCCGACTCGGCGAGGTACAGCAGCTCCTGGTCGACGAGACCCGGATCCGACGGGGCGACGTCGCCGCCGACCTCGACGAACGGCTCGCCCTCGCCCTCGCCGGCGACCAGCTTCGGCGACCAGCCGAGGTGGTTCGCCGAGATCGTCTCGCCGCCCACGGAGTCGTGGAAGTCGCTGGCGGTGCCGACGACGTACCAGAACGAGTCGACCGGCACGTCTTCCGGCGCGCGGGTGTCGGTCACCGTCACGGTCGGGAGGCTGCCCGTGAAGACGCGCTCGAGCTCGGTCGAGCCGTTCTCCTCGAGGCTCGTCGACGCGGCGGCCACCGTCATGGCGAGCGCGCCGGGGCCCTCGACGGGCGCGATCTCGACCGAGACGTCGACACCCTGCGAGTCACCCGCCCCGGTGCCCTCGGCGAGCGCGGCGGATCCGGCGGATACGAGCAGCGCGGCGCCGAACGCGATCGCGCTGCCGCGCAGTACAACAGACTTCTTCATGTCTTTATCTCCTTGAAAGGGGTGCCCGCGGCATCGGCCGCGGGCACCGAAAGTGGGGGTTAACCAGCGGCGTCGTACGCGGCCGTCTTGGTGACGCTGAGCTGCGCTCCGTCGACGTCGGCGGTCGCCGTCGCGGTCGCCTCGCCGGCGGGAATGGCGGCGGAGCGGGAGTTGATCGACGCGTTCGCGGAGTCGCCGGGCTGCACGGCCGAGAACGACTTCGAGCCGTACGCGGTCTCGACGACGACGTCCACCGGCACGTCTTCGTTGTTCGTCACCTTCACCGAGACGTACTGCTTGCCCGCGACGACGCGCGTGCTCGCCGAGGCGGAGACGTCCAGCCCGTCCTGTGCGTCGTCGGCGCGGCTGAGCACGACCTCGTCGACGACGCTGTTGACCGGGCTCGCGGTGCCATTGGCCTGGCTGCGCAGGGTCCGGACCGTGAGCGACTCGTCGGTGACCTCGATCGCCGAGTAGTTGCGCACCTTCTCCTGGTTGCGCACCGACGACCACCAGAGGTCGGTGCCGGTGTTCAGGTTGTAGTACTTCGAACCGCTCGCCGAGTTCGCGGTGACATACAGCACGTCGCCCGGGCCCGCCACGACGCTCTCGGACGCGGCCTGCTCCTCGGGATCGGCGATCTGGCCGTCGTTGATGAGATAGCTGCGGGTGTAGTGGTGGTCGTGGCCCATCAGCACCATGTCGATGCCGAGCTCCGAGATCTTCTGGGGCATCGAGTTACGGCGGTCGATGATGTCGCTGTCGGTGGCGTGCACCGCGGCCGAGTAGATCGAGTGATGGAAGGCGAGCACCTTCCACGTGGCCTCGTCGCCCTGCTCCGCGACGACCTTCTCCATGAACGCGTTGTGCGAGGCGTAATCGCGGCTGTTGGAGTTGATGTTGATGAACAGCACGTCCTTGTACAGGAACCAGTAGTCGCCGCCCGAGGCGCTCGAGCTGCCGGCCGCACCCGATTCGAGGTCGAGGTTCGGCAGGTTGAAGTGCTGCAGGTAGGCCTTCGACCCGACGTCGTGGTTGCCGTTCGTGGCGACGAGCGGGATCTCGCGCATCTGCGTCGGTGCGAGGAAGGACGCGTACTCGGCCTCGCTGCTCGCGGTGTTGACCTGGTCGCCGGCCGAGAAGAGCAGCTCGGCGTCGGGGTAGGTCTGGGTCGCGATGTTCATGGTGTCGACCCAGCCCGCCTCATCGGAGGCGAGATTGCCCGAGGCCCCCACCTGCGGGTCGCCGAAGAAGAGGAACTCGAAGTCGCCCTCGAAGTCCTGCGTGCGGAAGTTCGACACGGTCGACCAGCCGGCCTCGTCGCTACCGACGCGGTAGGCGTACTCGGTGTTCGGCTCGAGGCCCGAGAAATCGGCGTCGCGGAAGTACTCACCGCTCGTCGTCTGGCCGCCATCGGTCGTCTCGACCGTGACGGCCGTCTCCGGGAAAACCCCGTCGACCACGTCGGCCGCCTTGGCGAGCTGCGCCATCTGAGGAACGTCGATGTTCGAGTACCAGGCGAGGTTGCGGTCGGCCTCGGTCGCGCCGACGCCGAGCACGATGTCGGTGATCTCGGCCTGGCGGTCGGGCTGATCTTCCACCGGCGCAAGCGACTGCCAGTCGAAGTAGATGTCGCTGCTCGTCTCGCGGTCCTGGTAGAGGGAGACGGCGATCTGGTTCTCTCCGGCGACCAGCGCCTCGGCGGGGATCTGGAACGTGCTCGTCACCGGGTTGCCTGCGCTCTCGCCCGCGTAGGTGAGGTTCTGGTTCTCGGCCTCGTCGACGCGGCCGTCCGCGAACCCGGCGACCATCTCGCCGTTGACGTACACGCGCACGGCGTCGTCGTACGTCACGGTCGCCTCGAGCGACTCGAGGCGCGCGAGGTCGTCCGCTTCGAGGTCGACGTCGGTGCGGAAATGGTACGTCGGGACGGTGTTCTCCGAGCCTTCGAGAAGATACTGCAGCAGGGTGCTCGCGACGAAACCGCTTCCGAGGTCTGCCTCCCCGCGCTTGGATCCGAACGGGCCGGACGCCTGCTTCCACTCGGCGAAGTCGGCCGTCGTCCACGACAGCGAACCGTCGCCCGACGGATCCGTACCGTTGTCGGAGTAGCTCCAGGGGCTTTCGCTCGTCAGGTACGTTTCGGGCAGCGGCGCGAGGCCGAACTCGAGATAGTCGATGTTGCCGACGTAGTTGGGGTAGTCGGCGGCCTCGCCGGGCTTCGGCTCGGCATGCATGACGACGATCACGGTGTGCTGGCCGGTGACCTCGCGCAGCAGGTCGACCGTGGTATCCCCGTATGCCTCCCAGTCGTTGCCCGTGGCGGGCATCGCAACCGTGGCGATCTTGTTGTCGTCGGTCTTCTCGTCGAGGTACACGTCGATCGACGAGTTCAGGCCGCTGCGACCCTCGTTGACGATGTAGCGCAGCGTCAGCGTCGAGAGCGGCGACGTGCCGAAGTCGACGTTGTCGTAGGAGATCTCGGCGCCGTCGAAGGTGTTCTTGACGCGCGAGCCGCCGGAGGCACCTCCGCTCGTCTCGACACCCGTATCGATGACCCGGCCGTTGATCTCGGTGCCGTTGTTGCTCCCCGTGTAGCTCTCGGCCTCGATGCGCACGGGCTCGGCGGCGGCGGCGATCGACGAGGATCCCTCCGGCGTCTCGGCCGCGGCGGCGGGGAGGGAGACTGCGGCGAAGGATCCGGCGGTCAGCGAAAAGAGAATCGCGCCGGTGACGGTGCGCCGAACGACGCGGCGCTGTGTTGCCGCGGCGGGGGGACGCGGCATGCTGTCAGTGATCAGCAAGGGGGAGCTCCGATCTGAGCGTGAGAGGGATTGGTACGTTACAAAAACGCACCCGCAACACGTTGGAGAGGTCAGATGACCCCTTCCCTACCCCTTCATGAACAACCGGTGTCACTCAGCTAACGACGAGGCGAAGTCGTCAGCCCACGAGGCTCAGGACGACGCCCGTCGTGCCGTCGGCGACGGATCCGAGGCCCGCCGCGATCGCGTCGGCGACGCGTGCACGCGTCGTCCCGGCGGCGTCGAGATCGCCATCGGCCGGGGCTCCGGATCCGCGCGACGTCGCGCCTTCCCAGATCACGGCCGTCACGTTGTCGGTCGGTTCGGGCAGCTGCGCGCCGACGATGAGGAACTGCTGGTCGAGCCACTGCGCCGTCAGGTACGAGAACACGTCGGCGGTGCCTTCCCCAAGCCCGATGACCACATCGGGCTCGGCGGCGAGCGCGTCGCCGAACGCGGACTCGACTGTGCCCGCTCCCCCGTCGGCCACGAACTCCTCGACGAGCGCGCCCTCGTGCTCGGCCGCCTCCCGCGCGGCGTCGGTCAGCGTGCGCGACTCTTCGTCGTCGCTCGGCACGACCAGCGCGACGACCCAGCCCGCGAGATCCCGCGCCTCCGCGGGCGGATCCGCCTCGATCGTGCGACCCGGTTCGGGAACCGGCGCGTACGGATCCGCAGACGGGGTTTGCTGCGCGGGAATCGCAGTTGCCGGGACCGCGCTCGCGGTCTCCTGCGCCGGATCCGGCGCAGCCGGCGCAGTGCAGCCGGCGAGCAGCACGACCGCCGCGACCGGGATCGAGCCGACGAAAACGCGAGACCTGAAACCCATCGCGCCAGTGAACACGCGGATCGATCACGCGCGGTGACGTGCGGGTGTCCGGACGGTGAACGGGCGCATGCCTCAGCGTCCTCGGAGGCGTCGATCTTTTCGCGCAGCAGACCGCCTCCGAGGTGCGGTGCAATCACGTCAGTCGCGACCAGAGCGTGCAAGAGCGCCCTCGGCAGCATCGAGGGCGCTCTTGCGGTCCGTGTCGGCGAGGTTACTCGGCCGTGGTGTTGTCTTCGGTCGTCGTGTCGTCCGTGGTCGTCGTGCCTTCGTTGGTCGGTGCACCCGACGGCGGCATCTCGCCGCCTCCGGGGGCTGCGCCGTCAGGGAACTCCTCGCCTGGGAATCCGCCCTCCGAGGACCCGCCGGGCCCTCCCGACATGCCGCTCGCGGCCTGCTGCGACACACTGCCGGCATAGTCGTTGCTCGGGTCGCGGTAGATCGTGTGGACATGACCCCAACCGGACGTCGACACCCCGTCGACGTCCGCGCCCGCGGATCCCTGCTGCGCCTGGAAGGCGATGTAGACGTTCGGGCCCGAGATCGAGAACGAGATGCCGTCACCCGTGCTCGTGTCGTACTCGGTCTCGCCCGACCACGCGATCACCGTGTCGTCGAGCGTCGCCTCGATCTCCGCCAGTGCATCGGCGGTGGTCTCTTCATCGGCCATGCCGGCCCAGTTCGCGATGAGCCCGAGAAGCAGCTCGCGCTGCTCGTCCGTGAGATCGGCACCCGTCAGCCCGTCGCCCGCGCTGAAGTCGCAGGTGTCGCCCGGCGCGCACATGCTCACGTCGCCGGACGTCAACGTGGCCTGCTGCTCGGCGCTCAGGCTGTCGAAGAACGCGAAGGCGTCGGTGTAGATGCCGTCGAACGGCTGCACCTCGTTGCCTTCCGCGTCGGTGTAGACCGCCGGCTGCACGCCGAGGTGGGTCGGGGCGAAGGTGATCGCGTTGTCGGTCACCTGGAGGGTGGCGTTGATACCGAGGTGGTGCCCGCCGAACTGCACCTCGAAGGCGTCGTCGTTCGTGGGGTCGCCGAAGAACGCGATGTAGTACTGGCCGAGCGAGGTCTCGGTGCTGCTCGAATTCTCAAGCAGGTACTCGTCGCCGCCGATGATGCCGGCGACCGTCTCGTAGGCCTCGTCGCTCAAGAGAGCCTCGAGCACTGCCATCGCAGCGGCGCGCTGCTCGTCGGTGAGATCGTTCAGGTTCAGGCCCGCGCGCTCGACGAAGGTGACCGGGAAGTTCGACCAGGATGTCGTCTTCGTCTCGTCGTCGTAGGCGTACAGCACGGCATCACGCTGCTCGTCGCTCAGGGTCGCAAGAAACGCGGCGGCGGCCGCGGAAACGTCCGAGATCGTCGCGCTCGTCGTCGTCGCATCCGCGCTGTCGCTCGAGTATGTCGAGGTCGCCGTCGAGGCGGCCGTGCTGGTCGTCGTGGCGGCGGTCGTCTCAGTGGCCGCACCCTCGGACGCGGCCGCACACCCCGTCAGGATCATGCTCGCCACGAGGGCGAGACTCGCGGCACCGAGGGTGAGCTTCTTCGTTCTGGCGGTCAACATGAGTGTTCTCCTTCGTCGGTTGTTGTCTGGTCTCCATGGAAACGACGGAGCATTCACGAACGATAAGAAGCCCGCTAACCGTCGATAAGACTTGCCGCGCACGGCCGCTCGACGCGAGCCGGATGGGCGACACTGGACACATGAACAGCGCGACGGCTCCCTCAGCCTTCACCCGCATCGACGGCAGCCCTGTTCGGGCCGTGGTCGTCGACGACGAACGCAATCTCGCCGAGTTGCTGACGATGGCCCTCCAGAACGAGGGCTGGCGCGTCGAGTCCGCCGGTAACGGGCAGGACGCACTGAACGTGGTGCGCGAGTTCGGCCCGGACGTCGTGATCCTCGACATGATGATGCCGGGCATAGACGGCCTCGAGGTGTTGCGTCGGCTACGGACGGGCGGAAACGACGTGCCGGTCCTGTTCCTCACCGCCAAGGACGGCGTCGACGACCGCATCGAGGCGATCACGGCCGGCGGTGATGACTACGTCACGAAACCGTTCAACCTGCAGGAGGTCGTGGCGCGCGTACGGGGGATGGCGCGGCGCTATGTCGGCGCCCGGGGCGAGGACGAGGCGCTCGTCGTGGGAGATCTCGTGCTCGATGAGCGCAGCTACGAGGTGCAACGCGGCGGCGTGCCCGTCACCCTCACGGCGAAGGAGTTCGACCTGCTCCGCTACCTCATGCAGAACCAGCGGCAGGTGCTGACGCGCGCGCAGATCCTCGACAACGTGTGGAGCTACGACTTCGGCGGCAAGTCCGGCGTCGTCGAGATCTACATCTCGTATCTGCGCAAGAAGATCGATTCGCTCGGCCCCGCGATGATCCACACCGTGCGGAGCGTCGGTTACACGATCAAGCCGGCCGCGTCGTGAGGTTCGCCGGCGCAATCAGCCGCTGGCCGCTGCGGCGCCGGCTCATCGTCGGCGCGACCGCGCTCGTTCTCGTCACGTTGCTCCTCTCCGCCGCGGCGACGGTGTTCGCGCTCCGCGCGTCGCTCGACGAGCGGTTGAACCAAGACGTGCAGGTGGGGCTCGATCTCGCGGCGAGACCGGGCCCCGCGCCGAGCTCCGACGCGCCGTCCGGCGGCGGCCCGAGACCGCGCATCGATGCGCTCAATGTCGTCTTCGCGAGCGACGGATCCGTGCTGAGCTCGTCATACGTGGGACCGAACGGCGACTCGGTGTCGCTCACGGCATCGCAGCACCGGGCGCTCTGGGACGCGGTCGACGCCGCGACAGTGCCCGTCTCAGTCGACCTCGGCGGCACGCTCGGATCCTTCCGTGTCGCGGAGCGCGCTCTCGACGACACCGTCGTGGTGTCGGGGCTGTCGATGCGCGACGTCACCGCGACGATCACGTCTCTCGGGACGATCCTCGCCGCCGTCACCGTAACGGCCCTCATCATCGCGGCCGGCGGCATCGCGTGGCTCGTCAGCACGATGACGCATCCGCTGCGGCGCATCGCCGATACGGCCGAACGCGTCTCGCAGCGCTCCCTCGCCGAGGGCGCCGTGACGCTTCCCGAACGCGTCGAGCTCGCCGATGACCCGCGAACCGAAGTCGGGCGCGTGGGCGCGGCCCTCGACGCCTTGCTGAGCAATGTCGAAGACGCCCTCGGCGCGAGGCAGGAGAGCGAGGATCGCCTGCGCGCCTTCATCGCGGATGCCAGCCACGAACTCCGCACGCCGCTCGCATCGATCCGCGGATACGCGCAGCTCGCACTCGCGGACGGCACGGATCCAGAGAGCCCTCGGACGCGCTCGCTCGACCGGATCGAGTCGGAGGCCGAGCGCATGGGGCGGCTCGTCGATGATCTCCTGCTCCTGGCCCGTCTCGATGCAGGCCAAGAGCTCCGGCACGAGACCGTCGACGTCGCGCTCATCGCGATCGAGAGCGTCGATGACGCGCACGCAGCCGACCCGACCCGCGAGTGGCTCGTCGAGGTCGACGGCCCCGTCGAGGTGAACGGCGACCCGGGCCGGATCCGCCAGGTCGTGATCAATCTGCTCGCCAACGCCCGCATGCATACCCCGCCCGGCACACGCGTGACGACGACGGTGGAGCACGACGACGCTCACGCCCGGATAACCGTCGCGGACGAGGGCCCGGGTATCGCCCCGGATGTGCTGCCGCGTCTCTTCGACCGCTTCGCTCGCGGCGGATCCGCGAGGGATCGCGCCTCCGGCGGCGCTGGCCTCGGGCTCTCGATCGTCTCCGCGATCGTGCAGGCCCACGGCGGCACGGTGGAGGTGAAGAGCAACGCCCAGGGCGCCGCGTTCACGGTGATCCTGCCGCGCGTGGACGACGCCGTTCAGGTGACGAAAACTGCTGCCGCCAGTGCGTCGGAGGAGCAGTCTGCGTTACCGGAACGTCGGCGCTAGCGCCGGTCCCGCCCGACGACGAGTCCGAGCAGCGCGATCACGGCGGCGCCCAGCATCGTGAGGGCCAGCGGCAGCGTCGTGGCTTCGCCGCCGAGGCCCACGAGCGCCGCGACGACACCGGCGAGCACGAACTGCAGCAGGCCGAGGAACGCCGAGGCCGCGCCCGTCGCCGCGGGCGGAACCGCCGAGAGCGCGAGGGCGGTCGCGTTGCCGAACACGAGGCCGAGCGGTGCGATCGCGAGGAAGAGCGGAAGCATCAGCCACACCGCGGGTGCTCCGGCCAGCGTGAGGACGAGGATCGCGAGCACGGCCACGAGGCTGATCATCAGGCCCGCGGCCGCGAGGGTGCGGATCGCGTAACGCTTCGTCAGGCGCGAGGAGATCGCCGTTGCGCCCACGAGACCAACCGCGTTGACCGCGAACGCCAGCCCATACTGCGGCACCGAGAGTCCGATCATGTCCTGGTAGACGAACGGAGACGCCGAGATGTACGCCATCATGATCGCCATTCCGAAGCCGAACGCGACCACGTGACCGACGTATCCGCGGCGCAGCAGGGCCGACCAGGATCCGCGGGCGCCGGAGCGCGTCGCGGAGCGGACGACCTTCGGCCGCGACTCCCGCACGAACAGCAGCGTGGCGGCGAGCGCGGCGAGGCCGAGGGCGCCGACGATCGACAGCAGCCCGCGCCAGCCGATACGGTCGGCCAGGAGACTCCCCGTGAGCGGCGCCACGACGGGGGCGACGCCACCGATCATCATCATGAGGTTGAGGGCCCGCGCCGCGGCCGGCCCCGACTCGCGGTCGAGGATCATCGCGCGGCCGATCACCATTCCGGCGGCGCCGCCGAGCCCCTGCGCGAGGCGGGCCGCGACGAGAAGCTCGATACTTCCGGCCATCACCGCGACGGCGCTGGCCGCGATGAAGAGCGCCAGCCCCGTCAGCAGCGGGACCATGCGCCCGGCACGGTCCGACCACGGCCCGAAGAGCACCTGCCCGACGCCGGCGCCGAGGAGGAAGGCCGTCAGCGAGAGCTGCACGCCCGTGGCGCTCGTCGACAGCTCACTCGTCATGGCGGGGAAGGCCGAGAGGTACAGGTCGATGCCGAACGGGGCGACGGCGGCGAGCAAAGCGAGCGCGAACAGCGTCGCAGTGCCGATTCCTCCGTCCTTCGTCGCGGAGGTAGGCGTGCGCACAGAATCGGTCATCGTCATATTGTTATGAAAACATAGCTATATTGATAAAGTCAAACCCGATAGCCTGGCGGCATGACCCCCGAGCACACCTCCCGCGACGAGGCGCTGGTCGAGCTCGCCGACCGCATCGTGCACATCGCCCGCAAACTCAACGCGCGCACGCACCAGGATCCGCAGATCGTGCCCCTGAGCCCCCTCGAGGCACTGATCCTGCGGCACGTCGATCAGAACCCCAGGATCACGTCCTCGCGCATCGCGGCGGACCTCGAGCTGCGCACGAGCAACGCGAGCACCGCGCTGCGCGCGCTCGTCGAGAAGTCACTCCTGCGGCGCGAGAGCCACCCCGAGGACCGGCGTGCCGTGCGCTTCACACTCACGAGCACCGCAGTGGACAGCGTCGAGCGCCTGCGCGCCCAGTGGACGACGACGCTCGAAGCGGCACTCCCCGACACGATGGATCCGGTCGACGCGCTCGCAGTGCTGCGGGCACTGGAGGATGGACTGGGGTAGCCCCCACGCGATGTCCGACGCGACGGCGGGAGTCGAACCCGCAACGACTGACGGTATGAACCGAGCCCCGGGACCACCCGGATCGCCGCGATGCCTCCACGCTAGGCGGTGCGTGTGGCGCTCGCACCGTTGTGACGCCCCGTGAAGTCACGGGGCGTCATCTGGGCGCAATCCTCGGATCCCTCAGAAACGCCGAGAGGCCGGTTCCGAAGAACCGGCCTCTCGTGACTGTCTCAACACAGTGTGCGCCCGAAGGGACTCGAACCCCTAACCTTCTGATCCGTAGTCAGATGCTCTATCCATTGAGCTACGGGCGCCCGTTGCCGTGGCAACTCATATAACTTACCTCGCCACGCCGATAAACACGAAATCCGGGTTCGCCTTCGGGCGTGTCTGAGCGTCAGCTGGAGTGCTTCTTCTTCGAGCGCGCCTTGGTCTCGCTGGAGAGCTTCTGCAGGTCGACGTCCATGAGCGCCTGCATGCGCGCCTCGCGCATCCTCTCGTAGTCGGGGTCGTCATCGGGACGCATGGCCTCGATGCGCAGGCGATTGTCGATATTGTTCTCGACGTCATGCCAGGCCGCGTCGCGCGCCTCTTCGACGATCCGGGTGACCTGCTCGTCGTCCTCCGCGATGACGCGGAGCTTCTTCGCGACGCCCGCGTACTGCTTGGCCCGGCGGCGGAGGTTCCGCACGTCGCGATCGCGATAGTCGTGGGTTCCGTGCGGGTCGCTGTGCTTGCCCCAGGCCTTCGCGCGGGCCTTGCTCATCGTCGCGGCGGCCTCGTCCTGCTCTTCGGCAAGGGCGAGGAGCGCCTCGCGGGCATCGCCGCCGAAGACCTCGCGCGCGAAATCATCGCCGTCGACGATGGTGTCGACCAGGATGCGGTTCTTCACCTGCAGGCGCACGGCGGCGAGGGCGATCGACACGCCCTCTTCTACTGCGTCAGCATTCCGCCTCACGGGCCCTCCTTGATTCCTCCCTCAATCTTAGTCGCCCGGTGGGTCGCCAAAAAATGCCGATACACGGAGCTCGGCACCGCTGCTCCGGGCGGCCCGCGGCGAGGTCAGCGTGCGGTACGACGGCCGGTGAGGCGCGCGGCCCGCACCGATCACATTCACGACATTTGTCGTTCACCTTCAGTCCGCGGGTCGTTCAGCCGAGGGCGCTTTCGTGGCTCCACGTGACTTCTGCGCTTCTCGAACGGCCGCACATGACGACGACCTCGGGCACCCGCATCGAGATCGACGGTCTGGCCCGCGTCTTCGGTGACGGCACCGGCCTGCAGCCGACGACGATCACGATCGAAGCCGGCGAGTTCGTCAGCGTGCTCGGCCCGTCGGGGTGCGGCAAGTCGACCCTTTTGCGATGCATCGCGGGGCTCGAGAACCCCCAGTCCGGATCCCTGCGCTTCGGCGAGCGCGTCGTCTTCGACGCCGCCGCGGGCATCGACGTTCCGGCCCGCAAGCGTCGGCTCGGCATGGTGTTCCAGGATCTGGCGCTGTGGCCCCACCTGAGCGCCTTCGAGAACGTGGCGTTCCCGCTGCGCGTCGCGCGCGAACGGGACATCGACCGCCAGGCCGCGAGCGCACTCGACCTGGTGGGCCTCTCGACCTTCGCCTCGAAGATGCCCCATCAGCTCTCCGGCGGCCAGCAGCAGCGGGTCGCCGTCGCCCGGGCACTCGCGGCGCGTCCCGACGTCCTGCTGATGGACGAGCCCTTCTCCGCCCTCGACGCCGCCCTCAAGGTGCAGGTGCGTGAGGAGCTCTCCTCCCTCGTGCGCGAGCTCGGCGTGACGACGATCTTCGTCACGCACGACCAGGAGGAGGCCATGAGCATCTCCGACCGCATCGCCGTGCTCGAGAGCGGATCCGTGCGCCAGTTCGCGGAACCGCGCGAGGTGTACGAGGCGCCCGCGGACCTCTTCGTCGCGAACTTCGTGGGGATCTTCAACGAGCTTCCCACCGGGCCGATCGCGGGCTCGGGGAGGATCGGCGTGCGACCCGAGCGCGTGCGCGCCGGCGCCGAGGCCGGCCACGTGCAGGTGGCCGCGACGGTGCTCTCGTGCGCCTACCGCGGCGGATCCCATCACGTGCGCGCCTCGGTCTCCGGCGTCGACAAGCCGTGGTCGTTCTCCTCGCGCGCTCCCCACGCCGCGGGCGACGCCGTGACGCTCAGCGTGCACGTCGACGACCTCGTCTCTCTTCCGTAACCTCCGACCACAAGGACACCACCATGATCCGTCCCCTGATCGCCGTCTCCGGCGTCGCACTCACCGTCATGGCCCTCGCCGGCTGCGGCTCGGTCGACGCGCCCGCCAACGCGGAGGCCCCGACCCCCGCGGCACCGGCCGCCGACTCGGCCATCGCCTGGGAGGCCCCCGAAGGCCTCGAAGGCGAGCTCACGATCTACTCCGCGAACCCGCAGGGCCTCACCGACGACCTCGTCAAGGAATTCAGCGATGCGACCGGCGTGACCGTCAACGTGTTCACGGGCGAGACCGGGAAGATCACCGCGAAGCTCGATGCCGAGTGGGAGAACCCGCAGGCCGACATGGTCTACCTCGCCTCGTGGGCGCCGGCGTCGAAGTACGCCGACGCCGGTCGCACGCTCTCGTACCAGCCCTTCGGTTACGACTCGATCAATCCCGAGTGGATCGGGCCGGACGATGCGTTCATCGGCCGCGACGGATCCGCCCTCGCGCTCGTCGTCAACACCAACGTGACAGACCAGGTGCCCGCCGACTGGGCCGATCTGACCGACGCCGTCTACAAGGATCAGGTGATCATGCCCGACCCCCGCGAGTCGGGAACGGCGCGCGACCTCATCACGGCGCTCGTCTCGAGCCAGGGCGAGGACGCGACCTGGGAGCTCTTCGACGACCTCTTCGACAACGGCATGGTCGTGCAGGGTGCGAACGGCCCGGCGCTCGACGACGTGACCGCCGGATCCCACGCGGTCGTTCTCGGCGGCGTCGACTACTCCGCATACTCGGCGGTAGACAAGGGCGAGGCCCTGCAGGTGGTCCTGCCTGCCTCGGGCACCACGGTCTCGCCGCGCCCGATCTTCATCCTGAAGGATGCGCAGAACGTCGAGAACGCCAAGGCGTTCGAGGACTTCATGTTCTCGGCCGAGGGACAGGCCATCTCGGCCGCGAACTACATGATCCCCTCGCAGCCCGAGGTCGCCGTCGCCGACGGCGCACAGGCGCTCAGCGACATCACACTGCTCGACTACGACCTCGACGACGTCGCCGCGAACGGCGCCGATGTGCTCGACCAGTTCGTCGAGCGCTATCTCAACTCGTGAGCCTGACGGTGACGACGCCCGCCGCCCCGGTGACTCCGGGGCGGCGGCGCCGCGTCGGGGACCCGTCGCTCGGGCTGCTGCTCCTGCTGCTCGTCGGCGTGGCCGCGCCGCTCATCGCGGTGCTGGTGCGCGCCGTGACCGGCTACGACGGCCAGCCGTCGGCGCTCGGCGAGCTCGCGGATCCGTCGAATCTGCGGATCCTCACGAACACGGTGCTGCTCGGAGCGATGGTCGTCGTGTTCTCGACGCTCCTCGCGGCGCCGCTCGCGTTCCTCATGTCGTGGACGACGATGCGGGAGCACCGCTGGATCGATGTCGCGATCATGATCCCGTTCATGACGCCGCCCTACGTCGCCTCGCTCGCGTGGCTCGACTTCACCCGCGCGGGCGGGCTCGCCGAGCAACTCTTCGGTTCCGTCGGCAGGCTCATCAGCGACGGGATCCACACGCCGGCCGGCATGGCGCTCATCATGGCGTGCGAGGTGTTCCCGTTCCTCTATCTGATCCTGCGCAACTACCTCGATACGCTCCCCGCATCGTCGGATGAGATGGCCCGGATCTCGGGGGCCTCGGCCTGGCAGCGCTTCAGCCGCATCCTCGCCCCGCTCACGACGTCGAGCTTCTCGCTCGGTGCACTGATCGTGTTCATCCGCGCCGCCGGCGAGTTCGGCGCGCCGGTCACGATCGGCAACCAGATCGGCTTCCCCGTGCTGGTGTCGAAGGTGTACGCCGACGTCACGATCGATCCGCTCGACTTCCCGAGCGCCGCGGCGTTTTCGAGCGTCCTGCTCGCCCTCGGCGTGACGGTATGGGGCGCGCAGCAGTGGATCGGCCGCAAGCAGACGCCGTTCGGCGGCCGGGCATCGCGCCGCACGACCGTCTCCCTCGGGCCTGCCCGGATCGCCGGCTGGGCCTGGTTCGCCGCCGTCGCGATCCTCGCGATCGTGATCCCCTACGTCTCGGTGCTCCTGGGCGCCATGACGATGCTGCGCTCGCAGCCTCTGTCGCTGAACAACCTCACGTTCGACTACTTCGGTATCGTGCTGCGGCCCGACGGCGGGCTCTCGGCCCTGCTGAACAGCGCCGGTTTCTCGCTCGTCTCCGCGACGCTCGCCACTGTGCTGGGCGTGGGCGTCGCGCTCGTCGTCGCGAAACGCCGCACCACGTCGGCGCGCGCGATCGACATGCTCGCGGTCGCGCCCGACACGGTTCCGGCGATCGTGCTCGCGATCGGCTTCATCTTCTTCTGGAACGCCCGCTGGATGCCCGCCACGCCCTACAACACGGGGTGGATGCTCATCATCGCGTACACGATCATCTTCCTGCCGATGGTGGTGCAGAACGTGAAGTCGGCGCGTTCCGGCATCGACGACCGGCTGCTCGAGGCGGCGACGATGTCGGGCGCCGGCGCCTGGGCGAGCTTCCGCCGCGTGACGCTGCCGCTGCTCGTCCCCGGCATCGTGTCGGGCTGGCTGCTCGCGTTCCTGATCGGGATCCGCGAGGTCGTCCTCTCGTCGCTCGTGCGCCCCGCATCTATGGATCTGCTCTCGCCGTGGATCATCAGCGAGTTCGACCAGGGTCACCGCGCCGAGGCGATGGCGATGACCGTCATCGGCGTCGCGGGGTCGACGATCGTGCTCGTCGCGATCGAGGCGTGGCGCCGCCACCAATCCGAGAAGAGGTTCGGGTGATCCGTCTCGCGCACATCTCGGACCTGCACATCGGGGCCGAGCTCAAGGGCGCCGAGCTCTTCGATCCCGTCGAGGCCCCCTATGACGCGATCGAGGAGATGACCGCGCGGATCGAGCGCGGCCGCTACGACGCCGTCATCATCGCCGGCGACGTCTACGACCGATCCGCCGAGGGCAAGCGTCCCGTACGAACGTTCCGGCGGATCCTCGAACGCTTCGAGGCGGTGGACCTTCCGGTCGCGCTCATCTCGGGAAACCACGACGCGGAGGACAAGCTCTTCGCGCGGACCGAGACGACGCCGAACACCTGGGTCGCCCGCGCGAGGGCGCCGACGACGCTCGTCTGGCACGATCTCGGCGTCGCCGTGCACGCCCAGTCGATCAAGGATCCTGACGAGCCGCGCGACCTCGCCGCCGGCTACCCCGCGGCGATCGCCGGGCTGCGGAACGTCGGCGTGCTGCACACGAGCCTCACGGGCGAGTTCAGCCGCCGCGCCCTCGCACCCACCACCCTCGATGTACTCGAGGCGAAGGGCTACGACTACTGGGCGCTCGGTCACGTGCACAACCGCATGGTGTGGGGCAATGCCTCGTTCTGCGGAAGCCCCTACGGCCGTCGCAGAACCGAGGCCGGTCCCCACGGCTACAACGAGGTGCAGCTGAGGACGTCGGGCGTGACGATCGTCCCGGTGAACACGGCCCCGTTCGAGTACTAGACCGTCACCGGCACGCGCTCGGGCAGGATCGCCGGGTGAACGCCCGCCATCCGCTCGAGCACCCGCACGACCTGGCCCGAGTAGCCGAACTCGTTGTCGTACCAGACATACACGATCGCGCGCGCGTCACCCGAGGCGAGCGTCGCGAGCCCGTCGACGATGCCGGCGCGGTTCGTACCGACGAAGTCGCTCGAGACGGCGTCCGGGTTCTCGCTGTAGTCGATCTGCTGGCGCAGCGGCGAGGTCAGCGCCGTCTGCCGCAGATAGGCGTTGAGCTCGTCGCGCGCGACGTCGCGCCCCAGTTCGAGGTTGAGGATCGCGAGCGACACGTTGGGCGTGGGAACGCGGATGGCGCTTCCCGTCAGCCGCCCGGCGAGCTGCGGCAGCGCCTTCGCGACAGCCTTCGCGGCGCCCGTCTCGGTGATGACCATGTTGAGGCTCGCGGCGCGACCGCGCCGGGATCCGGGGTGGAAGTTGTCGATGAGGTTCTGGTCGTTGGTGAACGAGTGCACCGTCTCGACGTGCCCGCGCTCGACACCGTAGGCGGCGTCGAGCGCCGCGAGCACGGGCGTGATCGCGTTGGTCGTGCACGACGCGGCCGAGACGATCCGGTCGTTCGGCTCGATCCGGTCCCCGTTGACGCCGAAGACGATGTTCTTGATGGCGCCCTTGCCGGGCGCGGTGAGCAGCACGCGCGCGACGCCGGGCGCCGCCAGGTGCTGTGCGAGCCCCTCCTCGTCGCGCCACCGCCCCGTGTTATCGACGACGATCGCGTCGTGAATGTCGTACGCCGTGTAGTCGACCGAGGCGGGGTCGTTCGCGTAGATGACGCGAATGAGGGTGCCGTTGGCGAGGATCGTCTGCTCGCGCTCGTCGACCTCGATCGTGCCCGCGAACGGTCCGTGCACGCTGTCACGGCGCAGCAGCTCGGCGCGCTTGAGCAGGTCGTCGTCGGATCCGCGCCGCACGACGATCGCCCGCAGCCGCAGCCCCTGTCCCGAGCCCTGGTGCGCGATCAGCAGCCGCGCGACGAGGCGGCCGATGCGGCCGAATCCGTAGAGCACCACGTCGGTCGGCGCCGCGGCGGCGGGGCCCGCGCCCGCGAGCTTCTCGCTCAGGAAGCTCGCGAGCTCGGGCCCTCCCCAGGCGCCGTCGTCGGCGTCGAACTCGCGCACGAGCCGCGCGACGTCGATCGAGGCGGGCCCGGCCGTCACGCGCTCGAGCGCGCTCAGCACCGCGAAGGTCTTCTCGGGATCCAGGACCTCGTCGCCCGTCTCCCGCGTGAAGCGGTGAGCCTGCAGGATCTCGGCCGGCGATCGGTTGATGATCCGCCTGCCGAGGATGTTCGTCACGACACCGCCGTCTCGATAGAGGCGCCCGATGAGCGGGATCATCCGCTCTGCGAGCTCCTCCTGCCTCGCCCATTCGATGCGGCTGGTGTCGTATGCGGTGCTCACGCGGGGTTCTCCTCGGCGTCGGGAAACGGGTCATTCTCGACGATAGGGAAACACTTGGACGGGTTTCGGCCGCGCGGCGCGATAAGAATCACCGATTTTTACACGAGAGAAATCCGACTAGGCGGCCGGCACCGCCAGCTCCCCCGTGAGGTACTGCGCGCGCCCGAACCCGAAGCTCCAGTCCTGCGGGCCGTTCTCGACGTAGCCGATGAACACATCCGACGGCGCCACCCCCGCCGGCTCGAGCCGCTCGGCGATCGTGGCGTAGAGGCGCTGCTTCTGCTCGTCGGAGCGGCCGCGCTGCGTGAAGATCTGGATGACCACGGGATCCGTGCGCTCGAAACCGAGCCCCGCATCCTCCGCGATGATGGTGCCCTCGGGGCGCGAGGTCAGCACCTGGAATCGATCCCGCTCCGGGATGCCGTAGACCTCGACGATGGCGCGATGGATCGCGTCGGCGATCTCGTGCGGGTTGGTGCGGCGGTCACTGTGGTCGATGCGAACGAGTGGCATGTTCTCCTCCTCGAGATTGATTTGTCCTAACATTCTCACATATTCTCGAATCGAGAGCAAGATCAATTGACAGGACATTCGATCAATTTGTAGTCTGGGGGCGCGCGGCGATGCGCACACCCTGCTGACGAAAGGTTCCGGCAATGAAGCTCGGCGTCTACAACGCGATCCTCCACGACCGCACGCTCCCCGAGGCGATCGAGGTCGTCTCCCGCCTCGGCCTCACGGGCATCGAGCTCAGTACGGGTGGATTCCTGCCCGCCGTGCACGTGCCGACCTTCGACGACATCCTCTCGTCGGACGCCGCGCGAGACGACTTCCTCGGCATCTTCGAGGACACCGGCGTCGGCATCGCGGGCCTGAACGCCAACGGCAACCCCCTGCACCCGACCCGCGCGATCGGCGAGAAGCACGCGGCCGACGTGCACCGCAGCATCCTGCTCGCGGAGCGCCTCGGGCAGACCCGCGTCGTGACGATGTCGGGCCTGCCGGGCGGCGAGCCGGGCACGCGGCACCCCAACTGGATCGTCAACGCCTGGAACTCGGCGGCGCTCGACGTGCTCGACTACCAGTGGGCGATCGCCGCCGACTTCTGGCGCGACACCGACCGCTTCGCGGCCGACCACGGCGTCAAGGTGGCGCTCGAACTGCACCCGCAGAACCTCGTCTTCAACGCGGCCGACGTGCACAAGCTCATCGACCTCACGGGCGCGACCCACGTCGGCGTCGAGATGGACGCCTCGCACCTGTTCTGGCAGCAGATGGATCCGGTCGCCGTCATCCGTCACCTCGGCGAGCTCATCTTCCACGCCGCCGCGAAGGACGTGCGCATCAACCGCGAGAACGCCGAGCTGTACGGCGTGCTCGACAACAGCTTCCGCCGCCTCGAGCCGACGGAGAAGCGCACGAACCTCGGCGGGGACGAGTGGGCCAACGAGTGGCCGAAGAACTCGGCCTGGGACTTCGTCGCGCTCGGCCGCGGCCACGACGTCGCCTACTGGACCGAGTTCCTCCGCGCCCTGCACGAGGTCGACCCCGACATGCTCGTGAACATCGAGCACGAGGACACCTCGCTCGGCCCCGTCGAGGGTCTGGAAGAGGCCGCCGCGGTGCTGCTGGCCGCCAACGAGGCGCTCTGATGCGCCTCGGCCTCGTCGGGTTCGGCTTCGGCGGCCAGAAGTTCCACCTGCCCTACATCCAGGCGGCCGCCGAGTGGGACCTCGTCGGGGTCGTCACGCGATCGCACGCCCGGCGCGCGGAGCTCGCCTCCGCCGCGCCGGGCGTGCCCGCGTTCGACGACCTCGACGCCCTGATCGACGCCGGCGTCGACGTCGTCGTGCTGACGACCCCGCCCGAGACCCGTCGCGAGCTCGTGCTCCGCGCCCTCGAGCGCGGCGTTCACGTCGTGGCCGACAAGCCCTTCGCCCCCGACGCGGCGACGGCGCGCGAGATGGTGGCCGCCGCCGAACGCGCGGACCGGATCCTCACGGTCTTTCACAATCGGCGGCTCGACACCGACATCGTCACGGCCCGCCGGGTGCTCGCCGAGGGGCTCGTCGGAGAGCCCTGGCGCGCCGTGAACCGCTTCGATCTCGACGACCCCGAGACGCTGGAGGTCGGTCCCGCGCACGGGCTGCTGCGCGACCTCGGCTCGCACGTCGTCGACCAGATGACGCACCTCTTCGGCCCCGTCGCGCGCGTGGACGCGCACCTCGACTGGGTCGAGCGCGACGGTCACACCGTCGACGCGGGCTTCACGATCGGCATGCACCACCGCTCGGGCGTGCACTCCACCGTCTCGTCGAGCAAGCTCAACCGCCTGCAGGAACACGAGCTGATCATCTACGGCTCGGGCGGCTCCTACACCTCGCACATGAGCGATGTGCAGACGATCGCGACGCTCGCCGGCGGGCACCCGCTGACGGATCCGGAGTGGGGCATCGAGGCCGAGGAGCGCTGGGGCACGCTCCACACGGCATCCGGCGCCGAGCCGGTGCCGAGCGAAAGGGGCGACTACTCCGACTACTACCGCGCGCTGCACGCGTCGATCGCCGACGCCGCGCCGCTCCTGGTCACCCCGAAGGAGGCCGTGCACACCGTTGAGATCCTCGACGCCGCCCGCACGAGCGCCCTGGAGGGTCGCTCGGTCGAGGTCTAAGCACAGACACGCGCGAAGAAGCCGCCCCCGGCGAACGGGGGCGGCTTCTTCGCGCGGCTTACAGCCCCGGCACGTCGACCGAGGCGCCGCCCGCGTGGTACGACTGCACCACGGCGTCGAGCAGCCGCATGTTGCGCAAACCCTCATCGAAGCTGGCGTTGCGCGGGAGCGATTCGTCCTCGGGGATGCCCGCGACCTCTTCGAGGAAGGCGCGGGCCTGGAAGACGAACTGGTCGTTCTGGCCGTGCCCCGCGCCCGACGCGTCGATCGCGAGGCCACCGGCGACGTAGGGGTGCGCGGATCCGAGCTCGACGGTGCGGTAGCCGGCCAGGTCCTCCGGGTCGTCGTGGAACGCGACCTCGACCTGGGCGAAGCGCCGCTGATCCCACTTCGCGGCACCCTTGGTGCCGAATACCTCGAAGGCGAGAGTCGCCGGATGCGAGAGCGCCACGCGCGAGACCTCGAGAGCGCCCGCTCCGCGGGCGAAGCGCACCGTGAAGCCTGCGTAGTCGTCGTTCTCGACGGGGATCATCTCGTCGCTCACCGCGCCACGGGAGTGTCCGACGACGGCACCGAGGGGCTTCGGGCGCTCGGTGATCGTCGTCGCCAGTTGCCCACCCGATACGCTCTGGATGTCGCCGCAGATGAACTCGGCGACGTAGCTCAGGTGACTGCCGACGTCGGCGAGCGCGCCGGATCCGTTCGGCCCCTGGTAACGCCAGCTCATCGGGGCGTCCGGGTGCGCCGCGTACTCCGTCCAGTAGTGGCCGCTGAAGTGAAGAACGTCGCCGAGGCGCCCCGACTGCACGAGCTCGCGGATGAACGCGATCCCGGGCGTGCGCCGGTACGTGAGCCCGATCCGAGCGATCGTCGACGCATTCCGCGCCGCGAGCGCCATCGCCTCCGCGTCCTCGATCGTGTCCGACAGTGGCTTCTCGCAGAGCACGTGCTTGCCCGCCGCGAGCAGCGCCTCGACGATCTCGCGGTGCAGGAAGTTCGCTACGACAACGCTCACGACGTCGATCGACGGGTCGTCGACGATCGCGTGCCAATCGGTGTCGAAGCGCTCGAAGCCGTACCTGTCCGCGGTCTCGCGGGCGATGTCCTCATTGAGATCGCAGATCGACACATACCGCAATTCGGGCAGCGTCGAGTCGTACACCGCGCTCGCGAGCCGGTACGCGTTGGCGTGCGCCTTGCCCGCCATGCCCGCGCCGATGACGGCGATGCCGAGGGAAGTTGTCATGTCAGAGTTCCTTTCGAAAAGAAAACAGGGTGCCACCCGGGGCGAGGACATTCTGTGCGGCTGTCCTCCGCCACGTGGCGGCACCCTGTCCGGGTGGTGGATTTACTTCTGGCGGCGCGCCTGGTGGAAGGCCTGGTCGCGCTTGCTGAGGGTGAAGATCTGGCCGGTCGTGACACCCTCCTCGAGTTGCTCGAGGGTGCGCCCGCGCGTCTCCGGAAGCTGCGTGACCACGAAGAGCAGCGCCACGGCGCCGACTCCGGCGAAGAGGAAGAAGGTGCCGGTGATACCCATCCCGTCGACGAGCGACGGGAAGTACAGCGACAGGAAGCCGTTGACGACCCAGAGGGCGAAGATCGACACGCCGGTGCCGACGCCGCGCATGTGCAGCGGGAAGACCTCGGCGATGTAGACCCAGACGGCGATGTTGAGGAACGTCTGCATGGATCCGACGAAGATGACGACGAGCGCGAGGATCACCCACGGCCGGACGGGGTTGCCCTCCGGCAGCGTCATCGACGCGATGCCGATGAGCACGTGCGAGATGGTCGTGAGCGTGAAGCCCGTGATGATCGTCTTGCGGCGGTCGATGCGGTCCATCAGGTACAGCGCGATCACGCCGCCGACCACGGCGATGACGCCCGGTGCGATGTTGGCGATGAGCGCCGCCGACTGGCTGAATCCGGATTCGGTGAGGATCGCGTTGCCGTAGTACATCACCGAGTTGATACCGGTGAGCTGCTGCGAGATTCCCAGGCCGATGCCGATGAGCAGGATGCGCACGAGCCACTTGTTCTGGAAGATCGCGGACAGGCCGATCGAGGTGCCGCGCTCCGCCCGCGCCGTGGCCTCGACCTCGGCCAGCTCGGCCTCGGCGCGGTCCGCCGGGCGCACCGTCTTGAGAACCCGGAGGGCCTCGTCGCGGCGCCCCTTCTCGAGCAGCCAGCGCGGCGACTCGGGCATGCGCAGCATGCCGAAGAACAGGCCGATCGCCGGCAGCGCACACACGGCGAACATGATCCGCCAGACGCCGTCGATGTGACCCCAGACGTTACCGATGATCGCGTTGATGACGAATGCCGCGAGCTGGCCGCTCACGATCGCGAGCTCGTTGCGACCCGTGATGGATCCGCGGATCTCGAAGGGAGCCAGCTCGGCCAGGAAGACCGGGACGACGGCGGAGGCGCCGCCGACCCCGAGACCGAGGAGGATGCGACCGAGGATGAGCATCTCGACGTTCGGCGTCGTGACGACGACGACCGAGCCGATGAAGAACAGCACCGCGAGGATGATGATCGTGGTCCGGCGCCCGATCGCGTCGGAGATCTTGCCGCACGTGACCGCGCCGATGGCGGCGGCGAAAACGAGCGACGAGGTGACGACGCCCTCGGAGAGAACCGTGAGGTTCATCTCCTCCGTGAGCGACGGGAGCGCCCCGTTGATCACGCCGGTGTCGTAGCCGAAAAGCAGGCCGCCGAGGCAGGCGACGATCGAGATCAGGCCGAGCCTGCTCGAGTGGGGACCTTTGGTCAGGGGCGGCAGCGTGGTACTGCCGCCGGAAGAACTGCTCGTCATCGTGACTCCTTCGTCAATGGACTTGGAGTCATGCTATGCAGTTTTAATTGTCCTGTCAATTGGACATTAGGATATTCTCGTCCCGCCCCCGCTCCCCGCGGGCCGCCGTACACAACGACGCAGATTTTCCGGTACGGCACAGTGCCCGCCCCGGAATTACGGGGCGGGCACTGTTGCCGCTGGCAATTATTGCGTCGTTATGTACGGTGGGGCGGCGCGGGTCAGCCGATGAGTTCCCGGATCCTCTGCAGCTGGTACTTCGAGACCTCCTCCGCGCGCTCGTCCTCCGCGAAGACGTTCGAGACGATGAGCGCGTCCTCGCGGTCGAGGTAACCGGTCTGGCGCAGCGTGCCGAACAGCTCGTCGAAGTCGACGTCGCCATCGCCGATCCGCAGGTGCTGGTGCACGCGCGCGGCGTTGCCCGGCGGGTTCGTGATGTAGCGCAGGCCGTGCGAGCGGCGGTGGTCGAAGGTGTCGGCCGCGAACACGGCGCCGAGGCGGTCGCCGACGATCGGCAGCAGCGAGGCCGCGCGGTCGCCGAGGTGGAAGGTGTGCGCGGCGACGTACACGAAGCCGACGCAGTCGCTGTTCAGCCCGCGCAGGATCCGCCAGGCCTCGAGGCCGTCCTCGACGAAGTCGTCGGGGTGCGGGTCGAAGTTGATCGTCACGCCCTCGCGCTCCGCGATGGGCAGGAGCTGTTCCATCGAGCGGTAGAACGAGTACTCCGACTCCTCCTCGCGCTCGGGGCGCCCCGAGAACTCCGTGTTGATCACGGGGGCGCCGAGCTCGGCGGCGACCTCGATGTATCGGGTCGTGTGGAACACCGCCATCTCGACGTCGCGCGGATCCGGGCCGCCGAAGCGCTGCACCGGCTGCACCGAGGTGATCGTCACCCCCGCGTCGGACGCCCGCTTCTTGAGCGCCGCGATCATCTCCGCGTCGACCTTCGGGTGGTGGAAGTGCCGGCCGAAGTCGGGGTTCGGCGTCAGCTGCAGGTACTCGTACCCGAGCCGCGCGGCGAGGTCGGGGAAGTCGAGCAGGTGAACGGAGTCGTTAAAGGGCGTGAGATCGATCGCGATCCGGACCATGGGGGTGTCTCCTTCGACGAATGATGATTCCGGTCGCAGAATCCGCTCCTCGCGGCGCGAGGGAGAGCGGATTCTGCGACCGGAGCGGGATCGGGTTAGGCGTAGAACGCCGGGCGGGGCTGACGCTCGACCTGCTGCACGCCGCCCTGCTCGAGGGCGCGGACGCCGGCCTCGCAGGACGCGGCGACGAGGTAGCCGTCCCACGCGTTGGGGCCGTCGACGAGGTCGCCGCGGCGCACCGCGTCGACCCAGCGCTGGATCTCGTTGTCGTACGCGGCCGCGAAGCGGGTCGTGAAGCTCGTGTGCTCGCGGCGGCCCACGCGCGCGCCGTTCCAGAGGGTGAGGCCCGACGGATCCCCGATGCGCGCGACCGAGTCGGAGAAGACGGCCTCGGTCGTGACCTGGTAGCCGAACTGCACGCTGACGTTCATCTCGAGGTCGACGAGCACGCCGTTCTCGAGCTCCATGATCACGAGGATCGGCTCGCGGAGTCGCTCGGGTGTCTTCGGGTTCTGGCGCGCGTACTTGATCTCGACGCTCTTCACGGGCGAACCCGCGAGCCACGGCACGACGTCGAACTCATGCACGACCGAGTCGGTGATGAGCATCGACTGCGTGTACGACTCGGGCACGTCGGGGTTACGGTGTGCGCAGCGCAGCATCAGCAGCTCGCCCGCGTCGCCCGAGGTGATGAGGTCGCGGAGCTCGGCGTACTCGGCGTCGAAGCGCCGCATGAAGCCGACCTGGATGTGCGGCTTGTCGAGCTTCTGCTCGGCCTCGAGCACGTGCAGGGACGTCGCGGTGTCGGGGGTGAGCGGCTTCTCGCAGAGGATCGGCAGCCCCGCCTCGAGCGCGGGCAGCAGCACCGGCAGGTGGAACTGCCCGGGAACGGCGATGAGGGCGGCGTCGATCGCACCGGCCGCGAGGGCGTCCTCGATCTTCGCGAACACCTGTGCGCCGGGGGCGTGCTCGGCCGCCGCGGCCGCGCGGCCCGCGTCGGGCTCGATGACGGCCGACACGACGGCGCCGGCGATGCGGTGCGTGATGCGCTGGATGTGGTCGGCGCCCATTGCGCCGGCCCCGACGACTCCGATGCGGAGGTCTGTGGTCATGTGCTTCTTCCTCAGAACTGGCGTGCCAGGTGCGTGCAGCCGTGGATGTGGTCGCGCGTGCGCCGCGCGATCGGGAACGGGGTGTCGACGTCGCAGCCGTACATGTCCTGCTCGACGATCGCGAAGATGTCGGGCGAAATGGCGGCGGCGGCCTCGATGATGGGGCCGAGCTCGGGCACGCCGTGTGGCGGCTCGATCATGATTCCGCCGGCGACCGCGTCGGCGAACGGGACGTCGTTCTTCAGCACGTCGAACAGCTGGGTCTGGTCGACCTGCTTCAGGTGCAGGTAGCCGATGCGCTCGGGCCGCTCGCGGATGAGCGCGAGGTTGTCGCCGCCGTAGTACGCGTAGTGGCCCGTGTCGAGGCACAGGTTGGTGTAGCGCGGATCCGTCTCGTCGAGGAAGCGCGTCACCTCGCGCGCCGTGCCAACGTGGCTGTCGGCGTGCGAGTGGAACTGCTGCTTGACGCCGTACTCCTCGACCAGCGCCTTGCCGAGCCAGTCGTGTCCCGCCGCGAGGTTCTTCCACTGCTCGTCGGTGAGCGTGCGCGGCTCGAGGTTCTCGCCCGTGGCGTCGCTGCGCCACAGGTCGGGGATCACGACGATGTGCTCGGCACCCAGCTGCGAGGCGAGCCCGGCGACCTTCACGGCCTGGTCCCACGCGCGGGTGCGCTCCTCCTCGGTCTTGTGGAAGCCCGTGAACACCGTGCCGCCCGAGAGCTTGAGCCCGCGGGATCCGAGTTCGTCCTCCAACTGGTGCGGATCCGTCGGCAGGTAGCCGTACGGGCCCAGCTCGATCCAGGTGTACCCCGCCTCGACGACCTCGTCGAGGAAGCGCTGCCACGGCACCTGCTTCGGGTCGTCGGGGAACCACACGCCCCACGAGTCGGGCGCGGTGCCGATGCGGAGTCCGGCGCTGTTGTCGGTCATGTCTTCTCTCTTCCTTGAGTCTTCAGCCCAGCAGCGGGCGCTGCAGCCGGCGCTGCTCGACGTATTCGGCACGGGCGGCGGCGGTCGACTCGATCGTCGACGCCTCCGCGACCGGCACGTCCCACCACCCCGCGCCGTCGGGCGCGTAGATCAGCGGGTCGCTGTTGATGTGGATGACGGTCGAGGTCTCCGATGCCTTCGCGCGGGCGATCGCGGCGCCGAGATCGTCGATGGATCCGGGGCTCGGCTCGATCTCGATCGTCTCGATGCCGTAGCTGCGGGCGTTGGCCGCGAGGTCGACGGGCAGCACCTGCTCGCCCTGGAAGTCCTGCGCCTGGCGGTCATAGGCGCGATACTTCGTGCCGAAGCGCTCGGATCCGACGGTCTCGGACAGGTGGCCGATCGACGCGTAGCCGTGGTTCTGGATGATGATCACGATGATCTTGATGCCCTCGGAGACCGCCGTCACGAGCTCGGTGTTCAGCATGAGGTACGAGCCGTCGCCGACCATCACGATGACGTCGCGGTCCGATCCGGATGCCTCGGCTCCCCGCTTGGCCCCCAGGCCGCCCGCGATCTCGTATCCCATGCAGCTGAACGCGTATTCGACGTGGTAGCCCAGCGGATCCCGCACCCGCCACAGCTTGTGCAGGTCGCCCGGAAGGGATCCGGCGGCCTGCACGACGACGTCCTCGGGCGCCGAGGCGCGCTGCACAGCGCCGATGATCTCGGGCTGGCCGGGCAGGGCGAGGCCCGACGGCGCGAAGGCGTCGTCGACGGTCGCATCCCAGGAGGCCTTCTCGTCCGCGATGCGCGCGGCGTACTCGGGCGAAACCGCGTGACCCGCGAGCGCCTCCGACAGCTCGATGAGCGCCTCGCGCGCATCGGCGATCACGGGCAGTTGCGTGCCGTGCTTGTAGGCGTCGAAGGCCGCGACGTTGATGTTCACGAACGTCACCGACGGATCCTGGAACGCCGTGCGCGACGCCGTCGTGAAGTCGCTGTACCGGGTGCCGATGCCGATGACGACGTCGGCCTCCGCCGCGATCCGGTTGGCCGCGAGCGTGCCGGTCGCGCCGACGCCGCCGAGGTTCTGCGGGTGGTCCCACGCGAGCACGCCGCCGCCGGCCTGCGAGGTGCCGACGGGGATCCCCGTCGCCTCGGCGAGCGCGCGCAGCTGATCCTCGGCGTCCGAGTAGAGCACGCCGCCGCCGGCGACGATGATCGGCCGCTTCGCGGCGCGGATCGCCGCGGCCGCGCGATCGATCACGCCCCGGTCGGGGCGGGGCCGGCGGATGTGCCACTCGCGGCGCTGCAGGAACGAGGTCGGCACGTCGAAGGCCTCGGCCTGCACGTCCTCCGGCAGCGCGATCGTGACGGCGCCGGTCTCGGCCGGATCCGTCAGCACGCGCATCGCGGCGAGCGCGATCGAGAACAGCTGCTCCGGCCGCTGCACGCGGTCGAAGAACCGCGACACCGGGCGGAACGCGTCGGTGACCTGGATCCCGAGATCGTGCGGGTGCTCGAGCTGCTGCAGCACCGGATCCGCGACGCGCGTCGCGAAGGTGTCGCTCGGCAGGAGCAGCGCGGGCAGGCGGTTGGCGGTCGCGAGCGCCGCGCCCGTGAGCATGTTCGCGGCGCCCGGACCGACCGAGGCGGCGGCCGCGTAGGTGGCGCGCCGGCGGTGCATGCGCGCGTAGCCGACGGCCTGGTGCACCATCGCCTGCTCGTTGCGGGCCTGGTGGTAGGGCATGAGGCCGACCCGCTCGGCGTGCAGCTGCTTCAGCGCCTGGCCGAGCCCCGCCACGTTGCCGTGGCCGAAGATGCCGAAGGTCGCCGGGATGGTGCGCTCGACGATGTCGCCGTCGACGGTCCACTGGTTCGCGAGGAATTCGACGAGGGCCTGGCCCACCGTCATCCGCTTGGTCTCACCCATGATCACTCTTTCGTGCTCTCGTACGGCAGGCGCTCGTCGAACGGCTGCCCTTCCCACGACTGGCGTACCCAGGCGTGCGCGGGGTCGTCGCTGATGTTCCAGACGCGCTCGGCGTCGGGCCCCGCCATGACGTTGAGGTAGTAGAGGTCGTACCCCGGCGCGGCCACGGCGGGCCCGTGATAGCCGTAGGGCACGAGCGCCACGTCGCCCGTCTGCACCCGTGCGTTGATGTCGATCTCGCCGGCGGGCGAGCTGTAGGTGCTGAACATGCCGAACGCGCTCTCGGCGGGCACGCCCTCGCTCGTGCGCGTCGGCGCCGACTCGAAGTAGTAGATCTCCTCGAGCCGCGACTCGTGCCCCGGAACGTGCTCATCGTGCTTGTGCGGCGGGTACGACGACCAGTTCTCGCTCGGCGTGATCACCTCGCACACGATGAAGCGCGCCGCCTCGAGCGCCTGCGGGGTGCCGAAGTTGTGCACCTGGCGGCTGGAGGCTCCGGTTCCGCGCAGCTCGACGGGCGTCTGCTCGGCGGGGATGAACCGGTTCGGGAGCGAGCGATCGGTCGGCGATGTCGCGACCGCGACGCGCCCCGTCCCGGACACGCGCGCGGCCTCCTGGGTGCCGATGTAGACCACATCGGTCGGACCGTCGAAGACCGACGCGCGCCCGGCGAGCTCGTAGCGCTCGTTCTGCGTGTCGACGACGAAGGATCCGGCCAGCGGCACCACCAGCTTCTCGACGCCCGGCTCGAGTTCGACCGCGTCGCCGTCGAGCTCGGCCACGCGCAGGCCCGTGTGCGCCCACCCGTCGATCCGGCCGTCGACCACCGTCTGCCACGGTCCGCGGGCGAGTTCGCCCCGATGATGGAACCATCGCTGCTGTGTCATCGTTTCCTCATCTTCGAAGTCTCGTGTTCGGGCGGGTCAGTCGTTCTGCGGGAACCCGAGGTTGATGCCGCCGTGCGTGGCCGGGTCGAGCCAGCGGCTCGTGACCGCCTTCTCGCGCGTGAAGAACTCGAAGCCCTGCACGCCGTAGGCCTTGCTGTCGCCGAACAGCGACGCCTTCCAGCCGCCGAACGAGTGGTAGGCCACGGGCACGGGGATCGGCACGTTGATGCCGATCATGCCCACCTGCACCTCGTTCTGGAAGCGGCGCGCTGCCCCGCCGTCGTTCGTGAAGATCGCGGTGCCGTTGCCGAAGGCGCCCGAGTTGATGAGGGCGAGGCCCTCCTCATAGCTCTTCACCCGCACGACCTCGAGAACGGGTCCGAAGATCTCCTCCGTGTACGCGCGGGATGTCGTTGGCAACTTGTCGATCAGCGTCGGCCCGAAGAAGAACCCGTCCTCACAGCCCGGAACGGTGTAGTCGCGGCCGTCGACGACGATCGTGGCGCCATCGGCCTCGGCGATGTCGACGTAGCCCGAGACCTTGTCGCGGTGCTGGGCGGAGATGAGCGGACCCATGTGGGGCTCGGGCGTCGAGGATCCCGCCCCGACGCGCAGCTCGGCGATGCGGCTCGTGATCTTCTCGATCAGCTCGTCGGCGACCGGCTCGACGGCGAGGACGACCGAGATGGCCATGCAGCGCTCGCCCGCCGCGCCGTAGCCGGCGTTGATCGCCTGGTCGGCGACGATGTCGAGGTCGGCGTCGGGCAGCACCAGCATGTGGTTCTTCGCGCCGCCGAGCGCCTGCACGCGCTTGCCGTGCTGCGAGGCCGTCTCGTAGATGTACTTCGCGATCGGGGTGGATCCGACGAAGGAGATCGACTGCACGCGCTCGTCCGTCAGCAGACCGTCGACCGCGGGCTTGTCGCCCTGCAGCACCGTGAAGACGCCGTCCGGGAGCCCCGCCTCCTTCCACAGCTGCGCCATCCACAGCGCGGCGGAGGGATCCTTCTCGCTGGGCTTCAGCACGACGGCGTTCCCGGCGGCGATCGCCACGGGGAAGAACCACATCGGCACCATGGCCGGGAAGTTGAAGGGGCTGATGATGCCGACCACGCCGAGCGGCTGCTTGATCGAGAAGACGTCGACGCCCGTCGAGGCGTTCTCGCTGAACGCACCCTTCGTGAGGTGGGCGAAGCCGGTCGCGAGCTCGACGACCTCCTGGCCGCGGGCGATCTCGCCGGCCGCGTCGGAGAGCACCTTGCCGTGCTCACTCGAGATGATCTCGGCGAGCTCGCCCTTGCGGGCGTTCAGCAGCTCGCGAAAGGCGAAGATCACACTCTGCCGCTTCGCGATCGAGAACGTCGACCAGGTCTCGTAGCCGCGCTGCGCGGACGCGATGGCCGCGTCGATCTCGGCGGCGTCGGCGAGCGCGACCTCGGCGGTCTGGGATCCGGTGGCGGGGTTGAAGACGGGGGCCGTGCGTCCCGAGTTCGAGGCGCTCGGGGCGCCATCGATCCAGTGTCCGATGACGGGGAGGGTGGTGTCGTTGGTCATGTTGTCCTCGCAGTTCGGGATCAGGCGGAAGGGGAAGCGGTCGGGTGCACGAGCCGGGCCGCCGTGTCGACGGCGCCGGCGACGTCGCCGTCGGCCGGGTAGAGCAGGTTGCGGCCGACCGTGAGGCCGACGACCCCGGGGAGCGCGAGCGCGCGCTCCCACGAGGCGTACATCGCCTCGGGGTCGCCCGCGCCGTCGCCGCCGAGCAGCAGTGTGGGCATGGTGGTGGCCGCCATGACGCGCTCCATGTCGTCGACCACGGGCAGCTTCATCCAGGTGCGCGAGCTGTCGGCGCCGAGGCCGGCGGCGATCGCGACCGAGGAGATCACGGCGTCGGGCGAGAGATCGTTGACGATCCGCCCGCCCTGCCACTCGCTGATGAACGGTTCGAGCATGATCGGCAGGCCCGCCCGCGCGGCGGCCGTCACGGCGCGCGCCGTCGCCTCGAGCGTCGGCGCCGTGCCGGCGTCGGCGAGGTTGACGCGCACGAGCGTCTTGGCGAAGTCGATTCCCCGCTCCACCATCGTCTCGACGTCGTGGCCCGTGTAGCGGTCGTCCATCTCGAACTCCGCGCCGCGCAGGCCGCCGCGGTTCATGGATCCGACGAGCACCTTGTCGTCGAGCAGCCCGAGGGCAGCGAGGTCGTCGAGGATGTCGGGCGTGCCGAGCACGCCGTCGACCCGCGGATCCCGCAGCGCCGTCGCGAGCCGGTCGAGCAGGTCGTAGCGGTCGGCCATCGCCATCTTGTCGGAGCCGATCGCGAGCGATCCGCGCGCGGGGTGATCGGCGGCGACGATGAGCAGGCGCCCATCGGCCCCCAGGAGCGGCCGGCGCCGCCGCGCGGCGTAGGCGCCCACGATCTCCTCCGGTCGCTGCGTGCGCATCTCGCGCAGGCGGGCGAAGTCCCGCTCGTCGAGCGCGCTCACGAGGCGACCCTCGCCATCGCCTGCTCGACCTCGTCGGGCGTGGGCATCGCGGTGGAGCACTCGCGGCGCGAGGCGACGATGGCGCCCGCGACGTTGGCGAAGCGGAGGGTTCGTTCGAGTCCCCATCCCTCCAGCATGCCGTGGCAGAAGGCTCCGCCGAACGCGTCGCCCGCGCCGAGCCCATTGATCACGTCGACCGCGTGCGTGGGCACCTCGACCTGCTCGTCGCGGGTCTTCGCGAGAACGCCCTTCGGCCCCTGCTTGACGACGGCGATCTCGACGCCGCGCTCGAGCAGCGCGTCAGCCGCGCGCTGCGGCTCGCTCTCGCCGACGGCGACCTCGCACTCCTCGCGGTTGCCGATCGCGATCGTCACGGATCCGAGCACCTGCGCGAGCTCCGCGGTCGCGTCGGCGGGGTCGCCCCAGAACATCGGCCGGTAGTCGAGGTCGATGATCGTGTGCGCGCGGCGCTCGCGCAGGGAGAGCGCGCGGTGCAGAGCCGATCGGCTCGGTTCCTCACTGAGGCCCGTCGTGGTGATCCAAAGGATCCGCGCCTCGCGCGCGGCCGCCTCGTCGATCTCGTCGGGGGTGATGTTCATGTCGGGCGCCTTGGGCTCGCGGTAGAAGTACAGCGGGAAGTCGTCGGGCGGGAAGATCTCGCAGAAAGTGACGGGCGTCGCGAGCGTCGGATCCGTGCGGACGAAGTCCGTGGCGACGCCGAGACGCTCGAGCTCGGCGAGGAGGTACCGGCCGAACGGATCGTCGCCGACCCGCGAGACGAGCGCGGGCGCGTGTCCGTGCCGAGCGACGGCGACGGCCACGTTGGCGGCCGTGCCGCCGAGGTACTTGCCGAACGTCGAGACCTCTTCGAGGCCCACCCCGTCCTGAAGCGGGTAGATGTCGACGCCGAGCCGGCCGATGGCCAGTACGTCTGGGACAGAAACCATTGTCGTCACACTCCGTTGTCGAGACTTTCCGGTCGCGGCGGTGGCGTGCCGCGATGTTTGTCCTGACAATATCACAACATGCGCCCCGTGCAACAAGACATTTGCGGGCCTGAGTAATATTGTGATGACAAAAGGAACGAAGGGGTACCCGATGCCGAACGACACTCCGGTATGGCCCGATCACCTGTTTGCGGATCTCGACCGCACGGGCCCGATCCCGCTGTACTTCCAGATATCCAGCCGCCTCGAACAGGCGATCCGCTCCGGCGAGATCGCCCCCGGGGCACGACTCGAGAACGAGATCTCCATCGGCCAGCGCCTCGGCCTGTCGCGACCCACGGTGCGCCGCGCCATCCAGGAGGTCGTCGACAAGGGCCTGCTCGTGCGCCGGCGCGGCATCGGCACCCAGGTCGTGCAGGGCCAGGTCACCCGCGAGGTCGAGCTGACGAGCCTCTTCGAGGACCTGAAGGGATCCCAGCATGAGCCCGGCACCCGCGTCGTCTCGCGCGAGGTCGTCGCCGCGCCGGCGGGCGTCGCCGAGCGCCTCGGCGTGGAGACGGGCGCGCCCGTGCTCCGGCTGCGCCGCCTGCGCACCGCCGACGGCACACCGATGGCGGTGCTCGAGAACCACCTCCCGGAGGAGTTCGCCGACATCACCGAGGAGCAGCTGGGCGCGGGGGGCCTCTACGCCATCCTGCGCGCGCGGGGCGTGACGATCCGCGTCGCCAAGCAGCGCATCGGCGCGCGCCGCGCGCACGACGACGAGCCGGGCCTGCTCGACATCGACGCCGGCAGCCCCCTGCTGACGATGGAGCGCACCGCCTTCGACGCCTCCGGACACGCCGTCGAGTACGGCCGCCACGTCTACCGACCCGACATGTACTCGTTCGAGACGACGCTGATCGCAAAGTGACGCTCGGGTCGTAACCGAATCGAGATATGTAGTCTGGACGGATGAACGCCATGCGCGCCAGCTCGAATGATGACGGACTCAACGCCACCATCCACCCCGACGGATCCGCCGTCCTCGTCGTCGACGAGACGCCGCACGAGATCGCGACGACGCACGCCGAAGACGCGCGCCGCGAGATCGTGCGGCTGACGGCCCAGATCGCCCGCCAGCTCGACACGCCCCTGCACGTGCTCGTCACCGAGCCCGACGGCACGTGGCCGCTCGTGGTCGACGGCGACGAAAAGGTCGAGTACGCCGCGCCGACGGGAGCCCCGCGACCGGAGACCCCGTACAGCAGCGCGCCGCCCGCCGCGCCGGCGGCCGAGGATCCGGCCCCGGGCCCCAAGCGCGGATCCGCGCCGCGGGCAGAGACGCCCGCCCCCGCTCGCGTCGCGACGCCGCGCTCGGCGCACGACGCCCGGGTCGTGCGACCCGAGCGCGAGACCTTCCTCACGAGCGGGCGCGACCAGGACGAGCGCGAGGAACCGGCGACCCGCGGCTTCCGCGGGGCGATGACGCGCATGGGCATCCGCATGGCGCCGGGCGCGGAGGAGCGCTCCGAACGCTCCGACCAGATGGACGTCGCCCACCACTGGCCCGGCCCCCGCACGATCGCGGTCGTGAACGGCAAGGGCGGCAGCGGCAAGACGCCCACGACGATCCTGCTGGCGGCCGTGTTCGCGCGCTTCGGCGGCGCGGGCGTGCTGGCGTGGGACAACAACCAGACGCGAGGCACCCTCGGCTGGCGCACCGAGCAGGGCCCGCACGAGGCGACGCTGCACGACATGCTCGGCGCCTCCGATCACCTGCTCTCGACCGAGGCGCAGGCCGCCGACGTCGCCAACTTCGTGCACCACCAGCGGCAGGATCGTTTCGACGTGCTGCGCTCGCAGCCGATCGCGCTCGCCTCGGAGCAGCGCGTCTCGGCCGAGGACGTCGACCGGATCCATGCCGTCGCGGCGCGCTATTACCGCCTCATCGTGATGGATTCCGGCAACGACGAGTCGGATCCGCTGTGGCAGCGCATGATCGACCACACCGACCAGCTCGTCATCGCCACGACCACGCGCGACGAGCACGCCGAGGCGGGCGCGCTGCTGCTCGACGCGCTCGCGGAGCGCGACGAGCGCTCGGCGAAGCTCGCGGCGAACGCTGTCTCGATCGTCAGCCAGGCCGACCAGCGCTCGACGGGCGCCGAGGTGCGCCGCATCGTCGACGGCTACCGCCAGCTCACGCGCGACGTCGTGCAGATCCCCTTCGACCCCGCCATGATCGACGGCCACCTGCACTACGGCGCCCTGCGCCCCGCGACCCAGCGCGCCTGGCTCGCGGCGACGGCGTCGGTCGCCCGCGGCTTCCAGGGCGCCTAGAGGCGCACGACCTCCGTCACGTGCACGACGGCCTCGCCGGCCTCCGCTGACGCCTCGAGATCGACCTCGGCGCGGATGCGCCAATCGTGGTTGCCGGCGGGGTCGTCGATCGTCTGCTCGACCTTCCAGGTGTCGCGCCCCTCGGTGACCTCGCACAGCTGCGGCGAGCGCGCGGCGGCACCCGTGAGGATGTCGTCGTGCTCGTCGTAGTAGTCGTCGAGGGCGGCGGGCCAGTCGGCATCCGGATCCAGCTCTTCGAGCTCGTCGTCCCTCTCGAGCGCCGCGAGCTGCACGCGGCGGAACATCGCGTTGCGCACCAGCACCACGAAGGCGCGCTTGTTCATCACGACCGAGGGCGGCGCGGGCGGCACGACCGGCGTACCGTCGTCGTCGAGGCCCGCCATCAGGGTCTCCCACTCGTCGACGAGGCTCGAATCGACCTGGCGCACCATCTCTCCGAGCCACTCGACGATGTCGTCGAGCTCGTGCGTGCGCGCCTCGGGCGGCACGGTCTGGCGGATCGTGCGGTAGGCGTCCGACAGATACCGCAGCACGAGCCCCTCGCTGCGGCCCAGCTGATACCACTGCACGAACTCGGCGAAGCTCATGGCGCGCTCGTACATGTCGCGCACGACCGACTTCGGCGCGAGCGCGAAGTCGCGGATCCACGGCTGCGAGCTCGCGAAGGTCTCGTAGGCCTGCGTGAGCAGCTCCGCGAGCGGCTTCGGGTACGTGATCTCCTCGAGCAGTTCCATGCGCTCGTCGTACTCGATGCCGTCGCGCTTCATGGCGCCGACGGCCTCGCCCCGGGCCTTGAACTGCTGTTGGCTGAGGATCTGGCGCGGGTCGTCGAGCGTCGACTCGATGACGCTGACGACGTCGAGCGCGTAGTGGCCCGTCCCCACGCCGCCGGGCCCGTCGTCCGGATCCAGCAGCTCGAGCGCCGCGAGCGCGAACGGCGACAGCGGCTGGTTGAGGGCGAAGTTCGGCTGCAGATCGAGGAAGAGGCGGATCTCGCCCGACGGCGTCACCTCGATGAGCTCGGCGTCGCGCAGGGTGCGGAAGATCGCGAGCGCCCGGCGGGCAAGGGCGTACTGCTCCTTCGGCGACTGGTGGTTGTCGAAGACGAGCGAGCGCACATTCTCGAACACGTCGCCGCCGCGGGCGATGATGTTGATGAGCATGGCAGAAGTCATCTGCATGCGCGGGCTGAGCGCCTCGGGCTCGGCGGCGATGATGTTCTCGAAGCTCTGCTCGCTCCAGCTGACGAAGCCCTTCGGCGGCTGCTTCTTCTTGACCTTCTTGAGCTTCTTCGGGTCATCGCCGGCCTTCGCGAGCGCCTGCGCGTTCTCGATCTCGTGCTCGGGGGCGAGCACGACGACGTTGCCGTACGGGTCGTAGCCGGCGCGTCCCGCGCGTCCCGCGATCTGGTGGAACTCGCGGGCGCCGAGGCGCCGCATGCGGGATCCGTCGTACTTCGACAGCTCGGTGATGAGGACGGTGCGGATCGGCACGTTGATGCCGACGCCCAGGGTGTCGGTGCCGCAGATGACGCGCAGCAGCCCTTTCTGGGCGAGCGTCTCGACGAGGCGGCGGTAGCGGGGCAGCATGCCCGCGTGGTGCACGCCGATGCCCGCACGCACGAGGCGCGAGAGGGTCTTGCCGAAATTCGTGGTGAAGCGGAAGTCGCCGAGGGCCGCGGCGATCTCGTCACGCTGCTCGCGGGACGTGATGTTGATGCTCGCGAGCGCCTGGGCGCGCTCCATGGCGGCCGCCTGGCTGAAGTGCACGACGTAGACCGGCACCTCCTTGTCCGCCAGCAGCTCCTCGACGACCTCATGGGCGGGCTTCTTCTCGTAGCTGAAGTGCAGCGGCACGGGGCGCTCGGCACCCGCCACGAGAGTGGTGGTGCGACCGGTGCGGCGCGTGAGGTCGTCCTCGATCACCGCGGTGTCGCCGAGCGTCGCCGACATGAGCAGGAACTGCGCACGCTGCAGGAGGAGCAGGGGAATCTGCCAGGCCCAGCCGCGGTCGCGGTCGCCGTAATAGTGGAACTCGTCCATGACGACCTGGTCGACATCGGCGGCCTCGCCCTCGCGCAGGGCGAGGTTCGCGAGGATCTCGGCCGTGCAGCACACAATGGGGGCGTCGGAGTTGACCGAGCTGTCGCCCGTCACCATGCCGACGTTCTCGGCGCCGAATACCTCGACGAGCGCGAAGAACTTCTCGCTCACGAGCGCCTTAATCGGGGCCGTGTAGTAGGTACGGCCGCCTCGGCCGATCGCGATGGCGTGCGCCGCGAGGGCGACGAGCGACTTGCCCGTGCCGGTCGGGGTTGCGAGGATCACGTTGTTGCCGGCAGCGAGCTCCATCGCCGCCTCGTCCTGCGCCGGGTAGAGCGAGATGCCCTGTTCCGTCGCCCAGTCGAGGAAGGCGTCGTAGAGGGCATCGGCATCGTCACCGGCCGCGCGGGCGGCCTCAAGCAGGTTGGGCATCGGTTCCAGGCTACCCGCGGGTACCCTGATGGGATGGAGTATCCCGCGACGATCGCCCGCCGCGTGGAGCACGAGATCGAGATCAAGAGGTCGCGCTTCATCACGCACCTTGAGCCCGTGGGATCCGTCGCCGAGGCCGACGAGTTCATCGCGGGGATCCGCAAGCAGTACTGGGACGCGCGCCACAACTGCGTCGCCATGATCACCGGGGTGCGCGGCGACCAGGCGCGATCCTCCGACGACGGCGAGCCGTCGGGCACGGCGGGGGTGCCGATGATGGAGGTGCTCAAACGCCGCGACATGACCGATCTCGTCGCCGTCGTCACGCGCTACTTCGGCGGGGTCAAGCTGGGCGCGGGCGGCCTCGTGCGGGCCTACGGATCCGCGGTCTCGGAGGCGCTCGACCACGCCCAGCTCGTGTACCGGCGCGCACTGACGCGGGCGACGATCGAGGTTCCCCACGCCGACGCCGGCCGCGTCGACAACATGCTGCGCGAGTGGGTCGGATCCCACGACGCGACGCTCGGCGAGACCGCCTACGGCGTCGCGGCGCGCTTCGAGGTCTGGGCCCCCGCGGATCGCCTCGACGCCCTCGCCGCCGATGTCGCCGCCTGGTCGCAGGGCGCGCTGGTCCCCGAGCTCGGCGAGACCCGCGTGGTCGACATCACGGCCTGAACCCGCAGTTGTGGCGCGACCTCTAATACACTCGACTTACAACGTTATAGGCGCGAGAAAGGGGACCCGGCGTGGCGGTCACACTGCATGACGTGGCGAGGCTCGCGGGCGTCTCCATCAAGACGGTCTCGAACGTCATCAACGACTACCCCTATCTGCGCCCCGCGACCCGGCAAAAGGTCGAGGACGCGATCGCCCAGCTGGGCTACATCCCGAACCTCACCGCGCGAAACCTGCGGTCGGGCCGCACGGGTGCGATCGCGCTGGCTCTGCCGGATCTCGGCCTGGCCTACTTCGCGGAGCTCGCAGCGCAGGTCATCCATGAGGCGGAGGCCGCGGGTGTCGCGGTGCTCGTCGAGCAGACGGGGGCCGACCGCGACCGCGAGCTCGAGCTCCTGCGCGGTCCGCGCCGCAAGCTCACCGACGGCCTCATCTTCAGCCCCCTGGGGATGTCGCACGAGGACGTCTCGGCGCTCGAGGTCGACTACCCGCTGGTGCTCCTCGGCGAGCGGATCTTCGACGGCCCGACCGACCACATCACGATGCGGAACGTCGAGGCGGCGCGCGCCGCCACGGAGCACCTCCTCGCGTCCGGCCACCGGCGCATCGCCGTGATCGGCGCGCACCGCGGGGAGCTTCTCGGATCCGCGGCCCTGCGCATGCAGGGCTATCGCGAAGCGCTCGAGGCCGCCGGCATCCCCTATGACGACGACATCGTCGGATACACGACGCTCTGGCACCGCGCCAACGGCGCCGACTCGATGCGCGAGCTGCTCGATCGCGGCGCGCGCTTCGATGCGGTGTTCGGGCTCAACGACACGCTCGCCCTCGGCGCGATGCGGGTGCTCCAGGAGGCCGGCCTGGACGTTCCCGACGATGTCGCGGTGATCGGCTTCGACGGGCTCGACGAGGCCAAGTACTCCATCCCGTCGCTGACGACGGTGGATCCGGGGCGCGAGTGGATCGCGCGCACCGCGGTCGCGACGCTCCTCGAGCGCATCTCCGGCATCCCGGATCCGACACCGCGGACGCTTCTCGCCGATTTCCGGATCCTCGACCGCGAGTCGGCCCCGTCGGCGTAGCCCCGCGCCTCGCGCCCGGCGCGGCCAGGCACGGCTGATAACGTGACGGCATGCCGCGCCCGTCCATCGGCCAGCTCGAGGCGCTGGTCGCCGTCGCCGACCACCGTTCCGTCACCGCGGCCGCGGACGAATTGGGCCTCTCTCAGCCCTCCCTGACACGTCGTCTGCAGGCGCTGGAGGAGACGTTGTGCATCGCCCTCCTCCGCCCCGCCGGGCGAGGAGTGGAGCTGACGCCCGCCGGCCTCGAAGCCGTCGCCGCGGCGCGTCGAGCGCTGACCGAGGTGTCCGTGATCGATGCCCTGTCCGAATCGGTGCGGACGCTTGCCACGGGTTCGCTCCGCCTGACCGGACTGCCGTCGCTGGTATCGACGATCGCACCGACGTTCGTCGCGCCGTTCCATCGGGAGCATCCCGGCGTGAGCATCAGCATGACGACCGAAGAGGATGCCGCCTCCGTCGTCGAGGCCCTTCGCACCGGCCGTGCGGATCTCGCGTTGTGCGTGCTCGACAGCGTACCGAGCGATCTGGTGAGCATCGAGCTCTCCTCCCAACGGTTCATCGCCGTCGTGCACCGCGACATGGCACACCGGGGCCTCTCCGAGTTGCTGAACTCTGCGACGCTCGTGACCCTGCCGACGGGCACGTCGATGCGCACGATGGCAGAGCAGGTGTACCGCGACCTCGGTTCCTCACCCGCGCGCGTTCTGACGACGACCCAGCGCGATAGTCTCGTGGCGCTCGCGCTCGACGTGCGCGGCATCACCATCGTCCCCGACGCGTTCACGGGCCTCGCGGCGGCGCTGGGCGGCCGCTGCATCGAACTCGGCAGTCAGCGCAGCCGCCCGGTCGGTGTGCTGCACACAGAGGACGCGCTGCGGAACCCCGCGCTCCGGACCCTGCTGGATCTCGCGCGCGCATAGTCCTACGGAGCACACAGGTCGGTGTCCGCGCTGCGATTGACCGCATCAATCGCGTGCGGACGATCGGCGCCGCTCGAATCGGGCACGACGGCATCGGGCGCCGCCTCGTCTGTCGCCAGTTCGAGGGGAACGTCGTCCCTCAGTGCGCGGAAGGCGGTCTCCGCATCCGGTGCGGGAACAACGCGATTACGGTCCTGTGGCGCCTCTCCCCACGGCATCGTCAGGAAGGTCACATCAGCGAGAGGGACCTTCACGGCTCGCGCCGCGAGCTCGACGAGATCCGCGAGCGTACCGAGGTCGGGGTCGACCGTCATCGACGAGGTCGCCGCGTCGATGAACGAGTACAGCCGGTCGGGACGGACGAGGACCTCGCTCCGTGTCGCCTTCTGCACGATCGCCGACAGCACCATCTGCTGGTGACCGAGGCGGGCGATGTCGCTCCCCTCGGCGAGGGCGTGGCGGGTGCGCGCGAGCGCGAGCGCGTTCGCACCGTCGACCACCTGTTGTCCCGCGGGGAGATCCAGGAGCGCATGCCCGTCCTCCAACGGCTCGGGAAGGCATACGTCGATGCCGCCGAGGGCATCGACCATTCCGATGAAGCCTTCGAAGTCCATCTGCACGAAGTGGTCGATCTGCACCCCGGTCAGCTTCTCGACGGCCGCCACTGAGCACGCTGGCCCATAATTGAGCGCCGAGTTGAGCATGCCCTCTCCGCCGGACGTGCTCCCTCTTCCCGTGTCGGAGCACGCCGGCAGGTCCATCAGCGTGTCGCGGGGAAGCTGCACGGCGTCAATGCGGGTGTTATCGGCGGAGATGTGCGCGAGCACCATGGCGTCGCTGCGCTCGGTGCCGTCGTCCTCGCCGAACACGTCCGATTCCAACGCGCGCCCATCGGATCCCAGAAGAAGCAGGTTGACGGCATCGGTTTCCGACGACGACGCGTCCCCCGTCGCCCCTTCGGGGGATGACGCCCGGAGGGGCGCAGTGGTCAGGTTCCCCTGCAGCTGCGCCACGGCGAAAGCACCGCTTGCGAGGACCGCGAGGACGACGGCGGCGCCGATGATGGCGACGGTGCGGCGGCGCCGCGTGCGGCGGGGCCGCCGCACCGGAGGATCGGTGTGGGTGTTGCGGGTGGGGAGATCGGGACGTTTCACCGGTTCACGACATCACGAAGCATTCATGAGCACAAATACTCCGAACCTTCGGTCTCATGCATATTTGCTATGAGATGGAACGGAAATGGTCGCATTTCGCCAGTTGACATGGCGCCGCTCGCGCGTCACAATAATTTCTACAACGTTGCCTACAACGTTGTAGATCTGGAAGATCCGGCCGCGTGGGCCCGGTCTCGACGATGTGGTCACCCGTTCCCGAGAGGACACAGCACAATGAAGTCACGGATCCTGGCCGTCGCGGGCGTCACCGCCCTGGCCGCAACTGCACTCGCCGGATGCGCCGGCGGAGCCGCCGCCGGCGACGACTCGACGCTCACCTTCATGTTCCGAGGCGGCGACGCCGAGAAGGAGGCCTACACGGCCGCGATCGAAGCCTTCGAACAGGCCCATGAGGGCGTCGACGTCAAGATCATCATGACGACCGCGGACGAGTACGCGACGAAGCTCAAGGCCGCCATCACGGGCAAGCAGGTGCCCGACGTGTTCTACATCGACCCGGGAAGCGTGCAGTCGTTCGTGGGCAGCGGCGTGATCGCCGACATCACCGACGCCGTCGAGTCATCCGACGCGATCGACCTCGACAACGTCTGGGCATACGGGCTCGACAGCTACCGCTTCGACGGCACCACCCAGGGCAAGGGCGCGATCTACGCGCTGCCCAAGGACATCGGGCCGTTCTCCTTCGGCTACAACAAGACGATGTTCGAGGAGGCGGGCATTCCGCTCCCCGACCCCGACGTGCCGTACACGTGGGACGAGTTCATCGACGTGTCGAAGCAGCTCACCACGGACCTCGACGGCGACGGCAAGCTCGACCAGTGGGGGACGGGACTCAACGTCACGTGGAACCTCCAGGCGTTCGTCTGGTCGAACGGCGGCGACTGGCTCAACGAGGACCGCACGAAGGTGACGGTCAACGAGCCCGAGTTCGCCGAGGCGCTGCAGTACTTCGCCGACATGCAGAACGTTCATGGCGTCACGCCCTCGGCGGGCGACGCTCAGACGCTCGACACCTATCAGCGCTGGATGCAGGGGCAGATCGGCTTCTTCCCCGTCGGGCCGTGGGACGTGCCCACGTACCAGGACCTCGACTTCGAATGGGACCTGATCCCCTACCCCGCCGGGTCGACCGGGAAGAGTGCGACCTGGACCGGCACGCTGGGCATCGCCGTCTCCGCCTCTTCCGCGGCACCCGATCTCGCGGCCGAGCTCGCGATGTACCTGAGCGTCGACCGCGACGCGCAGCAGGCGCTCGTCGACGCGGGAGTGCAGATTCCGAACCTCGTCGACATGGCGAACGAGTGGGTCTCCTCGTCGACGCTTCCGCCCGCGAACAAGCAGGAGTTCCTCGACATCGCGGAGGACTACGGCCGCGCCCTCCCGGCGAACAACACCTATAGCGCCGAATGGTACGACGAGCTGTTCAAGAACATCCAGCCCGTGCTCGACGGCGAGCAGACCGCGCAGGAGTACCTCGACGAGGTGCAGCCGCGCATGCAGGAGCTCCTCGACAAGGCGAACGCGCAGGCGGAACTCGGCTGACACGGTGGGCGCCGCGCACCGCGGCGCCCACCCCAGCCCTCCCCGCCCGGAACAGAGGTCCACACCCATGACGACTCCCGTCTCCCGCCGCTCGCGTCTGCACCGCAAGGAGCATCGCGCCGCGCTCGCCTTCGTGGCCGCGCCGGTCATCGGCTTCCTCGCCTTCATCGGCTACCCGCTCGTGTTCTCGCTCTACACGTCGTTCACATCGTGGAACGGGCTCAGCGCGCCGGTCCCCAACGGCCTCGACAACTTCGTCGAGATGATGGGCGACCGATACTTCTGGCAGTCGTTGGGCAACACCGTGTTCTACATGATCGGCATCCCGATCGGCCTGGTCATCTCCCTGCTGCTCGCCCTCGCGCTGAACCGGCGCATGCGAGGCCTGACGTTCTTCCGCACCGTCTACTACGTGCCGGTCGTGTCGTCCCTCGCGGCGGTCGCGATCCTGTGGCAGTGGGCGTACAACGGCGACTTCGGCCTCGTGAACCAGGTGCTCGCGATCTTCGGGATCGACGGCCCGAACTGGCTGCAGAACGCATCGACGGCGAAGCCTGCCATCATCATCATGGCGGTGTGGAAGGGCATCGGCTACTCGATGCTGCTCTACCTCGCCGCCCTGCAATCGGTGCCGTCACACCTGTATGAGGCCGCGTCCCTGGACGGCGCCGGCCCGCTGGCGAAGTTCCGCTACATCACGATCCCGATGCTGAGTCCCGTCACGTTCTTCCTCGTGGTCACCAACATCATCGGCGGCGCCCAGATCTTCATCGAGATCAACATCATGACCCCCACAGGCGGCCCCGAGTTCTCCACGGCATCCATCGTCTGGTACATCTGGCAGAAGGCCTTCAACTACATGCAGATGGGCTATGCAACCGCCATGGCGCTCGTGCTCGGCCTGATGGTGTTCATCGTCACCGCCGTGCAGTTCCAGATCAACCGCCGATTCCAGTTCGCGATTGATTGAGGATCGCCATGTCACTGAACACTCCCATCCGGACCGCCTCCCAGGATCCCGCCGACTCCACGATCGCGCAGGTCCTCCCGCGCGTGCCGAGGAATCGGCGCAACCTGAGCGGGCCGCGCCTCTCGCGCTCGTACCGCATCGTCAACGTGATCCTCATCACGGTGCTCTCCCTCGGCGGCGTCATCATGATCGCGCCGCTGCTGTGGACCTTCAGCACCTCGCTGAAGACCAAGGAGGCCGTCTTCGCGCTGCCCCCGCAGTGGATCCCGGATCCCCTCATCTGGGACAACTACGTCCGCGTGTGGACCGCCGCGCCGCTGGCGAGCGGCATCTGGAACAGCATCATCGTCTCGGCGAGCGTCACGATCCTCGGCACGATCGCCTCGATGCTCGCGGCGTTCGCGTTCGCGAAGATGCGCCTGCCGTTCAAGAACGTCATCTTCCTGGCGCTGCTCGCGGCAATCATGATCCCGTTCCCGACGATCATGATCCCGCAGTTCTCGATGTTCGCCTCGGCCGGCCTGGTCGACACACTCTGGCCCCTGATCCTGCCGGGCGTCTTCGGCAACATCGTGATGGTCTTCTTCCTGCGCCAGTACCTGGCCTCCGTGCCGGACTCGATCGTCGAGGCGGCCAAGATCGACGGTGCGGGCTACCTCCGCATCTTCTTCACGCTGATCTTCCCCGTGATCCGCCCCGCCGTCGCCGCGCAGTTCATCCTCTGGTTCATGGCCGTGTGGAACGACTACCTCGGTCCGATCATCTACCTGAACTCGCCGGAGAAGCAGACGCTCCAGCTCGTCATCGCGAGCCTCAACATGACCTACGCGAGCCAGACCGACTACCCGCTGATCATGGCCGGATCCTTCATCGCGCTGATCCCCGTCCTCGTGGTGTTCGCGGTGTTCCAGAAGCAGATCATCGAGTCCATCGCTCTGACGGGGGCCAAGGGATGAGCGTCGGTACCGCCTCGGGGCGGGCGATCGGCGCCCACGACCCCACCGTCGTGCGCGGCGACGACGGGCTCTGGTACATGTTCTCGACCGACGCTGCCGTCGACGACCGCGACGTTCCCGCGGGCGCGCACGTGCGCACCTCCGCCGACCTCGTGCACTGGGACGTCGCCGGCACCGCGCTGCCCGGCGTTCCCGCCGCGGCGCGCGCCCACACGGGGGCCGTCGGCCTCTGGGCGCCCGAGGTCGTCCGCTGGCCGACCGGTGACGACGCGCGCCGCTGGCGCATGTACTACTCGGCCTCCTCGTTCGGATCCCGGACCTCCGCGATCGGGCTCGCCACGGCGCCCGCGCCCGCGGGCCCGTGGACCGATGAGGGCGTCGTCGTCTCGACGACGAACGAGGTCGACGCGCACAACGCCATCGACGCCGCGATCGTCTTCGATCGGGACGGCGAGCCCTGGCTCACCTATGGATCGTTCTTCGACGGTATCCGCACCGTGCGCCTCGACATCGACTCGGGGCTGCCGCGATCCGGCGACGGCGTGCTGATCGCGCGCCGCCCGAACAGCGTCGACGGCGCCGTGGAGGGTGCCTATGTGGAGTACCGCCCGGATCGCGACGACTACGTGCTGTACGTCTCGTACGACTCGCTGTTCGACAGCTACAGCATCCGCGTCGGCATCTCGGCCGAGGTCACGGGCCCGTATCTCGATGCGGCAGGGCGTCCGCTTCTCGACGCTCCTGCCGGCGACGAGAAGCGCTCCGGCACGAAGATCCTCGGCGGTCTGAGGTTCCCCGGCGCCACCGCTTGGAGCGCCCCGGGACACAACTCGGTCTTCTTCGACGGCGCCGCGCGCTTCCTCGTCCACCATGTCCGCCGCGCCGACGACCCCCGGCAGCACGAGGCGCAGGTCCGCCGCGTGCACACGACGCGCGGCGGCTGGCCGATCGCATCTCCGCACCCCTTCGCCGGATACGACGCCGAGCGCCTCGATGAGCCCGCGGGCGCCGAGGGCGAGTGGGATATCGTGTGCCTCGACCCCGAGCGCACCGACGTCATCGCGTCCCGCACGCTCCGCGTGAGCGGCTCCCTCCGCACCTCCGCAGATCCGGTCGCCGGCGAGCTCGTCGTGCGTGCCGAGACGGACGTCGTCCTCGACGCCGTGCTGTTCGGCGCCACCGACCCCGAAACCGGGCACCCCGTGCTCGCGTTCGGCGGCATCGACCGCGACGGCGTCGTCTGGATCGGCTCGAAGAGGGCGGCCGCGTGATCGTCGAGTCGGGCTGGGCCGCTCGCGTCATGAGCTGGCTGCGGGCGCTGTCCGCGATCATCGTCGTCAACCTGCTCATCGTCGCCGGCACGCTCGTCGGCGCGGTGGTCCTCGGCACCCTGCCGGCGCTATCGGCGGGCGCCGTGTGCCTCACCCAGCTCCGCGACGGCGACGGCACGGGCCTCGTCCGCCGCTACGTCGCCGAGTATCGCGCTCGCTTCCGGCGCGCGAACGCCCTCGGTGCGCCCTTCGCTCTCGTCGGCGCGCTGCTGCTGGCCGACACCGCCGTGCTCCCCTCGCTGCCGCAACCGGCCGGCGCGATGCTCGCGGTGTTCACCTGGATCATCGCCGCATATGCGGCGGTCGCGCTCCTGGCCGCACTCGCGATCGACGTGCGCTACCGCGACCGGATCCTGCCGACCCTGCGCTTCGCCGCTGGGCTCCCGCTCGCGTCGCCCGTGATGACTCTCTCGCTCATCGGCAGCCTCGCCGTGATCGTCGCGTCTCTCCTGGCGCTGCCGATGCTCATTCCCCTCGTCGGCATCTCGGTGCCGCTGTTCGTCGGCGGATGGTTCGTCGATCATCGGCTCGCCCAGCTCGACGCCCACCACCCGCGCGCCGCCGCCGTCGCGCGCTGAACCCGCGCTTCCATACGCCCCAGCGCGCTTCCGCGCGCCCGAAGAAAAGGAAAATCGTGACCACCGCACAGATCACCGTCCACAGGGACGCCGTCGTCGCCCCGCTGAACCGACGGATCTTCGGATCCTTCGTCGAGCACCTCGGTCGCTGCGTCTACAACGGCATCTACGAACCGAACCACCCCACGGCGAACGAGGACGGCTTCCGCCTCGACGTCGTCGAGCTCGTTCGCGAGCTCGGCTCGAGCACGATCCGTTACCCCGGCGGAAACTTCGTCTCCGGCTTCCGCTGGGAGGACTCGGTCGGACCGCGCGACAAGCGCCCGGTGCGCCGCGACCTCGCCTGGCACTCGCTCGAGACCAACCAGGTGGGCGTCGACGAGTTCGCCCGCTGGCTGAAGCTCACCGGATCCGAGATGATGATGGCCGTCAACCTCGGGACGCGCGGCATCGACGCGGCCCTCGATCTCCTCGAGTACTGCAACCACCCGTCGGGCACGGCGCTGAGCAATCAGCGGATCGCCAACGGCACCGTCGAGCCGCACGACATCCGCATGTGGTGCCTCGGCAACGAGATGGACGGTCCGTGGCAGACCGGCTACATGACCGCCGACGACTACGGCAAGATCGCGGCCCGCACCGCGCAGGCGATGAAGGCGGCCGACCGCACTCTCGAGCTGGTCGTGTGCGGATCCTCCGGATCCTCGATGCCGACCTTCGGCGACTGGGAGCGCACGGTCCTCGAGCACGCCTACGAGCACGTCGACTTCATCTCCTGCCACGCGTACTACCAGGAGCGCGGCGGCGACCTCGACTCGTACCTGGCCTCGTCGCTCGACATGCAGTACTTCATCGAGACGGTCGTCTCCACCGCCGACCACGTCGGCAACAAGCTGCGTTCGTCGAAGAAGATCAAGCTGTCCTTCGACGAGTGGAACATCTGGTACCTCGACGAGCACCGCGAATCCGACGAGGTGAACGACGAGTGGCGCTACGCTCCGCGCCAGCTCGAGGACGTCTACTCGGTGGCCGACGCCGTCGTGCTCGGCAACCTGCTCATCACGCTGCTCGCGAACCACGATCGCGTCGCGAGCGCGTCGCTCGCGCAGCTCGTCAACGTGATCGCCCCGATCATGACCGAACCCGGCGGTGACGCCTGGCGCCAGACGACGTTCTTCCCGTTCTCGGTGACCTCGCGCCTCGCCTCGGGCGACGTGCTGCGCCCCCGCATCGACGTGCCCACCTACGACACGGCCGTCCACGGCGCCGCGCCGCTCGTGGACGCCGTCGTGACGACCGACGACGAGCGCTCGGCCGTATTCCTCGTCAACCGCAGCCGCACGGAAGCGATCACCGTCACGATCGACGTCTCCGAGCTCTCCGTCTCGCACATCACCGAGGCCGTGACGCTCTGGGACGACGATGTGTACGCCAAGAACACCCTCGAGGACCAGGAGCGCGTCGGCCTGAAGACGCTCGAGGGCACCGCGCTCGAGAACGGCACCCTGACGGTGACCCTCCCGCCCGTGTCGTGGTCGGCCGTGGCGCTGGGGAACTGAGGCCCGCATGCTGTCGCGGATCCGCCGGGTCCTGATCGGTGCCGCCGTCGCCCTCGCGGCGGCGGCGCCCGCCGCCTGCGCGTCCGCCCCGTCGGCGCCGGAGCTGTCGGGCGACGTGTTCGTGCACGACCCCGCCTACGTGGCCGGTGACGACGGCGAACCGAGCTGGATCTACTCGACCGGCAACGGCCAGATCGGCGACGGTGGCATCCAGATCCGTCGTTCGGACGACGGTGCGGAATGGGAGTACGTCGGCGAGGTGTGGGATTCCAAGCCCGAGTGGCTCACGGAACGCGTCGAGGGCGTCGACAACCTCTGGGCGCCCGAGCTGTACGAGCACGACGGCACCTGGTACCTGTACTACGCCGCGTCGACGTTCGGCAGCGGCGACTCGATCATCGCCCTGGCGACGAACACGACCCTGGATCCCGACGATCCCGACTACGAATGGCTCGACCGCGGCGAGGTCATCTCAAGCGCGGGCAAGCCTTACAACGCCATCGACCCGAACGTGGTCGAGGACGCGGACGGGCGGCCCTGGCTGGCGTTCGGATCGTTCTCGAGCGGGCTCCAGCTGGTCGAGCTCGAATGGCCGAGCGGAACGCTGGTGCCGGGCGCGGAGCCCGTGACGATCGCGGATCGGGGTCTGGTCGAGAACGCCATCGAGGCGCCCACGATCGTCGCCCACGACGACGCGTACTATCTCTTCGCCTCGCGCGGCTTCTGCTGCCGGGGCGTGGACAGCACCTACGAGATCATCGTCGGGCGCGCGGACGACGTGAGCGGCCCGTATCTCGACCGGAACGGATCCCCGCTGCTCGACGATGGCGGCACCGTCGTGCTCACGAGCGAGGGCGATCGCATCGGACCGGGCGGGCAGTCGGTCTCGGGCGACATGCTCGCCTTCCACTGGTACGACGGCCAGCAGGATGGCATGTTCCGGCTCGGGCTCCTGCCTGTGACGTGGCAGGACGGCTGGCCGACCGTCGCCTGGCCGAGCCCCTGATCTGCCCGCCCGTCGTGCGGAGATGAGCCATAGCCGCGGAGGATTCTCCGGGATCCATCCGCAGGAGCGGCTCATCTCCGCGCTTGCGGCTCAGGCGTCGAGCGCCGCCGTGAGGAATTCGATGCCCGCTTCCTTGAACTGGCGTGCGCCGGGAGCGTTGAAGTGGTGGCGCTTCGGGATCTCGATGAAGGATCCCTCGGGCAGCAGGTTCGCGAGGTGCTTCGCGTCCTCGAAGATGGAGTCGTCGGTTCCCGCAGCGACGAGGGTGGGTTGCTGCGGGGCGTCGCCCATATCGGGGTTCTCGTCGCCGAAGCGCATGCCCTCGGCGAGCGCGACCAGGGCGCGCAGGTCGTTGCCCGACACGCGCTCGGCGAGCCGCACGTAGTTCTGCGTCGCCGGATCCGTCACCGGAGTGCCGTCGGCGATGTAGGCGCGGGCCTGCACGAGATCCAGGCGGCCGAGCGGGCGGCCGTCGGGGATCCCGCCGAGCACCGCGCGCTCGACGCGGTTGGACAGCTCGGCCGCGACGTGCCACCCGACGCGGGCGCCGAGCGAGTAGCCGAGGTAGAGCACGGGGTCGACCATGTAGACGTCGAGGATCGCCTCGACGTCGGCGACGAGCGACGGCATCGTGTAGTCCTCGGCGTCGTGGGGCTTTTCGCTCTGGCCGTGGCCGCGCTGGTCGACGGCCAGCACGCGGAAGCCGGCGTTCACGAGGCGGCTGACCCATCCGGTGTTGACCCAGTTGTCCTGCGCGCTCGACGCGAAGCCGTGCACGGCGAGCACGACGGGCGCGTCCTCGTCGCCCCACGTGTACGTGGCGAGGCGGAACCCCTCCTGCGACATGACGTATTGCGGCTTCGGCATCTCGGGAATCAGCGGGGTCTGCATGACTCCATTGTGCTCCCCCTATCTGCATTCAGGTGAATGAAGTGCCGCATTCGGCCCTCGTCCCCTGAAGGCCGCGTAGCGTGGAGTGGACGAGACCGCCACGCGAGAGGATTCCCATGGCCACCATCGAACTCACCGACGAGACCTTCGAGCAGGCCGTCTTGTCCGACGGCATCACGCTCGTCGACTTCTGGGCCGAGTGGTGCGGCCCGTGCCGCCAGTTCGGCCCCATCTTCGAGGAATCGTCGGAGCAGAACCCCGATGTCGTGCACGCAAAGGTCGACACGGAGGCGGCCCGCGGCATCGCGGCAGCCGCGCAGATCACGTCCATCCCGACGCTCATGGCGTTCCGTGACGGCGTGCTCGTCTTCCGCCAGGCCGGTGCCCTCCCGAAGCCCGCACTCGAGCAGGTCGTCACGGCAGTGAAGGGGCTCGACATGGACGAGGTACGCAAGCAGATCGCTGCGCAGGGCGACTAACAGCAACACGGATCCGGTCCCCGTTGCCCGTACGATGATCCGAGCGCCACCCGCTCAAGGAGGATCGATGACCGGACCGGACAATACCCAGGCACACGACGCGCTGCGCGCCGCACGCGACGTGCTCGTCGCCACGCGCACCGACTACGCACGCGCCGCCGCGGAGTTCTCGTGGCCGGAGGTCGGCGAGCGGTTCAACTGGGCGATCGACTGGTTCGACCGCATCGCGCGCGGCAATGAGCACACCGCGCTGTGGATCGTGGAAGAGGACGGCTCCGAGGAGAGGTTCAGCTTCGATCAGCTCGCGACCCGCTCGGATCGCGTCGCCCGCTGGCTGCAGTCGCAGGGCGTGGGCAGGGGCGACGCCGTGCTCCTGATGCTCGACAATCAGGTCGAGCTGTGGGAGTCGATGCTCGCGATCATGAAGCTGGGCGCGATCGTCGTCCCGGCGACGACCGCACTCGGATCCGCCGACCTCGCCGAGCGCGTAGAGCGCATTGCGGCGCGCGCCGTCATCACGAACGCCGCGGACGCGGCGAAGTTCGCGGGCCTGGAAGGCGGCTTCCTCCGCGTCGCCGTCGGCGGCGCCGAGGGGTGGACCGACTTCGCCGACTCCCGAGCGCACGAGGACGCGGATCCGTTCGAGACCGAGACGGCCCCCACCGATCCGCTGCTGATGTACTTCACCTCGGGGACGACGAGCTCGCCGAAGCTCGTGCAGCACACGCAGTACTCCTACCCGGTGGGCCACCTGTCGACGCTGTACTTCCTCGGCCTGCAGCCGGGAGACGTGCATCTGAACGTGAGCTCGCCGGGCTGGGCGAAGCACGCGTGGAGCAGCTTCTTCACGCCGTGGATCGCGGAGGCGACGATCTTCGTCTACAACTACGCGCGCTTCGACGCCGAGGCGCTGCTCGCGCAGATCGAGCGCGCGGGCGTCACGACGCTGTGCGCGCCGCCGACGGCCTGGCGCATGCTGGTGCAGCATGAACTCGCGGGTCGGGGCGGGTCCCTGCGCGAGCTCGTCGGAGCGGGCGAGCCCCTGAACCCCGAGGTCATCACGCACGTGCAGCGCGAGTGGGGCCTGACGATCCGGGACGGTTACGGCCAGACCGAGACGACGGCGCAGGTCGGCAACACCCCCGGTTCCGACGTGCGCTTCGGCTCGATGGGCAAGCCCCTGCCGGGCGTTCCCGTGGTGCTGATCGACCCGGCCACGGGCGAGGCGGCCGACGAGGGCGAGGTCTGCCTCGATCTGTCGCAGAGCCCCCGCAACCTCATGGCCGGCTACCGCGCCGACGCCGAGCGCACGGCCGCCGCGATGGCCGACGGCTACTACCACACGGGTGATATCGCGTCGCGCGATGCCGACGGCTACCTGACGTACGTGGGCCGCACCGACGACGTGTTCAAGTCGTCCGGCTACAAGGTGTCGCCGTTCGAGCTCGAGAGCGCGCTCATCGAGCACCCCGCGGTCGCGGAGGCGGCCGTCGTGCCCGCGCCCGACGAGACGCGCCTCACGGTGCCGAAGGCATACATCGCGCTCGCGTCCGGGTGGGAGGCGTCGCCGGAGACGGCGCTGTCGATCCTGACCCACGCGAAGGCGACGCTCGCGCCGTACCTGAGGGTGCGCCGGATCGAGTTCGCGGAGCTGCCGAAGACGATCTCGGGCAAGATCCGTCGCGCCGAGCTGCGCGCCCGGGAGAACGGGTCCCGCCCCGAGGGCGAGTACCGCTACGAGGACTTCGACGAGCTGCGCGCGTCGCGGCGCTGATCCGCGGCACCCCGCTACTTCCCCGGCAGGTGGCGCGCGTCGATCCACTCGTCGATGACGACCGAGCGTCCGAAGTGCTGCCGGAAGTCCTTCGTCGTCACGAGCGCATGCCGGTGCTGCTTCGCCCAGGACTTCAGGAGCCGGAAGAAGACGCGGTCGCCGAGATCCCGGCGGATCGCGTGCAGCGCGAGTGCTCCGCGGGCGTAGAGGCGGTCGTCGAACATGCGGAAGCGCCCCGGATCGCTCAACCGCAGCGTTGAGGGCGCCTCCTCCAGCTCCTCGCGATGCTCGCGCGCGAGGCGCTTGGCGGACGGCCCGCCTGTGCGCTCCGACCAGAGCCACTCGGCGTATGTCGAGAGTCCCTCGTTGAGCCAGATGTCTCGCCAGGTGGCGATGCCGACGCTATTGCCGAACCACTGGTGCGCCAGCTCGTGCGCCACGAGGGTGCGCGAACCCTTGTCGAGGTGGTTGGATCCGAAGATCGCCATGCCCTGCGCTTCGATGGGGATGTCGAGCGGCTCCTCCGTGACGACGAGAGTGCAGTGCTCCTGCGGGTACGGGCCGAAGAGGTCCTCGAAGACATCGAGCATCCGCGGCGCGTGCTTGAACGCCCGCTTGACGTCGCGCTTGAGCCGCGGCGGGTAGACGACGCGGATCCGCCCGCCCACCTCGCGTTCCGCGTAGCGGCCGATCTGGAGCGAGGCGAGGTATGTCGCCGTGGGCACCTTCGTCGCGAACGTCCACCGGATCCGACCGCCGCGCACGCGCTCGCGGCTCGCCCTGCCGGTTCCGGCGACGAAGAGGCCCTCGTCGGTCGTGATCGAGAGGCGGTAGGCGGCGCGGTCGCTCACGCGATCGTTGCAGGGGAACCAGGTGGGTGCCCCCGTGGGTTGCGAGGCGACGAGGACGCCCTCGTCGAGGCGATCCCAGCCGATGCGTCCCCACCGGGATCCGCGCGGCCGGGGCTTGCCGCCGTATCCGATCGTCAGATCGAATTTCTCGCCCTTCGCATACCAGCGCGGCAGCGTGATGCGGGTCTTGCGCGGCCCCTGCACGACGGCGGCCGCGCGGCCGTCGACCCTCGCGGAGCGGATCCTGAGACCCACGAGGTCGACCCTGATCACGCGGGTGCGCTCGAGGATCGTCCCGTGAAGCACGGCGCGGCCGCGGAGCGCGTTCGACTTCTCGCGATAGTTCAGATCGAGGTCGTAGCGGCGCACGCCGTAGCGCATGTCGCCGCTCAGGGGCAGGTACGGGTCGCGTTCGAGAGAGCCCGCCTTCACGAATACGAGGGTACGGGATCCGGGAGACGATCCGGGCTACAGGGTCAGCGATCGTGCCGTGGCGAGCCCACCGCGCTCGACGGGCAGGCGCACCGAATCGAGGATCGCCTCGTCGGGCTGATGACCAGCGTGCACGTGAGCGCCCGCCGCGGACGGTGACACCCCGCAGCGGGCTCCGTCCGTGGGCCCATGCACGCGTCGTCGGCCGCTGGCGTCCAGCGAGGGGCAGGATGGGCGCATGGACCCCCTCATCTCCGCCGCAGACCTCGCCGCCCTCATCGACGCCGGCACGCCGCCCCGCCTCGTCGACGTGCGCTTCCGCCTCGACAAGCCGGATGGGCGCGACGACTACGAAGCCGGCCATATTCCCGGTGCGGCATATTCTGATCTCGACCACGAACTCGCCGCGATCGGAGAGCCTTCCGCGGGGCGTCACCCGCTCCCGGCTGCCGATATCGTGCAGGCGGCGCTACGCCTGTGGGGCGTGCAGACGGGCGACGCCGTCGTCGTCTACGACGGTGGCACCGCTCTCGCGGCGGCGCGAGCATGGTGGATCCTGCGTGGCGCCGGTATCGACGTCCGTGTGCTCGATGGCGGCCTCCCCGCGTGGATCGCCGCGGGCGGCGCGCTCGAGACCGGGTCCGCGGATCCGAGACCCGGCGACACCGTCATCACGGAGATTCCTGCCGGCATCTCGATCGACGAGGCCGCGGCGTGGCCGTCGCGGGGCGTGCTCGTCGACGTGCGTGCCGCGGCCCGTTATCGCGGCGAAACCGAGCCGCTGGATCCGATCGCGGGTCACATCCCGGGCGCCGTGAACCTCCCCGCGACGGGGTTCTTCGCGGACGACGGCACATTCCGCTCGCCCGCCGAACTCGCCGCCGCGTTCGATGCCGTGGGCGCCCGTGCGGACCGGCCGGTCGCCGCGTACTGCGGATCCGGCCTCACGGCCGCGCAGGCGGCGCTGGCCGCGGCCGTCGCGGGCCGCGAGATCGAGGTGTACGCGGGATCGTGGAGCGCCTGGTCGAACACGCCGGGCCGCCCCGTCGCGACGGGTTCCGAGGCGGCCTGACGAGTCCGCGAGACACCGCGGGGGCGAGAGGGATAGGATCTGGCCCAACGACGGCGATGGCGTCGCCGCGACCCCGCCGGGGCTCGGAGCGCCGGCGTCGGCTCGACGAAGGAGATCCCATGTACCGATTTCTGCTCAACGTCGTCTCGCACATCGCGACCGCCGCCGTGGCGTTGCTGCTCGCGGGCTGGATCATTCCCCAGGTGACCCTGCATGTGGCGGGCTTCCTCATCGCGGTGCTGGTGTTCGCGGTGGCTCAAGCCGTCCTCAGCCCGTTCATCGTCAGCCTGGCGCGCCGGTACGCATCCGCCGTGCTCGGCGGCATCGGCCTGATCTCGACGCTGATCGCGCTGTGGGTCGCGACGCTGTTCCCGGGCGGAATCAGCATCTCGGGTACCGGCTGGGTGTTCGCGCCATTGCTGGTCTGGTTCGTCACGGCAATCGGCGGCTGGCTCCTGATGGATGTCGTGTTCAAGCGCGTGATCGAGCG
>Ga0164243_10000105_pt1 | contig 213117 bp, 196 predicted proteins | sample OricompcompostOP_FD_108781 | JGI IMG/M metagenome (GOLD analysis project Ga0164243, IMG submission 108781) | Organic Plus compost microbial communities from Emeryville, California, USA - Original compost - Organic plus compost (OP) | ecosystem: Engineered > Solid waste > Mixed feedstock >... | reverse complement strand
GCGGTCATCGTGTGATGTCCTTTCGAGGAGTCTGTGGAAGGAAGACTCGAAGGGGCTGCATGGTGACCGCGTCCACGTTCAACACGACCACCATCCGGTTACACCACTCTATGGGGCACTACTTATGTCTCTCGATCACACACCACGCAACCCCGGCCTGAGCATTGAGTCCGATGGGCTGCGTGAGCATGTTCTGCTCGCCGAAGTGATCGATGATATTGTGAGGCTCCCATGTACTCGTTTGACAACGATACACGACCGTACTCATCTTGGGCAGCAAGCTCCGAAGCGCCACCTCGTCCGGCAGGCTCGTGAAACCGTCTTCGAAGTCACTGACATTTTGCTGCTCATCGACGGCGGCCTCGCTAAGATTGCGAAGCACAACATTCCAGTCCGAATCCTCCGCGTACAGTTCCCGAAGTCGTCTATCAACTTCAATCTCACGGCGCACTATGAACATTGAGGCACCCCCAAAGTTCCCATGGTCAGATGTGCGGGCAAACCGGCCGATGAACTGCAGGGTGACAGCAAGACTCTTCTGTGGGTCATGAACAGCGGCGACCTTCAAAGCTGGTAAGTCGAACCCTTCTCCCAGCATGTTCACGCACAGGATGATCCTGGACTTCCGGGAGCGCAGCGAGGAGAGCGCCTTCTTCTGTTCCCGCTTTGACAGCTGACTATTGATAATCACTGGCACGAGATCCGGAGCAATATCGTCGTAGTATCGCTTGACTTCTTTAGCCCGGCTGATCCCTCCGACGCGCGCCATAAGCACATGGTCATAGCCTTGGGCAAGATCACTCCGCAACCTGGCGATGCTTTGCTCGGCCAAAGCACGGTCGGCGTTCTCGAAGTCAATCACCGAAGTGTAGTCGATTTGAGAGAAGTAGCCTTGGTCCTGTGCTTCACGAAGTGGGAAAGAGTAGATGCTGCGGCCTTGCAGGTGACGACCGTCTTCGCGGAACGGCGTTGCCGTGAACTGGACAACCCTCTTGTGGGCGAAGGCGTCGCGGACATCAGACCAACTACGAGCCGCGACATGATGAGCTTCGTCGACGAATAGATGGCTACACTTACCGGTCAACTCTGCGAGCACGTCATTCGAATTCGCCATCAACGATTGAGGCGTCGCGATGATGACATTGCACGCCTCAACAAATGCCCGCGCCTTCTCGACATCGTCGAAGCGGTGTTGAACCCGTCCGACGACCGGACGTAGAGCGTCGCTCCGGACGATGCCGAGGCCCTGTAGAACTCCAAGGGTCTCGAACTTACTCGCCACTTGGCTGCGCAACGCATCTGAAGGCACAAGGACCAACAGGCGCGGCAACCGCGCCGCCACCAAGAGAGCGAGCATCGTCTCCGTCTTGCCGGTTCCGGTTGGCATGACCACCGTGGCCGGGGTAGCCCGATTCGTCGTCCAATAGCCCAAGACGGCATGCACAGCGCCGAGTTGCGGAGAACGCAACCCTCGCGTCTCCGGGCTCGCCTCGTTGAACGTGAGAGCACCTCGATAACTCTTGAGCACGTCGCTTGGCGTCGAGCGTGCCAAGCGCGAGGGAAGGTGCCACGAAGCGGCCTTCAACTTGCTCCCCGGCTTTGTCCCGAAAGGCAGCTTGGCCCAGAGCGCGTCCTCAGAGATCGGACGATCCGCTGCAGCCGCGGACCAGATACCGAAGTTGTTCCGGATCTGCATGTCGGTGTCCGTCCCGAAGACTTCGGCGAACACACTCGACGGTGCGACAAGCTGACGCACGTCATTGCCTGAAAACTTTTCGGGCGTCGCCCACACGTTGGGACATCGCCAGCCGGTCGTAGGACCTCGACCTGAAACGCCGTCGCTCATTTGCTGAGTCTTTCACCCCGAGGGCTCGACTTGCGGGCGCAACTCGGCGAACCGTTCGCGCACCCGCCGATTAGGCCCAACCGATCACCTGCGAAGGGGGCGACCGCCGATGGGTTCATCTGCTGAGAAGCTCTACTCGTCCGTTCTTATCGACAAGACCGGGCACTGCCGCGACAAGCGACAGACGAGTCCATGACCTCCACGCCTACGCCACGAATCCAGGCGAGCCCGGGCAGGAACCCACGCTCTGTCCGAAGCGACACTTGCGAAGTGCGCCGCGACCATGCGTCGGCCGCGCTGCGGTGAGCCCAGCTAGGTTAGCGCGATCGGCTCCGATGGTTCAGACGGAGCCGACATCGAGGCTCACTCCCCGCCGGAACCGCCCTTGTCACCACCGGAGTCCCCATCACCTTCGCCGGGACGCAGGGACTCCCAGATCTCCTTGCACTCGGGGCAGACCGGGAACCGCTGCGGGTCACGACTGGGGACCCACACCTTGCCGCACAACGCGATGACAGGGGTTCCCATCACCATGGCCTCGGTCAGCTTGTCCTTCGGCACGAAGTGCGAGAACCGCTCGTGGTCGCCCTCGTCGACGCGGAACTCGGTCCGCTCGTCGACGACGGTCTGCGAGCCTGGTGCCAGCTGCTGGTCGGTCATGGCGTCGAGTTTAGGCGGTGCACTCCCGCCGAGCGAGCAGGCGCTACACCGGCCGGGTGAGATCGACGATCGGCCCCCCGGCGACTCTGGCCCAGGCCGACACCATGCCGTAGTCCATGGTGGTGGGTTCCCGGAGGATCTCTGCGCCGGCTTCACGGGCGGTTTCGGCGGCCCCAGCGACATCCTCGACCCAGGAGTGCAGGATGACGCCTTGCTGGACCTCCGTGGTGGGCTCACTGGGAATGTTGAGCCACACGATGGTGCTGTCGCCGTCGCGCACCTCGGCGAAGGCCCCGAAGTCCTGGGTCACCTCCCACCCGAAAGCGGCGGCGAGACGCCCGGCCACGGCGCTGGGTTCGTCCACGATCACTGTCACGGCCCTGATCCCGGTCTCCACGATCGCTTCTCTCGTTGAGAGTGATTTTGGCAGACGGCGTCGGACCCCTCACTGTGCCTGAGCCAGATTGGCTTCGGTCTCCTTCGCCAGACCCTCGGCCGCCTGCTCGGGCGTCTGCCGCTTGAACAGAACCTCGGTGGTGAACCGCTGGAGATCCTTGCTGAACGTCGCGGAGCCGGCCGGACGGGGCGGGGCCGGGACGACCTCGGCACTGATCTGGTCGATGAAGTCCAACGTGACGCGATCGGTCTCGTCGAGATCCGGGGCGACCGCTGCACGGATCTTGGCGTTGGCCGGGATGCCTCGGGACAACCTGAGGATCTTGCCGGCCTCGACGGAATTGGCCAGGAAGTCGATCAGGGCGACGGCCTGATCGGTGTGGCGGGACGTGGCTGACCCGCTCCAGTACTGCGAAGCCACAAACATCATGTGCGCGTCGCCAGCCTTTCCACTGATCGACGGCAGCCGCAGCAGCTTCAGTTCACCCTCGGCGGCCTTCTGCACGGCAGCGAAGTTGCTCACAGCATCCAGTTGCATCGCGTAGCGGCCGGTCGCGACACCGGACTGTTCGGGTGACAGCGACAGTTGCTCGACGGTCTCCCCTGCCGGCGGCGCTGCACCGTCATCCATCAACTGCAGTGCCAGGGCGAACAGCGCAGCCAGGTCCTCGCGGGTGGCGGTCAACTGCCCGTCAGCGCTGAACAACTGATGCCCCCGCTGCGAGGTCCACACCGCTGCCTCACTGATGTCCCATCCCGGCGACTTCGTGCCACGGACCTTGCCACCCAGCTCGGAACTGATCGTGCGAGCGACCGCCGCGAAGTCGTCCCAGGTCCAGGTGGTGTCGTCGGGCACAGCTGCACCGGCATCCTCGAACAGTTTCGGGTTGGCGATGATTGCGAGGCTGGAAAGCCCAGTCGGGACTCCGATCTGGGTTCCCTCGGCCTTTCCGTTCGCCGTTGTCGTCGGGTCGAGGTCGGTGATCGCCACTCCCGCCAGGTCAAGCAGAGCGCCCTTGCTGCTGAAGGTCGCCATGTACTCCTCCTGGAGCTGCATGACATCAGGCGCCTCCCGTGCCGCCATCTGCACCGAGAGCCGCTCGTGGTAGGAGTCGAAGGCGGAGGTCTCCGGGGTGACCGTGATTCCCGCATTCGCCCCGGTGAAGAGATCGATTGCCTTGCGTGTCACCTCGGCTCGCGAGTCGTTGCCCCACCAGCTGAACCGGAGCGGCACCTCGCCGGAGCCGGGCGAGCCCGACCCCGATGCGCAACTGGACAGCAGCGGCGCCGACAGGGCGGCGAGCAACGCAGTGCGAGTCAGAGAACGTCGTGTGATGGCCATTGGTACACCCCATGTGTCGAGCCGAGGTCTCCCGATTGACGACGGCGGAACAAGAGAAACGTTACAGCAGAATTTTAGCTGACGGAAGCCAGTACGGGATGGAGCGCGGATTTCGTGGATGCGAGGGGTCAGCGAGCGCCGATGGTGCTGGCCCGCAGCACCAGCTCCGGCGGGAACAGCACCTGATGAGGAGCGGCGGCATGCTCCCCGAGTTCCTCGGCGTCGAGCAGCCGGAGCGCAGTCTCTCCGATCAGTTCCGCCGGTTGCCGGACCGAGGACAGGGCAACCACCGCCGAAGCGGCGAAGGCGATGTCGTCGTACCCGATGATCGCCACCTGTTCAGGGATGGCGACCTGCGGATGCAGGGCATGGATCATCCCGATCGCCAACAGATCATTGGCACAGAAGATGCCATCGGGCAGGTCCCCGTCACGGTCCAGCAACTCACGCCCCGCGGCCCGTCCCCCGTCGACGGTCAGGCTGGCCGGGGTGACCACCTCCAACGAGACGGACTCGGCCTCGTGTGCGGCCAGTTGTGCACCCGCCCAGCGATCGGCCACGCCTGGGGTCCGCGGTGAACCGAGGAACGCGATGCGTCGCCGCCCCAGTTCGATCAGGTGTCGGGTGGCCTGGTAACCGCCGGCAAGGTTGTCGATTGACACGGCAGGACAGGCGATCGGCTGGGCAACACGCCCCAGCACGACCACAGGAATTTCCCGCTGTCGCAGCAGTTCCACCCGATCCGCGGTGTTGCCCACCGGCGCGATCAGGATGCCCCGCACCCCCCGCTCGGCGAACAGATCGATGTGACGCAACTCCCGGGCAGGGTCATCGTGACTGTTGCCGATCAGCACCGTGCATCCGGTCGCCGCCGCGGCATCCTCAGCAGCGCGGGCGAGCTCGCCGTAGAACGGGTTGCCGGCATCGGGCACGATCAGACCGATCGTGGTACTGCGCCCGGACCGGAGCTCATGGGCTGCGGTGTTGCGTACGTAGCCCAGTGCCTGGATCGAGGCCTCCACCCTGGCGCGGGTGGGCGCGGAGATCCGGTTGGTGCTGTTCAGCACGTTCGAGACCGTGGTGACCGACACCCCGGCGTGGCGCGCCACATCCTTGATCCCGACCCGTCGGCCGCGCGGAGGTGACGTGTCGTTCTCGGTCATCGGCGTGCTCCCGTCATGCGTTGGCAGCATAGCGTTCGCGCGGCACGGCCGAGGCCAACGGCACCCCGGCCCGGTGGGCCGCGATGTCACCGACCACGGCCTCGCCGATCCTGCGCAGCTCGAGACCCCGGGAGCCGGCTACGTGAGGGGTGAGAACCAGGTTCTCCAGGTCCCACAGTGGTGACTCCGGTTCCGGCACCTCGGGTTCGGTGACGTCAACGACGGCACGGATCCGACCGCTGACGAGCTCGTCGACCAGGGCCTGCTGGTCGACGATCGCTCCGCGAGCGGTGTTGACGAGGATCGCGCCGTCCTTGAGAAGACCGAGACGCCGTCGATCGATCAGGTGATGAGTGGCGGGCAGCAACGGCGCATGGATCGAGACCAGGTCCGACGTCGCCATCAGCGCGTCGAGATCCACCGGGATCGCCCCCAGCGCAGACGCTTCGGCAGGCTGCAGCAGCGGATCGTACAGCTGGATCGTGTGGTCGGTGCACCGCAGCAGTTCGATCACCCGGCGCCCGATCCGCGAGGCCGAGACGATGCCGATCCGGCGACGATGATTGCCCGCCTGCTCGAGCAGCCCGTCGACGTCGATCGCACCGCGTCTACGGCGGTACAGCTGCTCCGCCCGGCGAACCCCCTTGAGCTCCAGCAACATCATCGCCACCGTGTACTCGGCGACCGGTACAGCGTTCTCGCCGGCATGCGCGGCGAGCACCAGGCCGCGCTCGTAGCCGTACTCACCGATCACCGGACGTAGCGAACCAGCGGCATGGACCAACAGTCGCAGTCGCGGTGCGGCGTCCAGGTCGGCTTCGGTGAGCAGGGCCGTACCCGTTCCGGTGACGACAACCTCGGCCACGCCGAGGGCCGCCCGTACGGACGGGTCGGCGTGATCGTCGGCCGACGCAGCCACCACCACGTCTCCCAGCTCGTGCAGCTCTTCCCAGGCTTGCGGGGAGAAGATCGAACGGCGGTGGGACTCGGGCATCAGGATCAAGATGTTCATCGTGCCACCTCGAATCGTGCCGCAGGCTCGGGACGGTGGATCCCGCGGGGTCGCAGGCCGAGCCTGTCGCTGAACCCGAGGTGGTCGCTGAGCAGCCACAGGATCGACAACCACATCTCGGTGCCCAGCAGCCCTGCAGCCTGGTCCCAGCGGGCGCCCTGCTGCAAGGTGAAACTGAACCCACGGCCAGGCTCCCAGGAGCGGCACAGTCGCTCGACCTGATGTCGGGCCCATTCCTCACCCTCGCCTCGGCGGTGGTCAGTCTGTCGTCCGGCGTACCAGAGGAGATGGATGACGTCGAGGGTGTTGCAGGCGGTGCCACGCTCCGGAGTGAAATGGCGGCGGTCCGCGGCATGGGTGAGGACGGCATCGATGGTTGCCCGAGGATGCGGCAACGGGACGCCGAAGTGCGCGAAGGCGCCGCGGACGGCGCGGTAGGTGCCGTTCACCGGCTGGACCAGGTCGCCATCGGCGCCCGGGGCACCCCACAGACCCAGCGCGGGATCATTGCGCGTCGTGAGCCAGCCGACCAGCGTCGTCAGGGCCGGTCGTTCGTCGAACAACTCACGGTTCCAGGACATGGCGGTCGCCATCGCGTCCACCCAGGACCCAGCTGGCCAGGCAGATTCCTTCCAGGGCAGCTGTTCCAGCGACTCCTCGAGCTCGTCTGCAGCACAACGAGCCGCCACGACCGGGTGCTCAAGACTGCCGCCCAGAAGGCGCAACGCGTGACCCACAGAGAGGGTGTGGTACAGCACCTCGTCGTGTCCGTCGTCGCTCCACTGCGCCTCGTCCTCGCCCCACCGAGGAATCAGGCCGCTGTCCGCACGTTGCCAGGACTGCATCGTGCTCATGACCTCGGTCGCCGTCACGGGCAGCGCCTCAGGCACGTCGAGGGCGCTGACGAGTTCCACGGCATCACACCAGGCGCGGACCGTCGGCCCCATGGCGGGCGAATCGGTGAAAGTCACCCCCTCACCGCGTTCCCAGGCACGCGTCAGGATCTGCGGCAGTTCTTCCCTCGCCGCGTCGGCGAGCCGAACCGCTTGATCGACCACCGGATCCTGACGTCGGCGGTTACGGCGGTGGCGCCGGTCGCCGATCTGACGAGCCGGATTCCCTGCCACGACAGCCCATTCCGGGACCGGCCGGGTGACGACAGCACCCGCACCGATGACGCTGTGGGATCCGATGCTCACCCCGTCGACGACCACCGCGTGGGAACCGATCCAGACGTCGTCACCGATGGTGATGCCGATGCTGGTGAGGCCCTGCTGGTGCACCGGAAGCTCGGGCTCCATCTCGTGGTTGAAGCCCAGGATCGAGACATGGGCGCCGATCCGAACGCCATCGCCGGTCGTCACCTTCCCCCGCAGTTCCGAGTACGGGTTCAGGGTGCAGTCGGCGCCCAGAGTGATCGTTCCCCACAGGCAGGTGTTCCCGCTCAGATAGGTGCGATCCCCCAGGACCAGTACGTCGGCGAACACCGCCGAGAGTGGCGAGACGAACACTTCGTCGCCGAACGTGAGCCGCTGGCAACGCCCAGCGAGTTCGCGATGCCAGGCCTCCTGGCGTGCCCGCTCGGCCGGGGTGGCCTCCGACCAGAACGGCGTGATGCCCAGGTCATGCCGGGTCATCACGCCGGCAGATGACTCAGGCACGGCGCTCTCCTCTCGTCCATCGGCAGTCGATGCCGACGTGAGCATGGTAACGTTTCAGCACCTGAAAGGCGAGAAAGGGGCCATGGTGCGGATCGCGGCAATCAACGACGACCTGAGCACACGGGTCGAGGACGCCGTGCACCTCGCCGGTGCCGCAGGGCTGGACGGTCTCGCTCTGCGACATCTCGATGGTGTGCCGGTCGACGACGTCGAGCCGGGCGAGCTGCGCCGAGTGCGGTCGCTGTTCGAGGCCCACGGCCTCGCCGTGGTCGCCCTGTCCTCACGGATCGGGCGCGATTGTCCCGTGGATGCTGATCCGTCCGGCGTGCTGTCACACCTCGATCGGATCATCGCCCGATGCGAACTGGTTGGGACCGATCTGATCCGGGTGTTCGGGCCATGGCTGTCAGGGCAGGACGCCGTCGCCACCTGGTGGCGACGACCCGCACCGGTGGTGGACCAGGTCGTCGCCTGGTTCAGTCCACTGGCCGAACGCGCGGTCGCCGCCGGGATGCGTCTGATGATCGAGCTGGAGGGTGCCAGTCACATCGGTCAGGTCGCCGAGGCCGCAGCGGTGCTCGAGGCGCTGGGCTCACCAGCACTGTCCCTGTGCTGGGACGTCTGCAACGGCTGGTGGTCCGGAGAGGATCCGGTCCCGGTCGGCCTGACCAAGGCTCTCACGCTCCCGCTCTCCGACGTCCAGTTCAAGGATGTCCGTGCCCTGCCCGGCCACCCGGGACGGCCTGCGGACACGCTCGTCGATCTCGGGGCCGGCGACGTCGACTACCCCAGCATCGTCACGGCGCTGGTCGCTGAGAATTACCAGGGCTGGTGCACAGTCGAGCGGGTGCACCATCCCCGCCGACCCGAGGCCGAATCCCCACTGCAGCAGGCAACGCTGCGCGACATCGTCCACCTGAAGGAGCTGCTCCGGTGAGTACCGTCCAGACCGATGCCATGACCACCGGGACGCCCGCACTGCGCGATCGGGTGCTGGGGTGCTGGCGAGGCAAGGCGATCGGCGGCACCTTGGGACAGTCCTTCGAAGGATTGCCGGGGCCGATCGCGGCAACCTGGTACCAGCCCGAGCCTGACGGCATGGTGCCCAACGATGATCTCGACATCCAGCTGGTCTACGCCCAGGTTCTTGCTGACATGGAGCAGCCGGCGGTGCACCGAGACCTGATCGCCCGGGCCTGGCTTGACCATCTGGCTTTCCCCTGGCACGAGTACGCCATCGGTCGGCGCAACGTCCTGGAAGGGATTGCACCACCCCACAGCGGTTCCTTCGACAACTGGTTCTGCTGCGGCGAGGGTGCGGTCATCCGTTCCGAGATCTGGGCCTGCCTCGCCGCCGGGGATCCCGCCCTTGCCGCGGCCTACGCCTACGAGGACGCCTGCTTCGACCATGCCCACGACGGCATCTGGGCTGCAGCGTTCATGGCCGCCGCACAGGCTGCCGCCTTCGTCGAGACCGATCTCGACACAATCATCGATCTCGGCCTGGCCCAGGTGCCCCCGACCAGTCGGATCCACGACGTCGTCGCCGACACACGAGCCTGGGTGGCGACCGGCCTGCCCTGGCAGAAAGTGATGACCAAGCTCGTCGCACGGTACGGGACCGACGACTTCACCGACACCCGGATGAACACCGGCTTCGTGGTGCTGGGACTGCTGAGCTCTCGGGGCGACTTCGAGAAGGCCATCGTCACCACCAACGGCTGTGGCGGTGACACTGACAGCACCACGGCCTCGGTCGGCGCCCTCCTCGGGATCCTTGCACCGGAACGGATTCCGCAGCGATGGCTGGCCCCGATCGGCGACCAGATCCAGACCCATCCGGCCGTCGTGGGCATCACCCCGCCGGGCACCATCCAGGAGTTCACCGACCTGGTCGTCGACCTCCGGCAGCGGCTGGACGGTGCGCCACCACCCCTCGTTCCGACGCCCGACTTCGATCCCGATGGCCATGCCATCCCCGTGACTGTCGGGTGGACGACGCCGTACGGGCTGGTCTGGGGTGAACGCGACTTCACCGGTCTCAGCCCCGAGGGTGGGCCGATGCCCCCGCGACCGGCGAGCGCCATCAGCACCACCGTCCCCGGGTCGTGGGTGCGCTGGCCGACCGAGGACTTCCGAGACCTCGTCCTGGTGATCGACTACACGATCACCGTTCCGCGCGACATGGATGCCGTCGTGATGTTCAACTGCGCCGAGCACTCACGGGTCTGGCTCGACGGCACCTACCTGTGCGGCAGCCAGCCCGGGGCTCTCTTCCCCACCCAGCACCGGCCCCCGGTGGGGCAGAGCGCGACAGTTCACCTTGCCGCCGGGCAACACCTGCTGCGGGCCACCGTGCTCCGTCCCACGCGTGGGCGGGAGTACGCCGAATGGATCGTCTCGGTTGCCGAGCTGCCGGGGGGCCAGTGGGTCCCGCATGTGTTTCGCTCCGGTACGGCGGGACGGCCCTGAGGAGGCTCCGTTCGGTCAGACACGGCCGACCGCCTCCGACGGGGCTTCGGCCGACCGGTCCGCCACCTCGACGTCGCCGGTGATACCGGCGGCGACCGCGCGACGGCCGAGGACGATCACGTACGTCAGGAACGCGGCCCAGACCAGACCACCGATCAGCAACCGGGCCCAGGCTGGCAGGGTGCTGGGGGTGACGAAGGCCTCGACGCAGGCGCTGATGCCGAGCCATCCGGCAGCCCCGATGGCGATCGTGCCGAGGGTGCGGCCCTCCGCGGCGAGCGCCTGGCCACGGGTACGGGCCCCGGGTGCGATCCACGCCCAGCCGACCCGCAGTCCGGCCGCGGCCGCCAGGAAGATGATGGTCAGTTCGAGCATGCCGTGTGGCAGCAGCAGGCCGAAGAACACGTCGGCCCGACCGGCCTCGATCATGTAGGCCCCGATGATCCCGGTGTTCTCCATCGTCCGGTACAGCATCGCCAGCACGGGCAGCACACCGATGCCCGTCACCATGCAGTTGGCGGCCACCAGGGCATTGTTCAAGAAGATCAGCAGCGCGAAGTCGGTCGCCGGGTTCTCGCTGTAGTACGAGGCGAAGTCGTGCTCGACGAGTTGCTTGGCCGCCTCGTCGGTGAGCAGGCTGTCAGCGAGGCCCGGCTCGGACAGCACCCGGTACATGATGAGCGCACACAGCCCGACACACAGCAGCCCGACCGTGAGCCACCACCAGCGCACCCGCCACGCCGCCGCGGGGAAGCTGCCGCCGACGAACCGGCCGATCGCCTGCAGCACCGGGGAGTTCGCCCCGGCGATGGATGCCCGGGCGCTGACGAGCAGCACCGACAGCCGAGCCTCCAGACCGGCGTCGGCCCGGCTGCCCTTCACCGCCGCCAGATGCGTCCCGGCCCGCTGGTAGAGATCGACCAGTTCGTCCGCCTCGGCACCGGTCAGCCGTGACCGGCGCACCAGCTCGGCGAGCCGGTCCCAGTCGGCCCGGTGCTCCAGCACGAACGAGTCGAGGTCCACGGGCGTCAGCGTACCGAGCCGCCGGTCAGCACCGCCGACGGCTACGCTGGCGCCGTGCCCCGCAGCAGCGAGATCGTCACCGGCGATGCCGTGCTGCTCGAGGTGCGCCCGGCCCGCGTCCCCTCCCGGATGTTGAGTGCCCTGGTCGACCTCACCATCGTCATCCTGGCCAACGTGCTGTGGAACCGGGTCCTCTACGCCGCCATCGAGCTCGACACATCGACGGCCGGCCTGAACGCGATCGACCTGATCGGCTACGTGCTGATCTCGCTCGGCTATCCGATCGTCACCGAGACCCTCACCAAGGGCCGTACCGTCGGTGCGCTGGCCGTCGGGCTCCGCGTCACCCGTGACGACGGCGGGGTGATCCGATTCCGGCACGCCCTGATCCGCTGGGTCACCTTCTGGGCCTTCGACATCGCCCCGTGGACCGCCTTTCTCGGCGGCATCATCTGCGCCAGCCTCCATCCGCAGGGCAAGCGGCTGGGCGACCTGCTCGCCGGCACCATCGTGATTCGTACCCGGGCTCCCCGCTCCCCGGCCGAGATACCGCCGGTGCCTGCCGACCTGCAGGACTGGGCCTCACGCGTGGAGCTGACCCAGGTTCCGCAGGACGTCCTCACCGCTGCCCGGCACTTCGTGCAGCGCCGGCACGGTCTGTTGAAGTATCCCCGGGCCAGCATCGCCCAGGACCTGGCGGCACAGATCTTTGCCCGCGCCGATCCCGCTCCTCCACGGCCACTCTCCCCGGAGGAGTACCTGGCGGTCATCGTGGCCGAGCGGCGGCGCCGTGAGACCGAACGGATCACCAACCGGCAGCGGCAATGGGTTCCGGCGGCCGACGAGTTGCCGGCCGGCTGGCGCTGAACGAGTACGTCGTCGTTCACCCGGACGACACCGGCGCCTCCTAATCTCGTACGGTGCCTCGTCTCGTCCTGATCCGCCACGCCAAGTCGTCGTGGACCACCGGGCTCGACGACCCGCAACGGCCGCTGTCGAACCGGGGGCGCCGGGACGCCGCCGCTCTGGGTGAACTGCTGCGGGACCGCAAGATCATTCCTGAGCTGCTGTGGTGTTCCGACGCCGTACGGGCCCGTGAAACCTGGGATCGTGCTCGCGATGCCGGAGCAAGGGCGCAGCAGGTCGAGCTGCGGCCCGAGTTGTACGGTGCGAGTGCCGCCCAGGTGCAGGCGCTGGCGAAGTCGGCATCCCGCAAGGTCCGGACATTGATGATGATCGGCCACCACGACGGCATTCCAGGCTGCCTGTCACAGCTCGCCCGCCGCGACGGCGACGAGGAGACCTGGGCCAGCATCGACCGTAAGTATCCGACGGCCGCCTGCGCGGTCCTGGAGTGCTCCTCCTGGGCCGACCTGGCTCCCGGAACCGCGCACCTGCTCTGGTATCAAGTTCCCCGTGGCTGATCATGACCCGGCATACCGTGGCGACTTCACCGGCATCCTGCCGGAGCTGTCCTATGCACCGTACGACGACGATGTCGCCGATCCGGGCGAGGTGGTGTGGGCCTGGGTCCCGTACGAGGAGGACCACCAGCAGGGCAAGGACCGCCCCGTCCTGGTGCTGGCACGCCTGACGGTGCCCGGAGGCATCGTCCTGCTGGCCGTGCCGCTGACCAGCAAGGACCATGATCGTGACGCCGAGCAGGAGGCTGCGGCGGGACGGCACTGGATCGACATCGGCACCGGCGACTGGGACCGCGAGCACCGTCCGAGCGAAGCCCGGATCGACCGGCTGCTGCAACTCGACCCGGACGGCGTGCGACGGATCGGCGGCCGGGTGTCGGCCGAGGTGTTCGCCGCTGTGGTGGCAGTCCTGCAGCCGGGTCGTTGACCACCATGATCAATAGGGTCTAGTTTCGGTCGTGAGCGGCCGAGGACGACCGTTCACCGATCGGAGGAACGTGATGTCCCCTGCGCTCGAAGTGGCAATCCGGCTCGACGCCCAGTGGATCGACTATGTGTTGATCGCCATCTACTTCGTCTTCGTGCTCGGAGTTGGCGTGTTCGCCCGACGCGGATCGTCCAGCGGGCTCGAGTTCTTCCTCTCCGGCAGATCGTTGCCCGCCTGGGTGACCGGCCTGGCGTTCATCTCGGCGAACCTGGGTGCGGTCGAGATCATGGGCATGTCCGCCACGGGAGCTCAGTACGGGTTCCCGACGATGCACTACTTCTGGGTCGGCGCCATCCCCGCCATGCTCTTCCTGGGCGTGGTCATGATGCCGTTCTACTACGGCTCCAAGGTCCGCTCCGTGCCGGAGTTCATGCGCATGCGGTACGGCACCGGGGCGCACCTGGTCAACGCGATCTCCTTCGCCCTGGCGCAGATCCTGATCGCCGGAGTGAACCTGTACCTGCTGGGCACCATCGTCAACCGGCTCCTCGGCTGGCCGTTGTGGGTGGCCCTCATCGTGGCCGCAGCGATCGTCCTGTCCTACATCACTCTCGGTGGCCTGTCGGCGGCGATCTACAACGAGGTGCTGCAGTTCTTCGTGATCGTGGCAGCCCTGTTGCCCCTCACGCTGTTGGGCCTGCACCGGGTCGGCGGTTGGGAAGGACTGAAGGAGAAGGTCGCGAACGACGGCATGCTCGGCGCGGAGCAGCTGCACACCTGGCCGGGCGAACAACTGTCCGGATTCACCAACCCCGTGCTGTCGGTGATCGGCATCGTGTTCGGCCTCGGCTTCGTGCTGTCCTTCGGCTACTGGACGACGAACTTCGTCGAGGTCCAGCGCGCCATGGCCTCGAAGAGCATCACCGCCGCCCGGATGACCCCGATCATCGGCTCCTTCCCGAAGATGTTCATCCCGCTGATCGTGATCATCCCCGGCATGATCTGCGCGGTCCTGGTCAACGAGATGGTCGACTTCAAGAACATCTACTACAACCAGGGCGCCGCAGCAGCCGAGGCGACCGGAGTCAAGTACAACGACGCGATCCTGCTGCTGATGCGCGATGTGCTGCCGAACGGCCTGCTGGGACTGGCGATCGCCGGCCTGCTGGCCGCCTTCATGGCCGGCATGGCGGCCAACGTGTCGGCGTTCAACACCGTGTTCAGCTACGACATCTGGCAGACCTACGTGAAGAAGGACAAGCCGGATCGCTACTACGTACGGACCGGGCAGTGGGCGACCTTCGCCGCCTGCGTGATCGCCATCTTCACCGCGTTGATCGCCGGCAACTTCTCGAACCTGATGGACTACCTCCAGACACTGTTCGGCTTCTTCAACGCACCGCTGTTCGCCACCTTCATCCTCGGCATGTTCTGGAAGCGCGCGACCCCGACCGCTGCGTGGATCGGTCTGGTGAGCGGTACGGCGTCGGCAGTCGTGATCTTCATCCTGTCCCAGGCCAAGATCATCGACCTGCCCGGGCAGGGTGCGGCCTTCCTCGCCGCCAGTGCCGCCTTCGTGGTCGACATCGTGCTGATGGTGCTGATCTCCTTGGTCACCAAACCGAGGCCGGTGCACGAGTTGCGTGGCCTGGTGTACTCCGAGACTCCGAAGGCCGACCTGGTCGACGAGGACGAGAAGTCCCTGCGCTTCTACCAGCGGCCGGTGCCGATGGCGATCATCGCGCTGATCCTGGTCATCGGCCTGAACATCCTGTTCGCCTGAGGCAATCGAGAGAGGAGACGACAATGAGTGAACCACTCGAAGGTGAGGAACGGCAGGTCGTCCACACCGAGAAGGTCGGAGCCTTCGACATCCGCAACTTCATCGGTGCGCTCATCGGCCTGTACGGCATCGTGCTCACGATCCTCGGTCTGGTGTCGTTCAACGCCGAGGAGTCCGCCCGCACCGGTGGCGTCAACGCCAATCTCTGGGCCGGCATCGTGATGATCGTCGTGGGCGCGCTGTTCATGCTGTGGGCAAGGCTGCAACCGATCACCGTGGCCGTGTCGGAGGACCCCTCGGGGTCGCTGCCGCCCGACATTGCGCCGGTGGAAGAGCCTGACACCAAGTCGTGAGGGCGCTGCCGCTGTTGTTACCCGTCAGCTGACCTCACCGTCGAGATACATCCATCGCCCCGCACGACGGGAGAACCGGCTGCGCTCGTGGAGCACCTCGGCGCGCCGACCATCCCGGAACCGTGCCTCGAACTCGACCACGCCCGTGTCGTCGTCCACTCCCCCGTCGACGGTGTCGAGGATCGTGAGGCCCAGCCAGATCGTGTTCGGGTCCAGATCGATCACGGAGGGCCGGGTTCGTGGGTGCCAGGTACGGAACACGTGATCGGCGTTGCCGAGGGTGTACGCGCTGTAGCGCGACCGCATCAGCTGCTCGGCCGTCGCCGCCCACCTGCGGCCGGCCAGCAGCGATTCGCAACAGTCACCGTACGAGAGCGTTGAACCGCAGGGGCACGGGTGCTGCATCGAGACCATGATCGCCCATCGTAGGCCGCGAGCCGCTGTAGCGTGGAACGATGCGTCACCTCATCCGCCTCACCGACTGGACTCGCGACGACATCCGCGCCGTGTACGAGTTGGCGGCCGCGTACGAGACCGGGCACGGTCCCCGTACGGACGGGGTGGCAGTCCTGTTCTTTCCCGACTCCAGCCTGCGCACCCGGGTGACCTTCGAGCGCGGCGCCGCGCTGTTGGGGCTGCAGCCCATGCTGTTCCCGCCGGAAACGCTCGACAAGCCGGAGGATCCGCGCGACGTGGTCGGCTACCTGGCCAACTGGGCCGATCTGCTCGTGGTACGACATCCCGACATCACTGTCCTGGAAGGACTCTGCACCGATCATCTCCCCGTGATCAACGCGATGAGCTCGGTCAACCATCCGTGCGAGGTGCTGTCCGATGTGTACGCGCTGAGTCGCCCGACGAGCGGCGAGACGGTCGATCCACGGTCGCTGCGGCTGCTGTTCGTCGGCGCCGACGGCAACATCGCCCGGGCCTGGGCGGAGATTGCCGTTGTGCTGGACCTCGACCTGGTCCAGTGCTGCCCAGCGGACCTGGCCGTTCCCGGCCTTCGCACGACCGACGACCTGACCACCGCGATCCGCACCGCCGATGTCGTGCTGACCGATGGTCCCGGTCCCCACGCCGCCGCGCTGGCTCCTTACCGGATCACAGAGGAGTTGCTGGCCCTGGCACCACCGGGTGTACGCCTCGCGCCGTGTCCCCCGTTCCAGCGGGACCGCGAGGTGTCGGCCGGGGCCATCGCCTCACCAATCTTCGTCGGGTACGCATTCAAGCGGGCTCTGCTGCCGGTGCAGCAGGGCGTCATGGCCTATTGCTGCGGCCTCCGTTGATCCGTCCTCCAAGCTCCCGGGATCTGTCAAGCAGATCGAATGGGATCCGGCAATCTCGAAGCAAGGCATCATGAGGTCCGCCTCACCGACCAGCGCGGCCAGGTCATGGGGCGAGGACAGCCGTCACTGCGGAGCGTGCTCGGTCGGGTTCGGTGATCGAGTGGAGAACACCGCGTATCACATCTGATACCGATCGCTATCAGATGTGATACGTCGAATTCCAACCGCGGTCTGTCAAGGTCGAGTCGGACCGGCGCCGCTCCGGGCTGCGCCGTGCGCCACGGTCAGTGTTCGTCCAACGGCGCCATGTCGACGCTCACCGTCATCGACGAAGCCGTGGACCTGGTGAAGATCACGCCACGCACCGGTGCCACATCGGCGTAGTCCCGTCCCCACGCGAGGGTGGCGTGGGACTCGTCACACGGTCGGTCATTGGTGGGATCGAGGTGCCACCAGGTACCTGGGATCCCCGCCACCGAAGGAATCCAGACCGACACCCAGGCGTGGCTCGCATCGGCGCCGACCAGCCGCGGTCGTCCCGGCGGCGGCGTCGTGGCCAGGTAACCGCTGACGTAGCGCGCAGCCAGACCAACACTGCGCAGGCAACTGATCATCACCTGGGCGAAGTCCTGGCACACTCCGCGACGGGCGGCGAACACCTCCGACACCGGGGTCGTGACCGTGGTCGACCCGGACTCATAGGCGAAGTCGGCATGGATGCGAGAATTCAACTCCAGCAGCGATTCGGCGAGTGGCCGACCGGGCCGGAACGTCGCAGCGGCATAGCGCGCGGCCTCGGCGACCAGATCGATGCGCGGCGAGGCGATGGTGAACTCCTGGGCTCGCCACGTCTCGACTCGCGGATCCCGAGCGGAGTCGAGGGGCGACGGGCGGAGGGCCGGGCGGGCCGCCTCCCATGACTGTGCGCCGAGCTCGCCCGGGAGTGGGATGGATTCCACCAGTACTGTGCTGCGCGCGGTCACCTCGAGCTCGGTGTGGGGTGTGGTCACGTGGAAGTTGCCGACGTGGTTGCCGTACCCATCGCGGTGGCCGTCCAGCACCTGCGGCGCCGGCACGATCTCCACACTGTGCTCCGACACCTGCTGCCACGGGAGTTCCCGCGGTTGCACGTGCACCAGGCCGTGGCTGCTGGTCACCTCGCCACCCTCGTAGCGGTACCGCGTCCGGTGGGTGATGCGATAGCTGCGTCGGTTCACATCACACCCCCGACCTCGACCGGCCCGAGCGACTGCGGTTCCAGGGGCGGCGCCAGGTAGTGCTCGCTGATCGCCTCGCCCAGCTGGCGGAGCGACACCTCGGTCTGCTCGAGCCAGTCCGCCAATTCCGCGCGGCCGTTGGGCTCCAACAGCACTACCGTCGTCACCCGATCGATGAGTTCGTCGACGAGCCGCAGTGGGCGATCGGTCGGCGCGCTGTCCGGGAGCGCCTCCAGGCGCGCGCTGACCCGGCGCAGCTGGAAGGCCAGGGATCGTGGGTTGCCGACGTCACGGACCAGCAGGTCGATCACCTCGCCGAGCGGGTAGCCGCGCGGAGCGCGACGGCGGAAGGTGATGACGCTCTCGGCCGCCGACAACGCAGCCTCGGTGACCTCGTCGGCCACCCACGGCCGCGACACCGCGGCCGCGGTGTGCCGCAACAGCGAGGTGAGCTGGAGAGCTCGTTCCAGTCCCCGACCGGCGTCGAGCAGGCACCAGCCGGCATCGCGCACCATGTTCTCTGCGGTGATCCCGCTCAGGGCGAGCAGCCCGGTCAGCACGCGTTCAGCCGAGTCGGCCAACTGGTTGCCACGATCCAGACGCGCCATCCGGAGCGCCGTCAGCGCACGCTCGATCCCGGCCAGCACGATCCAGACGTCCTCGCTGAGCTGGTCCCGTACCCCCTGGGCGGCGAAGGTCAGTGCCCCGACGGCACGGGCGACAGTGCCCGGTCGCGATCCGTCCACCACCACCGATCGCAACTCAGCAACGGGGTCGGGGGTCTCGCCGACGAAGCCCGGATAACTGGTGCTGAGGTGCGTGACCGCGCGCAGCAGCAGGTCCAGGGCGCCTCCCGGGACCACCACGAAGTCGGACTCGACGCCGACCCGACGGACCGCCAGCACCAGCCGCAGCAGATCCTCGGCCCTTTCGGCATACCTGCCGAACCAGAACAGGTCGTCGAGCATGCGCGGCGCCATCGCCTGGCCGGCGAGGGGCACCACGGCCGTCTCCGTCGACTCCACCAGCTCACCGACCGGCCCCACCGGTTCCTCATGCACCACCCAGACGTCCTTGGTGATCGGCACCCGGGCGGGATCCACTCCCTCGGATCCCTGCACCAGCACGGAGTCCGGCAGCATCTGGGCGAGGCCTCCCAGCATCGGCAGATGGCTGTGTCCCCGCCGGACGGTGAATGTGCGCAGCGCGATCGGGTGCTGGGTGACGCCACCGTCACCGCTGAGGGCAGGTGCCTGTGACAACGGAAGCAGTTCCTGGGCGACCCACCGATGCGGCTCCTGCCGGATCCGAGCGGCGAGTTCCTCGCGACCGGCCGCGTCCAGGTCCGCGCCGTGGACAGCACCGCCGTCGCTGTGGTCGATCGGCCGGATGACCAGGTCGCCGAGCCCGTCCAGCACGACACTCAGGTCCGCCTCGTCCCCGCACCACCAGGTCGGCACCGACGGCAGACGCAGCTCCTCGCCCAGCAGTTCGGTGCACAGCCGTGGCAGGTGGGGCAACAGTGCCGGGTTCTCGACAATGCCCGACCCCAAGGAGTTGACCACCGTGACCGTGCCGCGCCGGACGCAGTCGACCAGCCCGGTGACACCGAGCCGGGACCCGGCTCGCAGTTCCAACGGGTCCGACCAGGTCGCATCAACCCGGCGCAGGATGACGTCGACGGGCTCGGGCCGCCCCATCGACTGCAGCCACACCCGCCCCTTCGTCACCGTCAGGTCGCTCCCCTCGACCAGGGGAAATCCCAACAGGGAAGCAAGAAACGCCTGGTCGAAGGCGGTCTCGGAGTGTGTTCCGGGGCTGAGGACCACCACCCGGGCGTCCTCGTTGGAGCGGGGCGCCGCGTCCACCAGCGCCATCCTCAGCTGATGGAAGAACGGCGTCAGTCGGGACAGATGTGCACCGTGGTAGAGATCCGGGAGGGCACGGGAGGTGACACGCCGATTGGCCATGGCGTAGCCGGCACCTGAGGGCGCCTGGGCACGGTCGGCCAGCACCCGCCAGGTCCCGGCGGCGTCCCGGCCGAGGTCAGCACCGGCGAGCACCAGTTGGTGCGCGCTCGGCACGGCCGTACCGACCAGGGGTCGCAGGTACTCCTCGTGGCCGAACACGGCCAACGGCGGCACCAGCCCATCGGACAACAGGCGCTGGTCGGTGTAGAGATCGACCAGGATCCGCCCGAGCAGTTCCGCGCGCTGGGCCAGTCCGAGTTCCAGGGAGCGCCAGTCCTCGCCGGACACCACCAGGGGTACGGGATCCAGCCGCCACGGTTGGGGCTCGCTCAACGGCCCATCAGACCCGCCATTGATCGGGCGGGTCGGGGTGTAGGTGACGCCGTCGTCGGCGAGCAGCCGGACCACCGTCCGGCGCAATCCGGCGAGTTCACGGGCGGTCCGGCCAGCCAGGTCGGAGGTCACCGCCTCCCAACCCGGTCTTACGGTGCCGTCCGGAGCCAGCGACTCGTCGTACATCCGCGTGGAGGTGTCGACCTCAGTAACGGTAGTGGTCGGCCTTGAATGGACCGGTCACGTCGACACCGAGGTAGGCGGCCTGCCGCTCGGACAGCTCGGTGAGCTGTGCCCCCAGGGCAGGCAGGTGGAGCCGGGCGACCAACTCGTCGAGGTGCTTGGGCAGCACGTACACCCCGGTCGGGTACTCGGCCGTCCTGGCGTACAACTCGATCTGGGCCAGCACCTGGTTGGTGAAGGAGTTGCTCATCACGAAGCTGGGATGCCCGGTGGCGTTGCCGAGGTTCAGCAGGCGCCCCTCGCTGAGCACGATGATCGAATGGGCCTTGACGCCTTCCCCCTCGGCGAAGACCCACTCATCGACCTGCGGTTTGACCGTACGTCGTTCGGCTCCGCTCGCCTCCAGGCCGGCCATGTCGATCTCGTTGTCGAAGTGGCCGATGTTGCCGACGATCGCCTGGTGCTTCATGCGCTTCATGTGGTCCAGGGTGATCACGTCGAGACAGCCGGTGGCCGTGACGAAGATGTCGACCTGGTCGACGACATCGTCGAGGGTGGCGACCTGGTAGCCGTCCATCGCCGCCTGCAGGGCACAGATCGGGTCGATCTCGGTGACGATCACCCGAGCGCCCTGTCCTCGCAGGGATTCCGCGCAGCCCTTGCCGACGTCACCGTAGCCGCAGACCAACGCGACCTTGCCGCCGATCAGCACATCGGTGGCCCGGTTGATGCCGTCGACCAGCGAGTGACGGCAGCCGTACCGGTTGTCGAACTTCGACTTGGTGACCGAGTCGTTGACGTTGATCGCCGGGAACAACAAGCTCTGGGCCTTCTCCCGCTCGTACAGGCGGTGCACACCGGTCGTGGTCTCCTCGGTGACGCCACGGATCTCGTTGGCCACGGCGATCCAGTCGACGGACTTCTCCGCGAGGGATCGACGCAGCACGTCGAGCACCACCCGGTACTCCGCGGAGTCGCTCTCGGTGGCCTCAGGCACCTCGCCGGCCTTGGTGAACTCGACGCCGAGGTGGACCAGCATGGTGGCGTCGCCGCCGTCGTCGAGGATCATGTTGGGCAGCTGGTCGCCCCAGTCCAGGATCTGCTGGGTGCACCACCAGTACTCCTCCAGCGTCTCGCCCTTCCAGGCGAACACCGGCACCCCGTTCGGCGCCTCGGGGGTCCCGTCACCGACCGCGATCGCCGCAGCGGCATGGTCCTGGGTGGAGAAGATGTTGCAGCTGGCCCAGCGCACCTCGGCGCCCAGGGCGACCAGGGTCTCGATCAGCACCGCTGTCTGGATCGTCATGTGCAGCGAGCCCGCGATCCGGGCCCCGGCCAGTGGCTTGCTGGCACCGTACTGCTCACGCATCGCCATCAGTCCGGGCATCTCGTGCTCGGCGAGGGTGATCTCACGACGGCCGAACTCGGCCAGGCTCAGGTCAGCGACACGAAAATCCACCGGGCAAGGGTAGCCCGTGGCGCCCGGAGGATTGACAACCGGAGGTCGATGCCGGAGCCTAGCCCGCACGCCGGACTCCCGGTACCCATCCGCACAGGTCCGCACAGGGAGGATGATGATCCGCGCGACCAGGCATGCCGCGATCATCCGTGAGCTCCGCCTCCGCGGGAGCGTGGCGACCAGCGCCTTCGCGGCTCGCCTCGGCGTCTCGGCCATGACGATCAGACGTGACCTGGAGGAGTTGGAAGCAGCCGGCGAGCTGGTCCGCACCCATGGTGGCGCCCGGACGAAGGAGGCGAACCACAGCGCGACCCTGGGCATCATCCTGCCGAGCAGTCTCGGCTACTACGCCACCATGATCGAGGGAGCCAGCCGTGCCGCTGCCAGCCACGGCGTACGTCTGGTGCTGGCCACCACCGAGCGCCGCCCGGAGGAGGAGGTCCGGACTTTCCTGCGCATGCAGGACATCGGCGTCGACGGGATCATCATCACGCCCGGCCGGGAGGCATTCGACCCCGAGGTGGTCAGGGTGATCCGGTCGGCGACCATCCCGGTGGTGGTCATGGATCGGGAGCTGGTGGCCGACCTCCGGGACAGCTTGATCGGTTGCGTCCTGTCCGATGCCGGTCATGGCGCCGCCCTCGCCGTGGAGCACCTGGCGGGTCTGGGGCATCGCCAGGTCGCCCTGCTGTCCAGGTCGAACCCGAAGTCGGCTGCACTGCGCGCCGGGTTCGACACCGCGGCCCGCGACAACCGTGTACAGGGCATCCACCTCGAACCGGGCTCACCTGCTGACGTGCGCACGGTCCTCCAACAGCACGTGACCGATCTCGTCGGTCGCGGCATCACAGGAGTCATCGTCTCCCCCGATGAGTTGGCGCTCCGCCTGGTGCAAGCCGCACTGGAAGCCGGCGTGAAGGTGCCCCGGACACTCTCGGTGATCGCCTACAACGACGAGGTCGCCGGTCTGGCCGAGGTTCCCCTGACCTCCGTGGCCCCTCCCAAACACGCCATCGGTCACATGGCCGTCGAGGCCTGCTTGGGAGTGCTGGCCCACGACGACCCCACCACCCCATTCCCGGCCCTGCGTACGACGCTGCGGCCAATGCTCCGTGTCCGGGAGTCCTGCGGGCCGGCGCGGCACGCCGGCTGAGGCCGCAGCCTCGCGGCTGTGCGGTTTTCCGCAGCCTCGCGGCTGTGTGGTTTCCGCAGCCTCGCGGCTGTGCGGTTTTGTTTGCTTCGCCGCTCGGAGGCCACTGTCCGCAGTTCCTGGCTGCATACTCGACGCCGAGCAGACATCCCCCTGATGGGAAAGCCTTTACTCGCGAGGCGACAGGGCGGGTGGGAACAACAGAGAGGTTGATCTGATGACGACGAGGCGTACGGTCCTGGCCGGTGGGCTCGGGCTCGGTCTGGCGTCCCTGGGCCTGGGTGCCTGCACCCCGGGACGCGGGAACGGCCCAGACTCAGGTGCCGGCCCGGTGGACACCACGGTGCTGCCGGCCTACCAGGCCTACGAGGGCGTGAAGGCCGATCTGGCCGCCGAGGACGGACGGTGTTCCGCTGCGTTCCTGAAGTATCCGAGCGAGCGCCCGACGCTGTGGGCACAACCACCCGGTGACGGAAAGCCGATCACGGCGATCGTTCCGACCTCGTTCGGCGCACCGCCCCCGCTGACGCAGAACCTGTACTGGCAGGAACTCAACCGGCGCGTCGGTTCGGAGCTGCAGATCTCCACCGTGCCGGCGGGCGCCGACTACAACGCCAAATTCGCCACCACCGTCGCCGGGGATCAGCTGCCCGACTGGTTCTACGTCGGCACGATCGCATCGCGACCGGACTTCATGACGTCGAAGACCGTCGACCTCACCGAGCACCTCGCCGGCGACAAGATCAAGCAGTACCCCGGTCTGGCCAACATTCCCGCCGCGTCCTGGCGGGAGTGCGTCTTCAACGGGCGTCTCCACGCCCTGCCCGTCTCACGTGGCCTGGTCAGCCTCCCGAGCGTCCTGACCCGCAACGACCTGCTCACCAAGCAAGGCATCACCACCCTGCCGACCGACTGGGAGGGCCTGGTCGCCCTGTCGAAGCAACTGACCGGCGGCCAGACGTGGGCCTGGAGCAGCGCACCACTCGGGTATGCCCAGCAGTCCCTCGACGTTCCGACCCAGATCGTCGTCACGGACGGCAAACTCAGCTGGACCCTGCACGACGAGCGTCAGGAACAGGCTCTCGAGGCGACCCGGAAGATGGTCGCCGACGGTTATGTCGTCCCCGACGCCGGTTCGGCGCCGACCGCGACGCGCAAGCTGTGGTTCGGCGCCGGGCGTTCGATCCTGCACAGTGACTCGTTCATTGCCTGGTTCAGCCTGCTCAACGCCAACGCCAAGGTCGATGGCATCGAGATCCGCGCCCTGCCGATCATCGGATTCAACGGCGGCCAAGGCACCCAGTCGGTCGGGTCGGCGAACGCGGGGATCTCCGCCATCAACACGAAGGCGGCCGACAGGATCGAAACCCTGCTCAAGATCGCGGACTTCCTGGCCGCTCCGTTCGGCACGGATGAGTACCTGTTCCAGAAGTTCGGCACCCAGGGACGCAACTACACCCTCAACGCCGACGGCGATCCGACTCCCACGGACAAGACCGACGAGATCAACGTGATGTCGCTCTACCTGTGCGACGCCGCGCGCGTCATCTACTCCGCCGGCCATCCCGACACGGCCCAGGCCGCCTACGACCATCAACGCCAGGTCATGACGAAGTCGGTCACCGACCCGACGGTGGCGCTGTACTCCGAGACCGCCGACAAGAAGCTCGCCACCCTCAACCGGACCCTCAACGACGTCGCCGCAGGAATCATCGCCGGCAACCAGCCCGTCAGCGACTGGTCAGGCGCCGTCGACACCTTCCTCAACGGTGGCGGCAACGACATCCTCACCGAATACCAGAAGAGCTACGACGAGGCGCCCCAGTGACCGAACTCCCCCACCAGACCGCTGTTCGTCTCCTGGGTGACTGGCTCGTCGAGCTGGACCAGTGGTGGAATCCGGCTGGCTGGTTCGGTGCCGGCTACAACCACTGGGGCATGCAGACCTCGTTGAAGTACGCCGGTGCTGCGGCCGTCGTCGCCGCCCGCCATCCCGACGCCGAACGCCGATCGTTCGCCCTGGCACGGAGCGAGGCCGCATTCCGCCACGCCTTCGCCGCCCACGTCTCCGGGACGGGCCGCTGCGCCGACGGCGCTCAGTGGGGCCACACCTGGATCAGCGCGCTCGCCCTGGAACGAGCGATCCACGGATGGGCGTTGGTACGGGATTCGTTGCCGGACAGCGATCGCGCGGCTTTCGACCGGGTCCTGGCGAGCGAGGCTGACTGGCTGTCGACGGAGTACCACCGTGGATCCGAGCCGGGCGTGCAGGCCGCCCTGTGGGGCAGATCGGGCAAGAACGACCCGGAGTCGAACCTGTGGAACGGGGCCCTGCTGTGGCGGGCCACCACCCTGCTCGACGACGCCGCAGAGGTCACCGCAGCACGGCGGGACCGCTGGCGTGAACGATCGCTGGAGTTCCTCGCCAACGGCGTCAGTGTCGCCGCGGACGCCGCGGTCACCGACAAGCTCGACGGGCGACCGTTGTCGCAACGACATCGTGGGCCGAACTTCTTCGACTCCTACTCCCTGGACCACCACGGCTACCTCAACCTGGGTTACATGGTCGTGTGCACCAGCCAGGCAGCGCTGCTGCACTTCGACCACCAGGCTGCTGGCCTGCCCGTCCCCGAGTTGTTACCGCTGCACCAGGCCGAGCTGTGGGACCGGATTCGGTCCTGCGTCACCCCAGACGGTCGACTGGTGCGAATCGGAGGCGACAGCCGGGTCCGCTACACCTACTGCCAGGAATTCCTTCCCCACTCGGCGATGTACGCCGCCACGGCCCTGGATGACCCCGCTGCCCTCGAGTTCGTCCACGCCCACCTGGCCCTGGTGCAACAGGAACGGGACTGGACCGCAGAACGCGGTGAGGCAGGCTTCTACGGCGCCCGGCTCGCCGCGTTGCGCGCCGCGAGCCCCTACTACTACGTCCGCCTGGAAACCGATCGGGCCAACGCCCTCGGCTTCATCGCCACGTACGGACCGACGCTCGACTGGGAGCTCCCCGCGCCACGACCCACGGCCACTTCTCCATCTCCACAGCGATCCCACCCGGTCTGGAGCGACGACGTGCACGGCTTCGCGATGGTGCGGGGTGAGCGACGACTGGCCTCGTACTGCTGGCAGGCGTTCACCACCACCCAAGGCCTGTGCGTGCCTGTCGCCCACGGCGACATGGCGGAGTACCACCTCAACCTGACACCGCACCTCGACATCGAGGGCCAGGCACAGGGTTACTTCTACCAGGCCTCCAACGGCACACCTCCCCGCGAGGTGATCCGGCGCTGGATCGGCACCTTCGACGGAGGTTTTGCCACCGTCGGTGAGGTGGCCGAGGGTACGCGACTCGCGATCGCGGAAGGCTGGACCGGTGGTCCGGCAGCCACCAGCACCATCGCCTTCGTCGCGCTCCCCGACGATGCGACGGTGCTGGGGGTGCACCGCGTCGTCACCAGCGACTGGTGGGTCGGCGTACGAGACGCCTTCGGGCTGAACCTGCAAGTGCCCAATGACGTGGCGAACGGAGGCACCCGAACGCTCCGCACCGATCACGGAGAGCGAGCACTGCCCGGCCCGGCCGAGCAGCCCGGCACCGAGCAACTCGGCCGGTGGGCCGTCTTCGACGAGGTCCTCGCGGTCGCCTCGCTCGATGCCCAGGACCTCTTTCTCCGCAGGGATCCCACGGTCGGCGGTGGGCCGCACCACTCGCTCGGTGTCGAGACCGTCGCTCACCCGGGCCTGACGAACCGTCACTACCAACCACCCGGCACCGTCGTGGTCGACTCCGCCTTCCTGGTCAGGGTCGGTGACGGCGACGAACTTGCCGACTTCGACCGGCAGCTGGACGAGGCCACCACCGTCATCCGGACCGATGAGCTGCGTGCATGGCGGATCGGCCGCTGGTTCGTGGTGATCAACCTGGGCGCCAGCGAGACCGCAGTCGCGGTGCCCGGCGGCGGGACCGACCTGACGACCGGAGACCACGTCGACACCATCACCGTCCGCGGAGGCCAGGCTGTGGTGGTCGACACCGAGCGGGATCTGCTTCCATGACAGTGTGAACATCCCACCCGAGACCGAACTCAGGGTCCCCGGCGAGGCCCTCCGCTCGTTCGTGTCCGCGGTCGGCTCGGCCGCAGGGCTCGTGGACTCCCGCGCCGACCTGCTCGCCGAGCTGCTGGTCGGCAACGACCTGCGCGGTGTCTTCAGCCATGGCAGTGTCCAGATCGCCACCTATGCTCGGCTGCTGCGCGACGGCCGGCTCAATCCCACCGCTGATCCGACGGTCGTCCGTGAGGGTCCCACCAGCGTGCTGGTCGACGGTGACGGTGGCCTCGGCTACTTCGCCGCCCACGACGGCACTGCGCTGCTGATCGACCGCGCCACCGAACACGGCATCGCGGTGCTCCTCACCCGCAACCACGGCCACTTCGGTGCCGCCGGTCTGTATGCCCGGCAGGCGCTGGGGCACGACCTGCTCACCTTCGTCACCTCCGGGCACCAGCTCGACCTGAAGCCGGGAATGCCGGTCTACGCCGCGGCAGGCGGTTCGCCGATGGCCTTCTCCGCCCCGACCGCGACCGAGGATCCCGTCATCCTGGACTTCGGGGCGATGCATGACCTGTACGAGGGCTCGCACCGCGACGAGATCGCCGAAATCGCACCCGGGCTGGTCCTGCGCTCCATCGGGATGGGCGTCATCTGCCAGGCCTGGGGTGGACTACTGGCCGGCGTGCCACTCGATCCGGCGAAAGCCGATCGCCAGTGGCCGGGGGCCAACCAGGGCTCACTCGTGATGGCGATGCGCATCGACCTGTTCTGCGACCCACAGAACTTCAAGTCCGAGATGGACGCCTACGTCCGGGCCGTCGGCCAGCTCGATCCGATTCCGGGCCAGTCCCGGGCGATGCTTCCCGGTGGGCCGGAGGCCGTACGGGAACGGGACTGGTCCATCGACGGTGTCCCGGTCGGAGCCGAGCACCGCACAGCGCTGGATGCGGTCGGAGGCGAGTTCGGCGTCGAGCGCCCCTGGTGACCGGCTCCGACCCCGCCGGTCGTCAGCGTGACTCAGTCGTCGGTGTCGTCGACCGGCTCGACCACGGACACGGTCGGACGGAGCCGCCGCACCCGAGCCTCGGCAGGATCGCGACGACTCCGTACGGCGACATTGGCCAGGGCCAGTTCGTAGCCCTCGATGCCCAGCCCGGCGATCACGCCGGTGGCGTACGGCGAGACCACCGAATGCCGCCGGAACTCCTCACGGGCATGGACATTCGACAGGTGCACCTCGATGACGGTGTTGGTGCACTGGGCGACGGCGTCGGCGATCGCGATGTTGTAGTGCGTCCAGGCCCCCGGGTTGAGCACCACGGGCAGGTCGTTGTCAGCGGCCTCGTGCAGCCACCCGATCATGATCGCATCGGAGTCGGTCTGCCGGACATCGACCTGCAGCCCGAGCTGGGATCCCCGGCGGACCAGCCGGTCCACGAGTTCGGGATGGGTCGTCGCCCCGTACACCTCGGGCTGCCGACGTCCCAGCCGACCCAGGTTGGGACCGTTCAGCACCAGGACGTACTGCTCGGGGTTCGGGGTGGCTTCACTCATCGCGGGACCTCCGGTCCGGGTCAGTGGCTGGGAGCGGCTGGTCGCTCGGGCCGCTCCTGGGGGACGTAGTCGTCCCGAAAGATGTCCGGTTCCAGGTAGAGCGCGCTGACCATCGGCTCGGCGGTCCGGATCTGTGCCTCCGTACGGTCGATGATCTCGGCCACCTCGGTGGCGGTGTCGGCCTGGTCGACACCGATCTTGGCGGCGACGAGCACCTCCTCCGGGCCGAGGTGCAGGGTCTTCATGTGGATCAGCTTCTCCACGCCCTCGGTGCCCAGGATGGCCGCGGTGATCCGGCCGACCGACTCCCGCGAGGCGGCCTCGCCCAGCAGCAGGGACTTCGTCTCGGCGGCCAGCACCACCGCGATCGCGATCAGCAGCAGGCCGATCATGGCCGTACCGATGACGTCGAAGATGAGGTTGTGGGTGATCAGGCTCATGCCGACGCCGAACAGCGCGAACACCAGACCACACAGGGCTCCGAAGTCCTCCAGCAGGATCACCGGCAGCTCGGGGGCCTTGGCGGTCCGGATGAACCGGACCCACGACTGACGGCCGCGGGTCTTGTTCGACTCCTTGATCGCGGTCCGGAACGAGAACCCCTCCGCCACGATCGCTGCCACCAGGATGGCGACCGGCACCCACCACCACGGGCTGGTGAGCAGGTTGTCGCCGCTGTGCTCGGGGTCCGGGTGCAGCACCTCCTCGAGCTTGTGCCACGCCTCGTAGAGGGCGAACAGGCCACCGAGGGAGAACAGGATGATCGAGACCAGGAAGGCGAAGACGTACCGTTCCCGACCGTAGCCGAAGGGATGGGCCTCGTCGGCGGCCCTCTGGGCCCGCCGGCCACCGACCAGCAGCAGCACCTGGTTGCCGCAGTCGGCGACCGAGTGGATCGCCTCGGCCAGCATCGAGGAGGCACCGGTGAGTGCCCAGCCGCCGAACTTGCACAACGCAATGAACCCGTTGGCCGTCAGCGCGGCAACAACGGCCTTCGTCCCACCCTCAGTGCTCACGGTCGGTCATTCTGTCATGGGCAGGCGTCAGCCAGCGGATCACCGACCGCCGTACCGGCCCAGCGCAATCCCCAGGTACGTGGCCCCGTACAGCCCCAGCTGGCGCAACTGGGCGTACCGCTGAAGGTCGTCGCCGCTGTCGGCCACCAGGTCGACCACCCGGACGCTGTTCCGGGCAGCGGCCGCGCCGAGCTCGCTGCGCCCGGTCCGGATCCAGTGTTCGTCGACCTGGTCGTCCAGCACCACCAGTACCGGCCTGGCGACGGGCGGTGCGTCGAACGGGTCGGCGAACGGGTCCGGGACCGGCGCCGACTCCAGCACCGGCAGCAGCGCTGCCACGTCGGCGGCGAGTGCGGCGCGTCCCGAGTTCAGCCGAAGCGCCTCGGCGATCCGCCGGGCCGCACGAGCCGCCAGTGTCGAACCGCCCCACAGCAGCACCTGAGCCTCTCCGGTCGCCAACGCCAGGTCCTTGGCCGGGTTGAGCGCCAGATCCACGTACGGCGAACAACGGCGGGCCACGTCGTCGAGGGTGTCGGCGATCCGCTCGGCATCCACGGCCGGCCCGAGGCCGAGGCGGTGCAGGGCGTCGGCGGTGACCACGGCGGCCGCCAGGTTGTCCCCGGTCCGGGTGGTCAGGAAGGTCGTGGCCGACGATCCCGCATGCTCGGTCAGTGGGGAGGCGTCGCCGCATGCGACGACCAACTGTGCTCCCCGCCGTACGGCTTCGCGGGCCGTGGCAACCAGGTCGGCCGTCGCGGTCTCCGGCGCCAGAACCACCACGAGGTCGAGCGGCCCGACCCAACCCGGCAACCCGGCCGTGGGCCAGGCCATGAACGGTACGGGGCACACCGGCTCGAGCAACGCCCGGACCAGCCTGGCCTCGGGTCCGACCGCGATCACGGCGCGCGGCCGGTCGTCGCCGGCCAGACCGGCCACGGCATCGGTGGCCGAGCCGTGCTCGATGCGGACCCGGGCGCCGGCCTCGGCCAGGTGGCGCAGCAGCGGGTCGGCCGCGGCCAGGGCACCCTCGTCCTCGAGCAGGGCGTCGTCGAAGATCGTCATGGGCCAAGTCTGCCCTGACCCCGTGACCGAGCAGGATGCCTCCATGTCTGAGGGGGACTTCACCCAGCAGTGGCTGGTGGGCAACGCCGTACCGGCAGTCCTGCTGCTCGGACTCACGATTCCGCTGATCGTGCTGGTCGCACGCGCGCACGGCGCGGCGCTCCGGGCCTTCGACCCACGCAGTCCCGAGGCCCAGCTGCTGCGGCGCACCCGGACCAGGTGGGCGTGGCTCGCCGCCCTCGGTGCCGTTGTCGCACTGGTGGTGGTGCTGCTCGTCGCCGCAGGGATCGGTGTGGCCGTGGCCCTGACCGATCCGGCGACCGATCCCGACCGGATGAACCTCGTGGTGTACCTGTTCGTCGCCGGGATCGCCGGCCTCGCCAGCATCTTCTTCACTCCGGCAGCGGTCCTGGGGCCGTGGCGGTCCCGGTGGTCGCCGCCGTCGTGTTCGCCCATCTCGGATTGCGCGCAGCGCTGCGGTGGGTCGACCGTCCCGACACCGCCGCTGCGGCCGCCGCAGCCCATGCCGAGATGGCCGGCACCGGAGTCCGGGCGGGCGTCCTGGTGCTGGGGATCGTCGGGCTGCTGTGCACGGTCGCGGCGGGCTGGGTGATGGGCTACCTGTCGGTCGGCCTGGCCGCGTCACTGTTGACCCCGCCCGCTGCCGGTTCGAAGACGATGTGAGGCAGCGATGACCACCCGTACCTCCCCTGCCACGGCGAACGCCGCTCCCCTCTCCGTGCTCGCGATGTTCTCCGTCGGATGGTCACTGCTGCGCCAGCTCACCCGGCCCATGACGACGGTGCTGATCGTGATGCAGGGAGCCTTCGCCCTGGCCGTCATCGTGGCCGGGCAGCCGATCGTCGCGACCCCGGTCCTGTCCCCGCTCGCCGTGGTCGCCGCGATCGCCGCCCTGGCCTGCTGGTACGCCCACGCCGTCGGCACCAACGATCTCACCGACGCCGTCACCGACCGGATCAACCTGCGCCACACCAGTGCGGAAACCGAACGCCCGTTGGTGAACGGTTCGGTCGGGGTGAGGGGTCTGCGCCGGTTCACCTGGCTGCTGGCGGCGGTCACGGTCATCGCCACGCTGATCGTCGACCTGCGCCTGTGGCCGGCGCTGCTCGGGATGTTCGCGCTCAACCTGGCCTACTCGGTTCGGCCGGTCCGGCTCGCCGGACGCGGTGGTCTCGCCCAGCTGGTGCTGCCCCTCGGCTATGTCGTCGTCCCTGCCATCTTCGCCTGGGCGCTGGCTGACTTTGCGCCGTTGCGCCCCGGAGCGCTGCTGAGCCTGGCCGGGCTGTTCGTGCTCTTCGCCGGACGGCTGATGCTGAAGGACCTGCGCGACGTCCGCGGCGACCGGATCGTCGGCAAGCGGACCTTCCTGGTCCGCCACGGAGTGACCTCGACCGTACGGGTGGCCGGCGCCTGTCTGGGCGCCGGTGCGGTCATCATGCTGACCGGTGTCAGCTGGCTGGCCACTCCAGTGGTGACGCCCCTGGTGCTCGCGGTGGTGCTGGTTCCGGGAACCTGTGGCGTGGTCGCGGTGCTGCGCCGGATCGCTGTCGCCCGGATCGAGGACCAGGTGCGACTCGCAGCCGTGGTCGGCCGGATCGGCACCGGCTGGTTGCTGTGCTGCCTGCTGGCGGTGACCCAGCCGGCCGGCTCGGCTGGTGGCGAGTTCGCACTGCTGGTGGCAATCTCGGCGGCGATGTTCGCCCTGAGCACCCGGGCCATCCTCCCCCGAGCGGCCCGGTAGCCTCCCCTCCGTGCGCTCCACCGATGTTGCAGCAGTGACCAGTTCGATCCGCATCGCGATCGACGCCGACCTCGAGACCGAACCGACCGGACACTTCGCCGCCCGCGAGTTGCGGGACCATCTGCGTCGGCTCACCGGTGCGACGGTGGTGATCATTCCGCCACCCGGCGATGACGTGCCGGCGATCAGGCTCGTGGTCGATCCGTCGCTGGGCGCCGACACCGCTCCGCTCGATGACGGCCGCCTTGATGACCCGGCCCTCGACGATGCCGTCGCGATCACTGTCCACGGCAACCGCGGCACGATCAGCGGCCGCAACCCGCGCAGCCTTCTGATCGCGGTGTACCGCTACCTGCGCGAACTGGGCTTCCGCTGGCTCCGGCCCGGGCCGGACGGTGAGCACCATCCGGTGCTGTCGGGCGACGAATTCGCTGCCACGGCGGTGACGGTGAGCGAACGGGCCAGCCTGCGGCACCGCGGGTTGTGCATCGAGGGATCGCTCGGCCTCAGCGAAGCGATCGACCTGATCGACTGGCTCCCCAAGGTGGGGATGAACTCGTACTTCGTGCAGTTCGTCGACGGCGCGCCGTTCTTCCGGGCGTGGTACACCGGGCCGAACGCCGAGGACGGGACGTACTCGGCCGTGGCCGCGGGACAGGCGCGGGCGCGCGTCGTGGCCGCCGTCGAGGAGCGTGGCCTGGTGTTCCACGCCGTCGGGCACGGCTGGACGACCGCGGCCATCGGCGTGACGAGCACTGGCTGGGACACCGTCGAGCTGGGCGATCGCGAACCGCTCGCACCGTTGGCCCTGGTCGACGGGAAACGTGAACTGTGGCAGGGAATCCCGGCCAACACCGAGCTGTGCTACTCCGACCCGCTGGCCAGATCCCGCTTCACCGAGGAGGTCCTCGACTACGCACGGGACCACCCCGAGGTCGACCTGTTGCACATCTGGCTGTCCGACGGCACCGGCAACCACTGTGAGTGCCGGAACTGCGTCCCCAAACTGCCCGCTGACTGGTACGTGATCCTGCTCAACGAGATCGACCAGGCACTGACCTCGGAGAACCTGCCGGTGCGCCTGGCGGCGCTCGCCTACCACCAGTTGTTGTGGGCACCACAGGAAGGTTCGATCGCCAATCCGGAGCGGGTCTGCTTCATGTTCGCTCCGATCAGCCGCGACTACCGGGAGCCGCTGCCCGCCACCCCGTCGACCGAGCCGATGCCGCCGTACCCGGGCAACATCTACCCGTCGATCGAACTGCCGGCGCTGCTGTCCTCGCTGCGGGACTGGCGTGGGTACTTCGCCGGCGACTCATTCGTCTTTGACTACCACTTCATGTGGCAGTACGTGTTCGACCCGGGCATGACCCGGCTGGGCCGGATCATCGCCGACGACATCCGGCACTACCGAGCCCTCGGTCTCAACGGCCTGATCAGCTGCCAGAGCCAGCGCACCTTCCTGCCCGACGGCATGGCACTGGCCGTGACGGCCCAGCTGCTGTGGGACCTCGACAGCGACATCACCCGGGTGGTGGAGGAGCATCACCGGAATGAGTACGGCGAGGCGGCTCCGGTCGTGGTGGCCCATCTGCGCCGGCTCAGCGAGATCGTCGAGACGGCCGGCCTGAACCAACGGCACCCGGAAGCCGTCGCCGGCCGTCCCGAGGTGGCCGACGCCCTCCGCTCCGAGATCGAGACTTTCCTTGCCGGCGGCGAACCTGAGGGCTTGCGTCCCGGTGCCTGGACCGGTCTGGAGTTCCACGACCAGCTCTGGCTGCGGATGTTGGATGCCCTGCGGGCGGCTGCGGCCGGGCACGATCCTGAGCCGGCGCTGGTGCTCTTCACCGACTTCGCCTTCGCCGGTCCCGCGCAGGTGCAGTCACAGTTCGACGCCTCGAACTTCACCAGGACCGCAGCCAGGTTCATCCGCGCGGTACGGGAGAAGTCGCCCGAACCCGGGCCGGCGTAGCGTCCCTGGGAGGACCCTCCGCCTCACAATCCAACGCCAGATTCCTGAGCAATCGATTTCTCACGACGAGTTGGTGATCTGGCGTGAGGATGTGAGGTTTGGCCGGTCCAGCACCGCCTGCCAGCCGGTCTCGGTGCGGCTCAGGAAGACCGAAGCCGTGACGCCGCGAAGTCCGGTCGGACTGGTGCGACACAGCGCGGCGACCGCTCCGGCCAGCGTTTCGCCCTGGACCGGCGGGATGTCAGCTGGCGGCGAGGTCTCCGGTACCAGATGGACGTGCAGCAGCCGCACCTCCTGCCGTGCACCGAGATTGGTGATGCCGGTGAGCGTGGCGCCCTCGGCGTCCCACCAGTCACCCAGGGCCGTCCAGAAGTCTTCCGCTCTCGACCCGGTGGCGGACACATCCGACACCCCGTGGCGGCTCACCGCCAGCAGGTGCCCCGGCACCATCGGCGAGGGATGTTCCAGTACCACCAGCTCAGCCAGGATGATGCGTCGGCCGGGCGCCACCCTCGGGAACCGGTGCAGCACGGATGCCACCAGTCCGGCACCGATCCTGGACCGGGCAGCGCCCAGTGCGAGCCGGCGCAGTGGATTGCCCATCCGTTCACCGTAGCGGGTGTCCATCAGTGGCCCCGGCTCATTGACAGTGTCCACCGCGATTGCTGGGCTGGGGACATGCAGCGCAGCGAGGCCGAATACCTGGCCGGCATCACCACCTTCGACATCACCCCTCCGGTCGGCAGCCCGCTCGCCGGCTTCGCAGCCCGCGGGATCCACAGCAGCACAGGGATCTACCACCCGTTGCGGGGCTGCGCGGTTTCCCTGGGCGATGGCAACTACGACGTCGTGATCATCAGCCTGGAACTGCTGGGCACGTACGAGGACCTGGCCGACCTGATCGCTGCCGCGATCGCCGAACGCACCGGGCTGGCGCGGGAGCGGATCCTGATCAACTCCAGCCACACCCATTGCGGACCGGCCGTCCGGCACGCCGACCGTGACTGGCACGGGTGGATCGACGAGGACTACCGAGCAGCCCTGCCCGACCGGGTCGCGGTCGCCGCGGCACGGGCTCTGGAGCACCGCTTCCCGGCCGTGCTGCGACGTGGGGTCGGACACAGCCAGATGGGAGTGAATCGGCGTCGCCCCGATCCGGATCGCCCCGGTCGTGTCGACCGTTCGATGCGGCCGTACCCCGAGGGCCCGGCCGACCCCGAAGTGCCGGTACTGGTGATCAGCAGCGCCGAGGACTCGGCAGTCCGGGCCGTGCTGTTCAGCTATCCGTGCCACCCCACCTCACGGGGAGGTCTGCGGATCGGCGGCGACTACGTCGGCTTCGCCCTCGACGCGGTCGGCGAGGCGTTCCCGTACGCCCAGCCGGTCTTCCTCCAGGGCTGCGGCGGAGACCAGAAGCCGGCACCGACCGATCGCAGCTCGACGGTCTTCGACGCACGGTCCGAGGCCGAGGTGCAGCTGGCCGGGGAAGACCTCGCCAGCGGCGTCATTGCCGCTGCACAAGGAGATCTGGTCGAAGTGAGTGGCCCTGTCGCGGCCGCGTTCGGCACCATCGACCTGGTGGCTGAGCCCGTCACCGCCGAGGCGATCGCGGAGGGCGCGGCCAGTGCCTCGCGGCACGTACGCGACTGGTCCCGTACGTGGTCGGAACGGTTGGCCGCCGGCGAGACCGACCACACGGTACGGCCGTTCGAACTGCAGGTGGTGCGGATCGGCGACCTCGCCCTGGTCGGGATGGGCGCCGAGATGACCGTGGAGCACGGGCTGCGCCTGAAACGCGAACTCCCCACCACCTGCCGCGACCTTGCCCAGGTCATCCCGCTCGGCTACAGCAACCACATGATCGGTTACGTCCCGGTGGCACGACAGTTCGACGAGTACGGCTACGAGGTCTACGACTCCCAGCTGTACCACGGTCACTCCGGGCGTTGGCTGCCGGAGACCGAGGACAAGATCCACACCAGCATTGGGATCCTGGCGAATGAGGCCCGCTGATCAGCCCATGCCGAAGCCGACCAGGCGCCAAGGATCGGTGTCAGTGCTGCGGACGAGAAGGAAGGTCATCGGATAGTTCCCGTCCCGCAAGGAGATGCCACCACCCGTGACGTCGAACCGGGCATCCACGTCCCAGGCCTGCTCCCAGCCGGTGGCCATGTCCGCGCTGATCCCGGTCGCCGGCGGGTGCGCCACCGAACGCGTCACCTCGAGGTTGCTGATCACCAAGTGACCGCACGAGTTCTCGCTGATCGTGCCATCCCCGACACGGTTCGGCGCGAACAGCGCCTTTGCCGTCTCACAGTCCCGCGCTGCCAACGTCGCAACATAGGCCCGAACGACGTCATCGGGCGACGCGTCGTCGGGCGGCATCGGCACCTTCGTGGTCGTACAGGCAGCAAGCAGCACGCCGACGACCGAGACCAGGACCCACGCCGCTCTGCGCATGGAGCGAGGCTACCCCCGGGTCGGCCGCGCCTCGTCGATCAACAGCACGGGGATCTGGTCCCGCACCGGATAGGCCAGGGCGCAGTCCGGCGAGGTGCACACCAGTTCGTCACGGTCGTGGTCGACGGCGAGGGAGGAGTGGCACTGCGGGCAGGCCAGGATCTCCAGCAGGGCGGCATCCAGTTCGACAGCCATGGTCAGTTCTTCCCTTCGACAGCAGGAGTGTGGCGCGCCACGATGGCCAGTACCTCGTCACGCAACCGGTCATTCGTCGCCTGGTCCCTGGCCTCGACGTTGAGCCGCAGCAACGGCTCGGTGTTGCTCGCCCGCAGGTTGACCCACCAGTCGTCACCAGTGACCAGCAGGCCGTCCTCGTACGAGATCTCGCCGCGCCCCTCGAACGCGGACGCGACCTCGGCCAGACAGGCTGGCGCATCGGGTACGGTCGAGTTGATCTCGCCGGAGGCGGTGTAGCGGCAGAAGTCGGCGACCAGTTCCGACAGCGGCCGGTCGGAGCGCCCGGCGAGTGCGATGGTGTGGAGCGCGGCCAGCATGCCGGTGTCGGCGCCCCAGAAGTCGCGGAAGTAGTAGTGGGCGGAGTGCTCACCGCCGAAGATTGCTCCGTGTTCGGCCATCGCCGCCTTCACGTAGGTGTGTCCCACCCGGGTGACCACGACACGCCCCCCGCACTCGCCGACGATCTCGTCCACGGCACGCGAGGTGATGGTGTTCCGCACGATCACCGCCCCCGGCTCGCGGGCCAGCTCCTGGGCCGCGATCACCGCCGTCAGGGTGGACGGGTTCACCACCTCGCCCCGTTCGTCGATGATGAAGCAGCGGTCGGCATCCCCGTCGAACACCAGGGCCAGGTCCGCACCGTGCTCAACCACCGCACGCTGGGCATCGACCAGGTTCTCCGGTTCGAGCGGATTGGGCTGGTGGTTGGGAAAGGTGCCATCCGGATCGGTGTACAGACCGATCAACTCGACATCCAGCGGGCTGAACACGGCGGGCAGGGTGTGCCCGGCCATCCCGTTGCCGGCATCGGCCACCACCGTCAACCGCCGGATCCCCGACAGATCGACCAGGCTGTGCAGGCGCGCGGCATACTCGCCGAGCAGGTCGACGGTACGGACCTCCCCCGGCTCTGTGGCTGCCGCCACCTGCTCACCAGCCAACGCCCGCCGGGCCAGTTCGGCCAGCTGCTCCGGAGCGACCGGTCGGGCACCGGGCAGGCAGAACTTGATCCCGTTCCACTGCCCCGGATTGTGGCTGGCGGTGAACATCACCCCGGGCAGGTCGAGGCGGCCGGAGGCGAACCACAACTCATCGGTACTGGCCAGGCCGATGTCGTGCACCGTCACCCCCCGTCGGGTCACCCCCGCGGCGAAAGCCGCCGACAGCACAGGACTGGTCAGGCGCATGTCGTGTCCGAGCACCAGTTCAGCACCGGGCTGGAGATGGAGAACGTCGACCCACAGCTCACCGAGGAGCCGAGCCCCGGCTTCGTCCCACTGTGGGGAGGGACCGGTGACGATGCCACGGATGTCGTTGGCCTTGAAGATGTCGGGCGTCAGCATGGTGGGGCAAGCCTAGCCGTGCTCGGGCCGGCTCCCCGGATCCGCCAGCAGGCGCAGATGACCTCGCCGTCCCACCTCGACGATGCTGTCCTCGACATCCCGCTCGCGACCTGCCGGAAAGGCCGGCTCACCCGAGGGCCGGTCCCACCCCAGCCCGACCTCTCGGACGGCATCGGCCAGCGCCAGCAGGTCATCGCTGGAGGGCTCCGGCTCATGATCAGCCTCCGCGAGCCGGATCACCTCCCAGCCACGCGGCGCCGACAACGAGGTCGCATGCTGCCGGCACAGGTCGTAGGTGTGGGGCTCGGCGCGGGTCGCCAACGGGCCGAGCACCGCGGTCGAATCGACATACACGTAGGTCAACGTCTGGACCGCCGAGTTCTGACAACCGGTCCGGGAGCAACGTCGTGACCTCACCGGCGTCACGGTAGTGCCGAGACACCGCGGAGGACCGGATCCCACGCCGTGCAGCATTCGGATCGGCATAGGCTGGGTGGGTGAGCAACAAGCGACGGGACCGACGCGGGCGTGGCATCCGCGGGCCCCTCGCCTGGCCGAACCGATGGACCGGCGAGCCCGTGCCACTACGGCGCCCCCCGCACGGGGCCGAACTCTTCGACGTCGCCGTCTCCGGGGCGGTGTCACGGATCCGCCGATTCGCCCCCGATGCGATCGGCCGGGTGACCATCGGTATCGAGGACGTCCCGCCGCCCGAGGCATCCTGGGCGATCAGCCGGGTCCCGCTGGCGGCCGCCGTCGAGGCCACCACCGAGCAGGGCCCCCGGATCGTGCTCTACCGCCGTCCGATCGAGCACCGTGCGGTGACCAGCCAAGGCCTACGCATCCTCGTGCACCGGACCCTGGTGGAGCAGCTGTCGGCCCTCACCGGACGCAGCGCCGCCGACCTCGACCCCACCGGGTACGCCGACGGCGACGACTGACTCAGCAAGGGGGACGACCCCCTTGAACCCCCGATACGAACCGATCCTGCTCAGCAAGGGGGACGACCCCCTTGAACCCCCGATACGAACCGATCCTGCTCAGCAAGGGGGACGACCCCCTTAAACCCCCGATACGAACCGATCCTCACCAGCCCAGACGCGGCTCGGTCCGTACCTCCGGCGCCGGAGTGGCCACTCGTGACGAGGAGACGGGCAGCCAGCCCAGTCCCGCCGTCGCGTCCCTGGTCGAGGTGAGGACCACGGCGCCGTACACCTCGGCCCCATCGGTGGACACCTGCGCCCAGGCCCCGTTGCCCGTCACCGGCACTCCCACGGTGCCGCCGGCCGGCAGCTGGAGGACCTGGCGTGCCATTTCCTTGCCGGAGCGGTCGGTCACGACCAGCGTCGCCGAGGTCGCCGCAGGGCCGGCATTGCTCAGCTGGACCTGACCGGCCAAGTCGTTCACCGCGACCAGCGGCAGCACCGCCATCCCCGACATCGGCCGGGTCGCGACCGCGGTCGCCGTGTCGGGAGCGAGTTTGGACCCGGTGGCGGTCGCCTCGAGCGCCCCGGCCAGGGCGACGTCGGAGGTGACCCGTAGCCCCACCGCATCACCGCCGAGAGCATCGGCGAGCGGAACCCGTACGGTGCTGGCCGGCGGCACATCGACCGCATCGGCACCCTCGACCACGAAGGACCCGTCCGCGGCGAGTGCCTCGACCTTGGCCGTGGCCGTGCGCTCCCCCGGGTTGACCAGAATGAGGTCACGCGCGCCCGCGCCCTGGGCGACACCAGGAATGACGAAACTGGTCGCCGGCGCCAGGGTGGGAGCGATCCAGTCGGTGCCGGCCGCCTCGGTGCCGTCGCGGTGCCGGTCCTGGGCCACCACGCGGACCCTGCCAGCAGTGGCCCGCACCTGGACGGCCAGCGGGCCATCAGCCTCGACCATGCCCTCCAGCGGAATCACCCTCGTGCTGTGGGGCGGGACAGCGATGCCCGACGAGCCGGGCGCGGTCACTGCGCCCTGCGGACCATTGACTCGGACCTCGACCTCGGCGGCCTGCGAATCAGGATTGGTCACCAGCAAGGTGGACAGCTGTGGTGCCTTGGCGCCGAGTCCGACAAACCAGTGGTCGGTGGCCGGCAGCAGGCATGGCTGCGCCGCAACGCCGCGGTCGACACCGGACCCGGTGGCCGCCACCAGGGCGCCGCCCGAGGCGGCAGCGAGCTTCCCCGTTGCCATGACACCGTACGGCTTCGCCCCCACCACCATCGCGACCGCGCCGCTCGTCGACAGGCTTGCCACTTCCGCGCCGCCGATCTCGGTCAGGGACAGACGCCCCGTCCCCACCCCGGCGGCGACGAGTTCCACCTTCCGGCTGTCGCCGTCGGCGACCGAGCAGACGGTGGTGGTCCGTGGTTCCAGTTCGGTGGCACCCATGGGTACGGGTACCGGAGCCGCGGGGACGAGCAGGCCGACGCCGAGCACGACGACTCCGCCGAGCGCCAGGGTTGCGGAGCTGACGAGACGATGGATGAGCTTCATGCACGGGCCTCCTGTCCGGCGGCGTGACGGGCCCGTTGGGCCGGGTCGAGTGAACGACTGCGGCGGAGCCGTGGCGCCGCGCAGAAAGCAGCGACCAGGACCCAGACACCCTGCCCGATGGCCGCGCCGATCGCCGCACCACTCGGCGACCCGGCGGCGGGCGCAGCGCCCACAACGCCGGTCACTTCCCAGACCCGACCGTCGGTCTGCACCGAGACCACCCGCAGGCCCGGGGTGTTGTTGACTCCCGAGATCACCTCGGCCGGCCCGCGGACCGCGACGTAGCGGATGCCGAGTGCGCGCAGTTCCTCCACCACGGCCTCGTCACCCGAGGCCACCAGGAGCCGACCGGTCACGCCCGCGGCACGTGCGGCGGCCGCGGTGTCGGCACCGGTACCGAAGCCGCGATCGGCATCACCCAGCCGGGCTCCGGACCCGGCGACCACCAGATGTCCCTTCACCTCACCGGTCGCGTCGATCACCAGGGCCCGACTCTCGGGTTGGGCGACGAGCTGTGTCGTGACGAATCCCGGCAACGCATGGTCGGTGACCCGTGCCGTCGGTCCGGACCCGCCGGCCAGCACCCACCAGCCGACCCCCAGCAGTGACACCAGGCTCAGCAGGACCCCGGCGAACGCGCTCACCGGCTGAACCCAGGAGAAGTCGCGTCGTGCCAGCCCGGACACCAACTCGTCGACGCCCACGGCGCCGGCGACCAGGAGAGCGCCGAACGTCGCCAACAGCAGAACCCCGGGCCACGGCCGTACCCAGGTCTCGGCGGGCGGTGCCGTGACAACGACTCGGGAGACAAGGACAGCCACCAGGAGCGAGCCGAGCGCACCGACCAGCGTGGCACGGATGGCCACCGAACGGGCCCGCAACAGTGCACCGGCCAACGCCATCAACCAGACGATCCCGAACCAGACGGCCGACACCCACGACGGTGGCATGCCGGGACCACCGGGACGCCCGAACGCCAGACTGGTGACCGCCGGGACCGCCGTCGCCGCGTCGCCGTAGGTCCCCGAACCGAGCCCTGCGGCCAACCCGGCATCGGGACCGAGCAGCCACCAGCCGGGATGAGTCACCAGTGCCGGCCACCACGGGACGAGCGCGACCACGGCCACGGCCAGGGCGAGACCGGCCCGGGCGGCCAGGGCGCCCGCGGCCGCAGATCCGCGACGCCGGTGGACGGCGATGACCCCGACAACCGCAGCAATGACGGCCATCGGCCCCAGGATCGGCTGGTGGGCCAGCAGCACGACGAGCAGCAGACCGGCACCCCAGGCATGGCGCCAGGTCTGATTCGGCTCCTCGGCCACCAGGCCCCGGACCAGGCCGACCACGACGGCGACCAGCAAGGGCAGGGCAACGGCGACGAACCCGAGTGCCAGGCGACCCTGGGTGGAACCACCGAGCAGCGCGGGCAGCACCCCGTACCCGACGGCCAGCCAGAGCCGCACCCGTTGGTCGACCACGATCCGCCGGGCGAGCGGCAGCATGGCCAGCACCGCCAGCGGGACCATCCCGGCGATGACCAGGGTCGAGGCCCATTCCGGCTGCCCCAGGGTGATCACCGACAGGACGGCCTGCAGCCCCAGCCACGGCGGGCCCTGCCACCACTGGGTGCCGATCGCCGGCGTCAACCACTGGTTGAAGGCGGCGCCGAGCCCGTCAGTCGCGGGCAGCAGTGCGGGTCCGGCCAGATGGCCTCCCCCGAACAGCGACCGGCTCGCCACGAGGGCCAACACCACCGCCGCGACCACGGCGACGAGGGAGGCTGACCAACGAACCCTGCGATCCGGCCCGTGCCCGGCGAAGTCGTCACCGGTGAGCTCGTCCAGGTTCGTACCGCCCTCAACGGCGGCCCAGCGGTCGGCCCAGGCCGAGCCGACGTTGTCCAGCACCCGGCGTACCCCGGCAAACGGCCCGGGTCGCAACGACGCCGCCGTACGGGCCGTCGCCGGTGTCGCGAGTCCAGCGGCGGCGCGGCGCACGGCGCCCACCTGACCGCCGGAACCGAAGAAGTACCGGACGGCACGCAACTCATCAGCGGCCCGGTCCGGGGCCTTGCCGAGGAGATAACCGATGGTGCGCAACAGGCAGCCGAGCACCAGCCGGATGGGGGTGAACACCCGGCCGAGGCCATGAGCATGGGCCGCAACCAGCACCATGCCGAGCGCCCGGTCCCGGGCTGCTGCGTCGGCAGTGCCCGCCCGCAGGCCGGCGAGGCCCACCTGGCGGTGACTGACCCGCGCATCGGGCACGGCGAGCACCGTGTGCCCGGCCAACGTCGCGCGCCAGCCGAACTCAACACCGTCACGGTGTCCCGGCAACGCCGGGTTGAGCCCACCGAGCGCGCCGAACACGTCCCGGCGGACCAGCAGACCGCAGGTCGAGGCGCCGAGCACCTGGCGTACGTCGTCGTGCTGGCCCTGGTCGAGCTCATCGGTGTCGGCATGCACGTCGCGACGCCCGGAGCGGGCCACGCTCGCGCCGAGTTCGCTGATCCGTGAGGGTTGCTGGCGGGTCCGGGGCTGCACCAGCTTCGGGGTTGCCACCGCCGCGTCGCGTTCCAGCGCTCCGGTGAGCAGTGTGGTGAGGGCACCCGGCTCAGGCACCGCGTCGTCGTGCAGGAACCACAGCCACTCGGTCTCGCCCTCGGCCGGACCGGACCCCTCGGCCGGTTCCATCGACTCGAGCGCAGACCGTACGGCGTCACCGAATCCACCCTGCCCCGACGGCGCAGTCACCACGGTCCAGGTCGGCTGCTCGGCTGCGGCGTCGGTCAGCAGCGCAGCGGTGTCGTCCGCGGACCCGGCGTCCACCAGGACCACCCGGTCCGGGGTCGTGTCGAGACTGGCAATCCCGGCGAGTGCCGCGCCGACCCATCCGGCGCCGTCACGCGCCACCAGGATCGCGGTCACCCGGTGCCCGGACAGGTCGACCGGTGGCGCAGCGTCCTCGGCGCCGACCCAGCTCCAGGGGTCGACCTCCAGGTCCGGGGTGGCTCCGGTGTCGTCTGGATCCATGCGTGGCGTCCTCCGCGCGGCTCTCGGGCTCGCAGGTCTGGGGTGCTCGTGGGAAGCGGTCGCTCCCGGGCGGACACACTGTATCCGGCCCGTACGACAGGCCCTCCCGGAAGCGTGACGGCCCCGATCCTGACCGGATCGGGGCCGTGATGTCATGGTCGGGCCTCAGCCCAGCCGCCGTAGGTCTCAGACGGCGCGTCGCTTCAACTTCCGGCGCTCCCGTTCGGACAGCCCACCCCAGATACCGAAACGCTCGTCATTGCCCAAGGCGTACTCGAGGCACTCGGCGCGAACCTCGCACGACAGGCAGACCTTCTTCGCCTCGCGCGTGGAGCCGCCCTTCTCGGGGAAGAACGCCTCGGGATCGGTCTGGGCGCACAGTGCGCGCTCCTGCCACCCGAGCAACCCTTCGTCGTCGTCACCCAGGAACATCAGTTCTGGCATGGTGCCTCCTCGACCCAGTTCGTCCGCGACAGCCGCCACCGCCGCGACTTACATGACTGAAATTACAGTCCTGTCAATACGCAAAAGTCAAGCGCGATCGTGGTATAGCTTCGCGGCAACCTTCCGACCACGCCCCGCGGGGACGCCTGACCGGGCCATTTCAGCTACTCGCGAGTACGACAGGAACCGGCCGTCACGACACGCGTCGTGACCGATCTGTGACGATCAGCGTCCCGGTGGAGGGCCGTACGGTGGGCCGGATTGCGGACCCGATTGCGGACCCTGCTGAGGGCCTGGTTGAGGCCCCTGGGGGCCGGGGCCCTGGGGTGCGCCGGGAGCGATCCGGGTGTACTCGCCCCCGGACGGCGGCGCCGCCGCGGGAGGCGGTGCCGGGCGTCCCTGCGGTGCCTGCGGTGGCAGGCTGGCCGGGGTCCACCCGCTCGGCGTCCCCGGGGCGCCACCCCAGCCGGACACCGCCGAACCGGTCGCCGCTTCGTGGGCAGAGCCCCACACGGCCCCGGCGTGCGGCTGTGGCTGCCAGGTCCCCGATCCGGCCGAACCGGCCGAGCCTGCGGCCCCGGGGACGCCGGGCTGTGCCGGAGCCGCACCCAGTGTTGTGCCCGCGGCGGAACCCTGCAGCATGCTGGTGGTCGGTTCGTGGAGCCGTTCCTCATTGGTGAGCTGCCACATCCGCAGCAGCAGGATCACCGCGGCGACCTCGACGGTGATCGAGGCCAGGTAGCGCAGGAAGTTGATCGCCACGGCCGGCCCGCCACTGCCGAGCGCGGCCAACCCGATCAACGAGAACACCACCGACAGCGCCCCCCCGGCCACCACCAGGATCAGCCCGACCAGGCTGATCGCGGAGGCCTGCCGCGACCGGGGCGGCAACAGCACACAGGCCGCCACCGCGAGGGTGATCACCAGCGCGGTGAACGGCGTCATCACCGACGACCCCGCGCTGGTCGCGGTCGCGGCGAAACCGCTGCCGACCAGCGAGACCAGGACCGAGACCAGCGACAACAGTCCCGCCACAGCTCCTCCGCCGAGGACGAGCCACGCCAGGGGATCACGAAGAGCGAGCAGTCGTTGCATGGGGCCACAGTAGTCAGCGCTGGCGTCACTCCGGCGACGAACCTGACAGACTGCCGCCCGTGCGAGATGTGGAAGTGGAGCGGGATCCCCGGCGCGTGGTCGTGCTGGCCGGCGGCGTCGGCGGCTCGAAGTTCGTCCGGGGAGTGCTGGTGGCCTTCCCGGCCGCCGAGGTCACCGTCATCGGCAACACCGCCGATGACCTGACGCTGCACGGACTGCGGATCTGCCCCGACCTGGACACCATGATGTACGCCGTCGGCGGCGGCATCTCGGCCGAGCGTGGCTGGGGCCGCGAGGGCGAGACCTTCGCCGTGCTCGACGAGTTGAAGGCGCACGGGGTCGAGCCCACCTGGTTCGGGCTGGGCGACAAGGACCTGGCCACCCATCTGATCCGCACCCAGTTGCTCAACGCCGGGGCGAGCCTGCACGAGGTGACCGCAGCACTCGGCCGCCGCTGGCTGCCCGAACGGATGCGCCTGCTCCCGATGTCGGACGACCGCGTCGAGACCCATGTGGTGGTCACCGATCCCGATGCGGCGTCGGGCCGTCGCACCCTGCACTTCCAGGAGTACTGGGTACGGCTCCACGCGTCCCTTCCCGCCGAGGCCACCGTGCAGGTCGGCATCGAGCAGGCCACCCCCGCCCCCGGAGTGCTGGAGGCCCTCGCCGCCGCCGATCTGGTGCTGGTGGCGCCGAGCAACCCGGTCGTCTCGATCGGCCCGATCCTGGCCGTCCCCGGGATCCGCGCCGCACTACTGGCGACCCCGGCCCCGGTCATCGGATTCGCGGGCATCATCGGCGGTCACCCCATCCTCGGCATGGCCGACAAGCTGCTGCCGACCATCGGAGTGGACTGCACGGCTGGCGCGGTCGGCCGTCACTACGGTGCCCGTACCGACGGTGGCGTGTTGGACGCCTGGGTGGTGCACGACACCGACGCCGAAGCCGTCCCCGAGCTGGCGCAGACCCGGTTGCGCTGGTGGGCCGATGACCTGCTGATGACCTCACCCGAGGTGACCGCAGGGTTCGTACGACGATCGCTCGCACAGGTGGGGACAAGCAGGGACGGAGACCAGTCATGATCAGCATCCATGCCCCCGGTGGGATCGGTGAGATCACCCCCGAGACCGACCTGGCAGCCGTCATCGTCGAGGCCTGTGCCGACGGCGAGATCGGTGGGCTGCGCGACGGCGACATCCTGGTGGTGACGAGCAAGATCATCTCCAAGCAGGAGGGCCGCACCTTTCCTGCGGAGGAGAAGCTCGCCCTCCGCCGACGCGAGTCCACCCGTACGGTGGCCCGCAAGCTGGGGACCGCCATCGTCGCCACCCACCACGGGCTGGTGCAGGCGGCCGCCGGGATCGACGCCTCGAACGTCACCAGCGGGGTCATCCTCGCGCTGCCGGTTGACCCGGACGCCAGTGCTGCGGCGCTGCGCACCGCGCTCCACGAGCTGACCGGCGCGAGGGTCGGGGTCATCATCTCCGACACTGCCGGCCGCGCCTGGCGGATCGGCCAGACCGACCACGCGATCGGCTGTGCCGGGGTGCGACCGCTCCTCTCCTACTCGGGCGAGGTGGATGCGTACGGCAACGAACTGCGGGTGACGCTGACTGCGATCGCCGACGAACTGGCCGCAGCGGCCGATCTCGCCAAGACCAAGCTCGCCGGGCGGCCGGTGGCCCTGCTGCGGGGGCTGGCCGAGCACGTGGTCGACGCCGGAGAACCGGCCCGGACCATCGCCCGGCCGGTCGACGAGGACCTGTTCAGCCATGGCGCCCGGGAGGCCGTGCTGGCCGCCATCCTGGCCACGGTCGGGGCGTCGGAGCGGTACGAAGAACTGGTTGACCTGGACGAGCCGGGCGACGTCGTCGCCGCCCTCGGTCTGACGACCACCGAGGCCGAATGGGCCGGTCGGGTGCTGGCCGCCGGGTACGGAATGTTCGGCTGAGCTCAGCCCCAACGCAAAAGTGCAGCGCCAGCGGGACAGGTGCGCACCCGACACAGGTGGGCCGGGTAAACTCCGGGGCCGTGTGTCCGGCCGACGGCAGGGACACCGATGTTCGCACGTATCGTCGTCGGCAACCGCAGGAGGACACAGTGGCGCGTACGAACCGGAACCGTTCCGGATCAACCGGGCGGCCCGGCCGTTCGTCGGGTGGACGCGACGCGTCCGACACGTCCCGGCCGACGCGCCCCGAGGACGAGGAATTCGTCGAGTACGACCCCGACGCCGACGATGCTGACCTGGACGAGGATGAGGATCTCGACGACGAGGATCCCCAGGACGACGAGGATCTCGAGGACGACGACGATCCCGAGGACGACGAGCTCGAGGACGACGAAGATCCCGACGAGGACGACGAGGAGCCCCGTCAGGCACGTCAGGGCACCCGGGTCGCCGGCCAGCGTGCCACGAAGAAGCGCCCCACCCGCAAGGACAAGAAGGGGACCCCGCGCAGCCCGCTCGGCTCGGCGCTCGACGAGGGTGGCCGAACCAATCGGCGCGCCAAGCTGGCATCACTGGAAGCGCGGCAGCGGCGTACGCATCGGTTGCGCGTGGCGGGGCTGGTGACGGTGTGCGTGGTGCTCGCGGCGGCGGTCCTGGCCTGGCCGACCTATCTCTACGTCTCCGACGCGATCCTGCGGGCCACCCCGCGCAACCAGCTCGGTGTCTCGGCGGCGAACGCCGGCTGCCTGCCGGACGAGAAGAACCCGGCGACCGGCAACCAGGAACACGTCGAGGACGGCACGGTGGTCCCCTATCCACGACTGCCACCCGACTCGGGACCGCACTACAACGTGTGGGCTCCGTTCGGCACCACCTTCTACGACATGTCGGACCGCCCTGCGATCGAGAACCTGGTGCACAACCTGGAGCACGGGTACACGATCCTGTGGTACGACGTGAACAAGATCACGCCGGACGAACTCAAGCAGCTGAAGGTGCTGGCGAGCACCTATGACGGCACCGATCCCCGGGTGAACAAGTTCATCGCCGCGCCGTGGAAGACCGGTGACCAGCCGGGTGATGACGGCGGGTCCTTCCCCGAAGGCACTCGGTTCATCATGGTGCGTTGGGTCGCCAACCCGGATGATCCGGGCAACACCGCGGAACAGTACGGCGTCCGTCAGGCCTGTGGTGAGCTGAGCGGCGAGGCCCTGGAGCAGTTCATGGTGCGCTACCCGCAGCCGAGCTCCCCGGAGCCGAACGGCGGTTGATCCGGACACTGGACCCGGTGGCGACGTATTCGTACTCGGCGGGTCAGGCCCGGAACGATCGATCCTCGAGTCGCTGATGGGCCCCGGCTCCCTGCCCTTCAGGACCAGAACACGCATTGTCACATCTGGCAACGATCGTTGCCAGATGTGACAACGTGGTTTTGAACGCTGTCACCTAGGGTCAGCGACCGAGACGCTCGACACTCAGCTGCAGCGTCCAATGCATCGGGATCGAGCCCCACGCCCGGCCGGCACCACGACCTCGACATCCTGTTCTGGCTCGGCGACTCAAGCTCAGAATGAGGGCTGGGGGGCGGGATCAGGTGAGTTCCGGACCGATCTCCTCGGCGACCCGCCCGACGAGTTCCTTGATCCGCTCGGTCGCGGTCATCGGGCACACCAGGGTCACGTCGGGCGTCGTCACCACGACCAGTTCCTCACCACCGAGCACGGCGACCAGATGGCCGGCACCGGAACGGTTCACCACCAAGGTGCCGCTGCTGTCGAGCAGCACGGCCGACCCGTCGACGGCATTGCCGGCCGCGTCGGTGGGCAGATTCGCCGCCAGGGAGGAGAATCCACCCACATCGGCCCACGAGATTGCCAGCGGCACCGCCACGATGCGTGCGTCGGCACGCCCGGCCGAGACCGGCTCCATGATGGCGAAGTCGACGCTGATCTTCGGAAGCTGTGGGTAGAGGCCGGCCAGTTTCGCCGGTGAGGCAGCGATCTCGGAGACGATGCGGTACGACTCGGGCACCAGGTCGGCCAGCACCCGTAGCAGTGTCGCGGCCTGCCAGACGAACATCCCGGAGTTCCACCAGTACTCTCCCGAGGCGAGGTAGGCCTCGGCCGTTGCCAGGTCCGGCTTCTCCTTGAACTGTTGGAGTTCGCAGGCACCGTCGTGCCCCGGCAGCACGGGTCCGCGATGCAGGTAGCCGTACCCGGTGTGCGGCGAGGTTGGCACGACACCGAAGGTGACCAGTGCGTCGGCGGACTCCTCGGCGATCGCGAAGGCCTCCTCCACCGCAGCGCTGAACGCCTCGACCGGAGTGATCAGGTGGTCGGCCGACACCATGGCCACCACGGCTTCGGGGTCGCGGGCCGCCAGCACGGCTGCCGGCCAGGCGACAGCGTTCAGGGAGTCACGCCCAACCGGCTCGCCCAGCAGGTTCTCCGGTAGCAGTTCGGGGATCTGCTCGGTCACGACTGAGGCGTAGGCCGCGCCGGTACAGACCAGGATCCGTTCCGCCGGCACCACCGTCGCAACCCGGTCGTACGCCATCCGCAACAGACTGGTGCCCCCGACCAGGTCGAGCAGCTGCTTGGGCATCCCCTTGCGGGACAACGGCCACAACCGGGTCCCGGAGCCGCCGGCCATGATCACCACGTAGCGCATGGGGACGGAGCCTAGCCGAGCCTCGACTGCTCCTCGGTGATCCCACGCTCGTCGTCGCTGAGCCCGATCAGGAAGCCCGACCCCCAGGCCAGGTGCATGATCGCGTACACCAGCGGCAACCAGGCCCGTGCGCGCGGCGAGAGCCCCTTGGGGAGCAGGGAACCCGCCGTGACACCGGCGATGTAGCCGGCCGGGATCACCAGTCCGACCCGCGTCCACCAGCGGCCGGGCAGACCGGCCAGACCGAGGACCGTACCGAGGATGATCAGCACCACAGCGACCGGCGGGGCAAGGTAACGAGGGCTGGCGGTCTCGGGGTTGCGGCGGACGACCTCGCGACGCCACTTGCCGGTGAGATGGAACTGCCGCCACAGCGCCCGCACCGAGGACCTCGGGTAGTAGGTGACCCGCAGCCGTGGCGAGAACCAGATCAGGCCGCCTGCCTTGCGGAGGCGATGGTTCAGCTCCCAGTCCTGGGCACGGTGGAGCCCTTCGTCGAAGCCACCGACCTCCCGCAGCGCCGCGACGCGGAAGACCCCCAGGAAGACGGTGTCAGCCTCCCCCTCCGGCGAGTCGGCGTGGTGGAAGGCGGCCCCGCCGAGCCCGAGACGGCTCGTGTACGCGGCAGCGACGGCCTGCTGGAACGGCGTCCGGCCGCGGGCGTCCATCACCCCACCGACGTTGACCGCCCCCGTCCGGTCGAGCAGTTCGACCGCAGTGACGAGGTAGTTGTCGGTGAGCTCGCCGTGCCCGTCGACCCGCACGATGATCTCGTGCCGGGCCCGCGCAATCGCACGGTTCAGCCCGTGGGGCGTCTTTCCGGTCGGGTTGTCGACCACCACCACCTCGGGGTGCCGGTCAGCCAGTTCGGCGGCGATGGCCTCCGTACGGTCCAGGCTCGGCCCGATCGCCAGGATCAGTTCCAGCTCGCCGGGATAGTCCTGGGCGAGGACACCGGCCACCGCGGTCGCCAGGTGCTCCTCCTCGTTGAGCACCGGCATCACGACACTGATCCCGGGCCATTCGCTGCGTTCCACGGGCGCCATTCTGTCTCAGCGGGCCTTGCAGATCGCGCCGAGGTCCTCGGTCTCCGGGACGGTCGTGTTCGAGCCGGCCGGCAGCGAGGTGGTCGACTTCGCGGTGGCAGTCGACTTCGGCTTCCCCGATGCGGGCTGTTCCGAGTCGGGCTTCTTGGTCGGAGTGGTGCTCGGTGCCGGCGTCTCACCGCGGTCCTCCGCCTCCGAGACCGCGATGTGGTCGGCGACGGTGGTCCGGATGAGGCCGAAGTTGGGGCTACCGGGGTAGATCAGCGGCGGCACGAAGGAGACGCTGGCGATCTTGGCGCCACGGGCCTTCACGGCCAGGTCGACCAGGGCACCGGTCTCGGACTGCGGGATGTCGGTGGCGGCGATCTCCTCACCGGCCTTGGCGATGTCGGTGAACTTCGTCAGTACGGTCATCGGGTCGAGCTGGTTCAGCATCGCCACCATCACGCACTTCTGCCGGGCCATCCGCTCGTAGTCGTTGGCCCCCTCCCGGGACCGGGCGAACCAGAGCGCGTGGTACCCGTCGAGATGGACGTTCTTGCCCTTCTCGATCCAGCCCTTGATCGGCGAGGTGCCACCGCCGATCGGCACTCGCTTGTTGATGTCGAGGTTGATCCCGCCGACCGCGTCGACCAACGCCTCGAAGCCCTTCAGGTCCACCATCGCGTAGTAGTTGATCTTGATCCCGAGCAGGTTGCTGACGGCTTCCCGGGTCGCTTCGGCTCCGGGATCCTTGGCGTCGGGGTACAGGTCCTTGTGCTCGCTGGCCCAGGTGTAGATGCCGTTCAGCATGCATTCGTGCTCCCCGCAGGTGAACCCGTTCGGGAACGCCGCATGCATCGGGCTGTCCTCCGGGAAGGGGACGTCCTCCATGTTGCGCGGCAGGCTGAACAGGACGGTCCGGCCGGTGGCGATCGAGATGCTGGCGACGGTGATCGAGTCCGGTCGGAGCCCGACCCGGCTGGCCCCCGCGTCCGCACCGAGCAGCATGATGTTGTAACGCCCCTGTTCGGCCTGGGCGTCGCCACCGCCGGCGAACAGGTGGTCCATCAGTTCCTGGTGCGCCGCCACGGTGCGTGCCCCGGCGATGGAGGCGAACAGCACGGTGACGACCAGTGCCAGGGACAGCACGGCGTACCCGGGTCGGTGTCGGTGGGCGAGTTCGGCGGGCCGGCCGAGCCGCCAGGCATCGACCAGCAACCCTGCCCAGCCGAGGCCGACGACGACCAGGAGGACCTGGAGCACCCCCAGCACCCAACTGGTGCTGGCCAGGCTGACGACGAACGACCGGTTCACCAGCGCGGTGACGCCGAGGGCGATCAGCAGGACCCACAGAGCCACCCAGACCCGTAGCGCGATCCGGCCGACGGTACGGTTTCCGGCCGCCAACTGGGCTGATCCGGGCAGCACCAGGGTCATCAGCACCCCGCTGACACCGCGGCGCAGCCGGATCTTCTCCGAGCGCGTCCGGAGCTCCTCGGCGCGCCCCTGTGAACGCGCCGGCTCCGTACGGGCGGCGGGTCGTGGGTCGGTGGCGGTCGGCACGATGGCTGGGGCCTCTCGTCGGCTGATGGGGGAAGTGGCCGTTGACCCGGGCCGAGGCCTCCGGCACGGTCAGTATGGTCCGCCCGGATCACCGATCGGGATCGCCACGCCGAGGAACGGCCATCCTCCCGTCGGCCGAGATGGGACCTGACCTGTCAAGACCACGGACCGATGGTTGCGCGGCCGCGCTGGCTACATTGGACGCCATGGCAGGTGACGACGACCTCGACTGGCTGTACGGCCGGGAACGCCGCCGACCCGGGACGGCGCGACCACAGGGCGACCCGGAGGCCGGCCGTACCCGGATGCTGACACCGGCCGAACAGGCCGAATCGCGTCGGCCCGCCCCGCGCAACACTGCCAGCCCGATCCCCCCGCCGGATCCGAACGTACGGCCCGTGCCGCCGGCACCCCCGGCGCCCGGGTCAGGCCGCGGCACCGGCGAGGAGCCACGCCCCCGCCGGAGGCGGCGCAAGGGCCCGGTCGTCGTCCTGGTCCTCCTGCTGCTGGTCGTCGGCGTGCTTGCCTACCTGGTCGGAGTCCCTGCCAGTGCCTGGGCCTCCGTTGACCCCGTGGACGACCAGCCTGCCGGAGAGCGCCCGGCGAACCAGCCCGGCCAGACCTATCTGCTGGTCGGCTCCGACTCGCGCGACGGGTTGTCGAAGGAGGAGCAGAAGAGGCTGGGCACCGGTTCGGTCGGGGGTCAGCGGACCGACACGATGATGCTGCTCTACGTACCCCCCTCGGGCAAGCCGGCACTGATCTCGATCCCCCGCGACTCCTATGTCGCAATTCCCGGTCACGGCAAGAACAAGATCAACGCCGCCTTCGCGTTCGGTGGTGCGAAGCTGCTGACGCAGACCGTCGAGCAGGCGACAGGCCTGCGGGTGGACCACTACCTGGAGATCGGCTTCGGCGGCTTCGTCGACATCATCGACGCCGTCGACGGCATCGAGATGTGCGTGCCCAGGGACATCAAGGACAAGAACTCCCACCTGAACGTGAAGAAGGGCTGCCAGACGATGGACGGGGTGACCGCACTCGCCTACGTACGGATGCGTTACGCCGACCCGGAGGGTGACCTGGGCCGGGTGAAGCGGCAACGCGAAATGGTCGCCGCCGTGGCGAAGAAGGCCGCCACCCCGGAGTCGGTGCTGAACCCGTTCCGCTACTGGACGCTCAACCATGCCATCGCCGGAGCCCTGACCCTCGGCAGCACCACCTCGGTGACCGACATGCCGGCCGTCGCCCTGGCGATGAAGGATCTCAACAACGAGGGTGCCCTGACCCTGACGGTCCCGATCAGTGGCAACATCTCCACCCCGGCCGGCTCATCCCTGGCGTGGGACGAGACGAAGGCGAAGGCCATGTTCGCCACCATCGCCAGCGGGAGCACCGAGGGCCTGGAGAAGTACGTCAAGTCCTGAGGGTACGGACGACGGTCCGGAGGCCCCAGGCCACCAGCCCCGCGATCACGCCGACGATCGTGCCGGTGAACAGGCTGGACACGGCGGCGAACCCGCGGGTCAGCGCGGCCTGCAGGGCAGGATCAAGGTCGGTCAGTGCCCCACCCAACTGGGGTGCCGTTCCGGCGAACGCCTGCTCCCACAACACTTGGTGGCCGAGGGCGAGGAGCACCCCGTAGCACACACCGACGGCGAGCAGAGTCACGAAAGGCTGTGGCACGCGGCGCCAGAGCACGACGGCGATCCAGACGACCGGCGGACCGAACACCAGCGCGATGTTGGCCGGAGTCCCTGCGGCAAGCAGGCCCAGGTCATGGAGCACCACACGGGGAACGGCCAGCAGGGCGAGTCCGACGATCGCCAGCGCAGGCATGCCGAAGCGGTACCGACGAGTCGATGTGGAACGGGTCGATGTGGGTCGGACAGTTGCTGTCATCATGGTTCGACGCTAGGTTCTCCTTGCCTGTCAGCGAATCCGTCATGGGTCGCGACCCCAGTCGCCGCAGCGCGACGTCGTGCATCGCCTCGCGACGACTGCCGGAAGGCCGAAGCCCGCGTACGGTGGGTCCATGGCTCGTGAGGCAGACGCCCGGCGATCCCGATGGTCGGAACGACTCGTCGACGGGGTGCTGGCCGCCACGGTCACCGCGGTGATGGCCCTGGTGATCTCGGCCAACCATGGTGGACGGCAGGAGCCGGACGCCCTCGCCTACCTGTGGGCGGTGGGGCTGGGAGCACTCGTCCTCGTCCGGAGGCGGCATCCAATTGTGGTGCTGGTGGTGTCCGTGCTCGGCCTGTTCGCCTACTACGCCGCAGGCTATCCGGCCGTCGGCGTGGCCGTACCGATCGCAGCAGCGCTCTGGTCGGCCGCCGAGTTCGGTCACCCGGTACCGGCGATCATCGCCGGCCTGGTCACGGTCGCAGCGAGTGTCGCCTTCCGACTTGCCGAGGGCCAGCCGTCCTCCCTCGTCCTCGGGTACGAGCTGGCCGGTCACCTGCTCCTGGTGGCGGCGGCCGTGGCTGTCGGCGATGGCATCCGCTCACGTCGCGCGGCGGCGAGCCGCGCAAACGAGATCCTGGCGCTCACCGAGGAACGGGCCGAGCGGGAGGCCGAGCTCACACGTCAGGCAGAGCGACTCGCGCTCGCTCGGGAGCTCCATGACTCGGTCGGCCACACCGCGGCAGTGGTCGCCATCCACGCTGACGTGGCCGACGAGGCCGCGACACGCGGAGACGTGGCTGCCACGGTGGCGGCGGTCCGCGTGATCAAGGAAACGACATCGTCGACGCTGACCGAGCTGCGGCGAACGGTCACGACCTTGCGCCGGCCCGATCCTGCCTCGGTCCTGCCCCGAGCGCCCCGACTGAACGACCTGGCCGGTGACCTCAGCCAGGGCCTGGGGCTCGAGATCTCCACCACCGTTGAGATTCCGACCGATCTGCCGGCTGACGTCGAGACCGCTGCGGCACGCATCGTCGAGGAGGCTCTCACCAACGTGGCACGACACTCAACGGCCGCGCACGCGTCGGTGAGGATCCTGGCGCGACCGGGTGGGCTCGTGGTCGAGATCAGTGACCACGGCCCACCTCGCGAGCTCGACCCGGCCGAACGGGGACGACCTCGACACGGGATCACCGGGATGCGTGAACGAGCCGAAGAACTGGGCGGGACCCTCGACGCCGGCCCGGCACCGGACGGCGGTTTCGTCGTACGAGCGCATCTTCCGCTGGGCGACGGCTCATGATCACCGTCGTGCTGGTCGACGACCAGGAACTGGTACGGACCGGTTTGCGAGCCCTGCTCGAGGCCGACGGGCAGCTGCGGGTGGTGGGCGAGGCCGACGACGGCGAGGCGGCGGTGAAGCTGGTCCGACAGCATCGTCCCGAGGTGGTCCTGATGGACCTCCGGATGCCCGGCACGGACGGTCTGACGGCGACGCGTCGCCTGCGCGCCGACCCAGCTCTGGAGCGGACACGGATCGTCGTGCTGACCACCTTCGACGACGAGGCCGACATCGTGGAGGCCGTACGGTCCGGAGCCGCCGGATACCTGCTCAAGGACACGGCCGGCAGTGATCTGCGCGCGGCGGTGCACACCGTGGCCGCGGGCGGCAACCTGTTGTCGCCGACGATCGCCCGGCAGATGATGGAACACCTGGCCCGGCTGCCCGCGCCACCGATGGCCGATCCGCGCCTGGCGCGACTGGCCGACCGCGAACTCGAGGTCCTGGCGCGACTGTCCCACGGTGAGAGCAACAGCGAGATCGGCCGCGCCCTGCACCTGAGCCCGGCCACCGTCCGTACCTATGTGAGCAGGATTCTGACCAAGCTGGATGCGCGGGACCGGACCGAACTCGCCCTGATGGCCCAGCGCTCTGGCCTGACAGCCGACTGACGCCCTGCTGGCCGGTTCAGCGCGCCACGGACACCGTGTGGCCGACCGTGGCGACGTCGGTGACGGCGCGCAGCAGGAAGTCGGCCACGTCAGCGCGTCGTGAGTACCAACCGCCCGGCAGCCCCCGATCGATGGCGGTGCGGTACTGCGCTCCGGGGTCGTCGATCAGCCGGGAGGGCCGCACCACGGTCCAGTCGAGCCCGCTGGCCATCACGATGTCGTCGGCCGCCCTGACGTCCACGAACTGCCGGGCCAGCACCCGGCGCACGATCGGCTTCGCGATCCAGCGCGTCAGTGCATCGTCACCGGGCTCTCGATAGGCACCGGAAGCGCTGACCAGCAGGATCCGCCGTGTTCCCGTCGACTGCATCGCCGTCACGATGCTGCGCGCACCGTCAGTCGCCACCGAAGGATTTCCTTGTCCGGGGCGGATCCCGATGGCGGTGATGACGGCATCGGCTCCGGCAACCAGTGGCTCGATCGCCGTCGTGTCCATCACGTCGGCAATCACCACGTCGACGCCGGTGAGGCCCTCGAGTACCACCCCGCTGGCCGCCGACCGCACCACGGCCCTGACGTGGTCTCCCCGCTCCGAGCCGAGGGCGACCACTCGGCTGCCGATACCACCGCTGGCGCCGAACACCGTGACGTCCATCAGGTCCTCCATGGTTGGTGAGTACTTACTAACCTCTAGTATGTGAGCACTCACCCACTGCCGTCAATCTCGGAGAACACATGGGAACCCGCGATGTGATCATCGACGCCGCCGCGAGCGTGTTGCGCACCAAGGGGCTGGCGCGTGCCACCACCAAGGAGATCGCCCGGGCCGCAGGACTGTCGGAAGCCGCGCTCTACAAGCACTTCGACAGCAAGACCACGCTGTTCGTCGCCGTGCTGCGGGAACGTACCAGCGGCGATTTCACCACCCTTGTCGCCGCGCTCCCCCAGCAGGTTGGGGGCGACCTGCGCGCAACGCTGGAGGCGTTCTGCCATGGCGCGATCGAGTTCTATCTCGACACCTTCCCGATGGCAGCCTCACTGTTCGCCGAGCCCCCGCTGCTGGCCAGTCACCGCGAGGACCTGGGCGACCGAGGCCCGTACGGACCGCTGCGCGCCCTCGCCGACCACCTCACCGCCGAGCGGGAGCACCATCCCTCGATCGATCCGGAGCCCACGGCCCGACTACTGCTCGGAGCTTGCTTCCAGTACGCCTTCCTGACCCGGTTCCACGAGGAAAGTCCCACCCAGGAAGAGATTGCGACCACCGTACGGGGGCTGGTCGCGGCCGCGATCCCGATCAGCCCAGCGCGCGCTGGGCGATCTTGAGCGCGTCGATCACGGCAACCGCCTTCAGCTGACCGGCCGAGAGCGAGAAGGAACCGCGCGTACCGTTCCACGCCTTGCCGATGGCCGAGGAGCCGAGCACGATCAGCTGTACGTGACGACTGTCACCGTCGTCGCGGACGAACAGCTGGACACACCACTGGCTGACCAGGCTCTTGCCCTGGGCATAGCGCCCCAGCTCGTCGGACCGCCCCTCAGCCACCTCGACGCTGCCGATCTCGGCCGCCGGCGCCTTGTCCGCGATGACCGTACGGAACACCCGGTCGACGGCGGTGACGCCGAGAGTGGTGTCGAACTCGATGTTCTCGTGTGCCATGCGGAGCAGTCTGCCGCATTCAGCCGCTCCGGCCGATGCCGAGACCCGTCAGCCGGGCAACCCTGCCAGCAGCTGCCGGGCCATCACGATGCGCTGCACCTGGTTCGTGCCCTCGTAGATCTGGGTGATCTTGGCGTCACGCATCATCCGCTCCACCGGGTAGTCCCGGGTGTAGCCGTAGCCACCCAACAGTTGGACCGCATCAAGGGTGACCTCCATGGCCACGTCGGAGGCGAAGCACTTGGCCGCCGCGCCGAAGTAGGTCAGATCGGCATCGCCACGTTGGGAGCGAGCAGCCGCGGTGTAGGTGAGCTGCCGCGCGGCCTCGAGCTTCATGCCCATGTCGGCGATCATGAACTGCAGGCCCTGGAAGTCGGCGATGGCCTTGCCGAACTGCTTGCGCTCCTTGACGTAGCCGAGAGCGTAGTCCAGCGCCCCCTGGGCGATCCCGACGGCCTGAGCGGCAATGGTGACGCGGGTGTGGTCGAGGGTCCGCATCGCGGTGGCGAATCCGGTCCCCTCCTCGCCGATGATCCGGGACGCGGGGATCCGTACGTTGTCGAAGTAGACCTCACGGGTCGGCGAACCCTTGATGCCCAGCTTCTTCTCCGGCGCGCCGAAGGACACACCGGCATCCGCGGAGTCGACGACGAAGGCACTGATGCCACGGCTCCGTTGTTCCGGGTCAGTGACCGCGAAAACCGTGTAGTACTTGGAAACCCCGGCGTTGGTGATCCAGCGCTTGACGCCGTTCAGCACGTACTCGTCGCCGTCGCGTACTGCCCGGGTCCTCATCGAGGCGGCATCGGAGCCGGCGTCCGGCTCGGAGAGGCAGTACGAGAACATCGCTTCTCCGGAGGCGACGGGCGGCAGGAACTGCTGTTTCACCTCGTCGGAGGCCGACAGCAACAGCGGGACGGTGCCGAGCTTGTTGACCGCCGGGATCAGCGAGGACGAGGCGCAGACTCGGGCGACCTCCTCGATCACGATCACCGTTGCCAGCGCGTCCGCACCGACGCCGCCGTACTCCTCCGGCACGTGCGGCGCGTGGAAGTCAGCCTTGCGCAACGCGTCGTACGAGGCCTGCGGGAACTGACCCGTCTCATCAGCCTCGGCGGCGTGCGGTGCCACCTTGCCCTCGCACACCTCCCGGACCGCGGCACGGAACTCCTCGTGCTCCTCGGTCGGACGGTACATGTCGGTGAAGTCGCTCACGAACTCACTCTAGCGCGCCAAGTTACCCGTCGGTAGACACCGGGACGCGCCGATCGAGCGACCTGTGGTCAGCTGGCCGCCGCCGCGAGCTCCGAGCGGATCTGGTCACCGCCCTTGCTCCGCCAGGACGCCAGCGTCTCACTCCAGCTGCTGACCTCCTTGCGGCCGGTGATGACGTCGCTGCGGGCATCGAGCAGCAGCTTGTTCAGCATGGCTCCCTTGGTCTGCTCGGTCGCCGACTCCAGACCCAGATGTCCGAGCGGTTCGGCACGATCGAGGGCATCGGCCTCGTGCAGGTAGGTGGCCTCGGCGTACTGCGGGAAGGTGGCACTGAAGTGCACCTGTGGTGCAGAGCCCATGTACAACAGCGGCGACATCGACTCACCGTCACCGGTGCCGGGCCCTTCAGAGCGATCGGGCTGCCGCTCTCGCCACGTTCGTAGTTGTGCCCCTCGATACCGCTGCGGGCCAACAGGTACTCCTCGGTGCCCCACGGGGAGGCCATCCAGTTCACGATGCGCAGGATCTCCTCAATGCGTTCCTTCGATGCGGCTTTCACGGCCACCTGGTACGGAGCTCCGGTGCCCACCCAGCGTCGCGCCAGACCACTGCCGTCCCACGTGGGCAGTGGAAAGGACACCGACTCGGCAGCAGGGTTCTCGACCTTGGCCCCCGCCGCGTTGCCGGGCCAGGCCAGGCCACCGATGACCATCGGCGCAACGCCGGAGTTGTACAGCGCCTGGGTCTGCAGGCTGAAGTTGGCGTCGAAGGCCGACGGGTGGATCAGGTCCTCGGCCCAGCACCGCCGCACGAACTCCAGGACCTCCAGGTACTCGGGAACCTCGACATCCTTGACGAACCCGGCGTCATCACGACGCCACGAGTTCGGCACTCCCATCATCTCGGCCACGAGCTCGGTCAACCAGACGACGTTGTTGGTGGCGAACCATTTCCGCCCCCGGTCGGAGAAGGCCGCCATCATCGCGTGGAACTCCTCGCCGTTCTTCGGTGTCACGTTCGCGCCGCGTTGCTCCGCGATGTCGCTCGATCCTGCCCTCCATGACGGGCAAGCCCAGCCGGTTTCGCGCTCAAACTGTGTGAGGCGCCACGATCAGCCACGCGCTCAAACTGTGTGAGGCACGTCGCAGCGTTGACATCGCGGCGCGATCGGTGGTTGCATCAAGGCGCGCCGAAGGGGCGCACCGAGACTCGCCGGCAGGCTGGAAGCCACCCTTCGTCCGTCCGTGGCACAGCGTGGGATCACACCGCCGCTCCGTCCACCTCGTGCGAGTCCGAGGTCGAGAGCGAGTGACCGTGCGCATCCTGCCCGACCACCCCAACCTGGACTACCTACGACGCGAGGCGCGGCAACTGCTGGGCGCCCTGCGCGAGGCTGACCCGACGACCTCACTGTCCGACGCCCAACGTGAGGTCGCCACGCAGTACGGCTTCCGCACCTGGCCCGATCTGAAGGCCGAGGTCGACCGACGGCGAGCAAGGCCGTACCCGAGTGATGTCGGCCTGGGCGCCGCCGTGGCGGAAGCGTTCGGCCTCGGCAGACTTCTCGCACCACCGACAGCGGTGAGCTACACGTTCATGGGTCGCCGCTGGCAGTTGCGTACCGAGCGTGGCGACTGGTCCGCCTCCCCCGTCTTCGACTGGATCGGCCATGACCAGGCCGTCGTCGGGACGGAGTTGCGGGAGCGGGCCCTGGCGGCCGGCGTGGCCGCACCTGTCCCCGTACGGGCCCCGGACGGTCAACTGGTCAAGCACATCGACGGCCAGAACTGGCGCGTGGACGAGTGGCGGGAGCTCGGCCCGGAGGTCCTCCAGCCGGTACGGGGGTCGCTCGCCCGACAGATCGGCAGCACCCTCGCCGTGCTGCACGAGATCGGCACCCCGACCGACCGCACGTTGCTGCCCGGCGCCCACGGCCACCTGTCACACCGACACAGCCCCGAACAGTGGGACGATCTGGTGGCCCGTACGGCGTCGGCCGGGCGGCCCTGGGCCAGCGAACTCGCCCGGTTGCGCTCCGAAACCCTGCGTCCGTTGGAATCCGTACCGGTTCCCGAGATTGTCGCGCCGTTCCGGGTCTGCATCAATGACCTCAACGTCGGCGCGGTGCGACTCGGACCTGCCGAGGAACCGGTGCTGGTGCACTGGGACTTCGCCGGGCCGAACCAGCCCGCCTGGGAACTCGGTTACGTGTTGATGCACTGGGCCGTGTACGGAAGGACCAATCCCGGGACGGCCCGTGCCCTGGTCTCCGGCTACGCCGAGCGTTCCGGTTCCGTGCCACAGCTGGATCTTTCGTCGTTCTGGATCGCGATCACCGCCCACCTGAACTGGACCTACGACCAGTTCCACCGGGTCCTGACGCGCGAGGGCGAGGCCCGCAGTTTTTCGGAGGGCGAGCTCGGCGAGCTGCTCGCCGGTCCACTGACGCCGGCCGCAATCACCGAGGTGCTCACGGAGGTCGCCACCGTCGGCTGAGGCTCACACGCCTCGGAACCGTTCGACACCGCGCCGGCAGAACCACAGCCAGGTCAACGCGACGCACACCAGGTAGTAGGCGGCGAAGGCGAGACGGACGCCGATCGGGCCCCCGGCGAGATTGCTGTAACGGGGTCGCAACACGGCGCCCCACCACCGAAACGTACCGGCCCTACCGTGAGCGGCGTGACAGCTGCGAGCGAACGGGCGATGAGCGGGTTGACGGTGGTGATCACGGCCGATCGCCGCTCCCAGGACCTGGCGAATGCGCTGCGCCGTCACGGAGCCTCAGTGGTGCACACGCCGGCGTTGACCATCGTGCCGCACGAGTTCGACGATGATCTTGCCGCTGCCACGCGCGCCCTCCTGGCCGATCCACCGGAGGTGTCGGTGGTCACCACCGGCGTGGGCTTCCGCGGCTGGTACGAGGCAGCAGACGCCGCCGGGATGGCCGAGGGTCTGGTCTCGGTGCTGCGCGCCTCACGCATCCTCGCTCGTGGGCCCAAGGCACGTGGGGCACTGCTGGCTGCCGGTCTGGTCCCGGACTGGGTGGCCAGTTCTGAGACCAGCGCCGAGTTGGGCGATGCGCTGCTGTTGGAGGACCTGCGTGGCCGGCACATCGCCGTCCAGTACCACGGTTCGGGCGACGACGGCCTCACCGCGCGCCTGGTTGCTGCTGGCGCACGGGTGAGTCCGCTGGTGGTCTATCGGTGGGGCCCACCGCCGGACCTGGCGGTCCTGTTGGACGGGATTCGTCGTACGGCCACCGGCGAGATCGACATCGTGGTGTTCACCTCCGCGCCGGGCGCCTCCGCCTGGCTCACGGCAGCAGAAGAGGCTGGTGCCCTGGGCGCCATCACGAGTCTTGCGGACTCGGGCCAGCTGACACTGGCTGCGGTGGGTGCTGTGACGGCCGGTCCGTTGCGAGCTCAGGGGCTCGATCCGTTGGTGCCGGAACGGGGCCGGCTGGGTGCTCTGGTCCGGGCTGTCGTCGCGTCCTGCAGTGAGGCGCGTGCGGTGGGTCTGGTGACTCGGGCGGGCCGCCTCCGACTGCGGTCGGCAACGGCAATTCTGGACGGGCGGCCGCTGCCGCTGTCGGGTACGTCGTTGCGGGTACTCCGGCTGTTGGTGGAGGCGGACGGACGCGTCGTGGACCGGGACCAGGTGCTCACGGTCCTCCCCAGCGGCGCCGAGGACCGGCATCGGGCCGACGCGGCCGTGCACCGGCTGCGGACCGCTGTTGGCGATCCCCGCTTGATCCAAACGGTCATCAAGCGGGGCTACCGGCTGGCCGTCGACTGATCATGCCGTCGGCGTCGACACGTGCGCCGTGTCCCGAGAGGGTCGTCGAGCCGCCCGACCATGTCCTCGGTGCCGGTGTGACAAACGCCGGGCGAGCGGTTCTCCCACTCACCCGGCGTTCGCCAGGAATCTCAGGTCGTAGGTCAGGCTGAGGCGACCCGTGGGTCCCAACCCTCAGGCAGGGCTGCCGGCTGGACCGAGGAGGTCGACAGACTGGCCTGCTCGCCCTTCGCCTTCGCCTCGGCGGTCAGCATCACATCCAGGATGTGCAACGCCTGCTCACCGGAAGCGCGGTGCGGCTCACCGGCACGAATGCTGCGCACCATGTCCACCACCCCGATACCGCGCCCCTGACCGGCGGCATCCGCGGTCGCCGCAACCACCGCATCGGCCTCGTGCATCTTGGTGACGGTGATCTCGCCGTCGAACCGGTTCGGGTCCGGAGCAACCAGGGCCCCCTCGGTTCCGGAGATCTCGATGACGGTCCGCTTGATGGCTGACTCGAAGCTGAACACCGCTTGCGCCACCCCACCATTCACGTACTGCAACAGCGACCCGACATGGGTCGGCACCGTCACATCGAAGGACTGACCCGCACGCGGGCCTTCCCCGATGGTCCGCTGCGGCAACGCCAACGACCCCACGGCCTCGACCGTACGGACCGGGCCGAACACCTGGGTCAAGGCCGTCAGGTAGTACGGACCGATGTCGAGCAACGGACCACCGCCGGCCTGGAACAGGAAGTCAGGATTCGGGTGCCACTTCTCCGGCCCCGGGCTCTGGAACAGGATCAGACCCGACTTCGGCTCACCGATCGCGCCGGACTCGATCACCCGACGCACTGCCTGCCACCCCGGACCGAGCACGGTGTCCGGAGCACAACCCACCCGGACGTTGTTGCGCTCGGCCGCAGCCAGCAGATCCTTCGCGGTCTGCAGGTTGTCGGTCAGCGGCTTCTCGTTCCACAGATGCTTGCCGGCCTCGACGATCGCGGTCCCGACCTCGGCGTGGGCAGCCGGAATGGTCAGGTTCACCACCAACTCGACCTCGGGATCAGTCAGCACCGAAGCCACATCGCCGTGCTTGGCGATCCCGAACTCCTCGGCCTTCGCCTTCGCCGCCTCCGGGTACAGGTCGCCGACGGCCACCACCTTCACGTCCGGGTACGTCGTCAGGTTCGTCAGGTACTGCGTCGAGATGACACCGGCACCGATGATGCCGACTCCGAGCGGACCCCCCGGGGTCGAAACAACACTCATGCCCAGTCCACCTTGTCTGCCAGGTAGGTGTACGACTCGCGCACCGCGGTCAGCATGTCACCAGTGGTGTCGTCGAGCTCGACCACGCCGTCGTTGATGTGCTTCGCGGCAGCGATGTAGTCCAGCACCGGGATCTGACCCGCACCGACCGCCACCTGGGCCTTGTTGTCCTTGTTGCCGGGGCCGTCCTTGATGTGGATCGCGACGACTCGCTCCCCCAGTCGTTCCAGCAGCGCGGGAACATCGGCACCTCCGGCGAACGCCCAGTAGGTGTCCACCTCCAACACGATCGAGGGATCGGTCTCGGCGGCGAGCAGATCGAGACCGTGCCCACCATCGATGTCATGAATCAGTTCGAACTCATGGTTGTGGTAGCCCAGGGTCAGGCCCTCGGCACGGAGCTTCTCGTTGGCCTCGTTGAGCTGCTGGGCCCACTGCTTGATGCCGTCGGCACTGGTCCACAATTCGCGCGGCGAGCCGGGCTGGATGACCGTGCTCACCCCAACCTTCTGGCAGGCCTCGATGGTGGCTGCGATGTCCCCGGTGACGGGGCTGGCGTGGGTGGTCGGCGCATCGATGCCGTGGGCAGCCAAGCTGGTGACCAACTGATCGGCGAACTTCTCGACACCGTACGGCTCGACATGGCGATACCCTGCCTCGGCCAACTGGGCGATGGTGCCGTCGAAGTCGGCAGCCAATGCCTCACGGACGGTGTAGAGCTGGAGAGAAAGTCGTGGACTCATGCCCTCCATACCATCACGTCCGCGGGGTCCGAAATGCTTGGTCCAATCATCCGATCGCAGGGCGAGACAGCCGTCACGATGACTTTCGTACGGCCACCGGCTCGCCGAGCAACGATCGTGCCAGCAGGGTTCCTCCTGCCGTTGCTGCCGGGAACAGGACCACCTGCACCAGTGGTATCGAGAAGAGCAGGAACACCGGAATCCCGAAGCCGAGCACCTCAGCACGATGCCCGCGACCCGCCCCGAACTTCTCGCCGAGGCGACGTCGTCCTCGCCGGTCGAAGGGGCCGCCGAGCAACTCCATGGTGACCATGGTGCCGCCGACGATCGCGCCGGCGACCGCGCCCAGGATGCCGCCGACCGCCGGGATGAGCCCGAGCAGGAAGATCGGGATCGCCAGCAGGACCGAGAGCGCCAGCAGGCCGAGCGACTGGACGATGCTGCGGCCGAGGCCGGCCAGCAGCGGCTCGGTCTGTTCACCCGGGACGCCACCACGGTCATGCTCCACAGCGAGCGAGATCCGTTCGTAGACAGGAGTTCCGACCAACAAGGTCAGCGAGGAGAAGGCGATCACCGCCAGGATGATCCCGACCAACATCACCACCGCGCCGAACACCCACCGCAGCACCGTGCGCAGGTCACCACTGGCCCAACCGGTCAGCACGTCGGTGATCACCTGAAGGCTGAAACCCAGTCCGACCAGGGCCCCCAGCAGCACGGCGGAGACGATCAGCGGCGGCACCATGCCGAGCAGCGCCAGTGTGGGATTCCTTGCCATGAAGGAGATCCCGCCACCCAGATGGCGCAGGCCAGCCGCGACCCCGGCGATCACAGTTCGCTACGCCCGTCGAGCGAAGTCGAGGCGCGCACCTTCGCGCCCTTGGCCTCGGCTGCTGCCTTCAGTTCCGCCTGGAAAGTGATCATCTTCGCGGTCAGTTCCGCGTCACCGGCAGCCAGGATCCGTACGGCCAGGAGCCCGGCGTTGCGCGCATTGCCGATCGCGACCGTGGCCACCGGGACCCCGGCCGGCATCTGCACGATCGACAGCAGCGAATCCATCCCGTCCAGGTACTTCAACGGCACTGGTACGCCGATCACCGGGAGCGGAGTCACTGCGGCGAGCATGCCGGGCAGGTGCGCAGCGCCCCCGGCACCGGCGATGATCACCTCCAGTCCGCGCTCGTGCGCGGTCCGGCCGTACTCGATCATCGCGTCAGGCATCCGGTGTGCGGAGACAACATCGGCCTCGAATCCGATCCCGAACTCGGCACAGGCCTCACCGGCGGCCTGCATCACCGGCCAGTCGGAGTCCGAGCCCATCACGATGCCGACACGTGGTTGGTTCGCTGCAGTCATGGAGTCCATCATCCCTGACGCCGCCCACGGTCCGCTCAGGCGTCCGGGTCGCCCATCAGGTAGCCAGCGGCGTGCCGAGCCCGACGCCGTACCTGCTCCAGGTCACTGCCGAAGGTGACGACGTGGCCCACCTTGCGACCGGGCCGCACCTCCTTGCCGTACAGTTCCACCCTGAGCTTGCGATCCCGGGCGAAGCAGTGGAGCAGGGCCGACGGCAGATCCTCCACCGCGCCACCGAGCACGTTGGCCATCACTGTCCACCCGTTGCGCGGCGTCGGATCGCCCAGCGGGAGGTCGAGCACGGCCCGCAGGTGGTTCTCGAACTGGGAGGTGTGGGCGCCGTCGATCGACCAGTGGCCGGTGTTGTGGGGCCGCATGGCGAGCTCGTTCACCACGACCTCGCCGCTGCGTCGCTCCATCAGTTCGACCGCGAGAACGCCGACGACGTCGAGCTCCTTCGCCAGCCGCAGCGCGAGTTGCTGGGCCTCGATCGCCCGCTCCTCGGACAACCCGGGTGCCGGGGTGCTGGTCTCCCAGCAGATCCCGTCCCGCTGCACCGTCTCGCTCACCGGGTAGACGACTGCCTGACCCGAGGGTGACCGTACCGCCAGCACCGACAGTTCTCGGGCGAAATCGACGAACTCCTCGGCCAGCACGACGACCCCGTCGGCCAGGTCGGCGAACACCGGTGCCATCACCTCGGCGGCCTCGGCAGCCGAGTCGAGCTTCCAGACGCCCTTGCCGTCATAGCCGCCCCGCGACACCTTGGCGATCAGGGGCCAGCCGAGCTCGTCGCCGTACGCAGCGAGTTCGGCGACCGAGCCGACCACACGGTTGGCCGGGCACGGCACTCCGAGTTCGGCCAGCCGGCTGCGCATCACCGCCTTGTCCTGGGCATGCACCAGGGCTGCGGGCCCGGGCCGTACGGCGGTCCCGGCCTCCTCCAGCTCGTGCAGCAAGGTGGTTGGCACGTGCTCGTGGTCGAAGGTGATCACGTCGCAGTCGGCGGCGAAGGCCCGTACGGCGTCGGCGTCGGTGTGGCTGCCGATGACCACCTCACCGACCACCTGGGCCGCCGAGTCGTCCGGGGTGGCCGACAGCAGCCGCACCTTGATCCCGAGAGCGATGGAGGCGGTGTACATCATCCGGGCCAGCTGGCCGCCGCCAATGATGCCGACGGTGAAGGTGCGAGTCACGCAGGCGACCCTATCGGTCCTCACGATCTCAGCGCTGGTACTCCCAGTGCCAGGACTCCCCCGACACGGTGTCGTTGAAGCCGTAACCGGGCGCATTGGCGTTCAACCAGTTGTACTGGGTACTGCCGTAGCCGCCCACCGAGATGTCGGCGGCCAGACCCCAACCGTGGTTGGACGTGCCCGGACGTGCGGCCTTGGCTCCCTGGCCTGACTGGTAGAGGTTCCAGTAGTAGACCTGCTGGTCATAGGTGCGGTACGTCGTCGAGTCGCTCGGGGTGATCGGCAGGTTGATGCCGAACCGGCCACGAAAGGCCGAGTTGAGACGCTTGAAGTCGTTGATGCAGTAGTTCGACATTCGCCAGGTGGACCGGCCGAATCCGACCCAGGTCAGAGCCGAGCCCGGGAGGCGACCGTTGCTGTACAGCCTGCGGGGGTCACCTCCGGACGCCCCGCCGGATGCCCCGAGGATCGCACCCCAGGTCGCGGGGCCGACGATGCCGTCGGCGGTCAGGCCCTTCGACTTCTGGAAGCTCACCACAGCAGCGTGGGTGGCCGGGCCGAAGATGCCGTCGCGACTGAGGCCGAACCGTGCCTGCACTCCGCGAACGGCAGCACCAGTACTGCCCTGCTGGACCTGGGAGAGCAGCGCACCCCAGGTCTTCGCTCCGACGATGCCGTCGGCCACCAAACCCTTGGACCGTTGGAAGGCGACGACGCCCGCCTGGGTGGCCGGACCGAACACGCCGTCCACGCCGACGTTGATGACGGCCTGCAAAACCTTGACGCTGGTGCCGGTCGATCCCTGTCTCAGCACGGGAAAGCCGCTGGTGCCCGAGAGGGCTGCCGCGGCCGGATCGGCGGCGCCCAGGACCGGGACGGCGGCACCCACGGCCAGCCCGGCCAGGCCGAACAGGGCGGTGCGGCGGGAGACGGTGGCGGGACGACGGGACGACGCGGTGACCATGGGGAACCCTTTCCGGGTACGGCAGTGGGCGAGCGCTGGCAGTGTCGACAAGGGAGGATCCTTGTCACGGAACGGTTCCGGGAGGGTGTGGCTCCCGGACAGCCACGACGTTAGCGCCCGGCGAGGGTCAGCTGCGGCGGCGGAAGATGACGGTTCGTTGAACGATGAAGTTCACTGCGGTGGCGATGCCCTGGGCGATCACGAAGCAGATTCCATTGACGAGAACCACAGGCCAGCCGGTTGGTTGCAGCAGCAGGAACAGCCCGGAGTAGATGCCCACCTGCAGAGCGAAGGTCAATCCGTACAGGGCGACGATCGCCACGAATCGCCGTTTCGACGCCTCGGCCCGGAAGGTCCATCGCCGGTTGATCATGTAGGCCGTGGTGGTGCCGGCAATGAAGGAGAGTGCCTTGGCCCAGGTGTGGTCCCAGCCGAACACCAACATCAGGAGGTTGAGCAGACCGAAATCGACCACGGCGGAGATGCAGCCGGTGACGACGAACCGCACCAGCTGCACCGACAGTCGGTGGTGGTGGGCCTCCGGGTCGGCGGTCACGGTCTCGGCTGCGTCGGTCACCGGGTGAGCCTACCCAGCGGTCCAGCGCGGCGGACGTTTCTCCACGAAAGCGGCGATGCCCTCGACCCGGTCCGGGGACCGTACGGCTTCGGTCCAGGCCTGTTCCTCGATCGCGAGACCGTCGGCCAGCCCGACGTCGAAGCCGTGCCGGAGGGCTGCCTTCGCCTGTCGCAGGGCGACCGGCGAGTTCGTGGCGATCCGGGCGCCCAGGTCGTCGGCCTCCGTACGGGCCGCGCCCGGCTCGGTGAGCCGGTCGACCAGGCCCAACCGGTGCGCCTCGGTGGCCGGGACCCGTCGGGCGGTGAGGACCAGGTCGGCCGCCACGTTCGACCCGGCGCGACGTGACACCAACTGGGTCCCTCCGCCACCGGGAACCAGGCCGATCCCGGTCTCGGGCAGTCCGACAGTGGCCGCGGCCGAGGCCACGATCAGGTCGCAGCACAGAGCGAGTTCGAAGCCGCCGCCCAGCGCGAAACCCTCGACCACCGCGATGACCGGCATCGGCAGGCCCAGCACCCCTCGGAACGCCGAACTGAGCACCGGTCGCTGCCGTAGCAGGGCATCGGTGTCCATGTCGCGACGTTCCTTCAGGTCGGCACCGACGCAGAATGCCTTCGGGACGGCGCTGGTCAACAGCACCACGCTGAGTTGAGCATCGGCGGTGAGTTCGGCGCAGACGGCGGCCAGGTCACGCGCCTGCTCGGTCGACAGTGCGTTGAGCGCCTCCGGCCGGTCCATCACGATCGTCGCGATCCGGCCATCGCGTTCCAGGCGCACCGCCACCGCTCAGTCCCCCTGCTCGCCGGGCCTGTCCGGCAGCGCGGAGAACTGCGGATTGGTCGAGTTGAACAGCAGCTCGGTGATCTCCACGTGCACGTGCTCGACGTCCGGGACGTCGGGCAGCACCACCGGGCCCTGTTCCGAGGCAGTGCGGATCATCAGGCTGCCGCAGCCGAACATCCGGTCCGACAGACTGCGCTCGTAGGAGACGTCATTGATGCGAATCAGCGGCAGGTCGTGCCCCGTCTGGTTCAGGATCCCCCGCCGGGTGATGATCCGCCGGTTCGTCACCGAGTAGGTGGTCGTCCACCAGCGCAGGAACGGCACCAGTACCAGCGGCACGAAGAGGATCACCGCCAGCACGGCGACCACGATGCCGCCGATCGGCTGGGTGGCCGCGGGAAGCAGCGCGAGGGCCACTCCGACGATGCCGCCGAGCACGATGAGCACGAGTGCGGGCAGGAACAGCTTCTTGGCGTGCGTGCGCAGGTGCAGCACGACGTGCTCCTCCTCGCCGAGCAACTTGCGGGGCAGACCCATGAGGCCATGCTGACACACCGGGCGCGTCAGTAGGCCATTCCCATCGCCTCCCGCACCCGCTCCAGCACGGCGGTCGCGAGGGCACGGGCCCGGACGTTGCCGTCCCTCAGCACTTCCAGCACGTCGTCGCCCGATGCCGCCAGATCAGCCCGGCGTGATCGGAGTCCCGCCAACTGTTCGTTGACGGCCTCGGTGGCAAGTTGCTTGAGGGCCCCAGCCCCGCGGTCCCCGATCCGCTCGGCGATCGACTCCGGTGCCTCGCCGGTGCACAGCGAGCTGATGAGCAACAGGTTGGCCACCTCGGGTCGGTTGACCGGGTCGTAGCTGATGCGCCGGTCGGCGTCGGTGCGCGCCCGTTTGATCAATGCCGCGGTCTCGTCAGCGGTGTGGCGCAACTGGATGGCGTTGTTGCGACTCTTGCTCATCTTGTCCCCGTCGAGGCCGAGGACCACCGGCGCTTCCGACAGCAGGGCATCCGGCAGGGCGAAGGTGTCGCCGTAGCGTTCGTTGAACCGGCGGGCGATCAACCTGGTGACCTCCAGGTGGGGCAGTTGGTCCAGTCCGACCGGGACGACGGTGCCACCGACACCGAGGATGTCGGCCGCCTGGTGCACCGGGTAGGTGAGCAGAAGCCCAGACAGGGAACGGATTCCGGCCGCCGCCGCCTCGGCCTTCACCGTGGGGTTGCGCTGCAGCTCGGCCACGCTCACCAAGGACAGGAACGGCAGCAGCAGCTGGTTCAACTCCGGGAGCGCGCTGTGGGCGAAGAAGGTGGTCCGCCTCGGGTCGATGCCGGCCGCCAGCTGGTCGCAGAGGATCTCACGGGTGTTGGTACGGATCTCCGCCGTCGCGGACCGGTCGGTGATCACCTGGTAGTCCGCGATCAGCACGTAGGTCGGGACCCCGGCCTCCTGCAGCTTGACCCGGTTGACCAGGCTGCCGAACAGGTGGCCCAGGTGCAGCGGCCCGGTGGGCCGGTCGCCGGTCAGCACCCGCAAGGTCTCCGGGGCGGTGCGGACCTGCTCGGCCAGCAGGTCAGATCGTCGCTGGGCCTCCAGCCGGGAGCCTTCGAGGGGGTCGGCTGCGTCCGTGGCGGGCGTAAGGGTGTCGGTGGTCATGGGTCGGGCTCCTTGCTGTGTGGGAGTCGCCCGGATCGGCCCGTGAATGAAGAACGGCCGAGTCGGGACGACTCGGCCGTGGTGGATGCGGTGATGGTGTGCTCAGCGCAGGCATGGGCGAGGCGTCGGACGACGCCACCACCAGTTCTGCACGCTCTTCAGCACGTCGGGAACGCTACCACGCTGTCGCTCCCGCTCACTCGTCGACGCTGAGCGGGAGCCATCCCCCATGCCGGCTGGAGCATCTCCAGCGTCGACAAAGTTGCGCAGCACTCAGCGCAGGTGCACGACGTCTCCGGCGACGAAGCTGCGCTCGCCCGCCTCGGTCCGTACCACCAGGGAGCCGTCGGCATCGATCCGGACAGCCTCGCCGGTGATCGCACCATCGGCCAACTCCACCCTGACGGTCCGCCCCAGGGTGGCGCAGCGGTTCACGTAGAGGTCAGCCAGCAGATCGTCCTGCTCCCCCGACTCCCACCAGCTGATGAGCCGCTCAAGTCGCCCCAGCAGATCAGTCACCACGGCCCGCTGGTCGGGCACCACAGCACCGGCCAGCACCAGTGAGGTGGCCGTCGGCACGCCCAGGTCCTCGAGGGTCGCCGTCGTGTTGAGTCCGATCCCGAGCACGCATCCGGCGCCTCGCGGCCCGTCCACCCGTTCGGCGAGCAGGCCCGCCAGCTTGCCCTCCGTCCCGTCGGAACGCGGCACCAGGACGTCGTTCGGCCACTTCAGGTGGGCTGGCACGCCGACGGCGCGGGCGGTGTCGCAGACGGCGACACCGGTCAGCAGCGGAAGCTTCGACCAGCCTTCGGATCGCCGCGGATACCACAGCACCGAGATGGCCAGGGACGTCCCCGGCCGAGCCGACCAACGCCGGTCACGGCGGCCCCGCCCAGCGGTCTGGTGCTCGGCGACCAACGCCTGTGCAGACGCACCGGTCCGGGCCGCAGCAGCGAGGTCGGCATTGGTGGATCCGGTCTCGGCAACCCAGGTCGGTTCGGTGAAGGGTCCAGGATCCGGCACGACGCCAGCGTAGGCTACGGCGCGTGACCGAGCCCACCACGTCGGAACCGGCGGCGGCCCCCGAGATCGAACGGGTCGTGTTCTTCTCCGATGCCGTGGTGGCCATCGCGATGACCCTGCTGGTGCTGCCGCTACTGGAATCGGTCAGTGAATCGGGAAGGTCCACCCTTGCAGCGTGGCTCGACGAACACGGCCCGCAGCTGGTCGCGTTCGTGGTCAGTTTCGGGGTGTCGGCGGTGTTCTGGCTGTCCCATCATCGGCTGTTCCAGCATCTCAAGCGATATGACCGTCTGGTTCTGCTTCTCTCCGTGGTGTGGCTGCTGCCGATGGTGCTGCTGCAGGTCCCGACAGCCATGGTCTACGCCTACCCGATGGATCGACCACTGATCGCCTGCTACATCGGTACGATGCTCCTCGCCTCACTGCTGCTCAGCATCCTCACCCACCACGCCTGGCGACATCCCGAACTCTGCGACACACCGATGCAGGGCTCGGCCGTGCGGGCCAGCTGGATCCAGAGCGGCATCTTCGTCCTGGTGCTGCTGCTCGCACTGCTCGTGCCCTCGATCGGTTACCTGTGGTTGTTCCTGCTGGTCCTGATCGGGCCGGTCAACGCCCTGGTCCGCCGGATCACGAGCCGCCACCCTGCAGCGGATCCGACATGAGCCTCGTCGACTTCTCAGGCCCCACCCCCGATCGTGCCTGGACCGCCGAGGCCGTGCGGCGCATCACTGCCGACGCGACCCGATCGGCCGACACCCATCTGCTCAAACTGGCGACGCCGGACCACTGGCAGGTCGACCTGTACCTGAAGGACGAGTCCACCCACCCGACCGGATCGTTGAAGCACCGGCTGGCTCGCTCGTTGTTCCTGCACGCGCTCTGCAGCGGCTGGATCGGCCCCGACACCACCGTGATCGAGGCATCCTCGGGTTCGACCGCCGTCAGCGAGGCCTACTTCGCCCGGATGATCGGGGTCCCGTTCGTCGCCGTGATGGCCCGCTCCACCTCGCCGGCCAAGATCAGGCTGATCGAGCAGCACGGTGGCCGCTGCCACCTGGTGGACGATCCCACAACCGTGTACGAGGTTGCCCGCGGACTTGCTGCGGACTGCCGTGGCCACTACCTCGACCAGTTCACCCAGGCCGAACGCGCCACGGACTGGCGCGGCAACAACAACATCGCCGAGTCGATCTTCGACCAGATGTCGGCCGAGCGTCATCCCGTACCGGCCTGGATCGTGGTCGGCGCCGGCACCGGTGGCACCTCGGCGACCATCGGGCGCTACCTGCGCTACGCCCGGGTCGACACCCGAGTCTGCGTCGTCGACCCGGAACGCTCGGCCTTCCTTCCTGCCTATGCGCGCCGGACACAGCAAGGGGGACGACCCCCTTGGACCCCCGATACGAGCGACCAACCTGCGCCCCAGCAGCTCGGTTCCCGCATCGAAGGCATCGGCCGCCCCCGGGTTGAACCCAGCTTCCTGCCGACCGTGGTCGACCGCATGCTCGGCGTCCCCGATGCGGCGTCCGCCGCCGCGATGTCCTTCCTGGACAGCGAACTCGGCCGCCGGGTCGGGCCGTCCACCGGCACGAACTTCTACGGGGTGCTCCGGCTGGCGTGTGAACTCCGGGCGGCCGGCACGCCGGGAAGCATTGTCACCCTTGGCTGTGATTCTGCCGACCGGTACGCCGACACCTTTGCGGATCGTGACTGGCTCCTCGAACATGACCTGGATCCGACGCCGTACCTGGCGGTCATCGACGAGGCCTGGCGCACCGGACGCTGGCCGGAGGGTGCATGATCACCATCACCGGCCACCCCACGGCCGCCGAGATCGCTGCCGTCACAGCGATCCTCGACCAGCTACCGTACGAGGAGCCAGCCGGCCGTACCGGATGGTCGCAGTACTGGCACGACCACACCGCGCGTCAGCGCGGCCGGACCTCGACGACGGTCTTGCCCCTGCGCCGTACGGACGGAGTGAGCGCCGGGATGGCCTCGTCGAGGGTTGCCACCTGACCGATGCCGATGCGCAGGCGGCCGTCCCGCACCCGGCTGACAATCTCCTCCAGCTGTGACGGAACGGATTCGACGACGAAGTCCACCACCCGACCCTCGGCGGGACGGAAGTCGACCGGTCCCACGACGGACACGAGCACCCCACCGGGGCGGATGATGCCAGCCGACTGCTCCTGGACCGTGCCACCGATGACATCGAACACGAGGTCGGCGCCACTGACGTCGGCCAGGTCGTCGCTGTCGAGGTCGAGGAACTCGTTGGCCCCCAGGCCCAACGCCGCCTGACGGTCCTGGGCACGACCCGTGGCGATCACGTACGCCCCGAACTCGTGTGCCAGTTGGGTCACGACCGAACCCACGGCACCGGCAGCGCCGTGGGCGACAACGGTCTGGCCGGCGCGCAGACCTCCGTGCTGGAACAGTCCCTGCCATGCAGTCAGTCCTGAGATCGGCAGCGCGGCACCGGTGGTGAAGCCGACGTCGCCGGGCAACGGAGCCAGGTTGCGCGCCTCGACCGCCACCGACTCCGCCATGGTGCCGTCACGGTGCCAGTCGGTGATTCCGAAGACACGCTGACCGACCGAGAGTCCGGTCGTGCCGTACCCCAGCGCCGTCACGATCCCGGCGAACTCGTGCCCGATGATCGCCGGGGTACGGTCATGTCCGGCCCGATCGGTCCAGGTGGATGGCCACTCCCACTCCGCCGGCACGAAGCCCGAGGCGTGCACCTCGACGATGACGTCGTTGATCGAGGCTTCCGGATCCGGCCGTTCCGCCAGGGTGATGCCAGCTGCTTCTGCGGTCTGGTCTGTTGCGATGACTGACTTCATGGTTCTGCCCTTCCTCGTCACCTATTGGGCTGCTCAGCCCATTTCTGAGTCAACTCTTCAAGAACTGGGCTGTCAAGCCCAAACTGGGATACTGTCGATCCATGGAAGGTGCCACGACAGGGAAGTCACCCGAAGAGCTCACCGCCAAGGGCCGGGCGACACGGGCCCGGATCCTCGAGCACGCGGCCGAGCTGATCTACGCCAACGGCGTCCACGCGACGAACAACGAGCAGCTACGCCGTGCCGCCGGAGTCAGCGGATCCCAGCTCAACCACTACTTCCCCACGAAGGAAGGTCTCGTCCTGGCCGTCATCGCCTGGCAGGCCGAGCGCGTCCTCGCCTCCCACCGCGACCCGCGGTACTCCGCGTTCACGACCCTCGACGCGTTTCGCACCTGGGCCGATCACTACATCGGCTACGAGCGGGCGTACGTGGAGGGCTGCACCCTGGGCTCACTCGCCAGCGAGATCGTGAAGACCGACCTGGACGTCCACGACGCGCTCGCGAATGCGTTCGACGAGTGGCGCGTCATCTTCACCGAAGGGCTGCGGACCATGCAGGACGACGGTCGCCTCGACCGGCAGGCGGATCCGATCCAACTGGCGAACCTGCTGCTGTCCGCCTTCCAGGGCGGGATGCTGCTGGCCCAGGTCGCCGGAGACATCAGGCCGTTGAAGGACGCACTCGACGGGGCTCTCGACCATCTCCACCGTCTCGCGACCCCCACTACTGCGGACGGATGATCCGCCGTTCGATCGCGGCGGCGACAGCACCGGCGCGGGTGTCGGTGCCGAGCTTGGTGTAGATGTGCGCCAGATGTGACTTCACCGTCGCCTCACTGACGTACAGGCTGGCAGCAATCTCCTTGTTCCCCAGGCCTCGCGCCAGCAGCTGCAGCACCTCCACCTCCCGCTCGGTGACACTCGGCGCACGATCACTGGCCCGACGGACCAGCGTCGCGGCCACCGACGGCGCGAGCGCAGTGGTCCCCTGGGCCGCGGCACGGATGCCGTTCAGCAGTTCATCTCCCGGCGCATCCTTCAACAGGTAGCCGGAGGCGCCCGCGTCAAGTGCGGCGAGGATGTCGGCCTCGGTGTCGTAGGTGGTGAGCACCAGGACCTTCGGCGGTGACGGCAGGTCCAGCAGCCGCCGGGTCACCGCGATACCGTCGTCAGCCCCACCGAGGTTCAGGTCCATCAGGACCACGTCGGGCCGTTCGGCCTCGACCACGGCGACCGCGCTGGCAAGATCCGAGGCCTCACCGGCGACCACCAGGTCCTCCGAGGTCGAGAGCAACGCAGCCAGTCCGGCACGGACCACCGGATGGTCGTCCACCAGCACGATCCTGATCATGAAATCCCTCATTCTCCCTGACCGGCCGAACCAGCCAACGGGAACCACACCGACACCACCGTGCCCTGACCCGGCGCACTCTCCACCGAGGACGAGCCGCCCAACTCTGCCGCCCTGGCAGCGATCCCGGCCAGTCCGGTACCACGACCCGCGCGGTCGGCGCGACGACGCTCCTGGTCGCCAACGACGAAACCACGGCCGTTGTCGTACACGTCGAGTCGCACCTCGTCGCGATGCCGGGTCAGGGTGACGACCATCGTGCTCGCTCCGCTGTGTTCGACCACATTGGCCAACGCCCCCTGGGCGGTACGGGTGAGTGCGGTGCCGATGTCGGGAGGAATCGTCACCGGGTCACCGTGGATCCTCAACTGGGTGGCGATCCCGGGTGGCGCCTGGCCGAGGACCCGTTCCAGGGCCTCCTCGGCGCCTTCGCTGGGAGCGAGGTCGCGCACCACCCGACGCACTTCGTCCAGGCTGCCACGGGCGATGTCTGCGGCAGTGGTGACGTGCTGTCGGGCCGTGGCACCGTCACGCTCCCAGGCGCGGTCTGCGGCATTCAGCATCAAGGTGATGCTCGACAGGCCCTGGCCGACCGAGTCGTGGATCTCCCGGGACAGCCGAGCCCGCTCGGTCAAGGCACCTTCCCGGCGATCGGCCGCGGCCAGGTCGGCCCTGGCCGTGGTGAGTTCGTCGACGACCCGTTGCCGGGCCCGTGATTCCTGGTCCAGTGCGCGGTACGCGACCACGGTCACCACGGCCAGCGCCACCGGCCCGACCACCACGGTCGGATCCGGGTCGGGCAGCAAGCGCCACCACGCCAGCGGTACGACGACCGTCATGGCGACCACCACTCCGAGCGCAGGAGCGAAGGGCAGAGCCCGCAACACGGCGAAGGCCACCGGCACAGCGCACCAGGCAAAGGACGGAGCCGCCACGGTCAGCACGGCCCAGACGACGGCGACACCCAGCACCGCAGCCACCCGGCCTCCGCCGACCCGCTCGACCACCGTCGTACGGAGGGCAAACCCGTACCCCACGGCGAGGACGGTCGCGCCGGCCAGGACGGTGACACCGCCGGCATCCAGTCCGTGCCGGCTGAGGTACCGAGCGGCACAGGTGACCACGACGACCACCATGGCCAACACCAGCCACACGTCGAAGCCGGGCACGCGGGCGAGCAACGCCGGCGGGGTCGGGCCGGTCGAGCGGGTCGCGCCGGTCGAGCGGCGAGGGGTATCAGGCATGGTGCTGCCATGCTAGGAGCCGAGGGCGCGCCTCGGCATCATCCGATCGGCTATCGAGGACCGGCCGGTTGCCCCATGGACCGTCACGGCAACCCTCGCAGACTGGGATGTCCACCAACGATTGCACCCAGGAGTTCCGATGAGCCTTCGGCCACAGCCCACCCCAACGTCCCGTCGAGCCCTGCTGCTCGGGCTCGTCGGTGGCGTCGGGCTGGCCGCAGCGGGCTGTTCGACCGCGACGGGCCCCGTAGTCTCGACCCCGACCGTACCGTCGTTGCCATCGTCGACCGCGCCCACCACGAAGGAGGAGACCTCCGTGCCCAGTTCCCCCGCGAGTTCCCCGTCAGGGGACCAGGCAGCACTTGACGACCGGTTGCGGGACGCCGCCTGGGCCAACGATGTCGCGCTGGCGAAGAAGCTGATCAAGCAGGGCGCCGATGTCAACGCCAAGGACAGCACCCAGCAGTCGGCCTATCTGATCGCCACCAGCGAGGGGTACCTCGAACTGCTGCGCCTCTGCCTGGACAACAAGGCGTCGGTGAACGACAAGGACTCCTGGAACGGTACGGGTCTGATCCGGGCGGCCGAACGCGGCCACGGCCTGGTGGTCGGGGAACTGTTGCAGGCCGGCATCGACGCCAACCACGTCAATCGGATCGGCTACCAGGCGATCCACGAAGCCGTCTGGTTGGGCCGGGACTCCGTGACCTACCACGACACCGTACGCATCCTGGCCGCCGGCGGGGTCGACCTCACCCGGCCCTCGGTGAACGAGAAGCTCACCCCGCTGCAGATGGCGCGATCGAAGGGTCACCGCGAGCTCGCCACGATCCTGGAGGCGGCGACATCTCAACCTCGCAAGGGATCCCCGGAGGTCGAGCTGCTGGCTGCAGCCGAGGCCGGCGACGCCGATCGCGCGATGGTGGCGCTGCGGGCGGGAGCCGACCTGGAAGCGCGCAACGACCGCCGCCGTACACCGCTGCTGTTGGCCGCCGCGGCTGACCAGCTGGACGTGGCGCGCCTGCTCGTCGGCCTGGGCGCCGATGTCAACGCGGTCGACGACCAGTCCGACACCCCGGTCCTGGTCACCGGGGTGACGGGCAGTCCTCGGATGCTCGACGTGCTGCTGCCCGGTGGGCCGAACTTCAAGCTCTACAACCGTTTCGGCGGTACAGCCCTGATCCCTGCCTGCGAACGTGGTCACGTCGACTTCGTGCGTCGAGCGGTCACCTCCGGCATCGACGTCAACCACGTCAACCGGCTCGGCTGGACCGGCACGCTCGAGGCAGTGATTCTGGGCGACGGCAGCAGGAAGTACCAGGAGATCATCCGGATCCTGCTCGCCCACGGCGCCGATCGTTCGATCCCTGACGCAAACGGAGTGACCGCGCTCCAGCACGCCCGTGACAAAGGGCAACGCGAGATCGTGAGGCTGCTGGAGCAGTGAGCCTCACTGTGGCCGGGTCTCGTACGCCTTCTGGTAGACCGCGAGATAGTCGTCCAGACGCATCGCGGTGAAGCCGTCGAGATAGGCCTTCCAGTCGGTCTCGCTGTCCGGATCGAGCTGTCCCAGCGCGAACTTCGCGAGATTCACCGTGACCTGATTGGCAACGGCAGTGGCGGTGTCCGCCACCTGGGCGGCGGATTCGGCCGGGATGATCACCGGAGGCAGCTGCTGCTCCTTCGGCTGGGCGAACGGCTCGTACACCTTGCCGGCCTGGTACAGCCCAGCCTGGAAGGTCGGGTTCTTGGCGTTGTCCTGCTGGCCGAGGCGGAAGTCGTCGGAGCGGTACATCACCGCGTACTGGCTCCAGGACTCTCCGGCGGGCGCCGGCCACACCTTGTCGTAGCCGTACAACGCCTGCTTGCCGTTGATGCCCACCTGACCCTTGTCGGCGTATCTCCAGTACGTCGGCGCGGACCCGGCGTACTCCCACAACGTCGCCTCCAGATCCATCTGGTAGTCGGCCCACTGCACCAGCGTCTCCGGACTCCGGCAGGCCTTGGTGACCTGGAGGCCGGCGGTGGTGTAGTTGAAGTAGTCCCAGACGGCGTAGCGGACTCCGTCCGGCCCCTTCACCGGTGGCACGGCGACGTAGTCGCGCCACGGCGCATCGGCGTCCTGGGTCATCGGGTTGAGGAACGAGCCCCAGTAGAACGCCCGGATGAAGCCGAGCTGGCCCTTGTTGCCCGCCTGCTGCAGCTCGGCGGGCTTCATGGTGAAGGCTGCCTCGGTGAGGGTGCCGTCCTTGGAGAGCTGTCGAAGATAGCGCAACCCCTGGCGCCACTCGTCGGTGTTGGCGGCGAACTCGACCCGCCCGTTGTTCACCCGCAGCCAGCCCGCGTTGGCGGACTTGCCCGGGTTGTAGCCGAACGAGTTCATGAAGTAGGTGTCGAGCGCCCCGTCCGTCGCTCCGGCCAGCGGCAGGAAGCCTGGCTTGCCTGACGGATTGCGGCCCTTGAGCTCCTGCAGCAACGCACGCAGGTCCTCGGTGGTCTCCGGCAGCTTCGCCCCGATGCGGTCGAGATAGGTCTGTGAGATCCAGGCCCGGGCATTCCCACTGTGACACTGGAAGCAGTCATTGACCCCGGGAAGCAGATACAGCTTGCCGTCGCTGCTCGCGGTGAGAGTGCGCAGGTCGGGGTACTCCCGCAGCATCTGCGTCGCGATCGGTGCGTGGCTGGCGATCGTGTCGTCGAGGGCGCGGAAGATGCCCTGTCCGCCGTACAGCGCAAGTTGTGAAGCGGTGAAGGGGATCCCGAGGAAGGCATCGGGGAGTTGGCCGCTGGCCAGCATCGCGTTGACCTTGGTCATGTCGCTCGACCCGTCAGCGGCCACCACGGGCACTGCCTGGTAGTTGATCTTCACGCCGGTGCGCCGCTCGAGCTCGGTGGAGGTCTTGTTGGCATTCCAGTCCCCCACCACGGTCGCATCCTGCGGCACGACAACGGTGAAGGTCGTGCTGCCGTCCCCGAAAGGGAGGCGATCGTAGGCTCGTGGTCCCACGTACGAGTCGACGTAGTTGACTCCTCCCTTCGGCTCGCCGAGTTCGATCCGCGGAATGGTCGGTCCCTGCTGGTCCGACCCCGATCCCGGGGCGCAGCCGGCGACGCCGGCGGCAGCCAGACCGGCGGCGAGACCGAGACCGAGAAGGGAGCGGCGTGGCAGGCCTCCCCGGAGTGCGGGGAGGTCGAGCGGTGGTGTGGTCATCATGTCTCCTGATCGGCGGATGGCATGGCGGGTGGCACGACCCCGGAAGGGCCGTGTCGGACGGGGTCGAACCCGGTGGCGGAGACGAAGGCACCGAGCAACTGGTCCGCCTGACCCGGGCGGCGGTCCCAGCGGTTGCACTGCTCGCCGGGGTCGTCGGCGAGGTCGTACAGCTGTCCCGCGGTGTCAGGGGCGAAACAGGGACGGCCCGCGAGTTGGGTGAAGCCGCCCGACCCGGTCCCGAAGATGGCCTTCAGAGTGGTGGAACGGATGGCGAGCATCCCGTTCAGGGCTTGCATGCCCAGCGCGCGGGCCGGCCAGGAGGCAGTGGGCTCTGCGAGCAGAGCCGTCAGCGAGCGCCGTCCAGATCATCCGGTGGCGTCGTCCCCCACAGCTCGGCCAGGGTGGGCATCACATCCAGCAACGACACCGTGGCATCGCACACGAGGCCCGGGCCGATACCGGGACCGGCCATCAGCAGGGGGATCCGGTGGCCTGCCTCCCAGGCGTCCGCCTTCTGACCCCGCCACGGCCCGTTCGGCCGGTGGTGGAAGGTGTCGCCGTCGTCGGGGTAGTTGACCGGAGCCCCGTTGTCACTGGTGAAGATGACGAGGGTGTCCTCCCTCACCGGAGAGATGGCGGTGAGCAGATCGGCCACCAGGTCATCGACGAAACAGACCGCATCCCCTCGGCGACCGGCCCGGGAACGGCCACGGTACTCCTCGGGAGGGGTGCACGGCCGATGCGGTGCGGCGGTCGCCACGACGGCCAGGAACCCTTCACCCGCAGCGATCTGCTCACCGATCCACCGACACGCCTCACCGACGATGGTGGTGTCGACCTGGTCGTCCCGCCACCCCTCGACGGTGAGTCCGGGCCGCTGCCCGGTGCCGGCCGACAGGTCCTTGGGCCGGTCGGGGAGGCCGACCGTGCGGTCGTCGGACAGGAACACGTACGGGGCCATGTCGAGCGAGGCGGCGATGCCGAAGTAGCGGTCGAAGCCGCGTTGGGTGGGGCCGTCGACGAATCCGGCAGCGTGGTCGATCCCGGTCCCGTCGGCCGAGGATTCACCGTGGACGATGTCGCCGGCCACCACGGTGGTCCCGTCGTCCCGCCGCCAGCCAAGACCGAGGTGCCATTTCCCGAAATAGCCCGATCGCCGGCCCGCGTCGCGCCCGAGACTTCCGAGCGTGGGTCGCCCGGCAGGGATGAGGGCCGGGTCGTAGCCGCCGAGCACCCCGCTGTGCAGCGGGCTGCGCCACGGGTACTGCCCGGTGAGCAGGGCGAATCGGCTCGGGGTGCAGACGGCCGAGGCCGCGTGGGCATCGGTGAAACGCATCCCGCTCGCGGCGAGACCGTCGATCGTCGGTGTCGCAATCGCCTCGGCACCGTAGCTGCCGGTGTCGCCCCACCCGAGATCGTCGGCGAGGACGAGCAGCACGTTGCGGACCGTCGACATGTCACCAGCTTCCCGTCGGTGGTTCACGATTAGTCATCGTGCCTGACGTTCGGAACGTTAGGCCAAGCTGTACGGTGTTGTCAGTTGACGACAGTTGGGACTACTGGTGGATTTTTCCGACACTCCGATTCCGCTCGCGCAGTGTCCGTCCCTGCACTTCGCGGGGCGGCTCCCGGTGCGGCCCGGCCGATGGCGCTACCGTCTGCCCGAGGTGTGGAGCCTGCTGCTCACCGAGTACCGGTCCACGGCCTATCTGGACGGGCGGCGGTTCGTCATCACCCCGGGGACGGTCATCTTCGTCGCACCCGATGTCGCCAAGGACTATCGCCACCTCGAGCACGGCATGCACCGGGTGGCTCATTTCGCGGCGCCCGACGGAGGACCTGGGGACCCACGGGTCCCGGCGGCGTTCCACCCCGGTCGGTGGGGCGATCGACTGGCCGACCGGTTCGCCACCGTGGTGACCGCCTTCCCCCGCTCGCGGGAACGGGCCGAGATCGCTTTGTGGGACCTGCTCCATCTGCTGGCCGAGGCGGCGACCGCCGAATCGGGAGAACCGGACGCGGTCGACCAGCTCACCCGGCGGATCGAGCAGTCCCTGCACACCGAGATCGTGGTCGCCGACCTGGTGGCCGGCAGCGGCTACTCCCATTCACGCCTGCTGGAGCTCTTCCGGGACCGGCACGGCGAGACGATCGTCGGCTACGTTCGGCGCCGCCGGATGGAACAGGCTCGCCAGCTGCTCAGCACCGACATGGCGATCTCGGTGGTCGCGGCACAGGTCGGCATCCCCGATCTCCAGGCGTTCAACAAGATCGTGCGCCAGTTCCACGGCTGCAGCCCCCGGGCGTTGAGGGAGAAGCTGGTCCGCAGCCCGCTGCGCAGTTCGGCGCGGGACAGACTTTGAGGCTTATTCTTTGCGCCCAGTCCGCGAGCGTGCGCGGACTGTGGAACGTGGCTCAAAGAATAAGTCTCATTGACCCCGCCGGCTCATACCCGGCGGGGTCGTCACCATTCCACCCCCAGATGATGTCCTCGCGGTGACGACACACCGATGCCCGGGCGAACTCCTGACGTGACGCGCGCCACCTGCCCTGTGCACAACCGTGTGGATGAGCTGTGCACGGTCCTGGGGAGAACAGGGTGCGGTGGTGCACAACGGACCCCGAACGGTGGGCAGGCCGGTGGACAACGAACTACTGCAATGTAGTTCATGAGAAGTCCTTGCCAGAAAGGGATTCGGAGGCATAGAACTGTCTCACGCACTTCTTCGGAGGAGCGGATCGGACAGCAGAAGGGCCAGCTCCCGTTCGCGGGATTGGAGCCACGGCGCAGGGATCTCCGGATCCACGGCGCGGGCACCAGGCGTCGGTGGCACGACGGACGCAGGCTTGGACGATGTCCGGAGGTCGAGGGTGCCACACCACGACCACCCGGAGGCCTCGCACACTCATACTGTGCGAGGCCTCCACCTTTTTCGGGTGTCAACCAGCTCAGGCCGCCCGTCCCACCGTGTCGAGGTGGCCGAAGATCTCCCGGTACGACTGCACCAGCCCGACCTCGTGGTACGGCAGACCGAGTTCGGCGCAGTACGCCTTCACGATCGGCTTGGCGTGCACCAGGTTCGGCCGGGGCATGCTGGGAAACAGGTGGTGCTCGATCTGGTGGTTGAGCCCTCCGTACCACCAGTCCACGAAGGCCGGCCCCGTCAGGTTGCGTGAGGTGAGCACCTGCTTGCGGAGATGGTCGAGCTGCATCCCGGGTTCGGGGGCCAGCATCCCCTTGTGGTTGGGGGCAAAGGCCATGCCCATGATCAGCCCGAAGCACAGGTTCATCACCACGACGAAGGCCAGGGCGAACCAGGGCCCACCGACCCACAACAGGAAGCCGACCACCACGACGACGTGCGTCGCGAGCAGGACTCCTTCGACCAGCCGGGCCACTCCGCGACGCTCGCGCAGGGCGCGCAGTCCGTCCACCCGCAGGGCCCAGCCGGTGAGCGTGAGCAGTGGCAGGAAGAAGGCTGCCTGGTGCCGGGCGAACCATCGTCCGAAGCCGGTGCGACGTTCGGCCTGCCGCTCGGACCAGGCGATGATTCCGTCGGCCACATCGGGATCACTGCCGTCCAGGTTCGGGTTCGCGTGGTGTCGACTGTGCTTGTCGTTCCACCATCCGTAGCTGAGGCCGGTGAACAGGTTGCCGACCACGACGCCGGCCAGCCAGCGGAGCCGCGGAGTGCGAAACACCTGGTGGTGACCGATGTCGTGACCGAGATAGGCCAGCTGGGCGGACACGACGGCTGCCAGTGGCGCCACGACCAGGGCCCACCAGCTCCCGTGCAGGTTGAGCAACAGCGTGACCGTCAACCACAACAGCCCGGCCGTCAGCAACGCCGACGCAATGTAGAAGTCCCTGTTCGGTTGGAGCAGTCCGGCATCGCGAATCCTCGCGGCAAGCGGGCCGAAGTCGCTGCGGACCCGGCCGACCGGTGAGCTCTCGGCAATGGTTGTCGTCATGGCTTCCAGCCTTGGCGAGGGGACCGACGCTGTCAGTGGGGCTGGGACCCGAACCGATTGGGGGGTCAGCCCCACTGCCGCCGTCGCGGGGGCACGAGAGACTTGTGCCATGGCGAAACGTGGACAACTGACGCTGATCAGCCTGGTGCTCACCGTGGTGACGATGCTCGGCCTGGTGCCCTTCATGCTGACCGTGGTGTCCATCCCACTCTTCGTGGTGTGGCTCGGCATCCCGATGTTTCTCGGGGCGACAGTGCTGACCCGGGTGTGGGCGAACGGTGCACGGTGGCTGGCGGGCAAGATCTCCGGCCGCCCTGTCGCCCGGCCCTACCTGAGCGCTCCCGCCGGGAGTGGCCCGATCGGCCACCTCCGCCGGCGGCTGACCGACCCGGCCACGTGGCGTGATCTGTTGTGGTTGCTGCTCTCCTGCGTCGCCGGATTCGTTCTCGTCGTGGTCCAGCTCGCCATCGCCGCGAGCATGCTGTTCTACCTCGCCTATCCCCTGCTGCTGGCCGTCACTCCGCCGGACGTGTTCGACACCCCGTTCGGACCGCTGTGGCAGATCACCGACTGGACCCAAGGCTTCTACCTGTGGCCCGTCGCCCTGCTGATGTTCGGCCTGTGGTGGGCGATCACGCCGCCCTTCCTCGCTGCCTGGGCAGGGATGGCGCGCGGCCTCCTGGCACCCACTCGAGCCAGCGAGCTCGCCGGCCGAGTCAGCGAACTGACAACCAGCCGGGCTGAGACGCGCGACTCCGCCGCCGCCGAGCTGCGGCGCATCGAGCGCGACCTGCATGACGGGGTGCAGGTGCGGCTGGCCTCGCTCGGCATGAACCTCGGCCTGGTCGAGCAGCTGATGGTGACCGATCCCGACCGGGCTCGCGAACTGCTCGCCGAGGCGTCGACCGCCACCACGACCACCATGGAGGACCTGCGGGCCCTGGTGCGCGGGATCCATCCTCCGCTGCTCGCCGACCGCGGCCTGGTGGGGGCGGTCGAATCGTTGGCGCTGGAGGTCGCCCTGCCGTGCACGCTGACCATGTCGGGCCTCACCGAGCCCGATGGTGCGCCGGTCCGCCTGGATGCGCCGGTCGAGTCGTGCCTCTACTTCGGGATCGCCGAGTGCCTCGCCAATGTGGTGAAGCACTCCGGCGCCACCCGGGCCAATGTGTCCCTGGCCCACCAGGGCGATCGCCTCCTCGCCGTCGTCACCGACAATGGCAGAGGTGGTGCGGCGGCTGCCACCGATGGTTCTTCCGGCTCCGGTCTCGCGGGGGTGGAGCGGCGACTGCGAGCGTTCGACGGTAGCCTCCGGATCGACAGTCCGGCCGGCGGGCCGACCACGATCACCCTGGAGATGCCATGGACCACCCCAGCACCGACGGGCCTGGCCCCCTCCGAGCGCTCGTTGCCGAGGACCACACCCTCCTCCGCGAAGGCCTGATCCGGCTGTTGGAGCTGAACGGCGTCACCGTGACGGCGGCGGTCGCCGACGAGCCGACGCTGCGCAAGGCCCTCACCGCCGACGACTTCGACATCGCCATCCTGGACATCCGCCTGCCGCCGACCGGGACGGACGAAGGGCTGCGCGCAGCGATCGATGCCCGGACGCACCGCCCGGGGCTTCCGGTCCTGATGCTGTCGCAGTACGTGGAACCCTTGTACGCAAGGGAACTTCTCGCATCGCCCGGAGGTGGGGTGGGATATCTGCTGAAGGATCGGGTGTCGCGCGTCGCCGACTTCGTCGAGGCCGTACGGCGGGTCGCCTCGGGAGGCACGGCCATGGACCCCGAGGTGGTGCAGCGACTGATGTCGCGGCCCCGGTCCGGACTGTCGGAGCTGACCCCACGCGAACGCGAGACCCTGGAACTGATGGCCACCGGACGGTCGAACGCCGCGATCGCCCAGCAGATGGTGATCACCGAGAAGGCGGTCGACAAGAACGTGGGCAGCGTTTTCGCCAAGCTCGGCCTGCGCCCCTCCGATGACGACAACCGGCGGGTGCTCGCCGTCCTGGCGCACCTGCAGGACGGCTGAATCGGGCGTACCGTCGATCCATGACCACGATCACCCCTACCTGACCGTGTCCGACGGTTCCGGTGCGCGGTCGCGATCAGGGTCGGCTGATCAGGTAGGCCGCCCCCGCGGCCAACAGGTTCGGTGGACCGAACACCGACGCGGGACTGCCGTCGGGACGCAACAGCACCCGACGTCGTACGGCGATGTTCTCGTCGGCGAACAGGGTGGTCATGTCGTGCAGCGTGGCGAGATGGATGTTCGGCGTGGAGTACCACGGATTCGGCAGCGCCTTCGACACCGGCATCCGGCCGCCGAGGCCCAGATTGATCCGGTGCTGCCACCAACCGAAGTTCGGCACCGACACCACACCTGTCGGCGCGATCCGCATCATCTCGCGCACGATCCAGTCCGGCCTTCTCGTTGCCTGCAAGGTTTGTGAGAGGACGACGGTGTCGAACGAGTTGTCGGCGAACTCCCCCAGCTCGGTGTCGATGTCGAGCTCGACCACCGAGACCCCGCGGGAGATCGCCGCGACCACGGAGTCAGGGTCGGCGTCCACCCCGACCCCACGGCAGCCACGCACCTTGGCCAGGTGGAGCAGCAGTTCGCCATCCCCACAGCCGAGGTCGAGCACCCGAGACTCCGGGGCGACCATGTCGGCCACGACGCGCAGGTCGGCCCTCATCGCGTGACCTCCACCGGACCGGGCTGGGACAGGAAGGCTGCCACCGTACGGTGATAGTCCTCGATCGGCAGCAGGAACGAGTCGTGTCCCCACGGGGAGCTGATCTCACGGAAGCTCACCGGAACCCCACCGTGCAACAGTTCTCGGACGATGCGGCGGGAGTGGGAGGTGGCGAACCGCCAGTCACTGTCGAAGCTGATCACACAGAATCTCGTCCCGGCCGACGCCGCCCGGGGCACCGCCGCGGCATCGGCGAAGGGATCGAAGTAGTCCATCACCCGGGTGAGGTAGAGGTAGCTCAACGCGTCGAAGCGGTCCAGGAAGACATTGCCCTGATGGTCGAGGTAGCTCTCGACCGCGAAGTCCACCCCGAAGCCGCCGTGGTCGGACTCGGCCTCCTGGAAGCGGCGGCCGAACTTCTCGGCCAGTCCCTGTTCGGACAGGTAGGTGATGTGGGCCATCATCCGGGCGATCGCGAGGCCGGTGCGCGGCCCCTCGGCGTCCGATCCCGGGTCGAGGTAGCGCCCGCCGGCGAATCCGGGATCCCGCAGGATGGCTTGGCGTGCCACGGCGGAGAAGGCGATGTTCTGGGCGGTGAGCCGACTCGAGGAGGCGATCACCAGGGCACGGCCGACCTGGTCCGGGGTGTCGAGCGCCCACTGCAGCACCTGCATGCCGCCCAGGGAGCCACCGATGGCCGCATGGAGTCGCTCGATGCCCAGGTGCGCCAGCAACGCCCGGTGCACCGTCACGAAGTCCGACACCTGCAGCAGCGGGAAGTCGGTCCCGTACGGCCGGCCGGTGGCGGGGTCGAGAGATGACGGCCCGGTGGTGCCGCGACAGCCACCGAGCAGATTCGGGCAGATGACGAACCACCGGTCGGTGTCCAGCGGCCGCCCCGGCCCGATGATGTTGTCCCACCAGCCGGGCTTCGCTCCGGGCTCGCCGTCGCGCACCCCGGCAGCGTGCGCATCGCCGGTCAACGCGTGGCACACGAAGATCGCGTTGCTCGCGTCGTGGTTCAGTTCGCCGTAGGTCTCGTACGCCACCTCGACCGGCCCCAACGTCGCCCCGCTGGACAACGTCAGGGGCCGGTCGGTGGTGAACAGCTCGACCACCTCGGTCCGGGTCACTCCCACCGATGCCCCGGTCACGGTCGACAACACTCCATGCAGATCAGGCCTTGGCGAGAGCCTGGTCGAGGTCGGCAATGATGTCCTCGACCGCTTCGATGCCGATGGACAGCCGCACCATGTCCTCGGGCACGCCGGCCGCCACAAGCTCCTCGGGGGTCAGCTGCGAGTGGGTCGTGGTGGCGTTGTGGATCGCCAACGACTTGGCGTCGCCCAGGTTCGCCAGGTGCGAGAAGAGCTCGAGCGACTCGATGAACTTCTTGCCCGCTTCGCGGCCGCCCTCGATGCCGAAGGACAGCAGACCGGAGTAGCCCTTGCCGGTGAACACCTTGTCGGCGGTCGCCTTGTGGGGGCTGTCGGCCAGGCCCGGGTAGTTGACCCAGCTGACCTTCGGGTGGCTCAACAGGTGCTCGGCGACCGCCAGCGCGTTCGCGCTGTGGCGTTCCATCCGCACGTGCAGGGATTCCAGGCCCTGCAGGAAGAGCCAGGAGTTGAGCGGTGCGATCGCGGCACCGGTGTTGCGCAGCAGCACCGTGCGGGCCCGGATGATGTAGGCGAGGTTGCCGACCGCCTCGGTCCACACCACACCGTGGTAGGCGCCGTCCGGGCCGGTCAGGTTCGCAAAGCGCTCGGCGTGCTGGGTCCAGTCGAAGTTGCCGGAGTCGACGATGATGCCGCCGATCGAGGTGCCGTGGCCCCCGATGTACTTGGTGGCCGCGTGCACCACGATGTCGGCGCCGTGCTCGAAGGGTCGGCAGAGGAACGGCGTCGCGGTGGTGTTGTCGATGATCAGCGGCAGGCCCTGCGCGTGCGCGGCATCGGCCCAGGCGGCGATGTCGACCACGTTGATGCTTGGGTTGCCGATGGTCTCACCGAAGACCAGCTTGGTGCGATCGTCGACATGGGCCGCCAGTTCCTCCGGCTTGGCCGGATCGACGAAGCGGACCTCGACCCCGAACTGCGGCAGGGTGTGGGCGAACAGGGCGTAGGTGCCGCCGTACAGGGTCGACATGGCGACGATGTTGTCGCCCGCCGCCGCCAGGGTCAGCACCGAGTAGGTGACCGCGGTCGAGCCGGAGGCGACCGCGAGCGCCCCGACGCCACCTTCGAGCGCGGTCATCCGCTGCTCGAACACGTCCTGGGTCGGGTTCATGATCCGGGTGTAGATGTTGCCGGGCTCGGCCAACGAGAACAGGTTCGCCGCGTGCTCGGTGTCGTTGAACACGTACGAGGTCGTCTGGTAGATCGGCACGGCCCGGGCATTGGTGGCCGGGTCGGCCTGCTCCTGGCCGGCATGGACCGCGAGGGTCTCGGGGCGACGGGTCATCGGTGGACCTTTCTCTGCAGGGTTGCCGCGTACTGAGGCTTGTTCTTTGAGCCACGTTTCACAGTCCGCGCACGCTCGCGAACTGGACGCAAAGAACAAGCCTCACTGGATCGTCCCAGCGTGCACGGTCCGACGACCGCAAGATCTCTCGTGTCGAGACGGTCGCCCACATCCCGGAACCTGTGCTCACCTCGGTCCATCGAGCGAAACCACTACCGTCTCCCCCATGGTGCGACTCGTCCTGGCTTCCCAGTCCCCCGCCCGCCTCGAGACCCTGCGCCGGGCCGGCGTCACCCCGGAGGTGGTGGTGTCCGGTGTCGACGAGGCCGCGGTGACCGCGCCCACGCCGGGCAGCCTGGCGCTCGAACTGGCGCACCGCAAGGTCTCGGCCGTCGCAACAAGGCTGCCGAGCAGAGGCGAACGCGAGGTGTTGATCGGTTGCGACTCGGTGTTGGAGCTGGACGGCGAACCGCTCGGCAAACCGGCTGACGCAGCCGAAGCCGTACGGCGGTGGCAGCGGATGAGCGGACGGTCCGGCATCCTGCAGACCGGCCACCACGTGATCGTGCGCGAGCCGGATGGGACCGTACGGGAACAGGGACGGCTGGGCAGCACGACGGTCCACTTCGCCACCGTGGACCAGCAGGAGATCGAGGCCTACGTCGCCACCGGCGAGCCGCTGCACGTGGCGGGCGCCTTCACGATCGATGGTCTGGGCGGCCCTTTCGTCACCGGCATCGAGGGGGACCACCACAACGTCGTCGGCCTCTCGCTGCCCCTGTTGCGGGAGCTTCTGGTCGATCTCGGGGTCGCCTGGTTCGACCTCGTCAAGCGCAACGGTTGACAATAAGCACCGTTTGGGGGAATTCTGCTGCAAGATGCAGCAAATAGCTGCGTCCGAAACCTTGGTCGCACGGCAGCGACCACAGCCCGGAGGTTCTCTCATGACCGACGCTCTTGTCACCACATCGGCACCAGCGGTCTTCAGCCGGCGCAGGATGCTCGCCCTGGGCGGCCTGGCCGCCGCTGCAGCCGGTGGGGCAGGACTGGCCGCGTGTGCTCCCGCCGACAGCGGCTCCGGCAACGGGGACGGCAGCCCAGGAGGGACGGTCCAGCTCCCCACCTACATCCCGGCCACCCTGGTCACGCCGGACCTGCCGGCCACCGACTACGGCGCCAGCCCCGGCTTCTACACCTACCCCGAGGATTCGCAGCCCTTCTTCACCGGCCCCGCCGGCAACGGCGGTGACTTCACCACACTGTCGATCATCAGCCGCAACATTGCGATGGACTCCAGCAACGGCTACTGGACGAGCCTGACCCAGAACCTCGGAGTCAACTGGAAGCCCCAGGGTGCACCGATCGACAACTACGCCGCCAAGTTCGCCACCACGATCGCCGGCAACGACATTCCCGACGCCATCCAGATCCTCGCGGCAGGCGCTCCCCAGCTGCCGAAGCTGCTGGAGGCCAAGTGCGCCAACCTGTCGGAGTACCTGGCCGGCGACGCGATCAAGGACTATCCGGCCCTGGCGAACATCCCGACCAACAGCTGGCGCTCCACCATCTACAACGACGCCATCTACGCCATCCCGCTGCACCGCTCGGCCCTGATGTGGGTCGGCACGGCCCGGATGGATGTGCTGAAGGCCAAGGGCCTGCCCACCCAGCCCAAGGACGGCGAGGAACTCCTTGCCATGTACCGCGGCTTGACCGACAAGTCGAAGAAGCAGTTCGCGCTCGCCTTCCCCGACTGGGTCCTGGCCTACGTCTGCCAGTGCACCGGAGCTCCGAACAGCTGGTCGCAGGAGAACGGCGTCTTCACCAAGGACTACGAGACCGAGCAGTACCGGCAGGCACTCGGCATCGTCGCGTCGATGTGGAAGGAGGGACTGTTCCACCCCGACTCGTACGCCTCCTCCAACTCGCTCGGCTCGGACTGGTACCACAACAGCGTCGTGAACGGCCTTGTGCTACAGGGATCCTGGGCCTTCCACCAGGCACTGACCGAGGCCATCACCCCGACCGCCGACATCAACTGGTTCGCCCCGCCGAAGTGGGACGGCGGCGGTACGGCGTCCTCCTACGTCGGTCCCGGCATCTTCTCGGTCACCGCGGTGAAGAAGGGCGAACCGGAGCGGGTCAAGGAGATCCTGCGGGTGCTGGACCGGATGGCGGCCCCCTTCGGCAGCGCCGAGGCGACCGTCCAGGCGTACGGCGTCAAGGGCACCGACTGGGAACTGGTGAAGGGCATCCCGACCTACACGGAGAAGGGAAAGCTGAACACCTGGGGCACCTGGTACACCAGCTTCCGCCCCCAGGTGCACTTCGCCGCACTCAAGCACAGCGTGACCGACCAGCACGCCTCCGAGGTGGCGCTCCTCAAGGACGGCACCCCCTCGCCGGTGGTGGATCTCTACTCCGACACCGCGCAGTCGAAGTCGGCCACCCTGGACCGGAACATGCAGGCCGCGGCGGCCGATGTCATCACCGGGCGCAAGGACCTGGCCTCCTGGGACGAGGCCGTGGCGGCCTGGCGCAGCGGTGGCGGCGACACCATGCGGCAGGAGTACGCCGAGGCGCTGCAGAAGCGCGGCTGACCGCACGCGTGACCAGTGGGGGCTGACCGCCCGGGACGCTAAGGTCACGGGGTGCCTGATGACCAGACCCCACCCCGTGACGACGCCGCTGCCCAGGAGGTCCCAGCGATGCTCACCGGCCCGCTCGTCGAGCAGTCGGTGACCGTCCCGGCCAGCCGGGAGCTGGTGTGGCAACTGTTGACCACCCCGGCTGGCCTGTCGTCCTGGTACACCATCGGTGGCGGCGCCGAGGTCACCGCGAAGGTCGGGTCCGAGATGCGCCTGTGGTGGGAGGCCGACACGGTCTTCTTCGGCCGTGTCGTGACCGTGGAGGCCCCGCGCCGCTTCGACTACCGACTCGCCCAAGGGGTCAACGTCTCGCTGTCGATGGTGCCGAGCACCCTGGTGCAGTTCCTGGTGACCGAGGCACCCAACGACCCGGCCCAGACCGTGGTCGCCGTACGGGAGAGTGGCTTCACCGAGCTGGAGGACCCGAAAGAGGTGTTCACCGCCTCGACGATGGCCTGGATCGGCGCGCTCGGGCTGCTGCAACAGTCCGTCACCCAGCTCGCCGAGGCACGCCGGTCGAGCGAGGGGTGACCACTCTCCTACGATGGCGGGCGTGCCCACCGCGCCTGACTCACCTGAACCGTCCCGCCTGCCTCCCGGACGGCTGCTGCTGCTGACCGACGTCGACTCGACGCTGATCCGCAACGAGGTGATCGACCTGCTGGCCGACGAGGCCGGCTGCGGCGTTGAGGTGGCGCGGGTCACCGAGCGGGCGATGGCCGGCGAGCTCGACTTCGAGCAGTCCCTGCGTGCTCGGGTCAGGCTGCTGGCCGGACTCGACGAAGGCGCCCTCGCCCGCGCGTACGGGCGGGTCACCTACACTCCGGGCGCCGAGGTGCTGATGCACACCCTGCGTTCGTACGGCCATGCCACCGGCATCGTGAGCGGCGGCTTCACCTACTTCACCGACCGGTTCGCCGCCGAGCTCGGCATCGACCACGCGTACGCCAATGAACTCGAGATCGTCGACGGTCGACTCACCGGCGAGGTGCTGGGCCCGGTCGTCGACCGGGCCCGCAAGGCCGCTCTGCTGCGCGAGATCGCTGCGGTGGAACAGATCCCGCTGGAACGGACGGTGGGCGTCGGCGACGGAGCGAACGACATCGAACTGATCACCACGGCGGCCCTCGGCATCGCCTTCTGCGCGAAACCGGCGCTGCGCGAGGCCGCCGACGTGTGCATCGACGAGCCGGACCTGGCCCTCGTGCTTCCCCTGCTCGGGATGGATCCTGCTCTCCACCCGTAGCCGCGGGTCATGGCCACGATCTCACCGCTCGGTCGCGCAGGAGGCGAACCGGTAGAGGTGAGTGCCGCCGGGGAGCAACGGCCGTACCCGCGTCTGGGACAGGAGGCACCGGGCCAGGGCGGGCTCCAGCCCCAGGCCCACCAGCTCGGACGGCTCGCCGCGCATGAAGAGCCAGATGGCCGCCGGTCGCCGATCGGATCCGGCTGCCGGCACCGTCCGCCACGGTTCGAGCGAGGCGATGCGACGGATCTCGACGACCGGTTGGGCACCACTCGGGAGCCGGGTGCGCAGATCGGCGGCATGGGTGGCGTCCTGCAAGGTCATTGCCAACCCGTACGCGAGCCCACCCTGGCTGTAACCCTGGACGACGATGATCAGGTCCCCCGGCGCAGCGCCGTCGCGCAGGGCTTGCGCCGTGGCCGCATACCGGTCCGCGGAGGCGGTCGGTGGGTGACGAAGACCGTGGGCCAGGGTGGCAACCCCGGCCAGCAGGCTGACCGACACTCCCACGGCCACCACGCAACGCCAGGCCCGAGTTCCGGGCCGGAGCGCCGTTCGGAGCATGGCAGCACCGAGGAGGCCGGCACCGACCGCAGCGACACCGAAGTAGCGGTCGACGAACACTGGCGCCACCAGGTGGGAGACCAGGAACAGCAGGACACCCGGGACGAAGGCCAGCAGGGCGCTGAACAGCACCGGACGCCGTACGGGACGCTGGGCGACCAGCACCACCGCCACCGTGGCGATGGTGAGCAGCAGGAGGGCACCCATCCTCAACCACTCCGCGTACGGGATCGCCACGCCCGTCACCTTCGCCAGCGCTGAGGCCGCAAAACGCAAGCTCGGCTGCGGGATCCAGGCGATCTGGCCGTGCTGGGACCGGGCCGCCAGCGCGATGAGGACGGCTGCCATGCCTGCCGGGACACTCGCCCCGATCCACCGCAGCAGCAGGCCTCGCGAACGGCCGAGCACCAGGGTCACGGTCAGCACGACGCCGAGCGCGGCGAAGAGCTGGCAGGACACGGCCAGTGTGGCCGCGAGCGCATGGAGCCACCAGCCCCAGCGGCGCCCCTCGATGGCCAGGTCCAGGGACAGGATCGCCACGACAACAAGAAACACCGCGAGACCCGTCGGCCGCGCCTGGGTGCCGAACTGGAGCACCGCCGGGTTCAGCGCGACGAGCAGCCCACCGACGAGACCGGCCGGTGCGCCCCACCATCGGTACCCGATCCCGGCGACAACAGCGGCCGTGGCGCCGAACGCCACCCAGGAGACGCCCCGGGCCCCGATCACCCCGAACGGCGGCACCACCAGGTGCATCAGCAGGTAGTACGGGGCCAGCACGGCATCGACGTGCGAGGTGGCGGCGACCAGGTCGCGCGGTCCGAGCGAGGCGAAGAGCGCAGTCGCGAACTCGTCACGCCACGGTTCGGCGAAGAGCCCGCGCAGCGCGCCGATGCCGAGGGCAGTCAGCGCGGGAACGCCCAGAACGCCCACCAGCACGGCGATCCGGCGTGACCCGGCCCCGAGGATCGTCACCCTGACTCCAACAATTTCCAGTACGACCAACGCGTCCACGCGGGCACCGAGAACCGGGCGCCGGGTCACCGTAGGGGGCAGCAACCAACAACAGGTGTCCGGAAGGCTGCCGCACGGTGAACAGGATCAGCGGGAGTCGGAGCCCAGGGGCCCGACCGAGGACTCCCGGACATTCAGCTGCGGGGCCAGCACGACATGCTCCACCTGCCCGTGCGCCGGATCGTCCTGCGCCATGGCAAGTTCGACCGCCCGCCGCCCCGCTTCCTGGCCCGGCAGGGCGATGGAGGTCAGGGGTGGTGACAGGAACTCCGAGATCGGGCTGTCGTTGCAGCCGACCACGGCGAGGTCGGTCCCGACGACCAGCCCGTGGTCACGCGCCGCCGCAACAGCACCGATGGCCAGTTCCTCGTTGTAGGTGAAGAGTGCCGTGGGCCGCGGCTGTGCGCCGTGCTCCAGCAGATCCGAGACGGCACGGTGGCCGGCACGGGCGGTGTGGTCCTCGCTGACCACGACCTGGTCCTCTGCCTCCAGACCATGCTGACCCAGGACCGCGCGATACCCCGCCCGCCGCCCGTCCGTGGTGGTGCGCGGTGGGGTCACGAACGCGATCCTGCGGTGTCCCAGGGACACCAGGTGTTCGGTCGCGATCCGGCCGGCCGCCTCGAGATCGAGCAGGACTGCGGGCAACCGAGGATCGGTGCGCGGACCGGCCAGCACGACGGGCCGGCCCAGCGCGGCCGTCCTGACGGCCTCGGCCATCGACCTGTCGCCGTGCGGCGAGAGGATCAAGGCGTCCACGGTGCCACGTGCCACCAGGTCGAGGGCCGCCAGGCTGGCGTCCTCGTCCTCGGCTCCGAGCACCACCAGCTGTCGACCTCCGGCCAGCGCCGCCCTGCGGGCCGCCGCCACCAGGCCGAGGGAGTAGCTGGTGTAGACGGTGGTGGCAAGACCGATGAGGTTCGTACGGCGTTGCCGCAGGCTGCGCGCGGAGTGGTTCGGCTGGTAGCCGATCTCGCGCGCCGCGGCCAGCACGCGATCGCGGGTCGCCTCCCCCACCCGCTTCGAGCTCGCCTCGCGGAAGACCAGAGAGACCGTCGTCTGGGACACCCCGGCCCGTCGAGCGACGTCGACGCTGGTCGGCGGCTTGCGCTGGGACATCCGGTTCCTCCCCTCACCCGGCCGGGCACTCACCCAGTCAGGCGAAGTGTGCAGAACGGGAGTGTAGCGATCCATTGACGGCCCGGGCGGTCACCTCTAGCATCGCGTACTACGTAGTACGCACTGACGCACCACCCGGCGTCAGCGCCTTCGACACCTGGGTGAAGGACGGCAATGCCACACGACGACCACCAGCAACGCGCCCTCGGCCTGACGACGGTCGGAGAGGGGTCGTTGCGCATCAGATTCGCCGACGACACCGAACTGTCGCCCCTTGAGCGCTACCGCATCATCACCCTGGCCGAGACTGACCCGACTGCGGCAGACCCCGCCGCGGGGCCGGGCGCTCCGACCGCCACGGTCGTCGGCAGCTCCGTCGAGGTGACGCATTCCGAGCACCGGCCGATCACGGTCACGCTGTCGGAGGGCGCCGTGACGATCGACCTCGACGACGACGAGCGGCTGTACGGGTTGGGTGACGTCGATCGTGACACCGTGCAACGGCGCGGCCAGAGCATCGAGCTCTGGGTGCAGAACGTGGCCGCGTACGGCCCGATGCCCTTCGTCATGAGCAGCGCGGGCTGGGGCGTGTTCGTCAACACCACTCGCCGGGCACGATTCGACCTGGGAGCGACCGACGCCGACCGGCTGACGGTGACCGGCCTCGGCAGCAACCCGGACGTGGTGGTCATGGTCGGCTCGTCGATGACTGACGTGCTGCGGCAGTACACCGCGTTGGTCGGCCGACCGGCGCTGATGCCGCTGTCGGCGTACGGACTCACCTACGTCTGCAACCAGCAGGCGGATGCCCGTGCGATGTTGGACGAGGCGCTGCGGATGCGTGAGCACGACATTCCGTGCGACACCATCGGACTCGAGCCCGGCTGGATGGAGACCCGCTACGACTACACCACCGAGAAGCGGTGGCACCCGGAGCGGTTCGACATCCCCCACTGGATGCTGGACACCGCCCGGCAGGGCAACTGGGGGGACGGCAAGCACCACACCTTCTTCGGTGCTCTGGAACGTCTGAACTTCCGGCTGAGCCTGTGGCTGTGCTGCGACTACGACCTCAGCCATGAGGCCGAACGGCGTGCCCTCGGTGGCGCCGGCTCCACCACCGACCGGGCCCGCGGCGGCGGGAACCACGCCGACGACATCGAGCAGGACCAGCGGCTCAGCAACGTCGTGCTGGCCGACACCGTCACCAAGCCGAACGAGCCGTGGTTCGAACACCTGAAGAAGTTCGTCGACCAGGGCGCGGCGGCCTTCAAGCTCGACGGGGCCAACCAGGTCATGGAGCACCCGGACCGGTTGTGGGCCAACGGGATGCGCGACGACCAGATGCACAACCTGTATCCGGCGCTGCTGGCCCAGCAGATGTTCGAGGGGTTCACCGAGCACACCGGGCGTCGGCCGCACATCTACACCGCCGCCAGCTTTGCCGGGACGGCGCAGTTCGCCGCCACCTGGGCCGGGGACACCGGCGGTGGGCCGCGACCCCTGGTGTCGATGCTCAACCACGGCCTGTCCGGGCATTCCAACACCAGCTGCGACATGGACGTGTTCACTCCTCAGGGGATCCACTTCGGCTTCCTGCAGCCGTGGTCACAGATCTGCTCCTGGGCCTACTGGCGTCAGCCGTGGCTGCTCGGCGAGGAACTCGAACCGGTGCTGCGCTCGTACGCCCAATTGCGCTACCGGCTGCTGCCCTACCTCTACTCGGCAGCCTGGACCGCCCACACGACCGGGTTGCCGATCCTGCGGGCGATGGCCCTGGCGTTCCCCGATGACCCGGCCACCCACGAGTCACGCAACCAGTACATGCTCGGCGATGCCTTCCTGGTCAGTGCCTTCACCGACGAGGTCGTGCTCCCCGCCGGGGGATGGACCGACTACTGGACCGGGGAACGCCATGAGGGGCCCGGGACCGTGACGGTTCCGGTCGACGGCGCCCACGGCGGTGCACTCCTGGTCCGCGACGGGTCGCTGGTGCCGACCTGGCCGGACGTACGCCACACCGGCAGAATCCCCGGGGTCATCCGCCTCGACTACTTTGCCGGCCACGCCCCCTCAGAGCTCAGCCTGCACGAGGACGACGGGACCACCACCCAGTACGCCGAGGGCCGGTACGCGACGACAGTGGTCCGGGCCGAGTGCGACGGGAGCCACGCACATCTCTCGATCGCGCCGCGCGACGGCAGCCATGACGGCATGCCCAGCGAGCGGGAGTTCGAGATCCGTGTCCACGCCAGCGGAGCGGTCAGTGAACCGGTCCGCATCGGCGAGGACCCACAACGCCGCACTCCGGCAACCCTGGCCGTCCCCCTTCCCATCCCATCCACACCTCATCATCACGGCGAAGGACAACGATGATTCCTCACCTCAACAGACGTTCTCTCCTCCTCGGTGCCGCAGGCGCGGCCACCGCCGGACTCGTGGGTTGCACCACGGGTCCGGCATCGAACCCGCACCCCGGGAACACCACCACGGCCCGGCCCGCGTATGTCCCGTTCGAGGGCCTCGCTCCGGACCTGCCCTCGACGCCGCAGGGTGTTCCGGCAGCGTTCCTCAACTACCCCAAGGATCCGGTCAGTTATGCCCGGACGCCGGTGTCCGACGGTGCCGCGATCAGCGTCCTCGCGCCGACGAACGGCGGTAGTCCCGCCAAGCCGGGCAACAAGTGGTGGCAGAACCTGCAGCGGGTACTCGGGATCGACCTGTCGATGACGATGGTGCCCGGCACCGAACTCACTGCCAAGCAGCAGACGATGCTGGCTGGCGGCGAGATCCCCGACATCGCCATCGTCAACCCCAACAACGTGCCCCTGGGTGCGCTGCAGAAGTACTTCGCCGACCTCGGCCCGTTCCTGGGCGGCGATGCCGTCAAGCAGTACAAGGCACTGGCGGCGATCCCGTCCCTGGCGTGGCGGACCCCCACCATCAACGGCACCCTGTTCGGGATCCCACAACCCCGGATCGCGGTGAGCTACACCCTCGGTGTCCGTTCCGACATCGCCTCGCAGCTGGGCCTGACGGTCGAGGTCAAGGACGGTGACGACCTGGTCGAACTCTTCCGACTGCTCACCGACGCGAACGCCAAGCGGTGGGCGTTCGGGCAGGACCCGATGTGGTTGCTCCGTCTGGTTCTCGAGATGCACGGCGTCCCGAACGGCGCGAACGCCTGGCGGGAGGAGAACGGGAAGTTCACCTCGATGTACGAGGCCGACGGCATGGTCGAGTCGCTCGAGGTCGTCGCCCAGCTGTGGAAGGCCGGCTACCTGCATCCGGAGTCGGCGATGGCCAACGCCGGGTGGTTCCCGTCGGGCACCGTGGCCGCCTATGTCGGCGACTTCACCTCGTTCCCCAACCTGCTGGCCACCAACCCCGACATCGGGATCCAACTGGTGCCGGCACCCAAGTGGGAGGGTGGCGGTCTCGCCGTCAAGCAGCTCAACGCCGGGGCCAGCGGCAACTATGCGGCGTTCAAGAAGGCCGACGAGGACCGGATCCGCACCCTGCTGAGCGTGGCCGACTACCTGGCGGCTCCGGTGGGGACGACCGAGTACCTGGTGGCGAACTACGGCGAGGAGGGGGTGGGCTACACCTTCGACGGTAGCGACCCGGTCCTCACCGACACCGGGAACGCCGAGCGCTTCGCCAGCCAGTCGCTCGGCTACGTCACCAGCGGCGCGATGAACGTGCTCTACGTCCCGGGGCAACCCGAGTTCGTGAAACAGATGCACGGGTTCGCCTCGACGGTTCTGGCGAACAGTTACTTCAACCCCACCATCGGGTTGTACTCGCCCACCAATGCCGCCGCGGCCGGACTGAATGCCGGGAACAAGATGGGCACCGTCATGCAGGACATCATGTACGGGCGGCAGCCGGTGTCGGCCTGGGACGCCGCGGTCCAGGAGTGGCGACAGGCAGCCGGGGACAAGGTCCGCGGCGAGTACGAGCAGGCGTTCGCCGATCAGTGAACAGGCGTCACGCCGACGTCTGCTGCAGGGTGAGCAGGGTCAGTGACTCCCCGGCCCCGACCACGCTGCCGCGCCATCCGTACCCGTCGGCGATGAGAGCTGAGCTCGCGCCGTCGAGGCGGGATTGACTGATCGTCACTCCCGCCGCAGGCAGGGCACGTACGAGATAGTCAACGACACTCGCCGGGTCGGGCCGGCTCAACTGGGCGGTGATCTGGTTGGGCTGGTCCACCCGCTGGGTGACGACACTGGTCCGGGGCAGCGACCAGGCCCGGACCGGACCGTTGGTGAAACCGAGCTCGGCGAGGCTGATCCCGTCATCTGGGACCTTCACCGAACCGACCGAGCCGGCAGGACTCGGCTCGGGACCGTAGTTGCGGCCCGAGCACCCGGCGAGCGCCACTGCTCCGGCGCCACCGAGGAGGACCACCAAAGAACGGCGCGACACCAGGCCCGACAGGCTCGGCTGACGCAGATGCACCGGCTGACTGTAGCTCGCCCCATAGACTGCCCCTGCCATGGCTACCGAATCGCATCCCGAGTCCGCCGGAACCGAGTCGACAGAACTCCTCGACGAGGCGCCCCGGCATCGGCTCCCGGCCGCCCTACGAGCGATGCGTCCCAAGCAGTGGGTCAAGAACGTGCTGGTGCTGGCCGCGCCGCTCGCCTCCGGGCAGCTGCTCGACCCGGCAGTCCTGGTCAAGTGCCTGTTGGCGTTCGTCGCGTTCAGCCTGGTCAGCGCCACCGTCTACCTCCTCAACGACGCCCGAGACGTCGAGGAGGACCGGCTCCATCCGAAGAAGAGGTTCCGGCCGATCGCTGCCGGCGAGCTGAGTGTCCCGGCCGCGTTGGTGCTGGCAGGGATCACCGGGGTGGTCGGCTTCACCGTCGGATTCCTGGTGGCGGTCCCCCTGGGCGTCACCCTGGCCGTCTACCTGGTGCTGCAGGTCGCCTACTCGCTGTTCCTGAAGGATCTCCCCGTCATCGACCTGGCGATGGTCGCTTCGGGGTTCCTGCTGCGCGCCGTCGCCGGCGGTGTGGCCGCCGGGATCGAACTCAGCCAGTGGTTCCTGCTGGTCGCCTCCTTCGGCTCGCTGTTCATGGTCGCCGGCAAGCGCTACTCCGAGATGGTCGCCCTGGGCGCCGAGGCCGGGACCCGTCGTTCGCTGCAGCGCTACTCCAGCTCGTACCTGCGGTTCGTGTGGATGATCGCTGCTGCACTCGTGCTGACGGCCTACTGCCTGTGGGCCTTCGAGAACCGTACGAAGGGCCCTTGGGACGTGCCCTGGACGGCGATCTCGATCGCCCCGCTCACCCTCGGTCTGCTGCAGTACGCCCTGGAGGTGGACCGCGGCAAGGCGGGTGAACCGGAGGACGTGGTGCTCAGCGACCGGGTGCTGCAGGTGCTCGGCGCGATCTGGCTCGTGCTGGTCGGCGTCGCTGTCTTCGTGAAGTGATCCCACTCCTCGCCGGTCGAGTAACGAGCGCAGCGAGTGTGTCGAGACCAGTAGGCTCTGCTCCGATGACCAGTGACCAACTGCCGACCACCCGTCGCACCCTGTCCGGCTGGGGCCGGACCTCGCCGACCAGCGCCCGGGTGATCGACGCCGCCGATCCCGAGCAGATCGCCGCCGCCATCGCCCGGGTGACCGATGCCGAGGCCGATCTGCCTGCGTACGAACGACGTGGTGTGATCGCTCGCGGCCTGGGTCGCTCGTACGGAGATGTCGCCCAGAATTCCGGTGGTCTCGTCCTCGACATGACCAAGCTCAACCGCATCCATGCGATCGATGCCGACACCGGTGTGGTCGACCTGGACGCCGGGGTGAGCCTCGACACGCTGATGCGGGCAGCTCTGCCGTTCGGGCTGTGGGTGATCGTGGTGCCCGGAACCCGGCAGGTGACCATCGGCGGCGCGATCGCCAACGACATCCACGGCAAGTCCCACCACACCACCGGCTCCTTCGGCAACACCGTGCTGGAGATGCAGCTCCTGGTCGCCGACGGACGGGTGTTGACGCTGCGTCCCGAGGGGTCGGACGACGACTCGGACGGCTCGATCTTCTGGGCGACCGTCGCCGGCATGGGCATGACCGGGGTGATCCTGCGCGCGAAACTCCAACTCCGCAAGGTCGAAACAGCCTATTTCCTCGCCGACGGTGAGGTGACGGGCAGCCTCGAGGAGACGATCGCCCGACACACCGACGGCTCGGAACAACGCTACGAGTACTCCAGCGCCTGGTTCGATGTGATCTCCGCGCCGCCGAAGCTGGGCCGGGCCGACATCTCCCGCGGTCGGCACGCGCTGCGCGACGAGCTGCCGAAGAAGCTGCGGGAGAATCCGTTGGCCTTCGACGCGCCCCAGTTCCTCACCCTGCCGGATGTCTTCCCGAACGGGCTGGCGAACAAGCTGACCTTCACCGCCCTGAGCAATCTTTGGTACGCCAAGGCGAAGAACTACACCGGCAAGGTGCTCAACCTGACGCAGTTCTACCACCCGCTCGACATGTTCGGGGAGTGGAACCGGGCGTACGGTTCGGTCGGCTTCCTGCAGTACCAGTCGCTGGTGCCGATGGATGCGATCGACGGGTTCCGCCGGCTCGTCCACACGGTGCAGCAGTCCGGGCACTACTCGTTCATCAACGTGTTCAAACTGTTCGGCGAAGGCAACCGCGCCCCGCTCTCCTTTCCCATGGAGGGGTGGAACTTCGCCGTCGACTTCCCGATCAAGCCGGGACTTCACGAGTTCATCCGACGCCTCGACGAGCAGATCCTCGAGTTCGGTGGGCGCGTCTACACGGCCAAGGATTCCAGCGTCACGGCTGCCGACTTCCACGCCATGTATCCCCGGATCCCCGAATGGCAGGCCGTACGGCGACGGGTCGACCCGACCGGGGTGTTCGTCTCCGACATGGCCCGCCGCCTCGAGCTCTGACCCAAGCGAGGGGGACGACCCCCTCGAACCCCCGATACGAACGCACCATCACCGAGAGGCGCCATCATGATCGACTCCGTCGGCAACCCGCAACGGATCCTCGTCCTGGGCGGGAGTTCCGAGATCGGGCTGGCCATCGCCTCGGCGTACCTGGAACGTCAACCGGCCAAGGTGGTGCTGGCCGGCCTGGCCGACGACCCGCGGCGGGAGGAGAGCATCACGGCGATGACCGCGGCGGGCGCCTCCGAGGTGCGCTGGGTCGACTTCGACGCGGTCGCCTTCGACGCCCACGAGGACTCGATCGATGCCGCCTGGTCCGAGGGTGACGTGGACGTGGCGATCGTGGCCTTCGGGATGCTGGGCGACAACGAGGAGCTGTGGCAGGATCAGGCCAAGGCCGTGTTCGCGTGCCACCTCAACTACACCGGCGCGGTGTCGGTCGGCGTGTTGCTCGGGCAACGCATGAAGGCTCAGGGCCACGGGCAGATCATCGCGATGAGTTCGGCCGCCGGGATGCGGGTGCGTCGCTCCAACTTCGTGTACGGCTCCACCAAGGCCGGGCTGGACGGCTTCTACACCAACCTCGGCGAGGCCCTGGAGCCGTACGGTCCACGGGTCCTGGTGATCCGCCCCGGCCAGGTGCGGACCCGGATGTCCAACCACCTCAAGGAAGCGCCGCTGACCGTCGACAAGGAGGTCGTGGCTCAGCTCGCCATCGACGGGGTCGCCAAGCGCAAGCAGATCGTGTGGGCTCCCCCGCTGTTCGCCCTGGTGATGCTGGTGCTGCAGCACATCCCGCGGGTGATCTTCCGCAGGCTGCCGATCTGAGGTCTCGCCCCCGGGTGGGGATTCGTATCAGGACTGCGTTGCCCGAAAGCTTCGGATCAGGATTGCAGCGAGCAATCGGTCCCAGCTGAAATCCTGATCCGAATCCTGGGCTGGTGCCGGTGACCGGGAGATCACCGAAAGCGAGGCGGCCCGGGCCGGAGTGTCCGATCGCGGTCCCACCGGAGACCTGAGAAGAATCGTCGCAGTCGGGATGTGCCAGAGTGAGCCCATGGTTCTGGAAGTTGCCGACATCCACGTCACCGATCGCGAGGGATTCCTTGCTGCGTACCGTTCCGCAGTCGAGGTGCTGCGCACCTGTCCCGGCTGTCGTTCGGTCCGGATGACGGCGGGCATCGAGTCACCGGAGCGCTTCACCCTGCTCGTCGAGTGGGACTCGGTCGAGGCGCACGAGACCAACTTCCGCGCCACCGAACGTTTCGCGACCTGGCGTGGTGCGATCGGTCCGTTCTTCTCCCAGCCACCGTTGGTGGAGCACTTCACCGACGTGGAGTGATCCACCTCATCGGGCCCACCTGAATCTGAGCACCGCGGACGCGAGGCAGCCGACCTCGACGGAGAGTGTGGACCCGGACGGCGGCAGATCGGTCCAGTCGATCCCCTCCAGCAACTGCACCTGATCAGGCTCCGTCGGCAGCCGCAGTGCCAGCGACGTGTGCGTCGTGTGACCGTAGTTGGCGAGAACCACGATCTCACTGTGCGCGGTGCTCCAGTGGACCGGGTAGATGTTGAGCGCCGAGTCGACTGCCGTCGTACGCGTACCGCTCAGCTTGTCGAAGACCTCGTGGAACAATCGCTGCCGGCCCGGATCACGGAGCTCGCCGGGACGATGGGTCGTCACCGCGATCGACGCCCCGCCCCAGGTGGGGCTGGCGAGCACCAGGCCAGGGGCGCGCCGCCCGTCGCTGGCGATCTGGGAGGACCACACCTCGGCGCGGGCGCCGGGCTCGATGACGTGTCGGCCATCCGCGGGCGCGAAGAACCACGACATCGCCCTTTGGGACAGCACTCCCGGAATCGTGATCTCTTCCACCTCGTAGGTTGGTGGACTCGGGTCGATGGTCACGGACACCCCGATCTCGCGCAGATGCCCCTTCTCCTGCAGCAGATGCAACGCCTCAGCGGTGATCAACGCCGGTTGTGTCCGTACCATCTCGGCGACTCGCTTCGCAGCCCAGGACAGCACGGTCGCAGCATCCACAATGATCACCTGGGGATCGTGAGGATTCACCGGAACGCCCAGTTGTGCCATCGCCGTGTTCCACGGCAGGGCGGCCGGCGTGGTCAGGTCGCGCCGAGCTGTCACTTCCGGATCGACACCGACCAGCTGCGACATTCCGAGGCGCACCCCGCCGTCAGCGATCAGGTCGGCGATGGCCGATCTCAGCGCCCCGAGGTGGTGGCGATGCCGCGCCAGTCGGTCGTACAGGGCCAGGTCAGGAACCAGCCGCCGCAACGACGGCAGGAGTGCCAGCGTGTGGTCGGCGCCCCAGCTGGCCGTCGCTGTGGTCAACTCGAGGGTGAGCATCTCGGCCGACTTCTGTCCGGGGAAGGAAGGGAAGGTGTCGATCTCGGTGAACGGTCGGCACGGAGTGGTCAACGTCGCCGCGTCGGCGTCCATGGCGAGCTGGCCGACCAGGTTGTCCCGCGGCACGTCGTCGGAATAGACAGCGCCGCCCAAGCGGATGCTTGGGACCGGTGTCGCCTCCTGCAGCGCTTCCAGCTCGGCGTTGAGATCAACCCCGGTGCGAATGTGACCGGCGAAGCCACCCGGCGTCATCCGGGCGATCTCGCCGCCGGCGTCGGCCGCGCGTTCCGCCAGCAGCCGGCACAGCTCGGCGAGCCCCTCGGCCTGCATCGACCGCCACTCGGCGCGGTGGTGGATGTCGTCGGCATCGCACAGTTCAGGTGCGCGCTTGAGCAGGTCGACGACGTCGTCAACGGTCCAGGACGTGCCGGTCAGCTCAGCGAACCGCTCCAGGTGGATCGGGCAGAAGCACTCGAACAGCACACCGCCGTGGTTGTCGAGCCGCAGGTCGTCGTCAATCCACACCGCCGTGCCCACCGCGTCCAGATAGCTCCCGTAGGCCTCCACGATGTAGCGACGGAATCGTGGGCCCAGGGGACACGGGATGGTGACGATCTCCTCTCCGTCCCCGGCAACCACCCAGTCGAACTGACACGCCGTCGTACGAGGTCCGTGTCCCTGGGTCGAGTAGAAGTTGACCTCAACCTGCAAGCCTTTCTCCTTGGCAGGAAGGAAAGCTGCCGCAAGCTCGGCCGCACGCTCCCGTACGGCGTCCGGCGTCGGATGCTGCGGGTCGAGGGTCATCGTGGTGAACGGCATCACGGTGTCGGCACCCATCGCCACTGCGGCATCGATCGTCACCGGCAGCGACTCCGGGTCGGACCACAGCGATCGGCTGATCCTGGTGATGTAGCGAACCGGTTCATGAAGGAACCACTCGGGCTGCATGGGCTTGACGATGCCACACTCCGACACATTGACGCCACAGAAACTGACAGGCGTTCTGCGGTGTGTCAGTCTGTCGTCATGCCTCACCGCCATCGTGTCGCCGTCGCCGGCCTGGCCCGGGAGTCCAACTCGTTTGCAGGAGGATTCGGCACCGTCGATGACTTCCGCCGATTCACCTGGTTGGAGGGCGAGGAGCTCTACTCAATCCGCGGACAGAACGACTCGCTCACTGGAGCGATCGCGGTGGCCGAGGCGCGCGGCGCCGAGATTGTCCCCTTGACCCACGCCCGTTCGGCGAGCGGTCCTCCGGTGACAGCCGAGGCCTGGGCCGAACTGCGATCCCGGGTGCTCGACCCGATCGCCGACGTGGCCGGGGAGATCGACGGCATCTACCTGCGTCTCCACGGTGCCATGACGGCCGAGGACTGTGACGACGTCGAAGGCGAACTGATGCAGGCCGTCCGCACGATCATCGGCCCGGGCAAGCCGATCTCGGTGAGCTTCGACCTGCATGCCCACGGCACGCGCCGGATGGTCGAGGCAACCCCGCTGATCGCCGGCTTCCTGACCTACCCCCATGTCGACATGTTCGCCACCGGGGAGCGGGCGATGACGCTGCTGCTCGACCAGCTTGACGGCAGGATCTCTGCCACCACAGGATTCTGCAAGATCCCACTGATGTCGGCCTCGGAGATCCAGAACACCACTGAGGGTCCGGTCGCCGAGGTGCACCGGATCATGGAGGGCCTGGTCGCCGACGGCACGATCATCGACGGGACGATCCTGACGACCCAGCCGTGGCTGGACGTCACCGAACTCGGCTGGACCGTGTTCGTGATCACCGACAGCGACCAGGAGGCTGCCGACCGGTACGCCCGGCTCTTGGGCCAGGAGCTCTGGGACCGCCGAGAGCGGCTCGTCGTCACCAAGACCCCGGTCGCCGAGGCGCTTGACGCCGTGCGGCGACGGGCCGGTGACGGCGGCCCGGTGGTGGTCGGTGACGGTGCGGACAGTCCGTCAGCCGGGAGCACCGGGGACAGCCCCGAAGTGCTGGAAGCCATCCTGGCCGCCGATCTTCCCGGAGAGGTCCTGTGCTCGATCGTCGACCGCCCCGCCGTTCAGGTGTGCGCGGCGGCTGGGATCGGCGCAGAGGTGACGGTCAAGGTCGGCGGCACACTCAGTCCCCACTTCTTCTCCGCCACCGAGGTGACCGGCCGGGTGGTGACGGTCGCGGATGGATCAGTCAGCGGCCCGGGAGTCCCACTCAGCTGCGGAATCGCCGTGGTGCTGCGGATCGGCACGACCAACCTGGTGATCTGCGAGTACCCGACGTCGATGGTCGATGATCGGTTGTACCGTCGGGTGGGGCTCGACGTGTCGACCGCCTGGCTGGTGCAGGCCAAGTCGGCAGGTCAGTACCGGGACGGGTTCGCCCATCTCGCGGCCGAGATGATCGACCTGGATCTGCGCGGACCCGCCCAGCACGACCTGCTGACCCTGCCCTTCACCCGGGCCGTCGACCCGATCTGGCCCCGCGAGCGGGACCTCAGCTGGCCGGACCGCTCTTGACGTCGCCGATGCGGATCGGGTTGCCGAAGGGGTCACGGATCCCGAAGTCGCGGCCGTACGGCTGGTCGACGATCTCCTGGGTGAGCTCGACCCCGGCCTCCTTCAGCCGCTGGTACATCCCGTCGACGTCGTCGGTGTCGAAGGCGAGCCAGCCGCCACCGGCACCCTTGGTGACCAGGTCACGTACCTGTCCGGCCGTCGCCTCGTCGTGTGCGGGCGAGCCGGGCCGCTCCAGCAGGATCTTCTTGGGATCTCCGGGCACGCGGACGGTGAGCCACCGCATTGGGCCGAAGTTCATGTCCTCGGCCACCTCGAGTCCGAGGACCTCGGTGTAGAACTTCTTGGCCTCGTCCTGGTCGAGGACGAAGATCGAGGAGAGGTTGTTGCGCTTGAGCATGGGAGTTTCCTTCTGTCGTGTCAGTCTGTCTCGGATGTGTTGTGTTGATCAACTGAGGACAACGCTACGACCCGGCGCAGCGCCGTACTTCTCCAAAAGTGCGCGGCTCCGCCGGTCCGACCGTGCCGCTAGGCTGCCCGGGTGGATGAGCGTGAGGACCGCAACCGACGCCTGCTGCGCGCCCGCGACACGATCGATCTCCGATACCGCGAGGAGCTGGACGTACCGGAGCTCGCCCGGATCGCGCTGATGGGCCGGGCCCACTTCATCCGCGAGTTCAAGGACGCCTTCGGCGAGACCCCGTACCGCTACCTGCAGCGGCGGCGCGTCGAGCGGGCGATGTTCCAGTTGCAGTGGACGGCCCACAGCGTCACCGACATCTGCATGGAGGTCGGATTCTCCAGCCTGGGTACGTTCTCGCGTACCTTCTCCGCGATCGTCGGCTGCAGCCCCCGCGAGTACCGGCAGCGACACGAGACCCCTCCGGCCTTCGTGCCGACCTCGTTCCTGATGCGGTGGCGGCGCCCGGCGGACTGATCAGGAGCGATCAGGTCCGGTCGGCGGCGAAGGAGCGGATCGCCGCGGCGGCGTCGGCGTAGAAGACGCGGTACTGCTGGTCGGTCACGTAGCCGATGTGACCGGTGAGCACCGAGTTCGACAGCTGACGGATCGGGTCGTCGACGGGGAGCGGCTCGACGTCGAAGACGTCGAGGGCGAGACGGATGTCACCCCGTTCCGCGGCCGCCACTGCTGCTGCAGTGTCGAGCAGGCCCGCCCGAGAAGTGTTCACCAGCAGCGATCCCGGACGCATCGCGGCGATCTCTGCCGCACCGACCACGCCGCGGGACCGCTCCGACAACTTGTAGTGGATCGAGACCACGTCACTGCGGGAGAACAACTCGGCTTTGGTGACGGCGCTGGCACTGACCTCCGCTGCCCGTTCCGGAGTGAGATTGGTCGACCAGGCCAGCACGGTCATCCCGAAGGCCTTGGCGACGGCTGCCACCCTGGCGCCGAGGTTGCCCAGGCCGACGACGCCGAGAGTACTGCCCTCCAACTCCGTGCCGATCGTCGTCTGCCACCGGCCCTGGCGAATGTTGGTGTCCTCGGTGGGGATGTGCCGCAGGGCTGCCAGGATCAAAGCCCAGGTGTGTTCCGCCGCGGCAGCCGGACGATAGCCGGTGTAGCTGACATCGATGCCCAGCTCTGGAGCAGCGTCGACATCGATCGCCGCGTTCCGACGACCGGTGCTGACCAGCAGCCGCAGGTCCGGCAGTTGCTGCAGCGTCTCGGCCGGGAACGGCGTTCGCTCCCGCATCGCCACCACCACGTCAAATCCGGCCAGCTGCGTCGCCACATCGGTGAGGGGTTCGGTGAAGACGGTCACCTCAAGGCCGGAGAAGTCTCCGTACGAGAGCGCCACACCCTGGTAGTCGTCGAGAATCGCCACACGCATGCAACTACCGTACGGTCCACCCTCCGTCGACCACCACCGTGCTGCCCGTCGTGAAGGTGGCTGAGGGCGCCGCCAGGAACAGCAGTGCGGCAGCCAGGTCGCGCGGCCTCCCGTACTCCCCCACCACCGTGCGGCGTGCCAACTCGGCGACGAAACCGGGATCCATCCGTGCAGTGTCCAGGTGCGTGATGCCCAGTGCACTCGCAGTGCGCAGGAGTTCTGCCGCGCTGGTGAGCGACGGCAGACCCCGATCGTTGGCGAATCCGTAGTCGAGGCCGAGCTGGACCGTTCCCAGGACGAGCGGGCCCTGTCTGATCGGATTCAATGCTGGTACCAGCTGTCCATCGATGCGAAGTGCTCACCCATCGCCGCGTCGAGGGCAGCATGGTCCTTCGCGCGCAGTGCAGCGACGATGTCCGCATGCACCTGGGCAATCTGGAGCGCATCGCCCTGCAGTGCGCCACTGTCGATGGCACGCTGCATCGCTTCCCAGAAAGAGGTGATGATGCTGTCGAAGACCCAGTTGCCCAACGGTGCGTACAGCACACGGTGGAACTCACGATCCTGCTCGGGAGCGAACTCGTCGTGCTTGGCCCGGGCCAGCATCTCGCTCGCCAACCCGTCGAGCTCAGTGAGACTCGTCTCGGTGTGGAGGTCGACCACGCGGTGGACCAACGCCATCTCCAATGCCACCCGCACCTCGGCAACCTGCCCGAGTGTCGAGTCGTCACCTTCGTCGTCAGCATTGAGCGCCAGACGCGTCCAGAAGACCAACGCATTGCGCAGACCCCCGAGCGACCCTGCACTGAGATAGGTGCCCTTGCCGTGACGGACATCGACGATTCCCATCGCCTGCAGCGCCTGGATGCCCTCGCGAACACTGCTGCGTCCGACACCCAGCTCCGCAGCGAACTCGGGCTCGGTGGGCAGACGATCACCGGGTCGCGCGCCCGACTGCACCAGGTACTCCTGCAACTGCTCGACCACCGACGGCTGCAGCGCCCGCTTCCACACCTTTTCCATACCCACCCCTTGACAACATCAGACGACTGACGCCATGCTCACTCATGACGTCTGACGACTTACGTCACGTGACTATCTGTATGGAGAGTGTTCCACATGAACTTCAGCCTGGCGGGCAAGCTCCGCAGCGGGGCAACCTGCTTCCTCGTCAAGGTCGGTCTCACCGATCCGCAGGCGTGCGAGGTGGCAGCCTTGGCCGGCCCTGACGCCATCTGGCTGGACCGGGAGCACTGCGTCGGCGGCTGGGACGGTCTCTACACCCAGATTCTGGCGGCCAACCGACGTGGCGCCGACACCATCGTCCGGGTGCCGCGCGGCTCCTACAGCGACCTCGTGATCCCGTACGAGATGGGGGCGGGTGCCGTGATGGTCCCCCGGGTCAGCACCGCCGAAGAAGCCGAGCACCTGGTCCAGCAGGCCAAGTTCCACCCCATCGGTCAGCGGCCTCTCGACGGCGGGAACACCGACGGGGACTTTGCGCAACTGCCTTTCGACGACTACATGGCTCGTGCGGCAGAGACACTGCTGGTTCTCCAGCTCGAGAGTCCGGAAGCTGTGGCCAATGCAGGCGCGATCGCAGCGACCCCCGGTGTCGACGCCATCTTCTTCGGCCCGGGCGACTTCGCCCAAGCAGCTGGGATCCCCGGCCAGCTTGATCACCCACAGGTCGCCGAAGCCCGCCAACGAGTGGCTGAGGTGGCTCACATCGCGGGAATCGTGGCAGGCACGGTGACCGGGGGCACCTCGGTCAGTGCCCTGGCGAGTCAAGGATATCGACTGATCGCCGTCGCTGCGGACGTCGTGGCGATGGCACAGGGCCTTCGAGCCGCCGTCAACGCCGCGCAGCTCGCCGCCTCCCAGCCGGTGAGCGAACCCGTGTTCTGACCCACGACGCACATTTCACATCTGTCAAGGAGGACACCGTGGACCGTTCCACACTCTCTCGCCGCTCATTGCTCACTGGTACGACAGTGCTCGGAGTGGCGACCGCTGTTGGCTGTTCGGCCACTACCACCCCGAGGAATCCACCGGCTTCACCGCCGGCCAGTGTTGCAATGCCACCCGACTACGTGCCATACACCGACGTCAAGCCCGACTTGCCCGGCACCGCCGATGGCGTGCCTCCGGGGTACTTCACGTTCCCAGCTCCTCCGGTGCAGCGGCCAGGGTTTCCACTACCGAAGACTGATCCGGTGACCGGATTGCTCCAGGGCTCGCCTCCGGCGATCGCTCCAGACAACAATCCCGCGTACGAGGCGTTCCGTGCCTCCGCCGGGAACACGATGAACGCCACCACGATCCCCGGCGCCAACTACCTCGACAAGTTCCAAGTGACGATGGCGGGGAACGAGATTCCCGACTTCGTCCAGATCATGAAGGTCCCGCAATATCCAGCATTGCTCGAGAAGTACTTCACCGACCTGACCGATGTGCTCGGCGGCAGCAGCATCCACGACTATCCGGCCCTCGCCAACATCCCCCAGGCCACATGGAAGATCCCTGTGGTGAACGGACGCCTGTGGGGCATCACCCAGCCTCGCCCTCCGGCCGGACTGGTGGTGTCCACCCGAGGTGACCTGCTGGCCAAGAAGGGGCTGGATCCCAACCCCATCGTGAACAACGGCACAGAGTTCGTCGAGCTGCTCAAGGCTCTGACGGACAAGGCCCGCGGTGAATACGCCATGGGTGCACTACCGACCACCTGGTTGCTCGGCATTGTGCTGGAGATGATGGGGGCACCCAACGGATGGCGGGTCCAGGACGGGAAGTTCGTCTCTCAGATCGGTTCACCAGAGATGAAGGATGCCCTCGCCGAGTGCGCCAAGATCGTCCAGGCTGGCTACCTGCATCCAAACTCCTTCTCTGAGCCAGCCTCGAACTTCACATGGTGGCAGGCCGGAACAACCTCGCTGTACCGTCAGTCGGCCATGGGGTGGGGCGGTGCGAGAACGGCGGCACATCCCGACTGGAACGTTGGCATCGTCAGGCTCCCGAAGTGGGACGGCGGTGGTCACGCACCACTGTTCAAGTCAGTGGCCGGCTACCCCGACTTCGTCGCCATCAAGAAGCAACCGAGCGACGCCCGACTGGCTGAACTGCTGCGACTGGCCGATTTCGTGGCTTCACCGTACGGCACGCAACAGTTCCTTGACTTCAGCTACGGCAAGTTGGGGTCCACCTTCGAGATGAAGGATGGCGTCCCAGTCCTGCTCGATGGCCAGTCCGCCAACACAGTGACAGGATGGGGCTACGTCGGCAGCAACGCAGCAAACATCCTGTTCACCGCGGGTCTGCCCGACGTCACGAAAGCCCAACATGCCTACATGGCCGAGGCGATCCCTGCCGGTGTGGACGATGCAAGCCTGGGTCTGTACTCGGAAACCAGTATTGGCAAAGGCGCGACTTTCGCGAAGGCGATGGCTGATGTGCAGCGAAGCGTAATGCTCGGCGAGCAGCCGCTGTCGGCATGGGACGAGTTCGTCACGACCTGGAAGTCCTCGGTCGGTGACGCGATCGCCGCTGAGTATGCGGAAGCGGCGAACCGTTGAACACCACAAGCTACCAACCAGCCTTGGCACCATCCTCAACTCCCGACGTCGTGGTGGCTCGCGCAGAAGGAGGTCGGAACGTCTTCTTTCCTGACCTCGTCAGGCTCAACGACGGAACTCTCATGGCGGTGTACTACTCCTCCCGCCAGCACATGCACACCCCCGACAGCACCGTTCGTCTGGTGCAAGGCTCTGCAGACGGTCAGCAGTGGGGCGATCCAGCCACCATCATCGAAAATCCCGGACTGGACGATCGCGATCCGTCGATCTGCCAACTGCGCAGCGGCCGTATCCTGGTGACCTGGTTCCGGCGAGTACCCGACGACCTGGACTCTCGCGCCGGGGATGCTTCAGCATGTACTCCGACGACGTTGCACACACCTGGAGCACACCCGTGCGGGTGCCGACGTCGCTCCATCTGGGCGCGGTCACTGCGCCACCCCTGGAGCTCGTCGACGGACGCCTACTCTTTCCGACCTACGACTACCTGTCGGCGACTGACCGCACCTTCGCCGTCAGGCTGGCTGTCAGCAATGATCAGGGAGCGACCTGGGACGCCGACATGGAGATCTCAGTCCCGATGCCTGTTGAGGCGGGAGTCGGACTCGTCGAACCAACCTTGTCGGCACTTGACGACGACACGATCCTGATGGTGATCCGCAGCCACAACCATCCAGCGAACCTGGCGTACGCGTCATGGAGCGAGGATCGCGGCGCGACCTGGTCGGTGCCGACCACGCTCGACTTCGCCGGCCATGCACCCGACATCGTCAACCTCGACCCGGACCTCGACACCGGGCGGCGCCTGATCACCTGGGGCGAGCACAGCGTCGACAATCTCGCCACCCGTCCAGTCCGAGGACGAATCGTCAACGGCTACGACCGAAAACTCCGCGGTGCGACCTTCACCCTCCACACGAACCTGAACACCGTCGACATGAGCTACCCGAGCGGCGTGCTTCTCGATTCCAGCACCGCCTTTGTCATCCACTACGACGCCCACCGTGGCGAGATTGGCGGCAATGCCGTCGCCATTCCCAACTCTGAGGAGAAGCTGTGAAAACCCATACCCGACGATCTGTTCTGGCCGCCGCAGGCCTGACGGCTGCCACCACCGCGGTTGTTCCGATGCTGCCGCCAACCAGCCGTGCTTACGGTGCCGACCCAGCAGACCCCAATCTCCTGTACCACACCGGTTTCGAGGATCCAACAGACGAGTCCTGGCTGTTCAGCTACGTCAACGGCGACGGTGTCACGGTTCCTGTCACCAGCTACGACGCGACGAGCGCCTACGTCGGAACGCACTGCTTGAAGTACTCCCGCCCCGCTGGAACGGTCGACAGCACGACTGGCAAGCTTCCGTACGTCTCCGCGACCAGGGCGATCCCGTCCGAGGTCGGTGGCGAGTACGAAGCGACGATCTTCGTCCGGACCGAGAACCTCTCATCCGCTTCGGAGTACTACGGAGTCAGGTTGGCGCTCCAGACATACGATGCGAACGGTCGCTGGGTGGCCACCTATCCGAGCAGCGGGTACATGGGATCAAGCTGGTCGATGATGACGACGCGGACCCCGAAGCTGTCAGCGAAGGAGGTCAAGCTGGAGGTCATCATGTACCTCTACCGTGACCGAACTGGTGACGTCTGGTTCGACGAACTGACAGTCAGGAGCGTCGCCCCTCCCGCGCTGCAGGTCCAACTGCACTACCCCGCCTACCGCGGCCTGATCATCCCAGGCGACGGCGAGGCCGTACGGCTCGAAGCCAACATCGATCCGACTGCGCTCGCATGGTCCGAACACTCAGTGCGAATGCGCCTGACCACGACGGCTGGGCACGAGGTTTCCAGCCAGACGATGCCGGCGGCCGCCACAGTGTCGTTCTCGGAGCCGGTTGATGGTCTGCCCGCCACGACGATGACCCTCGATGTCGACGTGATCAACAACTCCAACGATGCGGTCGCGGCCTCCAGTGCCTGGGACATCGAACGGCTCACCGAAGCCCCCACCTCATATCTCGACCACCACGGTCGATTCGTCCGCGACGGTGAGTTCTTCTTCCCGATGGGCCTCTTTGCCTCCGATCTCAACGACACCGCCGTCAGGTCTTCCAATCCCTCCGACCCGACCTCACCCCCGTTGCCGACAGCTGATCTTTCTCGTCTCTCCGGCACCCCGTTCAACACCCTGATGGCGTATGCGCCACCGGATGCTTCGGATCTCGACCATGCGTGGGCCCATGGCATCAACGTCGTGTATGCGCTGAACCACTTCTTCTACGACGCGGCAGGTAAGTACCACTGGCCCGAGGGCGTCGTCATCGAGGATGCTGCAGACGAGATCACGGTGATCACCGACACCGTCAACACCTACAGGTCCCATCCGGCCATGCTGGGCTGGTACCTCAGTGACGAGCTGAACATTGACTTCTTCGGACCTCGGTTGATCGCTCATCACGAGGCAGTCGCCGCCAACGACCCGCTGCATCCCACGTTCAACGTGAACCCCTACGTGATGGCTCCGGAGACCTACCTTCGCTGCGGCGACACCCACGGTGTGGACACCTATCCCATTTACGGCCGTCCCACCGATGACATCGCTCGACCAGGAATCTTGCTGGAGGGCGCCCGGCAAGCCCTGCCACACAAGGGAATGTGGCCGGTGGCACAAGCGATCGACTGGCGGTACTACACCAAGGCCGACCAGGAACAATCCGAGGACCGTCAGCCCACGCGCGCCGAGCTGCGCTGCATGTACTGGCAGTTCGTCGTCGGCGGCGCCACAGGGCTGTTCCTCTACCAGTTTCCGCTGATGGATGACGCACTGCTGGCCGATGCATCATTCGTCTGTGCCGAGATCGCCGCACAGATTCCTGTCATCATGGGCGTCGAGTCGCTGCGGCCAGTCACCAGTAGTGCTGGTGACACGATCGACTGGACCGTACGCGAACATGATGGAGGTGGCTACGTGATCGCCGTGAGCACCAACAGGTCCAGCCAAAGCACAACCTTCACGGCCGAGTGGGCCATGTCAGCAACTGAGGTCCTCACCGGCCAGACGATCGCAATCGACAGCGCAGGCACCTTGTCGGACATCTTGGCCCCGATCGGCGTTCGGATGTATCGCCTGACGCCGCCCTCCTTCGACTCGCTCGCAGAGCTCACCGAAGCCGAGCTCCAGTTGTCCGGCAAGGCAGCAGCGCGTGGCGTCTCCACTGCCACCACCAAGATCCTCGGACGGGCGAAGGCCAAGGCAGGCAGCAACGAAGCCGAGGAGCACCTCAACGACTACCGCGACCTGGTCCGATCCGAGGAAGGCAGCTTGTTGTCCAGCGACACCGTCGCCAACCTGCTGCGACTGAGCAAAGCACTGTCCTGAAGGCTTCAGGGCTCAGCCCATCGTCTTCTGACCGTCGATCGCCTCACGGATGATGTCGGCATGACCAGCATGCTGGCTGATCTCGGCGATCATGTGCAGCGCCACCCGCCGCACGCTCCAGCTCACCCCCTGTTCGAACCACGGCGCTTCGGGCAGGGGGTGGGTCTGGTCCAGGTCGGCGGTGCGCAGGATCTCCTCGGTGGCGGAGGCCACACTGGCGATGCGAACTCGCAGGACGTCCAGGGTCTCGTCCTCGGACAGCACGAACCGAGTGTCGACCCACTCGCTGTCGGTCCAGTCGCCGTCATTGGTGGCGGCTTCGGTCTCGACCGCTTCCCAGTCCACGTCCGACTCATAGACACCACTGTCACCGAAGGCTTCCGCGCCACGAACAGCGAACTGCATCCACAGCTCCTCGGTGTCGGCGACATGCTTCAACAACGATGCGACGGTCAATGCTGACACGGTGCTCGCCCGCCGTGCCTGTTCCTCGGTGAGACCTTCGGCGGTCTGCAGCAGGAATCCACGGTGGCGGGCCAGGCTCTCGATCAGGTCGTCACGCTCGGTCATGTCATGCTCCTCAGGTCGGGCCGCCGGGTGGCTGGCTCATGGAATGAGGGTAGGTCTCGTTGTGGACAGTTCCTGTCCTGATGGGTCTCGACACGCTCGCTTCGCTCGCTACTCGACCCACGCGACATCAGACCGGCGGCACGCCATGCCGGCGGGCTGAGAAGTGGCGATCCTTCGATGCTGCCGCAGCGAACCGGGCGATGAGTTCACCCCGGACGTCGGCCGGATTCACGACACCGTCGATCACCAGGTCGGACGCCAGCCGAAGCAGATCGATGTCGGCCTCGTACTCGGCCCGGCGTTCCGCAACGTACGCCTCCCGCTCCGCCGCATCCTCGATCGCCGCGATCTTGTTGGCGTACACGGCGTTCACGGCGGCCTCGGGGCCCATCACCGCGATCTTCGCGGTGGGCAATGCCAAGCAGGCATCGGGGCCGAACCCGGGGCCGGCCATCGCGTACAAACCCGCACCGTAAGCCTTCCGAACGATCAGGGACACTGTGGGAACGGTGGCCTCGGCGACGGCGGTGATCATCTTTGCTCCGTGCCGGATGATCCCCTGTCGCTCGACCTCGGATCCGATCATGAAGCCGGGGACGTCGGCCAGGTAGAGCAGCGGGATGTTGAAGGCGTCGCAGTTCCAGACGAAGCGGGCCGCCTTGTCGGCCGAGTCGACGAACAGCACGCCACCCTTGACCAGCGGCTGGTTGGCGACGATCCCGATGACCTGGCCCTCCAACAATGCGAAGCCGGTCACGAGTTCGGCAGCAAAGAGCGGCTTCAGTTCGAGGAAGGAGTCGGCATCGACGATCGCCTCGATGACGGTACGGATGTCGTACCCACGGTTCTCCTCGACCGGGACGAGATCATCGGTGAACTGCTGCGCAGGCTCGAGGGGCTCGTACGAGGGGGGCGCCGTGCGCCAGTTTCCCGGCAGGTACGAGAAGTAGGCCTTCGCCTGTTCGATCGCATCGACATCGTCAGTGGCGAGTTGGTCGCCGCACCCGGAGATCGAGGCGTGCATCCGCGCACCACCCATCTCCTCCAGGGACACCTTCTCCCCCACGACCATCTCGGCCATCCGGGGCGAACCGAGATACATCGAGGCGTTGCCCTCGACCATGATCACCACGTCACAGAACGCCGGGATGTAGGCGCCGCCGGCAGCGCTCGGGCCGAACAGGCAACAGATCTGGGGCACTCGCCCGGAAAGCCTGACCTGGTTGGCAAAGATGCGGCCCGCACCCCGCCTTCCCGGGAACAGGTCGACCTGGTCGGTGATCCGCGCGCCGGCAGAGTCGATCAGCCAGAAGATCGGATGCTCCTCGCGGAGCGCCGTTTCGGCGGCCCGGATGATCTTCTCCACCGTACGGGCACCCCAGGAGCCGGCCTTCACCGAAGGATCGTTCGCGACCACGACGACCGGCCGTCCCTCGACCAGGCCACGACCGGTCACGACACCGTCGGCCGGCAGTCCGGTCGCCATGGCGTTGGCGAGCTGTCCGTCCTCGATGAAGCTGCCGTCATCGACCAGCAGCGCGATGCGATCACGTACGTACAACTTGCCCAGTCCTGCAAGCTTTGCGGCCGCCGCTTCAGACAGCGTCGTGGTGGCGACTCGTGCCCGCTCCACCCGCTGATCGAGCCCGTCAAGATCCATCGGTTCTCCTCACTCCACCGGCAACCCGAGGCCACGGGCAATCAACATCCGCTGCACCTGCGAAGTCCCCTCCCCGATCTCGAGGATCTTGGCGTCCCGGTAGAAGCGGGCCACCGGGTGTTCCTCGATGAAACCGTAGCCGCCGAGGACCTGGGTGGCGGTCCGGGTCGCGGTCACTGCGGCCTCGGTGGTCTGCAGCTTTGCGATCGCCGCAAGACGCTTGAACGACTTCCGCTCCGCCGCGGTCGGCTCGTCACCCATCTGGTCCTTCGCCGCCGCGGCCGCATACACCAGCAGGCGGCAGCTCTCCGCCATCGCATCGAGGTCGGCAATGTCGAAGGCAACGCCCTGACGTGCCCCGATCGGCTTGCCGAACGTGGTCCGTACGAGCGCGTGCTCGACGGCGAAGTCCCGGCAGGCCCGGATGCAGCCGAGCGCCAGAGCGGCGATCGCCACGCGGCCGTCGTCCAGGGTCGAGAGGAACTGTCGGTATCCCGCGCCCCGCTCACCCAGCAGGTGGTCCTCCGGCACGGCGCAGTCCCGGAACGAGAGCGGATGGGTGTCGCTGGCATGCCAGCCGAGCTTGCGATAGGCAGGTTCGACGGTGAACCCGGGCGTGTTGGTCGGAACGACGATCGCCGACAGCTCCGGCGTACCGTCGGGATTGGTCCCGGTGCGGGCCGTGACGGTCACCAGCGAAGTGAGCGGCGTGCCCGAGTTGGTGATGAATTCCTTGGCACCGTTGAGAACCCATTGCCCGTCGACCAGTTCAGCCTTGGTACGGGTGGCACCGGCGTCAGATCCGGCCTCCGGCTCGGTCAGCCCGAAGCCGGCCAGAGCCCGCCCAGCGACGAGGTCAGGCAACCATTGCTCCCGCTGGGCGTCACTGCCATAGCGCGCGATGGGATTGATCCCGAGGCCCACGCCGGCCTCCAGAGTGATTCCGACGGCCTGGTCGACGCGACCCAGTTCTTCGATGGCGATGCACAACGAGGTGAAGTCTCCGGCCCCACCCCAGTGCTCGGGTACCGACAGCCCGAACAGGCCGAGGCCACCCATCTCGCCGACGAGCTCGACCGGGAACCGATGCTCGGCGTCGCGATCGGCCGCTCCGGGCGCCACCCGGTCGGCGGCGAACTCCGCCACGGCGGCACGGAAGTCCTCGTGCTCCTCCGACAAGCTGAACGGTGACGTCGACACGGCTGATCCTCCTCGATCGATGCCCGGGGTGGTGGGCACGGTTGAGCGGGTCAGGTGACGGATCACGTCGCCAGCACCCGCTGGTTCAGCCTAGCGTCGGTCGCGGCGTCGCGGGAACGATCACCTCACGACGTAGACTTCGGGAGGAATCTCCGAGGAGGTGCTGGGATGCTCGACCAGATCTGGTTGCCACTCGCGACCGTGCTGCTGCTCAGCGCTGTCGCTCTTGCCCCGATGCTCCCAGCGCTGGTTCGCGAATGGGTTGCGGTGACCCGGCTGGCACCCCACAGGCCTGCCATCGTCAGCCTTCGATCGGTCATCGTCGAGGTTGCCCTCCCTGAGGCCCCCGGAACTCCGGGCACCACGCTGGCACGCGCTCCTTCGCACTGAGGTCTTTCCTCTCGACCTCATTCGCCGCACCCGACGTGCGTCGCGGCGCCATCCGAACTTTCCTCTGTGCGAAGGACTTTTCCACCATGAATCTGTACGACTTCCCTCCCATTGCTGCGCTCATCCAGGGGGCCAGCTGGCTGGTCACCCAGCTCAGCGACCTCCTCATTCCCCTCGCCGGTGTCAACAGCGCCGCCCTTGCCGTCGTCCTGCTGACGATATTGGTGCGCGCCGTGCTCATCCCGGTCGGTCGCTCCCAGGTCAGGGCGACCATCACGCGACAGCGTCTCGCCCCGAGGATCGCCGAGCTGCAGACCCGCCACAAGAAGGATCCCGAGCGGCTCGGGAAGGAGCTCACCAAGCTCTATGCCGCAGAGAAGACTTCTCCGTTCGCCGGACTGCTGCCCGTGCTGGCACAGACCCCGGTGCTGATGGCGGTCTACGGTCTGTTCATCCTGCCCACCGTCGCGGGACAGCCGAATCTGCTGCTGGGCCACACCCTGCTCGGGGTGGGGCTCGACGCCAAGTTCTTCGCCACCCTCACCTCAGGGGTGATCAGTTGGCCGACGGTGGCCGTGTTCGCGTGCGTCATGGCAGCGATCGCGCTCGTGGCGTATCTGTCGCGCCGGTTCCTGGCGGTGGCACCGCTGCCCACCTCCGGGCTGCCCCGGGCGCTCAGCTACCTGCCCTTCGCGACGGTCCTGGTTGCCGGTGTGGTGCCACTGGCCGCGGCGCTCTACCTGGTGACCACGACCACGTGGACCTTCGTCGAACGGCTGATCCTCCACCACCTCTACGGGGTGGGATCACCCAGCGGCGACTGAGGCCGGGCTGAAGCCGACGAGGGTCACCGCGCGGTCACCGACCAACCCACCTTCCAGCCGTGGCCCTTCGGCGGCTCCGGTTCCGATCACCCGTACGAGGTGAGGTTGCGCGCCGTCGAGCAGTCCGGCGCCGTCCACGCCATGGGCGAAGGCGGTCGGTTCCCGTACGGTGGTCGTCCCGTCGGCGGCGTGCACCTCGAGTGTTGCCTCGGTGCCGCCGTCGCGGACCACTCCGGCCACGGTCGCGGCGAACACCGGATCGGCCGGCGCGTCGTAGACCCAGCGTGTGCCGAGCACCGAATGCTCCATCGTGCCGAGCAGATGGTCCTCCGCTCCCGACAACGGAGCAGCCCGATAGGTCAGCGGCACGAACACGGTGTCCACCCCGGCACCGCCGTACAGGAAGCATTCGATCCCGACCTCGCCGTCGGGATCATCGAGCCGGAAAGCGCCGAGCGGGGTCCGCTGGTGCTGGTCCGCCGCCCAGGGCTGGCGCTTCAACCAGGCCTGGACCAATTCGTCCTTGGACGGTGTGAGAGTTGCCTGGTGCAGGATCGCCATGGCGAGATCCTACGAATGTCCCTGCAACGTGCCGTCGCCGGGTGCGGCACACCGGCGGTACGGACTGCGGCGGAAGACGAGTTCAACGCCTGCCCAGCTGACCAGCATCACCACGACCATGATCAGCACCTCGATGATGCCGGTGTCTCCGGAGTCCCCACCGATCAGTGAGCCCATGTCACCCCACAGTGCGGTCGGGATCATGATCAGGGCATTGTTCAGCGCGTGGCCCAGCACGGCAGCCTCCAGCCCGCCGGTGCGCCACGTCAGCAGGGAGAAGCCGAGCGCCACCACCAGCAGGGACCCGAGCCGCCCCGGGGTCAGGTTCGGGTGCCCGAGGACGAAGATGCCTGCCGACAGCACGGAGGCGGCGACCAGGGCGATCACGCGCGGCGGGATCCAGGCGGCGATCGCCCGGGTCAGCATTCCCCGCACGGCGAACTCCTCACCGGCCGACTGCAGCGGCGTGGTGAGCACCACGATCGCCAGGTACGGAATCGCCTCGGCGTTGATCGGCCCACTCGGCAACCCGCCCAGCAGGAAGGATGCTCCTACGTACACCACGAAGACCGGCACCAGCACGACAGCACTGCGCGCCAGCAGTCCCCAGCGGAACCGCCCTTCGACCGAGCTGAGCCAGCGCGGCCGCTGACCGTGGATCCACCACTGCAACAGCATGGTCGCCGGGATCATCAGGGCCAGGCTGAGGTTCGTCGCCAGGAACAAGGCCGGGGTCATCACCAACGTGCCCGAGAGTGCTTCGTCGAACGAGAGCCGCCCGGTGGCCAGATCGATATCGATGGCGATCGCCGGCAGGACGAGGCCGAGGGCGAAGTAGGCCACCAGGGTCGCAGCGATGCTCAGCAAGGACTTCCACCAGCGATGCCGCGGCGTCCGCAGGAAATGGTGGTACGGCGTCGAGGTGACCGGCAGCGCGGGCGGCGGTGCCGGAGCGACGGGTGGAAACTGCGCCATGGCGCAACGGTAGCCGCAGCGGCCGACACCGCACGTGGTCAGCGCACCGGGTAGTGGCTGCTGATGGCGACCCGGTTCCAGGCGTTGATCACCACGATGAGCCAGGTCACGGCCGAGATCTGCTCCGGGGTGAGGTTCGCCTCCACGTCGATGCCGCGTTCCCGCAGGTGACCGGCGTCGCCGATCAGTGTGATCTGTTCGGTCAACTGCAGCGCCGCCTGTTCGGCCGGGCTGAAGTACTGCGACTCCCACCACGCCGCCACCACAGCCAACCGCTCCGGGGTCTCGCCGTGCTTGGTCGCATCGGCGGTGTGCATCCGCAGGCAGAAGGCGCAACCGTTCAGCTGGGAAGCCCGGATCCGCACCAGCTCACGCAGCAGCGGCGGCAGTCCGGCGTCATCTGCTGCCTTCTCTGCCTGCTCGCTGAGTGCCATCACGGCCTTGTACGCCTCCGGGTGGACCTTGCCGATGTTCACGTGTGCCATGGCTCCATCATGCCCGCGGCGGCCGTGGCGACGCCCTAGACTCCGGAACTGGGACCTCGGCGAAGGAGCAGGCAGGTGGCGATCAACACGGTACTGGTGGCGAATCGGGGCGAGATCGCGGTCCGGGTGATCCGGGCCGCAGCCGACGCCGGGTTGCACAGCGTGGCGGTGTACGCCGAACCCGATCGCGACGGTTTGGCGGCGCGGCTGGCCGACGAGGCGTACGCGCTGGACGGGACGACACCGGCCGAGAGCTATCTCGACATCGCCAAGATCCTCGCCGTGGCAGAGAAGTCCGGTGCCGACGCGATCCACCCCGGCTACGGATTCCTGTCCGAGAACGCCGCCTTCGCACGTGCCGTGATCGAGGCCGGGCTGACGTGGATCGGGCCTCCTCCGCCAGCCATCGAGGCCTTGGGTGACAAGGTGCGTGCCCGCGAGATTGCCGTACGGGTGGGCGCCCCACTGGTCCCGGGGACCCCGGGACCGGTCGCCGGTGCCGACGAGGTGCTCGCCTTCGCCGAGACTCACGGCTACCCCGTGGCCATCAAGGCTGCGTACGGCGGTGGCGGACGCGGGCTCAAGGTCGCCAGGGCCGCCGACGAGGTCGCCGAACTGTTCGCCTCGGCGACCCGGGAGGCGATCGCCGCGTTCGGGCGTGGCGAGTGCTTCGTCGAGCGTTACCTGGACCGCCCTCGCCACGTCGAGACCCAGTGCCTGGCAGACCAGCACGGCACGGTCATGGTCGTGTCGACCCGGGACTGCTCGCTGCAGCGACGACACCAGAAACTGGTCGAGGAGGCCCCGGCACCATTTCTGTCCGACGCCCAACGGGCCGAGCTGTCCCAGGCCTCCAAGGCGATCCTGCGCGAGGCCGGCTATGTCGGTGCCGGCACCTGTGAGTTCCTGGTGGGGACCGACGGCACGATCTCCTTCCTGGAGGTCAACACCCGGCTGCAGGTCGAGCACCCGGTGTCCGAACAGGTCACCGGCCTCGACCTGGTACGGGAGATGTTCCGCATCGCTGACGGCGCACGCCTCACCGACACCGATCCGGTCGTCTCCGGGCACGCGATCGAGTTCCGCATCAATGCCGAGGACCCTGGCCGGAACTTTCTCCCGTCCCCCGGAGTCCTGACCGACTGGCAGCCGCCCGCCGGACCCGGGGTCCGGGTCGACGAGGGTTACCGCGCCGGGATGGCGGTGCCCGGGGAGTTCGACTCGCTCATCGCCAAGATCATCGTCACCGGCGCGGACCGGGCCGAGGCGTTGGAACGATCCCGACGTGCCCTGGCCGAGCTGGTCGTCGAGGGCATGCCGACGGTCGTCCCGTTCCACCGTGCCGTCGTCGAGGACGCCGCTTTCACCGCGGAGGAAGGAAAGTTCGACGTTCACACCCGCTGGATCGAGACCGAGTTCGCCGCGGGCCTCTCGCCCTGGGAGGGCGAACCGGGCGCGCCGGCCGAGCCCGAGCAACGCCGTACGGTCGTGGTGGAGGTGGACGGCAAACGGCTCGCGGTCACGCTGCCGTCGGGCCCGGGCGCCGCTCCGGAGCCGAGGAGCACCACGCCGCGACGGCACTCACCACGAGGAGCCCGGGCCGCATCGACCAGTACCCCCAACTCGGCCGCCGTGATCTCCCCCATGCAGGGGACGATCACCCGGGTCGCGGTCGCCGACGGTGACACCGTGACCGAAGGGGAGCTGGTCGTGGTGCTGGAGGCGATGAAGATGGAACAGCCCATCGTGGCCCACCGTTCCGGAGTCGTGTCCGGACTCACCGCCGCGGTCGGATCAACGGTGGCCAGCGGCACCGTGCTGTGTGAGATCGTTCCGACAGAGTGACTCCGGTCTCGACACGCTCGCTTCGCTCGCTACTCGACCATCGTCCTGAGCACAGCCACCAGAAAGTCCGAGGCATCGGTGAACGGCCGCAGGTCCCAGGTGCTGAGCAGCAGGTCGGCCGAGAACCCCACAGCGGCCGCGTCGTCGAGGAACTCGGAGAACTCGTAGTCGCGACCAGCCCCGAAACCGATCACCGCCCGGCCGCCGGCGCCCTCGGATCCCAACCGGGACAGGAATCCTGCCAGTACGTCGCGCCGCGTGGCCGGATCGAGGAAGGTCATCACGTTGCCGGCGCACACGATCACGTCGAACGGTCCGGCAGCCTCGGGAACGGTGGCCAGTTCGGCGAGGTCACCGACATGCCAGGAGACGTCGGGATGGGCAGTCCGGGCCGCGGCGACCAGGGTCGGATCGATGTCGACCCCGACGACCTGGTGCCCGACCGAGGCGAGATACCCACCGATCCGGCCCGGGCCACACCCGGCGTCGAGGATGCGGGACCCTCGGCTCACCATCGCGTCCACCAGACGCGCCTCCCCCACCAGGTCGGCTCCCTGGGCAGCCATCCGGGCGAAGCGGTCGATGTAGCGCTGCGAGTGGGACGGGTCGGCAGCGACGATGCGACGCCACAGGTTGCCTTCCTCGCTCATGCCGTCCTCACATGCTCGACCGCGTGCAGGTGGAGCTGGCGGGCCGCCTCGGCGAGGGAGCCGGACAACGACGGGTAGACGGTGAAGGCCTGGGCGAAGTCGTCAACGGTGATCCGGCCGTGCACGGCAACCGACAGTGCGTGCACCAGTTCACTGGCCCGTGGCGCGACCACCACACCGCCGATGATGATCCCGGTCAACGGCAGGCAGAACACCTTGACGAAGCCGTCGTCGATGCCCTGCATCTTGGCGCGCGGGTTGGTCCGCAGCGGCAGCGTCACCGCGACCGCACGGACCGTGGAGTTGTCGACCTCGTTCTGGGTGGCGCCGACCGTGGCGATCTCCGGTGCGGTGAACACGTTGGAAGCGACGGTCTTCAGGTTCAGCGGGGCGACGGCATCGCCGAGGGAGTGCCACATCGCGATGCGGCCCTGCATGGCGGCGACCGAGGCGAGCATCAGCACCCCGGTGCAGTCACCGGCGGCGTAGACGCCGTTGGCCGTCGTGCGGGAGACCTTGTCCACCCGGATGAAACCGCCGTCGTCGACCGCCACGCCTGCTGTGTCCAGGCCCAGGTCCGAGGTGTTGGGGATCGATCCGACCGCGAGCAGACAGTGTGACCCGACGACCTCGCGACCATCGGTCAGACGGACCACGACCCGGTCGCCCTCCCGCCGTACGGACTCGGCGCGGGATCGTCCCATCACCGTCATGCCGCGTCGGGTGAGCACGTCCTCGAGGACCTGGGCAGCGTCGGCGTCCTCGCCCGGCAGCACGCGGTCCCGGGAGGACACCAGAACGACGTCCGAGCCGAGGGCATGGTAGGCGCTGGCGAACTCAGCACCGGTGACACCCGAGCCGACGACGATGAGCCGCTCCGGCAACTCAGCGAGGTCGTACAACTGCGTCCAGGTGAGGATTCGTTCTCCGTCCGGTTGGGCGTCCGGCAGGATCCGCGGATGGGCACCCGTCGCCAACAGCACGACGTCGGCTGCCAGCCGTTCCTCCGTACCGTCACCTGCCGTCACCACGACCTGGTGCGGACCATCCAGCCGTCCCGTGCCGTGGACGACCCGGATGCCGTCGTCGACCAGCTTGGTCATGATGTCGCCGGACTGCTGGGCGGCAAGCTCCAGCACCCGCTGGTTGACCGCACCGAGATCGACCCGCACCCCGCCCTCGTCACCGAAGCGGATCCCCAGTTGTTCCGACTCGCCGACCTCGGTCATCACCTCGGCGGTGGCGATCAATGTCTTCGACGGCACACAGTCGGTCACGACGGCCGAGCCGCCGACCCGGTCGTACTCGACGAGGGTGACCTCCCCGCCGAGCTGCCGGGCCACCAGCGCCGCCTCGTAGCCTCCGGGACCGCCTCCGATGATCACCACGTGCGTCATGGTCGCGATTCTTTCACGGCCACTCCTCTATTGTGGGGCCCGTGCTGTACGCCGCGTACGGGAGCAATCTTGATCCGACCCAGATGGCGCAGCGCTGCCCCCACTCACCGCTGCGCACCACCGGATGGCTGACCGGGTGGCGGATCACCTTCGGCGGCGACGGCTGGGACGGGCCGCTCCCGACCCTGGTCGAGGAGCCGGACAGCCAGGTCTTCGTCGCGCTGTACGACGTGACCGAGGCCGATGCCACCACCCTCGATGAGTGGGAGTCGGCCAGCAACGGTCTGTACCGGCGCATCCGGTTACGGGTCCAGGTGATGGAGGGTGACGAGACCGCTTGGGCGTACGTGCTCAACGACTACGAAGGCGGTCGGCCCAGTGCCCGCACCCTCGGGATCCTGGCCGATGGGGCTGAGGCCGCCGGAGCGCCCGTGGACTACGTGTCGGAGTTGCGGTCGCGGCAGTGCGACAGCGGCTGGTGACCGGAAGGATCGGACCAGCATGACGACCCCGACGAGTTGGACCTTCGGCTCACATCTCGACGGCTTCCACGATGTCGGTTCCCAGTTGCTGGCGCACCTCCGTCGCCGTACCGAACGGCAACTGGCTGCTGCGCACGAGCGCAACGACCGGATCGCTTCACCGGTCGATGTTGCTGAGCGTCAGGCCGAGATCGCCGAACTGGTGCTCGCCGGCATGGGCAGTCTCCCGCCCCGTCAGCCGGGCCCACCGCCGTACGAGGAGGTCGGCCGCATCCAGCGGGACGGCTTCGTGCTGCACAAGTTGATCATCGAGACCGTGCCCGGCGTGTTCGCGCCGGCACTGCTGTCGATCCCGGACGATCTCGCCGGACCGACCGGGGCCGTGCTGTTCTCCTGTGGGCATTCGGTGAACGGCAAGGCTGCTCCGTTGTACCAGGCGGCGTGTGCCCGGTTCGCCCGCAACGGACTGGTCACCTTGGTGCTGGATCCGATCGGCCAGGGCGAACGCTGGAGCTATGTCGAACCGGACGGCTCGGTCTCGGTGCCGTGCAACACCCACGAACACTCCTTCGCCGGGGTGCAGTGTTGGTGGATCGGGGACTCGATCACCCGCTGGTTCGTGCACGACGCCCGACGGGCCATCGACCTGCTCGAATCCTTGCCGCAGGTCGATCCGGCCCGGATCGCTGCCGTCGGCAACAGCGGCGGTGGCACCCTCACCACGTGGCTGATGGCGCTCGAGCCCAGGATCGCAGCGGCGGTGCCGTCGTGTTTCGTGACCGACCGGGCCGCGATCCTGGACACCGGTCACGCCCAGGATGCCGAACAGCACCTGCTGGGCGATCCGGAGCGCGGGATCGATCACGAGGACTTCCTGATCGCGATGGCGCCGCGGCCGGTGCTGGTGTGTTCGGCCAACCACGACTTCTTCCCGATCGACGGCACGGTGCGCACGGTCGCACGGGCTCGTCGGATCTATGACCTGCTCGGAGCCGGTGACCGCCTGCAGCATGCCCGGGTTGATGAGCGACACGGCTTCACCCCTGGTCTCGCGATCACCGCAACACATTTCCTGGTGGGATTGTTCCTTCCCGGACGGGAGGTCGACCTGACCGATCCCGAGGTGCTGACCGACGCCGAGGTGCAGTGCACCCGGACCGGGCAGGTCCGCCTCGACCGCCCCGGGGCACCGACCGTCTTCGACCTGAACCGCGAACGGCACGAACGCCGCACCGACGCTGCTGGGCAAGCCGGCGCACAGGAGTGGCTCGCCGAGCAGGTGCACCGACCGCGGCGACCATCGGCAGAGCTGTTCCCCCGCTGGTTCGCACCAACGCAGGAGGGCGATGTGGTGGTGCGCAAGGCCTGCTGGTCCAGCGAGATCGACCTGCTCGGCTGCGGCGTCCTGGTCGCACCGGCCGGCAACTCACCGGTCAGCGTGGAGATCGTGCTGCTGGACGGCGGCACGGCCGACATCGACACCCACCGAGAGGCGTTGATCACCACAGCAGCAGCCGGGACCGGCTCGCTGGTGGTCGATGTGCGTGGCGTCGGCGCCCTGCAACCTCATCCGGTCAGCCCTCGCGAGGTCACCGAGGACTACGGGACGCTGTTCCTGGTGCTGACCGGGCTGCTCTGGCTGGGCGACAGCCTGGCCGCCGGGCAGGTGTTCGATGTGCTCCGAGCCGTCGAGCTCGCCCGCACCGACCCGATCATCGGCCTGACCGATCCCACCCAGGTCCGGCTGCGTGGTGTGGGGGCCGGCGCCTTCCTGGCCCGCACCGCTGCCCTCCTCGACCCGAGCCTCGGCGCACCGCTGGTCGAGCAGGAGACCGTGGTGCCGCACGACATCCTGACCCGGCGCCTGCACGGCAAGGACCGCGACTGGCTCAGCGTTCTGCCGGGCCTTCCTCACCGAGCAACTCCCGCACCCGCGGAATGACCTGGGTGCCGTACAGCTCGATGCAGTGCGCCAGCTGCTCGTGCGGCACCGCGCCGTTGCTGTACTTGAGATCGAAGCGATCGATCCCCAGGCCCTGCACGGTCGCGGCGATCTTGCGGGCCACGGTCTCCGGCGAGCCGACGTACAGCGCGCCGTCCTCGATCTCGGCGTGAACCTGGTCGGCGGTTGCCGGTCCCCAGCCACGTTCGCGACCGATCCGAGTGCGTTGTGCGATGAAGTGCGGGGTGATGATCTCGCGCGCCTCCTCGTCGGTGTCTGCGATGAACCCCGGTGAGTGCACACCGACGGGCAGCGCCGGGTGGCCGTGCTCCCGCAACGCCTCGCGGTGGAGCTCAACGAAGGGAGCGAACCGCACCGCTGGTCCGCCGATGATCGCCAACATCATCGGCATCCGATACCGGGCCGCGCGCACCACCGATTCCGGGGATCCACCGACACCGATCCAGGCCGGCAAACCCCCACGAGCCGTCGGCGGGAACACTCGGGCTCCGGTGAGCGGTGGCCGCACGGTGCCGCTCCAGTCGACGACGCCCTCGTCGCGCAGCCGGGCGAACAGGTCGAGCTTCTCGGAGAACAGCACCTCGTAGTCGGCGAGGTCATAGCCGAACAAGGGGAAGGACTCGGTGAACGAGCCACGCCCCAGGGTCACCTCGGCGCGACCGCCCGAGATCGCGTCCAGGGTGGCGAACCGCTCGTACACCCGCACCGGATCGTCCGAGCTCAACACAGTGACGGCGGTGCCCAGGGTGATCCGGGACGTCTGGGCGGCAATGGCTGCCAGCACCATGTCCGGGGCGGAGACGGCGAAGTCATCGCGGTGGTGTTCCCCCACCCCGAACGCGTCCACCCCCACCCGATCGGCCAGGATCCCTTCTGCCACGACGTTACGGATCACCTCCGGCTGGGACAGCAACCCACCCTCGGGTCCGGTGGTGACGTCGCCGAAGGTGTCGAGTCCGAATGCCGTCGCCATGACAGCTCTCCCACTAGTTGAACTGTCAATCATCCTACACGGTCCACCTCGAAGGACTACGCTCCGTGCCATGCCGACAACTGCTGCCGCCTCGCCCACCGAGCTCGCCCGCGCGGCGGCTGATGCCATTCGCAACCGATTCGAGGTCTCCGGCATCGATGCCGCCTTCGTGCTCGGTTCCGGATGGTCCGCGGCGGCCGACGACCTCGGCGAACCGATCGGTGCGGTCGACCTCGCCGAGCTGCCCGGCTTCTCCGCACCGGTGGTCGCCGGACACGGTGGCCAGCTACGTCTCGTCCGTACGGCCAGAGGCCTGGTCGCTGCCGTGTTCACCGGGCGCACCCACTTCTACGAGGGCCGTGGGGTCGCTCCGGTCGTGCACGGCGTGCGGACCTCCGCCGCACTCGGGGCCCGGATTCTTGTGCTCACCAACGGATGTGGCGGACTGCGCCCGGAATGGGCACCGGGAACCCCGGTCCTGCTGCGTGACCACATCAACCTCACCGGGGCCACCCCGCTGGTGGGCCCCACGTTCATCGACCTCACCGAGGCCTACGCCCAGCGGCTGCGCGACCTGGCCCGTACGGTCGATCCTGGCCTGCCGGAGGGTGTCTACGCACAGTTCCATGGCCCGCAGTACGAAACCCCGGCCGAGGTCCGCATGGCCGGTGTCCTCGGAGCCGACCTGGTCGGCATGTCGACCGCGCTGGAGACGATCGCGGCGCGCGAAGCCGGGCTGGAGGTACTGGCCATCTCACTGGTCACCAATGCCGCTGCCGGGATCTCCCCCACTCCCCTCGAACATGCCGAGGTCATCCAGGCCGGCAAGGACGCAGCACCGAAGCTGCGATCACTGCTCACCGGCATCGCCGGAGTGCTGTCATGACGCGTGCGGACGGCATCGAAGCCCAGGCAGAAGCGTGGCTGGCAGATGACCCGGATCCCCGTACCCGTGAGGATCTGGAAGCCTTGCTGGCGGCGGTGCGCAACGGTGACGAGGCTGCGACCGAGGAGTTGACCGACAGCTTCGCCGGGACACTGGAGTTCGGCACCGCCGGGCTGCGCGGAAAGCTCGGCCCCGGGCCGAACCGGATGAACCGGGTCGTGGTGATCCGTGCCGCCGCCGGCCTGGCCGCTCACCTGCACGAGATCGGTGCCTCCGGATCTGTGGTGATCGGCTATGACGCCCGCACCAACTCCGATGTCTTCGCCCGCGACACCGCCGAGATCCTCACCGGGGCCGGGTTCTCGGTGCTGCTGTTCGACCGGCCACTGCCGACACCTCTGGTCCCGTACGTGATCACCACGCACGGGTGCGTGGCCGGGGTGGTCGTCACGGCGTCCCACAACCCGCCCCAGGACAACGGCTACAAGGTCTACCTGGGTGACGGCAGCCAGATCGTGCCGCCCTCCGACATCGGCATCGCGGCCCAGATCGCCCGCGTCTCGCAACGCCCGCTCGCCGAGTTGCCCCGAGGCACCGGCTGGGCCATGCTCGGCGACGAGGTGATCGAGGCCTACGTGGCGCGCGCGGCGGAGCAGATTCCGGCCGGACCTCGCGGGCTGCGGTGGGTGCACACCGCGCTCCACGGTGTCGGCTCACCGGTGATGCTGGCCGCGGCCCGCGCCGCCGGGTTCGACGCCCCGTACGCGGTCGCCGAACAGGCCGATCCCGATCCCCGCTTCCCGACCGTTGCCTTTCCCAACCCGGAGGAACCGGGCGCCATCGACCTTGCCCTGGCAGCCGCTGCCATGGCCGATGCCGACATCGTGATTGCGAACGACCCCGACGCGGACCGTTGTGCGGTGGCGATCCAGCGCAACGGGACCTGGCAGATGCTGCGCGGCGACGAAGTGGGAGCCCTGCTGGGACAGCGATTCCTCAGCTGCGGTCGACAGGGGACCTATGCCGCCTCCGTGGTGTCGGCGACCCGTCTGCGGACCCTCGCTGAGGCTCACCAGCAGCCGTACGCGACGACGCTGACCGGCTTCAAGTGGATCGGTCGGGTGCCCGGTCTGGCCTTCGGCTACGAGGAAGCACTGGGCTACTGCTGCGATCCGGCGATGGTCAAGGACAAGGACGGCATCACCGCCGCACTCCACGTCCTGGCCCTGGCGGCCCAGCTGAAGTCGGAGGGCCGCACCGTGGCCGATGCCCTCGATGATCTTGATCGGGAGTACGGGGTCTGCGTGACCGACCAACTCTCGGTCCGGGTGGACGACCTGTCCGTGATCACCGCAGCCATGGACCGGCTCCGACGCAACCCCCCGGCCACCCTGCTGGGTGAGAAGGTGGCGGTGGTGGACCTGGCGGAGGGCAGTGCTGAACTACCCCCGACCGATGGGATCCTGCTGACCGGCGAGAACGTCCGCGTCGTGGTGCGCCCGTCGGGCACCGAGCCGAAACTGAAGTGCTACCTCGAGGTCCGTGGCACCGCCGCTGACGAGATGCACCGACTGCGGCACGCGATGGCACAAGCACTCGGCCTCTGAACGGACATCACCGACGGTCATAGGCTTCGCGACTGCGGAGGATCTCCGCGTGATGTCCGATCGCCCAGTCCGCCAACGCATGGGCCGGACCGATCAGCGCCGACCCGGTACGGGTGAGCTCGTACTCAACACGGGGCGGCACCTCGGCATGCACAGTCCTGGTGACCAGGCCATCGCGCTCCAGATGCCGCAGGGTCAGGGTGAGCATGCGTTGGGAGATCCCCGGTACGCGCCGCTGCACCTCACTGAACCTGAGCGCACCCCCGTCGAGGGTGGCGATGATGAGCATGCTCCACTTGTCGGCCACCCGGGCCAGCACGTCGCGGACGGCATCGCCCACCTCGGGGGACCCGCACGCGTTCTCGTACCCACTGGGCTCACGCTCCGCGACCATGCCCCCACCTCCTCGATCACACGACAGCACAGGCACACGGATGTGCCTTTTGCAGACTCCATGGTAGTGACGCATCATGAGGTCAGTTACCTTCAGTAATCAACCTCACGGTCAGGAACTGCAATGCTCATCGCCTACTGGATCGTCGCTGGCCTTCTGGCGCTGGCCATGCTTGCGGCCGGGACCATGAAGACGGTCCGATCCAAGGAAGCCCTCAAGGAAGCTGGCATGGGCTGGACCGAGGACTGGTCGACGCCCCTGGTGAAGGCGATCGCCATCGCCGAGGTGGTCGGGGCGGTCGGTTTGGTTGTCCCGATGCTCACCGGTATCGCACCCGTACTGTCCCCGATCGCCGCGATCTGCCTGGCGATCATCATGGTGGGAGCGGTGGTGGTGCACGTGCGTCGCGCCGAACCGCCATATCCGCCGGCCGTCCTCGGGCTGCTGGCGATCGCCGCCGCGGTGCTGGGATTCCTCGTCATTCAGGGCTGACGCCCACGCGAGGGCGTCTCGGCTCGTAGGATGCCAGCATGGACGACGAGTCGAGCCTGCGCCGCCTGCTGCACGGCCTCCCCCCGGTCGACCCGGTCGGCGTCGAGGCCAGGGCCGCCACGCTGGCAACCCGGTCGATCAAGAAGGCCAGCAAGCTTGCCGCGATCGACCTGGCGATCTCGATGGTCGACCTGACGACGCTGGAAGGCGCTGACACCCCGGGCAAGGTGACGAATCTGTGCCGCAAGGCGCTGCAGCCCGATCCGGCGGACCCGTCGACACCGCGCCCCGCGGCGGTCTGCGTCTACCCCGACATGGCTGAGGTCGCCGTGGCCGAGCTCAAGGGCTCTGGCGTCAAGGTGGCGTCCGTCGCGACAGCCTTCCCGTCGGGGCGCTCCTCGCTGGAGGTGAAGCTGGCCGACACCCGCCTCGCGGTGGCGGCCGGCGCGGACGAGGTCGACATGGTGATCGACCGGGGCGCCTTCCTGGCCGGGCGCTACGGCGTGGTGGCCGAGCAGATCCGCGCCGTCAAGGAGGCCTGCGGCGACGACGTACGGCTGAAGGTGATCCTGGAGACCGGTGAGTTGGCCACCTACGACAACGTACGGCGGGCGTCGTGGCTGGCGCTGCTCTCCGGTGGCGACTTCATCAAGACCTCCACCGGCAAGGTGTCCCCCGCGGCGACGTTGCCGGTCATCCACGTGATGCTGCAGGCGGTACGGGACTACCGGGACTCCACCGGTGAGCAGCGGGCGGTGAAACCGGCCGGCGGGATCCGTACCACCAAGGACGCGATCCGTTACCTGGTGGCAGTCCACGAGGTCGCCGGACCGGAGTGGCTCGACCCGCACTGGTTCCGGTTCGGGGCATCCTCGGTGCTGAACGACCTCGTGATGCAGCGCCACACCCAACAGGCCGGCCACTACTGGGGCCCCGACTACGTCACCGTCGACTGAGGAGACGCAGATGAGCACCGCCAATCCTGACACCCTGTTCGGCGAGTACGCGCCCGCCCCGGAGTCCCCCGCGATCGGGCGGCTGAAGGACCGCTACCTTCCCTTCGTCAATGGTGAGTTCGTCGAAGGACACGGTGACGACCTGGTCTCCTACAATCCGGGAACCGCCCAGCCGCTGACGGCGGTGTCGACCGTCGATGCTGCTGACCTGGACCGCGCCATCGCCGCAGCCCGACGGGCCCACACCCGCACCTGGTCACGGATGTCGGGCGCCGAACGTGGCAAGTACCTCTTCCGGATCGCCCGCGGCATCGCCGAGCGGGCACGCGAACTTGCCGTCGTCGAATCCCTCGACAACGGCAAGCCGATCAAGGAGACCAGGGACTTCGACATCCCCACCGCGGCGCAACACTTCTTCTACCACGCCGGCTGGGCCGACAAGCTGGAACATCTTGGTCTCGGGCCGGCACCGCGCAGCCTCGGGGTCGCCGGACAGGTGATCCCCTGGAACTTCCCCCTGCTGATGGCGGCCTGGAAGATCGCGCCGGCGCTCGCCGCCGGCAACACCGTCGTGATCAAGCCGGCCGAGACCACCTCGGTCTCGATCCTCGTGCTGGCAGAGATCCTGGCCGACGCGGACCTGCCACCCGGAGTGGTCAACATCGTGCCCGGGGCTGGAGACGTCGGCGCCGCGCTGGTCAGTCATGAAGGCCTGGACAAGGTCGCCTTCACGGGCTCGACCGAGGTCGGCCGCCGGATCGCGCGAACCCTGGCCGGGACCGGACGCAAGCTGACCCTCGAGCTCGGCGGCAAGGGCGCCAACATCGTGTTCGACGATGCCGCCCAGGACCAGGCGGTCGAAGGGGTGGTCAACGGCATCTTCTTCAACCAGGGCCAGGTGTGTTGTGCCGGATCGCGCCTCCTGGTGCAGGAGTCGATCGCCGAGGAGTTCCTGGAGCGGTTGAAGGCTCGGGTCGAGACCCTGCGGATCGGTGACCCGCTGGACAAGAACACCGATGTCGGCGCGATCAATTCCGACGTCCAGTACGCCAAGATCAACGAGCTGGTGCAGGCCGGGGCTGACGAGGGCGCCGAGGTGTGGTCGACCTCGTGCCCGCTGCCGGAGCAGGGCTGGTTCATTCCGCCGACGATCCTGACCGGAACCTCGGCCTCGATGCGGGTCGCCCGCGAGGAGATCTTCGGCCCCGTGCTGACCACCATGACGTTCCGCACACCCGACGAGGCGATCGCCAAGGCGAACAACACCCCGTACGGCCTCAGCGCCGGTGTCTGGACCGACAAGGGATCCCGGGCGATGGGAGTGGCGGCCGGCCTGAAGGCCGGGGTGATCTGGGACAACACGTTCAACCGCTTCGACCCGTCCGCAGCATTCGGCGGTTACCGAGAGTCGGGGTACGGACGGGAAGGCGGCCCGAGCGGAATGGCGGCCTACCTGAGTTCGACAGGGGGACGACCCCCTGCGACCCCTGATACGAGCAAACAAGCCCGTGAGGGGCGTTGATCACCGTGGCACACCTGTCGATCCCCAAGACCTACAAGTTGTACGTGGGCGGTGCGTTCCCACGGTCGGAGTCCGGACGCACCTACCGCGTGACCGATGCCGGAGGGTCGTTCATGGCCAACGCAGCACAGGGTTCCCGCAAGGATCTGCGCGACGCCGTCACCGCTGCCCGCAAGGGCCACCAGGCCTGGGCGAAGGCGACACCGTACAACCGTGGCCAGGTGATCTATCGGATCGCTGAGATGCTCGACGGCCGGACGCCGGAGTTCGTCGATCTGCTGCGGACCTCGCGGGGGGTCTCGGCCAGGGAGGCGTCCGCCGAAGTGCAGGCCAGCGTTGACCGGCTCGTGCACTTCGCCGGCTGGACCGACAAGATCGCGGCAGTCTTCGGCGGCACCAATCCGGTCTCGGCGCCGTACTTCTCCTACTCCACCACCGAACCGACCGGGGTCGTCGGGGTCGTTGCGCCCGCCGACAGCGCGTTGTTCGGCCTCATCGCCACCGTCGCACCGATCCTGGCCGGCGGCAACAGTGTTGTCGTGCTCACCTCCCACGACGATCCGTGCACCGCCATCACCTTCGGCGAGGTGCTGGCCACCTCCGACGTGCCGGGTGGTGTCGTGAATCTACTCACCGGCGACCCCGCCGAGATGGGGCCGCACCTGGCCGCGCACCTGGACGTGAACGGTCTCGACCTGACCGGCGCCGACCAGGATCTGCGGGTGACCATGGAGCAGCTGGCGGCGGAATCACTGAAGCGCCTGTACGTCGGCGCGGACACGGTCGGCGACTCGCCGGGAACCGAACGACTGCGTGCTTTTCTGGAGGTCAAGTCGGTGTGGCACCCGGTCGGCGCCGTGTCGCTGTCCGGCGGGTCGGCGTACTGAGGTCACGACGTGCTCGTCCACCTGCGGCTGACCGTGCCCTCCGACCTCGTCCGCAAGGTCCTGCAGGCTCTCGACGATCCGGCCGTCATCCATCTCACACACCTGCGCAAGGCATCGATCCGTCCTGCCGGAGACGTCATCGTCGCCGACGTTGCCCGTGAGGCGGCCAGCGACATCCTCGACGCCCTACGACAGTGCGGCCTGGTGGATCGGGGTGGCATCACCTTGCAGGAGGTGGAGGGCGCCCTGTCCACCGACGCCGAACGAGCCGAACGCCTGGCCCCGGGCGATCCCGAGGACAGTGTCGTCTGGCCCATGGTGATCGACAAGGCGGCAGCCGAATCGCGGGGCTCCTGGTCGTTCCATGTGTTCCTGGCTCTGGGCTGTGCCCTGGCGGCGATTGCGGTGATCACCGACTCTCCCATCCTGGTGGTCGGGGCCATGGTTGTCTCGCCCGACTTCGCGCCGGTGTCGGCGATGGCGGTCGGCATCGCGCTGCGGCAGCGGTCCTTGCTGTGGCGGGCGGCTCGGCTGCTGGTCACCTCGTACGTCTCGTCGATCCTGGTCGTCGCCCTGCTCGCCCTGGTGGGGCGGCTGCTCGGCGTGATCACCATCGATCAGCTGACCGCACCGCGACCACTCACCGGCTTCATCTGGCATCCGGACCTGTGGTCGTTCATCGTGGCCCTGCTCGCCGGTGCCGCCGGCACCCTGTCGGTCAGCACCGCCCGCTCGACAGCGCTGGTGGGCGTGTTCATCTCGGTGACCACGATCCCGGCAGCCGGCAACCTCGCCCTGGCCCTCGCGCTGTGGCATCCGAGCGAGATGGCCGGTTCGGGCCTTCAGCTCGTCATCAACCTGGCCGGGATGCTGGCGGCCGGAGTGGTGACCTTGCTGCTGCTCCGGTTCGTCGCCGGCAGGATCACCGCAGTGCAGAAGAAGCGAGCCGTCAGCAAGTCTGCTCGGCGATGAGATTGCGCCGTAGCCGCCAGACGTGATCGCCCCACCTGTACGGGGTCTCCCAGCAGAACTCGATCACCAGCCGCGGAGACGTGTCGGGGCGGGACAGTTCGTGGATCGGCACCTCGGCGACCGGCCAGGTCGTGATCTCGCTGATCCGATAGCTGGCCCGAGCGACGCCCTTGGCATCGAGCAACTGGATCACGTCACCCACCCGCGCCCGGTTGCCGAACAGGTTTCCGACGGCCGAACCGTCGGTGTAGGTGTGGACGTCAACGTGGACCGACCCCTTCCCCGCTCCGGGCTTGGCACCGTCCCGCCACCATGCCGCCGACCACCGTGGGTCAGGACCGCCCTCGTACGGTGGCACCGGGAAGGTGCCGTCCGCGGCGAGGGGCAGCGACAACACCTCGATCGCCACGCCGAGCCGCTCCACGGCCAGTCTGGCGGGGACGAACGCGGTACCGCAGGAACTGGTTGACGAGGGCGCCCCGGATGCTGATGGCGTCGCCGCGGGCGAGGGCACAGCGCTGGACCCTGGGGCCGGCAGTGGTGCTGTCCACCGGGCGAAGGGCGGCACGGCGGTCGGCACCGATGATTCACCGGAGGGCATGAGCAGTCGACCGACGACAACCGCAGCTGCCACGAGCGCCAGCACCGCGGCAACGACGGTGACGACCCGCAGGCGCTGCGATACGGTCCGTGCCACTCCCAGAGTCTAGGCTGCCTCACTTTGCCGCGGCGATCGCCGCATCGGCTTCCCTGGTCACCGCCTCGACCCAGGACTCGACGGTGCGGCTGCCCAGCAACACCTCATCGGTGTACTTCTTCTGGATCGTCGTGATCTCGGGAGCTGCCGTGAAGATGGTGTCGACCGGGACGTTGAGCGGTCTTCCGAACAGGGCGTGTTCGAACGACGTCACGTCGAAGACCTTCTCCGCCTCCTTGCCCAGCAGGGCAGACGTCAGCTCAGCGGTGCTCGCACCCCCGGTGAGGGACGGGATTCGACTCCCGGCAATCATGTACGTGCCGCCCTCGACCATCCAGAACTTGAGGAAGTCCCATGCCAGATCCTGGAACTTCGACTTCGGATTGATCGACAGGTGGTCGCCGAGGGTGGCTGCGCTCCACTCGTCCCCGTCCTCGGCCAAGGTCGGGTACGGCATCGCCGTGGTGACGAAGTCGTGCGGGTTCTCTTTCACGTTGGCGATGTAGCGGGTGACGAAGATGTCGACCGGCAGCATCGCTGCTCGTGAGTTCAGGAACACCGACTGTGGGTACGCTTCCAGTTTCTCAGCCAGAATGGTCTTCTGGTCCATGCACACCCGTGCCGCCTGGAGATCAAGCCGGTGCTGGAGGTCCTCGGCGAAGACGGGATTCGAGAAGTTCGACCTCTTGCCGCCCTCGGCATAGTTCATGTCCGGGCCCAGTGCGAGGCGTGCCTTCGCGGGCGGGGTCATCGTGCCGAAGATCCCGTTGCCCGACAATTCCTTCGCCGCCGCATCGAACTCGTCGAAGGTCCAGGTGTCGTTCAACTTGATACCCGCACGGTCGAGCAGCGTCTGGTTCAGGTAGACGATCGTCGGGCTCTTCTGTGCCGGGACGCTGAAGGCCTTGCCGTCCGAGAGGTAGTTCGAGACCGGGGCGGCACCGGGAGCGAACACCTTCAGATCGGGATCGCCGGCCAGCCTCTCGGACAGGTCGAGGGCGAGCCCGTTGCCGGCCCGATTGAACAGGTTCGCCGCCGAGTACGAGAAGTAGAGATCGATCGGCGTCGACCCGGCCAGGGCGGTGTCCAGTTTCACGTTGCCGGGTGCATCGTTCACAAAGCGGGTGTAGGTGATCCTGGTGCCAGGATTGGCCTCCTCGTACGCCTCGCACAGGGCGGTCGGCCCATTCTCGGGTGGCACACCACCCCAGATGTTCAGGACACCACCTTGGCGGGATCCGCCGGGTGCCGTCGACCCGCAAGCACCCAAGGCGGTCAGGCCGGCTGCGCCAGCTCCGGCCAGCAGCGTGCGTCGTCCGAACCTCGTCGTTGCGGTCGTGGGCATGGGTCGTTCTCCTTCTCAGGTGTGGACGTTCTCAGGTGTAGACGAGCTGTGCTGTGACAATCGAGTCGTGCTGCGGCACCAGGCGCACCCAGTGAGCACTGAACCCGGTCGGGAACACGTGATTGGCGTACCCGTCGGCGGGAACGGTGAGTTCGGTGTAGGTGTGCCACTGCCCTGTGCCGGTGACATCGACCTGGACGTCGACGGTCAGCTCGGCATCCCCGAGCTGGGTGAGGTGCAGGCACTTGTGCTCGAACCCGGTCATCAGGTACGGGTCTGACGGGACACCTGCCTGCACGGGGGTTTCCCACCATGGGCCACCCCAGCCTTGTGGCTTGCCCCACTGCCACAGGTCGTCGGTCTTGCCGAACCACAGGTTGGCCTGCGGTTGTCCCGCCACCGGATTGGAGTCGCCGATCGGCGTGGTCTGGTCCCCGGCGAGCACCAGCAGTCCGTCCCAGGAACAGAAGTCGCCCACGATCCGCAGGTGTGAGGCGATGGGACGGATCCCCCAGACCGCATTGCCGTACGTCATCGCCGGCAGCTCGTAGAACATGCCGGAGGCGTCCATCAGCAGCCTCTCCGACTCGACCTCGCGGATGCGTGGCCACTCGGTGGTGAAGGCATGGTCCTGGGTGTGGGTCGACTTCGGCAGTCGGTACACCTGCCAGCCCGTCTCCGGTTGGTGCACGTGGAGCAGGGCCGAGGCACGGTCCTGGCCGACGGCGAACAGCGCATCACCGATGCCGTTGGCCGAGCCGAGGGTGTTGAACTGGGTACGAGCAAGGATCCGCCACTCCGTACCGTCCCACTCCGCCAGCCTCCCGTCGCTCTCACCACGGGCAAAGTCCTTGTGGTAGTAGGAGTTGTTGACGACAACGACCCGTCCGTTGCGGGTGTAGGCATCCTTGAAGTGCGGGTAGTCGTGGACGTCGAGCACCTGGAGCAGGTCGAAGAGTTGTCGCACCTCGAGGGTGTGGACGTCGACCTCGAAGAACTCCCCCTCCATACCAAGGGTGTAGACCTTGTCGGCTGGTTCGGTCAGGTGGCGACAGGTCGCGGTGATCCGAATGTCGACGAGTTCGAGGATGGTGCGTACGTTGCCGTCCACGTCGATCACGTGGGGTCCGATGAACAGCTGTGACGACTCGCCGTGCACGAGGCGGTTGGCGTACGTGCCGACAACGCTCTCCGGGTGCCGGGTCAGCGTCAGGTCGTCGTCAACGCTGAACAGGCCGGTGCCGGCTCCGCTGGGCGACTTGTGCGCCACATAGGTGACGAACCAGAGCCGGTCCGCCCACGGCATGAGCGCACCGATCCCGGTCTCCGAACGGCGCGGCTGGTGGGCGGCCTTGACGGTGAGTCGCGGGACGACACCACTGATCACAGCGGGAGAGGAAAGATCAGGCATGTGTCGCATCCTTCGGCGAGCGAGCTCGCCCAACAATCCTTCAACGTGCACCCTGCAGGTTGTCGGGGTGGTTCATGCACTGGTCGCATAGTGTGTGATCCGTGACCCGAACCACCCGGATGCAGTCGCTCGGCCGTGGCATCGCCGTCCTCGATGCCCTGGTCCGCGCTGAAGGTCCGCTCAGCGCGACGGAGATCGGACGCCGCTGCGAGATTCACCAGACAACGGTGTCGCGCATCCTCACCGATCTGATCGCCGTCGGATACGCCCGCAAGGTGAGCTACCGCGAATTCGCGCCGGACTTCGGACTGCTCAGCCTGAGCGTCGAGGCGACCACGCACTTCGACCTGCTGGCCCGGCCCCGCTTGGCGATGGAGCGCTGCGCTGCGCTGTGCAACGGTCTCCAGGTCTCACTGTGCATGCTGTGGCGCCAACAGCTGCTCTACTTCGACCAGACCTCACGGGGCTTCGAGACCCGCCTGTTCGAGGGAGCGGACTACCCGGTCCACCTGTCCTCGCCAGGAATGCTGTTCATGCTCGAGATGCCCCCGGCCACCGCGCTACGCCTGCTGGCCGAGTCACGACGCAAGTGGGGCTGGAGTCGTCCCACCGAGGCGGTCGCGAGCACCGAGCCCGAGGTGCTGGCCGCGACGCGCGGGGCGCTCCGCAACGAGACACTTGTGCTGAACGAGTGGGCCGGTCTCGGCCACGTGACCGCAGCCATTCGGCTCGCTGACCACCAGGGCCATCCGCTGGCCCTGGCCATCTCCGGACCGAACGACGTGCTCAGTATCGAGTCGCTCCGGGTGCGACTGCACGAGTGCCGCCGCCTGGTCGAGAAGGCTCTGGTCTGAACGTCATTCGGGACATCGCTGGATCAGCGATGTGCCTCGACCCAGGACGGATCGGGCAACTCACCCCGGGCCACGGCCGTAATCCCCCGCTCCATGATCGAGGCGTGCAGGAGATGGTCCTCCAGCCGTGACGGGATGGTCATCGCCCAGGGCGACTGCAGGAAGCCCAGCAGCCGCTCCTGATTCAGCCGCTCCAGGCAGTAGCGCACGGTCAGCGGGAAGCTGTCCCACGTCCCGAGGTAGAAGCCGCTGCCGGGGATCTGGTCGTAGCCGTGCTCGTCCAGGTCCAGGTAGGCCAGATGCGCCTCCGTGCCAGGCTTCAGCACTCGCGGCCGTACGGAGTTGTCGTCGGGGAAAGCGAGTCCGTAGTGCCAGTTCGACTGCAGCACCGACTTCGGCATCTGGACGTAGTACTCATCAGGATGGTGCCAGGCCGCATCGGCCCACACCCAGGGCCGCACGCCTGCGGCCTCAACAGCCGTGGTGAGCACGCCCAGGTCCTCCCACCACAGATCGCCCTGCCGTACGGCCGCGAAGGCCAGTCGCTTCTGGAGCTCGTAGCCCTCCTCGTCCATACCGAGGTGGAAGAACCGTGGGGTGTCGAGGATCTCGCAGACCTCGGTGATCAGGTCGGTGCACACCTCGCGGTAGATGTCGGTCGCCAACATCCGCCCGTACTTCCCGAGCCAGGCATCATGACGCGCGGAAAAGTTCAGCTTCGGGATCAGCTCCAGGCCGATGTCGCCCAGCCGGCGAGACTCCTCAGCCAGCTTCTTCGGGCTCCACGCACCAGGCAGAGCGATCTCAGGATGACTGTCATAACGCACCGAGTCGCCCAGGTCCAGCACGATCATGGTCACCCCGGCCGCCGCCAACCGTTCAGTGACCTGACGCCACACCGCCTCGTCGAAGACGACCTCGGCCATGTAGTCCTGGGACGGATTCGGCGTCGCTCCCGGTGCGGGCGGCCGGTCGCCCCACTGGTTGGTGCTGAGATGCATCAGATAGGCCCAGATCATGATGGTTTCCTTCTCCTACTCGAAAATCTTGGCCGGCCAGGCCAAGGTGATGCCCAGTCCGTCGCTGAGCAGCCGCTGGAAGTCCGTGAGTTGTACGGGATCATTGCGCACCTGATCCGGTGAGAGCTGCCACTCCAGACAATGGGCGGCCAGCGCTCCGGCCACCTCCCCGATGTTCCACTCCACCGGGTGCAGCCGGTAGCACCCGTTCGTGATGTGAGTGGTCCCGATGTTCTTGGCCGCAGGCAACAGGTTGGTCACCGTACGGGGCAGGAGCGCTCCGAGTGGGATCTGGAACGGGTAGCTGTCGATGTCGACATAGGTCCGCGGCCCTTCTTCTCCACCACAGCTGGGATGCAGGTCGATGCGGTAGTGGCCGACACCGACGGTGTCGATGAACTCCTCCGACCGTGCCGTCTTGCCGCTGTGGTGGCGTGCTGCCTTTCCCACATGGTCCTCGGTGACAGTGAACTGAGCCTCGATCCGACGCGACTCCCGGATGTAGGGACGCAACGCAAGATGATCCCTGCTGCCGAGCAGATCCCCGCGAGGCTTCAGCCCTGGATGGCCGGTGCCACCGTCGTGACGTGGTGCCTCGGTCTGCAGCCAGTACAGGAAGGACAGGCTGAGCTGGCGCGCCCCCTCGAGATGAGCGTCTCGTTCTGCATCGGACACACCGACCAGCGGGCCCTGCCAGTAGTCGAGCTGGGGCCAGTTGACCAACGTGAGGTCGCTCGCGAAACTGCCCGGTCGCATCACCGCGTTGCTCCGGATGCGACGGAAGGTCCACCATGCCGAGCCCGGTCGCTGAGGCTCCCCCAACCAGGTCCGGTCGGTGGCGAACAGTGGCAGCGTCCGCTCCTGCAGGGTGACGGGGTCGATGTCGACCCAACCCAACTGCGGCCCCGGCCAGAAGTCCGACACTGCCGTCGCCCAGTGGTCATACTGCTCAGGCCGGTCGATGGTGTGGTCCTCGTCGGGAAGGTACTCCAGCGCGAAGCACCAGCTGATCGCCTGCTGGTCGAGGGGCTCGTGGCGATCGGTACGAGCATGGAGCTCACCGGTCTGCTGCTGCGACTCGGCACCGATGACATGGGGCACCTCGGCCAGCTCGAGCAGGTCACCGAGCTCGGTGGCGTCGAGCACATACTCCGCGCTGATCATGACCTCGTCGCCGCCGTGTGCGTCGAGGAGCATCACCGCGTCCACTCTTCCGTCCATGCCTGTCTCACAACGGATCGGCTGATGCCGATGGAGGACCGTGAGCAGTCCTCGGCTGATCCACGGCGCGAGCATCTCGTTGATTGCGGCGAGAGCCACCATCGGCTCGTGAGCCAGCCGGCTGACCCGGCCCTGGCCCGGATTGAGCAGGGCGTCCTCCCGCGCTGCATCGGTGAGCGGATAGTTCCGGCGGTAGTGTCCTCGGATCCGCTCCCGCAGGCGCCGATAGGTTCGGGTACCGCCCTCCTGCTCGATCCACTGGTTCTCGTCGGGCGGCACCGCCTGGCTGGTCAACTGCCCGCCGAGCAACGGGCTCTCCTCGGTCAGGATCACCCGACACCCCAACGACGCAGCGGTCAGTGCGGCAGCAACGCCACCCAGTCCACCACCAACGACCAGGACGTCACAGCGATGTACGGACGGGTTCATCCGTGTGCCTCGGCGAAGGCTGCCTCGTACTCGTGTCGAATGGTGTCGCCGCCAGCGCCGCGCCACTCGTCGAGGGCGGCGTCGAAGTCACCCATCGTCTTCTGTCCCCGCAGCACTGCGGTCGTGGTGTCGCTGAGGGCACGGTCGATCGTCGGCCCTTCGGAGTTGTCGGTCTCGGACCAGAGTCCCAGAGCTGCGTCCTGCAGCGAGTTCGGAATCACGGTCTTGATGTAGTCGTACATGGCCCGGGTGATGTCGGGATGTCCTGCGACGTGCAGTTCCGGAGGCGGCGCGGCAACGTAGGAGTTCGGCAGGCCGATGAGATTCTTGCCGGTCTCGGTCCGCTCGACCGTCTGCGCGGTCCGCGTGTGGTGTTCCCCTTCGACACCGAACTGAAGATAGAGGTGCTCGGGGGTTCCGAACGGGGCGGCGAGCCAGTTCATGACCGACAACAATGTCGGGACCCGCTCGGGCGCCACATCCTTCGAGATTGCCGCCAGCGTGTAGGTCCCGGTCCCGAGCGCCTTCACGCCCAGACCGCCACCCTGCCAGGCGACCGGGGGGATGACGTCGATGTCCAGCCCGTCCTGGGTGATCCGGGTGGACCACTGCGCACCCCCTCGATAGTCGAGTGCGATCCGGCCGGCCACGAACTGGGCAATGACCTCGTTACCGTTGAGCGCGCCGGCGTCGGGATGGAACAGCCCTTCCTTCATCATGCCGGCCACCGTCTCCACGGCCAGGCGGTATTCCTCGGTCTCGTGGGAGTGCGTGAACGAGCCGCCCTCCTCATGCCACTTGAGCTGGGAATAGTACGGCTTGCCCATCATCTCGGTCAGGAACCACACCATCCACGACGGGTCGGCGGCCGCCCAGCGATTCGCCGACTGCTGGGTGAGCTCGCGACACAGGTCGATGAAGTCCTCCCCATTGCCGATGTCGCCGACAGTAGCGCCCGCCGCCGCGAGCATGTCGTTGCGCGCGAACATGAAACTGCCGTAGAGGTGCAAGGGGCGCATCACGCCGTAGATCCCTCCCCGGAACGTCGACTGTTCCCAGACGTAGGTCGGCAGGTTCGCCAGGTAGGGATAGTCGAGGATCTTGTCACCGGACAGGTGCTCGGTCAGATCGGTGAACCTGGCCTCGAGGATGGAGGGGAGCTTGGCCATCCGCTGCGGGATCTGCATGATGTCGGGCAGACCACCGCCGGCCAGCAGGGTGGCAGCCCGCGGACCGTAGTCAGCCTCGGGAACCATCTGGTAGTCGAGTTCCGATCCGATGCGCTGGTTCAGTCCCTGCCAGTACGAGTTCTGGCCGAGCGCCGGGGGCGTCGGACCACCCACACCGCACGCGATACGGACCTTCTCACCGTCGCCGGGCGGCGGCAGGATGTCACCCGAGTTGACTTCGGGATAGCTGAAGAACGCGTTCGGCAGGGCGAACCCGTCACCGGCGAGATCAGGGGTGACCCCGGTGTAGGCACGCTGGCTCGGCAACGTCACTTGCTCGACGCCACGCCCCATGCCCTCCTCGGTGGGGCTTCCGGTCTGGCAGGCCGCCAGACCGGCCAAGGAGGTGAGGGTTGCTGCCGCCCCTCCGAGGAGTGTGCGTCGGGTCAGTTGAGCCATGGAGGTCTCCTTCGAGTTCGCGGGGCCCACTGGTCATTGTGAGCCGCCGCCGGTCGGACGCTTTCGCGCGTCAGCACAGAACGCTAACGCGCGACAGCATCGAAGTCAACAGCCGATCCACGACGTCCTAGACTCAGCCCATGCCCGAACCGTCCGCCCGTGCCCGTCGCCCGACGCAGAGCGACGTCGCCGCCCTGGCCGGGGTGTCGCGCACCATCGTGTCGGCGGTGATCAACGGCCCAGAGGCCCAGGCAGCCCTCCGAGTCAGCAGCGCCGCCCGGGACCGTGTCCTGGCGGCGATCGAGCAGGTCGGCTACATCCCCAACGTGGCGGCCCGCAGTCTGGCGAGCGGGCGCAACGACATCATCGGGGTGTTCACCTACGAGCCGGTCTTCCCGATGGACAACGGAAGTTACTACCACGACATCCTGCTCGGCATCGAGGATGAAGCCGACCGAACCGGACACAGCCTGCTGTTGTCGAACGCGCGGAAGGATCGCGGCGAACGTGCGATCTATCACGCGCAGGCCAACACCCTTCGCGTCGCTGACGGGGTCATCGTCATCGGCGGCAGGATCGCTCGCGACGAGCTGACACGACTCCACGCCGAGCGATTTCCGTGCGTGATCGTCGGACGCCGCGAACTACCCGGAGTCGAGCCGTCCTGGGTGGCCCCGGACTATGTCGCCGGGACTCGGCGTGCGGTCGAAGCGTTGCTCGCTCTTGGTCACACCCGACTCGGCTTCGTCACTCCCGCCGCCAGCACCGAACCGAGCCGGGACCGGCTCCAAGGATTCATCGAGGCAACCGACATCGCCGGGCTCAGCGACCACGTGGTGCACCTGCCCCTGGGCAGCGGGGACCAACTGCTCCGCCAGGTGGTCAACCATCAGCTGACAGCCGTTCTGAGCGCGGCACATGCCGATGCGGAAGAGCTGGTCCTCGCTGCTCGTGCCGCGGGGATCGCTGTCCCCACAGAGCTTTCGGTCCTGAGCCTGGGCGGTACGTCGGATGCGGCCGGAAGTGTCCGCGTTGCGGAGCTGAAGATCCCGCACCGCGATCTCGGCCGCGAAGCCGTCCGTACGTTGTTGGCGCTGCTCGGCGGGACCGCTGCCGCACCGGTCCGACTCCAACTGGACTGCACCCTGGATCTGGAGCCGACAGTCGGGCCCGCGCCATCCCGCCGGTGACCATCTCGACAGCTCACCGCACGACCCGGCCGCTGTCGACAGTGGATGATCTGGCCCGTGATGAACCCGCTGTCCGGGCTCGCTAGGAACACGAATGCTCCTGCGACGTGGTCAGGGACTCAGTCCCCTGGGACGCGCCAGTCATCCGGCGAGCCCGGCTGAAGGAACATCCGGACAGAGCACGGCCCCATCCGCGAGCAGGTGACGCTGCAGGTCGCCCACGGCTACGGAACGCGGCGGGACGTCAGCATCGGCGGCCATGGCCGCGGCCGTCCCCGCTGCCTGTCCCATCGCGAAGGCTGGCGGCATGACACGGATCGCCGCCAGCGCCTCGTGGGTGGCGGACACACACCGGCCTGCGACGAGCACGCCATCGAGCGCCTCCGGCACGAGGATGCGGTAGGGCATCTCGTAGATGTTGGCCGTCGGGTCATCCTCCAACCGACCGTCAGCATCCACCGGACTGTGGATGTCAACCGGGTAGCCGCACAACCCTATGACATCAGGGAAATGACGTCCGGTGCTGAGGTCGTCCAGGGTCAGGGTGTACTCACCAACCATCCGTCGCGTCTCTCGCACACCGATGGTCGCCGCGGTGTCAAGCAACGTGGCATCGCCAAAACCCGGAAGCCGGCGTCGGAAGAACTCCATGAGTTCCTCGACCTGACGCCTCCCCTCGATCTCAGCCCTTGTGAGGTCGGCAACGTCCACTCCGCTCACGCCCAGAATTCTTGTGGTGTTGATGCGCCAGACGCCGGGTCGGAGTGTCTTGTACATCCCCACGCCCCGGCGCGGGATCGTGAACTCACCTCGTTCGCGGGCTTCAGCCACGATCGAGGTGAACGGCCGACGTTCAGCCCGATCCCGCACGTACGCGTCCACGACGTCGTCATCCACCCCCGCCACACGGAAGAACAAGGTCATCGGCTGGGTGAGTCCATCTTCTGGGCGGCCGTACTCCGTCGCACCGCCGGCACCGGCGACCACATCTGCGTCAGCGGAACAGTCGACGACCACCTTGCCCCGAACGGCCTCGACCCCCGACTTGCTGGCAATGAAGAGACCACGCACGATGCCGGACTCCACGTCCACCCCGATCACGCTGGTGTGGAGAAGGAGCTCAACGCCCGCTTCGGCCAGCATGCTGAGTCCGACGAGTTTCACCCCTTCGGGCTCGAACGGCGTCACCTTGTCGTGACCATAGGTGATGTAGCCGCAGTAGGGACTGTTCGCCGGGACCTTGGACGGGTGTATTGCGTGCCCCTGCTGTTCCATACGCCGCACCAGCTCGTCGAACACACCCCCGATCAGCGGAGTCCCACCGTCCAGGCTGTACGAGGTCATGCACGGCCCGACCAGCCCAGCCGTGAGATTGCCTCCGACGTATCCGTTCCGCTCCACCAGGAGCGTTCGGGCACCGTGTCGCGCAGCGCTGATGGCTGCCGACAGCCCGGCAGGTCCGCTCCCGACGACGATCACATCGACGTCGGCGCGCACTGGCGCGTCAACCTGGAAAGTGATCGAGTTGCTCAACGTGGTTCTCCCTCAGTCGAATGGGTGCGGTCGAGATCTGTCGGCCCATGCCCCGTGATCGCGGCCACCAGGACCGAGCTACCCGCGTCGCTGTGGACATCCAAGGTGATCGACGCTACAGCAGGTGCACGGTGCGGAGCACGCCACGAGACTCGGTACAAGGTCAGGTCCTTGCCGTCATCGGTCTGGCCCAGATTGACCACGTCGCAGCGATACGTCGCTGTGTAGCCCTGGTGACGGTAGAGCGATGTCGGCAACGGTTCGGCCGGTCGCCGGTGAAGTTGCCCGGCGGTGCCGCCGGCCGTCACCGGGACGACGCCGAGCTCAGTACCGTCAGCGGCGAGGAACCGATAGCGGCCAACCTCGGCCAAGGGTTCCCACGGCACCCGGGAGACCGGATGCACCAGTGCGTGCAGCAGGTGGATCTCCGTCAGACCTTCCGGCACGTCGACCTGCATGGTGCCGCCCCCGGCTGCCCCGCTGTGAGGAAGGCAGAGTGCGTCAGCGATGGTGTGGACGGTGCTGTCACCCCGGTCAGCGGGCACCGTGACGCGCGAACCCGCGCGTGCCAGCAAGGCAGCCACCTCTGGATCATCAGCGGCCGTGCCGCACGACTCGACTGTGACGGTCTCCTCACCCGTGAGCTCTGCCACCCGACCTCTCAGCAGCTCCAGTCCCGCGTCCGCGGCCTCGCGCCCGTTGCCGGTCATCGCTCTGCGGACCGTCTCCATCCACCTCGAGATCCGTGCAGACAGGCCAGGACGGTGATGCCGGTGGTAGCGACGGCTCCAAAGCATCACGCCGACCATCGCGATGTCGAAGTACTTTCCTTCGCGCGCCATGCGTTCGTCGTCCAGACTGACCCACGTCGAGACCTGCCCCCCAAGGATCCCCTGCCGCCGCGAACGTTCCAGCCACCGCGGGAAGTGACTTGAGTACAGATTCCCGATGATCACCTCGCGACCGTGGTCCAGCAGATGAACCTCGGTGTCGCGTTCACGGTGGAAGTACCAGATGAAGTCCATGAGGACGACGTCTTCTGGCAGGTCATCGAGAGCGCCAGCCGTCTTGTAGTGCGAGTCGGGTTGGAGCATGTCTGCCCACATCATGGGTCGTAGGTCACGCTCGGAAACCAACGCACACAGGCGCCGGACGTCGTCGGCGAACAGCGTGGCCGGATCTTCCGTCGCGCACCGGTCACACCGCCCGAGCTCCAAGACCTCGTCGTGGCCCAGGTGCACCCACCGTTGAGGCCGGAAGACGTCAAGGATCTCCTCGACGATGTCGGCCATGAACTCGTGCGCCAACGGATTGGACGGACAGTAGCAACTGGGGTATCGCTGTTCGTGTCGATCAGCCAGGAAGAGGTCGATCGTCCCCAGTTCACCACCGGTCGAGACCTCGGCGAGCTCGGGGTGGGCCAAGACCAGGTACTGCACGTGCGACAGTGACTGTATCTCTGGAATCACGTCCAACCCGATGGTGCGCAGTTCATCCATGAGCTCGGCGGTCACGGACTGCGGCAGGCATTCCCCGGGTGCAACCATCCGGAAGTGGGGTGGCATCGGGATCTCGCCGGCCACCGCCCGAGCGTGCAGATCCATCCAGCACTCATTGATCTCGGGGTGTCTGGTGAACTCCATGCCACCAGCGATCTCGACGATCACCGTGTTGTACCGGGCCGGGACGACCACGTTGCGGATCAGGCGTCGGAAGTAGTCCACCTGCGACGGGCCGGGAAGTGGAAGATGGACCGCCCGGAAGGAATGCACGGGTTCGTCAACAACGTGACCGAGCGCAATCCCACCATCAACGGCCAGCTGCTGCAGGACCGCCTCGAGCCCGAACCTCAACCCCAATTCGTCACCGGCGATGACCACCCCATCATGGTCGACCCGAACCACGAAACCATCGGCCTCGAGTTCAGCAGCCTCGTCCACGAGCGTCGCCAGCTCGCTGTCCCAGCGGGTCGAGATGTCGTTCGAGGCTGTGGTTCCCGGAAGCTGAAGCACCAGCACACCGGTAACGCCGGTGTCGGGGAGGTTCCGGCACCGCGCCGTCCGCCATTGTTGATCCAGGACTTCCGCTGCACGCGCCACGGCCGTCTGGGCGAATTGTTCGGCGGTGTCGCCGTACGGGATCACCGTGAGGTCGGCGAAGGCACCGCCGCCGATGGACGCTGTCGCCTCCGTTGATCCGCAGCTCGTCGAGGGAAAGATCCCGAGTCCGAAGTCTCTGACACCGAACCATCGCAGCCCTCCCACAATCCGCACGTCGGCCAAGCGGGTCTCGATGCGGATCACACAACGTGTGACCAGGTGCCCGACATCCGCGCCAATGGTGCTGTCGGCCTCCAGGACGAACTCGTCGCTGCGACGGTCAACCTGGCTGACCTGCCCCACCTGGCGTAGGCGTGAACCATCGGGCACCAGTACGCGGATCCGGTCAACCTGCTCGAGAACCGCCGGATCGACGAGCAGTCGGTCCAGCCAGACCGGATGATCCCAGACACACTCGATGTCGATCCCGGAATCCATCACGGTGAGGGCGCGCCACCCCACCGTCCGCCCATCGAACAGGCCGCCCGAGGTGGCACCGATCCACCCTCCCTCGTCGGCAACCTCGGCCCGCGGATCAAGTACGAGATCAGGCGGAGCCGTGCGTGCCGTCCGCGCTGCCAGATATCGGTGACGGTTCGGGGCCAGCGAGTTCTGCCAGGCCTCGACCATCAGCGCTCACCGGCCATCTGCTCGTACTCACCCCGGATCTTGTCGCCGGCTTCTCGTTGCCACCGCGCCACCACGTCGGGCCAATCGGTGACGGGTCGCCGACCGGCAACGATGTCGAGCTGCGCTGCTGCGATCTCACGTTCGGCCGCCGCGCCCGTGGTGACCTTCGCCTCCGAGTAGAGACCGTTGGAAGCGTCATCGCTCACATTGGCCAACAAGGCGTCGAGATGGCTGTACTGCGACCGAGCCTCGTCGGGCATCGATGGCATGTAGATCCCCTCGGGAACGTTGGCCAGGTAGATGAGCTGCATCGCGCCCACCTCCTTGGTGCCAAGCTCGGTGCTGACCGGATCCGTTCCCTGCAAGGTGTAGTGGACCTCAGGGACGCCGAAGCGGGTGAACAGGCGCTCCTCGCTCCCGAACGGGGATGCCAGCCAGTCGAGCACCCCCAGCAGTTCCTCAATTCGATCATCTGACGCCTTGGTGAGGCCAGTGAAGGTGAAAAGCCCACTGTTCGTGAAGTGGTCGGCCGGCCCCCCACCGTCGTGCCGGGGAACGACCAAGCCGCCCTGCACCAGTTCGGTCGCCCCCTCGACACGGGCCCTGGCCTGCAAGCCGTAGCGATTCGTCCAGGCCTGCCGGATCAGCACGGTCCGTCCTGCAATGAAGTTGACCTGGCTGTCGTTCAACGTGGCTGCCGGGTCTGGGTAGATCAGACCGTCCCGACGCAGTTGATCCACCGCGCTCAGCATGTCGGCGTAGCCCTCCACCTCGAAGTCACGGATGAAGTGCCCGTCGCGAATCGCCCAGCCGTTGACGACTCCGAACATCTCCTTCGTCATGGTCAACGCGGTCGACTGCAGATCCGAGATCGCCCACACATCGGCCCGTGGATCGGTGAGTTCGCCACAGAACTCTTTGAAGCTTGCCCAGTCCGTCACTTCCTCCTGGGAAAGCCCACGGGCCGACAGCACGTCTTGGCGAAGTCGATTCTCCGATCCGGCTCGACTGGCGAAGACCCAGGGGATCCCCCAGATCCCGCCGTTGAAGCTGACCGACTGCCACCCGAACTCGGGAATCGAGGCCAGATTGGGCCAACGACGGATCCCGTCACCCGACAGCCACGGCGACAGGTCCTGGAAACGTGCGGACAGCAGTCCGGGCAACCGCGGATAGGTGTAGGTCAGCTGGACGAGGTCGGGGAGGTCTTCCCCGGCGACCAGCGTGGCCAGCTTCGCATTGTAGTCCGCGCTGACCACCTGGGTCAGTTCCACGGTGGCGCCAACGCGCTTGTTGAGTTCTTGCCAGAAGGAGTTGTCCCTCACAGCCGGAAGCTGGCCGACGTCACCCTGCTTCAAGACACTGACGGTCCCGCCTTTCGCGGGTACGTCGTCGCGGAGGCGCTTGGGGTTCGCGGGGTAGCTCAGGTAGACCGCTGGCACGCCATTCGGTTTGGCAGGCAGGTCGGGTGCCACGACCGACCGCGGACTGACAGCCGGGGCCATGGGCCCGCTGGTCTCGTTGATCGGCGCACCGGCCGTGCCGGGCGCCCTGGGCGTGCACGCGGCGATCATGGTCGCCGATCCGGCTGCCAGCGCTCCGCCGATCAGGGCACGACGCGACAGAGATGGATCTGTTGACGCTGTAGCTGGTGACGATGGTGCTGTTGTCATGAGTCACGCCTCCATTGGCTCAGTGATGGTCTGCTGCTCGAACGCCGCCCTCCCCGGCACGTCCGAGCCCGGCGCTCAGCCGACCTGAGCGCCACACCTCCAAAGTTAAAACCTTGGAGGTTTAGCATGAACATAGTTGATGCCATGCGACTCGTCAATGACCGTGGCAAATCTGTCACGTCGACATCTTCCGTGTCGTCATGGCGCGCGCCACGACATCCACGGTCCGCAAGTGCTCGTCCAAATGCTCAGGAACGGTCATCAACCAGGGCGCCTGAAGGTAGCCGAGCAGGCGGTCGGGCGAGATGACCCGGTCACAGAACTCCACGGTGAGCGGGAAGTTCTCCCAGGCGTTGTGCCAGGTGCTCCCGGTGGGGACCTGGTCGAAACCGTGGTCCTCAAGGTCCAGGTACGTGTGATGCCACTCGCCGCCGAGTACGCGTGGTCTCGGGGCATCGCTGGTCTCGAACCACAGGCCGTAGTACCAGTTGCTCTGGACGATGTCCCGAGGCATCCGCGCGTAGAACTCGCCGGGCTTGTGCCAGGCAGGGTCGGACCAGACCCATGGCCTGGCGCCAGCGCTGCGCACCTCATCGGCCAGGAACTCCAGGTCGTGCCACCACAGGTTCCCCTGCCGGATGACCACGTAGTCCAGATTGCGCTGGTGGTGGGCAGTTTCCTCGTCCATGCCCAAATGGAAGAACCGTGGCGTGTCAAAGAGGCTCGCGACCTCCTGGATGAGGTCATGGCAAACCGCATAGTATTCAGCTGACGACACCTTGCGGGAGTATTCGCCGAGCCAGATGTCATGACCGGCACCGAAGTTGAGCTTCGGCAAAGGTTCCAGACCGAGCTCGCGCAGTCGGGTGAGCTCGTCCCGCAACCGATCCACTGTCCAGGCGTTCTTCACCGCAATCTCTGGATGGGACTCGTACCGCACTCCATCGCCGAGGTCGATGGTGATCATGTTGAGCCCGGAGTCGGCCATGTGCGCGGTGACCTTTTCCCAGACGTCCTAGAAGAAGCCCTGGTTGAGGTCCTGGACGACGCCGCTCACCCCTCGTACACGTTTGGTCTCCGGCGCCAAGGGGCGGTCCCACCACATGTTGCTGCTCAGATGGAGCAGCTCTCCCCACATCATTCCTTCGTATCCCTTCTGGTTGACTGTCTGCCGGCAGGCGGTTCAGTGGCTGATCGTGATGGCGTCAAACGTGACCCACGCCTGCTGGGCGGCTGCAGACTTCTCCCCGGTGGCAAGCAGTTGAAGGGTGTGAACACCACGAGTGATCGCGCCGGTGTCGAAGAGCACCTGCTGGAATTGGTTGCTTGCGGCGTAGGTGTCGACACTGCCGAGAAGTTGACCGTCGAGCCGCACCTCGAACACACCGTTGTTGGCACTCTTCGACCCGATCACCTTTGCGCCGGCGCCATGGAAGGGGATGTCGACGGTGGCACCAACTGACTCGGCCCGACGGACGGTCCCGCCGTGGTAGCTGGTGCTGGAGTAGGACTTCCAGACCCCGGTGTAGCTGCAGTACGGGTCGGAGTCCTCCATGGCGGTCAGGTCGGTCGCCAGCAGCCGAACCGGTGCGCCCAGCGATACCTTGCCCTGCGCATCAATGCCGAACAGCAGATGGTCCCCCGGTGTCAGTCCCGAGGTTGACAGCAGGGTGACCACATCGGCCTGGGCGTTGGCCACGGTGACGCCAGACCCTGTCGCTGCGGCGCGGATGTCGGCCTCGCGCGGTGGGGTCCCTCCAGGTACCAGACAGAGATCGGCATTCTTGGAGGTGATCGCCGCGAGCTGGTCACCGACGCCGAGCAGTGCGGTGACCTCGGTCAACACGGGAGGAGTCTCGGCGGGCAGCCGCACCTCGACGGTGACCGTGGCCGAGTTGGTGAGCGTCACGGACGTGGAGATCCCGCGCATGTAGCCGGCCTTGCTTGCCGTCACGCGAGTTGACCCGACCGGGACAGCTGTGAGGGTGAACGAGCCGTTGGTGCCACTGACCGCCGTGATCGACGGCAGGCCGCTCACATGGACCTCCACCCCGGACAGCGGCGCGCCGTCGGGATCGGTCACGGTGCCGGTGATGATGCCGGTGGCGGTGGTGAGCGGCGTTGCAGGTCCGTCCCACTGGTCATCCAGAGCGATGCTGAACGTGTGTTCCCCACTGGCGGGCCACCGCTTCGACGGGAAGCAGGTCTGTTCACTACTGCCGTCGGCGTGGATGGTGAAGCCGGGATCGTCCTCGGCCAGCACGAGCTCGGATCCGGCGCCCGTGGCGGTGACCGACCCGATCCGGAATCCCTTCGTGGTCCCGTCCGGCTGGGTCACGACAACGAAGCAGCCGGCGGCGTCAGACGGCACCGACGTGTCGACCACCAAGGCGTCAGTGCTGTCGCCTGCGGCAGTACGACGGGTGGCGGTCACCTGACCTGTGACCATCCCGGCACCGGTCACCGTCACGCTGCCGATCGTCAGCTCGGTGCCTCCGATCAGCCGGATCTGCGAAATGTCGCCGTCGACCAGCCGGACCAGGCCCCATTCACCGCGCATGCTGATCCCTGCCACCTGCACCAGCGCGCTGGGATCACCCGGGCTGCTGACCACGAGGTCAGTGACATCTCCGTGGCACGCCTTGACCGCCACCGCATCCGTCGGCCCGGCGTCCAGTGTGAGCCGATCGATGGCTTCGAGTCTGGACTGGCCGGCCGCATCAAAGGATTCCAGGGCAGTGACGAAGGTGCTGGTGAGGTCGCTGCCGTCACGGCGGTGCACGAGCTTCGGCAGTGTGTAACCCAGGTTCTCGGCATCATTGAAATCACCGGTACGTCCCTGAAGTCGGGTGGTGCGCAGCGACGGCGAACGCCCCAGGAACACCTCATTGTCACCCGGTTCGAGGCTCGCGAGGACGGCAAGGTTGGTCTGAGGTCCGTCACCGGTCGAGCTGACGATCAGCTCGTAACTTGATCGCCCGGTGAGGTCGGCCTGGTCGACATCCTTGACATAGATGTAGCCGGGGTAGTGCCCCTCGGCAGAGCCGGTGTCGCTGACCGAGGTGGCCTCGACCGCGGTCACCCCGGGCGGAAGGAGGCGATCGCCGTACGGAGTCAGGTCCAGCCACGTCTCGAAGGAGGAGTCACGATTCGCGTCACCAGACAATGTGTACTCGTGACGGCTTCCGCCGCTGACCCGGAACAGGTCGATCACGTAACCCTCGTCTCCGGTCTGGTCAAAGGCAACGGTCCACAGCTCGCGGGCATAACGCTGTGCGGAGGGGTAGGCGTTGTCCTGTCGCGCGCGGACCACCTGCAGCAACGAGTCCTCGGTGGCGCGCAACCGCTCCAGGCTGCCTCCGTATCGAGCGTTGCCAGAACCTGTCGCATCCGCGCTGTCGACGACCACGGTGTTGTGGCCGATCGTGGAGATCGAGGAGTAGCGATAGTTGGTGTAGGTGTAGCCGATGTCGGGGACCACCTCCTGGCCGCCCGAGAACATCGTGATGGTCAACGGGTCGGCGTGATGGTGACCGAACCGTGAGGTGAAGTTCAGATACAGCTGGGACTGCTCGCCGCCCTCACCCCAGGTCATCCGGGCGATTCCTGCCGAGGGGAGCAGAACGGTCCCGGCGGCCAGGTCGGAGGTAGCCGTGTCGCTGGCCCAGGAGTCCTGCAGTGGCAGGGTCTTGCCGTTGGGATAGACCAGTAGCTGGGAGGCGCGCTCGGCTCTGACGAGTGCAGGGAAGGCGCCGCTCAGGTCGAGGTTGTCGAACCGGGCGCCGGTCCGGGGCGAGACAAATCCGTCCGGGTCGGTGTATCCGGCAAGCGCGTTGAACGCCCCTGCCATCAGAACCAGCGTCTCACGGTGATAGGTCACAGCGACCTCGAACCAGAATCCGTCGGCCATGAACCGCTGCTCACAGTAGGCACGCAGCCACTCCACCGCACGGTGCACGTAGTCCGGCTTCATCATCGCCTGACCAGCCGCGGCCCAGGTGCGAATGGCCTGCCCGTCCTGATTGCCGAGAGTGATCGGGAAACTCCAGGAGAAGTCGAACGACGGGACGAGCATCTGGTTGAGCACCAGGTCTTCGACGTCGGCGCCCACCTCGTCACCCAGCACCTCGAACGCGTCGGTCTCCTTGATGATCCCGTACGCCTGGTACAGGCCGTTGGTGGAGGTCACATCGTCGGGGTGCCAGCGTCCCCACATTCCACCCCAGTGGTTGAACGGGTGACCCGAGGTGAAGTCCATGGGCCGCGAGGTCCAGGCGGCATCGGTGGTGGGCGACCACAGCTGATACATCTGGGCGAAACGATGCAGCACCCGTGCTGCGCCCAACGGATCCCGTCCGGCCAGCTCGACCAGCTTGCCTCGCACATGGGCTTTCTGGAGGTGATGCAGGTGACCGGTGATGAAGTAGGTTCGGCCGTCCGCGTCCTCGTGGTACGGGTAGGTCACCTGGCTGCCGTCCCGACTGATCGCCACCATGGTCTCGGTCTCGGGGTATGCCGCGTTCGGATAGACAGTGCTCGTCGTCTTGCTGACCAACGAAAGAGCGTCGGTGGACAAGGAGTAGAGCTGGAGACCGTCCGGCAAGAGGTCGGGGTCCTCGGGCAGGCCGACGTAGCGGAAGCCGGACCGCTCGGGGACCAGATCGAGCAGGTCGAGCACCTCCGACGAGGGCGGCGCGACGGTGACGGCGGTGGGGCTGGGCCAGGTCGGGGTGAAGTCGAGTGCCTCCTCACCTGCCCTGACCAGATCCTCGCGGTCGAAGCTGAGGATGCCCAGCGGGATTTCCCCCGAACTGCCCACCGTCATGGACACTCGCAGCTGGTAGCTGGCCGCGGTGCTCGGCTCGGGATGGGTGAAGTCGGCATGCAGCTCGGTGTTGTTGAGGTCACCCGTCACATCGGTGAGGCGTTGCCAGTCCCGTTCGCCGTGCTTCCAGTCCAGGTGCAGCTCCGCGGTGGAGGCGTTACCTCGCGGAATCACCAAGGGACCGCTGGGGTCGGGCTCCCAGATCACCTGCTTGGTGGTGAAACCCGTCCAGTTCAGCATCCAGTTTCCACTCTCCAGGGTCCTTCCCGCACCAGGCGGATCGAACAGCAGGCTGCCGAGCCGCCCTTCGTTGACCAGGTCGGCCGAGTGCGGCACGTTGTCACCCTCGTAGCGGGCCATGTAGTTCGCCGTACGAATCGGGTACCACGAGGTGGTCGGCAGGGTGTTGACGTTGTGGACATGCACGATGTTGATCCGCCACTCGCCTTCAGGCTGTGCGCCGCCCAGCGAGGTGAACGGGATCGACACCTCCACCCCGAAGGTGCCCGAGGTCACGTCATCAGCGATGGCATGGTCGAACAGCGCCACGTTCGTCCGTGACGGCATTTCCTGCGGCGCGATCGACCGATCCCATTCGGTCGTCAGCGGCCGCAGAACGTTAACGGGAATCGTCACGACGAAGTGGTCGTTGCCAGCAGCCGCGGTGGAGATCAACACCTCGATGTGGGCGATGGCGTCCTTGTCGACGAGCGACGCGGTTCCACCCAGGAACAGGTGGGTGCTGGTGACCCCGATCCGATAGGACGGCCCGTTCTGAACAGGTTCATCGGTGAAGGTCGAGCGGAAGTCCGACAGCTCCGTCGCCGCGCTCCACGCCGCCTCATCCAGGGTTCCGTCGATCACCGGAGCCTGCCCCAGAACCGGGACGACCGCCCACTTCGCGGCGTGGATCCGTACGGGGGCACTCACCTCGGTCTCCGGCTCGTCTTCGGCGTGCGCAGGTCGGATCGCGCCGCGTCCGATGCCGGCGGCGACCGCAACTCCTCCGGCGATGCCCAACAATGCTCGGCGACTCACGGTGATCGGGTGTGTCATCGTCAACTCTCCCTTGGGGGCCGTGCCCAGCGAGCTCGATGTGGCTCGCAGGCGCCACGAATCTGGCTGCAGCAGCTCCGCCCTGGAGCCGCCACGTCGTTAACCTCGGAGGTTACAGATTCGTGCGTGGCCCGGCTACAAAGTGAAATATTGTGAATGAGTTCGAGATCGTTCCGTGATCAATAGACTCATGCTCGCCACGATGCGACGTCGATCACCAACATCCCGGACCACTGTCATGGCGGCAAAGTGATCGCTGATGAGTCCGGCGAGTGGCCCGAAGCCAAGGGGCGTTCGTCGGAATGCGCGCAGGCGGGATCAACTCGCGTTGATCGGCGCGAACTCCGGACCGGTCCTGCCGAGTTCCTCGTCCAGCTTGGTGAAGATCGGAGTCGGCTTGGCCAGCGGCCGCCCGACCGCGATGGGCGTGGACTCCCACCTGGCCTGCTCGACGGTGTAGTCCCCCATCAGCACGGGATACTCACGACCGCCCTCCTCGGACTCGGAGACGGTGCGGATCTCGGGCTGGGCGGCCCAGATCCCTTCACCGCCAAGTGCCTCGAACACCTTCTGGGCACCGTGCGGCAGGAACGGGGTCAGCAGCGTGTTGCAGTCGGAGACGAGCTGCAGGGCACAGTGCAGCACGGTGTCGCGGCGAACCGGGTCGTCCTTCAGCTTCCAGGGCTCCTGGTCGCTGAGGTAGCGGTTCGCCAGGGTGACGATCCGCATCGCCTCGGTGATGGCGTTCTTGAACTTGTTGTGGGCCAGGTGGTCCCCGACGGTGACGAAGCCCTGCCGGCCGGCTGTCAGCAGTGCCTCGTCCGCCTCGGTCAGCGAGCCTGCCGCCGGGATCGCCCCGTTGTTCTTGTGGGCCAGGGAGATCGAGCGGTTGACGAGGTTGCCCCACTCGTTCGCGAGCTCGTTGTTGTTGCGCCGGACGAACTCGTCCCAGGTGAAGTCGGTGTCGTTGTTCTCGGGACCCGCCACCGCGATGAAGTAGCGCAGGGCGTCCGGCCCGAACGCCTCCAGCACGTCCTTCACATAGATCACGAGTCCACGGGAGGTGGCGAACTTGGAGCCGCTCATCGTGAGGAACTCGCTGCTGACCACTTCGGTCGGCAGGTTCAGCTCACCGAACGGCCCCTCGACACCGCCCCGGTCACCCTTGCCGTTCTGCCCGAGCAGGATGCTCGGCCAGATGACCGAGTGGAAGACGATGTTGTCCTTGCCCATGAAGTAGTACGACCTCGTCTCCGGGTCGTTCCACCACTTCCGCCACGCCTCCGGGTCTCCGGTGCGGGCGGCCCACTCGACAGAGGCCGACAGGTAGCCGATGACGGCGTCGAACCAGACGTAGAACTTCTTCATCGGCAGCTCACGCCAGTCATCCAGCGGGACCGGGATCCCCCAGTCGATGTCGCGGGTGATGGCGCGCGGCTTCAGGTCGTCGATGAAGTTCTGGCTGAACCGCAGCACGTTCGGGCGCCAGTCGGTCCGCTGCTGCAGCCAGGCGGTGAGGCTCTCGGCGAAGGCCGGCAGGTCGATGAAGAAGTGCTCGGTCTCGCGGAACTCCGGGGTCTCTCCGTTGATGCGTGACACCGGGTTCTTCAGGTCGATCGGGTCGAGCTGGTTGCCACAGTTGTCGCACTGGTCGCCACGCGCACCGTCGTACCCACAGATCGGGCAGGTGCCCTCGATGTAGCGGTCGGGCAGCGTACGCCCGGTCGACGGGCTGATCGCCCCCATCGTCGACTTCTTCACCACGTACCCGTTCTCGAGCAGCGCGAGGAAGATGTCCTGCACCACCTTCGCGTGGTTCCGGGTGGTGGTCCGGGTGTACAGGTCATAGCTGAGCCCGAGGCCGTACAGGTCCTGGATCAGCTGGCCGTGGTACTTGTCCACCAACTCCGGCGTGGTGAGCCCCTCCTTGTCGGCCTGCACCGTCACCGGCGTGCCGTGCTCGTCCGATCCCGACACCATCAGCACGTCGTGGCCGTTCATCCGCAGGTAGCGGGAGAACACGTCCGAGGGGACGCCGAAGCCGGAGACGTGGCCGAGGTGGCGCGGGCCGTTGGCGTACGGCCACGCGACCGCGGTGAGGTAGCGAGACGACATGGCCCCCAGCCTAATTCAGAGCCGTTGCCGTCCCGTTCGGATGCCAAACGTTCACCTTGCGACGGCAGGACACGACCCCCGCGGCGACTAGCGTCAAGGTCGTGGCGAAGGTGAGCGGCAAGGGCCTGTTCCTGAAGCATGTCGAGCCCTTCCTGAAGAAGTGGCTGAAGAAGTCGGACGGGCCCATCAGAGGTGTCTACAAGGGCAAGGTCTGGGACATGCCCAACATGGGCCTGGACAAGGGCTTCACCTTCACCAAGCGCAGTGACAGCGCACGCAAGGCGCTGCGCGACACCTTCGACAGCTCCGCGCGCAGCAACTTCCTCAAGCAACTGGACCCGGCCGTTCTGAAGAAGGCCGGCCTCGATGCCGAGGACATCGCCCTGGTGAAGGCCGGCAAGGTGCCGGACGGCTACCAGGTGCACCACAAGTACCCCCTCGATGACTCGGGGACGAACTCGTTCGAGAACCTGGTGCTGATCAAGAACTCGCCCGACCACGCCCTGGTCACCAACCACCAGCGCTACACCACCGAGGGCATGAAGGCGGGAGATTCGCGCACGATCGACTGGCCGACCTACCCTCCGAACACCACCGTGTGGCCGCCGACCGGCGGTGGCGCTACCGTCAACCCGAACCCGTGAAGGAGCGACGATGCCGACCATTCCAGAGATGGTGACCAAGATCCGCGAGCTGTACGCCACCCAGCTTCCGCCCGCCGATGCCGCCGAGCTCGCCCGCGCCGCGGAGGTCTTCCGCTCCGAGTTCGGGATCGAGATGCCCGACGACTATCGCGAGTTGCTGGAGCAGTGCAACGGCATCGGTTTCAACGGGGTCCTGTTCTACTCCACCCAGGACGGCGAGACCCGCAAGGGAGCCGCCCGGTTCGGCCTGGGCGAGGCCAACGAGCGGCTGATCCGGGGCCAGCACGAGATCGACACCACGCTGCGGTTCGTGGGTGAGACCGGCAACCAGTTGTTCGCCTACGACACCGCGGATCGCCGGTGGAAGGAGGTCGACCGCACGTCGTGGGACCTGGACAGCCCCGACGACGCCTACGACACCTTCACCGCCCTGTTCACCGCGCAGTACGACACCTTCGTCGACTGGTGATCCGACGCACGAGGAAGGACGACCATGAGTGAGTTCGACGCCATCCTGGAACGGCTCCAGGTACAGGCGCAACAGGCTGCGGCGACACCGGTCGGGCTGCCCGAGGTGACCTCCGAGGGAGCCAGCGACAACGAGCAGGTCCGCGCCACCGTCTCCTCCGGAAAGCTGCAGTCGGTGACGATCGATCCGCGGGCGATGCGCCTGACGAATGCCGAACTCGCCGACCTGGTCGTCGAGGCGGTCAACGCCGCGATCGAGGCCCAGAACGCTGCTGTCACGGCCGCCATGCAGGACGAGAGCACCGACTTCGGTCAGCTCAATCGCAACCTGGACGAGATCCGGTCCGATGCCAACCAGACCATGGCGAAGTACCTCGATGCGATGACCGAGATGCTCGGTCGGGCCTCGGGCCAACGCTGACAACGACGACACCGAGGAGCAGGTGATGAGCCAGATCAGGTTCGAACCGCAGACCTGGACGCGCGCCGCCGAGGGCATGTCCGATGCCGGTGAGGAGCTCGCCCAGCGCACCCAGGCGCTGCTCGGCCAGGTCAGCGACCTCAGCGTGCTCGGGACCAACGACACCCTCGGCGGGGTCTGCCAGATGATCTACGGCACCTACCTCCAGGTGTTCACCGAGACGGTCACCGAACTGATCCAGGGGTACGGCGAGGAAGCCAGCGGCCTGCATGCGACGGCCGCCGCGTACCAGGGCGTCGAGGACGCCAACGCCAGCGGTGGCGAGCAACTCAGCCAGATCGTCGATCCGGGGGTGTACTGAGATGGCGGTGATGCTGCCGGCCGAGCTGTCCCGGTTCCTCAACATGGTCGGCTTCGAATGGCCCGAGGGCAATGAGGACAAGGTCTTCGACTGGGGCAACGCGTGGATGTCGTACGCCGGCGAGGTCGGCTCGGCGCACGGTACGGCGCAGGCCGCACGTGACCACGTCGGCGCCAACAACGAGGGCCCCGGCGTGGAAGCCTTCCTGGCCCACTTCAATGAGCCCAACCAGCTGGAGGATGTCGGCACGAACCTGTCCACCGCCGCGACCATCTGCGGCGGCTGCCTGTTCGTCGTCGGGGCGGCCATCATCGCCCTGAAGATCGCCTTCGTGGTCAACCTGGTCACCCTGGCGATCCAGGTCGCCTCCGCGATCGCGGCCGCTGCGGCCACCTTCGGCGCGTCGATGGCCTGGATCCCGGTCGCCAGGTTGATCGCCCAGCGCGCCATCGAGTACGCCATCAACCTCGGGATCGAGAAACTGCTCGGTGGCTGACGGGGGCGGCCGTCGTGCCCTAACGTGAGCACCATGGCAGCAACGACGGTGACCCAGCCCCCGGAGGACCTCGCCGCTCCGACCCTGCGCCGATCCATCTCGAACACCCTCAAGGGATCGGCCGGCAACCTGGTCGAGTGGTACGACGTGTACGTCTACACGGTTTTCGCGACGTACTTCGAGAAACAGTTCTTCGACGAGGCCGACCAGAACTCCACGATCTACGTGTACGCGATCTTCGCGGTCACCTTCCTGATGCGCCCGGTCGGCTCGTGGTTCTTCGGATGGTTCGCCGATCGGTACGGGCGCCGTACGGCCCTCACGCTGTCGGTGTCGATCATGGCGGCCTGCTCGTTCGTGGTCGCCATCACGCCCACGCGCGAGGTGCTCGGCGTGGGCGCTGCCGTCATCCTCATCGTCTGTCGGCTGGTGCAGGGCTTCGCCACCGGTGGCGAGTACGGGACCTCGGCCACGTACATGTCGGAGGCCGCCATCCGCGGCCGCCGCGGCTTCCTCTCCTCCTTCCAGTACGTGACCCTGGTCGGCGGGCACGTGCTGGCCCAGCTCACCCTGTTGATCATGGTGTTGGCCGCTGACCAGGCCTGGATCGAGGCCTGGGGATGGCGCATCGCCTTCGGCATCGGTGGCATCGCAGCCCTGGTGGTGTTCTGGCTGCGACGCACCATGGACGAGTCCCTTCATGCCGAGGACGTGCAGTCGGGCAAGTCCGGCTCAATCATCGAGTTGGTTCGTCACTACTGGCGGCCCCTGCTGCTGGTGTTCCTGATCACCATGGGCGGGACGCTCGCGTTCTACGCCTACTCGGTCAACGCCCCGACCATCGTGAAGACCACCTTCGCCGGCAAGGACACCGCGACCGGCACGGTGATCAACCTGGTCGCCCTCACCATCTTGATGCTGCTGCAACCGGTCGGTGGCTGGCTGTCGGACAAGGTGGGGCGCAAGACCCTGCTGGTGTTCTTCGGCATCGGCGGCGTGCTGTTCACCTGGCCGCTGTTCACCTTCCTGCCGGGCATCACCAATCCGGTGCTCGCCTTCGGGATGCTGGTCATCGCGTTCATCATCCTCACCGGCTACACCTCGATCAACGCGGTGGTGAAGGCGGAGCAGTTCCCCCAGCACATCCGTGCTCTCGGTGTCGGCATCGGTTACGCGGTGGCCAATTCACTGTTCGGTGGCACGGCGCCGCTGCTCTACAAGGCCGCCGCGCAGTACCACCAGGTGCCGTTGTTCATCGGCTACATGATTGTGTTGATCGCCGCGTCGCTGGTCGTCTACATCTTCTTCCTGCGAAACCGGGGCAACAACTGGCTGGACCACCACACCGAGATGCACCGGGCGCGGGCGGAACGCCTCAGGCCTCGCGGGTGAAGGTCAGGTGCACCACGCCGCTCGGCGAGGTCACCGGCTCCGCGTGAAAACGATCCTCGATGCCCTCCAGACCGTCCCAGAGGCGCACGCCTCGGCCGAGCACGATGGGAACAACAGCCAGGTGCAGATGGTCGACCAGGTCCGCAGCGAGGAACTCGCGCACCGTGCTCGGCCCACCGCCGATCCGTACGTCGTCGCCGAGGTCGTCGCGTTCCGCGGCGAACTCCCGGGCTGCTGCCAGCGCCTCGGCCGGGGAGGCGTCGAGGAAGTGGAACACCGTGCCGTTGGCGAACTCGATGCTCGGCCGCGCATGGTGGGTGAGGATCACCACCGGAGTGCCGAAGGGCGGCTCGTCACCCCACCAGCCCTGCCATGCGTGGTCGGCCCAGGGTCCACGCTGGGGGCTGAACTTGTTGCGACCCATGATCTCGACGCCGATGCCCGGCTGCCACTGCTCGGCGAACGTGTCGTCCAGAGTGCGCAAACCCCCTGACAGCCCATGCATGCTGCGACCGAACCGGGTGCCGTTGATCATCCAGTCGAGCAGTCGTGACCCGGCGTGGCCGAAGGGCTGCTCGAGCGACTGGCCCTCACCGGTCGCGTACCCGTCCAACGAGATCCCCATGTTGTGCACTCGTACCGCCGACATTGCCGTCTCCTCAAAGTGATTGTTGATCGCAACTACTCGGGCATGCTACACTGCACTGATTGCGATTCGCAAGTACCTGGAGGATGTGGAGATGCCCGCGAAGGGACCGCGCAGCGGCTGCGCGATCAACGCTGCCGTCGAAGCACTCGGTGACCCCTGGAGCCTGATCGTGCTGCGGGACGTGATCTTCGGCAATCGGCGCAGCTTTCGCGACCTGCTCACCCATTCGGAGGAGGGCATCGCCTCCAACATCCTCAGCAGCCGGCTGCGCTCGCTCACCGAGGCCGGACTGCTCACCAAGGCTGAGACCGTACGAGGTCAGCGCGGCTCCTACTCCCTCACCGAGGCAGGCATCCAGACGCTGCCGATCCTGGTCGCGCTGGGCACCTGGGGTCTGGCCCACCGCGACGGTACGGAGGAACTGCGCGTCCGTGCGGAGCTGCTGCGTGACGGCGGGCCGGAGTTGGTGTCCGGCCTGATGGACGAACTGCGAGAACTCCACCTCGGGATCCCTCGGCCGGACCCGGCCGCCCCTCGGGCATCCGCGCAGCTGCAGGCGGCGTACGAGGCCGCGTTGAAGCGATAACGTGGGCGCATCATGCGCATCGCCCACATCACGGACACGCATGTCCGTCGCAGCCTTCCCGGATCGTCCGCCAGGCCGGAACGTCGCAGCCGCGAGGCTGCTGATCTCTTGGTGACCGCACTCGCCGACGCCCGGCAGCGGGGCGCCGAACTGGTCGCGGTGACCGGGGACCTGGTTGACGTCCCGAGCTATCTGTGGGATCGGCATCGGGACTCCTCGGCCGACCGCGAGCTGTGGGCAGCCGTCCGTGAGGACTACCGGTGGTTCCGTCGCACCCTGGACGAGTCGGGGCTGCCGTGGATCGTGCTGCCCGGCGTCCATGACGACGAAGCCATTCTGGTCGAGGAGTTCGGGGTACAGCCCCGGGTGGTCGAGCACGCCGGGGTGCAGTTCGTCAGCTTCTGGGACCACGAGGTCGACGGGCAGGCACCCCAGCGCACCCTGGCCGAACGACGCAGATTCCTGGCAGCGTTGAAGGATCCGGATCCGGCCCCCCAGGTGCACCTGCAGTACTACGTGGTCACGCCAGCCATCGCGGAGTCGGGGCATCCGCTCACCTACCTGGAGGGTGAGCAGCTCACCCGCGGCATCGTCGAGTCAGGGCGGCCGGTCCTGTCGCTGTCGGGCCATCACCATCCCGGAACCGAACCGGAGCAGCACGGGAACGCGCTGTTGGCGGTGACACCCGGCCTGATCGCCGCGCCGCATCCGTACCGGCTGTACGACATCGAGGTCGGCTCGGACGGGACCTCCAACTTCAGCTGGGAACAGGTCGACCTGCTGCCCGACCCGCAGCCCGTGCCGGCGGTGTTCCTGGATCGCGACGGGGTGATCAACACCCTGCACACCTATCACTCCGGGCCGGAGGCGATGGAGCTGCTGCCCGGAGCGGCGCCGGCGATCCGGCTGCTGCGCAAGGCGGGTTACCGCATTGTGGTGATCACCAACCAGACCTGTGTCGGGATCGGATGGGTGACCGTCGGCAACCTCGCCGAGGTGCACGACCGGATGGCCCTCCTGCTGGCACGCGAGGGGGCGTACGTGGATGCCATCCACGCCAGCTACGACGCTGGCGAGGCCGGCATCGCCGAGCAGTTCCGTCGGGACGACACGCGCAAGCCGCATCCGGCAATGCTGCTGCGGGCGGCTTCCGAACTGTCGCTCGACCTGTCGCGCAGCTACATGGTCGGTGATCGCCTCAGCGATGTGGAGGCCGGGCTGGCGGCAGGGGCGACACCGATCCTGGTCCGCAGCGGTCTCGGCTCGGCGGCCGAGAGCCCCGACCATGTCGCCGTCGTCGACGACGTGGCCGAGGCCGCCCGGCTGATCGTCAGCCGAGGCTGATCGTCAGCCGGCGAAGGCTGCCCGCAGCTGCTCGCGCTGATCGTCGGTGAGCTCGATCCGCCCGGCTGCCGCGTTGGCCTCCAACTGCTGCACCGTCGACGAGCTCGGGATCTGGGTGCCCATGCCCGGCAGGGAGAGCAGGTAGGCCAGCGAAAGCTGGCTGATCGAGTGACCCCATTCGCCGGCGAGTTCGCCGACACGCCGGACCTTGGCGATCTTCTCCTCGGGGATCTCGGCGCCCTGGTCGAACAGCCGGTCGCCCTTGCCGACCTTCGCCGGATCCAGGTAGCGGTCGGTCAGCAGGCCCTGCCCCAGCGGCGAGAACGGCACGAAGGACAGCCCCTCAGCGGCGCAGAAGTCCAGTACGCCCGGCTGGTCCTCACCGTTGATCGGGTCGAAGCGGTTCTGTACGGCCACCACACGGCAGCGACGCGAGATCTTGTCGGCGGCAGCGAGATAGGACTCGAGGTTCTCGACCGTGAACTGCGAGACCCCGAGGTAGTGGACCAAGCCCTGGCTGACGAGGTCCTCGACCGCCTCCAGCGACTCCTCGACAGGGGTGTTGTCGTCGAATCGGTGGAACCAGAGGACGTCGACCCATTCCTGGCCGAGCCGGGCCAGGGATGCCTTGACGCCCTCGATGATCTGCAGGCGGGACAGCCCGGAGTGGTTGGGCGTGTAGCCGTCCATGCCGCCGTACACCTTGGTGGCGAGCACGATGTCGCGACGCTTCTCCGGATGGGCGTCGAACCAGCGGCCGATCACCCGCTCGGAGTTGCCCGTACCGTCGTTGTAGCGGTTCGCGGTGTCCCAGAAGGTGACGCCGAGTTCGTGGGCGCGGTCCATGATCGCCAGCGAGGTGGCCTCGTCACTGCGGGATCCGTCGCCGGTGTCGGGGTAACCGAACTTCCAGGTGCCGAGTCCGACGGCCGAGGTCTGCAACCCACTGGTGCCGAATCGGCGGTACGGCATGCCGTTGAAGTCTGTTGTCTCGAATGGGAATGATTCACCGGACGGCTGACGAGGATCCATACTCCAAGACCCTATCGTGGATCCATGCCCGACCGCTTTGTCGTCACGACCTACAACCTCTGGGCCTCGGACCGCTGGCCGGAACGGGCCGAGCCGCTGCGCTCCTACCTGGAGCTGACTTGCCCCGACATCCTGTGTGTGCAGGAGCTTCGTCCGGCGACCCGCGACCTGGTCGACACCGTGCTGACCGGGCACGACCGGGTGAAGGACGAGTTCGAGGGCTGGACGGTGGAGGGGAACCTCTGGTGGTCCACGGCACTGTTCGACCACGTCGAGCACGGGATTGCCGACCTGGGTCAGCTCTCGCCGCTGCGCCGCCTCTTCTGGGCACGCCTGCGACATCGGGACGCGGATCGGACCGTCCTGGTGGCCACCGCCCACCTCACCTGGCAGGGCAACCCGCGCGAACGCACCGAGGGCTACTCACCGCGCCTCGCCGAGACTCAGCTGGTCATCGAGCATCTCGACCGCCTGGTACGACCTGATGAGTCGGCATTGTTCATGGGCGACCTCAATGACGCCACCAATGTCATCACCCTGCTACGGGAGGGCGGTTGGACCGACAGCTTCACGGCTTGTGGCTCTCCCCTGCTGCCGACCCACCCGGCCCGTCCGACCGCTGAGGGCACCCCGCAGGTGCTCGACTGGCAGTTCCACCGCGGGCCGATCCGGGCGATGACCAGTCACGTGGCCGACCCGTTCACCGGCGACATCGCTCCTTCGGACCACAAGCCCGTGGTCGCCACCTACGGCTTCACCGCATGAGCGGCAATTCCGGGCCGACCCTGCGCGACCGACACCTGACGGTGTACGGCCGGCGCCCGGTCCTGGCCGCCCTCGTTGACGGGGAACCGGTGGCGAAGGTGCACCTGGCCGACAACGCGGCAGGTCGGACGATCGACGAGATTGTCGAGGCGGCCGCACAGCGTGGAGTCGAGGTCGAACGTACGACGGCAGCTCGGGTGAAACGCCTTGCCGGCAACGGAAAACAGGACCAGGGCGTCGCTGCCGACATCACGGCGTCCGGGATGCAAAGGCTGGTCGACTGGCTGCCGACCGCCAGCGAGCGGGCCACCGTCCTGGTGCTGGACGGGATCACCACACCGGCGAACGTCGGAATGATCATTCGTACGGCCACCGCTGCCGGGCTGGACGGCATCGTGGTGCCCTACAAGGGCGTTGCCGAACTCGGGCCGCTGGTGGTGAAGGCCTCGGCCGGAATCGCCTTCCGGGCGCCCCTGTTGCGCTGCGCCACCGCCGCCGAAGCGGTGACCTTGTTGCGGCAGGACCACTTCCGGGTCTACGGACTGGCCGGGGAGGCGAGCACTGATCTGTACCGCGCGGAGTTCGCCGCACGCTCGGTCTTCTGCCTGGGCAACGAGTCAGAGGGGCTGTCCCCGAGCGTCCGGAAACTCGTCCAGGCGCCCGTGGCAATCCCCATGGCCAATGACGTCGAGTCGCTCAACGTGGCCAGCGCAGCGGCCGTGCTGTGCTTCGAGCTGCGGCGACGGATCGACCGGTGACGGGCTACCAGGGCCGTCCCGGCTTCGGCTTCGAGAGCGTCGAAGCATTCGCCTTCCAGGTGCCGCCGGGTGCTGGCGAGCACCGGATCACCGTGGACGACGTCCGGCTGCCGGAGCAGGCGATCCCGCCCGGGTGGGAGCTGAGCTATGTCCTGCAGTACGAACTCGACGAGCGTCACCGTTACGCCGGCGGGTGTGCCGCCCTGGATGTGGTCTTCGACGACGGCACTCGGCTCTCGTCCCTCGACCCGGTGGACCAGCTCGGCTTCCCTGCCACCCCCGACGGGCAGGGCGATTCCAAGGCGATGTATCCGCACCAGTGGAACTTCCGCCGCATCTCGCTCGACGCCGCAGCCGGCCTGCGGGCAGTCGCCGTCGAACTGGTCGTCCGGGCCGACCCGGACCTGACACTGACCGGCTGGGTCGACCGGGTCCGGTTCGAGGCCGTTGAGGACATCGGCGCACGTCGCCCGGTGGAGCGGGTCCTCACCACGCGCGGCACCAACTCCAATGCCACCTTCTCCCGTGGCAACACGATCCCGATGACGGCCTGGCCCAACGGCTTCGCCGGCTACACCCCGGTGACCGATGCTCGGACCCTGCGCTGGGTCTACTCGTGGGCCGACCACAACGACGACACGAACCGTCCGGTGCTGCAGGCGCTGGCGGTGACCCACCAACCAAGTCCATGGATGGGCGACCGGCAGCCGCTCCAGCTGGTGCCGCAGCCCACCTCGATGCCGCCAACCGTCGATCCGCAAACACGTGGACTGCCGTTCAGCCACGACGATGAGCAGGCCCATCCGCACCACTACCGGGTACGGACTGCCTCCGGCATCGTCGCCGAGGTCGCACCCACCGAGCATGCCGCCGCGTTCCGGTTCACCTTTCCCAGCGGAACAGGGCGCATCGTCGTCGACCAGGTCGACGAGCACGGGGACACCTCGGTCGCGCCCGACGGTACCGTGACCGCCTGGACCGAGGCGATCCCCGGACCCCGCGGCGACGGAGCCGGCCGGATGCACGTGTACGCGACCGCTGACCGTACGCCGACCGCCACCGGAGAGTTCTGGACGGAGTACGCCGTCGAGCCCGGTTCAACAGGTCCCCTGGTGGTGACGGTGTGGCTGGCAACCTCGTTCATCTCGGTGGACCAGGCACGCCACAATCTCGCCCTCGAGATCGGCCTCGGTCCCGAGGCGCTCTCCTTCGACGCCGTCGCCGACCGAGCCGCCGATGCCTGGGACGAACGTCTTGCGGTACTGGAGATTCCGGGCGCCCCGACCGAGGCGCAGCTCACCACCTACGGCAACCTGTACCGGCTCAATCTGTATCCCTCGATCGCCCACGAGAACACCGGCAGCAATGAGTCGCCGGTGTGGGTGCACGCCTCACCGAACCTGCCCGACAATCCCGTGCTGCCAGGAAAGCTGGTGGTCAACCACGGCTTCTGGGACACCTTCCGCACCTGCTGGCCCGCCTACGCGTTGCTGTATCCGGATCTGGCGTCCGAGCTGGTCGACGGGTTCGTCCAGCACTTCCGCGACGGCGGATGGATCCCGCGATGGTCGTCCCCCGGCTACGCGGACTGCATGGTCGGCACGTCATCGGACATCGCCTTCGCCGATGCCGTGCTGAAAGGAATCGCCACCGAGGTCGACGAGGTCTACCTGGCGGCCCTGCGCAATGCGAGCGCCGCTTCGGTCGACAGTCGGATGGGCCGAAAGTCCTTGTCGCGTTCGCTCTTCCTCGGTTGGACGCCGGTCGAGGAACCGGAAGGACTGTCGTGGTCCATGGATGGCTATCTGAATGATGCGGCCCTGGCCAGTCTCGCCGAGTGGCTGCTGGACCATCCCTCGCAGACGAACCTGGACGCCGATCAGCTCAGGGCGGAGGCGGACTGGTTCCGGGCCCGGAGCCGAGACCATCGGCGGTTGTTCCATGCCAGGCTCGGATTCTTCATCGGCCGTCGCACTGACGGGTCCTGGCGGATCGAGGACGGCTTCGACCCGGACGCCTGGGGCGACGACTACACCGAGACGAACGCCTGGACCGCATCGCTCTCGGTCCCGCACGATCCTGCGGGACTCTTCTCCTTGTACGGTGGGCGTTCGGGGCTGACGGAACGGTTGGAGGAGTTCTTCTCGCATCCGGAGCGGGCGGACAAGCCGGGCTCGTACGGCAGCCCGATCCACGAGATGCTCGAGGCTCGGGACGTTCGGATGGGCCAGTACGGGCACAGCAACCAGCCGGCCCACCACATCCCCTTCCTGTGGCTGCTGGTCGGCCGCCCTGACCGTACCCAGCAGGTGGTGCGGGAGATCATGTCGCGGTTCCATGCCGGCAGCGAGATCGGCCAGGGGTACGGCGGTGACGAGGACAACGGTGAGATGTCAGCCTGGCACCTGTTCGCGCTGCTCGGGATCCACCCGTTCCCGGTGGGCAGTGCTCAGTACGCCATCGGTTCTCCCTTGCTGGGCAGGGTTGTCTGGCACCGCAACGACGGTTCGCAGCTCACCGTTACCGCGGTCGGGTCTGGGCCGTACGTCGCAGGTCTGTCGATCGACGGCGTCGCTGTCGACGAGCCCTGGTTGGACCACACCACTCTGGTGTCGGCCAGCAGCATCGAGTTCAGCCTAGCCGCCGAGCCGCAGTCGTGGGGATCAGCCGTGGCCGATCCCGCTCCTGCTCCGCCGCTGCTGGTCGATCTACCCCGCCCGTCGAGCGAAGTCGAGACGTCAGCACTCACCGATGACGATGCCATGACGACCGCCATGGTGACATCGGGATCCCTGCTGACCTGGAACCTTCCGACATCCCGGCAGGTCCAGCTCCTCACCCTGACCTGTGGCGAGCGCCCTGACCAGGGCGTGTCCGCGTTCGAGCTCGAAGCAGAGATCGGCGGCTCCTGGCGGACCGTGGCCTCCGGCGATGCCCACGGCTATCGGTGGCCGTACCAGACACGGCCCTTCACCGTCGAGCCGACCGCATCGGCCCGGTTCCGGCTCACGCTCGGCGCTGGTGAAGTGGCTGAGGTGCAGTTGTTGGGACCCGAGTCACCTTGACCTGGACGGCCTTGGCGATCGGCTGGTCGCTCTGGCTGCTGTGATCGCTCCAGCCGATCAGCACGTTCAGCTCCGGGTAGTAGCCGGCGGCACTCCCCCGCGGCAGGTCGTACGCGATCGCCCGGTAACTGCGGGCCGTCCGCTGCGAACCATCCCGCGCGGTGGCGACGATGTCGACCAGATCGCCATCGGTGATGCCACGATCGACCATGTCCTCGGCGTTCAGGAACACCACCTCACGGATGTTCTTCACTCCGCGGTAGCGATCGTTGTTGCTGTAGATCGTGGTGTTCCACTGGTCGTGGGACCGCATCGTCTGCAGGACGAGGGTCTCGCCGTCAGCAGGGATCACGTCCGGCAGCGGTGCCAGCGAGAACTCCGCCTTCCCGGAGGGCGTCAGCCACACCCGTTCCCGTGCCGGCTGCGGGATGCGGAAGCCGTGCTTGCGTCGGACCAGGTCGTTGAAGCCCTCGAACCCGGGCAGCACCTCTGCCATCACGTCACGGACGCGGTCGTAGTCGTCGGCGTACTCCTCCCACGGGGTGCGACTCTCGGGCAGGGTGGCTCGTGCCATCCGACACAGGATTCCCGGCTCCGACATCAGGTACGGCGATGCCGGTGAGCGTCGGCCGACCGACAGATGCACCATGCTCATCGCATCCTCGACCGACTGGCCCTGCACGCCGTGCAGTTGCTCGTCCTTCTCGGTACGGCCCAGGCACGGCAGGATCAACGCCCGCTCGCCATGGACCAGATGGCTGCGGTTCAGTTTCGTGCTGACCTGGACCGTGAGGCGGCACCGGTTGAGGCCTCGCGCGGTGTAGGGGGTGTCCGGAGCGGCCAGGACGAAGTTGCCGCCGAGCGCGACGAAGACCTTGACCTCGCCGGTGTTCATGGCACGGCAGGTCGCCACGGTGTCGAGGCCCGGTGTGGTGGGTAGCTCGATGCCACACACTTTCGCCATCCGGTCGGACCAGACCGGCAGATGGTGGTCGATGCCGCAGGTGCGGTTGCCCTGAACGTTGCTGTGGCCTCGGATCGGGGACGGCCCAGCACCCGTCCTGCCGATGTTGCCCTTCAGGGCCAGCAGGTTGAAGATCTCCCGTACCGTGTCGACGCCGTGCTCGTGCTGGGTCAGGCCGAGGCACCAGGCGATGACGGTCTTCTCCGAACGGAGGTAGACCTCGGCCGCGGCGTTGATCTGGTCGGCCGAAAGTCCCGCCTGGGCAATGATGTCGTCCCACGGCGTGGCCAGCACGAGCTCGCGGTACGCGGCGAAGTCGTTGGTGTGCCGGTCGAGGAAGTCGGTGTCCAGGACGGTGTCGTCGGTCTCGGCGGCCGTCAGGACGACCTTAGCGATGCCGCGGAGGAGTGCCAGGTCGCCGCCGGGCCGTACCTGCAGGTCCATCGTCGAGGTGGGCGTTGCACGATTGCGTGCCATCCGTGCGAAATCGTGCGGCACGATGGTCCGCGTAGCCGCAGCCTCGATGAGCGGGTTGACGTGCACGATGTCGGCGCCACGCTCGAAGATCTCGGCGAGGGTGGTCAGCATCCGCGGCGCATTGGAGGCGGCATTCACCCCCATCAGGAAGAGCGCGTCACACTCGTCCCAGTCCGTCAGGTCGCAGGTCCCCTTCCCGGTGCCGATCGACTGCTTGAGGGCACGCCCCGAGGCCTCGTGGCACATGTTCGAACAGTCCGGCAGGTTGTTGGTTCCGAACTCACGGGCGAACAACTGGTACAGGAACGAGGACTCGTTGCTGAGCCGGCCGGAGGTGTAGAACGCCGCTTCGTTGGGTGAATCGAGGGACTGGAGCTCCTCGGCGACCAGGGCGAAGGCGTTGTCCCAGCTGATCGGATCGTAGTGATCGGTCTCGGCGTTGTAGACCATCGGGTGAGTCAGCCGGCCCGCGTCTTCCAGGTCGTGATCGGTCCAGGTGGCCAGCTCGGCGACGCTGTGCTCGGCGAAGAACTTCGGCCCGACGCGCTTGGAGGTCATCTCCCAGGTGACGTGCTTGATGCCGTTCTCACAGATGTCGAGCCGCAGGTTTCCGGGAGCATCGGGCCATGCACACCCGGGGCAGTCGTAGGACTTGACGGCATGATTCATGCTCAGCATGGCCGCCGTGCCCGCGACCACTTCACGTTGCTGCAGCAACACTCGGCCGACGGATTTGGCCGCACCCCATCCGGCGGCCGGATGCTCGTACGGGCGTTGGCCGAACGCTCCGTCCGTACGGGGGCCGAACCCACCCTGGCGGGGCTCGTCCGGCATCAAGCCCTTCGCTGTGTCCTGACGCTCCGCCTCAATGCTCACCAGGCCAGCGTAGACCTCTCTCCGCCCGTCGAGCGGAGTCGAGAGGTTCAGCGGCCTCGCCCGTCGAGCGGAGTCGAGACGTTCAGCGCTGGACGGCGTGGGCCTCGATGACCGGCAGGGTGATCGCATCGGTGAACATCACCGGGATCATGCCCGTCTGTCCCTCGCCGGACCAGTCGACCTCCCAGTAGGTGGTCGCCCGGATCGTCACGCTTCCCAGGCTCTGGTAGCGATGGCCGCAAACCGGGGATTCGAGGGGATTGTTCTTGGCGTCGTAGGCCCGGGCGGGCCCGGGCCAGGGCTGGACGCTGGTACAGCTGAGGGTGGTGCCGTCGCCCGTCTCGAAGACGGCCCGGACCCGATGGGCGGTCATGGTCAGCGTGAGCCCTTGGGCTGTCGCCGTGGTGGTCAGGGTGTCGTCGCCGGGCACAGTGAGCCAGTACGGGAACCCGATCAGCAGCGTGTTGGGTTTGATCTTGCTGAGCTTGGGGTCCGGCCCGAACGTGGGGGTGGCGGCGGGCAGGGTGAGCCGGGCGATGACCTCCCGGGCGACCGTGCCGGGGTCGGGCCGGCCGGGGATGCCGTTGTTGACGCCGGCGTTCTCGAGAGCGAGTCCGCACGCCGTGAGAGCCTGGAAGTCGCTCTTGGCGAGTGCAGCCTGCTGGCAGGCTCGGTAGTCAGCCTCAGCCTTCTTTCGGACTGCCTCGGCTTCCTTGGCACGGCGTTTCTGCTCTTCCTTGGACGGAGCCTTCGATGACGGAGGTGACGGTTTCGAACTACCGGGTGGCACGCCATCGACGACGATCTTCTTCTCGACCTCGTTGTCGACGGTGATTTCGGCCTTGGCGACAGATGGTGAGCTCGCGGCCAGCATCACACCCGCGACAACGGCGCCAAGCACTCGCGGCCACCGAAAAGTACCTGCCGTCATCCTCGCTGCTCCCGGCAACCGCTCGTCTCAACCAACTTCTTAGCGTCCTGGTATTCGCCGTAGCTCAGCACACGCCAGTTGCCTTCGGCAGAGAGCCCCATGACCAACGAGCCGTGCAGGAGTCTGCCTTGACTGACGACCTTCTTGTTCTTGTCGAGCACCTGCGACTGACGGCCATCAATGCAGACGTACATGGACAGCGACTTCCCGCTGAAGTCACCGGGTTCGGTTAATGGCCAAGCCTTGACGACCACTGTCGGCTCGTCATAGCGCCATCCTTCCTTCAGGAGCACCTGGACTCCGGCGGCCTGAGTCCGGTACCACATCCCTTCGGGGTCGGCGAAGTCGCTGAGCTCCTTCGGGAACGCCTTATGCGGGTCCACACCAACTTGATCGACGAGCCGGTTGGCTTCGACGATCGCGGTGGAGCTCGCCTGAACCGCCCGGTCGTACGCGGCCTTCTTGGCGTCCTCCGACGACGATGCACTCGGGCTTGGCGTCGATGTCGTGCCCCCGGTCGACACGCTGACCTGCGAGGACGGCGATGGAGGAGGTGTGGGCCCGGAAGGATCACAGGCAGCAAGCGGAACCGCGAGCGCGAGCAGCACGGCCGCGGTAACCACCCGGCGGCGGGCGTCGAAGGAATGTCTCATGACTGGCGGGGGCCTCCTGTCTGCCGGACCAGTGTGTCATCCGCAGGGCCGCTCTGGAGCGGTCGGGGCCGGGTCTGTGGACAAGTTCATTACGCTGGCCGGGTGGGACGAGTCACTGTGCGCCGCAGGATCGAACGGATCAGCCCCCAGGGCCGCAATGCCAGGCCTGACACTCTGGCGGTCGAGGAGCCGCTCGAGATCCGCGTCAATGGCGAAGCCTTCGCCGTCACAATGCGCACGCCGGGATCCGATGTCGAGCTGGCCCAGGGCTTCCTACTCACTGAAGGTGTGGTGACCCAGCGAGACCAGATCGCCACGGTCCGGTACTGCGCCGGCACCGACGAGGACGACCACAACACCTACAACCTGTTGGACGTCGCCGTACGGGGTGGCTCGCGTGAGGCGTTCGAAGCAGCCCGGCGACGCCAGTACACAACTTCATCGTGCGGAGTGTGTGGCAAGGCATCCCTGGACGCGGTCGTGACGGCCACGGCGTACTCCCCCGCCGACGATCCAGCCAGGGTGGATGCCGAGGTCGTGGCGAGTCTGCCCGACCGGTTGCGCGAGGCTCAGAAGGTGTTCGACTCCACCGGCGGCCTGCACGCTGCGGGCTTGTTCTCCCCGGCGGGGGATCTGCTGGTGGCCCGGGAGGATGTCGGCCGGCACAACGCGGTCGACAAGGTGATCGGCTGGGCCCTTGAGCACGGCCGCGTACCCCTGAGGGGCGTCGTGCTGTGTCTCAGCGGCCGCGTCTCCTTTGAGCTGGTGCAGAAGGCCGCCATGGCCGGGATCCCCGCCATGGTGGCAGTGTCGGCGCCCACCTCCTTGGCTGTGGAGCTCGCCGACAGCCTCGGCATCACGGTGGCCGGGTTCGTCCGCCGGGAAACGATGAACGTGTACAGCCACGGTGTGCGCATCGTCTGACAGACGCTCCGCTCGTTCTTCACGACTGCGCCACCGACTGGCGCTATCAGATGTGATAACGATCCATGTCACATCGGATACAGCAAGTTCTCACGGTGATCCACAGCACGGCGTCAGGTTCCGGGCGAGCCCGAACGTCCAGCAATCGAGTTCCCACCGGGGATGGGGCCGTCAGCCACGAACCGCCGCATACGCCGGGTGGATCACCTCGTCGACCAGCGCATTCCGCTCATCCCAACCCCAGAAGGCCGCCTGAGCCGCGGTGACGGTGACCTGCTCGATGTCGTCGAGGGTCCAACCGAACGTCTCGACCAGCCCGGTGAACTCACGGGTCAGCGTGGTGTCGCTCATCAGCCGGTTGTCACAGTTCACGGTGACGCTGAATCCCAAGCGGTGCAACAGATCCACCGGATGCTCGGCCAGGACAGCACTACCGGCGGCACTGGTCTGCAGGTTCGAGCGCGGGCAGACCTCGAGCGGGATCCGGTGATTGCGGACGTACGAGGCCAGCAGTCCCAGCTGCCACTCGCCCGACTCGTCCTGGTGGAGGTCCTCGGCGATCCGCACACCGTGGCCCAGGCGGTGCGCCCCGAGTTCCACCGCCTCCTGGATCGACGGGAGACCGTAGGCCTCGCCGGCATGGATCGTGTAGCAGGCGTTGCCGTGCCGCAGCGCCGCAAACGCCTCGCTGTGCAAGGACGGCGGAAATCCGTCCTCGGGCCCGGCAATGTCGAAACCGGCCACGCCACGGTCGCGGTACGCTAGCGCCAGCTCGGCGATCGACGAGGAGGTCTGGGTCTGTCGCATCCCGGTGATCAGCTGTCGCGCCGTGATCACCGTCCCGGCAGCACGGGCGGCGGCCATGCCGGCATCCAGGCCCGCCTGGACCGCCTCGATTGCCTCCTCCAATGACAAACCCTCAGCCAGATGCTGCTCCGGAGCCCAGCGAGTCTCGGCGTACACGACGCCGTCGGCAACCATGTCCTCGACGAACTCCCGTGCCACCCGCTCCAGGTTCTCCGCAGTCTGCATCACCGCAATGGTCTGGTCGAAAGTCTCCAGGTAGCGCACCAGCGTGCCGGAGTCGGCCGACTCGAAGAACCAGCGTCCCAGGTCATCCGCCGTCGTGGCCGGGAGCTCATGACCTGAGGGGGCGAGGTCGATGATCGTCTGCGGACGCAGTCCACCGTCGAGATGGTCGTGGAGACTGACCTTGGGAAGGCTGCGGATGAGCTCGGGCGTGATCACCGCCCCATCCTCTCCGAAGCACGGGCGACAACCAACTGCGCCAGTTCATCGGCCGGATCGACCACCGGCAAGGGAGGATGGGTCCGGTCGAGCACGAACACCAACTCGGTGCACGCCGACAACAAGCCATCAGCCCCTCGCTCGCGAAGCTGAGCGGCCACCTCGACCAGGGCCGACTCCTCCTCTGCCGCGGCGCGTCCCGCCTTCACCGCAGCGATCACCGCGTCGACCTGCTGCTGCTCCTCGGCCGTGGGGACGAGCGACTCCAGACCCCGTACCGACAACGCGTTCTGGTGCAGACCGGCCCGGATTGTTCCTGCTGTGGCAAGGATCCCGGGCCTTCGCCAGCCGCGATCGACTGCAGCAGCGGCTGCTGCGTCGATGATGCTGACCAGTTCCAGACCGGTGTCGGCCACCAACGGGCCCAGGAAGGCATGGGCGGTGTTGCACGGCACGGCGAGCAACTCACATCCACCGGCCTGCAAGGCCGCGATGCCTTCGGCCAGCCACGGCGTCGGGTCGGGGCCACCGAAGAGGCCGGCGCTGCGATCCGGGACGCGTGGATCGGCCCAGATCATCACCGGCAGGTGGTCCTGGTCACGATCCGCCATCGTGTGGTCGATCACCTTGCGATAGAAGTCCGCCGTCGCGACCGGCCCCATCCCGCCCAGGATCCCGATCCGGCGCGGCGAACGCCCACTCACCGAGCACCGCCTCCCACGACGGCACGCCCCGGTAGGGCGTCGGTGACGACCCCGTCACGCACCACCGAGACCCCATCCACGAGGACGTGCCGGAAACCGGAGGATCCCAACGTGGGCTCGGCATAGGTCGCCCGATCGGTGACCCGGTCCGGGTCGAAGACCACCAGGTCGGCGTCGCAGCCCACCTGCACGCGCCCCTTGGTGTTCATCACCGGGACAGCATCGGCCAGGATCGTGGCCGGCAGCAAGGTGCATCGCCGTACGGCATCGATGAGCGCCAGCCGTCCGGTCTCGCGGGCCAACCGAAGGAACTTCGCGAAGGCGCCCGCGCTCCGTGGATGGGACAACGCACCCCGCGGCACCAGTCGATCCCCCTCGACAGCAGACCCGTCCGGCAGGGTGAACGGGATGGCATCCGAGGCGATCGCTGTGTCGTCGAAGAACACGGCCCGCTCCACCAGTGCGCGTTCAGCCGGAGCATCCTCGTCGAGGTAGTGGATCGCCACCAGGGCTCCGGGATCGCTCTCCCGCAACTCCAGCAGCCGACCGGCATCCGCCGGCCGCTCGCCGGTCCGCAACACCACCAGCTGCGACGGTGCCACCCCGACCCGGGCGAGTCGGTCCGGATGCAGGAAGGGCGCACCGATGGCGGTCATTCCGGCCCCGTACGGATACGCCTCGGTCGTCACGTGCAGGGAACGCTCCCGGGCCCGGCTGATCCGTTCGGTGACATCGTCGACGGCGCGCAAGGAACTGGAGTTGAGATGGCACAGGTGGGTGTGGGCACCGGTCTCCTCGGCAGCGTCGATGAGTTCGTCGACCGCTTCAACGATCCCGTACGGCGGCGTCGGATTCTTGCCGCGCGCATGGGTGAAGGTCGGCAGTCCACGCTCGGCCGCCAATGCCGACAGCGCGGAGTACTCGCTGGCCGGTGTTCCGGGGGCGTACCCCACGAGGATGCCGAGGCCGATCGCTCCCGCGTCGAGCTGTTCTCCGAGATGCCCGAGCAGCACATCCTGTTGCCTGCGGTCGATCTCGGCCTGCCAGGCCGTCGCTCCGAGGTCTCCTGCACTGTCCAGGAAGGTCCGGGCCCGCGGAGCTCCGGTGACCACCGAGATCCGTGTCGTCGCCCAGGCGGCGGAGTAGCCGTGATGGATGGGGCGTCCCTGCTCGCGGGCTGCAGCCAGCGCCGCTGTGACATCACCGGCCCCGGCCTCGAGGTCGAGCGCCGTCGTCACCCCGTCGAGGGCCTGCAGCCGCAGCGACGGCGTCGTCTGGGCATGACTGTGCAGGTCGATGAATCCGGGAGCGACCACGCATCCGGATGCGTCGAGACGGCGGTTCGCCTCCACCCCGTTGGCACCGATCGAGACGATCCGACCTGCGGTGACCGCGACGTCAGCCACCGCGTCGACGCCATTCTCGGGATCGATGACGCGACCGCCGGTGACCAGCAGGTCAACCTGCATCGACGCCGGCCACCCGGTCGAGATCCTGCGGCCCGAAGGCTTGGGGCAGCACCTGTGACATCGGCCAGATTCCCTCAGGAGTGTCCACCAGCAAGGACTCTCCGCCGAATTCGTACAGCAGCTGCCGACAGCGACCGCACGGCATCAGTGGTCCGCCGGTGGCATCGACACAGGCGAAGGCGACCAGCCGGCCGCCACCCGAGGCCTGCAGGGAAGAGACCAGCCCGCACTCGGCGCACAGGCCGACGCCGTACGAGGCGTTCTCGACATTGCACCCGACGACGATCCGGCCGTCGTCGACCAGGGCAGCAGCCCCGACCGGGAATTTCGAGTACGGCACGTACGCCCGCTGTGAGATCTCACGAGCCCTTGCCCGGAGCGCCTCCCAGTCGATCTCCACCCCTGTCACGAAACGTTCAGCCCTTCTCGTACGGCACACCGTCGGCGGCCGGCGCCCTGACCCGGCCGATCAACCCGGCCACCGCGATGATCGTGGCGATGTAGGGCAGGATCAGCAGGAACTGGCTCGGCACCGGCGTCGACAACGACTGCAACTGCTGCGCCAGCTGGGTGACGAACCCGAAGAAGAGCGCCATCAGCGCGGCCCAGACCGGATGCCACCGTCCCATGATCACCGCGGCCAGTGCGATGAAACCCGATCCGACGGTGATGTCCTTGATGAATGATCCGGTCGATCCGATGGTGAACATCGCTCCGCCCAGGCCGGCGAACAGTCCACCCAGCAGGACGGCCTGCCACCGGGTGGCGAGCACGTTGATGCCGACGGTGTCGGCGGCCTCGGGGTGCTCACCGACCGCGCGGACCTTCAGGCCCCAGCCGGTGCGGAACAGCAGCAGCCAGACCACGAAGACCGAGATTCCTGCCAGGTAGGCCAGGATCGTCTGCTGGAAGAAGATCGGGCCGAAGAACGGGATCTGGCTGAGCAACGGGATCCTGATGGGTTCCATGATCGGCGCACTGTTCAGGTCACCGGCACGCGGCGAGACCAACTGGTCGAAGACGAATCCGGTGAGGCCAGAGACCAGCAGGTTGATCACCACACCCAGGACGACCTGGTTGACCAGGAACTTCATCGCGAAGCTCGCCAGCAGCCCTGAGGTGAGGACGGAGGCGACCACCGCAACCAGGAGTGCCAACGCGATCGACTGGGTGGCCGAACCGACCACGGCAGCGGCGAAGGCCGCCGCCAGGAACTGTCCTTCGATGGCCACATTGACGACACCGGACCGCTCGCACAGCACACCGCACAGGGCGCCCAGCACCAACGGTGTCGCCACCGTCAGCGTTCCGGCCAACTGCCCGGACACCTGGAACGGCAGGTCCCGGTCGGCCACGGCCCAGCCGAGAAAGCCGACCACCACCATGACACCGGCCGCGGCTCCGAGCAGGCCACGAACCCAGCTGGGCAAGGAGGAGCCGATGGTCAGCTGCACCGCTGCGAAGGCGAGACACACCACCGCGCCGATGATCACCAGCGGCAGGCCGGGCACCGCGAGCTCCGGCAGTTTCACCGCATCGAAGTAGCCACTGAGCGCGAACCGTGCCACCCCGGACGTCTGCGGCACCAACACCAGCAGCCCGAGGCCCAACAGGCCCACCAGGACACCGGTGGACCAGCGCAGACGCCGTGCCCCGACGGACTCCCGGACGCTCACGGCCTCGATCGCGCTCATGCCAGGCCTCCCGACGGGACGTCGCTGGCCGCGCCACGGCCGCGCAGGAAGGGCAGGATCTTCTGGATCAGCAACGGCGCCGCCACGAACAGCACGATCAGACCCTGCAGCACGGTGGCCAGGGTCAGCGGCGTCTGCGCAATGCTCTGCATCGCCAGACCGCCCGAGTGCAGGGCGCCGAACAGCAGTCCGGCGAACACCGTGCCGCCCGGTCTGGACCGCCCCAGCAGGGCGACCGTGATCGCATCGAACCCGACGGTCCCCACCAGCCCTTGGGAGAGTGGGTCGGGAAGCCCCGTGATCGACGGTCCCAGCGCCGCCTGGACGCCGGCCAGACCTCCCAGGCCGCCGGCGATCGCCATCGCGACGATCGTGGTACGGGACACGCTCATCCCGGCGGTGGCCGACGCGTTCGGGTTCGACCCGACCGAGCGGATCGCGAAGCCGATCGAGGTGTGCTCCATCAGGAACCACACCACGACCGCCGCCAGGATCGCCACCAGGAATCCCATGTGCAAACGGGTCCCGGCGATCCGGGCGAAGGTGGCATTCCAGTCGACGATCGGTGAGATCGGGTCGGTACGGCCGGGCCGCTGAAAGGCGGTGGTGGTCAGCAGCCACGCCAGCAGGCCGCTGGCGATGTAGTTCAGCATGATCGTGACGATCACCTCATGGGCGCCTGCCTTGGCCTTCAGGACTCCGGCGATCCCACCCCAGACGGCACCGCCCACGACTCCGAGGACCAGCGCGACCAGGCACTGCAGCACCGGCGGCATCGGCAGGGTGAAGCCGACCCAGGCAGCCAGGATCGAGCCCCAGATCGCCTGGCCCTGGGCGCCGATGTTGAACAGACCCGCCCGGAAGGCGAGGCCGACGCCCAGGCCGGCACAGATCAGGGGCGCCGCCTGGGCCGTCGTCTCGGTGATCGGCCCGATGCCGCCGAGGGCACCTTGCAGGAGTGCGCCGTACGCCCCGAACACCTTGTCCGCGGTGGCTCCGAGGGCATCGCCGGGTCGGCGGAAGATGTAGGCGTACTTGGACACCACGTCGACGTCGGACACCACCATCAGAACCGCACCGATGATCAGCGCCAGCACGATGGCGGCCACCGTCAGGGCGGCCTCGTTCAGGAACCGGCGCGCGGCAGCGCTACTCATTCCTCACCCCCGCTGCCTTCGGCGACCTGGTCGGACCCGGACTGGATGGTCTCCTCGAGCACCGCGTCCTCCTCCTTCGCCGACACGACGCTGGCCTGTTCCCGAGCCTCCTCGAGTGGCACTCCGGCCATCATCAGGCCGAGGACCTCGCGGCTGACGGTCGGTTCGACGATGCCGACGATCCGGCCGCGGTACATCACCGCGATCCGGTCGGCGAGGGCGACGACCTCGTCCAGTTCGGTGGACACCACCAGTACGGCCGTGCCCTTGTCGCGTTCACCGACGATACGGCGGTGCAAGAACTCGATGGCACCGACATCGACGCCACGAGTCGGCTGGTTGGCGACCAACAGTGACAGCGGACGGGACAGTTCGCGAGCCAGCACGACCTTCTGCTGGTTGCCGCCCGAGAGCGCCGAGACCGGTGACGAGATCGAGGTGGTGCGGATGTCGAACTCGGCGACCCTGTCGGTGGCGTTCTTCTCGATGGAGCGACGATGCAGCACCGTGAACGCACTGAACTCGGCACGGTCGACCTGGTTGAGCACCAGGTTCTCGGCGATCGAGAACGAGCCAACGAAGCCGTCGTGCTGCCGGTCCTCCGGGACGAATCCGACACCGGCGTCGATGGTCTCGCGGGTGTTGAGCCGTGTCAGGTCACGACCGTCCAGCCGCACCCGACCGGATGCCGGCCGGACCAGACCGAGCAGGGTCTCCGCCAGTTCGGTCTGCCCGTTTCCCTGCACCCCGGCGATGCCGACGATCTCGCCACCCTCGACGGTCAGGTCGACGTCGTCAACGACCACCTGGCCCGCGGTGTTGGCCACCGTCAGCCCGGTGATCTCGAGGCGCGGCCCGGTCGTGGTCGCCTGCAGCTTGGTGACGGTCAGTTCGACGGCCCGTCCGACCATCATCTCGGCCAGCTGGGCCTCACTGTCGGTGGGCTGTGCTGTCCCGACCACCCGGCCGCGGCGGATCACCGTGATCCGGTCAGCGATCGCTCGGACCTCGCGCAGCTTGTGCGTGATGAACACGATCGCGCGACCCTCGTCGCGCAGTTCCCGCATCACCCGCATCAGTTCGTCGATCTCCTGCGGGGTCAGCACAGCGGTCGGTTCGTCCAGGATGAGGAAACGGGCGTCGTTGGAGAGTGCCTTGAGGATCTCGACCCGTTGCTGGACACCCACCGGAAGATCCTCGACCACCGCGTCGGGATCGACGTCGAGACCGAACCGCTCCGACAGCTCCCGGACTCGGCGCCGGGCCGCGGCGGTGCTCAACGAACCTCGACCGGCATTCGCCAGCGCGATGTTCTCCGCCACCGTGAACACATCGACCAGCATGAAGTGCTGGTGCACCATGCCGATCCCGGCCGCGATGGCGTGCCGCGGATTCGCAAACCTCCGCGGCACGCCGTCGACCACGATCTGGCCGGCGTCGGGCTGCAGCAGCCCGTACAGCTGGTTCATCAGCGTCGACTTGCCGGCGCCGTTCTCCCCCAGCAGGCAATGGATCTCGCCCGGCACGATCCGCAGGTCGATGTCCTCGTTGGCCACCAGCGTTCCGAAGCGCTTGGTGATGCCGACCAGCTCGAGGGCAATCTCCTCGACAGCGGACTCCTCGACAGCGGACTCCTGGGCGTCCATGCTCGCGCTCAGCCCTGGGGCTGGCTCTTCGACTCGATCTTGATCGTGCCGGCGATGATGTCGGCCTTGATCTTGTCGAGCTCCGTCTTCGTCTCGGCCGAGACCTTGGACTCGAAGTCGTGGAACGGGGCCAGCCCGGTGCCGTCATTCTTCAAGGTGCCGACGAACGGGCTGTTGTCGAACGTCCCTTCACTGGCGGCCTTGATGGCGTCGAACACCGCAACGTCCATCGCCTTGTACACGCTGGTGATCAGCGACGAGCAGTAGCTCGCCGCCGAGACGCAACCGTCGGTGTCGACCCAGATGGCCGAGACGTTGCCGCCGGAGGCCTTCGCGACCTGGAGGGCTCCCTCACCGGCAGGACCGGCCACCGGGAACAGGATGTCGGCACCCTGGTTGGCCAGGTCCTGGGCGACCTGCTTGCCACCGGCCACGTTCTCGAACGAGTTCTGCCCCGGGACGAACTGGCCGTCCTGCTTCGCGGCGTCCCAGCCGATGACCTGGACGCTCTTGCCCTTCTGCTGGTTGTAGTACGCCACACCCTGGGCGAATCCGTCCATGAAGATGGTCACTGTCGGGATGTTGGCGCCGCCGAAGGTGCCCACCTTCCCGGTCTTGGTCTGGGCAGCCGCCGCATACCCGGCGAGGAAGGACGACTCGGCGGTGTTGAACACCAGCGGCTTGAGGTTCTTCACCGAGTCGTAGCCCTTGGGCGTGTCGTCGACGATCGCGAAGTTGATGTCGGGGTTCGCCTTCGCCGCCGCCATCGTGGCGTCGGAGAGCAGGAAGCCGACGGTGACGATGATGTTGCACTTGGCGTCGACCATCGACTGGATGTTCTTGGCAAAGTCGGCGACGTTCTTCGACTCGACCTCACCGGTCTGGATGCCGAGCTGGGCCTTCGCGTCGGTGAGCCCCTTGTAGGAGGTCTGGTTGAACGACTTGTCGTCGAAGCCACCCGAGTCGGAGACCATGCAGGCCTTGAACGAGCTGTTGGCCGCCGATGTCGCGGTGGAGGCAGCCGGGCTGCCGGTCGTCGTCCCGGTGGTGTCCGTACCGCCAGGGTTGGTGTCGGGCGGCTCGGCACAACCGGCGAGGGCTGCCGTGGCGAGCGCCATCAGGGTGGGGATCGCGATCCACGCCTTCTTCACTTGGTGCATCTCCTCGTTCACGCCGGGGTCTCCGGACGACGGTGATCGCTGCACACTAACGCCCCGACACCCACCCTGTCTTGCCTTCGTACTGGCCAGTACACGGCCGATATGTGACCGTGACCGAGCTCGGTGACCGACAGGCACCGCAGTCAGCCAGCAGCTGGCACCGCAGCACGAACCGCGTAACGATGCAGGGTGACGCCCTGGCCGTACTGCTGCTGCTCGAGCAGGTCGAGTTGCAGCGGCTCGGTCATCTCGTCGAACAATGGCCGACCGGCCCCCAGGACCGCCGGGTGGGTCACCAACAGCAACTCGTCGAGCAGGTGGGCACCCAGCAGTGCAGTGGCGAGCGTCGCTCCGCCGACCCCGATGTCACCGGTCGCGGCGGCTCGGACGCCTGCCAACTGCGCCACCGCATCGTCGCCCCCGATGATGCGGGTGTTGTGGTCAGCCGTGGTCCGGGTGCGAGAGACCAGCAGCTTGGGCTTCGTGGTCCAGATCTCGCCGTACTCCCGGATCACGGTGGGCTGGCTCGCATCGTCACGGGCAGCCGGCCAGAACTTCTCCATGGTCTCGTAGACCTTCCGACCCTGGACCATCAACTCGAGTGCACGGGCGCGCCGGTTGAACTCGCCGTGCAGTTCCTCGTCGATCCGCATCCAGTCACCGCCACCCTCTTCGCCGGGGGCGGCCTCGATCCGCAGGTCGAGTGAGACATTCATCCAGTACACGAAGCGTCCGGGCATGGTCCCACCCTAGACCCGACCAGTTGCACTACGCAATCACTTGGCTCAGCGCACCTGCCGGATCAAGGTCTCGGCGGCATCGAGGATGGCCAGAGTCTCCACGCGCCAGTTCGGTTCCTGGCCGCGGAACGGGCCGGTGGCCAGCGAGATGATCACCGCCGCGGCGCGCAGTCGCAGCTCCACCGGATCCACGCGACGGTCGAACACCGGAACCCAGGACCGCAGCAGATCCTGCACCCGGGCTGCCTGCTGGGCGTTCATGCGCTGCACCGTCGACAGGTGGGCCACCAGGCAGGCCAGGTCATCAGCGCGTCGCCCCGGACCGGCGGTGTCCACGTCCAGGATCCCCGACACCCTGCCTCCGGCGACGAAGACCTGGCCCTCGTGGAAGTCTCCATGGGTCGCCTCGTTGCCGAGCGGTACGCCGGCCAGGCCCTGCCGGATCAGGTCCGCCATCCACCGCAGCCGGGCAGCCTGTTCGGGCATCGCCCCGGACACGATCTCGGCGTAGTGCTCGACCGCATCGCTCCACGGCGGGCGTCGCTTCAGACCCACCAGCTGGACCGGCATGGCGTCCAGCACGGCCACCAGGTTCTCCCCCGAGCAGGGGGCCACCGGGTCGAAGATCGCTTGGGCCAAGGGCCGCCCGGTCAGCTCCCGCAGCACCAGCAGGTGATCATGGGTGGTGGCCGCGACCGGCGGTGCCGGCACACCGGCGGCCAGCAACAACTCGTGCCGCTGCAGCACCTCACCGAAGTTCTGGGCGCGGAGCACCTTCACGTACAGGTTCACCGAGGGGACCACGTGCTGAGGCGCCGGTGCGCTCGCATCGGGGGTCCAAGGAGGTCGTCCCCCTTGCTCAACACGCACCGTGCAGCGCAGCACCGCCCTGCGTCGTGGGCGGTAGCCGATCATCTCCAGGGTGACCTGGTCCGGGGTGACCGGATGCCCCACAACCCTGTGCTCGTTGAGGATTTTGGCCATCTCCGTCGGGAATGTCGCCCGCTCGAGACCGGGCAGGTCCGGGTCGCGCGGATACAGCCAGACGGCGACCTCGCGCTCACCATCGCGAAACAGCACCGCTCGGTGGTCGGCCGTCGTCGTACCGCCGGCCCGGGCGCTGACGCCGAGCAACTCCTCACGCTCGCCGAAGGGCCACCGTACGGTCGCGGTGTAGGTGGCGGTGGTGCTCAGGTGGGGTTGGTTGTCGACATGGTCCAGGGACCAGCGCAACAACGTACCGCCACCGTGCTCGACGGCGGCCGTCAACAGCGGCGCCACGGCGTCACTGGTCAGCAGTGCTGCCCCATCGGGGTCCAGGCCTTCCGAGTCCACACCCGATCCTTCACGATCCGATCCGTACGGCGCCACAGTGTGCCACGTCCGGGCAGGTAGCGTACGGCCATCCCCACTGCGGTGGGGGTTGGCGGAAGCCCCGGTACGGCGAAGGAGGAGCGGATGGACGCCCAGGACGACGCGGGCCACGACGCAGGCGGCGAGGACGCAGCAAGTCGGCTGCAGTTCCGGCGCGGCCGGACCGACCGTGACCTGCTCGGCGTGCAGCTCGCCCAGGACCTCGTCGCCTCGATTCGGCGACGTGGGTTGAAGGTCGGCGATCCGATCCCGTCGGAGGCGGCACTGGCCGAGGAGTACGGCGTGAGCCAGCGAGTGGTGCGGGATGCGCTGCGCGCCCTCAGCCAGCAAGGCGCCATCGAGACCCGGCAGGGCAAGCGAGCCGTCGTCTCCGAGCTGCGACCGGTCGCGGTCCAGGGCTACTTCCAGCTGGCGGTGGGGGCCGACGAGGGTGCCGTCGACGAACTGGTCGAACTGCGCCAGGTGCTCGAAACCAAGGCGGCCGGGCTGGCGGCCGGCTCGCTCACCCCGGGCGATCTCGACCACCTGGATGCACTGCTCGCCTCGATGGAGGCACCCGACGACCCGGCCCATCGGGTCGCCAGCGACCTCGAGTTCCACAGCACGATCGTGCAGGCCAGCGGCAACCGCTTCTTCGCGGCGATCCTGACCAGCCTGGCCGACGTGTTGGCCGAGGACCGCCGTCGCGGCTGGCAGCTGTTGGAGTCGCGGGGTGCCGGCCACACCGAGGCCGACGCCGAGCACCGCGACATCATTGCAGCCCTCCGCTCCGGAGAGGCTGATCGGGCCGAGGCCGCCATGCAGCACCACCTGCAGCAGGTCCGTCGCCGACTGGCCCGCTGACCGTGCCACCATGCTGATCGCTGTCGGACTGGTGGCGATCGCCGCCGTGGTCATCGCGGTGACCGCGGCGAGCCGCCGCTGGAACCTCCCGGCACCGTTGGTGCTGATGCTCGTCGGCCTCGCCGGCTCCTGGCTGCCCTTCGTTCCCGAGCTCCATCTCGATCCGGAGATCGTGCTCCTCGGCGTGTTGCCGCCGCTGCTCTACACCGCCGCGATCCAGACCTCGGCGATCGACCTGAAGCGTGATGCCCGATCGATCGCGATCCTCTCGGTGCTGCTGGTGGCCGTCACCGCGGCCGTCGTCGGGCTGGTCGCCTCGGCACTGCTCGGGATCCCGTACGCCGCCGGGTTCGCCCTGGGCGCGGTCGTGGCCCCACCGGACGCGGTCGCCGCCACCGCGATCGCAAAACGGGTCGGTCTGCCCCGGCGTGTGGTCAACATCCTCGAGGGCGAGTCGCTGGTGAACGATGCCACCGCGATCACCTGCCTGCGGGTCGCGATCGTGGCCATCGGTGGCACCGTGTCGGCGGTCGAGGTTGGCGGGTTGTTCCTGCTGGCTGCCGGCGGCGGGGTGGTGATCGGCCTGGTGGTCGCCCTGCTGTTCTCCCGGATTCGTCGCCACGTCACCAACCCCGTCCTGGACACTGCCTGCTCGCTGCTGGTCCCGTTCGTCGCCTACCTGCCGGCGGAGGCGGTGCACTCCTCCGGGGTGGTCGCCGTCGTCACCGCCGGGATCGTGCTGGGCCACCGTTCGCCGGTGATCCAGACCGCCGAGTCCCGGGTCACCGAACGCATCACCTGGCGCACCATCCAGTTCCTGCTCGAGAACACCGTCTTCCTGCTGATCGGCCTGCAGACGCGCTGGATCGTGGCGGACGTGCAGCACGGCGAGATCGGGCTCGCCTGGGCGATGGTGGTGGCCGTGCTGGTCCTGCTGACGGCGGTCACCGTCCGGATGCTGTGGCTGCTGGTCAGCCGCTTCCTGTTGCGCCGGCACCGACGGCTCGACGGTGCGGCGACGGCCATCATCGGCTGGGCCGGGATGCGCGGCGTGGTGACGCTGGCCGCCGCCCAACTGTTGCCCGAGGACGTGCCGCACCGTGACGTGATGGTCTTCGTCGCCCTGGTCGTGACGGTCGGCACCCTGCTGCTGCAGGGCCTCACCCTCGGTCCGCTCGCCTCCCGTCTCGGCACCCACGGTCCGGATGCCCGCGAGGATGCGTTGCAGGTGGCCCATCTGCTGCAGAAGCTGGGCAACCGCTCGATCGCCCGGCTGGACGACATGGCGGGTGATCCGGAGGCCAAGGCGCTGGTGATCGACCGGATCCGGGACCGGGCGAACGCCGTCTGGGAGCGGCTCGGCCAGGAGACCGCCACCCCGGCCGCCGAGTACCGGCGGCTACGACTGGCGACCCTGGCCGGCGAACGGGCCGACCTGCTGGCGTGGCGATACCGCAGCGGACGGAAGTCCGCCGCGGCCGGTCAGGAGACCGTCGACCAGGCGGTCCTGGCCGACGTGCTCGCCCTGCTCGACGAGGAGGAGACGACCCTGGGACGAGCCAGCGCCAACCTCGATCCGGTCGAGGCCGAGCCACTGACCGTACGGACGACGCTCGGCCCGGGTGCCTGCCCCGAACTCGCGGCTGCTCCGGTCGACGTCGAGGCGACCAGCCAGGAGTGCCTGCGCTGCCTCGAGGACGGCACCCGGCCGGTCTCGCTGCGACTCTGTCTGACCTGCGGTGAGGTCAGCTGCTGCGACTCCTCGGTCGGACAGCACGCCACCGAACACTTCCGCGCCACCGGGCATCCGGTGATGCGCTCGTACGAACCGGGTGAGCGCTGGCGCTGGTGCTACGTGCACGAACGCCTCGGCTGACGCCCGTCGAGCGAAGTCGAGACGTCAGCCCCGCTTGGGAGGCAGCAGGCCGACCTTCCTGTAGACCTTGGCGAGAGTGCGGCTGGCGACGGTACGGGCCCGCTCAGCTCCGCGGGCCAGGATCGCCTCCAACTCGGTGCGCTCCCCCATCAGCTCGAGGGTGCGTTCCCGGAACGGGCTGATCACCGTGGCGACGGCCTCGGCGGTGGCGACCTTCAGGTCCCCGTACCCCTTTCCTTCGAAGTCCGCGACGAGGTCGTCGATCCCCCGACCGGAGAAGGCGGACAGGATGCCGAGCAGGTTGGCGACCCCCGGCTTGTTCTCCTCGTCCCAGGTGATCTCGCGCCCCGAGTCGGTCACGGCGGAACGGAACTTCTTGGCGTTCACCTTCGGGTCGTCCAGCAGCTCGATCAGGCCGTTCGGCGAGGAGGCGGACTTGCTCATCTTGACCGTCGGGTCCTGCAGGTCCATGATCCGGCCCACCGACTTCACGATGTGGGGCTCGGGCACCACGAAGGTCGGTGAGTAGCGGGTGTTGAAGCGCTGCGCCAGATCGCGGGTCAGCTCCAGGTGCTGACGCTGGTCCTCCCCGACCGGAACCTTGTCGGCCTGGTAGAGCAGGATGTCGGCGGCCATCAGGATCGGGTACGTGAACAGGCCCACGTTGGCCTGGTCGATCCCACCCTTGGCGGACTTGTCCTTGAACTGGGTCATCCGGGAGGCATGACCGAACCCGGTCATCGTGGTGAGCACCCACATCAGCTCGGTGTGCTCGGGCACGTGGCTCTGCACGAAGACCGGGGCCTCGACCGGATCGACACCGGCGGCGATGAACTGAGCGGCGGCCCGCAGGGTCCGCTCCCGCAGCTCGGCCGGCTTCACCTCGACGGTGAGCGCGTGCAGGTCGCAGACTCCGAAGAAGGCCTCGTGGTCGGCCTGCAGGTCGACCCACTGGCGCAGTGCCCCCAGGTAATTGCCGAGGTGCAGCGAATCGGCGGTGGGTTGCATCAGGGAGAGCACGCGTGGCTTGGCGTCGGACATGGCCGCCATCCAATCACGGAGCGGTCAGTGGGCCGGCTCCGTATCGACCTGTCCTCACTTGCCAACGCTGAAGAGCCCAGCTGGGACCCGTCGCCGCTCGGCCCGGTGTGCCAGACTCTGGGCGTGAGTCTTCGCGTGAGCGTCATCGGCATCGGCTACCTCGGGGCCACCCACGCGGCCGGGATGGCCGAACTCGGGCATGAGGTGATCGGGGTCGAGGTCCGGCCAGAGGTCGTCGAGGTCCTCAACACCGGGCGGGCCCCCATCTATGAAGAAGGGCTCGACCCGCTGCTCGCCCGCCACACGGCGACCGGCCGGCTGCGGTTCACCACCGACTACGCCGAGGTCGCTGACTGGGCCGACCTGCACTTCCTGTGTCTGGGCACCCCGCAGAGCCCGAGCGGCGCCGCGGACCTGTCGCAGCTGGAGACCGCGGTGGACTCGCTCGCTCCGCTGCTGACCCGTCCGACCCTGGTCGTCGGGCGCTCCACCGTCCCGGTCGGCACCGCCCCGGCCCTGGAACGCCGACTGCAGGCTGCCGCACCCGCGGGCACTGGCGTGGAGATCGCGTGGACGCCGGAGTTCCTGCAGGAGGGCCATGCCGTCGACAACACGCTGCACCCTGACCGGCTGGTGTTCGGCGTGCAGTCCGACGAGGCCATGGAGGTGTTGCGCCGCTGTTACGCGATCCCGATCTCGGAGCTGACCCCGGTGGTCCGGTGTGACCTGGCGACCGCCGAGTTGATCAAGGCGGCCGCCAACGCCTTCCTGTCGACCAAGATCAGCTTCATCAACGCGATGGCACAGATGTGCCAGGCCGCCGGCGGTGACGTCACGCTGCTGGCCGATGCCCTCGGCCACGACAAGCGGATCGGCCGCGACTTCCTGAACGCCGGGCTGGGATTCGGCGGCGGCTGCCTGCCCAAGGACATCCGCGCCCTTGCCGCCCGGGCCGCCGAGCTCGATGTCACGGTGCTCAGCGACTTCATCGGCTCGGTCGAGGCGATCAACGAGAACCAGCGCAGCGAGGTGGCCGACCTGGCCGTCGAACAACTGGACGGGGACGTACGAGGGCGCAAGATCGCCATCCTCGGTGCGGCCTTCAAACCGGGCACCGACGACACCCGCAACTCGCCGGCCCTCACCGTGGCGACCCACCTGGCCGAGGCGGGGGCCGACGTGTGGGTGTACGACCCGAAGGCGACCGTCAGTGGGGGCAACATCACCCAGGCCGCCACCATCCAGGACGCGTTCCGGGGCGCCGAACTGGTGCTGCACCTGACCGAATGGCCGGAGTTCCGACAGCTCGATCCGGCCGATGTCACCGATCTGGCCGTGAACAGGGTGATCATCGACGGCCGGCTCAAGTTGCACCGGCCGACCTGGACCCGGGCGGGCTGGAAGGTCGTCCAACTCGGCCGGGCCGCCACACTGTGAACCGCTTCACGATCTTCGCTGAGCAGCTCGCCGGCCTGCTCGAACCGGGCGAGCGTGCCGTCGCGCTGCAGCCGGCGACCTACACCGCCGGCGACGAGCAGCTGGGTGAGCCTCCCGCCGACCTGGCCAGCACCCTCGTCGACACGGCCCTCGGCCTGCCGACGGACTGGTCGATGCGCCTCGCCAGCCGCGTGGTCGCCGGCGTCTCGATCGTCGGCTGGCCAGGCTGTCAGGCCCTGGGCCTGCGGACCGCACTCGATGTCGCCGTGGCCGATCTCCTGCTCACCACCCATCGCCTGCTCGTGGTGGAGGGCGTGGGCACCGACCAGGCACGGATCACGTGGGCGGCGCCGCGCACCACGGTGATCCGGATCGAGCGAGCACCCCGGTTCGCCCAGGCCGGACGGATCGTGCTGGTGTTCGCCGACTCCTCAGCCCTGGCCGTGATGGCGGGGGTGTTCACCGGCGGTGGTGCCCGTCGGTTCGTGGAGGCGTGGTTCGCCTGAGCGGCACGCGGATCGTCCACGACAGCAAGGGCCGGCTGACACCCGCAGGGACTACCGTTCGTCGGTGCAACCAGTGCAGAAGGAAAGGTGACCGATGTCCGACTTCAGCGTCGATGTGACCGAACTCCGATCGGCAGCGACCACCTTCGACCAGCTGGCCACGACGTCACAAGGTTTCGAGACCCGCGCCCAGGGCATGAACCTGTCCGACACCCAGTTCGGCCGGGTTCCGGGCATCTCGAACCGACTTTCCGAGGCGTACCAGGAACATCGCGGACAGTGCATCGACTCGCTCGCCCAGTGCACCACCGCGATCACCTCGGTCGCCGACAGCCTGCGCGACACCGCCGAGATGTACGAGGAACTCGAGAAGGCCATCGTCGAAGCGATGGAACAGATCAGCAGCGACATCGAGGCGGAGGCCAACTGATGTACACCAACGACCTGGAGACCTTCTACAACTCCTGTCCCGGTCCGGTGCAGGAGGTGCTCAACTTCGGCGGCGCCTACACCAAGGTCAACGAGGCACTGCACTGGATCACCGGCGATCCCGAGGCCGTCGCCGCGATGGGCCAGCAGTACGCCGATCTCGGCCAGGAGATCTCCCGGCTGTCGACGACCTTCCAGCAGTCCGGGACGCAGATCTCGCGTTGGCAGGGTGAGGCTCGTACGGCGTTCGACGGCAAGATCACCGACTACGGCGACAAGATCCAACAGCTGTCGCAGTCGGTGACCAGCACCCAGGAACTGCTCAACAGTGCGGCCGAGTCCTGTGTCGAGTGCGCCAACGCCATCATCGACATCGTCAAGATGTTCATCGAGTTCCTGATCGGCACCCTCGCGTTCGCCCTGGCCACCGCGATCATCAGTTTCGGCGCGACGGTCGCCGCCTGGGTCGCCGGCAACCTGGCCAACGGCCTGCGGATGCTGGCCCAGGTGAGCCAGTTGACCGCCAAGGTCGCGCAGTTCCTGGCGAAGCTGGCGCAGGTCCTGGAGAAGATCGCCAACGTGCTCCGCAAGATCGCCCAGCTGCTGATGAAGCTGGCGAAGTTCATCCGGTCATCCTCCGCGTTCGCCCAGCGCAAGGGCTTGGCTGCCGGGCAGAAGGCCGCCCTGATGGCCGTCGCCCGGGGAACGGCGACCAAGGTGGCACTGAGCAAGGTGTACAACCCACTCACGCCCGGTTTCGACATGCCGTCCGGGGTCGGCGAGGGCCGGGATGCCGTGGGCCACGGGTCCGCAGCCAACGACGCCGCCAACAATGCCGAGACCGCCGGTGTCGCGCCGCCGACCTTCTAGTCGGATTCGAGCACGGCTGTCGCGCTAGTCGAGCTCACGCTCGAGCGCGTCCAGCTTGTCGATCAGGCTGTCCAGGTTGGTGTCGAGCGTCGCCAACGCCGCGTCGAAGGCTCCGATCCGGTCAGCGAGGCGCGCTTCCAGGTCGCCCAGCTGCGGACCGGCCGCCCGGGACAGGGCTGCGTTGACCGCCTCGACGACCCCGGCCTCGACCGCGTCCAGGTCGGAGACGCGCTCGAGGTGCACCCAGCTGAACTCACCGGCCGCACTCGCCGCGGCGGTCACCACGCCATTCATGCTGCTGGCGGTGATCTCCGGTCCCTTGGTCGACGCTGCTGCCGGAGCCGGCGCCTGGCCAGGGCTCTCGCCCCGCAGCAGGGCGGCCAGCCCCGGCGGCATTCCCTCGACCCGTTGCAGGGCCTCCACCGATCGACGTCCTGCCTCGGCGAGAGCCTCCCGGCAGGCCTCGTTGAGCGCCTTGGTCAGTCGGGGTGGCGCCACGTCGTACCGCTGGATGACGGTCACCGCGGCCAGCCGGAGGCCACCGTTCGCGACGACCTCCACCGAACCGTCGGCAGAGATGACGGGATAGGTCCGTTCATGGATCGCCTGCACCGCAGCCAGCAACTCGGCCTCGGCCGGGTCGAGGTCAACCGGGTCGGGAGCAGGGGGCGTTGGCTCGGTCATGCGCGCGATCCTGCCACACCGTCCCGGTCACCCCAGCCCACTGATCGGGGCGAGATGCCGTACGTCAGCGGGGAGCGGTAACGTGACTCACCGGCCGCCTGTGCCAGCGGGTCGGCCCACCACGTACCGAGGAGAAGCACACGTGAGCACTGCACCCGTCAAGGTCGCCGTCACCGGCGCCGCCGGACAGATCTGCTACAGCCTGTTGTTCCGTATCGCCAACGGCGACCTGCTGGGCCCCGACCAGCCGGTGGCACTCCACCTGCTGGAGATCACCCCGGCGCTGAAGGCACTCGAGGGTGTCGTGATGGAGCTCGACGACTGCGCCTACCCGCTGTTGAGCAACGTCGTGATCGGTGACGACCCGAACGTCGTGTTCGACGGCGTGAACGTCGCCCTGCTGGTCGGCGCCAAGCCTCGCGGCAAGGGCATGGAGCGCGGCGACCTGCTCAAGGACAACGGCGGCATCTTCGCCCCGCAGGGCAAGGCGCTCAACGACCACGCCGCCGACGACATCCACGTGCTGGTGACCGGCAACCCGGCCAACACCAACGCCCTCATCGCGATGAACAACGCCCCCGACATCCCTCGCGAGCGGTTCAATGCGTTGACCCGCCTCGACCACAACCGGGCGAAGACCCAGCTGGCCCAGAAGGCCGGGGTGACCGTCAACGACATCACGAAGCTGACGATCTGGGGCAATCACTCCGCCACGCAGTACTCCGACATCTTCCACGCCGAGATCGGTGGCCGCCCGGCCACCGAGGTGGTCAACGACCAGGCCTGGGTGGAGAACGACTTCATCCCGACCGTCGCCAAGCGGGGCGCGGCGATCATCGAGGCGCGTGGCCTCTCCTCGGCCGCCAGTGCGGCCAACGCCACCGTCGACCACATGCGCGACTGGCTGCTCGGCACCCCCGAGGGTGACTGGGTCTCGATGTCGGTGCCGTCGGACGGTTCCTACGGCGTGCCGGAAGGGCTGATCTCCTCCTTCCCGTGCACCACCGCCAATGGTGCGTACGAGATCGTCCAGGGCCTCGAGATCAACGACTTCTCGCGTGGCCGGATCGACGCCTCGGTGGCGGAGCTCACCGAGGAGCGCGAGGCCGTCACCGAGCTCGGCCTCGTCAAGTGATCTGAGCCTTCGCGAAATTCTGGGCACGACCCGCCGAATCTGGGAGACTGCACACCATGACGACACCGCCTTCGGACCCGAACCAGCCGTCTGACTCGACGTCGAACGAGGGATGGCAGCCACAGGACTGGCAGCCGCAGGACTGGCAGCCCGGAGGCAGCTCCGCGACCGGGACACCGGCCAGCGCGGGGTCGGCGGACGTCCCGGGTGCAGATCTCCCGGATTCGGCCTCCCAGAGCTCGGCGTCAGCACCGGCCGACGACTACTCGCCGTACTCCTCCAGCGGCGGGTACGAGACCCCGGCAGGCTCCGCGGCGAGCGCGAGTGATCCGTACGCCCCGTCGTCGGTGGACCCGTACGCCCAGCCCTCGGCCACCCCCTACGGCCAGCCCAGCGCGGCCGACCCGTACGGCCAGCCGACAGCGACCCCGTACGGACAGCCCAGTGCGGCCGATCCCTACGGCCAGCCCAGCGCCGCCGACCCGTACGGCCAGCCCTCGACCACCCCGTACGGCCAGCCCTCGGCACCGCCGGCCCAGTCGTTCCCGTCCTACCAGGCGAGTGCCCCGGCCCAGCCCAGCCCCTACGGTGGCCAGGCGTCGTACGGGTCGAATCCGTACGCGGCGTCGACCGGCGGCTACGGGGTGTCGCCGTACGGGCAGGCGAGCATGGCGATCAACCATCCGCGAGCCATTCCGTCGATGGTGCTCGGCATCGTCGGCGTCGTGCTGTGCGGTTGTTTCCCGGTGAGCCTGATCGGCCTGATCCTGGGCATCGGTGCACGCAAGGAGATCACCGAGCACCCGGACCAGTACACCGGCGGCGGCATGGCGCTGGCGGGCATCATCCTGGGGGGCATCGGTACCGCACTCGGCGCGCTGGGATGGCTGATCAATCTGGTCAGCTACCTGAGCAGCTGAGACCGCGGCCGCCAACTTTTCCGGCGTCGGCCGGTCATGACGCACAATTGGGGTCATGAGCAACCCGTATGACAACAACCAGTACGCCGAGCAGCCGAGCTACGTGCAGTCGTCGCCGTACGGGATGTCGATGGCGCAGCCGCATCCCCAGGGGACGATGATCCTGGTCTTCGGCATCCTGTCGCTGGTCGGGGTGTCGATCCTCGGCCCGTTCGCCTGGTACATGGGCAACAAGGCGCTGAAGGAGATCGACGCCAACCCGGCTGCCTACAGCAACCGGGACAACGTCAACATCGGCAAGATCCTCGGCATCATCGGCACGGTGCTGCTGATCATCGCTGCCGTGATCATCGTCCTCTACGTGATCTTCGCGGTGATCATCTTCGGCGCGATTGCCGCCTCCAGCACCGGCTACTGAGTCCTGTCGCGGGGCGTCGGCTCAGGCCGGCGCCTCAGCGATCACCAGGGCACACACGACGATACCGACCGCCATGGTCGTCAGGGCGGTCACGTCGAAGCCTCGGCTGCGCACCCGCAGCAGCCCGGCCAGTCGATCCGACAGCACCAGCCGTTCCAGGGCGGCGACACCCACCGCAGCACCGACCAGCAGCGCTCCGAGCCGCCAGGCGACGAGCAGCCCCACCAGCAGCCCAGCCACCGCGCCGGCGACAGCGACCACGAGTGGCCACTGCCCTGCCGGCGCGGTGTCGCGCAGCGTTTCAGCTGGTCTGCTCGGCACGGTCCACCACGTTGCTCAACAGCATGGCCCGGGTCAACGGCCCCACCCCGCCGGGGACCGGCGCCACGAGCGATGCCTTGTCCCACACCGAGGGGTGGAAGTCGCCCACCAACCCGTCGTCGGTACGGGTGATCCCCACGGCAACCAGCACCGCACCGTCGCGAATCATGTCGGCATCGATCAGGTTCGGTGCGCCTGCTGCCGCAATCACGACATCGGCGCTCCGGGTGTGGGCCGCCAGGTCCCGGGTGCCGGTGTGGCAGAGGGTGACCGTCGAGTTCTCCGAACGACGGGTGAGCACCAGCCCCATCGGCCGACCGATGGTGGTCCCCCGGCCGACGACACACACCTCGGCGCCGTTCAGGTCGACGTCATGGGCCCGCAACAGTTCGACGATCCCGCGCGGAGTGCACGGCAGCGGGCCGGGCGTCCCGAGCACCAGTCGGCCCAGGTTCGTCGGATGCAGGCCGTCGGCATCCTTCGCCGGGTCCATCCGTTCCAGGGCACGGTTCTCGTCCAACTGCTTGGGCAGCGGCAACTGCACGATGTAGCCGGTGCAGGCCGGGTCGGCGTTCAGCCGGTCCAGCTCCGCGTCCAGGGTGTCCTGGGTGGTGTCGGCCGGCAGGTCGACCCGGATCGAGGCGATGCCGACCTCGGCGCAGTCGCGATGCTTGCCCTTCACGTACGACTGGCTGCCCGGATCGTCACCGACCAGGACGGTCCCCAGCCCCGGGGTGATCCCCCGCGCCTGCAGCGCCGCCACCCTGGTGGCGAGGTCGGCCTTGATCTGCGCCGCGAGCGGCTTGCCCAACATCTTCTGCGCGGTCATGGTGGGCCTCAGTGGAAGAAGTGCCGGGTACCGGTCAGGTACAAGGTGACCCCGGCGGCCTCGGCGGCGGCAATGGTCTCGTCGTCCCGCTTCGAACCACCGGGCTGCACGATGGCCTTCACCCCGGCCTCGATCAGCACGGCGGGCCCGTCGGCGAAGGGGAAGAAGGCGTCGGAGGCGGCCACCGATCCGGCAGCCCGGTCCCCGGCGCGCTCCACGGCCAGCTTGCAGGAGTCGACCCGGTTCACCTGCCCCATCCCGACACCGACGGAGGCGCCGTCGGAGGCCAGCAGGATCGCGTTCGACTTCACCGAGCGGCAAGCGGTCCAGGCGAAGGCGAGGTCGGCCAGGGTCTGCTCGTCGGCGGCCTCACCGGCAGCGAGCTGCCAGGTGCTCGGATCGTCGCCCTCGGCCTGCACGGTGTCGACGGCCTGCATCAGCAGACCACCGTCGATCCGGCGGGTCTCGACTCCCCCACGCTGCAGGTCGGCGACCTTCAGGATCCGCAGATCGGTCTTCTTCTTGAGGATCTCCAGCGCCTCGGGCTCGAAGTCGGGGGCGACGATGACCTCGGTGAACACCTTGCGGATCTGCTCGGCCAGGGCCGCCGTGATGGGCCGGTTGGCCGCGATCACCCCGCCGAACGCCGACAGCGGGTCGCAGGCGTGCGCCTTGCGGTGGGCCTCGGCGATGTCGGCACCGACAGCGATGCCGCACGGGTTGGCATGCTTGATGATCGCCACCGCCGGCTGGTCGAAGTCGTACGCGGCGCGACGGGCGGCATCGGTGTCGACGTAGTTGTTGTACGACATCTCCTTGCCCTGCAGCTGTTCCGCTCCGGCCAGGCCGGCGGAGCCATACCCGTTGCGGTAGAGGGCCGCGCGCTGGTGCGGGTTCTCGCCGTACCGCAGGACCGCCTGCTGGTCCCAGGTCGCCCCGACCCAGGCCGGGAATCCGGTGCCGCCGGAGGTGTCGGTGAGCACGTTGCCCATCCAGCTGGCCACGGCGACGTCATACGTGGCGGTGTGCACGAACGCCTTGGCAGCAAGCTGCTGGCGCTCGGCCAGGCTGAAGCCACCCTGTCCCAGAGCTTCGATGACGGCGGCGTAGTCGGCCGGGGAGGTGACCACGGCAACCGACGGGTGGTTCTTCGCCGCGGCGCGCACCATCGACGGGCCGCCGATGTCGATCTGCTCGACACATTCGTCCGGAGTCGCGCCGGAGGCAACGGTCTCGGTGAACGGATACAGGTTGCACACGACCAGGTCGAACGGTGCGACGCCGAGTTCGGCCAGTTGCTCACGATGCGACTCGAGGCGACGGTCGGCCAGGATGCCTGCGTGCACCTTGGGATGCAGCGTCTTCACCCTGCCGTCGAGGCATTCGGGAAAGCCGGTCAGCTGCTCCACCGGGGTCACCGCGACGCCGAGCTCGGCGAGCTTCTTGGCGGTGCTTCCGGTCGAAACGACCTCGACGCCGGCGGCGGCCAGGGCGGCACCCAGCTCGTCGAGACCTGACTTGTCATAGACCGAGACGAGGGCTCGGTGGATCGCTTGGCGGTTCTCACTCATCAGACTGCTCCCGGGTTGGACTCCGAGCGCACCCAGGCGGGCGATGCGCGTGCTTCTCGTTCACTCCCCGGTGGTGGTCCACCTGCGCCAGTCGTGTGTGCCTCAGGCTAGTGCATGGATTTCGACAAGCTCAACCGGCATGGGGAGAGTTGCCTCACCCTGCGTGCGAGGCCGCGAACTCACCGACCCACCGTACGAGGATCTCCCGCTCGACCACCTTGACCCGCTCGTGCAGGGTCTCCTCGGTGTCGTCGTCACGGACCTCGACCGCCTGCTGGGCCACGATGCGGCCCGAGTCGACCCCGGCGTCGACGACAAAGAGCGTGGCCCCGGTGACCTTGACCCCGTACGCCAGCGCGTCACGCACCCCGTGCATCCCGGGGAAGGACGGCAACAGGGCTGGATGGGTGTTGACCATCCGACCGGCGAACCGCTCCAGGAATGTCGTACCGACCAGCTTCATGAAGCCGGCCGAGACGACCAGGTCCGGCTGGTGGGCCGCGACCAGTTCGGTGAGCTGGCTGTCCCACGCCGCCCGGTCCGAGCCCTTGCGGTACGGGTGGCAGAAGGTCGCGATTCCGGCCTCGTCGGCGCGCGTCAGTCCGTACGCCGAACGGCGGTCACTGCCGACGGCGACGATCTCGACCCCGTACGCCGGGTCGCGGCTGGCGTCGATCAGGGCTTGCAACAGGGTGCCGGAACCGGACACCAGGACGACCACACGGAGCACGGCCAGAGACTACTGGAAAGGAGGCAGGACCCTAGTGGGACCGGCGGACGGGCCGGCGCCACAGCCCCCAGACCAGGCCGACCGCCATCCCGGACAGGCCGAGCAGCGCGGGGGCGGTGACCAGGAGTTGGAGCAGCCGCGGGCCGAGACCGGCAAGATGGTTCAGGCCGAGGTCCCCCCGGCCCAGTACGGCGAGCGCGGTGAAAACCAGGCCGGCAAGGGCCCCCGCCAGTCCTCCGACCAGTGCCGTCTCGTCGAACCGGGCCCGCGGCCGACCGCGCATCACGGTGACGGCGGCGGCTGTCCCGGCCGCGACACCCACCACCAGCCAGAGCAGATCGGTCACCTGGCCCGGACCTTCCGGTGGCAGGGCCCCGGTGATCGGCAGCGCCGGAAGCAGGCCGAGCTGGGTGTTGGCGGGCGAGACGATGGTGCCGGCACCGACGCTGAAGCCCGGGCCGAGGGTCCAGGCCGCGGTCCACAGCAGCAGCGTGGGCAGGAAAGCGACCTGGAGTGCCGTGAGGGCGACCGCGGCCGAGGCACCTCCGCCGAGTTCGCCGGCCAGGTCATCGATGCGACCTCGATTCAGCAGCAGGGACGAGGTGAGCGCGGCAGCGGCACCCACGACCAGGACCAGCTGGGCGGCGACGACGGCCCGCGGGATGGGACGCGCCCATCCGGGCAGCAGGGCGAGAACGTCGAGTTCGGTCCCGTGCACCACCCCGGCAGTGGCGGCCACCACCGCCAGCACGATCGTCCCGGCGGCGAGTCGACCGAGGGCCCCGTCGCCGATCGCGGCGGCACTGACCACGACGGGCAGCACGTAGCAGCCAGCCAGGACCGCACCGACCCGAGCGGCAATCCTGGCCCTGGCCGGCCGGTCCGGCTCGGTGCCGGTCATCCGTTCGGCGAGCAGGGCCTGACGCCCGGCAAAGGAAGCCACGCCTCGTACCGTCACCAGGGCGATGACAGTGACGCCGAGCGGCACGAGGCTCCAGTAGGTTCCCGCCAACGTGATGGCACCACCGTGACCGAGATGCCACAGACTGGTGCCGAATCGGATCGCCCCCGGCAGGTCTCCGGCGTCCCCCGGGAGCCAGCCGATCACGGTCAGCCCAGCCACCAGGATCCAGGTGGCCAGCGCGGCAAGGAGGCCGCCACCGACCGCTGCCGGAATCCAGCCGAGAATCGGCTCGGCACCGTCGTCGGAGGTGAGATTCTCCTCCAGCGGCGCGGTCGAGCGAAGTCGTACCGTACGGGCCGGTCTGCGGGACCGTCCTGTCGTGGCCATGGAGTCCTCTCATCAGTGGCGCCCGCGGTCGTGATGCGCGGTCCCCCATTGTCGCCTCCCACCGCCCACGGGCTCGGTCGAACACGCCACCGGTTGGGCGCGGTCGCTATGGTGGTCGGGGCCCGGAGACGGGTGGATTTGGCAAATGAGCTCCGAATGGTAACGATTGGGACTCGATTGCCGCTCAGCACACCGGGGAGGAAGCGTATGACGGACGGTCCGAACTATCGGCCGCGCCGCGCCATCCTGCCCGACGACTGGGACGATGATCCCGACGACGACCTTGACGGGGAGCCTGTCGGCGATCTCGACGATGACACGGTCCCCCGGAGCGACCCGGAGCCGGAATCGAAGGCAGAACCAGAACCGAAGGCAGCGCCGGAGCCGTACGTCCCCACCCTCAGCTTCGCCCAGCACGAGCCCGTGCCTGATCCGGACCCCGAGCCTGCAGCAGAGCCCGAGCCCAGCCCCGAGCCGAAGGCTGGCACCACGCCGGTGAGCGAGCAGATCGGTGCCGACAAGGGGCACCGCAGCCACCGGCCGCGGATGGTGCTGGCCGGCGTCGCAGCGCTGCTGGTCGTCGTGGTCGCGATCGCCTACACCGTGACGGCCCTGAACGGCACTCGCATCCCGCTCGGCCCACTGGGTCCGCTGGGCCCGGCGGACCCGGCAACCTCGCCCAGCAGTTCACCGAGTCCCTCGGCCGCGCCGGCCGTCAACGAGCAGCGACTGCTGGACACGACCACGGCAGCAGCGATCGATGACAAGGCCACCTGGTCGATCGCCCGAACCCAGACCGGTCGGGACGCCGACAGCCCGCTCGCCGTGTGCCTGCAGGCGCCGGAGTCGAGCGATCCAGCACCCAAGACCTCGGTCCTGCGCACTCTCACCGCTTCCGGCAAGCGTGGGCTGGCCGCCCTGCACCAGGCCGACGCGTACGGCGACAGCGACCAGGCGGTCGAGGTGTTCAGCCAGTACGCCCAGCAGCTCGGTGGCTGCACGACCGACCGCGCCTTCCTCGTCGGCAGCACCGTCGTCGAGAACCTGGGTGACCAGGCGATCACCGTCACGGTCGATGTGGCCGCCCCCACCGGCGGAGCGCTCCATCACACGGTGCTGGTGGTCCGGACCGGCACGGTGATCAACATCGTCGATGCCTCCGCGACCGACAAGGCGGTCGACCCCGGCACCCTCGCAGCGGCGATCGCCCCGATCATCAACCAACAGTGTGCCGACGCCGACGGACGCTGTGCCCAGAAGCCGAAGACGACCGATGTGGTCCCCCCGATCGGCGCCGAGGTGCCGGGACTGCCGGCCCTGGCTGACGTGCCTCGGCTGGACACCATGTCCGGTGGCCACTGGTCGACCACCGAACCACTGCGCAACAGCACGCTGCCGGAGGGGTCGCAGTGCGAGCGGCTCGACGCCACCAAGGTGAAGCCGGCCACGACTCTGAAGCGCGCCTACCTCGTGCAGGACGACGACGTCGTCCCAGACACCTTTGGATGGGACCTGGTGCTGTTCAGCTTCGACAAGGAAGGCGACGCCTCGGGGTACCTCAAGGAGGTCCGGTCCTCCATCGACAGGTGCAGCGACCGGCAGAAGAGCGCCAAGGTGACCAACGGCAAGGGCTTCAAGGGCACCGGGACCGAGGGCACCACGATCTCGGCCTACAGCTGGAACGTCCGCCAGCCGACCGGCACCGGTGCCGACCAGCATGCCGACTACCGCCTCGGGCTGGCCGTCGCCGGTGACAAGGTCGTGTACCTGTTCCTGCCGATCGACGACAAGTTCAACTTCACCGACGAGCAGTGGGAGGGCCTGGTGATCCGTGCCGCCCAGCGCGCCACCCAGGTTTCCTGAGCGGAACGAGAACCGCCCCGGGCCCATCGGCCCGGGGCGGTTCGCTGCGCACTGCGATCAGTTCGACAGGCCCTGCATGATCTCGCGCATCAGCTGCGCGGTCTCGCTGGGCGTCTTGCCGACCTTGACGCCGGCGGCCTCGAGGGCCTCCTTCTTGGCGGCGGCGGTGCCGGAGGAGCCGGAGACGATGGCACCGGCGTGGCCCATCGTCTTGCCCTCCGGAGCGGTGAACCCGGCGACGTAGCCGACGACGGGCTTGGTGACGTTGGCCTGGATGTAGGCCGCGGCCCGCTCCTCGGCGTCGCCACCGATCTCGCCGATCATCACGATGGCATCGGTCTCGGGATCGTTCTGGAAGGCTTCCAGGGCGTCGATGTGGGTGGTTCCGATGACCGGGTCGCCACCGATGCCGATGGCGCTGGAGAAGCCGAACTCACGCAACTCGTACATCATCTGGTACGTGAGCGTGCCCGACTTGCTGACCAGGCCGATCCGGCCAGGGCCGGCGATGTCACCGGGGATGATGCCCACGTTCGACTGTCCGGGGCTGATCAGGCCGGGACAGTTCGGGCCGATGATGCGGGTCGACTTGCCGAGCGAGTAGTTGAAGAACTCGGCGGAGTCCTTGACCGCGATGCCTTCGGTGATCACGACGACGAGCGGCATCGAGGCGTCGATCGCCTCGATGACGGCGTCCTTGGCGAAGGGCGGGGGCACGAAGACCACCGACACGTTCGCGCCGGTGGCCGCCATCGCCTCGGCGACGGTCCCGTACACCGGGATCTCGCGACCCTCGATGTCGACCTTCGTCCCCGCCTTGCGCGGGTTCACGCCACCGACCACGTTGGTGCCGTCGCCCAGCATCAGCGTGGTGTGCTTCATGCCGACGGCACCGGTCATGCCCTGGACGATGACCTTGGAGTCGGAGTTCAGGAAGATTGCCATTCTGTGATCCGTTCTATCTCTATCGCTCGTATCGGGGGTTCAAGGGGGTCGTCCCCCTTGCGCCCGGTTCTTCGCTCATATCGGGGGTTCAAGGGGGTCGTCCCCCTTGCGCCCGGTTCTTCGCTCATATCGGGGGTTCAAGGGGGTCGTCCCCCCTTGCTCAACTCTGCGACGCGAGCTCGGCGGCCTTGGCCGCGGCGCCGTCCATGGTGGCTTCGATGCTGACGAGGGGGTGGTTGCGCTCGGCGAGGATCGCTCGGCCCAGTTCGACGTTGTTCCCGTCGAGACGGACCACGAGCGGCTTGGTCGCAGCGTCGCCCAGGGTGTCGAGTGCCCCGACGATCCCCTTGGCGACCTCGTCACAGGCCGTGATGCCGCCGAACACGTTGACGAACACGCTCTTCACCTGCTCGTCGCCCAGGATGATGCCCAGACCGTTCGCCATCACCTCGGCGCTGGCGCCGCCGCCGATGTCGAGGAAGTTGGCAGGCTTCGGCGCGCCCGGGAACTGCTCGCCCGCGTAGGCGACCACGTCGAGGGTGCTCATCACCAGACCGGCGCCGTTGCCGATGATGCCGACCGAGCCGTCGAGCTTGACGTAGTTGAGGTTCTTCTCCTTGGCCTCGGCCTCCAACGGGTTGGCTGCGGCCTTGTCCACCAGCGCCTCGTGGTCCGGGTGACGGAACTCGGCGTTCTCGTCGAGCGTGACCTTGCCGTCGAGGGCCAGGATGTCTCCGCTGCCGGTCTTCACCAGCGGGTTGACCTCCACCAGGGTGGCGTCCTCGTCGCGGTAGACCTCCCACAGCTTCTGCAGGACGGCCCCGATCGCGGCACGGTCGGCCTCGGGGAACCCTGCGGCCGCGACGATCTCGTCGGCCTTGGCCTGGTCGATCCCGGTGTTCGGGTCGACGGCCACCTTCGCCAGCGCCTCGGGGCGTTCGACGGCGAGGGTCTCGATGTCCATGCCACCCTCGACAGAACACATCGCCAGGTAGCGACGCTCGGCGCGATCCAGCAGCAAGGAGAAGTAGTACTCCTCGGCGATGTCGGCACCCTCGGCGATCATGACCTTCTTGACGACATGGCCCTTGATGTCGAGTCCCAGGATCTCCTCGGCCTTCGCCTTGGCGTCCTGCGGGCCCTTGGCAACCTTGACGCCGCCAGCCTTTCCGCGACCACCCGTCTTGACCTGTGCCTTGACCACGACCACCGGTGTGCCGAGTTCGGCTGCGGCGGCCTCGGCCTCCTCCGGGGTGGTGGCGGTGAGCCCACGCAGGACGGGCACACCATGTGCCTCGAACAGGTCCCGGGCCTGGTACTCGTAGAGATCCACTACGGCTCCTCAGTGTTCAGATGACAGTTCGGGTGACGGCACGCACGACGGGCGCGGCGCCGGCCACCCGGGACGAGCCTAGACCTGACCGGCTCGCGGAACCGCATCGGACCAGTGAGGCTTGTTCTTCGAGCCACGTTTCACAGTCCGCGCACGCTCGCGAACTGGGTGCAAAGAACAAGCCTCAGTGAGCGACTGGTCACGTACCGACGTTGTCCCGTACCCAGTCGACGATCTCGGCCATGGTGGCGCCGGGGGTGAAGATCCCGGTGACACCCAGTTCACGTAGCGCCGGGCGGTCCTCCTCGGGGATGATCCCGCCGCCGAAGACCACGATGTCGGCGGCATCCTGCTCGGCGAGCAGCGTCACGACGCGCCGGAACTGTGTCAGGTGGGCACCGGACAGCACCGACAGTCCGATGGCATCGGCATCCTCGGCGATGGCAGCGGCCACGATCTGTTCCGGCGTCTGGTGCAGTCCGGTCCAGATCACCTCCATACCGGCGTCGCGCAGGGCCCTGGCGACGATCTTGGCGCCGCGATCATGTCCGTCGAGGCCAGCCTTGGCGACGACGATGCGCAAGGGGCGTGACGAGCTACCGGTCTGCTCCACGCGTTGAGCGTAGCGCTGCCGACAGTGTGAGCCGTCGCACATACCGGACACCAGGCTTGACATCCGTTACCGGTCCGTTATCGTTTCTGTCGGTTCCGCTGCTCAGGTGGAACCGCAGCGAGTAAGGGTCCTTCCCACATCGGCCTGCCTCGCCTCGCTCCTTCGGGAGTGGTCGTGCCAGCTGGTGTGAGGAGTTGATGGGTGGAAACGCGAGTGAACCCGGCGCTGCGTTGCGCGCACGCCGTCCGCGACGTGGCCACCAAGGCGTTGCACGCCTTCGACCGTTCACCGTTCGCCCGCCGGGCTGACACCTCTCAGGAGCAGCCCAGTGAGGGGCGGGCCTGGGTTCGCAATCTCGCCACTGCTGCTGTGATCGGCGCCCTCGGCATCGCTGCCGCCGGCGCCGTCAGCACCGCCGGTAGTGCCAGCCCCACCGACCGTGTTCCCGACAGCACTCCCGTCGTCCAGGTCTCGGTCGACACGAACGTACGGCAGCCCACCGAGTTCTCCCAGCAGGAGGAACGGACCAGCCGCGACGCCGAGCGTGGCGCGCTGACCGACCGCAACGCCGCGATCCAGCGCAACCAGGAAGCCATCGAGCAGGCGCGTGCCGACGCCGCGGCCCGTGAGCGTGCCGCCCGGCTGGGCCAGACCGCCGAAGAGGCCCGCAAGGCCGCCGAGGAACTCGCCTCGAACGTGCCCAGCCGGATGCCGCTGAGCAACTACACGATGCGTGCCCGCTGGGGTGAGGTCGGGGTGTGGGCCCGCTGGCACACCGGCGTCGACTTCGGCGCCCCCCTGGGCACGCCGATCGTGGCCCCTGCCGCCGGCGTGGTCATCCATGCCGGCCCTGGTGGCGGCGCCGGGTCGTGGGCGGGCTGCTACGTGGTGATCCGACACAACGACGGCAAGTCCTCGCTGTACGCCCACATGAACTGCGCCATCTCGGTCAGCGAAGGCCAGACCGTGGCGCCCGGTGACCTGCTCGGCCATGTCGGCCTGACCGGTCGCACCTTCGGAGCCCACTGCCACATCGAGCTCTACCCGGCAGGGGTTGAGTACGGCGACATCTACAACACGATCGACCCGCTCCCCTGGCTCAACCAGGCCAAGAAGTAGCGCTCAGCCTCCGTACGCCGCGTTCACCTCACGGACCGATCCAGTCCACTTCTTTGAGTGTAATTCGCTTGGCAGCTCACACCGCCTGGTAGGCGTTGAAGTCGTCGAGATGAACGTCGCCGTCTGCGCCGAAGCCATCAAGGATGGCCAGCACGTGAGCGGTGGCCACGGCGACACCGTTGATGGTTGAAGGAATGTCGAACAGTCCGTCGACGTTGGTCCAGCTGCCGGCCAGACCGGCAACGGGGATCAGGTCTCCCCGGACCGCACCGATCTGGACTCCAGCGCTCGACCTCAGGTTCAGTGCGAGTTGCACCGTGCCGTGCCAGGTCGATCCTGCCGGAGCCAGGATGTGGATTCGCATCGCGAGGAGGCCGGCCGAGACGGGCGTGGGCTGCAGTGGACCGCCACGGGCGAGCAGGTGTGCCGTGAGCCCGGCGGTTCCGGTGCGCGACTGTGCCAAGGTGCGCTGCAGTGTGCCTCCTGCAGCTACCCACAGCTGCCAGCTCGCCGCTCCGGTGGATCCCGCCACAGTCTCGAAGGAACCATTGGCAAGAAGCTGGTTAGCGGTACCGGCCACAATTTGCAGCGCAAGGATCGAGAACTCCCGTATCCGTGGGTGTGCTGCTGATGTGGCGTCCGCCTGCAGGCGCGTCGTCACCGCGCCACCAGTCGGCTCCTGGTTGCGGCAGTGGTCGACGACCCCCCAGAGCTGGTCCGGATGCCATGGCACCCAGCCGCCGACCTTGAGAGGTTGGTACGTCAGGGATTCGGTCTCGAACGCCGACAGCAGCGAAGCCCGCTCCGCGACGGCGGCCCAGCCTGCGGTCAAGTCCCAGGTAGTGGTGTAACCGTGTTGTGATCCTTCGAGTCGGTTCGAGGCGGTTTCAGGCGGTGAGGGCGAGGGTGTTGTCGGTGTCGACCTCCTCATGCTGGTCGTGGTTGGTG